>MDTD01034915.1_pt1 | contig 263537 bp, 203 predicted proteins | sample 811221 | NCBI WGS metagenome assembly MDTD01 (sample SAMN05326646, study PRJNA326480) | marine metagenome | isolation source: seawater | place: Pacific Ocean: South West | collected 2011
AAAAATCCGCACTCCTTTTTAATAGAGCAATTTGCTATCTGTCCATTCGTTCAAAGAACTTTTTTACCTCCTTATCGTCGGTAAATGAATACAAAAATCTCGTTTGATTTTCACACTAAATTTCCCCTTAAAACCAGGGCTCCCTCTGTACGGGAGTGCAAAGATAAGTGAACATTTTTCTAATAAACAACAATGCAAATTTATTTTTCTAAAGAATCTTTCAATGTTGTGATTAGAGGCGTTGAACGCGGAATTATTAATCGAAAAAGACTAAAAAAAGTTTCACTAAGTCAATAAATTATTTAATTCCGGGGTCGCTTGTAAACCGGAACTGTACTACATGGTTCACCATACATTAGACTCGATACTACCGGAGTAAGTCTTTTGGCCAATTCGAAATATGCATAGTCTCTGTTACTCAGGTTGCCGCATCCTTTGATCACGACTTTGGCATCGGTAAGATCCTGCTCTATAAGCCGGGTGATGGCCTGATCTACTCGCTGCTTTTCAAGATCTTCCTGATCTCCAAATACCACCAGGTGAGCAAGTGGTTCCAGCCTGGAGGCTACGAGCATATAAGCCCAGGAAGGGACTATTGCATCTGCTGAACAATGCACAGCCACGTTTTTGCCCTGATACTGCGACCAATCAAATTCTTTGACAAATTGCCTGAATTCCTTTTCCTTGAGCACAAGCCCCTGAAACAATCCCTGGCTGATATCGAATTCACTGTTTTCATGGTTGTCCAGGTATTCAGCAAGATCTATTGACTGTAATGCACTATTGGCAACACGATTTACGATAGGAGTTTCCATTATACCTTAAACTTAGCTGCTGGTTTATTAGTTCTGAAAGCTTTGAGATAATTAGGTTCCAGATAGGCCAGGTCTTCAAAGTCATTGTTTTCAAATCTATGAAACGCTAACCGGCCCATGTTTTTGGCATCCGGGTGTAGATTATTCAGATAATGGTGGTTAGGACCATTCAACACCGCCTGACACTTTTCAGCACCATTGCCGAAAAAGAGAACTGGTGCCTGTGCGAATTCCGAGAAGGAGTCGGCTTCAACAATCAATGGTTTTGTATCCCAAAGAAGTTTCCTTTCCATATTCTGAACCAGACAATATACTTCCATCCTCCGCGCGTCTATCATGGGGCACAGGAGGGTCTCATTTGATAGCATTTCAATCTGGACACCTTCGCACATCACCTCAAGGGTATTGATACCAATCAATGGAATATTTGAAACGAAAGCCAGACCCTTTGCTGTAGAAACCCCAATCCTAAGTCCTGTATAGGAACCGGGGCCAATGGAAATGGCTATGGCATCTATATCCTGAAGTTCCAGATTACAGTTTGTCAATAGTTGCTTAACGATCTCTGGTAAGAGTGAAGAATGAGAATGCTCAAGGTGATAAATTTGAGATCCAAGGAGCTCTTCTCCATCATGAATGGCAACAGAACAAACTTTGGTGGATGATTCTATGCTGAAGATCTTAGGCAAAACTATTTGGCGACAAGGAGCGAATGGTACCTTACAGAATCATTGAGCACTTCGATGGCTGTCCTGATATCTTCGTCATTGCTGAAGGAAGATTCTATGATTCCGTCCTGGAAATAATATCTTCCAGCTATTTCCTGCTCCATCAGCTTTGTGATTTCCTTCTTAAATGACACCAGGTCCTGGTCTTTATTGTGGAGTGTTTCACTTTGTAGTGCATAGATCTGCTCCTTGATGTCGTGATAATATTTTTCCTTTTTAGCAGATGCGATCAGGTGTTCAATGTTTTTTTCTACCTGAGTAGTGTAATCATATTTCTTGGGTTTCAACCAGTCGGTGAAAGCCTGATAGTCTTCTTCAGTGAAGCTGAATTCCCGGGCATCGCCAATCTCGGGATGTTCGTAATAGTATTTGGTCGCATAGCCAAAGATCAGGTCATTGTGGACCAGACTGTAAGTGATAGGGGCGTAATGATCTTTTTCTACCTCAATATCAGGGTTTACTCCCCCTCCGTCAAAAACAATTCTACCGCCAGTGGTTTTAAATTCAGTTTTCAGACTGTCGGGGATCTTGCCCACACTGCCATCGTCATTTCTATGGCTGTAGTCAATGGCCTGGATGCATCGACCACTAGGGATGTAGTATTTCCCGGTAGTGACTTTGAGTTGAGAATTGTAGGCGAGGGGCCTTGTCTGCTGAACAAGCCCTTTTCCATAGGTTCTTCGGCCTACGAGTACTCCCCGGTCATAATCCTGAACCACTCCGGAAACAATCTCAGAAGCTGAGGCACTTCCATTGTTGGTCAGAATCACAAGCGGCATTTGAGTATCCACTGGATCATTCAATGCTTTATAGGACTTGGTCCAGTTGGATAGCTTACCCCTGGTGGTAACCACCTCTGCTCCTTTAGGTATAAAAACATTGGACACATTAACAGCTTCTTCAAGCAACCCTCCCGGATTGTCCCTCAGGTCTAAAATGATTTTTGTAGCTCCATCATGTTTCAATTTCTTCAATGCGCTTTTCACTTCATTGCCAGCTTCGGTTGTGAAGTCGGTTAGTTTGATATAGCCAATATTGTCAGTGACCATACCAAAATAAGGCACATTATCAATGGTGATCTTTTCCCGATGAAGTGTTACTTCAAATTCTTCGTTTTTTATCGGGCGATAAATAGTCAGTGTGATTTCAGACTTTGATTGACCCTTTAGTAACCTACTGCGTTCCTCCGAATTTCTTTTACTGATGTCAATTCCATTGATTTTTTTGATTTGGTCACCAGCTTTCAGTCCTGCTTTAAAAGCCGGATACCCTTCATAGGGCATTACAATCGTACTTACTCCATCTTTTTCATCAACGATGGCACCAATGCCGCCATATTCACCTGTTGTGATTGTTCTGTAGTCTTCAATGTCATCTTCAGGAATATAATCAGTGTATGGGTCAAGGGAATTGAGCATAGCGTCGATACCAGTGCGCATCAACTGACCGGGATTGATCTCATCTACATAGTAGCTGTTTACTTCTTTGAAGAGTGTAGCGAAAATGTCCAGGTTCTTTACGATTTCGAAATATCTGTCGTTTTCTACGGACTTGTAGGACCATACACTTACACCTAAAAAGACTATCAGAATCAGGAATCCTATCTTTCGCTTTTTCATTTTGCCCGGCATTTAATTTTTTTCTAAACGTTTCAACAACTTACTTAGTCTGTTTTCTATCTCTTCGTAGGCCAGAATATTAGGGTCGGTGTAGATGAAAGCTAAGTTATAAAAAGAATTATTCTTTGTAGAGAGCTCATGTTTGTTTAATCGATATGCCTCTCTTAGCCTCCTTTTGATCAGGTTTCGGTCAACGGCCTTTTTGATGTTCTTTTTAGAAACAGCGAAAAGTGCTCTATGAGAAACCCCATCCACAAGTTTGTATTTTAATACAATGGGATGAGTATAAAAAGAGGAACCCTTTGCAAAAAGTTCCTCAATGCTTTTTTTCCCTGATAATCGTTCCGATTTAGGGAATGTATATTTGATTTGGCCTTTCGTATCCATAGGCCATCATTTACTTTATTTCTTGTGAGTATCGTCTGATACAGACAGTCTTTTACGACCCTTCGCTCTTCTTCGGGCCAAAACAGCTCTACCGTTTGCAGATTCCATCCTTGATCTGAATCCGTGCTTGTTCTTTCTTTTCTTAACCGATGGCTGAAACGTTCTTTTCATAATGCTTTCTAACTGCTAATTTCCAAATGGAGGGCAAAGATAGATTAAAGAATAATTTCTAACAAATGTATTTTTAATTGTTCGCATATTCATATAAACCTAAAGCGTTTACCCTGCTGACAGATCTTACCCAAAAACTTCATCTTTGATTTCCTGGAGTTCGAAATACGCCAATCTTGGACCATATTTCGAGACGATCTCTGATGATGCCTTACTAGCCAGCTTTGCTGAAGAGGCATAAGTGTGTCCGTGAGTAATTCCATAAAGGAATGCTCCCGAAAACATATCACCTGCTCCGGTAGAGTCTACCGCTTTGATGGGGTATGGCTCTATGTCGATGAAAGTATCACCATCATAGACCATCGCACCATTTTTGCCCTGGGTAATGACAAACTTTTTAGCGGCCTTTTTTAGCTCCTCTCGGGCTTCTTCAATATTTTCTTTGCCGGTGAAGAGCATAGCTTCTTCTTCGTTGCAAAAAAGCAGATCGACTGAAGCACCGACAACATCCTCCATTTCTTTCTTAAAGTACTTAACCATGGAAGGGTCCGAAAAAGTAAGGGATACTTTGACATCATTTTCCTCAGCTAGCTTTTTCGCTTCTTTCATGGCTTCTCGGCCGGTTTTCGAAGAAACAAGGTAACCTTCTATGAACAGGTATTCGGAATTGATCAGTGCTTCTTCTGAGATCTCACTGGTAGAAAAATCTGCAGTGATACCCAGAAAGGTATTCATCGTACGTTCTGCGTCTTCCGAAACCATCACCAGACATTTTCCTGTGGTCCCCTTGGACAGTGCATCTGGTTTCAGGTTGGTTTCAACACCATTATCATTCAGGTCCTTGATGTAAAAGACACCATCGTCATCGCTGGCCACTTTGCAGGAGTAGAAGCCTTTACCTCCTAATTGGCTAAGTGCAATGACCGTATTGGCGGCAGACCCACCGCCTTGTTTTTTCCTGATTTGGTTTTGAATAGCTTGCAGTAGCACGTGTTGTCTTTCTTCATCCACCAGGGTCATTAACCCTTTTTCTACCTTGTGCTTTTTGAGAAAATCATTGTTAATTTCGATCTCATAGTCCACCAATGCATTCCCAATTGCATATACATCATATTTTTTCTTAGCCATTCAGTCCTTTTATTTATTATGGTATTTGTTTATCTCAGTTGATCAAATAACCAGGCATTGGCTTGTTCCCATTGTTCCGGGAATGTCCAGTGACCGGTTTCGAGAAACAGGTTGAGCTCCTTGGATGCTTCAATCACATTGTAAGCGGCATACATGGATGTTGGCGGACAGGTGACGTCATTAAATCCCCATGAATACCAACCCGGTGCCTTCACCCGTCGGGCAAAATTAACAACATCGTAATAAGGAGCAACTTTTAACCAGTTGGGCTGTGTTTTCTCATCATAATCTCTGAACATGTGTGGCCAACCACCTGTTCGCCCATGAAGGTAACCTGTGAGGTCGCAAAGTGCAGGATAAAAAGCTGCCAGATACTTGATCCTGGGGTCGAGGCCAGCTGTGATAATAGAAAGAGCACCTCCCTGGCTTCCCCCATTAACGGCAATATTCTCTCCATCGAATGCCTCCATAGAGAAGATGTAATCAACTGCTCGAACACAGCCAAGGTAGACTCTTTTGTAGTAATAATTGTCTCTGTCGTCCAGTTTTGTTGTCCAATACTGGCCAACTGCCCCTGAACGTAAATTATCATATACCACCTGATCAAGATTTACCGGGATACCATGGATGCCTACCGATAAGGTAATGAATCCTTCTTCAGATCTACGATCCGGACCATAAGGCCGAATGCCTGCTCCTGGTACATTGAGTAGTGCAGGATATTTTCCCGGAGCTTTGGGAACTGACAAAATGCCATAAAACCTGCTATTGTTTATATTTTGAAGGTTGATGTGGTATACATCCGTTTTGGATGTGCAAAGATCAGGCAATAGTGTGAGCTCGGCATCGATTGGAATTCTGGCCAGTTCATCTTTGGCCTCTGACCAGAATTGATCAAAATCTGACGGGTTAGTCACAGTTGGTTGAATGTGGTCCGGATCAAATCCTGCTGTACCGCGGCTGCTATAGGTTTTTCCATCCACTTCCGCCTTCACCGTACAGGCCAGGAATCCTGGTTGAGCGAGTTTTACCCCGGTTATCTGACCAGTTCCGTCTTTAAGGGTATTCTTCCCCTGTTTCATCGCGGGCATCTTTTCCAGTCCTAATTCATAGGTGATCTCCACGTTGGGGACCAACTGGCCATCTTTGAAGACTTTCACGTCAAAGTCAGCCTGTTTACCTGTTTTATAAGTCCAATCGGTTTTTGTAGGTGTGACCACAATATTTACACGTGGGATCCTGGGTTGGCTAATGGCAATAAAAGCTGCCAGAAGTAATATGAAGCTTCCGAAATGTCGGGGATTTAATGATTTCATTGGTTAAGGGTTATTTTTGAATCGGGTGAATTTAACAATTATCAATTAACCGTCCGTTGTTTAGCAGAGCAACTGACTGATAATTGAGTTTACTTACGGGGAAACCTATCTGGATAATCAGTAATTAATCCGTCTACCCCCAGAGCTACCAGTTTATCCATATCAGAAGTTTCATTCACTGTCCAGGGGATGATTTTCATGTTGAGGTCATGACACCCCTTTACTAAATCCTGTGTGACTAAAGAATGATGACAACTATAGATGTCGGGTGTGAAACCCAACGAATCCAGGTTTTTTGTCAGACCCAGGTCATTTCCTATCAAAAGAGATAGGGTAACGTCAGGATATGTTTGTTTGAAATATTGTAGCACCCGAAAATCAAACGACTGGATGTTTACTCTTGACCATGGAAGTTTTTCATTGATCGTTTGATAGACCAGGTCGGAAAAGGCGCCCGGAGTCGGATGGAAGATATTATCAGACTTCTCTGAGCTTTTGATCTCGATGTTATAATTGACAAGCGGTAAATCATTTTTCATCAAATAGCTTTCCACACTGTCAATCATCACTGTTAAAAGGGGTTTGTAGGCGGGGATTTTCTTTTGCTGAGGAAAACCTGGGTGCGGTTTAGTTCCACAATCATATGTTTTTACCTGATCATAATCCATTTGATAAATATTGTGCGAACGTTCAAGGGAGTCAGGAATTTCATTTCCCTCAGGATCCAGACAATAAGTTGACGACATATAAGGCTCATGGCTGATCACTACCTGCTGGTCTTTTGAGACAGCCAGGTCCAGCTCCAGTGTGGTGACCCCCTGGTCGATGGCAAATAGAAATCCCGGGATATTATTCTCAGGATAAAGTCCTCTTGCACCGCGGTGACCCTGAAGATCGAATTTATCTTGCTGATCGATCTGGCATGAGCAAATCAAGATACTTAGTAAGGGAATGAATTGTTTCATGATAGAAATTTTATTCTGGTAAAAATATAGTCCAGAGATTCTTTATTGATCACCATCCTGTAATAATCCGTGTTGGACAATGGGGTGGGCTCGTATCCCGATTGTTGCAGGTACTTCTTACTGATTTTTTTGTCGAACCAATGGACCAGGCTGATGTTCCCATCTTCTATCTCGATACAGGTCATACCTCTTTTACCAATGACACAACCAGAATTGAATACACACGGCACATGAAAGGCAGCATTGTACACATAGCTCTGGAAGTTATGATCTTTGGCGGCTTTATAATACCTCTTGATGTCTTTTTTAAGCAACTTAATAGCTTCACCGATCTTTCCTTCATTTTGATTGTGAGAAGAGAAATCCCTACATAGTTGCTCTACCTTGTATTTGAGTCTTTCCACTTTGTGAAGAGATTCAAAGAGCGGACGATGGGTGTGACCTATGATTGAAGCTATTTTGTTGTAGCTGGAGTAGTGGTATACCCTTTTTTCAATATTGTATTGCTTCTTGCTGCTATGAGCAACGGAATAATTCTTGATGCCCAGGGGATTGGCAAAATATTTTAAGGTAAAACCAATCAATTCATTGTGTTGCTGAAACTTCTTGGAGGCTTGATGGCCATGGAAGATAAATATGTTGTCGTCCTTGTAATTGAGTTTGACTGATTCCTTGAGATATTCCTTGAACGGCACTTTTTCTAAGTATTCCAGTTCCAGGTCATGATTTCCAATTGTCTTGATAAACTTGTCTCTTGCAGCAAACAGTTCAAAGGTATCATACAGATTGGGCCACTTGCTGGTAATCTTTTTGAGAGAAAATCGCTGAAGCTCTTCTACATCCCCATTCAATATAAGCCCATAATTTTGTTGATTGTAGAAATCCCGGAGAGCGGTAAGAAAAAGGTGAGCGTTGGTCCTGAAGTCATCAGTAGAGCCACCATCACCAACGTGCAGATCGCTGAAGATGACCCATTTCTGCGAGTTGTCTAAGGGGACCGTTTCTGACTTTTCAAAAAGTTTGTTGAGGTTTTCGTATACGACTTTGTTATCAATCTTCACCCGGATAATTTAATCATTTCGCAAAATAGTGCCTATACCATAAGAACCAAATGAATCTACATTTACTGTATTATTATGTGTTTGTTAATTGATGGGTATGCTATTCATAAGTGGCAGGTATGAATTGCAGGAATAGGAGGAGCTTCTGTCAAAATATTTTTCATGCATGCCAAAAAATTCTATTTTAGTCGACTTGTAATCCATTTGGATTTCAGAACTTCTATACATCATTAAACTAGCATATACCATGAAAAAAGAAACTGTGGGGCAGATGAGTCGAAGGAGCTTCGCCAAAAAAACCACTTTGGGATCTGTAGCGTTGGGCTTGGGAAGTATGGTTCCTTTTTCAGCTAAATCCTACAAGAAGATCATAGGAGCCAATGAGCGGGTAAACATGGGCGTGATTGGGTGCGGTGGCATGGGAAATTCTCATATGACTGCTTTGCTTAGAATGGGCGACCTGAATAATGTGAGTGTGGGGTATGTGTGCGATGTGTATGATAAACGGTTAGCTGCTGCTGCAGAAAAGATGACAGCTACACCTATAAAGAATTATAAAGAGATCCTGGATAACAAGGATGTTGACAGCATATTGATTGCTACACCTGAGCATTGGCATCATCAGATGATCCTTGATGGATTGGATGCTGAAAAACACATATACTGTGAAAAGCCAATGACCCATACAATTAAAGAATCGAAAGAGGTGGTAGAAAGGATGAAAACGGCAAAGACCAAGTTGCAGATTGGGGTTCAGGGGATGTCAGACGATTCTTATTCCAAGGCCAATGAATACATCAAGCAGGATGTGCTGGGTGATGTCGTGATGGCGCATATTGATTATTCAAGGAACTATCAAGGAGAAGATTTTTGGGATTATACAGTGGACTTTGATGCAAAACCTGGTGTCAACATCGACTGGGAAGCATGGCTTGGTCCGGCTAAAAAAAGAGAATATGACCCTTATCGCTTTTTTAGATGGAGAAAATACTGGGATTATTCGGGCGGTATTGCAACGGACCTATTTATTCACAGGATCTCCAGGATTATCAGGTCCATAGGATTTACTTTTCCTGATAAGGTAGTTGCTTCCGGAGGATTGTGGCACTATGAAAACGCCAAAGGAGAGATACCAGATACATTCAATATGATGATTGATTATCCTGAGGGAGTAACGGTATTGGTGGTTTCCTCTATGGCCAACGATACATCTACCAAGCACATGATCCGAGGCCATAAAGCCACATTGGAATTTACCCGTGAAGGTTTTGTGATCACTCCACAACAATCAGGAAGAGAGAGTGTAAAAGATGAAGATCTTATCAAGTTCAGAAAGCGAGGAGCTGAAGATATAGTATTACATCATAAAAATTTGCTAGACGCCATCAGAGAAGATGTCCCGTTGAAATGCGATCATAATATGGCCTATTACGGAGTAGTGGCTTGCAGCATGGGTGTGCAGTCCTTCCGTGAGCGAACTTACCTGAAGTGGGACAATGCAAAACAAAAGGTTGTGAAAGCCTAATATGGGCTATATTTTATGATATTTTTTCGTAACTTTCTGAGATTCAATTAAGTTCACCATCGCTATAAACTATGAGTTCCGACCGGGACATGCAGTCCAACTTCATCAGTTGGGTTAAACAAAAAGCTGATCAAAGTCAGTCATTTGTTGACGATTTGGCAGACCTGCTAAATGTGAGTAAAGACAGTGCTTATCGCAGGGTAAGGGGTGAAACCTTGCTTACTTTTAATGAAATAAGCAAGATAAGTGCTCATTACAGGGTTTCCTTAGACTCATTCCTCAACCTGGCCACAAATGCAGTCGTTTTCAATGGCCGTCAGATTGGTGATAATTTTTCTTTTAAAAATTATTTATTGTCCATTGAGGATCATCTGAAGCTGGTCGCGTCTACCCCACAAAAACGAATGATTTGGACGGCAAAAGATGTTCCGATACTTCATTATTTCCAATCTCCCGGGTTAACTAAGTTCAAGCTGTTTTTTTGGCAAAAAACCATACTCAATACCACCTTTAAAGATCTGGATAAATATGATCCCGATTCTGTGGATTCTGAACTCATATCCATAGCGAAATCTATCTGGCATTTGTACTGCAAGATCCCTTCATACGAAATCTGGAGCGATGAGACATTGAATATTACCTTACGCCAGATCGAATACTATTATGAGTGTAATCTTATTTCGAAGCAGGTTGCACTCAATCTGACACAGGAATTTATTGACATCATCCGGCATCTTAAAGGTCTGGCAGCAATCGGAAGAAAATTCCCTATGGGTGGTGAAGATTATCCTGACAACGGGGCCTATCATCTGTTTTATAATGAGATAGCCATAGGTGATAACACGATTTTCTTTCAGATAGGGGAGAAAAAGGTGGTTTTTCTTACTTACAATATGCTAAATATTCTTACCACTATGGATGATGCCTTTTGTAATGAGACAGACCAATACCTTCAGAATATCATCCAAAAATCTACTCCCTTGAGTGTTTCTTCTGAAAAGGAACGCAACAAATTCTTCCGTACAATGGAAGGTAAGATTAGCCAGATGCATGATCGAATTGAGAATGCTACACACTAAATTTTTCTATCCATTCGATTAAATTTTTTCTATTCTGCTATCCAACCAATTTGATAGAAGCAGTTTCCAGGCTAAAATGAATCGTCCGGATAATTGATTTGCAATTTCTGCGATTTAATTTCCGGCTAACCCAAAAATTAGTTTTGCTAATCCTAAAAATTGGGATTACTTCGGACTGACAAATTTTTTCGAAAATGAGAAGATTAATAAGCTATTTATTCTTTTCCTTATTGATAATCCTTTGTTCAATGAAATTGATTGGACGGGATGCGGTTTCACATCATTTGCAAGAAGTCCAAATTACTCCAGATACTTCTCAAAGTTCAGTTGATAAAAAACGACTAAAAATCACAAAAAAAGGTGAGCATCATAAATCAATACCCCTTAAAAAGTCAATCAAAGTCTGGCTAAGTGATAGGCCGGAACCCCTAAAGGGGAGATATCAAATCATAGGAGCAGACTCTGTTTCTATAGATTCTGTGGTATTTAAAATAAGTGAAATAGAAAAGGTCAGTACAGTGAATGCTTTTTCGATGATTGGTATTGCAGCTATTCTGGGTGGTTCCGCGTATTTGCTGGTCATTCCAGGGAAATTTATAGCATCATTTGCCCCGATAGAAGGAGATCCGAAACCATTTGAAAATGCCGGAACAAATGCATTCTTAGGACTCTCGCTACTTGCGGTTGGTGAAATCCTTACTTATCCATTGTTAACAAAAGAGATCAATGAGAAATTTGATATTAGAATTGAGTAATTCAATAGCTTTTCTATTTGCTGTATTATTCTTTGTTCCTCAGATGGGACATTCTCAGGATTTATTAGTCACTAAAGTTGGTGACTCTGTAAACTGTCAGATCATAAATATCGAGCCGGATACGGTGCGGCTAAGAACCACACTCAACCGACGCACCGTGGAGACTCATTACGCTATGGATAAGGTATCAGATATCCAAATCGGTTTTTTTGAACGTGTTCAAACAGATACGACAGCATATTACCTGATTGAGACCTATGATGGCAACCAATACATTGGGGAAATACTTAGCAATCAGGGAGAAGTTGTGAGGGTTAGAACCACAAACGTTGGAGAGATATCCATCAAGACCAGGGATATCGTAAGTATGAAGCGAGTGGGTTCTGAAAAAGCACAATTGGATGGAAGCAGATGGTTTGATTATCTGCAATCCAGTAGATATTTTTATAGTCCAAGTGGTTACGGCCTTAAAAAGGGGGATGCTTACTATCAGAATGTCTGGATCTTCTTCAACCAGTTTTCCATGGGTTTTTCTGATGTGTTTTCAGCTGGTGTTGGTGTGGTTCCTTTGTTTCTGTTTGGTGGTGCTCCTACACCCGTTTGGGTCACGCCCAAGTTTTCGATTCCGGTAGTAAAAAATAAGTTCAATATTGGGGCAGGAGCACTACTGGGGACTGTCATTGGTTTGGGGGAATTTGATGGAGGATTTGGAATTCTGTATGGGATTGGTACCGTAGGAAGTCGGGATAAAAACTTTAGCATTGGAGTAGGTTATGGCTATGCTGATGGGGGTTTGGCAGATAGGCCGGCCATTAGTTTCAGCGGTATGCTACCCGTTGGCAGGAGCAATTACCTCATCACGGAAAATTACCTGATTGATAATATAGCACTTTTTTCACTTGGTGGGCGAAGCCTGATTAAGCGAATAACCCTTGATTATGGTGTTCTTCTTCCGACAGAGACTGGTACGTTTATCGGGATTCCATGGCTAGGGATAGTTATCCCAATTGAGACCAAACTATAATTACATGCTTATCATTTCATTGAAGTTGCTCACATCTTCAGGTTTACCGACGACATAGAGTAGATCACCAAGGAGGACCATGTCTTCCGGCAGCGGATTGTTAATGATATCCGTATCCCGAAGGATCGCCACAATGTTGATATTAAATCTTCTTCGGATCATCGACTCACTTAGTTTTTTGCCCACAATGTCATTGTCCTGTTGCTGAACCGTGAGACATCTCACGTTCATGTCAGGAAATTGTGGTTCGTTGTTTACCCTTAGGGCAGTGGAAGGTCTCAACATATCATAGTTGTCTCCCCGAATATTTTTGACGAAAGTGTGGATGGCTTCTTCAGGCACCTGATATTGGTGCAGCAATCTCGAAAATATTTCTATGGATGTCTCAAACTCTTCTGGGATTACTTCATTGGCGCCAATTTGTTGATAGCTTTCTATTTCAGAAACAAACCGGGTCCTTACAATCAGGTAGACGGTTTGGCATATGCTCCTGATGTTGATGATTACCTTTCTTGTGGCATTGGGGTCTGAAATTGCTACGATTGCCACACGGGCCTGGTGTACGTGCAAATGCTCCATGAGATACGGGTTTGTGGCATCTCCATAATAGATGGGTTCGCCCTTCGCTCTTTCACGTCTTACTGTGATGGGATTCATTTCCACGATTACATATGGTATGTTGGAAAACCTGGCTGCAGCAGCCACGTTTTTGCCATTCAGGCCATAGCCGATAATGATCAGGTGGTCCTTGAGCCCTGTCGACTCATCAGGTAAATCTTGCTTTGTATTGGTTTCCCATTTAGATAGTCTCTTTTGGATTGTTGATTTGAGCATCAGGCTGGTGATCTTATCAAAATTCTTAATTAGAAATGGAGTTGCCCCCATGGTAAGAATGGACACACTTAGAAAATACTGATAAGTGCCCCTGTCCAACAGGTTGTATTCCATACCTACCCCTGAAAGGATGAATGCGAATTCTCCTACCTGGAAGATGGATAAGCCAGTGATCACTGCCACACGAAAGTTGTATCTCAAGACGAGTGCGGCTACGCCGGTAAAAACAGTTTTGAGGAAGATGACTAAAAGAGTAAGTCCCAGGATAACCGGAAAGTTGAAGTACAAAAATCGCAGGTCCAGGAGCATCCCGATGGACACAAAGAAAATGGAGGTAAAAATCTCCCTAAAAGGGATGATAAGACTTGTGGCCTGATGGCTGTATTCAGATTCTGAAATAATTAATCCTGCCATAAAAGCACCAAGGGCCAGCGAAAGGCCGATGGCAGATGTGGCCCAGGCAACGGCAAAACATATTACCACGATGGTCAATAGAAACAGCTCCTTGATTCTGGTCTTTGTGATGGCATACAGAATCTTTGGTACGATATATCGGGCACTGATAATGACCACAAAAACAACAAGGACCGCTTTGATCACTAGCTCAAGTATTGCAGTTGCAGGGTTCCCTGCCTGTCCGGCGATTACCGGGGTAAAAAGCATCATCGGGACAACGATAATGTCCTGGAATATCAGGATACCCAAAGCTGCTTTTCCATGCGGGCTATTGAGCTCATTTTGTTCCTGAAGCAATTTTAGTACAATTGCAGTACTACTCAGAGAAACAAGGAATCCAAGAAATACACCTTCCTGCCAAGTGAATCCACCAAAAAAATAGGCGAAGCCCAGGACACCAAGTATGGAAAGTCCGACCTGAAAACTACCTCCTATAAAAATAGTCCCGCTGATAGAGGCCAGGTGTTTGAGAGAAAACTCCAACCCAATGACAAAAAGAAGTAGTATTACCCCTATCTCTGAGAGCATTTCTACTTCATGAGAAGCTTCTATAACTGCAAAACCTGTGGGTCCGGCGAGAATACCTGTGAGCAGAAACCCCAGGATAGGTGGAAGGGTGAACCACTGGCAGATAAATACCACCACAATGGACAATCCAAGTATGATGACAATCTCCTTTAACAGCTCAAATTCTTCCATGGCCTGAAGATATAAAATGAAGGTGAGTTGAACAGAACTAGACTAAGAATTAAATTTTATTGTAAAGTATTTTGCAGAAAATGCAAGATTATATCCAAAATTATCATAATTTAATAATTACAGGTAATTGACGTTCGGATATCCAAAATATGGATATGATTCAATGGAGTGAACTACCTGGTTTCCCTCAGATGTAAATCCATTATCTTTTCATCATGTTAACCCCAAAAATGAAGCTCCTTTTCTTAGTTGTCTGGTTCATAATACCTGTGATCATTTGTGCCGCTCAGAAGCCACAAAGCCCCAACATTCTCATCATCATGACTGATCAGCAGTTTGCGGATGCCATGAGCTGTGCCATGGGTGATGAATACATCCATACACCCAATATGGATAAGCTGGCTGCTTCGGGGGTTCGATTCACAAGAGCTTACACCCCTAACCCTTTGTGCACACCCATGCGGACCAGTATGATGACCGGAAAATTTCCACATCAAACCCAGGTCCAGACAAACAATGACAAAAAGAATTTCAAACAGGAGGACCATATCTATATGGGTAGAATCTTCAAAGATGCAGGATACGAGACAGGTTATTTTGGGAAATGGCATGTAGCATTAGAGGAAGGTGAAACAGAACTTCACGGATTCGACTCCTTTGGAGAGGACAATCCCCGGCTGGACGCTGGTCCGGTGGGCGACTTCATTAAGGAGAAGCGCAAAAAGCCATTTTTTTCCTTTGCCTCTTTTTTGAGTCCGCATGAGGTGTGTCAGTGGGCCCGAAAGGAAGAACTACCAGGTGAACCCCTGGGAGACATACCAGAGTTAGAGGCATTACCTCCATTGATGGACAACTTTGGGATACCTCAAAATGAAACAGATATTGAGGCTTACATGCGGAAGTCATATCAGGCGAATAGAAGGTTTACAGTTGGAGATTACACCTATGCAGACTGGCGCAGACTACGCTGGGGGTATTATCGTTTGATCGAGCGAGCGGACATTTTTGTTGGGGAAGTACTCAAATCATTAGAAGCATCTGGCAAGGAAGAAAATACCATTGTAGTATTTCTCAGTGATCACGGGGACTGCGCCGGAAGTCATCATTGGAACCAGAAGACGGTGTTTTATGATGAGTCCACACGTGTTCCGTTTATAGTTTCCATGAAAGGAAAAACGACGAGCTCAACTTCCGATATCCTGGTAAATGTTGGGATTGATCTCATTCCTACATTATGTGAGTTGACTGGAGTTGAAGTCCCGAATGACCTTCCCGGCAAGAGTATGGCAGGAATGATTTTAGGAAGCAGCAATCAGGTGGATCGTGAGTACTTGGTGATACAAAATCATATGGTGCAGGGAGATCCTTTGGAGGGTATCAGCCTGATGCCACATGGAAGAATGGTCAGGAGTGAACATTTTAAATATTGTCTGTATAGTGAAGGGAAGAAAAGAGAATCGTTGGTAGACATGCGGTTTGATCCGCTGGAAATGATCAATCAGGCAGAAAACCCAATTTACCGTGAAGTACTTGAGCAACATCGAACCTATCTCCAGGAGCACGCCGACAAGCAAAAGGATGAAGTAGCTCAACACATGCTTGACATGCTTTGATTAACCGAATTCCGGTCCGGCGATGGCGAAGTGACTGGTGGTTTGTCCCGGGTAAGGGTTTCCCTTGAGATACATCCGGGTAAAACTTCTTTGGGTCGAGAAGCCAGCTTCCTCAAGCCATCCTACTAATCCTTTTTTATCTGCCAGGACATCAATGACCATTGAGCCATGGATTTTAGTCATAGCATTTTCCACTAATCGTATAGCGCCGTCTGATGATTCCGCAATAACAGGTCCCATTTGAGTGAAATTTGTTCCCGGACGTGTGAGCAGATAGCCATCTACTTTTCCATTTTTGGAAATACATCCGTTCACATTCGCGCCTTGTTCCAACAAATACTTTAACAATCCGCTTCTGTCCGTGCCGAATACTTTTTGATCCAATGCAAAAATTGATGAGAGTGCTACGTCATCTATTTCCCTGACCATTGTGTTTTCAGGTTCATCCATATTTCTTTCCCCTGTATGCGTCATGCGAAAGATTTCGTATTCGTCCTGAAAACCAAGTTTCGTATACACATGAGCACCTGCCGGCGTAGCATCCAGTTTAATCGATTCACAATCTTTGAGGGATTCAATCATGGTAGTCATCAATAACTTGCTGATGCCTTTTCCCCGGTAAAGTTTTGAAACCAGCATCATCCCAATCCAGGCCACCTGGTTCTTGAAATTGGTAGAGGTGATCGAACCTACGACGTTTTCTCCATCCAACGCTACCAGGCAATACTGAGGAAACTGCTCCATCAGAAAAAGCCAGTCATTCTCCGTCTGATTCCAGTTTTCATCATTTTTGATTTGCATCAGGGTGGGGAGGTCTGATGGGTGCATCTGGCGGATTAGGATATCTTTACCTGACATAATTATCTTGGTCACTTTGACTTTCGAAATTTAATCAATCACAAAATCAATCAGGGAATGTGGATAATAAGTATACCATCTAATGAGTCAGATTGTAAATAACTGAAAATATTGCTATTTTGGGTTAGAAATGAAAATAAATCCACCCCTCAGTTGTTATTGATGTGAAGTTGTCTGGTTCGAAGTCTAAACCCTTTAGGATAATGATTCTCAAAAAGTTTTTATCAATAATAAGGATGCCAGAATTCATATTTTCATGCATTCTTATAGTGGCTGTTCTATACTTTAGTTGGCCCTCTGCCGTCGTTAATGAAGTAAATCTGGTCAAGGGTCTGGAAGTTTGGCAGCCTCACAACTCAGTGGCTTTTCAGGAAAGTTGGTTTGAAGAAAGTTGTAAAGTGGTCGCATATATGAAACATTATCGACAATTGCCTGTCTGGATAAGCTATATTAAAAAATACCCTGAAGTTCCCTTTTTATTTTACTTTGCAGGAAATGATGTTGATGCTTTCAAGAACGGGATCAACAAAATTGGTTTTAATTACCCGATCATGATAGACAAAGATCAGCGGTTTTATGAGATGAATAAGGATAATATGGATGACTTGTCATTTATTTCTTTTGTCATATCTGATAATTCGATTAGACTTTCAAATCCTACGATTTCAAATTTCGATGATCTATTAAATAAATGTAGTGAGTCTATTAGGTAGTATTTGTTGTGTTCATAAGAGCAAATTCATTATTTACATATAGTTCTATCTTTTTTTAGCATTCTAAATCTGGCAGTTAGTATAACTGTTTTATCATTCTTGATCTACATCAGTGAAGGGGAGATTTGATGGATGCATCTGGCGGATTAGGATATCTTTACCTGACATAATTAGGGTCTGCTGAAAAGCGCTAATGAAATATTAAATCTATATATGAGCTTTAATAATCGTGATATTGTTTCCATTTGTATTAAGCAAGTGTAAGGTTTTTAGATCGGGACAATAACTGAGACTTTTTCAACAGGCCCTAATTATCTTGGTCACTTTAACTTCGAAGTTTAGTTAATCACAAAATCAATCAGGGAATATGGACACAATAGCCTTTAAGATGCATCTCAATGAGGGTCAGAAGCAAGCGTATAAAAAGCGGCATGATGAAATCTGGCCGGAATTAAAAAAGGTACTCAAGGAAGCTGGGATCAGTGATTATGCTATTTTCCTGGATGAGGAAACCAATATTTTGTTTGCAGTACAAAAGGTAACTGAGAATAGTACCAGGCAAAACTTAAAGAATGAAGAGGTTGTGAAAAAGTGGTGGGATTTTATGGCAGACATCATGGAAGTTAATGCGGACAACTCACCAGTCGCAAAACCTTTAGAAAAGGTATTTTATATGGCTTAATCCATTTTCGGGCCTGTAGAAATTGAGAATTTGTATCTATCGCCACGATAAAGCGATCTCTCTATTTCCACGATCTGACCTTTACTGGAGAAGATCACACCGTCCAGCATAAAAGCAGCGATCGGCTTGGTGTTTTCGAAGTAATTGTTTTCATCGTTGGGAGAAACAACAACTGATCCGAGGTTCCTATAGACATTTTCCAGTTTCAGATGGTACTTGTGTTCGTAGATCCCAATCAGATATTGATCCAGGTCCAGTAGATTGATTTTTGGACAAACATTAAGTGAGATATACTTTGTCTCATCTTTTATCATGGTCTCATCGGCGTATCTCAGTCGATGCAGCTTCAGGACCGGCCCTTCGATGACAAAATGCTGATTGTCTATCTTGGAAGACAAGCCATCTGGTAAGATGGTCTTTTCGAGTGTAATATTTTTGGGTGTAAAGCCTTCTTTGATGAGGTTAGTGCTGAAACTTTCTCTTACCGCACTAAATGAACCAAGCGCCCGTGTCAAATGCTTGTCTTCGGTCTTGTTTAAAACGAAGGTGCCCCTGCCTTTTATTCTGGTTACCCATCCTTGCAACTCTACCTCATGCAGAATCTTTCGGGCTGTGGTATTGCTGACATTATAAGCTTTAATCAATTCATTTTCAGAGGGCACTTTGTTGCCTGGAAGTAATTCGCCTGACTGGATCTTTTGAATGATCTCCTTACTGATTGAGATGTATTTGGGTTCAGGTTTATTCATATCATGTGGTAATCAAAAAATCAAATTTAAAAAGATCGTGCTATTGCGAAGTCAAAAATTAATCTTATATTCGTTCTTATATTACTTAGTGCGTTAACCTAAAGATGAAGATATTACCCCGATATTGGTTCATTGTTGTGTTGCTATTAATAGTGACTTCCCTGAGTTTTCTCGACAGGCAAGTCCTAAGCATCACCATTATTAAAATCAAGGAAGACTTATTTATCTCCGATGTAGACTACGGGTTCATCAACTCAGGGTTCCTGGCTAGCTATGCCATCATGTTTACACTCGGTGGTGTATTGATTGATAAATACGGAAGCCGACTTGGACTGGCTTTCTCTGTTGGATTCTGGTCCCTGGCCACCATGCTACATAGTCTGGCCGGGAGTATTATGCATTTCACTTTATTCAGGTTTATGCTAGGAGCCGGTGAGGGTGGATGTTTTCCCGGGGCAGTGAAAGCGGTGATTGAGTGGGTGCCAAAAAAGAAAAGAGCACTGGCCAATGGAATTGCCATCGGAGGAGCAGCATTTGGTGCGGTAATAGCACCTCCTTTATGTGGATATCTTTTAGGATTTTGGGGCTGGAGGATGATATTTATTATCACGGGTGGTTTTGGTTTCATCTGGATACTTTTCTGGATGTTGGCTACCAGGAAAAAGCAGGAAAAGGAAACCACTAAAATCATTGTAAATAGCCCTTCAGGAGAGAAATTCAGCTTTATTAAGACTCTTAAATCAAAGGAAGCCATCGTATTTATGCTGATGCGATTCCTGCTGGATCCGATTTTATACTTCTACATGTTTTGGATACCCAAATATTTGAATGAAGAGCACCAGATGGGCGTTGAGTTTATTGGGCAGGTATTGTGGATCCCATTTCTGGCTTTGGGTATTGCCAACATCGGAGGAGGATGGTTCTCAGATCTGATATTCACCAGGACCCAAAAGACACGGGAATCCAGGTTGATCGTGATGGGGGTGGCAGCTTTGCTTACGCTACCGGTCATATTTATCGGATCGATTGCTTCGTATGTGGTGATCCTTTCCATCATGGGCCTGGCATTTTTTGCTCACGGATTGTGGATCACCAATTACATTACTTCTATCGCCGATGTTTTTGGAAAGCGATCTACATCTACAGTAGTGGGACTTTCGGGTACTGCCGGAGCATTATCCTCGCTTGTACTTAATCCTATCATCGGTTTGATCATCAGTTCTTACTCTTATAGTCCATTGTGGATCTATTCAGGATTGATGTATCCTGCGGTGTTTGTTGGATTTATGTTGTTCATGCAACCTAAAAAGATGAGCCTGGGAATGGAAGTTTAATTTTTTTTGAACTATAAGTTAGTGCGTAAAGAAATAAATATATAGCAATAAGTAAAAAAGATACATGACAAGAATTGGAGTTTTTGGAGTTGGCTATGACAAGTATTGGTCGCAGTTTGACGGTTTACTTGACGAGCTTTTAGAGAAACAGAAAGTTTTCATCGACAAAGTCAAGACAAATGATGTAGAGGTAGTGGATTTCGGTATTGTAGACAATCCGGAAAAGGCTTACAAGATGGCGGATAAGCTAATTCGAGAGAATCTTGATCTCATCTTTTGTGACATGCTCACCTATGCTACATCGGGCACTTTCGGGGTGATCATGAAAACTGTACAAACCCCTATTGTGCTGGTGGCTCTGCAGCCGATGAAGGCGTTGGATTATACCAGGGCCTCAACATATATGCAGCTGGCAAATGATGACATTTGTGCGCTGCCAGAATTTGCCGGTGTAGCAGTCAGGATGGGTAAGCCGGTTCCCAACATGATCATTGGAACTTTATATGATGATCCTGAGGTTGACAGGCAGATAGATGAATACTGTAGAATAGCCAAAGTACTTCACGATTTAAAAAGAGCTCACTTAGGTCATATTGGTCACCCAATCAATGCAATGCTTGATATGCATTCAGATGCTACAATGCTTACTTCTTTTTTTGGAAGTCACATTGTTCAGTGTGAGTCGAACCAACTTATGAAATGTTATGACGAAGTATCAGAAAATGAGATTAAGACTATGGAAAAGAGAATCCTTGATTTCTTTGATACACCTGATCCAAAGTCAGATCCAATTTCGATGAAATTAAGGGATGAAGACCTGAGAATTGCTGCCCATGTGAGTGTTGCCCTTGAAAATTTTGTTGATCAAAATGATCTTGATGGACTAGCCTATTATTATGATGGGCCTGATGATAGTGAATTAAGAAGGGTAATGAGCAATTTAATTGTAGGGAACTCATTGCTCACTGCCAAACACATTCCAATGTGTGGGGAATCTGACCTAAAGACATTAATTGCTCTTTTTATTTTCGATCGCTTAGGAATAGGAGGAAGTTTTGCGGAATTCCACCCAGTAGATTTTAATGAAGGATTTGTACTTGTAGGGCACGATGGCCCTCATAATGTATCAATAGCTGAAGGTAAACCAGTTTTACGCAGCCTGAAAAAGTACCATGGTAAACCAGGTAATGGAGCTGGTGTTGAATTTAAGATCAAAGAAGGTCCTATCACTATGCTTTCAATTAATTCAACATATGAAGGAAAGTTCAAATTCATTATAGCCGAAGGGCAGTCAGTTGCTGGGCCGATTCCTCCCACTGGAAATACAAATACACGTGGATTTTTTGGTCCTGATATCAGGACGTTCCTAACCCGATGGATATCAGAAGGTCCAACCCATCATTTTGCTTTGGGGATTGGACATCATGCAGAATCAATTCAAAAAATTGCAGAATACCTTAATCTGGATTCTGTAATTATAGACACTAAAAACTAAACAATAACTCAATTAAATTATGAAAAAAAATGCTACTAAACTTCTTGAAGGAGGGAGAATAAGTAAGCTAACTTTTATGTTGTTACTTATGGGTGGTTTGTTTTCGAGCCAACTTTGTTTCTCCCAAAATGATACAGGTGACCGATTGATCTCTGGGAAGGTTGTTGATTCAAAAGGATCGACACTACCTGGTGTTAACATTTCGGTAAAAGGTACTACAACCGGTACAATAACAAATGCTGATGGAACATATTCCCTTAATGTACCTCCATCAAGTACTTTGGTCTATACATTCATAGGTTTTAATACAATTGAAGAAAGTGTGGGAGACCGGAACGTAATCAACGTAACCCTCAGTGAAGATCTAACTGAATTGGAGGAAGTTGTGGTAACTGGGTATGGTACACAACGAAAACAGGATATTACTGGATCCATTTCACGTGTGACTGGTGACGAAGTAATGTTGCCTTCCACATCTACGTTCGATCAAATGCTACAAGGTCGCGTATCCGGGGTTCAGGTTAGTCAAAATGATGGGGCTCCTGGAGGAAATGTAAACGTCCTGATAAGAGGTGTTAGTTCAATAACGGGTGGAAATTCACCCTTATACGTTGTTGATGGTTACCCGATTGTATCCTCAGGTCCAGGTATGAGTTCTGATTTAAGTTCATTTCCAAATAATTCCTATGATGCAGAAGGAATGACAAACAATATTCCTAACAGGATTAACCCCCTTTCAGCAATAAATCCATCAGATATTGAGTCTATTGAAGTCTTAAAAGATGCATCAGCTACTGCTATATATGGCTCGAGGGGGGCAAATGGAGTAATACTAATTACTACTAAAAGAGGTTCTCTTGGAAAATCAAAAATAACTGTAAATATCTCTCATGGAATTCAGGAAATTTCAAAAAAGGTTGATGTATTAAATGCGCGTGAGTATGCACAATTTGTTGCAGATGGACGAGATAATGCTCATGTATTTGCTACAGGTGGATCTCCTAATGATCCAAATAGTGTCAGAAGTGGAGCTCATTATGTAAGGCCAGAATTCAGAAACCCTGAGTCACTAACAGTTGATACAGATTGGCAAGATGTAATTTTTCAGACTGCTCCAATTTCCAACTATCAGATTTCGGCAACGGGTGGAAGTGAGGCCATTGATTATTTTGTTTCAACAGGATATTTCAAACAGAAAGGCATTCTTAAGACATCTGAGTTTGAGCGTTTTAATCTAAGATCAAATCTGGATATTCCTCTTTCTGATAAGATAAAAGTGGGAACTTCTATATCAGGGTCTCATGGTATAGGACATTATCCTAATTCAAATGGTTTTTATGGTAGAGGAGGTGTAATATCACAAGCTTTGGCCGCTGCACCAACAATACCTGTTTATGATGATGAGGGTAATCCTTATACAAGTCAAGAAGCTGTAACAGATGGTTTAGGATGGCTTCAAAATCCTTTGACTCTGCTAGAAGAATTTAATGATGATCGAAAGGTTACTGATATATTCAGTAATAATTATCTTGAATTCAATATTGTTGAAGGCCTGACATTCAGAATTACAGCAGGTATTCAGTATAGTACTAGTGCAATTAAAATATGGAGATCCTCGGAGGTTCCATTCTTCACTACACTCAATTATCCTGCTACAGCAGGTGCAACCAAAACTCAAAACCTAAACTGGCTTAATGAAAATACCATAAATTATAAAAAGATCATTGGTAAACACAATATTGATATTCTAGCTGGTTTTACTTCCCAAAAAGATTCATATGAGCGGCTCTCAGCAGGGGCTTCAGGATTTCCTACAAATAATGTAACCTATTTGTCTGGAGGAATAGTAAATGCAGGAACGCATATATTATCAGAATGGGCTATAGTATCTTTATTATCCAGAGTCAATTACACATTTAATGACCGATATCTGTTTACTGGTACAATTAGAAGAGATGGTAGCTCAAGATTCGGTACAAACAGCAAATGGGGTACTTTTCCTTCATTTTCTGTGGGATACTTGATATCTGAAGAATCCTTTATGCAATCATTGGAATTCATTTCCAATCTAAAAGTTAGATTTAGTTTCGGTTTGTCAGGTAATAATCAAATAGGTAATTATTCACATATTGGATTATTAGAATCTGCAAATTACATCAGAGGCGGAAATCAAATTCCAGGATTGGTTCCAAACACATTACCAAATGATTTACTGACATGGGAAAAATCTAAGCAGAGGAACTTTGGTTTTGATCTTGGACTTTTTAATAACAGGGTAACATTAACTGGAGAAATCTATAATGATTTAAAAACTGATTTGCTCTTAGGGGTTGAGTTACCTTCTGCATCTGGTTTCACAAGTTCAACACAAAATATTGGAGATATTGAGAATAAAGGAATTGAGATAGCTCTTCAATCAGTCAACATAGAATCAGAGAAATTTGAATGGACAACAGATTTCACATTTAGTAGAAACAGAAACAAGGTTTTGGCACTTGCAACTGAAGGAGCCAGACTATTTACTTCCGGTCAACAAATAGTTGAAGTTGGATATCCAGTTTCAAGTTTTTGGTTGTATAATCTACTTGGTGTATTTGAAACCTCAGCAGATTTGGCTGGAGTTCCGGTACAGGATCCAAGAACTCAGGCTGGGGACTATCGATACGAAGATATTGACGGGAACGGGGTCATAAATGGACTAGATAAAAAAGTTATTGGAGATCCCTGGCCAGATTTCATTTGGGGAGTAAACAATAATTTCAGGTTAGGTAATATTTCCTTGTCAATATTATTGAATGGACAAGAAGGTGCCCATGTTTATTTTTCAGGTGCCGGTTCACTTTTGAATTCGGCTGGTGTACAAAATCAACTACAAATTGTTGATGGGAGATGGCGATCTGAGCAAGAACAAGGTGAAGGTGAAATAGCTCGTGCTATTAGAAACAACTACGCTCTTGGATTTGGCGGGAGCTCAACAAAAGCGTTGTTTGATGCTTCATATGTTAGGATCAAAAACATCAATCTTTCATACAATTTTCCATCTAATATCACTTCAAGATTATCTCTTTCAGGGTTGTCAATGTATGCAAATGTCTCGAATCTACATACATGGACTGACTATCCTGGATATAACCCTGAATCAAGTACTTCGGGAGATAATTTTACAAATGCTGGATTGGATGATTTTACAATTCCCCTTGCCCGGACCTATACTCTTGGGCTAAACATAACATTTTAAAAGACATAGGAAATGAAAAAGTATATTAGAATATTTAGTTTGACTGCGCTATTTGCGTTTGCTTCCTGCGATGATTTCCTGGATCTTCAACCGGAATACCTATCGAATGAAGATGGTTTTTATAAAACAGAAGAGGACTTTGAAACCGCAATAATTGGGACTTACGCTCAGTTACAGGATTTATATAATCTTCCACTTATTTATTTGGGAGACTTAACAACCGATAATAGTGAGATCCAATGGTCTTCACCAACAACATCTGAATCTGAATGTGAGGAACTAGATATGAGCGTTAACAATACGTTCACAGATGATATTTGGCAAACAAGTTACTCAATCATTACTCAGAGTAATACTTTAATAGCCAAATTACAAGAGGTAGAATTAGGTTCAATTGAGGAACAATACCTTGGCGAAGCATACTTTTTGAGAGCCCATAGTTATTTCAATTTAGTCAGGGTTTTCGGTGAATTGCCTTTGATAACAATTCATTTCACCAGTCCCAATCAAATTGCAGAGTTTGATATGACAAGAAAACCGACCTCTGAAATATATGATTTGATTGTAAGTGACCTCGAAAATTCGATCAACCTCTTAGATGGCATAGAGGGGCTTGGAAAATCAAGAGCATCTGTTGGTGCATCCAAGACACTTTTAGGTAAAGTCTATCTTACTCTTCAGAATTTTAGTCAGGCAGCGACTGTATTGAAGGAAGTAATTGATATGAATGCTTATTCTTTGGAAGATGATTATGGTACATTGTTTACCAATGGAAACGATGAACTTGATGAATCCATTTTCGAAGTAAAATACTTATCTGGGAATATTGGAGAAGGTAATTCATATAGCTCTGTCTTCACACCACCTCTTTTCAATATCGCGATTTTTCCCGGAAATATGCAGGGATCCGGCAGAATCAACCCTACAGCCGATATGGCCAATACTTACGAGCCAGGTGATTTAAGGAGACCTGAGTCCATTGCAGATTCTGTTTTATTGTTGACGGGCAATTATGCTTCCAATAAATATGGGCTGAAGTTTGTTGATTTCACCACTGGAATTGTGGGAGATGGGGGAATCAATTTCACGATGCTTAGATATGCTGATGTACTGTTAATGTATGCAGAGGCCTTGCTTGAGACTGATGGGGCAACAACAGAGGCTCACGACTACCTAAATCTGGTTAGAGATCGAGCAGGTCTAGATGATCTAGCCGGATTATCTGAAAATGATTTAGCACTGGCTATTGAACATGAGAGAAGAGTGGAGTTTTACAATGAAGGTCATCGATGGTTTGATCTAGTGAGAACAGGGAGAGCTCAAACTGTACTAAATGCACATTTTAGTGATTTAGGTACGGCTTTTACTCTTGAAAACCATGAACTAATTATGCCCCTGCCACTTAGGGAGATTACGCTTGACCCAAGCCTAGCACAAAATCCAGGTTATAATTAAAACCATGTTTGGAATTCAGAATGTACAGCCATTATTATCATGGGTTGTGACATTCTGGGTTCCTAAACATTTCAAACTTAAAAATGATGGAACCTAAAATTGGATTTTCCCAGATAAGAAATATTCTCATCATAATATCTCTGTTTCACCATGGAGTAGGCTTTACACAATTAAAATTAGCTAGAATTTTTTCAGATCATATGGTACTTCAAAGGGGAAAGGAAATTCCTATTTGGGGGTATGGGAACCCGGGAGAAAATGTGACAGTACGGTTTAGTGCCACAGTAGTTTCCAGTGAAATAGACAACTATGGAAAATGGAAAGTATTACTTCCGGAATATGATGCCGGGGGACCTTACACTTTGACTATTACAGGCAATGATAGTGTCATCTCATATAAGGACATTTTAATTGGTGATGTTTGGTTGGCAACCGGACAGTCAAATATGACACATCCGTTAGATGGCTGGGATTGGCTTCCGGATTCAAGAATTTATCGATTTGAAGAGGAACTTCAGGATACAAATTACCCGGAAATAAGATTGTTCCACGTATCAAAGTTTCCAGCGTCATATAAGGTAGATGATTTCTATTATGGGGAATGGCAAATAGCAAGTCCAGTTAGCGTCAAGGAATTTAGTTCAATTGGATGGTTTTTTGGTAAATCACTATACAAGGATTTAAAAGTTCCTATTGGGATAATTCATAGTTCCTGGGGAGGCTCAAAAATAGAAGCCTGGATGAGCAATGAAGCATATCATTCTGTGGAAGGTGTAAAAGCATTTCCGGATGTTAACAGAAAGGATGAAGAATGGAAGCAAAAGATGCAGGATTACATCAATTTAACAAAACAAAGAAGGATGCAAATCAGCTTTCCTCTAATTGAAGTTGAATCGGAATTGATCAAATCAAGATACGATGATTCGGGTTGGGAAGAAGTAAATTTTGAATATGAAAATCCGGAATTTGGAAATGTTGTTTGGCTGAGAAAACGTGTTGAGATACCTGATTATTTTGCCAAAGACTACATGCGTCTTTCACTCGGTGCACTTGATCGACAAAGCACTGTTTACTTTAATGGACATAAGATAGCATTTTTTCTATATCCGGAAAAAGCATGGGCTTATATTCCGAGAAGTATTGTATTACCAGGCGAAAATGTGATCACAATTAGAATTAGTCAACCATGGGAGTATGCTCGTGTACGAACAGAGAATTACGAAATGTCAATCACCAACAATGAAGGAAGCTTTGTTCAAAGTCTTTTGAATGGCTGGAAATTTAATGATCACATAGAAACTGTCCAACCAGAAGATATTGATTATTATAATCTCCCAAGCCATCTGTTCAATGGAATGATTAATGGAATGATTCCGTATGCCCTAAAGGGAATTATTTGGAATCAAGGCTCGACAGGTTACCCTGATCTTTATGACAAGACCCTCTCAGCCATGATCTTAGATTGGAGAAATAGATGGGGGGATGATATGTATTTCTACCTGTATCAGTCTGGCAGTCCCGTACGACGAGATTTGCAGGAAAAGGTCCTATCACTTCCAAAAACCGGTTGGGCTTATAATTCAGATTTAAGGGATACTTATGATGTACATGCAAAAAATAAGGATGTGCATGCAGAAAGAATGGCATTAAGAGTAAAGAAGGAAGTATATGGGATGGATCTGGTTGCAGAAGGCCCTAAAGTGGAGAAAGTTAGTTATTCAAATGATAAAGTAATTCTAGATTTTGAAGCCAATAATCCGCCTCAAAATAGATATTATGAGAAAATACATGGATTTGAAATAGCTGGAAAAGATGAAAAGTATTACTCAGCAGATGCTATTCTTGATGGTAATAGAGTCATACTTTCTTCAAATCAAGTAAAAAAACCTCTGAGTGCAAGATATGGATGGAATAGATCAGATGAGATGACATTATATAACAAGGAAGGGTTACCCGTGGAACCATTCAAAATAGTACAATAAGATTCAAACGTTTATTAAGGGAACTTTAACTAAAAACAGAAATGAATTTGAATAACACTTATCAGTTGTCATTTCAATTAATGGGAGCTGGTTTATTACGATGTGTTGGCTATTTAACAATATGTTTAATAGTCATAATATCCGCCTGTAATTCTAAGCCGGAAGTTGAGGAAAAATCAATAGAAAAAAGCACAACTAATCAAAAGACGGATCACTTTCGTCAGCCATTCACTGAATCTTATAGCATTCGGGTAAGTCAGTTTGAATCTATGATGAAATATGTTAATGCATTACAAGATGAGGCAAGTAAGGAGGTCCAATCAAGTTTCAAGCCAGACTTTTCAAACCTGGATACTTATGATAAATCTCTTGAACCATTCAGGATAGCAGTTAGGAAAGAGCTAGGTATACCACCACCAAATCTTTTACAGGAAGCGAAAGTGAGATTGGAAAAGATTGGAGAAGATAAATATACTAATATCTACAGGGCATGGATTTCATTAATTGAGGGAGCGGATTTATATAGTCTCTATATGGTGCCAAAGAACATTCAGGGCAAAGCACCTTTGTTAATAGCACAACATGGAGGTGGTGGGTGTCCTGAAGCGATATGTGATTTAGATACCCGTGAGCCATATGATTCCTTTGGACCAAAAGCAGTTGAAAGAGGGTATATCGTTTGGGCTCCTTATTCCGTTATGTTGGTTCCATATGCCGGTGATTCTGAAGAAGACATTGACCGCGATAGATTACAGGATGGCATGTTAAGTGTTGGGGCAAACTTACGAGGTTTGGAAGTCTATCAAATAATTAAAGGCGTCGAAGCTATCATTGCTAATCGACCTGAAGTTGATGCTGAAAGAATCGGTATGACAGGTCTTTCTTATGGTGGAGGAATGACTGTTCGAACCATGGCCCTAACCCCAATAATTAAAGTTGGAGTTCCTTCAGCTGGATTTAGAGGAACATCAAGACCTGGTAGAGCGGCATCATCAGTACAATTGGTAGCCGCAATTTGTCCCAGGCCATTAATGTTGCAAGCAGGAGAGGTTGACCAGGTTTCACCGATAGATAACGTACTGCCTGGAATTCCTATAGTGGAAGAATACTATGAGAAACTAGGGGTTTCAGACAGGTTTAAATTTGATCACCATCCAGGAGGCCATGAATATGTAACTAAAAACGTCCTGGATTTTTTTGATGAGCACCTTTGAAATGGTTCCCAGGATTGAAAACCATTTACAAACCTAAAATAAAGAGTAGATGAGGGCATTGTGTTTGTTCCTGTTAGCCTTATGTGCTTGCTCAGATACCGGAAATCGAGGACAGAGTCAACACAAAAGGCCTAACGTGATTGTCATACTGACGGATCAGCATAATCCAAAAGCCATTAGCGCTCATGGCAATCCATATCTAAAAACCCCAAACATTGATTTCCTGGTCAATGGAGGCATTAGTTTTATGAATTCCTACTGCACATCCCCTGTATGTGGCCCAGCTCGAAGTAGTCTCATCACTGGGATGATGCCACATAATACAGGTGTGAATTACAATGGCGAATCCATGAGACCTGGTATAAAAAATCTCGGTGAGATCCTGAGTGAGGAAGGATATAACACCGTGTGGGCAGGGAAATGGCATATCCCCGACTCTTACCCACAGAGCAAGGATATTGATACGTTGGCCGGGTTTAAACTCCTGGATTTTTATCAAAATGATGCATCGTGGGCTTTGGGAGAAGATACTGACCAGCCACTGGCTGATGTTACAGTTGACTATATCAAAGGATATAACAGCGAAAAACCTCTCCTGATGTATATCCAGTTTCACAATCCCCATGATATCTGTCATGTACCCCGAAGGCCGGATGACTATCCAAATGTAGGACCGGATGTTGAATTACCTCCTTTACCCGAGAATCATGAAATTGATCCGTTAGAACCAGGGATGGTGGCAAACAGCCGATTCAGAGACCACTATGGGGACGAGCTCCTGCTCTCCCAGGATAATGATGAAACCCGCTGGAGAAACTATCTGTGGTATTATTATCGGTTTACCGAAATGGTGGATGTTGAAATTGGAAAGGTGTTAGACGCGCTGAAAGAGAAAGGTATGCACGAAAACACAATTATCGCCCTGAGCGCTGATCATGGTGATGGGATGGCCGAAAAAAAGTGGGCTGCCAAGCTTTCCCTTTACGAGGGGCCGGCCAGGGTACCATTTGTGCTGTACTATAAAAACCAAATAAAAAAACAGGGAATGGATGAAGGATTGGTGGTTTCAGGTGCTGATCTAGTGCCCACTATATTGGATTATCTGACCGTTTCCAGCAGTCTGAAATTTGATGGGATAAGCCGAAAGGCTTACATCGATTCCGACCAATTTGATTCCGCAGATTTTGTGGTGACTGAGCTGGCCATTGATCCATTTAACAAAACACTCACCGGTAGGATGATCAGGAATGGGCGATATAAGTACAACTACTATTCCGAGGGTGCTCGAAATGAAGAGCTTTTTGACATGGTGGAGGATCCACTGGAGCAAAATAATTTGGTCTCTGATCCTAAATATTTGGAGATAAAAAATAAAATGAAGGAGTCATTGGTTCGGAGACTCAAAGAGACCGATGACCCATTTGAAATCTGAATTTAAGATTCAAAAAAACCTTAACCTATGAAAATCAGAAAATCAATATCAATCCTTTTGACTTTCCTCATATGTGTAAGTGGGATCCAATTATTCGGGCAAAGTTCCGATGATTATGAAACCCTAAAAGCTGGCTTTCTGAATCCACCTCAAGGTGCCCGTCCCAAAACCTACTACTGGTGGCTCAATGGGAATGTGGATACCGTCAGGGTAAAAGAAGAAATAGCTGCAATGAACAAAGCTGGTATCTCCGGTTTTGACATCTTTGAGATTGGTGTGCCAAATAGGGATACCATGGTGGCACCTGGTCCTGCTTTCTTAAGTCAAGAGTCCTTAAAAGCAATAAGGGTAGCCCTGGTTGAAGCGAAAAAGTATAACATGACCGCTGGGCTAAACCTGGCCAGCAGCTGGAACGCCGGTGGAGCATGGATCACCCCGCAACATTCAGCCAAGTCGATATATTTTTCTAAAATCCGGGTTAATGAAAATGCAGGTAAAAGAATAAAACTTCCATTTCCGGATATTTCTAAAAAAGATGCAAAAGGAAAAGACAGGGTTATTGAATATCAGCGCAATGGGAAACCTGTATTTTATGACGAAGTAGCTGTTGTGGCTGTGCCAATCAAGAATGGGGAGCCGGTACGAGACCCTTCAAAGTTTGTTGATCTATCTGATAATTTTGATTCGGACAAGGAAAACCTGACATGGACTTTGTCCGGTGACTGGGAGGTCCATCGATACATCTGTTCGAACTCAGGGGAACAACTAAAGTTGCCAAGTAAAAATTCTGTTGGTCCTATCATAGACCACTTTGATGCGGACGCTACCGAAGCTCATTTCACCTATATCATCAATAAGATAAAAGAAGTGATGGGTGATGATCTGCGAGAAACAGCATTGAAGAGTTTATACCTGGCCAGCTACGAGGCCACCGGATTCGTATGGACTTTAACGCTACCCGAGGCATTCAAAGAAATTAACGGATATGATATTATACCTTTTCTTCCGGTATTGTTTAATCAGGAAGCCTACACCGCATCAATTGTAAACAAGTTTAAAAAGGATCATCAAAGAACGCTTTCTGAACTGATGATCAATAATTTTTATCGGAAAGGTAAAGCTATTGCCAATGCTCACGGCTTGAAGATCAACTCGGAATCCGGAGGTCCTGGTTTTCCACTTCATAACGTACCAGTCGAGCCATTAAAATCTCTGGGTGTGATGGACCTGCCACGGGGAGAGTTTTGGATCAATCATAATCGGTTGAATGCGGATGGGATTGATATCCTTCGTGTAGTAAAAGAAGTATCATCAGCGTCTCATATTTATGGTAGGGGAATTGTGGAAGAAGAAGCATTCACTTCATTTCAACATTGGCAGGAAGGGCCCTTTGATATGAAGCCATCCGGGGACCGTGCTTTTGCTGAGGGGATGAACAGGGTAGTGGTCCATGGATTCAGCCATAACCCGGCCCAATATGGTTTTCCGGGCATCGTGTACCATGCTGGTACTCATTTCAACGATAAGCGGGTATGGTTCTCTAAGGTCAGACCTTTTACGGATTATTTAGCGAGAGTTTCTTATATACTTCAGCAAACCGATTTTTTTGCTGATGTCCTCTACTATTACGGCGATGCCGTACCCAATTATACAGGACATAAAAACAGCCGTTTTACAGTTGGTCCTGGATACGATTATGAGGTAGTTAACACAGAAATCCTTTTAAAGGCTACGGTTAAAAATGGGAAAATCGTATTACCTACCGGGGCAGCATTTAGTGTGTTGGCACTGGAAGGTGAAAAGGAGATCAACCCACATGTATTGAAGAAGATTGAAGAATTGCTTCGTGCTGGAGCAAAGATTGTCGGGGCCAAACCTGGTGACGTTTCCCAAATGCCCGGAAAGACTCCTGACATGTCTGCCTTAATTGATAGACTATGGGGATCCGGACCTGCGAGGGTAAATGAAAAAGAATCTGTGGCGGTGCTGAATGATTTAGGGATTGGACCTGATATTGATTACCTGGACCTCACTGCTAACACACTGGATTTTGTGCACTACAGCAAATCGGGTCTTGATTATTACTTCCTTAGAAATACTACGGATGAGTGGGTGACACGGGAACTGGGCTTTAGGCAAAAAGGGAAAGTACCTGAAATATGGGATCCTGTTTCCGGACAGGTAATCCCGGTCTCGGTTTATAGACAGGACGGCGATTATTTACGTCTGCCGGTGTCACTTCCTCCCAGGGGTTCAATGTTTGTGGTTTTGAGACAAGGAAGCCAACAGGCAAAATTTGAAGATCTGGTTAAATCTGGTTTGTATCCTCCTTTGATAAACTACACAGAAGATGGGTTGTTTTTGATGGAAGAAGGAGTGTTTAGGGCAACCAGAGATGGCAAAGAGCTGACACTAACCAATTTCATCAAACGACAGAAATTGGATGGCGCATGGGAGGTATTTTTTGATAAGGATTGGGGTGGTCCCGAAAAAGAAATATTTCCTGAGCTACAAAGCTGGACAGAATCCGAAACAGAAGGAATCAAATACTACTCCGGAAAAGCCATGTACAGGAAAACCTTCCAGTATGAGATCAATGCATCAGTGATGAAAGATCAGCGGTTATTGTTGGATCTGGGAGATTTATCAAAAGTGGCTGAAGTATGGTTGAATGGCAAGTCATTGGGTATTACCTGGGTAAAACCATTCCAGTTTGATGTGACAGACATCATAAAGCCGGGAGATAACCTACTCGAGATTGAAGTGGCCAATGTATGGTCAAACCGGATCACAGGGGATCAGTTGACAGATGGAAAAAACTACACCTTCACTAATGTCGAGATCACAGATATATTGGGACTGAATAAGATCGATGTCCCCTGGGCTGAAGTACCATTGATCAAATCTGGGTTACTAGGGCCTGTGCAACTGATTACCATCATCCCTCATTAAGTGCTTAATCCATAATTCAAATACTGATGAAACATCAATACCTTTTGTCAATGCTCCTGGTAATGGTTGCTCTGTTATGGCGTTGTGAGCCGACCAAAACTGATGATATGCTTTCTGAGCTGAGAGCAGGGTTTAAAAACCCACCCGTTACAGCGCGAGCTAAAGTATATTGGTGGTGGCTCAATGGCTATGTGGATTCTGTGAGGCTTAAGACAGAACTAAAAGCCATTAAAGAAGCTGGACTTGGTGGCGTAGATATATTTGAGATTGGCGTCAGAAAAGCCAGCGACGAAAAGGGGATTATTCCAGCTGGCCCTCCCTTTATGGGAGATGAGTCTCTGCGAATGATCAAACTGGCCCTGGATGAAGCTAAGAAACTTGATTTGGAGGTCGGGATTGGGGTAGCCAGTAGCTGGAATGCAGGTGGTACCTGGGTAAAACCGGAGCATGCAGCCAAAACTCTATATGCCTCTAAAAGTAAAATCCGCGGAGGCAAAGAGATAAAGCTGAAACTGTCATATCCGGAGATCACACCGGATAGAAATGGGAATCCCAGGCAAATAGAATATAAAACTAGTGGAAAGCCTGTTTACAGTGAAGAAATAGCTGTGGTGGCAGTTCCCGCGGGTGCAAAACAATTGTCAGATACTTCACAAATTCATGACCTGACTTCCCATTTTAGTGCGGAGTCTGAAATACTAACGTGGAATGCACCAATTGGTGATTGGGAGATTTACCGGTACATATGCTCCAATTCCGGGGAGCAGTTGATTGTGCCATCACCTAATTCAGCAGGACCCATTATTGACCATTTTGATTCTTCAGCAACACGTATGCACACGATGCATTTCATTAATAAGCTAAAACCATTGGTTGGAGCGTTTGAAGGTAGTGCGCTGAAAAACCTTTACCTGGCGAGCTATGAAGCCAAGGAGTTTGCCTGGACCCCAACATTGCCCAAGATGTTCACTAAACTGCATGGTTATTCCATTCATAAATTCCTCCCTGCAATTTTTAATGATCAACTATATAACCGGGAAGTAAACAATGCTTTTCAATTTGATTTCAGAAAAACCTTTTCTGAGTTAATGATTCAGAATCATTACGCTAAATCAAAAGAGATTTGTAATGCCCATGGATTGAAAATCATTTCAGAATCTGGCGGCCCGGGTCATATGCATCACATTCCTGTAGAGACCTTGAAGGCGCTGGGGGCATTGGATGTGCCACGAGGTGAATTCTGGTACAACCGGGAATATTTCAAAGAAGACAGCATCGTAGATTATATCTGGTTGGTAAAGGAAATTGCTGCTGCTTCGCATATCTATCAGCGGGGTATTGTGGAAGAAGAAGCATTTACCAGCTACTGGGACTGGCAGGAAAGCCCTAAAGATTTAAAGATTATTGCAGATCGGGCATTTTGTGAAGGGATGAACCGATTGGTAATTCATGGGTTCACTCATAATCCGTCTGAATTTGGATACCCGGGGATAGTTTATCTGGCAGGTACTCATTACAATGACAAACGTGCGTGGTGGCCCATGGCAAAAGCTTTTAATGATTACCTGGCACGAAATTCTTTTGTTCTCCAGGAAGCAAATTTCATCGCCGACGTACTTTATTACTATGGAGACGATGTTCCCAATCTTGTGCCACCAAAAAATACAAGGTTTACTGCTGGTCGCGGTTATGATTATGAAGTCATCAATACTGAAAAATTGCAGGAATTGATTGTCGAAAATGGTGTGGTGGTTTTACCTGGTGTTGGGAAATACAAGGTTTTGGCTCTTGGAGAAAATTCTGAGATGAGTCCCATTGCCATAAAGAAAGTAAAAGCTCTTGCTGAATCCGGAGCTGTGATTGTAGGAGGGAAACCAATCAAAGCAAACGGGCTAGCTAATCAGCCGCGGGTGACAAACCAAATTGTTGAGATGGCCAATGCCTTATGGGCTGGATCCTCCTCTGATAAAATAAGGATGGATCAGTCACCTGAAGAAACGTTGAGAAGTCTGGGAGTAATTCAGGATTTTGGCTATCCTGGGCAAGAAAAAGGACTATTGGATTATATTCATTACACAAAGGATGATACTGATTTTTACCTGATCCGGAATACAACAGATGACTGGGTGTCAGAAAAATTATCATTTCGCCAGTCTGACAAACAGCCTGAATTGTGGGACCCAAAAACCGGTGATATGATTCGTATTCCTACATACCATGAAGTAGACGGGCAAACCAATTTTCCTCTTTCCATCCCTCCTTTTGGGAGCTATTTTGTAGTCTTTACCTCTGAACCCGCAAAGACAAAAAGCGATTCGAAGATGAATGATCTGGTATATTCAACGCACGGTTTTTATTCCAGGTCTTCGTTAGATAGAGAAAGCTCCATTCAATTGGAAGGTGATTGGCGGGTGTCATTTAGCGAAGACTGGGGAGCACCGGCCGAGGTGAATTTTCCTGACCTTATATCCTGGACAGAGTCTGGTCTGATGGGTATACAATACTATTCAGGTATAGGCATCTACAATAAAGAGTTTGAATTTCATCGGAAATTGAATGACAAAGAAAGAATTTACCTGGATCTGGGTGATCTTGATGAGTTGGCGGATATTGTTCTCAATGGACAATCTTTAGGCATTGTTTGGTCTAAACCGTATCGAGTCGATGTCACAGAAAGTATCAAAATGGGTAAGAATACTTTAGATGTGAGCGTAGCGAATACCTGGTCCAACAGGCTGACAGGAGACGCCATTACAGGTGAGCAATATACAAATACTAATATTACCAATGCCAATAAGAATTTGACACCCTGGAGTGATCTACCTTTGAAGAAGTCAGGGCTCTACGGTCCGGTACAACTGGAAATCTTTGAGATGAAAGAGTAACCAGGCTTTACATTCCAATTCTCTAAAGTTTTGGTTTTATATTAGGTAAAGGGTAATATTACCTACCAGATAGTACCCAAAAATGTGAATTTGGAAAAGGAGCGGCTCAAGCGGTTGGTAAGATTAATGTCAGGTGGTGATGCCCAGGCATTCAGGGAATTTTTTGATCTGCTGTATCCTCGATTTTACAGGTTTGCATTCTATTATGTGAAATCTGATATTCTGAGTGAAGAGATCGTTTCGGATGTGTTTATGAAGCTCTGGAACAACCGGGAAAAGCTTCATGAGATAGAGCAACTTGATCTCTACTTTTTCCGAGCGGTGAAAAATCAGGCCCTCACTTACATCAAAAAGGAATCAAAACATTTGCTGGTCTATTCAGATGAATACTCTTCGAAGCTTGAGTATGTGGAGCCTGAAAATCTATTGATTGCCAAAGAGCTTTCCAGGAAAATTGAAGAGGCGATCTGCGAGCTGCCAGACAAATGTGAAATCATATTCAGGCTGGTCCGAGAAGATGGTTTTTCTTATAAGAAGGCAGCAGAGCTGCTGGATATCACGCCGAAAACAGTTGAAAATCAGATCTCTATTGCTACTAAAAAAATAAAAGAAGCTTTGGATGGATATTATAGCCAACCTAAAGCGGAACGCAAGATCATCTCCTTCTTCAACTTCCTCTTTTTTTAAAAATATTTCAAAAAAATCACCTGATCGTTTGGGGGTAATTGCCAAATCCTGAGTTTAAGTAGGGTAACAAGGATTTTACGGCAAACCGAATGACCGATTATTTACAACTAATAGCCAAAAAGCTAGCTGGCGAGATCAATGACTTTGAAGAAAGAGCCCTCGATGACTGGGTCAAAGATTCTAAAGAGAATGAGCTGGCTTATCGTCGGTTTGAGGAATTTTGGACCAAGGGCAAGTATACTTTAAAAGTAAATGGTCAGGATGATGCCTTCAGAAAACTGACTAAAAAGATTGGCATCCCCTATCAGGAGGCTCCAGCCAAAAAGAAATCAAATACAGGTATTTGGTTAAGAGTAGCTGCTTCAATTGCCATCCTTATGATTTCAGGACTAAGCTGGTTTTACTTTATAAATCAGTCAGATAGTCCTGTTGCAGAAGTCCGGGAAGGGACCATGATCGTCAAGAGCAACCCTCGCGGTCAGAAATCACAGGTCACATTGCCTGACGGGACCACTGTTAAGCTAAATGCGGAAAGCTATATCGAGTATTCAAGTGACTTCAGGAATGAACGCTTTGTTAAACTGGTTGGTGAGGCTTTTTTTGATGTGGTCCGGGATACACTTCATCCTTTCAAAGTGGTCAGCGGAGATATCCAGGTAATGGTACTGGGCACTTCATTCAATGTGCAGGCTTTTCCATTTGAAGAGACCATGTCAGTAGCTGTGGCTACAGGAAAAGTTCAGGTTGAAAAGAAACATCATCACAATGGAGAGCAAACAAGTCTACTGTTACCGAGTGAGATGCTCTCCATTGATCATAAGACAGGGGAATTTAAGAAGCGTCAATTCGATCATGACCAGGTATTGGCGTGGCGAGATGGTGTGCTGACTTTTGAAAAAGCCTCCTTTGAAGAAATTAGTAAGCGGCTCGAGCGCTGGTATGGCGTCGACATTGTGGTGAAACGAAAGACCCCCATATCAGATGGATTTACAGGACGATATGAAAATCCTACCCTCGAAACAGTGCTGAAAGGAATGAGTTTCTCCTCCGATTTCAGCTTTAAGATAAGTGGAGACACAGTATTGATAAACTAACCCCAGAAATGATGCACAATTCAAGCTAATCGCAAATAAAAAAGGGCCTAACTATTCGAGAATGTTTGGACGACCTCCTGGAATAGCATAGACCCAAAGTCCCAAGTAATGTTAACCTAAGACCAATTAAAATTATGAATTCAAAACTACTAAGACAACTGGTCATTATGTCCAGACATCTATTACTTATTTATTTGTTGCATGGCGTCCTCTCCTGTGTGCTGGTAGCTTCAGATCTGAATGCACAGCTCAAGGAAAAAAGCATTGACGAAATCTACATGTCCTTGCAGGTAAAAAATATGACGCTCAACAAAGCATTTGACAGGATAAGCCAGCAAACAGGATTTTCGTTTGCTTTCAATGAGGAAATGGTAGACCTCAAAGAGCGGATTGATATTGATGTAACCAATGCCTCCCTGGGCGATGTGCTGCGGGAGATTTCCAAATCATCCAATCTTCGGTTTAAGCGGGTGAATGATAACATTCATGTAGGTGTAGCCAATGAGGAAGTTTCAAAACCTATAGAGGAGATCCTGGATTACGCCCAGCGATCAATATCCGGAAAAGTAATTTCCGCTGAAGACGGTAGTGAATTACCCGGAGTGAGTGTAACCATTAAAGGTACCACAAGCGGTACGGTTACAGATATCGATGGTCGCTACTCCCTTAATGCTCCGGAGGGATCTGTTTTGATTTTTAGTTTCGTAGGCTTCGCGACCAATGAAGTTACTGTAGGAAACCAATCTGAGATCAATGTTACGATGGACACCGATGTCCAAACTCTTGAAGAGCTCGTCGTGGTGGGCTATGGCACTGTGAAGAAGAGTGATCTAACAGGGTCTGTAGCTAGTGTAAAATCCAAAGACATTAACTCATTCCCTACCACCAACATGATCCAGGCACTTTCCGGAAGGACCACCGGTGTGCAGGTATTGCAAACGACTGGTGCACCAGGAGCTGGGATCAGTGTTCGGATCAGAGGTACCAACTCTATCCAGGGAGGAAATGAGCCCCTGTATGTCATAGATGGATTTCCTTACTCGGGTAATCCCACCAACATCAACAACTCAGATATCGAAAGCATTGAGATACTGAAAGATGCCTCTGCTACTGCCATTTATGGATCCAGGGGAGCAAATGGTGTTGTGATCATTACCACCAAGCAAGGATCAGCTGGTAAAACAGTCGTAGACTTTGAGTCCAGTTACAGTGTTCAGAAGCTAAGGAAAAAGCTTGATTTGATGAATGGTATGGAGTATGCCACCATGGCCAATGTGCAGGCTGCAAATGATAATCTTGCACCATACTTTACCCAGGCAGAAATTGATGCCTTTGGCGAAGGTACTGATTGGCAGGATGTGGTTTTCCAGGAAGCTCCTATCTGGTCATCCTCACTGAATGTGAGTGGTGGCAATGAAAAAACGAAGTTTTCGATAGGTGGAAGTTACTTTGGGCAAGATGGTATTGTGAGAGGAAGTGATTATGATCGTTATACACTCAGGACCAATATTTCACATGATGTTTCTGATAAGTTTAGTATCACACTTGCCAACACATCTACATACCTGAAAACGGAGAGAAGAGATAGCAATGGAGGTTCAAGAGGAGGATCCATGATCAATGCTGCTGTTGGTGCTGCTCCCATTTCAAATCCTTACAATCCAGATGGTACTTATAACGTGTTGGCCCAGGAGTTCCCATTTGTTCCGGTTGACATCATCAATCCGCTTAATTTCATCTATGAGCAGACGGACGTAATCAAGGCAAATGTGCTCTTAACGAATCTTGCATTTCAATATAAACCAATCGAGGAGCTAACCATCAAAATATCTGGTGGTATTGAAAACAGAGATGATCGAAGGGATAGGTATACAACCAGGAATTTCATCAATTCTGAAGGAAGCGCTTCAGTGAATACTTCACAGTTCAGAAGTTTACTGAGTGAAAATACTATCAGTTACAACAAGACTTTCGGTGGTATTCATAGCGTTTCAGCCTTAGCTGGGTTTACCTTCCAGGACTTTACGAGTACTTCATTAGGAGCTAGTGGTCAGGGATTTTTGAGCGATGTATTTGAGACACATGACCTCAGTGCTGCAGCTACTCAAGGCGTGGCAGGAACTGGTTATTCAAATTCTTCAATCCTTTCTTACCTGGGGCGACTTAACTATGGACTTAATGAGAAATATCTGTTCACTGTAAGTTTCAGGGCTGATGGATCTTCGCGATATAGTGAAGGAAACAAATGGGGGTATTTCCCTTCGGGAGCATTTGCCTGGAGACTCTACGAGGAAGATTTTTTCACAGCTGACAATATTTTTTCAGATCTAAAACTGAGAACAAGTTGGGGATTAACTGGAAGTCAGGCCATTGGGGCTTACTCGACTTTGAATTTGCTTTCATCTGGGTTGGTTGTGCTGGATGATGCATTGTATAACTACTTTGCACCATCAAGCAGGCTGCCTGGTGAGCTTAAATGGGAGACCACTGAGCAGATCGACTTTGGAGTTGATTTTGGTTTCCTAAATAACAGGATTCAGGTTACTGCTGACTATTATATCAAAAATACACGGGACCTCCTGAATACTGTAATCCTGCCATCCTCAACTGGATATGTTTCCACCATTAGAAATGTTGGGGAAGTGCAAAATAAAGGACTAGAACTGGGAGTGGATGCAAAAATCCTGACCGGTGAGTTCAAATGGAATATGAATGCCAATATTTCATTCAACAGAAATGAGGTGATCAAGCTACAGGATGGTGAAGACATCTACGGGGGTCGTGTTTCGGTGTTGGCAGTCAATGATGATGCTACCATCTTAAGAGAAGGAAGACCCATCGGACAATTCTACGGATATGTAGAAGATGGGTATGATAGCGAAGGTCAGATAGTACTTAAAGATCTCAATGAGGATGGTTCTATCACAGCTGAAGACAAAACGTATATCGGTGACCCCAATCCGGACTTTATCTATGGGATCAATTCTAACATGTCCTATAAGAATTTTGAGTTGACCTTGTTCTTCCAGGGCACATATGGCAATGACATCTATAATGTGAGCTCGATCCCAACAACGATTGATTATGGGCAGGGGCTAAACATGCCGCGGGAAGTATACCTGGATTACTGGACTCCGGAAAATCCTGACGCCAAATATCCAAAAATAAGCAGGAGCACTTCTGCCTATAATTCAGATCGTTGGATCGAAGATGGATCATTCCTCAGATTGAGAAATATTGAATTGGCGTATAATTTCTCTGTAGAGCGCTTTGAATGGCTGGAAAATGCACAGCTTTATTTCAGTGGCCAAAACCTGTTAACCCTAACCAAATATTCCTGGTGGGATCCTGAGGTGAATTCGAGGGGAGCCGATACAAGAGGGTTTGATCATTTTACTTATCCCATCGCCAGGTCATTTACTGTAGGCTTTAGGCTTGGCTTTTAATCAAGATATCATTCACACATTAAATATTAATGGAAATGAAAAAGGAATATAAAATACTGAAGGGATTATCCCTGACTGCTAAATACTTCATAGTATTGACATTGATCTTCGCTTTTACTTCCTGCGAAGACCTGTTGAATGAGGAACCGAAGACGGTGGCAACAAGTCAGTTTTACAAGACCCCGGAAGAAATGGAAGCTGGAGTCTTTGCCATCTACAGTGCTTTGGGCGGCAACACGCGAGCCGAACAATATGCCGTGTTAGACTATCACTCGGAATTTGTTTACGGAAGGGGTAGCCGATCCAATTACAATGATTTTGCTGGGTTCAACAGTGGGAATATTAATGTGGCCGGTGGTCGCTGGAATATGCTTTATTCGGGCATTAGAAACGCGAACATTATTTTGGCCAATGCTGCAAATGCTACTGATATCGATCCAGCTGACCTGGATGCATTTGTTGGTGAGGCTAAATTTCTAAGAGCATGGGCCTATTTTGATCTCGTGAGAAACTGGGCGGGCGTACCACTCAGAACAGATCTCAATATGGATGAACGGGATATTCCTAAAAGCTCTGTAAGTGAAGTGTACGACCTGATCCTGGATGATCTTTTGGATGCAGAAAGCGCTTTACCAGCGGATGCAGCCAATGTTGGTAGGGCTACGAGCTATGCAGCAAAAACGCTGTTGGCTGATGTTTACCTGACATTGGGTATGTATGCAGAAGCCAGGGACAAGGCTGATGAAGTGATTTCATCCGACAAATACAGCCTGGTGCCAGTATCCACTTTTGAAGACTTTCAATGGGATATATTTGGTCCTACGATCGTTACTTCTTCCGAAGAGATCTTTTCAATTAAATGCACAAGGCTGGATGGTTTTGGCAACTGGACTTTGTTCATCACCAATCATCCCAGCACAGGAAATTTCAATTTTGGCGGTGCTTATGCCTCATACAGCGATGCCACCAATCAATTCTATATCGATTGGGATGACAACGACATCAGAAAAGCGCTATGGGATCAAATTGATTTTGGCTTGGGGCCAAATACGCTTGTCAGTAAAAAATTCATTGATCCTGAGGCGGCAAGCAGGACTGGGGCCGGAAATGATATTCCTGTCTACAGATATCCCGATGCTCTGTTGATCTACGCTGAAGCCGCAAGCCAGGCAGCCAATGGTCCAACGGCAGATGCGATGGAAGCGCTTAACAAAGTCCATCGAAGAGCTTATGGCCACGATCCCAATTCACCTTCTCCGGATGATTATGTGTTGGCAGATTATGATGTGGATAGTTTCCTGGATTTGGTACTGACAGAAAGGGCTTATGAATTTCAAATGGAAGGAAAGCGGTGGCTGGACCTGAAGCGTACTGGAAAAGCTGCTCAGACCATCCAGGCTGTTCGTGGAATTACGATTGCAGATTCACACTATTTGTGGCCGATACCGACAAATGAAATTGAATTGAACAAATCATTTTCTGCAACAGACCAGAATCCGGGTTATTAAAATTATATTCATGAGGGCATTTCTTTCATAAACGTCAGGCGGAACGCAGTGCAGATGATGCTTTTGAAATGCCCTCTTTTTATTCATAGATAAATGGAGAGAATAGAACGAAGAAAAGCTTTAAAGTCATTGGGAGCCGTTTCCCTGGGATTGGCTGCCACATCACTGGCAAAAGGAGATATACTGGAATACCCCAAAGCAACACAAAAGAAATCGATCCAGGCTGACATTCTGATTGTTGGTGGGGGTACTGCGGGAGTTATTGCAGCAATTCAGGCGGGAAGGACCGGAAGCAGAACCGTATTGGTGGAAAGCGGGAGCCAGCTTGGCGGGACCACAACTACCGGGGGAGTATCTTTTCCCGGGATATTTCACGCATGGGGAAAGCAGATCATTGGTGGTATAGGCTGGGAACTTGTGATGGATGCTGTTCGGCTAAATGATGACATTTTACCTAACTTTTCTATCATCCCAAACAACAAGACAATCAGGCACTGGCGCCATCAGGTTACTGTAAATGGCGCTTTGTATGCCATGCTGGCGGAAGAAAAGTGTATGGAAGCTGGAGTGGATATCCACTATTACGAAACACCAACAGAAATATCATTTAAGAAAGGAAAATGGACCGTAAAAACAGTTGGTAAAGGCGTACAAAATGAGATCATCTGTAAGCAGATCATCGATTGCTCGGGGAATGCTGCTGCAGCTTCTTTAGCCGGATTTCCGCTTTTGAGGGAGGAAGATACTCAGCCGGGTTCATTTATTTACCGAATAGGGGGCTATGATTTTGATTCGCTCGATCTGGATAAAATCCCTAAGGAGTATCACGGTACGCTGAGAAATAATATGATCATCAATAAAGGGGAAAAGGTGGAATCTTCTGTCAATAATTTCCCTGCCACAGTTCCTTATGGATATGTCTATGTTCACGGTGCGGATTCTTCCACGGCAGAATTGCACACCAAAGCGAATATAGAAGGACGAACAGCTCTATTGGAGCGTTTACGAACACTCAGGACATTCCCTGGATGCGAAAAGCTGAAGATCCTGGATGCCCAGACAGAAACTGCCGTAAGGGAAACCTACCGGATTGATGGATTATACAAGGTTACAAGAGATGACTATGTTGAAGGAAAAGTCTTTGAGGACTCACTATCTTATTCTTTTTACCCCATCGATTTGCATCGCAACGGAAAGTCCATCTACCAGGAGTTTCTGAAAGAAGATGTCGTAGCGACAGTTCCATTGAGAGCTTTGATTCCTAAGAACAGTCAGAATTTTTTGGTGGCAGGACGTTGTCTCAGTAGCGATAGATTGGCCAATTCAGCACTCAGGGTACAGGCCTCCTGCATGGGCATGGGTCAGGCTGCTGCTTTAGCTGCATTTTTAGCCAATAAATATGATGTGACGCCAGCTGAGGTTCCTTTGCCGGAATTGAAAAACATGCTCAAGGAGTATGGTGCGATCGTCCCGGGATGATCATTTTTGATAATTTGCTGATATGATCATTTGGATTGGGAGGATGCTGATCGGTATGGTGATGATCTTGCATGGACAAGGTCAGGATGATATTGGCTATTTTCAATCTTCCACCATCACGCTGCCGGGTAATACGGATTTAATAGAAAGAGTAATCTATGATAGCCTCCTGGATCAGCAGATATATCAGGTATCAACCAGCCATGGTATACCAATGCATTATTATATGCAGTTAAATACCGGGGTCTGCTTCGACAATCAATGCAGACCCCTCAGTATTTTGGTCTACTGGAACATCACCGGCAGATATCTTGGCTTCAAACTTGAGGACGGAGAATTTCTCAGCAAATATGACCACGAACCATTTTCGGTAGACGAATATAAAAAGCTGCATCAATTACTGGTGGACCCATTTCTTCCTTTGGGTGAATATGCTTTTGAAGAACTGGTGCGAGATACAACCACAATGGAATCACCCGTGGATGGAGTATCCGGAGCAACTTCTGAGGATGTATTGGACTATATCGTGCCAGGAGCTGCCTACACGACTTATAAGTTGTGGAACGTTGTCTATGGACCAATTCAACAGCAGGTAATCCAGCAGACAGAGAAACAGCTTGATGCTGAGTTGTTCAATAAAATTCTTGAAAGCACTGATCAAAGCGACATCACCTGGGCGCTGGAAAGAATCGCATTGATAAAAGAACTGGATGAACAAACGATCAATCTGATTGCTGATATAATTGTTGAAGGTGAGTATTTCCCGGCCTATCTGGCATTGAGATCTTTGAGTCAAGAGCAATTGGATATGGATCACTTGCAAAAGCAATTAATCAGATCGCTGAGTAAAGCAGACCAGGGAGTAATCGACCTGATCCTAGAGCGGTTGATGCATGCCAATACTTTGGGAAATCGCACCATTGATGAGTCTTTTAGCCAGATTAAGTCTCTTAACAATACACAATTATTAAGTCTCCTGGAGCTATATGCACATCATCAGATCAGTGATCAGCGCTTGTGCTCAATATTGGAGGAGTCAATGGCCAGTCAGAATGCTTTTGTCAAAAATCAGGTGCTGAAGTATTATGACAAGCTTTCGTGTAAATAAGCATTTACTGTTTTAGGCAATTAAATTTTCAAAATCTTTTCTAAAGTTGTCATAACTACGTAAATTACGTTACGTAAATTACGTTACGCAAAGTATGAAATGAGAAAGCCGGCAAATCCGTTTGTGCTATCAGGGTACCATAGCCCTGGTTATTTCTGTGATCGAGAAGAGGAGTTGAAGTGGTTATTTGATCAATTTGATAATGAACGGAATTCTGTCATCTACTCAAGGCGCAGAATGGGTAAGACCGCCTTAATCAATCATTTTTTCCATCATCTTGAAAAGAAGAAAAGTGGTCAGGGGATATTTCTGGATTTGTTAGGGACCACAAACATTTCTGAAGCAAACCGTAAAATTGCGAGTGCTATTGTTCAAAAATTTGGGAATCCCCAAAAGGGAATAGGTGCAAAATTAGCCCGATTGATGGGTGCTATTGGTGCTAAAGTTGGCCTGGACCCCGTTACGGGGGCTCCTGAAATTTCTATTGGACTGCAACAAAAGGAAGAGATTCCCCATTCCCTGGAAGCTATTGGGAGATATCTTTCTGATGAAAAGAAACCCATAGTGATTTGCGTAGATGAATTTCAACAGATAGTCAATTATCCGGAAAAAAATGTTGAGGCAACTTTTAGAGCCTGGGCACAATCCTTCCCCATGATCAGGTTCATATTTAGCGGAAGTCACAGGCAAATGATGATTTCAATGTTTAGTGAAGCATCACGGCCATTTTATCGCAGCGCTCAGCTCCTGCATCTTGATCCAATTGAGGCAAATGCTTATCGGGAATTCATCATTAGCTTTTTTAAAAAGAACAAGCAGGCCATATCAGATGATCACATTAAAAGCATTTTTGATTGGACACGTATGCAGACCTATTATGTACAGCTGGTTTGTAATAAGCTTTACGGAAGAGGAACAACAATTGATTGGGATACAATCGAAGAGGTTTTTCACGAGATAGTCCAACAGGAAGTGCCCTTGTTTTCATCAATGCAGCAATTATTTACGAGTTTTCAATGGAAGCTCTTAAGGGCAATTGCCCGAGAGGAATATGTTGCAAATCCATTATCCAAAGATTTCATTGGAAAGCACCATTTAGGGGCTGCGAGTTCAGTAAGCACAGCACTCAATAATTTTTTAGAGAAAGATTTTGTCTTGAAAGAGCATGATGAATATACCATACAGGATACCTTGTTTATGCGTTACATTCAACAACTCTAATCAATTCTTTTTATCTTCAACATATGAAATTCATACCTCTTGCGATTTTCTCAATATTTATCCTCGCTTCATGCGCTGATAGCCAAAGCCCAGGGAAACAGATATTAGGAAAATGGAATATGGAAAAAGTAATGGAAGGAGATAAGGATGTCTCTCAAATTCACAATCCTGAAGGGAACAGATGGATCAAGTTCAATAGAAATGGATCATTTGAAACTGGTGGAGATCCTTTTGGGTATAATGACGGTAACTGGAAACTGGACGATCAGCTTGTTTTATTCCTGGATAGCCGGGAGGAAAATGATGATAGTGAGTGGAGATTATCAATAGCGGGAAATCAGATGACCTGGACTGGGATCGGCACACCCAGACAAGAAAGCTTTAAGCTTGTACACGTAAGAGCTCAGCAGGAATAGATGGCTAATCTATATATTCCACCAGTAAGTCAGCTTCACTACCAGCGACCTGTTTTTCACATTGATTGGAGCCGGGAAGTAATTGTCACTGTATACAATGAAGAGGTCCGAAGCCGGTGCATAACGCCACTGCAGTCTTGAGTTGATATTGATATTGTCGATCTGCTCATTGTACTGCGCAAAAGTGGTGAGATACAGGTTATTGGTAAAGGTGAGATCGAGCCTTGGCCCAACCAGCCAAAAATCCGATGTGCCCCATGGATCCATCATATTGATCTTGTTGTAGCTGGACATCATTGAGAAGTTTACATAGGGTTGAAAACGGTACCCGATGTCAGTAGTAAGGTTCAAACGAGTGCCATCCTGGTAATAACCTCCGTAGCGGGTCTCAAAGCCGTAGGTAAATAAACTCTGAGGCTTCGAGGTGAAATTGGTACCCCAGGATGTCCAGGTGTTCTGACTTCCGGTAGGCAGCTCCTGGTTTCCGGAGTTCGTAGGATCGAATGGGAATTGTAGCTCCACAAAGTCGTAAGCCGTCCAGGCTGAAAAAGTATGTTGGCTTTTGGTTCTGAAATTATATGCGAAAATGAACAACTTATCTGTCACCCTATTTCTGCTTGCCGAATAGATATTACTTAATTTTAAGGAAGGACCATGTGTGTTCAAAAAGCCTTTCTTGGGTAAAAAATTGTAGGCAATTTCAGGGTTGATTCTTATAAAATCAGTTCTTGGTACATACCCTACTTCAGCTGTAAAGTTTTCACCTACATATTCATACTGCCCTTCTATTGTCCATTGCCTTGTTTTGTAGCTTAGGTTACCAGCTACAGTAAAATCCTTTTCGGTGTGTACCGGACTAAACGATTTCAGGATCAGCGCTTTTCCGGTCCATAGATTGTTGGACGTAGCCAGTTTGTATTCCAGGCCGATATTGCGGTTGTAAGCCAGGGTGTCAGGTTGCTCATTTCCAACAGGGCTAACATTGTTTAGCGATTGCTTGTTAACCATCAGTAAAGTGATATTGCTTCTGGAAAACACCTGTCTTTGCAAAGCAAGGGCAGCAAAATTTTGACCACTCAATCCCTTTTCTTCCACAGCACTTGTTTGCATATCCATTAACCCAATCCTCCAGTTTTTATCCAGTTTACCACTGAGACGAGCACCAAAGTGGATTGGTGCATCAAGTCCTATTCTTCTGGAAAAGAATGGTCTGATCCTGCTATAACCAAAAGTGGCCAGCAGGTCGGCGTTCTCCAGGAAAAACTGCCTTCTCTCAGGAAAGAACAATTCAAACCGGTCGAGATTGGTCACCTGCCTGTCTACATCTACCTGAGAAAAGTCGGGGTTGATTGTAAGGTCCAGGTTAAGAGATGAATTCAAGGCTATTTTGGCATCGCCCCCGATCTCCATCTGGTAATTGGGACTCTTGTCGTTTTCGTAGTCTTTGGTGACACGACCTAGTGTGTAGGGAATGATGGAAACATTGGGCCCCGGTTCCGGAGGAGGCTGATCCCAAACCAATACGCCCGAGTACGCCAATGACGAAGTGGGGAATTGACGTGGTACAGGTGCCCAGGCAGATTTTTCTGTTGTTTTAAGATCCAGGCGACTAAAATTAATCCCCCACTCAGTAATACCTTTTTTATATCTGATGCTCTTGAAGGGTAATGACATCTCAAAAACATATCGGTCCTCATATGATTTTACTTCAGATAACCATTTGTTATCCCAACTCAGACTTACGGCGCTACCTTCAGATTCGATACCATCCCATTGAGCCCCTGCAGCATTGGCTCCAAAAGTGAATCCGTTGATCTGGTCATCAAAGGGATCCATGAAGAAGATGAAGTTGTCATTGTTTCCAAATTGCCAGTCCCTTTTGAGTGATTCCACATAATACCGTCCCGGCAATGCATGATAACAGATAGCAATGAGATAGATGTTTTCATCATCAAAAGCCATTTTCACCTCTGTTTTAGCCCTGCTGAAGCTGGTATCCATTGGGAGAACATTGTAAAAATCTTTGGCTACATCCGCATCCTGCCAGGCCAGATCGTCTGCAACACCATCTACCAGGACGGGCTGCGAGGTCTTCTTTATGGTAAGTCGGTAATCAGCATTGATTTTCTGAGAGAACGCCTGATTAAAGAGTAGGAGGAATAATGCGGTTATAACCGAATAATATTTCACTGATTTGATTGGGTTGAATTGAATAAATATAGATTGAATGATTCGGCAAACTATGACCGGTTATACTAAATAGATCTCTGACATAAAGATCTAAAATCAACACGTAAAAATAGCACATATAATATAGGCTTTTGACTTTCATCGCTTAAGAGTGCATAAGAAGATTTTTACCTATAACTAAATGGAAGCTTTGGTCTCAAGAGCTTTCTAATGACTCCCCACTTTTTCGGCAATAAATCCTTTGAAAAAATTTCAATAAGAAGCAAACCATTATTAAAAACAATAAAGACACCATTTTTAAAAGGTCGGTATTCAATCGTTTTTCTGTTTGCGCACACATTGATACCAATGATTATTTGGTAAATCGCCTCTATGGCCTTATAAAATGTTACATTGTAATTTTTTTAACGAATAAAAAAAGGGGATTTCCAGCCCATATTGCCATTTTTTTAATGATTGGAGAATATTATCACCTCAGATTGTAAACATTTTGAAAATAAGGTTCATAAAATTGTTAATTGTGTATATTTATTGACATCCTATTGAGATATTCATAATGAATTGATTCATTTGTTACGTAATCCAACACATAAAATGCGTAGCATATGAAGAGAATCTTTACAAGAGTTATCGTAGTAATTCTATTATTACAATTCACTTTTAAGGTCACTGCACAGACGACAGTGAGCGGTGTGATTAAGGCGGAAGATGGAAGCACTTTACCAGGTGTGACCGTTCAGATAAAAGGCACAGATCTTGGTACAATTACTGACATAGAGGGTAATTACAAAATAGACGTTCCATCCGATGGGACATTGATTTTTTCATTCATAGGAATGGAAACGGTTGAAAAGCCAGTCAACGGACTTTCTGCAATTGATATAATCATGGCAGATGGTTCCCAACAACTTATGGAATTAGTCGTGGTAGGTTCAAGATCTACCGGGCGAACCAAACTGGAGACTCCTGCTCCGGTTGATATCATTGACATTAAAGGGCAGCAGGTTAATATGCCACAAACGGATCTGGCTCAAATGCTGGTAGCTTCGGCGCCTTCATTTGCTGCGTTCAGATCTCAGGGTGGTGATTTATCCTCACACGTTGATCCACCTACTTTGAGAGGTTTGGCTCCGAACCAGATGCTGGTATTGATCAATGGTAAGAGGCGACATACTTCAGCGCTATTAGCTGGAACACAGACAGGATCATCTGCTAACTCAGTTGATATGTCTTTTATTTCACCTGATGCGATCGACAGAGTTGAGATTCTGAGAGACGGAGCTGCTGCTCAGTACGGATCTGATGCCATCGCAGGTGTGATGAACATCATATTAAAGGAAGGAACTGGTAAGTTTTCAGGAAGCTACACTGCCGGGTTTAATCCGAACATTGCTCCAAAATTTAATTCAGATGAGCTGGCTACACTTGATGCGACTCAGCAAGCACTTATTAATGATACCGATCCTGATGGGTTGACTCACAGACTTGCAGGAAACTATGGTTTGGAATTCAGCAGCGGTGGATTCCTCAATATCAGCGGTATGTATAAGCAGACCGAAAGGACTATCCGTCCAAACGTGCTGGGAGAGACTACCACCATGTATGGTACAGATTATCTGACTAACCAAAGAACTGATACTTATGGCAATCCTATCATAACCAATCCTGAGTTAATCCAGGCTATCGCTTCCGGTGCTCCGGCATCTGAAATTGCAGCTTTGCAAACCGATGACGGCTTGCTAGCAGCCAGAGGGTTAACCAGAGAAGACCTTTCTGCATGGTCTGGGCAGCCTCGAAGCAGTCAGGGTGTAATTTCATTCAACCTGGGGGCACCAATTTCTCCATATGCTGAATTCTATGCATTTGGTGATTTCGGATACAAGTACACAGAAGGATATAGCTGTTTCTTTAGAAGACCAGCTCAAACTGACAGAGCAAACTTTGATCTTTATCCTAATGGATTCAGGCCACAAATCCTTTCGAATCAGGGCAACATTGCACTGACAGCCGGTATTGAAGGAAAAATGGGTGATTACCGATATGACTTCAGCAACACCATTGGGTCCAACTCTATGCGATTTGATATGTTCAATACTTTCAACGCTAGCTTGCAGACGGAGTCTCCAACAGAAATGATGCTGGGTACACATGCATTTACTCAAAACACTACCAACTTTGATGTGTCCCGTTTCTTTCCAGACATTCTGAGCGGATTAAACATCGCTGTTGGAGCTGAGATGAGATATGAAAATTATCAAATCAAAGCTGGTCAGGAAGAAAGCTATTTGGCAGGGGACGCTGGTCTTTACACAGCTACTTCAGACAATGAGCTTTTGATAGGCCCTGATGGAATGCCATTGGAAGACAGATCATCTTCCCCTATTGTGGATGGTGATGGCAACCCAACCTCACTTGAATATGCTGGTGTTAGCCGAACATTCGTAAAAGGCTATAGCCCTAACTGTCAGTGTTTCAGAGGTTTTGCTCCTAAAAACGAAGCTAACGAATCACGATATGTCACAGGTGCTTACCTGGATATGGAACTGGATGTTACCAAAAAATTCCTGATCAGTGCAGCGCTTAGAGGTGAAAGTTACTCTGACTTTGGAGGAGTAGTAACAGGTAAAGGTGCTTTCAGATACTCGATCACTGACAATTTCGCATTCCGTGGATCTGCTAGCACAGGTTTCAGAGCTCCATCACTACAGGAGTTGAACTACTCTCATACCTATACTTTCTTCATTGGACTTGATCCATTTGATGGAACACTTTATCCAAATAGCAGCAACGTAGCTTCTGCTATTGGTATTGGGCAGCTTCAGGAAGAAAGAGCCAGTAACGTGAGTGTTGGTTTTGGAATGAAACTGTTTAAGAAACTGAACATAACAGTGGATGCTTACATGATCAAAATCACTGACAGACTATTTAGCACGGATGAGTTCAATGCTTCAGAAGCTCCAGTACTTGCTCCAATCATTGGTTCGGGACTTGCAAGCTTCAGAATCAATGGTGGTGATATCAGCTCTAAAGGAATTGAATTTGTCGCTAACTATGGTACAGGTCTTGGATCAGGAAGTCTGGATTTCACTTTCTCAGGAATCTTCAGACAAAACCAGTTTGACAAAGCCAGTGTACCGGTACTCAATACATTGCTGACTACAGAACAATTAGAAGCAAAATACATCGATAGAGCTTCAATCGGACAATTTGAAGAAGGTACTCCTAGTACTACCATGATTGCCTCAGCTTCCTATTCAATTGGTAAGTTCTCTGCCATGGTAAGAGGATACTACTATGGAAAAGTAATTGATCGTGCTTCCGCTTCACTGCAGGAGGAAGATGGTTCTTTCCCTGATCAGGAGTTCTCTCCACAAACTACTGTGGACCTTGGAGTTACTTACAACATCTCTGAAAACCTTGGATTAACTGTTGGGGGTAACAACGTATTCAATGCGTACCCTGATATCCTGATCCCACGACAAAGAGGAATCAACCTGTATTCAAACTATCAGCAGGGATCAGCTGGGTCTTACTATTTCGCAAGACTAACCTTCAAGTTCTAATCAGCAAACTTCAAACGATAAAGACATTATTATGAAAAATCATATTTTATTAATGCTATTCGCTGTTTCAGTAATGTTCATGGCATGTGAAGATGAAAAACTGGAACCGGAATCTGTTGCGGCACCTGGCGGTGGAACACTTACAACCTACAAGGCTTACGCCCTTGATTCGGTGCCAGGTTTCGGAAACATCTATGGTAGAGCGGTTTTTTATCCCACTACTGCAGGATATACCTTACTACAGGTATCTCTATACAATGTGATGGAAGGCAGTTCGCATCCGGCAGTGATGATTGCCGGAACTGATGTGACTGAGCTTTATACCATTGAAAATACGGGTGAAGGTTACTCCTTCGGAGAATTCTCCACTGCCAAATATTTTGTGATCAATACACCTTCATTTTATGCCGGCCTGGACACTTACGATGCCAGTATTGAAATCAGTTTAAGTACTGCCGACGCGACAGTAGTGACCAGTGGAGGAATAGGTTTAAATGCTGATCCAGTAGAATCAAATTAATTTATTAAATAAATAAAAAATGAAAAACATGATGAATAGAAGAGCACTGCTGAGACGTGGTGCACTAGCTGCAGGGGGCCTTACAATAGGCTCCGCTCTTCCATGGGGAGCTGTTGCTACACCCAATGCTCAGCCCTTCTGGACTAACACCCCAAGAATGACTACAAAACCATTTAACTGGTGGGAGTATCCATTAAAGGCTAAGCTGAATGCTAACGAAAATAAATTCGGACCTTCAAAGCTTGCACAGCTTTCCCTCGTAGAGAATGCTAACAAGGGCAACATGTATGCCCACATGGAAGTGCAGGCACTTATCAAAAAACTAGCGGATAAAGAAGGCGTAAAGCCGGAGCAAATTATCCTGGGACCCGGGTCAACTGACTTGCTTGAGAAGATCGCTGTAGTGACCTTCATGGATGGTACAGGCAATGTGATCTCTGCCGATCCTGCCTATATGTCTGTGGTGAGAACAGCCCAGGGTGTAGGCGCGGAATGGAAGAACATTCCAAACCTGCCGGACTGGTCACACGACCTGGATGCCATGTATAAAGCCATAGATAAGAAAACCAAGCTGATCTATGTATGTAATCCAAACAATCCAACTGGTGCCATTACAGATCCTAAAAAGCTTTGGGACTTCTGTGCGAAGGCTTCAGAAAAAGCACCAGTGTTTGTGGATGAGGCTTACCTGGACTTCATGGATGATGAAGATCAAAAGAGTATGGTTGGCCTGATCAATGAAGGAAAAGATATCATCATTGCCCGTACTTTCTCAAAAATCCACGGAATGGCTGGATTGAGAGTTGGATATGTGGTAGCCAAAGAGGATAGGATCAAGTCTATCGATGGTATCCTGAGATCATCGTACAATCTGTGTGTGACGTCACTAAAAGCAGCGATGGCAAGTCTTGAGGATACGGCTTACCTCAAGATGTCACAGGCTAAGAATAAAGAAGGACGTGAGTTTATTTCTTCTGAGTTCGATAAAATGGGCATCGAATACATACCCTCCTATACCAGCTTTATCTTCTTCAAGCTGAAAGGCATTGAAGGTGAAGCCTACATGAAAGGCATGTATGAGAACGGTGTGGGTGTTAGGTTATTCGAAATTGATGGCCAGCCATGGGGACGTGTGAGCATGGGTACTATGGACGAGCTGAAAATGTTTAGCCAGACACTGAAAAATGTTCTTTCCTAAATAATTGATTCTAAATATAAACTTGACTGAGTGGATTTTTGGATATCGGCTTCGATAACTGAAAATCCACTTTGTCTTATTTGAAACGGGTATTAAGTTGTTGATTTTATGAACTTGGCAGTTACCAAAACCATTTCTCTTTTATTGTTGATCCTGATTGGGTTTTTTCTACAAAAACGAATTATCAATAAAGAGCAAAAAACCGGGATCAAAGAAATTATTTTATCCGTGGCTTTGCCGGCCATCATTTTCATCTCGCTCCAGAAAGTCAACTTTGAAGCAGAGATGATTATCTTGCCTATTATGGCAATTATTTTCAACCTGGCAATGTTTTTTATAACCGATTTGCTCACAGTGTTATTCAAGGTGCCCAAGGACTCTTCGGCATATCGCACGTTGAAAATGTTGGTACCTTCACTGGCACCCGGGCTTTCCTGCTTTCCATTCCTGCTCGAATATATTGGGGAGGAAACCCTTGCCAATGCGGCACTTGCCGACATAGGTAATAAGATCTTTGTGTTGATTATTCTGTATATGATCAGCATTCGGTGGTACTTCCAGGTGAATAAAATCCAGTCTGCAAGTGGAAAAAGCAAGCTGAAGTCACTGATCGGTTCTATGGTCAGTGAGCCTGTCAACTTTGTGATTTTCGTAGCGGTATTTATGCTGGCTCTTGGTATCAACTATGAGGTTTTTCCTGATTTTCTCCGAATGGCTATCGACCGGTTGAGTATCATTATGACGCCGCTTATCTTGCTGTTTATCGGGATTTCAGTAAGGTTTGATTGGCAGCAGATCAAAACGATCTGGTCCATACTACTCACCAAAGCGGCAGTCGCTTTTCTTTTGAGTGGTGTAGTGATCCTTATCTTTGGTGTGACAGACCCTTCTATGGTGCTACTTATCATCCTATTCCCTCAAAGTAGTTTTAGCTTTTGGCCTTTTGCACATATGTCAGCAGTTGCCAAGATGGAAAAGAATCTTACCAAGGATGAAAATGGAAAAACATTTGATCTGGACCTGGCCATGAATGTGCTGGCATTTTCACTGCCATTCTCGACTATTGTTATTTTGACCATTTGTACTTTTTCGGAATCCGTGGCTGCAGATCCTTATTTTTCTATCACAACTGGGATCATCTTTTTGCTGATTGCCATGCTTAGGCCTTATACACAATATCTCAAAAAGGGAATTATCTATAAGCATCAGACCAATCCCTGACAGGTGTTAACTTGTAGTTCTATGGTCAGTTTTTCATTTATCTGAAAAGTATAGCTTATGAAACCCATTTTGAAACTTATCACATTAGGTCTGTTCTTGCTTGGGTGCACTCCCGAAGAAAGTACATCTGCTGATGACCGTATTAGGGGAGTCATGGCAGACTCGGCGATGGTGGTGACCACTCACCCATTGGCCTCTCAGGTAGGTCTGGATATTCTAGCAAAAGGTGGAAATTCTTTTGATGCAGCTGTAGCTGTACATTTTGCATTAGCAGTGGTTTTCCCTGAAGCAGGTAATGTTGGTGGAGGTGGATTTGCTGTGATCAGAACAGAAAAAGGTGAGTTAGCTTCACTCGATTTTAGGGAAAAGGCGCCCTTATCAGCAGGACGGGACATGTACCTGGACAGTTCGGGAGATGTGATCAGTGGCATGAGTAGGCTAGGGCATCTGGCTTCGGGAGTGCCGGGATCGGTTGCAGGGATGTGGGAGGTTCATCAGAAATATGGAAGCTTACCCTGGGAATCATTGGTAGAACCATCCATTAAACTGGCCGGAGAAGGATTTTTAATTACAGACCTGGGTGCCAACAATATCAATGGAGCACTGGATTACATTGCTCAGGCAACTCAGTATTCTCCCTGGATATTGAAAGAGGGTGGTTGGAGTGAAGGGGACTCAGTGATACAGGAAGAATTGGCTTCTACACTGAAAAAAATAGGAAGTAAAGGTCGAGATGGGTTTTACCTGGGAGAAACGGCTGATCTCATTGTAGCAGAAATGACCAGGGGCAAAGGACTGATCACCGCAACAGACCTGGAAAAATATGAGGCTATCTGGAGAGATCCGGTTGTCGGTGAGTATCGCGGTCATAAAATCATCTCCATGCCGCCTCCTTCAAGTGGTGGCGTGGCTTTGCTACAGCTTCTAAAAGGGGCAGAACAGTTTGATATTAAAAGTCTTGGGCACAATACTAGTAAGACGCTGCACATACTCACCGAGCTGGAGCGGAGGGTTTACGCGGACAGAGCGACCTACCTCGGTGATCCTGATTTTGTGGATGTACCTGTAACCATGCTGGTGAGCGAAGCTTACAACAGAAAGCGAAATGCTTCTATTGACTTATCCCAAAAGACAGCATCACAGGATATTAAAGAGGGGAGTGTGGATGTGATTGAAAGTACCCAGACTACTCATTATTCCATCGTGGATTCAAAAGGCAATGCCATTGCAGTGACAACGACACTCAACGGCTATTTTGGTTGTAAAGTCATGGTTGAAGGCGCTGGATTCTTCCTGAACAATGAGATGGATGATTTCAGTGCCAAACCTGGCGTACCCAACATGTTTGGTCTTATTGGCAATGAAGCCAATGCCATTGCCCCGGAAAAGCGGATGCTCAGCAGCATGACACCGACAATTATTGAAAAAAACCAGAAACTGTTTATGGTCAATGGTACTCCGGGTGGCTCCACAATCATTACTACTTTATTTCAAACGACCATGAATGTGATTGACCATGAGATGACCATGCAGGAGGCAGTGAATGCGAAGCGGATCCACAGTCAGTGGCTGCCTGATTCAATCTATATAGAGCCAGATGCCCTGCCCGACTCTGTCGTGCTAGGGCTGGAAGCTTTAGGACATGGCATCAGCAGTCGGCAGCGTAATATGGGCAAGGTCAATGCCATTTTAGCTTACCCGGAAGGCCAGCTGGAAGGTGCTGCGGACTATACACGTGGCGATGGAACGGCACTTGGGTATTAAACCAGACAAGTAATGAGCGCAGAATCGATTGATTTCAAGGGTTTAACCATCCGTACAGACTATAAGCCGGGCGACATGGCCTATATGCTGTATATGCACTCCAGGTTTTACGATTTCGGTTTTCACTTTGAGATGTATGTTGCCGAGTCACTGCTTGAATTTGTCCGGAATCTTGATGCTGAAAAGGAGTGCATCTGGATAGCCGAAGATCAGGGAAAGATTGTCGGGACTATCGCATTAAAGCATACGGATGGACAAGCCCAGCTTCGTTATTTTCTGATCGATCCGGATTACCGGGGCAGGGGCCTTGGTCGATTTCTGATCAACCAATTTATGGGATTTCTAAAGAAAAGCGATTACCGGTCGTCATTTCTACTCACAGAAGATTCCCTCGACACTGCTTTACATCTATACAAATCCTATGGCTTCAGCTATGTCTCCTCCAGAGACACCGATTTTGGTTTGGTGGAGAGCAGGTATGAGTTAGTGGTTGGGTGATATTTGAAATTTGGTCAATCTAGCCAATACCTTAACCCGTAAATATGCAATTGGATGTCTATATTTGCTATATTTAGCCATAGATATGTAAGTTATGAATGTGAGTTTTACCGAAAAGCAGGAGAAATACATTGCATCACTGATAGAATCCGGAGATTACCAGAATGCCAGTGAAGCAGTGCGAGATGCTATCAGACTTCATCAAATCTATCGTGAAAAGGTGATTGATGGTCTTCGTTTAGAAATTGAGAAAGGATGGGAGGGCCCTGCTAGTCAGCGAAGTGTTAGTGATATAATTTCTGCCAGAAAAAAGAAGTGATTTCAATGGCATTAAGCGGATACCGATTATCCCTAAAAGCTGACGTTGATTTAGAAGAAATATTTGAGCATACTCTTTCTGAATTTGGGGAAGATCAGGCGTTTAAATATTTATCCGAATTTGAAGAATTATTTTTTCATCTGGTTGATTATCCTGAAATTGGGAGATCAAGGAATGAGATAAAGAAAGGATTAAGAAGCTTGCCAAAATCAGCTCATGTAGTATTCTATCGCATAATGGCAAATCATATCAGAATAGTTCGAATTCTTCATGGAAGCAAAGATATTACTCAATTTTTGGAGTAATATCATTAAATAGAATTAGCTGCTAAGTACTACCATACGATAAAATTATGTCTTGAATGATTTGTCATTTCTAACAATAATTTAACTAAAGGAAAAAACTGTTTGCAATAGTCACAAACTATGCTACATTTGCAGTCCGAATTTTTCGGGTTCAGGCAATAAACAGCCAAAATGAGACCGAAATATAAGGGCTCTTAGCTCAGTTGGTTCAGAGCACCTGCCTTACAAGCAGGGGGTCAATGGTTCGAATCCATTAGGGCCCACATTGATTATCAGGCACTTACAACTTAAAATTGTAAGTGCCTTTTTTATTTGTAAACAATTTGTAAACATTTGATTTGTTATCCCCATCCTTATTGGCGGAGGATTCAATTATTTGGCATTGGACAAGGTATTGAATTAAAAAAACCTGGTTTTATCTAGCTTTATGTTATCACACCACTTTTATGCAGTTTTGCTGTTATGGCTCTACAGCTTCAACACATAGAAGTCTTAGGTGAATACTTTACTCATTACTACCTCTGCAACTATCGACCTCGATCAGTTGGTTCTGATCAGCTTTCTGACAGTTTGATCCGGTTTAAAGAATGTAGGCGAGTTGATGTTGAAGCTTGGACGGAGTGTTCAATTCTGGAGCTAACTAAAGTACGCTTTGGAGAAGACTTACATATTATTCGTGCCCTCAATGCTGATGAAGTAAAAGCAACGAAGGAGAGTAGAACTGCCTTGGATTGGTTTGGGCGAAGGTTGGAAATAGATGGGTTAGGGAAATTCTATCCTGATGTTTTATATAAGCTTAAAGCTGTTAGGTCAATTAAGAAACTTTCAAAAGCCGAAAGAGAAATCGAGCTGGATGGAATTTATCAATTTGTGCAAATGGACTCAGCGCATATTCTTGTCCTTGATGATATCCTTACAACTGGAACTACAATGAAAGCGATCATAAAGGCAATTCGATTGGTGTTACCGGAATGCAAAATCTCTCTATTCACCTTAGCCAACACAGATCATCAAGCTATGTTAAATAAAGAAATTGCTCTTAGTGGGAATACCTACTTATGGAATGATGATGAATGGGCATCTACGATCACTGAACCTGAGGAATTATATGCAGAAGTAATTGCACTAAAGAAAAAGATCTTGAATGATTCATTTGATCTGTAGTTTGTAACTCATTCCCTCACCATTCTTCTCTGAATCAAATATGAGCAAATTGATCTTTGATCTCGTAGCTCCAGAAGCCTACCCTTGAAATAAACCTGATGGGGTACATATTTGTTTTTAAGCATTACACCCAAAATTGCTCACACAGTATGTTTAAATCTTAAGTGAATATTTGCTAATGGGCTACTACAGATTCTCATGAAAGAAAAATGATAGTTACAGGTAATACAAATAGTGGAATAATGTAGTGGAAAGAAAACGTATAATATTAATGTAAATATTTTCACTAACTTGGTTCATAAAAGACTACGTTAATTCAAGGTGACTAATAAACACAACCATACCAAAATCAGATCCTTGAAATCCCCTCAATCATATAGGAAGCTGTTTGAGGAGATTTACAATACCTATTTTGAAAGGCTTTTCTATTACGCAAAAAAAATTACTGATTCCGAAGAGATGGCAAAGGATGTAGTATCTGATGTGTTCCTGAATTTGTTGAATAAGCAAACGGATTTCAGTGAAATAAATGAGCTGGAGTCCTATCTTTTTGTCTCTGTAAAAAACTTATCAATACATGCCCTTTCTCTTGACTCCAGGCACCTATCTACTGTAGATATCGAAAACTCTCTTAGGCGGGTAGAGGGACTCAACCCTGAAGAAGTGCTTGTGGAGAAAGAACTATTGAAAGTTATCCAGGATGCTATTGAGAATCTTCCTGATCAATGCAAGCTTGTTTATCATTTCGTAAAAGGCAAGAATATGAAATATAAGGAAGCTGCAGATGAATTGGGTATCACAGAAGGAACAGTACGAAACCATTTAATTAAAGCTGTGAAAACAATTAAAGAAAAAGTGGAGCAGCATATCAACGATCAACCTGATTCAGAATACTTTTCCAATTTAGCAAGCTTATCAATAATACTTTTCTACTGCTCGATTTCTTCACTGTAAATAATTCAATAAAAATGGCATAATATTGAATATATATCAATAAAATTCTCGAATTATTGCTATTAAGTAAAATATTTTTAATAAGCTATACTAAATAACCCTCTGGTTACTCCTTAATACAAACGATTCAATCGGAGTAACAAATGAATGAGGTCATTTTAAAATACTTGCTAAGAGACATGAGTATTGAAGATCAGCACAAGCTATCTAAATGGCTCGTAGAGGATGATGCTAATCGGCAAGTGTTAAGAAAGATTGAATCTGTTTGGGTGGATGACCCCAACCGAACATCTCAAATAAAAAGTGAGATTTGGGATCATGTTATTAAAACTGAGCTCGAAAGAAAATACAATAGACCTTTACAATCAGGACATACAAAGCAGCTTGATATATCTGTGTATTTCAAGTTAGCTGCGGTAGTCATACTTACTTTTTTCCTTTCAGTATTTGTTTATAATTCAATTGATATAAACGAGCCTGTATCTAATGACATTCGGTACCTGGAGAAGATTAGCTTAAATGGTCAAAAAATTAATATACAACTACCTGATGGAAGTAAAGTAAAGCTCAATGCTGGAAGTAAAATAATTGTTCCAAACAAGTTTGTGGGTGAAACACGTGAGGTAGAATTGATTGGGGAAGGTTTTTTTGAGGTGCATAGAGATGAGTTGCATCCTTTTATTGTAAAAACCAGGGGGTTGGATGTCAAAGTACTTGGTACATCATTTAATGTAAAAGCTTACGAGGAAGACCAGGATATCAGTGTTGCAGTGAATACTGGGAAAGTTGCAGTAAATACAACGGGTCAACAAGAACTAATTCTTTATCCTGATGAAATGGCTGTGTTTAATAAACTCAATCAACTTACTGAGAAAACGCAGTTTAATTATAAAGAGGTCCTAAGTTGGAAAGACAAAACCCTCTATTTTAATCAAGCAAGCTTTATAGAAATTATCGACCAGCTAGAGAAATGGTACGGGGTTGAGATTACAATTAGAAAGGAAGTTGATTCACGAAAAGATTTTTCGGGAGAATATGAGAATAAGTCACTTGAAGTCGTACTGGATGGATTATCCTATGTGTTTGACTTTAAATATGAAATAAAAGATGATCAGGTTGAGATAAAATAAAGATTAAAATAAAACTCATGATGCTGAGGGGACATCGGGAAATGTACTCAGCAATCATGAGCTAGAAGTTAATGATAAATAGCATTTACCAAAAACTAATAATATGAGTACAAAACTACGTAAAATTCTAGTCAGAATGTCCAAGTTGGCAATATATGGCATTGTGATCCAATTGACGCTTTACTCGTTTGTGTTTGCTATAGACACTAAAGCGCAAAAAAGTCTTAGTGAAATCAATACTCAGATAGGGTTTCAGGATGTAGCTGTAGCCAAGGCATTACGTGTCATTGAAGAGGAGACAGAGTTTCAATTTGCATTTAGAAGTAAGGAAATCCCAGAAACAAGGATTTCTGTGTCTAAGGGAGACAAATCTTTAAATGAACTTCTTCAGTCAATCTCACAACAGTCCGGCTTGTCATTTCGCCGAATAGATCGAATCATTCATGTAAAGAATGATGATCGGGTTAAAGAATCAGTTGTAGAAATAATTTCAGATCAGATGTCAATTTCTGGAAAAGTGACAGATGAAAATGGTGAAGCACTTCCGGGAGCCACAGTTTTGGAAAAGGGTACAACAAACGGAACTATAACTGATGTCGATGGAAATTATAAGTTATCTGTTCCAGAAGATGCTGCATTACTTGTATCATTTGTTGGCTACCAATCAATGGAATTACTAGTCAATGGTCAATCGGCAATTGATATTTCAATGATCCCTGACGTATCCAGCTTAGATGAGGTTGTAGTAGTGGGATATGGTGAAATTAAGAAAAGTGATCTTACTGGAGCGGTTAGTCAGTTTAAAATGGATGGAGCTAGTGAAAAGCCATTTTCAACTTTTGATGGAGCACTACAGGGAAAAGTAGCAGGGGTTCAAATAGTAGCCAATACAGGAACACCAGGAGGTGAAATGACCTTCAGGGTAAGGGGTAGTACTTCCACATCCGGGGATAATCAGCCATTGATAGTGTTAGATGGGTTTCCTATAGAAACTGACCAGTCAATGATTTCTGATGGTATAGATGGTTCCATTAGTGATTGGCGAGGTTCAAGCGGTCTCGCCGTAATAAATCCAGGTGATATTTCATCAATTGAAGTACTAAAAGATGCCTCAGCAACAGCAATTTATGGTTCCAGGGGAGCAAACGGTGTTATTCTTATTACTACCAAAAGAGGAAAGGATGGAAAGGATAAGTTGGAATACACCAATAGATTTGATTTTTCAGCTATGCCCAAGGATCTTGGTTTGCTTAGTACTGCAGAATATTTAGATATGTACAATGAAGGAGTTCGAAATTCAAATCCAAGTCGAAGTACATTTCAATTTGATGCAACAGATAGGGCAGGATTTCCAGATGTTAACTGGCAAGAGTTGATATTACAACCATCATTTGGACAGACACACTCTTTAAACTTTTCTGGTGGTGATCCTAAAATGAAATATGCCTTGTTTACAAGCCACTCGGATTTGGATGGTTCTATTAAAGAAGCCTCAAACTTTAAACGAACTACTGCAAGACTAAACCTGGACCGTCAAATGACAAAGTGGTTCAAATTTGCTACAAGTGTTTCAGGTGAATTAATTACCAATCAAGCTGTAGGACAATCTAATGCAAATGGGAATATAAATGGCTCTATTATCAATGCATTGCTGACTCAGCCAACTGAAAATCCTTACGATGAGTTTGGAGAACTTAGACTGTTAAGAGGAGCTAATGGAGGTGGAAACCCAGTCACCTTAATTCAAAATGTAAAGGATGATACTAAAACTTATCATATTAATGCAAATCACAATATGATAGTGACAATTTTGGAAGGACTTACCCTGAATGCTCGTGTCGGGATGGACTACAAGAGAATTCAAAGAGACATGTACCAACCGATGGATACGAGGATTGGTTTGTCAAGAAATGGATATGCATACAGTGGTGAAGGAGATCGGAGGAGTTTATTAGGAGACTTTACTATTAATCTTAACAGAAGCTTTGCCAGACACAGTATTAACGCAGTTGCAGGGTTCTCCCACCAGGAATGGTTATCCCGTAATTTAGCAATCGCGACCTGGGGATTTGCAAGTGACAATTTAACCCATTATTCACCACAATCAGGAAATAGTGCGGGGACACCCCAAGGGAGATATTCTGAATGGGGACTGAACTCCTTTCTTGGTAGAGTAGCTTATAGTTTTGATTCAAAATATCTACTAACTTTAACGGGTAGAGCTGATGGATCAACAAGGCTAGCAGAAGGATATAAATGGGCGTTCTTTCCCTCTATTGGCATGGGGTGGAATCTTCATAATGAATCATTCTTGTCAGGAAACAGCTTGCTAAGCTTGTTTAAAATTAGAGGTAGCTGGGGAGCATCAGGTAATCAATCAGTTGGAGTTGGAGCTTCCCAATCAACGTTTGCATATAAAAGGTATTCCTTTGGTCAGGATATCGCATTGGGATATTATCTGAATGGTCTGGGTAATCCGACTCTTGGTTGGGAAACCACAACTCAAATAAATATTGGGTTTGAAACAGGTTTTATAAACAACAGGTTTACTTTCAATTTTGATGCCTACCGAAAGGAAACCTCAGATTTATTATTCGATCGACAATTGCCTGACTTTACAGGGTACAGCAATTTAACGGTAAATGGAGGAACGATTGAAAATAAAGGTCTGGAGTTCCAATTAGGTGCTGTGGTCAAGGAAGGTGTTTTTAAATGGGATGTTTCAGCCAACCTTTCAATAAATCGAAATAAAGTCCTGGATCTTGGAGGTTTAGACCAGCTATTAGGCCCTGCTTTTAATGCTAATTTAGGAAGAAGTAAACCTTGGACAATTGCGCGGGTCGGACATCCAATTGGATCTTTCTATGGTTATATGATTGATGGACTCTATCAGACCAATGAAGAGTTAGCAAATGGACCTGATGATCCAGTTAAATACCTTGGTGGCTTCAAATGGCTAGACATTAGTGGTCCGGAAGGTGAAATAGATGGTCGAATTACAGATGATGATCAAACTATTATGGGTAACCCATATCCCGATTTTATCTATGGAATAACCAATGACCTTTCATACAAAGGGATTTCATTGTCAATTTTTATCATGGGTAGCCAGGGTAACGATATCCTGAACTTGTATAAGGGTCAGACAGATGGATTAGCGATTCAGAGGAATCCAAAGAATACAACAAAAGAAGCTTATTACGGGCGATGGACTGGCCCGGGAACCAGTAACAAGTTTCCAAGGCTTATAGATTCAAATCAAAACTTCAATCAAAGACCTAACAACTTCCTTGTTGAAGATGGGTCATTTATCAGGTTGAAAACGGTGACATTAGCTTACAACTTACCTGTAGGTAAGATCGATCTTATACAGAGTGTACGGATATATATTACCGGGAATAACTTAATTACGATAAGTAAGTACTCTGGTTTTGATCCTGAAATTAATAGTCGTGGATTCAATTCAATGTCACAGGGCTTTGACTTAGGTTCATTGCCTCAGGTTCGAACATACTCCACTGGCCTTTCAATTGTATTCTAAAATTGCGAGAAGATGAAAAATTCAAAAAATATACTTTCAACAAAGGTTTTAATGTTGGCAATATTCATGCTGACTCTTTCTGGCTGTTCTTTAGATGAAGTTATCTATGATAGCCCTGTGGTAAGTCAAGTGCTTTCTGCTGAATCGGATATCCCAGTAGTACTTACTGGATTGTATGCAGAACAGGCTGTAATGTTCCGAAATTCACAAGTCTACTTGCCAATGTGTAATAGCGTTGAAGTGGGATTGTACAGTAATGTTGGACCAACAAGGATTTGGCTGTACGATGCTACAGAAGGTTATATCAGAGATGTCTATCAAAACTGTTATCGTGTAATAAATAATGCAAATCTCTTACTTGACGCTATAGGTAAAATTGAATTTCAAAATACCGATAACAGAGACCAATATATTGGTGAGGTTAGCTTTATTAGATCCTTTGCTTATTTTAATTTGGTTCGATTGTTTGGCAAAGTACCTATCATTTTGGAACCTACCAGAGCGGATATGGATTTCAGTTTGTCGCGGTCTAGTGTCGATGATGTTTATACAGTGATTTTTGATGGTTTTGAAAAAGGTTCAATATTAACACAAGTAAATATTGCCGATAGAGGGAGGATTAGAAAAGGAGCTGCACAGGCATTACTTGCTGAAGCATATCTTACCTATGCAAATTTTCTCGACTTACATGGTCGTTCGGGGGAAGCACCAGGATACTATCAGCTAGCAGTTGATTACGCTGATAGTGTAATTAATTCAGGATCGTATAGTCTGATAGCAAGCTATGCCGATTTGTTTGACAATTCTCAGGAAAATGCGGCTTATCAAGAAGTAATATTTGGAATCAATTTCACAGCTGATGATTCTGATCAGAATGGAAGTCCCTTCCCTAGACATTTCGCCCCCCCTAAAATGCATAACGTATCTGGGTTGGCACCAGATGGTGAATCTAGCGGGATTTATGGTATTACTCAATGGGTTTATGACTTATGTACAAGCGGTGATTATGGTATGCCAGATGGAACAAAAGATTTCCGAATGGGCGAGATTATGGTCCCTACCCGCTATCAAGATGACGATGCAACAATTGCAAATGGGGAGTATACAGAAGTTACAAGCTATCCACAGGTGAGAAATGCCCCTGAAGATGTGGACCCATCCTTCAATTTGCCCAATAGTATAAAATATGTAGATCCTAGTGGACTAAGTCCCTCAAATCACAATAACGACTACTTCTACATAAGATTGGCAGAAATTTATCTTATAAAAGCTGAAGCGTTGAATGAGGTGTCAGGACCGAGTCAGGAAGCATTGGATGCGATAAACCAACTGAGATACAGGTCAAGAAATTCCTCAGATGTTCCAAATACAATCCCTGCAGACCTAGTTTTAACGGATGTTCCGACCAAGGAGGAATTGAGGATGAAAATATGGGAAGAACGTCTCATAGAACTCTACACTGAAGGGAGAATTTATTTTGATGAAAGGAGGATGAGATACAGCGATAATACCCGGACAATGCTACAGTATGTTATTGAAGATGTCTATCCAACACTCCAGGTAGGAGGAGAATACAAGGAACTTACTTTTAATTCAGCAACAAATCAATGGGAAGGAAGTAAGATCTATCCACCAAGAGTCCCTCCAAATGGATGGGAGGAGAAATGGTTATTGTGGCCAATCCCTTCAGTGAATTATTCGCTTAATCCTGGTATGGAAGGGGATTATAACCCGGGCTGGTAGAAGCAATTTATACTCTTAAAAGAAGAAAACATGAATACATATAGATATAAAGATTCAATTAAAGTATTATTTGGGGTTGTCATCATTTTGATTTCCATTACCTCATGTAATGAGGATGATGAATTGCCAGCATCTGTCGTTGTGACATTTGATACAGATGGTGGTACTCCTGGATCCTATACAGTTGAGGTTCCATTCAACGAAACAGTTCCTTTACCTGAATATCCAACAAAACCTGGTTTTGATATGATAGGATGGTATTGGGTTCTGGATCCAACAATCGAATTTGATTACGAATATCAAAGAGTGAACGCCAATATTGATCTAATAGCTAAGTGGGAGCCTGGTACCGGTGTTAGATATGATGTGACTTTTGACACCCGGGGTGGTGAACCTGTTCCATTGACTCAGTCTGTTGTAGAAAATAAACAAGCTAGACAACCATTATCACCTGCTTGGCCAGAACCAGTACCACCAATTGAAAATAGAAATAGGTTTCAAGGTTGGTTCACTGATGAAGAGTTAACCCAGGGGTTTAGCTTCAATACTGTTATATCTGATGATATCACTTTATATGCTAAATGGGAGTCTGACGAGGAGTAACCGACTGTGTTAATAGTCATCCGCTACTTCTTTAAGTAGCGGATGATTTTCTGCCAATTCATTTTATGCATCTAATCTTGGGCCTCATTTTAGAGGTGTTAGGATAGCTATGCTCAATTCATTGAATTATGATTAAAAGAATTCCTATAACTATATATCAGGTTGTATTGGTTTTGCTATGTTGTCTGACAAGCTGTCAAACAACCAAGCTGTATAAAGTACTGTTGATTAACGGTCAAAACAATCATGAAAAATATACGGACTTTGAGGAGATCAACATGACATTGAAGGCCTATATAGCTGAGCCAGGCATTTTTGAATTGACCGAAGCCACATGCCCAAAAGGCCACGATCCAGACTACCATCCTGATTTTAGCAAGTATGATGTAGTACTCTCGAATTACAATGGGGCGATGTGGCCTGAGGAGACCAGGAAAGACTTTGAAAATTATATGCGGAAGGGCGGTGGGCTGGTCACGATCCATTCTGCGGATAATTCTTTTGCGACCTGGGATGAATATACCCGGATGCTGGGTATAGGTTACCGGGACCGGACGTTGAAAGGGCCGATGGTTTACTACAATGATGTAGGGGAGTTGATCAGGGACGATGGGAAAGGTAAATCCCATCATGGCATCCAACATGACTTGTTGATCAAGGTCAGACAACCAGATCACCCGATTACCAAAGGGATGCCTGAGGAATGGCTACATGCGAAGGATGAGTTGTATAGTCATATGCGAGGTCCTGCAGAAAACATGGAAGTGTTGGCAACCGCCTATAGCGCAGAAGAGACCAGGGGCTCCGGTCGACATGAGCCTGTGATGATCACAGTAAGATATGGCAAGGGACGAGTGTTTCATAACCCGTTGGGTCATTCGGACTATAGCCAGAAGTGTGTAGGGTTTAAGACCACTCTGCTGAGAAGCCTGGAGTGGGCAGCGAGTGGGCAGGTAACCCAGCCGATACCTAAGGACTTTCCTGCAAAAGAGGCGATTAGCTTAACAAAAGAAGTAAAGCAGGATGAAGAATAAAGATACTAAAGGGATGGACCGCAGGACATTTTTAAAGCAAGGGGGAGTGATGAGTGTGGCCGGGATGGGGATGTTTCATACACCTCAACAAACTAGAGCAGAAAAGAAACCAGGTAAACTGCAAATAGAAAAGGTGAGTTCGGACTTTGAGCGGGAGCCCTTGTACCCCTACAGGTTTAAGGGGAGTGCGATCACGGACAGCTGGCAGAGCGTGGCGATGTTGCAGAGCCCGACTGGAACTAGGAAGATAGGACTGTGTACGCAAGGTGTACTGTGGTCGGATGCTAAAGTATTTTCAAGCCATTCGGAAAGCGCAGGTAACGCTTTGATGTATGCGATGAGCGAAAGAGCCCTTCAGATGATCAAAGGTCAGCGTTTCAAGGATCCTGTAGATATGGTGGATAGCGTATTGCCGGACTTACTTGAATATGGGAAGAAGATCACTGGCAATCCCAACCTAAGGAAAACTTTTGGACTGAATGCTTTGGTAGGCGTGGACAATGCAGCGTGGCTGTTGTATGCGGAGGAGAATAATCTAAAGGGCTTTGATGAGATGATCCCCAGGAAATACAAGCCTGGCTTGTCATATCGCCATGATCAGGTGGCCAGTATCCCGTCATTTAGTGTGGGGACTTCTGTGGAGAAGGTAAAGGAAGCAGCGGACCAGGGATATTTTATGTTGAAGCTGAAGATCGGCTCTGCAGGTAGTCAGAAAGAGATGCTGGAGAAAGACATTGCGTTCATGGAGGGACTACACAAGGCGATAGGACACTATGAGACGCCCCATACTGAAGATGGCAGGATTCCTTACTACTTCGATGCGAATGGGCGGTATGAGGAGAAGGAAACTCTCGAAAGGTTTTTAGACCATGCAAAGAAGATCGGCGCGTTTGACCAGATAGCAGTAGTAGAGGAGCCCTTCAGTGAGTTCAATGAGACGTATGTAGGGGATTTGGGAGTAAGAGTAGCAGCGGATGAGAGTGCTCATACGGCAGAAGATGCCCTGAGGCGCATAGAGCAGGGCTACCAGGCAATTGCGGTGAAGGCAATAGCGAAGACCTTGAGTAAGACGATGCAGATCACGCAGCTGGCCTATGAACAGGATATCCCCTGTTTTTGTGCAGACTTGACAGTGAACCCGATACTGGTAGACTGGAACAAGAGCGTGGCGGCCCGGATGCCATTGTTTCCGGGGATGAGGCTGGGGCTGCAGGAGACCAATGGGCACCAGTACTTTAAGGAATGGGAGAAGCTGATGGGTTACCATCCAAGAAAAGATGCCCCGTGGACCAGGACAAAGGGAGGAGTGTATGACACAGGTAAGGCCTTTTTTGAAGAAGACGGGGGCATATTCTTACCCTCATCTCACTATGAGCAACTGTTTGAAGGTTAAAAGGGTAAGGAGCAAGAGAAAAACTAAATGAAGGATTAAAGAGAAGTGAATCAAATCAAGCATAGAGCAATAACTACTAAAGTAGTATTAGTCACCATACTACTAGCCACCTCGTGTCAGCCGGAGGTAGACAAAAAACAATTACCTCATCGGATTTATGAGAATGCGAACATGACAGATTCAGGTTTTTTGAGGCCGCTGTCACCACAGGAGAGTATGGATGCAGTTGAATTACCAAGAGGATACAGTTTAGAGTTGGTAGCTAGTGAGCCAATGGTGATTCATCCTGTAGACATCACATGGGATGGGAATGGTTGTATGTATGTGGCAGAGATGCATACATACATGAATGATATTGAAGGAAATGGAACTGATGTGCCAAGAAGTCGTGTGTCACGATTAGAAGATACAGATGATGACGGAAAAATGGATAAACATACAGTCTTCATAGATAGCCTGATGCTACCTAGGATGTTATTGACGGTGGGCAACAAGCTGATCGTGAATGAGACCTACACCCATGACTTGTGGAGTTATGAAGATACCGATGATGATGGTGTGGCAGACCATAAGGAATTGATCTATGATAGCAATAAGACGGATAGGAGGAACCTGGAGCATCAGAATAGCGGATTGCACTGGAATTTGGATAATTGGTTATACGTATCAAGAGATCCGGTGCGGTACAAGTACAGGAAAGGAAAAATAGAAGTGGATGAATTTGAGTTGAATCCTGAAGGTCAGTGGGGGCTAACAAGTAATGATTACGGAAGGTTATTTTTTTCATTTGCAGGAATGCGTATTCCTGCCCTGGGTTTCCAGATCAATCCGAAGTATGGACGGCTGGATTTTGAAGACCAGTATCCGGAAGACTTTGATGTGGTGTGGCCGATAGTGGCGACCCCGGAGAATAATGGAAGGACAAGAGAAGATAAATCACTGAGCCAGTTTGCATCAGGTTGTGGTCAGGTCATCTTTAGAGGAGACAGGTTACCTGAGGATATGTATGGAGATTACCTGATCTGTGAGCCGGTGGGCAGATTGATCAGACGGGCTGAAGTGAGCTATGATAAGGGCAAGGCCACGATGCGGAACATCTACAAAGAGCAGGAGTTCCTGGCATCCAAAGATATGTACTTCCGTCCTGTGTATCTGAAGACAGCCCCAGACGGGACGATGTACATAGTAGACATGTACCATGGGATCATCCAGGAGAGCCAGTGGGTGAAAGAGGGAAGTGGTATTTATAAGAATATCAAGAAATTGGGTCTCGACAACTATCAGGAACAGGGAAGGATTTACCGGTTGGTCCACGAAGACCACAAGAGGGGTCCACAGCCTAAGATGTTGGATGAACCATCAGAACAACTGGCCGCTTACTTGAGTCATCCAAATGGTTGGTGGCGGGAGACAGCCCAGAAGGAATTGATTGTGAGGGATGATCATTCAATTGTTCTGATCCTAACAGACATAGCCCTGAATGGGCCAACTACAGAGGAAAGCGATAGCAGGCCTGACCTGGCGAGGATCCATGCCTTGTGGGCTCTGGAGGGGATGGGAGTGATGAACAAAGAGATACTCTTTAAAACACTTGGAGATGAGGACCCACATGTGAGAAGGACATCGATATGGATCAGTGAGATGTATTTGGGGGGAGGGGACGAAGAGATCTTAAATGAACTGGGCAAATTGAAAGATGATCCAAGCCCTGAAGTAAGAGTACAACTGGCTTTAAGTCTAAGTCTGTACAAAGAACAACCAAAAGTAGAAGAGCTGTATACCTACATGTTGGGAAAAAATAAGGACAATGAGGTAATAACAGCTTCAGAAGCAGGAGCCCAGGCAGAGGCAATGGAACAGAAGCGGATTGATAATTTGTGGAGAAGGATGGATCCTGGTGGAAGGCACCTGGTCAATGATGGCATAGAGATATTCGAGCAAGTATGTTCAGCCTGTCATGGGCCAAGGGGTCAAGGTAAGGGAGGGATGTTCCCCAATTTAAGGACATCAGAAAGGGTATTGGAAGAACCAGAAAAACTTATCCGGATACTTCTTCATGGTTTGACCGGTCCGATCGACGGCGAGCAATACTCAGAGTTGATGCCCGCTATGGGGATGAATGATGACAAGTGGATCGCCTCGGTGATCACCTACATGCGGAAGGACTATGGAAATATACGTGTGTCAATCAAACCGGAAGAGGTGAAGGCCATAAGGGAAAAATATGAAGGAAACAGGTTACCATGGACATTAAAGGAATTAGAAAATGAAGTTGAATAACGAATTAATGATGCAAACAAATAGATGGATTTTAGTCATGCTGATTTGTTCTGTGATGACGGAATACTCATATAGCCAATCCAATACTGATTGGTTATACGGTAATTATGGGCACGAGGTGGGAGGACAAATGGACTTAATTAGTGATCGTGAAATGGTAATCACAACCCATGGGACCGGTGGTATTTTCTTTGAATCTGACGAATACAGTTTTGCTTACAAAAAGCAAACGTTCCCTTTTGATGATGCTTCAAAATCCACGGTGACAGTAAAAGTAGGAGAAATGAACAAAGGATCTGCTGGAATCATGATGAGATCTAGCAATGAATTAGGGGCATCAAATGTACATTTAAATGTAGACCGTATTGGAGATGTTTTACTGTTGTTCCGTGAAATAGATAACGAAAAAACCAAATATAAAAGACTTGCTGCTAATCTTTCATTTCCAGTTGAGATTAAACTTGTGCGACAAGGGAACTCTTTTACTGGATACTATAAAGAATCTGGGCTTTGGAAAAAAGGTGAAACAGTAGCTGCATCAATAGGATCCATGCCGTTGACTGGATTGTATGCTACTGCTGGACGAGATAATGATGTTGGTGTTCATGGAGAGGGATATTTAGGTAAAAAGGTAACATTTACAGATTGGAGCTTCGATTATGAAGAAAAATACATTCCTGGTGAATCTAATCCCCGAGAAGAAACTCCAATTACTCAACTCACATTGTTGAGAGATGATTTCGATGATGGTATGATTCCAACTGAATTCCCAACGATTACAAATCCTTGTTGGAAGGGTATTGTTTATGGGGTGTTTCCTTTCGATGAAAAAGGAGGAAGATACTGGTCTAAAGAAGGTTATGGTACTTACTTTTTGGGAGATAAAAAGTGGGGAGACTACTTGGTCAGTATTGACTTGTCCTTTGAAGAAGTAATGTATAAAGATGGTGTATTCCAGTTATTTCTCAGGTATCAGGACATTTCTATTTACACAAATATGATAAAATACTATACCCTGACATTTAGAGAGGGAAAAGTATTCTTTGAAAAATATGATTCTAAGAAAAGGGTTTTCTCTTATGAAATTGAGATTTCCAACTATGCTGATAATACTTTCCGTTCTTTTAAGATTAGCTTTTTAGATGGAAATTATTCAGTCTACTACGAAGGAAAGAAAGTACTAGAAGGATCAGATGAGGAACCAATCACCTATGGAAACATAGGGTTTGATTTTTCCAATGTCAACATGAAATTAGATAATGTTGAAGTGCTCAGGGTAGTTGATGAAATCAATGGGGACAGAGATAATCTTCTATTAGATTACTTTGATCAGCCCATCCCATCATTTATTAGTCAATACCAATAATTCTAAAGCAATCTATACAATGAAACATTATTCAACTCACCAGACAGTAGTAAAATGGGTTTTGTACCTGTGTTATATACAATGCTTGTTTTTTTCTGCTCAGGTTATTGCAAATGATGTAGAGGAACCATCCAAACCATCTGTTTTTCATGTTACTACAGCTGAGACGCTTCCAGGAGATGCGGTTTTGGTTAGGGGAGAATTCCTTGATCAGGTTGAACGGGTTCAAATCAGTAGATTGGCAGACAAGGGACAAAAAACATTGCCACAATATATACCTCAACCAAGAGAAGATCAACCGATTGATTTAGGAGGAACTGATAAAAGTGTAGCTGCAGAAAGTGGAAAGAAAGTTCAGAATATTGAAATGATTCAGCAGAACAGTCAGTCGTTAAAATTTATTGTTCCAGCAGACTGGGAAGAAGGCATTTATAGTGTCCAATTGCAAAGTGGAAAAAACGTGAGCTCATTTTATCTCAATGTACCAAAGGTGATCTGGGCAATTAGTGAAGAAGGCTTGAAAGCTACCATTGGCGATTATCTGAGAATTCAGGGGAAGAATTTATTCAGGATCGGCCAGATTCCATCCGTAATGATAGTATCGAACAAAGGTTCATATTTACTAAACTTTGAAAAGGCATTTGATGAGTACTCTGTTAGGGTAAATGTGCCTTCAGATATACCACCGGGACAATATCACCTATACTATCATAATGGATTTGGAGGAGGCACCACCTGGAGCGAACCATTAGAAATTGAAGTGGTTAAGAAATCCGCTAAGGTATGGGATCAGAAACGATTCAATGTCAGGGATTTTGGAGCTGTAGGAGATGGAGAACATAACGAGACTGCAGCATTCAGATTAGCAATTAATACAGCGAAAGAAGCTGGGGGAGGAACGGTGTATGTGCCAAGAGGGCGCTATATGCTCACCGGAGGGCTTATTCTTCCCCCCCATACTTTACTGTTGGGGGAATCTAAGGAGCTAACCCAGGTATTTTGGAATCCGCTCAATTGGGATACGGGCGAGATGCCAGAAAGCTTGATATACGGCAGTCATCACTTTGGCGTAAAAGATTTGAATTTATGGGCTTCAAGGGCTTGGGGTGTAATTATGCAAAAAGGAGACAAGAATGGATTTGGCCATGTAATGTTGGAGAACCTTATTGTAAGACAGAGTAACCACATGAGTGGCCTGATGAGCCAGGTAAAAACAAATAGAGATCTGGTCACAACAGAGTTTCAAATGAGATGGAGCCAAACTGGAATTGTTTTGAGTGGTGAAAATGTGATCATTAGAAATTGTGATTTTAATTCTAATGGTATGTATTCATTCAATGCGGTTAGCGGTTTTATTCAAAATTGTAAATTCACTCGAAATGAAGTGGGTTTTACAAAGCCTTTTATGAAAGTCCACCCAAAAGGTCTTATCTATGAGGATTGCCTAAAAAATGGAAAAGGTTTTGGCTATGCATCAAGTATTGATGAGAGCATGAACCTTTATGAAGCACGAAACATCATTGAATTTGATTACACAAATGACCGGGAGGTAATGACTTATGATGGAGGTAGTGGTGCTTATACTGGTCCTATTGGAAAGATAGAAGGAACAACCCTGACTCTACCCGAGAATGCTGAGACATATCGCTGGATAGCAAATAAATGGATTGGAGGTGGTCTATTCATTCTAGATGGAACTGGTTCAGGTCAATTTAGGAGAATTGTTTCTCATACGCTGGATGAGATCGTGTTGGATCATCCCTTTGTAGTTAATCCGGACCAATCTTCTATTATCAGTATCACCACGATAAGGAACAATCTTATCTTCGTTAATAACGAAGCCAAAGATTGTGGTGCATATCAGCTATACGGATCTGCTCAGAACGCTGTGATTTCCGGTATTAAAATGAAGAGATCCTCTGGAATTGTAAGTAGGGGATCCAGATTATATCATGGAACCCAACCCAACTGGTACGCTGAAATTATTAATTGTGATTTGAATGATGGAAATTATTCTCACTGGTTTGGCATAGATGATCGAGGTCACTCTGGCCACCAGAGTATTAACCTTATCGGGTCCGGTGGATCAGGAATGAACTTAGGAACACTGATAAGGAGAAACAGGTTGAGCGATTTTAGTTATATCAGGACTTCACCTGGCGCTAGTCCAAATGCTGTTACTGATGCGATCATAGAAAGAAATAGTTTCAGGACGGCCAATACTGCCATTCTTCTTGGAGGAAGAGATTTTCATACCTCAAGGATATTGATCCACGACAATGATTATTCCGATGTGGAGACTAAGGTTGGGATCAGGACAGGTCTTGATCAATCAGCCTTTTTAATTGTAAACAAAAAGTAATGCTGAAATTAGTTAGTAATTGTTTAGTACTAGGATTTATAATACTAGTACTTGGCTGTACCGGTCAGCCCAATCCCATGACAGGGGAATCTATTCCATTGGTGGATACCTTGCAGCAATTTCATTTGAGAGGAGGGTTGTCAAATGTGTTTTGGAAGATAAATAATACCCGTCAAATCAGGATAGCCTATATCGGAGGTAGCATCACACAAGCTGGGGACGGATGGCGTGACCTGACTTATAACTGGTTCAGAACAACGTATCCTCATCAGGTATTTTATCAGAGTAACTATGCAATTGGTGGAACAGGTTCTGTACTTGGTGTATTCAGAATGGATGAGCTGCTTGAAGAAAAACCGGACCTGCTTTTTGTGGAATTTGCAGTTAATGATGAAAATGAACTTTCTGAAAAAAGAAGAATTCAAACGATGGAAGGTATTGTTAGAAAGACCTGGAAAGTGCTCCCTGAAACAGATATCATTTTTGTATATACTACTGCCGTAAAGTTCATGGACCCCTTTCTGGCATCCGGAAAACGAATGGAGGCAGTGCTGGATCATGAGGTGGTGGCAGATCATTACGCAATTCCTTCTGTGGATATGGGGATAGAGGTGGCAAGGTTGATTTTGATAGACACCTTATTGCTTTCTGCAGATCCATCGAGGAATGCAGAGAAGATTGTCTTTTTCTCCGAGAAAGACCATTATCATCCATTACAAGAATCTGGTCACCCGGTTTATGCAGGCTCCATTATCAGGTACCTTGAAAAAATGAAGCAAGAGGCAGTTCTTTTTACCTCACATGAGCTTGTTTCTCCTATCAAAGAGGATAACTGGGAAAATGGACAGATTGTCTCTCCTGGAAAGACGAAATTATCAGGAAGTTGGATAAAAATAGCTGAGGATAAAAAGGATCAATTTGGTCCGGTTCCTGAATTATATCATGCCAAAACAGGAGCCACAATGGAATTTAGTTTTAGGGGTAGTGAGTTAGGCTTTTATGATTGTATTGGACCTGGAACAGGTTTTATACAAGTAGAAGTTGATGGAGAGAAAACCGAGTTTAAGCGCTTTGACGTGCATTGTAACCGCTTCAGACGGAATCTCTTTTTTCTTGATAAAATGGATGATGAGGAACATGAGGTGAAGATTACCGTCACTGGAAATGCATTTGATAAAACTTCTGTCATGAAAGAAGGACAGGATCCAAAGATGTATGCTGAATATGACTGGTATCCTGTCGGAATTCTGGTCACAGGTGAAATTTTATAAATCAATTATTCAACAGAAATGAAATTGCTGTCACATACTCTTATAATTATTTCCTGCTTACTGATCTTGTGGTCTTGTAATCAGAAAAAAGCAGATTCAAAACCCAATATTATTTATATCCTGGCCGACGATTTGGGATATGGAGATTTGGGAGTCTATGGATCAGAAAAGATTTTAACGCCCACTTTGGATAAAATGGCGGCAGAAGGAATGAGGTTCACAAATCACTATGCCGGAACGGCGGTATGTGCTCCATCCAGGTGTAGTTTGATGACAGGGAAGACCATGGGACATAGTCAGATAAGGGGCAATTGGGAGGTGGAACCTTATGGCCAGATTCCATTGAATCCGGGCACGACAACGATAGCCACACTGCTAAAATCTGCTGGATACAATACCGGGATAATTGGGAAATGGGGACTGGGAGTGGAAGAAAATAAGAGTGATCCTTTGGATAATGGATTTGATTATTTCTATGGCTTTTTGTGCCAGGTACTTGCTCATAATCATTGTCCTGAGTTCATCATGGAGAATAGAGAGAAAGTGTTCTTGGATAACAGGGCCAAATGGACGGATTCCACTCATTGGACAAGAGGAAGAGGGAGTTATACAGAAGAATGTAATCAGTTTTCTCAGGATTTATTCACGAAAAAGGCATTAAACTTTATTGAAGAAAACAAAGAAGACCCTTTCTTTCTTTATCTACCTGTCATTATTCCGCATAATAATGGTGAGGCGCCTCCTGGTAAGAGGATGTCTGATATTCCCTCATTTGAACCATATCAGGATAGTTCCTGGAATGAGACTGAAAAAGGTTATGCTGCTATGATTACCTATCTTGATCATGAAGTTGGGAAGATTTTTGATAAGTTATTGGAATTAGACTTGGACGAAAACACCATTGTTATTTTCACAAGCGATAATGGTGGCCTTCCCTATGACCTGTTCAAATGCAATGGCCCTCTCAAAGGAAGAAAGGGGCAGCTATACGAAGGAGGTATCAGGGTTCCTATGATTGCAAGATGGCCAGGAATAATCAAGCCAGGAAAAGTGAGTGATCATCAATCAGCTTTTTGGGACATGTTGCCAACCTTTTGTGAATTAGCCGGAATTGGAGCTCCGGAAGATACGGATGGAATATCGATGGTGCCAGAATTAACCGGTAAACCTCAGAATGCACATAGTGCACTTTATTTTGAGCTCTATAATCCGGAAGGATGGCAGGCTGTTATCCAGGATGGGTGGAAATGTATTCGTAAGAACATTTTGAAACCAGAACAAACTACCGTGGAACTTTATAACCTGGCTGAAGATATTTCAGAGTCTAATGATTTATCTCAGCAATTTCCTCAAAAGGTTGATGACTTATTAAAGCTGATGGAGCAAAGCAGAACTCCGCAGGAAGGTCATTTTCAATTTTAAAATAGACAATAACTTAATAAAATGTTTACAAGAAAAACTCGAATTAAAATCCTCTTTGTGATGGTTGTGGCAATAGGACTCATTCCGCTTTATAGCCTAAAGCAATCCTCCGAGAAACTGGAAGTAGCTGCAAAAACCATTTTGTTAGAAACACTAGATATTAACAAGATGGAACAGGGGAGCAATCGCCCCAGGCAGGTTGGCGAAAACGCCAATATGTACATTGATGGCCGACAGTATTTTAATGGGATTCACTCTCAAACTGAAAGTAAATTATATATAGTCCTGGATGGTAAGGCACTATATTTTACAGCTGAAGTTGGGGTTGATGATCGATCTACCGCTCATAGAACAGACACCACCCGAAAGGAAAATTCATATGCTGAGTTCTTTGTAATTGGTGATGGTCAAATTCTTTGGGAAAGTGGAGTGATGAAATATGGTCAGGCATCTAAACCCCTGCATGTTGATTTAACAGGTATAATGGAATTACAACTGAAAGCAACAGGTGGACCTGGTCATACCCATGTGGATTGGGTGGATGCATATTTTACTTATATGGGAGCCAGACCTAAAACGGCTTGGTCACCTGAAGCCAATGATCGGATCAGACAAAGTAAAAGATACATTGAGTCACTCAATGAGAAATATCCTGAACCTAGAATCAATGGTGCCATGGTCGTAGGTATCAGGCCAAATACGCCATTTTACTATCCGATGGCAGTTACAGGAAAAAAGCCAATCACCTACCAGGCGACTGGATTACCCAAAGGCCTGAAGATTGATGACCAGACAGGAATTATCAGTGGAGTTCCGGCAAATGAGGGAGAATATGAGGTTATGCTACAGGCCAAAAATGGAAGTGGTTCTGCTAAAAGAACTTTGAAAATTTCAGTGGGGGATAAATTGGCACTCACTCCACCTATGGGATTTCTTTCTTGGAACGTAATTCAGGGGACTATCAGTGAAACATTTCTTAAAGATCTAGCTAACACTTTTGTAGATCTTGGTTTGAGAGATGTTGGTTATCAATATATCAATATGGATGATTGCTGGCATGGGTTTAGAGATTCTTGTGGATATATAACGCCAAATCCAGTAAGATTCCCAAATGGGATGAAAGTTGTAGGTGACTATCTTCACGATAGAGGATTAAAATTTGGTATTTACTCAACCCCAGGACCCAGAACGTGTGCTGGGCTTCCAGGAACAATGAATTTTGAAACACTGGATGTGAACACCTGGGAATCGTGGGGGGTTGATTATTTAAAGTATGATCGCTGTAAAACCCCTCCGGATCGGGCTGATTATCTATACGCATTGATGGGCGATCTCTTGAGTAAGTCAGAAAGGTCCATTGTGTATTGTGGGAAAAAGGCAGCGGGCTCTCAGCTTTGGAGGGTAGGAGGAGACCTACGTGATGAATGGACACTTGGAGGGGGAGGTCATGTGGGTATTTTGGAAAGTATAGAACATGCGTTCAAGTATGCTGATATGCAGGAGCCAGGAGGATGGAACGATCCCGATATGCTTGTGGTCGGGATCAATGGGAAAGGTGCTTCAGGCAATGATTTAACAGATGAGTCTGGATGTACGGATACCGAGTACAGAAGTCATATGAGTCTTTGGGCCATGATGAGTGCTCCACTTTTTATTACGGCAGATGTTCGCCAGATTGATCCTATTTCATTAGAAACATTAACCAACCCTGAGGTAATTGAAATCGACCAGGATCCTTTAGGCGATTTTCCAGAAAGAATAGTGAAAATGGAGAGTCATGAAATTTGGCTAAAAGAGATGTCAGATGGAACTAAAGCAATAGCATTGTTTAACAAAAGTGAAGACGAAAAGGAGCTATCGGTCGATTGGAAAGAAATTGGTTTAAGTGGAAGTCATAAGGTAAGGGACTTATGGAAAAGGGCTGATGTAGGAAAATACAAAAAAGGATTTTCATCCAGTGTACCTTCTCACGGGGTACGATTGATTCGAATTTATTAGTTGAGCCTTTTCTGAAATCAAATCATCTGACTTTAAAATAATTATGATGCTAAACCTTTTCTATTTTACCATTTTATGTTGCTTAGCCCAAATAGGCCCAATTGAAGATCCGTTTTTTAAATTAGATACACTCAATACGATATATTCCAAGGAGGGAAGATTAATTGAGCGGTATACCTATGGAAGGAAGGAAAGTTGGGGCTATCAAGATGAGCCAGAATCCTGGAAATACTGGGAGGGATGGGACGGAAAGAGTCCTGCTGATTCAGTGATATGGAGAGGTAAGGGCGCTGTTAATATGAACATAGACAAGCAAAATCTAAATACATTTTATCTGGTCCCTCCTAAAAATCCTACTCCAAAATCACCCCTTTGTGTCATTCTTCATTCAGCAAACTTAACAGGGTTTCAGTATTTGGCAAGGCAACATTTGATAGAAAGTGAAAGCCTTCCGTCAACTCAGGTACCCGATGATTTTTATACCCTTTATCTTAATTCGACGAACAAAGAATGGTGGGGATACAGAGAACAAAATGTGGGGAAGCCTTCATCAGCTGAGAAGAGAGTTATTGATATAGTCAAATGGGTCATTCGAAAATATGATATAGATACGAATCGAGTATATCTAAATGGGCCTTCAATGGGAGGCTGTGGAGCTTTGGCAATAGGTCTATCAAATGGAGACCTTTTTGCCGCTATGCGAGTAACTGTCCCTGCTGGAACAGAGTATCTGATGAATAGATTAGGACTGATATCTGAACATGAAGGAGATATAACCAATGCTGGTAATTATCCATTTACTGAAGTTGATTTTTCTGATCCTCCGGTCCTGGTTAATTTTTCTTCACATAATGACAACTGGTCTAAGACCCAACCAGCTTTACTTAACCTGTCTGATTGGGCCAAAATACCTATGGTATTGAGTTGGGGGCCATTTCGACATAATAGTTATGATACACCAATTATGAAATATGACTTATGCAGAGTAGCATTGGCATTTCCATGGATGGATATTCGGAAAAATGAAGCATATCCTGTATTCAGAAATTCGACTGTAGATCAGAAATCTCCATGGGAAGGGGAGGTCGGAAAGTTTGATGATCAAGGCCAGAAAAATGCATATTTCAGATGGAGTAATGAGTTGGATAATGTTAACTCGTTTAAGATGAAGATTTGGATTGACCATCCGGATATTGGTAATTCAGATCTAATCATGCCAGAAAATGCCAAAACAGAGATAACCATTAGAAGATTACAAAAATTTAAAATTGAAAAGGGGAATAAATATGAATGGAGCTTAGTAAGGAATGGAAAAACACAGTTAACAGGTATAATTACTCCGGATGATTCGAACCTACTAACGATTAAAGAATTAGATCTTGAAACAATCAAGTCAGAGCTTATCATTAAACCTCAATGATGCTAAACAAGGATGTTGAGAGTCAATGAGTATATATTATGAGAGAGCTCATCTGGCAATATCAAATCCTGAAAAGAGGGAGGACTTATTAAGAAAATTGAAGGAGTGGAAAATCAGGGTTCTCGCAAAAATTCCCGAGAAGGCCAATCCTGAATATATGACTATGGCAAATTAGTGCTTTCAAAGATGAGATATCAAAAAACATTAGTTAAACACCTGGTCTTATTGCTTTTACTTGGATCTTGTTCGATTGATCAGGGACGGGAAGCGAAGCCCAATATATTGATCATTTTAGTAGACGACCTGGGTTATGGAGACCTGGGTTTTATGGGTAATCAGTATATTCAAACACCCAACATAGATAAGTTAGCAAATGAAAGTATGCAGTTTACCCAGGCATATACAGCTTGTACCGTTTGCTCTCCTAGCCGGGCATCAATTATGTGTGGGAAGAATCCGGCTGCCATGGGAATTATAAGTCTTGGTGAAGGTGCTGCAATCCCTTCAGATGAAATATTTCTACCTGCTGAATTGGAAAAGGCAGGATATCAGACGGCAGCTTTTGGAAAATGGCATTTGAAGACGACTACAGATGATGACTTCAGGCCATCAGAGGCAGGATTTACTTATGTCAGGGGGGTAAATCACGGAGGTCAGCCAGCCACCTATTTTTATCCATTTACAAGTGATAAGAATGATTATAAAATACAATGTTCGGTTACTGATCTCCAGCATCATAAAGATGCCTTTTTGACCGATGCACTGGCGGAAGAGGCATCAAGGTTTATAGCCACCAATAAAGACAATCCCTTTTTTGTCTACATGTCTTTTTATGCCGTTCATATGCCAATTGAAGCAAAACAGGACAAGATTGACAAGTATTCTAAATTGGAAAAACCGGATGCCAGGAATAATCCCGAATATGCAGCCCTTACTGAGTCGATGGATGAAGCAGTTGGAAAAATATTAAATACACTAGTAGAGCAGGGTATTGAGGATCATACAGTTGTATTCTTTTTAAGTGATAATGGCGGCTACACTCCTAATAGCAACAATGGTATTTTAAGGAGTGGGAAAGGCTCACCTTATGAAGGGGGAATCAGAACACCATTGCTGGTGAGATGGCCGGGTAAAGCGAAAAAAGGTAGGACTTCTGATCAGCTAATTGTTACTTCTGATTTGGCACCTACCATTGCTGAAATAGTTGGAGCAAACTGGGAAAAGACACCCAAGGAAGGAATCAATGGATATTCAATGCTTCCGATTATTAAGGGTAATCAGGATAAGCATAACAGGGAGGCCCTTTACTGGCTATATTATCCTGTAAAGCAACAATACAAACCTAAGAGTTATCGGGTTCCTGCAGAAGTAATTAGGATGGGAGATTGGAAACTTATACATTTTTTAAAGTCCAAGGATATTAAAGACCATTATGAGTTATACAACCTCAAAAATGATATCTCGGAGCAATATAGCCTTGTAGATGAAAAGCCTGAAGTGTTGAGATCATTAGTGGGGAAGCTGGAATGCTGGCGAAAGGAGATACCAGTTCCACCGTATGATAGCGAAACTTATATTCAAGAGGTAATGGAAGTCATGGAAAGCAGAAAGGAATGAAAAAATCAGGAATTTACATCGTTTATTTTCTGCTGGTGGTGTTATTGACCGGATTTGCATTCAAACGTAAATCAAATATCCTGATAATAGGGGATTCCATTTCAATAGGTTATACTCCGTTTGTAGCCGATCGACTAAAGAAAAGTGCAAATGTTACCCACAATCCCGGCAATGCGCAGCATACTTTCACTGGTCTTTTAAAGATCAGAGAGTGGTTGAATGAAGGAGAACATGATATCATTATTTTTAATTGGGGACTGTGGGACCTGTGTTACAGAAATCCTGAAAGTAAGGAACAGGGTCATCGAGATAAGATCAATGGCAAACTTACCACCAGCCCCAATGAATATGCTGTAAACCTGGATTCATTGGTGAGGATTTTGAGAGAATATGTTGAAGTAAAACTCTATTTCGTCACTACTACTTATGTGCCCGAAAACGAGGCGGGAAGATATAAAGCTGACGCCATTATTTACAACCAGGTTGCCAAAGAGGTTATGTATAAAAATGGTATCGAAGTCATAGACCTTTACCAGGCTTCAATAGATATTCATCAAAAATACGGGAAAGGATCAGGAGACGTACATTATAATGAACAAGGATATTCGAAGTTAGGTGATTTTATCGCAGGTCATTTAAAATCCAAAATACAGAAGTTGAAATGAAGAAACTACCCTCTCTATTCATTATAATTATCCCCATTCTGGTGGGAAGTTGCAGGACTAAAGAGCCACCTAAGCCTAATGTTCTTTGAATTGGAAATGATTTTTTTTAATACATCTAATTGATTAGGGAAAGATCAGGATAGAAATATAAACCTAAACTCTAAACACTGAACTAACATGAAGAAGCTAAATCAGCTGGTAACAATAACTATACTCTTTTTAGTTGCTCCTATTCTTTTATTTGGTCAACACAATGAAAAACCAACCTACGAATACCCAAAGCAAAAAGAAGTTCTAGCCACTCTTGAGAATTGGCAGGATCTGAAGTTCGGACTTTTCATGCATTGGGGAACTTATAGTCAATGGGGTATCGTGGAGTCGTGGTCCCTGTGTCCAGAAGACAGACCTTTTACATCCATTCGACCAGACAGTTTAAGCTATTTTGAATATGTCAAAGCCTACGAGAATCTTCAAACCACCTTTAACCCGGTTAATTTCAATCCTGATAAATGGGCTAAGGCTGCTGAATATGCCGGCATGAAGTATGTGGTGTTTACTACTAAACATCATGATGGGTTCAATATGTTTGATACTCAACAATCAGCTTATAAGATCACTAGTGATAGAACTCCATTTAGTTCAAACCCCAAAGCAAATGTCACAAAAGAGATCTATGAAACATTTGGCAAACGTGGTTTTATGACAGGTGCATATTATTCAATATCCGATTGGAATCATAATGACTTTTGGTGGGACTATTTTCCTCCTCTCGACAGACACCTCAACTATTCACCGGAAATGTATCCTGAAAAATGGGAACGGTTCAATGATTTTATCTACAATCAACTGGAAGAATTAGTTAATGGAGACTATGGTAAACTTGGTATGCTGTGGTTTGACCTTTGTACAGTCTCTAAAGAAAAGACTGTGGACTGGCCAAGGTTCGAAAAGATGATCCGATCCTATCAGCCAGGTGCCATGATGGTAGCGAGACATACCTATACCATCTATGAGAATTACCGAACCCCTGAGCAAAGTATTCCCGATCATGCATTGGATTATCCCTGGGAAACATGCATGACTATGGGGAAAAAGTGGTCATATGATCCCAATGAGATATTTAAGCCAACACATGAATTAATACAAAAGCTGGTACAGATTGTTTCCAGAGGGGGCAACTTTTTGTTAAATGTTGGTCCGGGACCAGATGGTGACTTTCACCCTGTAGCATATGAAAGGCTAAAGGAAATCGGAGACTGGATGCAGATTAATGGAGAAGGCATTTATGGCACAAAGGCAATAAGTCCATATTATGAAACACAGATTGCATTCACCAAAAAAGACAAGATGGTTTATGCTTTTTATCTTCCAAATGAGGGCGAAAATATACCGTCCAAAATTTTTATTTCCTCTATGCAGCCAAAACCTGATACTCGTGTGTACTCTTTAGGTGTTAACAATCCGTTGGAATGGGAAGAAAATGGAGAGGGGTTTGTCATCTCCATTCCTGATAAGATTACGCGAGATCCACTTTCACAATACGCATTAGCAATCAGGTTTGAAAATGATGGAACTGAATTAATTGGAGAATTAACAGACTAGTATATCACAAAGTCCGGGAGGTGCTTCGGGGACTCTTGAATGGAAGCGGGTGGGTAAGGGTTGAATTAATTTACAAACTTAAGATCAATGATCATACATAGCTATATCAGGAAAACTTTAGTTTTTATCATCTTTACATTATTTAAAATTGAATAAGGATTCGATCGAATTTTAGCAGGAATGTGTGTTAATAAGGATTCATTTTTATCAATTTTATTTATTTTGGCTTGATATTTAATATTTTTATATGATAGGCCCTAATGCAATCCCCTCTTAAAAATATCGATCCCAATGATTTCAATGATAAAACATTATGGGAAGATTTCAGGAATGGAGACCGAAAGGCATTTGAAAAAATCTATAGGATTTATTTCAAGGATCTTTTCAAATATGGGGTGTGCATTCTTCCGGATGAACAATTTGTCAGGGATGCTATTCAGGAACTGTTTATTGATTTGTGGAAATATAAAGACAGGCTGTCAAAGTCGGATCAGATAAAGTACTACCTCCTGAAATCCCTGCGATCAAAACTGTATAAGATTCTTGGGCAAAACAAGAGAAGAAACCTCCGGGCTGGTCTTTATAGCAAGGAAGAGATTAGGACGATACCTTCTCATGAAGACCTGATTGTTGAATCAGATCAGAATAATGAAAGTGGTAGGCAGGTAAAAGTATTTATCAATGAATTACCTGAAAGGCAGCGGGAAGCTATTATGTTGATTTTCTTCAACCAAAAAACGTACGAGGAAACTGCACTTATTATGTCAATGTCAGTGCAATCCGTATACACATTAATCTGGAGAGCGTTTTCCACACTTCGCAAGAAGATGCGTTCTTAATCAATCTTTCAGCCTAATAATTTATTTAACAAAATGATTATTTTATTAAATAAATATCAATAAAACAGATAAAAACAGATTCAATTTGTAAAAAATGAATATTTTTCATTGATTGCTGAATAGATTTTTATTCCGGGTTCCTTTCTATAATAAAAGCAATCAATTGGATTATCTTAAATACAAGGTTGAAGATTTTGTGCTGGATCAGGAATTCAGAAAATGGGTATTTACTCCTGATACCGGCTCAAACATATTTTGGGAACAATGGATTGCATCACATCCGGAGAAACTGGATACCGTTCAATCAGCCAGGGATTTACTCTTATCGACTGGTTTTAAATCATATAATCCATCGGAAGAGTTTGAGGATCAGGTCTGGGATCATATCATTCGTGGTATTGATACAGCGATAGCCGAAGAAAAGAAAGTTGTACCACTCAGTCCTGAATCAATCATTGCCAAACATCAAAATGCTAATAGCTACGGAGTTAATATTAGATGGCTTTACACAGGGATAGCGGCTTCCCTTGTTCTATTGATCACCACATTGGGATATATTTATCAGGCTCCTTTAACAGGAAATCCTACAACTTCGGAATTAGCCTGGGTTACCAAACAAAATCCGAGGGGGCAGAAATCTACCATTATCCTTCCGGATGGCACCCAGGTGATATTAAATGCGGAGAGTTCACTTTCCTACCGTCCCAATTTTGAAGGAGAAGTGAGAAAAGTCAAATTAACCGGTGAGGCATTCTTCGATGTAGTTAAGAATCCAATAAAACCATTTATCGTGGAATCAAATCATCTGTCGACTACTGCATTGGGAACATCATTTAATGTAGATGCTTACCCCGGCCAGTTGGAAGAAGTAACATTAATTTCAGGTAAGGTAAAAATTGATATGAATGAAGACCCAAATCAGAGTGAGCTCATGATGCCAGGGGAGAAAGTAGAATTTAAAGAAGGACTACTTAAGAAGCATAAAAACGTGCCTTTGGATAATGTGCTATGGAAAGATGGGATCATTCATTTTAAAAGTACACCTTTTGATGAAGGAATTCTAAAGCTTGAGCGGTGGTATGGAGTTACTATAGATGTGGAGAATTTCCCATCAAATGGCGAGACCAATTTTACTGGTTTATTTAAAAATGATAACCTCGAAAATGTACTGGAAAGTTTGAGCTATGTGATGAGGTTTGATTTCAAAATAGATGGAAAGAATGTATCAATAAAATTTAAATGAGGAGCTTATGAAGTAGTTAAAACATAAAAAAAGGCCCGGAGTGTAAGGTTGCAACAAACGATCCGAGCCCAATTAGCATGAGTATTATTTTTTCACACTAACCCTACAAATATATGCAAGGAACATTACAAATCATTCGGATGATTGGAAGGTTTACAATCTACACATTCGTATTAATTACCGTTCTCACTGATACATTATTTGCTGAAAGAGGCTTGAGTCAATCAGTAAAGAGTGTAAAAGAAGCAAAGATGAACGTGACCATTCAGGACCAGGTTTTGACAGAAGCCCTTAGGGTGATTGAAGCCCATTCAGACTATCATTTTGTTTATAAGGACAGCGACATCAAGCGCAATAACAAAGTGCCAATATCAGTGAAAGCTGAGAATGAAACGATTGAATCAATCTTATTAGAAATTGCCCAAAAGGCAAGGGTCAGCTTTAGACAAGTCAATGACCGGATCAGCGTGAGAAGTGCTGAAATGATTGATGAATCAAAAGAAGTGGAGATTGTTATTGATGAACAAACCAATGTCGCAGGAACGATTACCGATGAAACTGGAGAGGCTTTACCTGGTGCTACTATTCAGCAGAAAGGGACTCTAAATGGAACAATCACGGATGTAGATGGTAAATTCTCTCTGAATGTACCGCAGGATGGTACTTTAACGGTTTCCTTTGTGGGTTATAGAACGCAGGAAATTCTTGTCAATGGGAGATCCATAATCGACGTTCAATTGTCCGTGGATGCAGGGCAGTTGGAAGAAGTTGTTGTGGTCGGATATGGTTCAATGAAGAAGAGTGATTTGACGGGATCTGTTGTATCCGTTAAATCTGATAAAATATCCCTTACACCAGCAACTCACATTGGTCAGGCTTTGCAAGGTCTTGTTGCAGGTATAAATATTACACAGAATGGCAATACTGCCTCTGGACAATCTCAATCCATTCAGATTAGGGGAAGGAATTCAATAACGGCTAGTAATTCACCACTGATTATTTTAGATGGGATCATATTTTCAGGAGGCTTATCAGAGATAAATCAGAATGATGTGGAGTCCATTGAAGTCTTAAAAGATGCCTCAGCTGCTGCAATTTATGGTTCAAGAGGAGCAAATGGGGTTATTCTGATTACTACAAAGAAAGGTGAACAAGGCAAACCTAGGTTTGGTTATGATGGGTATGCAGGTGTAGTGCAAATGGCAAATGTTCCTGAGGTAATGAATGGAGAAGAATTCTACCAATTCAAGCTTGCCAGGGTAGGGGCAGCCCAGTTTACCGAATCGGAGTTGGAAATGTATAGCAATGGTAACTCTACAGATTGGATTGATGAGGCTACCCGGCTAGGGTATCAAAGCCAACATAATCTTTATGTTACAGGTGGTTCAGGTGCAACCACTTATTATATTGGTGGTACCATTTTAAATGTAAAGGGGATTGCTAAAAATGACAATTTTACAAAATTTACCGGAAGGATAAATGTTGAACAAAAGTTGTCATCTTGGTTGACATTTGGAACCAATACTCAATTTGCTTTTTTTGATGATTCCGGAAGCCCAGCTAGCTTTTCAGATGCATTTAGGATGAATCCATTGTCAAACCCATATAATGAAGATGGTAGTCTGGCAATTTTTCCATGGGCTGATGATCCGTTTTTCAGCAACCCATTGAGCAATACTAGGGCCTTGGATAATGACAAAACAAAAAGTCTGTTTACCAATAATTATCTTAAGGTGGATTTCCCATTTATTCAGGGTCTGTCATATAAGTTAAATACCGGCTATCGGTTATCTACAAATAATAAAGGTTTGTTTTATGGAAGTGAAACCTATCAGGGTTATCTAAATAATGGTGTAGCTGAGGTCAGTAATCGAGAGATAGTAGACTATACTATTGAAAATATTGTTGATTATAAAAGATCCTTTGGCAAGCATAGTTTATTTTTTACTGGACTATATAGTTTTCAGGAATATACTAATGACTATTTCGAGACCTATTCGCGAGGTTTCCCTAATGAGGCGTTAACTTATTATCAAGCACATGTCGCCAATTTTATTTTACCAACGAGTGCCTATAGTAGGAGAGCCTATCTCTCCCAAATGGGAAGGTTTCAGTACAATTATGATGGCAAATACTTAATTACAGCAACTGTAAGGCGAGATGGTTATTCTGGTTTTGGAGAGAACAACAAATTCGGAGTATTCCCTTCTGTAGCACTTGGATGGAATATAGGGCATGAGAGTTTTGTTTCAGGCTTGTCATGGTTATCTGATTTAAAGCTTAGACTATCCATTGGTGAAAACGGTAACCAGGCAATTGATCCATATCAAACTCTTTCTGAACTATCAGTGGATTACTATTTAACAGGTAATAATGGGGATGCGACAGCAGTGGGTTATTACCCAAGTAAGCTGGATTTTAACAACTTGAGTTGGGAGACATCAAAGACAAGAAATCTTGGAATTGATTACAATTTCTTCGAAGGAAGAATCCAGGGTTCGATAGATCTTTATTATACTAATACTTATGATCTTTTGTTAAATAGAACAATTTCTCCCGTTAATGGCGTCACTTCAATAACTCAAAATATTGGGGAAACCCTCAATAAAGGAATTGAGTTTCAAATTTCAACCATCAATATAGGTCAAAGTAATTTTATTTGGAGTACTGATTTTAATATTGCTCATAACCATAATGAAATACTGGATTTGTATGGAAATGGATTAGACGATGAAGGAAATGGATGGTTCATTGGGAAACCAATTTCGGTAAACTATGCTTATGTATTTGATGGAATATGGCAGGTTGGAGATGATATAGCCGGATCCGCCCAAAACTCTGCCCAACCCGGAGATATTAAAGTAAAAGATGCAAATGGGGATTTAATAATAGATGGCAATGATAGAGAAATAATAGGCACACCAGTTCCAAAAGTAATTGGTGGTATTCAGAATACACTAAAGTATCGCAATTTAACTTTTGGGTTCTATTTTCAATTTTCTCAAGGCAACACTAAAGTCAATCCTCTATTGGATACTGATGTAGTGATGATAGATACTAGAAGGAACACCATCAAACATGAATACTGGACAGAGGAAAATCCCATCAATTCTTATCCGGAAAATAGAGAGACAACAAATCCCTATCTCGTTAAATTTTATGAGGATGCCAGCTTTCTAAGGGTTAAAGACATATTTTTATCTTACTCACTTCCGGAATCAATATTAGAAAATATTGGGTTTAGTTCAATATCGGTTTATGCTGATGTGAAAAATGCCATGACTTTTACCAAATGGTCAGGATTAGACCCTGAATTTAGTTCGGGACAACAATGGGGTCAACCTTTGACCAGGACCTATCTATTAGGATTAAAGTTTAGTTTCTAAATCGAAAATTGAATCCAATGAAATCTTATTTAATCAATACATACATTATTGCTCTAATCATGATGATCACGTCATGTGATGAGTCTGAAGTTTTAAAAGAAGTTCCAAGAAATATTCTAAGTACAAATAATCTCTATACCACAGAGGAGGGATTTCAATACGGCTTAAACGCCCTGTATGCAAAAGCAAGATTGGAAAAAGCTGAAATGCGTCCTACAGGTACACTACCTTATGCCATGCTTTCAATGGGTGTTGACAATTGTTGGGGAAACTATATCGGGCCTGGCGACTTTGCAATTCAATACTTTCAGGAGTTCAACAATCCAAATGCAGTTATATATAACTCAATGTTCGTTTGGCTGTATGAAATCGTAAGCTCAGCAAATCAGATTATTAATCGTGCTGAGAATGTCGAAATCACATGGACGACAGGCCGAAAAGAAATTGTGGTAGCAGAAGCAAAAGTGTTGAGATATTGGGCATACAGGCATCTGACATACATGTGGGGAGCTGTTCCGCTCAGTCTTGAGGAATCGACAGGATCCACTATTAGATTAGATTGGGAAAGAACGCCTGTCGATGAAATCCTGGAAGTGATGGAAAAAGATTTACAATATGCTTCCGATAATTTACCGTCTGTTCCTGGTTTGCCTGGCGGTTTGACATCTTCTGTGGCTGATTATTATCTGGCAGAACTGTATTTGAAAATGAATGATCCTCAAAAAGCTGAAAATTCAGCAATGCGTATCATTGAAACAGGCAATTATTCATTGATCACAAGTAGATATGGGATTAAATCAGGAGACATGGGGACTCCTTATACAGATCAATTTATTGATGGAAATGTTTTAAGAGTTCAGGGAAATACGGAAGTAATCTGGGAGTGGTTGTTTGAAGCGGATGTTGTTGGTGGGGGGGGAAGCTGGCTACGTAATTATTGGGAGATGAGGTATTATAGCATTTCTGGTGTAAGTCTTTCACCAGCTCTTGGAGGTAGGGGTGTTGGAAGACAATCACCGACCCGGGCGGCTATAGACCTTTATGAGACTACTGATGACCGCGTTTCTGATGCAGCCATGCATTGGTTTCTGATTAAGGATGATGGTGATTCTGTCTTCTTAAGAACAACCGATGAAACTGAAAAAGATGTTTACTGGCCAAGCATCAAGAAGTGGGATTACTATCACCCGGATGAAAAGAGAATAGCAGAGAAGGATGGTTACAATGATATTCCTTATTTGAGACTTGCTGATGTGTATCTGCTTTTGGCTGAGGCACTTCATAAACAAGATAAAAATATAGAAGCGGCTATTTATCTAAATATGGTTAGGGAACGATCAGGAGCATCTTCGATTTCTGCTGGAGATGTAGATATGGAATTTATTTTGGATGAAAGGTCCAGGGAATTGATTGGTGAAGAGCATAGAAGGTATACTCTATTAAGAACAGGGACATGGCTCGGAAGGACTCAGACAATGAATCCGATTAGCGGACCCTTTATCACTGAAAGAGATGAACTTTTTCCGATACCACAAGAAGTTTTAGATGCTAACATTAGCAGTCCAATGTTACAAAACCCTGGGTATTCAGAATAATTTCTAAAGCTAACCAGAGGTTAAAGCAATTTAATCTCTGGTTTTAAATCACTAAATTTTATTGAGGGTACTATTTCACATTGTAGCATTAATATACTTATTGCAGGCTGCTTATTGCCAGATTCCTGAGGAAATCAACCTTTACCCACAGATATCAGGAAATTCAATTTCTTCTGAAATCAAAATATTGGACAAAGATGGGAATCTCGATTACATTTCTGGAAAAGTTAGACCTCGCTTAATAGTATATGAACCTGAAGGGCATTCAGAATGTGGAATTATTTATTGTCCCGGAGGAGGGTATGGCAGATTAAATATCAAAAGCGGTAGGGATCTGTCCACAACTTTAAATGATTGGGGGATTACAGTTTTTGTATTAGTATATACGCTTCCTGGAATTGATTCCGTTTTTGCCTCATCTTCTGAGTTTCAGGCATTGAAGGATTTAAACAAGGCATATTCACTAATTAAAAGTAATAAGAAATGGGAGGAGATGATAATTGGCTATTGGGGAGCCTCCGCCGGTGGCCATTTAGCGGCAATGGGTGCTAATGACATTATTAATTTTGCTGATGTCCAATCCTATAGCCCACCCGATTTTTTGGTTTTGGTATCACCCATAATTTCTTTTGAGATGGCCCTGAATCCCAAAATTTATTATCAATTAACAGGGAAAAATATATCCGATCAATTGGATGACTTTTTCTCTGCCGAGAAAAGGGTTAGCTCCCATAATCCTAAGACTTTTATACTTCATTCAGATGATGATAAGATTTCTTACCCAGTTAACAGCATTAGATATTATATGGCCCTTTCAGAGTACAATGTTAATGCTGAAATGCATTTATATGAATCTGGAGGACATGGTTTTTACATTTCTGAAGATTCAAATCAAAATTGGGTAAGAGAACTAAATTTTTGGATTGTAAATAATGGCTTTATTAAACAAAGTTTACTAATAAATTATTCTAAGTGATTACTATGATTTTTAAAATAAATATAACATTTCTCTTGGCTTATATAATTTCTATATCTAGCCTATTAGGTCAGTCCTCAGTGACTGTTGAGCACTACCGATTCTCCGGAGATAACAGGGAGGAGAGTATGTGGAGCGCGCTGTATGGGGCCAAGAGTGGGAAAATTTACATTGGATTGTGTACACACGCAGAGGCAGCTCACTTTTATGAATTTGATCCTGAGACACAAAATATGAGACATATTGTAGATCTCACCAAACTTCATAATGAAAGAGGGGAGGGGATAAATACCAACGGTAAAATCCATGTGAGGATGGGTGAAGACAATGATGGTAATATCTATTTTGCAGGCCTGAATGAAGATACCGGACCCGAAGTAATTGACCCTTCCAGTTATAAAGGTGCGTTTTGGTATCGATATAGTCCAACACTGGATCAGGTTGAAATTCTTGATAAAATAAGTGATCATTTTGGATTGCTTGGGATGGTTTATGAACCAAACTATCATCGGTTATATGGTTTGGCAGAGGATGGTCATTTGTATATGTTGGATATCGAACAAAGGAAAACACGGGATCTTGGTAAAGTGGATGATTGGGATATATGTAGGACGATTTTTGCTGATGATGAGGGAAATGTTTACGGGTCCTATCCTGTTGCTCAGATATGGAAATATGATCCGAAAATTGATCAGGTCATTGATTTGCCTAATATCAGGCTTCAGTATGACATGCGCGTACTTCCCAGGACCATGTCTAAGCCAATGATTGACAGAAAGGTGATTTGGCGAGTAATAGAATGGGATCCTGTTGATCAGGCAGCCTATGGCATTATGGGAGGGAATACAATGCTTTTCCGATATGATGTAAAGGAGGGTGGTGAAGGTGAAATTGAATACCTCAAAACGCTAAGTGCACCACAGTACTGGAATGAATCCAATGTAAGAGATGTGCCTTTCTCTACACTTGCCTTGACTATTGCTCAGAACCGGAAAATCTATTACGCACCAACAGCTTCAAGTTCTTTCGATTATGTAGGGACGTCATGGGATGTTAAAGATGAAGAGAATTTTCAGGCCAAGATATCTGGGGGGTATTTCCCCCCTGTTTCTTACCTGATCTCCTATGATATCGAATCAGGTGAAAGAAAATCATTAGGTCAGATTGTGACAAAAGAAGGGAAGAAGGCTTATGGACTCGGTGGTGCATGTACTGGGGCAAAGGATGGAAAAATTTATTTTGTTGGGGCTATCGAGGAGAATGATCCTGAGCAGATTGTTGGAGAAGTTGGAAGGAGATGGCCATTTAGTATGGGGTTGATTGCATATGACCCAAATAAAAAGTAACCTCAATTCAAAGAAGAATAATCAAATGAGATTCATAACTGCAGCAATTATTATTTTATTTTCTGCCAATGTGTTGTCAGCTCAAAAGAGTGTAAATCCACATTTTGAGGCTCACCATCTGGACTACAGAGATTTGGGCTATCCCGGAGCAACGGAAATTCCAGCTGATAACTCACCAATAACATCACTTATTACCCATTCAAATGGTAAGATTTATGGGGCGACATCAGGTAAAAAGTCATACCTTTTTGTTTATGATTACTTGACCAATAAGGTTTATCCATTGGGGATAATTCCAGAAAGTAAAGGGGTTCATCATTCAATGGTAGAGGGGGATGATGGGAAAGTATATATAGGTACTGGTTTAAATGAGTTGAACCTTGATATGCTATCAAAGGAAGTGCCGCACGGAAGAAGGTCAATTGAACATCAGCTTTGGGATGATATCAAGCATAATTATGAAGATTATCCCGGGGGGCATCTGTTTGTTTATGATCCTTCAATAGGTGATCAGCACGTTTACTTACCAGATGATAAGGCAATATTAGATGATCTTGGGATCCCAGCTGAAGGGAATTCAGTTTATGCCATGACCATTGATTCTAGACATGAAAGAATTTATGGTATCTCATATCCTGATGCTAGGTTTTTTGAATATGATATTCAGCTTAGAAAATTTACCGATCATGGCGACTGGCTTAAAACCAAATCGTATGCTGGTCCGGAACGAAATTGGAGAAGTGTACCTAGAAGTTTGGTATGTCTTGGAAATGAGAAAGTAGTTTCTTCAGGAGACGGTGGATTGATACAATATTTTGATACGAATCAGAAAAGGATTGTATCAACTTCCTTAAGGATACCCGGTGAATACTGGATTACTCAGAAATATGAAGGTTATCCTGTAGTGGAGCAGATTTTTAATAGCGTGGAAGGAAACATCTATGGGAGCAGCAGTGACGGGTTTATTTTCAGAATGAACGATCAACTGGATAAGCTTTCGGTTTTAGGAAAGCCAATGGTAGAAAGAAGGGTAAGAGCAATGACACTTGGTGCAGATGAAAAACTGTATATGATATGTGGCCAGAAGAATAATGTTTGCCGGATGTTTTCATACGACTTATCTGCCAAGAATGAAGGCTTCAGGGATTATGGGGTTCTTGGTGTGGATAGGAGCCCATACTATGCAAAAATCGGCTACCAATTTGATGCGATGAGTACCGGTAAGGATGGATCTATCTACATAGGAGAGAGCGACAGAAGGGCTAAATTGTTTATCTATAAAGGTACAGGAGAGATATTCCCAGGTGTATTAAACCCAACCAACCCAAGATAACCAGTAGATGAAATTATTATTACTTCTGAGCTTGTTTATTGACTATAATGAATCAGATAAGGTCATTCATTCTTACTACTCCAGGGAGGGCAAAATGGTCAACTGGGACTCAGATGAGTGGAATTCAAGCAAAACCATCAGATTGGATGGAGCGGTTGAGGATAGTGAAAATAGAGTAAGCATCTTTTCCTTGTGGAATGAAGATTCACTCTTCTTTTATTATAAAGTTGAGGATACTGATTTGAGATCATATCAGGTTCAGCAGGATCATCATGAGTTGTATCTTGATGACATGGTGGAAATTTTAGTTGATACTCAAAATGATAAAGATAGCTGCTGGGATGAGAATGATATCGTATACCATATCAATCTCCTGGGTATTAAAAAAGATGACCGTGGTTCTGCGGAATGTAAAACAAATCCAATATGGAATGGAAATGCCAGTATTCTAGTTCGGTTGTTAGGAACCTTAAATGATACACTTAACAGAGATGAGGGATATATGATAAAAATTGGTTTTTCATGGATTGAATTGGAACAAATTCCGAAAGAATCACTCACTATGGGGATCAACTTTGCTAATGGTGACAATGATGGGAAAGGACGCCAGTTATTTGACTGGGTAAATGCATGGCCCATGCGCTCACCCCATGCTTACGGATATGTAATTTTAAAAAAGTAAAATCAATCAAAATGAAACTGAATAAGCACATTACCAGTATAATATACTTCACACTTATATCTTGTATTTGTTTTTCGTGCGCAACTAAAGTCAATACGGAAGAATCGGCATACCATGCTACAGTTACTGTAAATTTGGATAAGGTAGTGGGACAGATGAAACATTCCGAATTGTATAACAACAATTCCTTGCTCAGGGTTCCAAGAAAGGAAGTGACAGATAAGTATCTGGAAAAATTTGGAAAAGCTAAAATTATGCGATCATGGTTAACCCTCAATGACATGTGGGACTATAAAACAGGTGAGGTGAATTATGACTTTCCGGTAGGTTGGGGATTTAATTTATGGACTACCTATTATGATTACATGGATCGTTTCAGTGAGATTAGTGAGGATGTGCTCTTAAATATCAGAGGGAACCATGAGCTAGTAAAATCCGGAGCTATATCCATGGCGAAATGGAAAGAAGTATGTAAAGGTGCAATAAAACACTACAAATCCAGGTATCCGAATATTAGATACATAGAAGCACTTAATGAGTACAGCGGGAAGCATTTTGGAGATCTTAAAAATGACGAGTATTACCCTTTCTACAAATGTTTCTATCAGATAGTAAATGAGATCAACCAAGAATTGAAACCGGAGATTCCCTTATTGGTTGGTGGTCCCTGCATTATGGGAGGTAGTCTTGATGAAGAAGGGGAATCTACCAAACGGACAAAGTTGAAATCCTTTCTGAAAAATTTCAAAGAAGATACTTCAGAAGATAAGAAACTAGACTTTCTGTCTTACCATCAGTACAATGATACAAAACTCAACCCTTCAACAGCATTGACCCATGAAGCATTAATCGATTCATGGTTAGTGGAAAATGGGTTAAGTGCTAATATACCAATATTTATAGATGAAATGGGATGTTTTCCCGGATCAAGACATCTGGGGTGCGTAGAGGAAGATCTTTTTGTAACTGCCTGCAATATTGCATCGCTGATGTACTACTATGAACAGCAACCCGACATGTATGGTTTTCATTGGGTTATTCAACACAAAACTAACGAAAGAAAAAACCAGATTTTGGATGATCTCCGGTGGACTCCGTATGGAATATCTATGTTAATGTCAGCTTTACATAAAGATGATAAGCTTGAATCTGAATCTGATGCACTTGTAGAAGGTCAAGGGGTTTATGCAGTTGCTTCAGGAGATGAGAACGAAGCAATACTTCAAGTCTGGAATTACCAATGGGAAAATAATAACACATTCGATACAGAGATTTCCTTTCATAACATGAACAGATATGATGAAGGTAAGGGAATCATTTTAACTCAATACAAACTTGATAACACAAATAACAATTTTCTGAATTCTGATAGTTATTACTGGAATTCAGACCCGAATGAGGATATCAAGATATTTTCTGTTGATACGATTACTAATACGGAAGATGTTCAAGTTGACCTTGTTCTGGACCCTAATACGATGGCAGTAGTTAAGGTTTCATCAATTAAATAATATGAAGAGATGCTTGCTTATTTTGTTGGTGTGTACAAGTGGTTTTATTGGGAATTCTCAGAACCTCATAGATTCTTTATTTGAGGATATTCACTTTGATGAATCTGTAGGTGAAGCTAGGTTTTTTCGATCGGATAAAGTTGATTTTATTCAAATTCAATCCACCTTATCTGATTCTGTCAAAATTGCCATAGTTGTATACAAGCCAGCTAAGCCTTCTAGAGTAATATTACTATCCCATGGTTGGCATCAATCGGTAATGCCTCCCAAGGCAAATTCCAAGAATCCATATCCTGAGTTTTTAACTATTCAGGTAGACATGAGGGGTAGAAAATTTTCAACTGGAAAAGCTGATTGCAGTGGTTATGAATTGTATGACTTTTACGATGCTTATAAATATGTTATGAAACATTATTTGTCTTACATATCGGATATTGAGCAGGTGTATTTTTCAGGAGGCAGTGGAGGAGGAGGCAATGCATATTCAATAGTATCAAAATTCCCAGATTTATTTTGCAGTGTGTTAATTGCTTGTGGAATGAGTGATTATGCGGCCTGGTATAATCAGGATAAGTTAGGAGAATTTAGAGATGAAATGATTTCTTGGATAGGTTGTCCGCCTGAGCAATGCTTGGAGGCATATCAATCGAGAAGTGGAATTTCAACTGTTCAAAATATACTGTCCCCTTTGTTCATTGTACACGGAGAAAATGATATAAGAGTTCCTGTAAGTCATGCGAGGCGATTCGTGCAGAAAGCAAAAATGAACCAGAAGGAAGTATACTATTTGGAATTAAAGGGTGTAGGTACCAGAAATCATTGGGGAAATATTACAAAAGACCAGCAATTACAAAAAGATAGTCTAAAGCATGTTGCTCTGGAATATAAAGATCCCCCTGTTTTGCCTACAAGTGGAAATTTACTTGTTCCGGGGTATGTGGTTACAAAGCACTTTTCTGTTTTTATGAAATCTCTTGATGAGATTGGAGAGGTTTTGTATGATTTAAGAGAAAAAAAGATAACTATCATTAAAGGTGACGCAATTGTTAAATGGAACGAATGAGAATAGCTATTGCCTTCTGTATGTTTTTGTTTCAATTGGTCGGGCTTTCCACCAGTTCTGGCCAGGTATTAGATGCAGAGAATCTTGGTTTTAGTGTTGATTCAACCGGAATTAGCAATGCGCATGCTTTACAAGAAGCTCTGGATGAAGGAGGAACTATAAGGGTTAGTAAGCCGGGAGTATACAAAATAGCTAAGACAATATATATTGGAAGTAATACCACATTAGAATTTGGGAATGGAGTAGTTCTTAAGAAAGTGGATGAAAATGGGTTGTTCACGCATGTTCTCCTCAATAAGGGAGCACCCCAAAAGAAGTATGATGAAAATATTGTTATTTCCGGATTAAGCATTATGGTGAATGGTGTTGACAAACGGATTGGAGATGAAATGTATGGCTTAAGGGGACAATTGGCATTTCATTACGTGAAAGACCTCAAGATCGAAAGATTCCGTTGTGAGGATCTTGAAACAAAACAGTTTGGAATTCACATATGTAATTTCGAAGACATCATTATTGAGGATGTTGTCATAGGGGGCAAAAAAGATGGAATCCATCTTGGAGTTGGGAAACGATTTAGAATTAGTGGTGGTGTGTTCCAAACAGTTGATGATGCCATAGCTTTAAATGGACATGATTATGCGACTTCCAACCCTGAGGTTGGCTGGATTGAGGACGGGATCATAGAAAATTGCTATGACCTTGCAGACTCAGGGAAGCCCATTGGATTCTTTTGCAGAATTCTGGCAGGGGGTTGGACCGATTGGAAACAAGGAATGGGAGTTCGATTTTCTGATGCTGTAATTTCAAATGGGCGATTGTACAGAGTAGTTGGTGAGCCAGATGGTTTGGTGAGAATTTCAAAGACACAACCAATACACAAGGAAGGAACAATATTGCTTGATGACATCTTATGGAAGTGTTCACAGAATGAAGAAATCTATACCGCTGGAGTAAGAAACGTAGTGTTCAGAAATATTATGCTGGAAAAACCAAGAACATCCTTTTCGTTTCACTTTGATAATGGGACCTATAGTCGATCTTATTATCCCGGAGCCGAAATACCACAACAAGAACAATTTTTATTTGAGGGAATTAAAGTAAAGCATGATGGGGAGTTGCCTCTTGTAAAAGTAAATACCCCGGTAGATACCTTCACTATTAAAAATAGTAGTCTAAGGAATTCTGGTATCTTCTTCCAAGGCATTAGCGACTTATCTAATTATGGCAAAACTCAGATTAACTTTTATGGAAACTTTATAAAAAACAAAGGTGTGATGCTAATTTTAGAGAATCAAGTTCCACAAAAGGAAATTTTTCTAAATATCAATCAGAACTTAGGGGATTCAGATAAACTTTCAATAACGGTAAAAAGAGGAAGTGGGAAATTAACTGTTGATTCAGATATTAATGTATTATACAAGTAGCTATTTCATGGAAATCTTTTTAAGGGAGTAATCATTGATGTTTTATTTGGATAGCATTAAAAATAATAATTGAGCCTAATGGAAATCAGTTTTGGGTTCACTATATAAAGTCTATATGAAATGAAAGATCAATTAATAGTCATTGTCCTTATTGTATCAGTTGTTTCTTGTGAGCAACAGCCCAATGATGTATTAGTGAACAATAAGCCAAACATTTTAATGATTGTTGCTGATGATCATGGTAAAGATGGACTTGGGTGCTACGGCAATCCAATCATTCAAACCCCCAACATAGATGGAATTGCTAATGATGGGATAATGTTTAATAGGGCGTTCTGTACTACTGCAAGTTGCTCTGCAAGCCGTTCGGTTATATTATCCGGGCTTCATAATCATAGCAATGGGCAATATGGGCACCAACATAATTATAGCCATTTTAGCTCTTTTGATACTATTAAGAGTTTACCATTATTATTGAGCACAGGTGGCTACAAAACGGCACGAATTGGGAAATACCATGTTGCTCCTGAATCTGTTTACAAATTTGATCTTGCTCTCAAAGATAAGTCTGGACATAGAAACTCCGTGGAAATGGCTGATTCTTGTAAGAGATTCATTGAGCAATCTTCTCCTTTCTTTTTATATTTCTGTTCATCTGATCCACATAGAGGAGGAGGTTTTGCAACTGAACTCGATGAAAAACCTGATAGGTTTGGGAACAAACAGCAAGGCTATGAAGGAATAATTGATCGAATTTATGATCCTGATGATGTTCTTGTACCCGAATTCTTGCCTGACAACAATGCAACAAGAGCTGAAATCGCCCAGTATTACCAGGCAATTTCAAGGTTAGATCAGGGCGTTGGCCGGTTGATCAAATACCTTAAAGATGCAGGTAAATATGATAATACACTTATAATTTACATGAGCGATAATGGAATGGCATTCCCCGGGTCAAAAACAAACCTTTATGAACCAGGAATACAATTACCATTAATAGTTAAAATGCCATATCAGCTGAATTCAGGTTCCTTGAGCAATTATATGATTAGTTGGACTGATATTGCTCCAACATTACTAGAAATAGCTGGAGTCAATGATGTTAATCCTTCTGGTTTTCAAGGAAGATCCTTTTTGTCCGTCCTTAATAACCCTGAATATTCCAATAATAAACAACAAGTGTTTGCGTCTCATACATTTCATGAAATAACTATGTATTATCCTATGAGAGTACTTCGCGAGGATAGATATAAGCTAATAATCAACTTTGCTTATAGATTGGAATACCCATTTGCAAGTGATTTATATGCATCTAGAACATGGCAAAGTATATTAAATTCTTCCGATCAGAAGTTAGGGGGCCGGTCAGTTAAGGACTATCTCTACCGTCCTAAAATGGAATTATACGATGTCCTTGAGGATCCTAATGAATTAAACAATCTTGCAAGCCACCCGCAATTTCAAGAAAAACTAGAAGAGATGGTAATTGAAATAAAAGGTTTTCAGGAAGATACAAATGATCCTTGGATTTTAAAATGGGAGTATGAGTAACATACCAAATCCAATGGTCAGATTATTTCAGAGTACCTATCATAAAGCTCTTGGTCATAGATTTTTATAAAATTATAAATAGGCAAAGTAGTTGATTCCGTAAATATAATGACGTAGTCATTAGGTTAAACATGGTAAAGTACCGACTATTAGTCGGTATTTTCTTTTTTTAAATAAGATACTAATGACTTACAACTCAAATATCCCTGGAAAACTGGGCATCTCTTTTGATGGTTTGGTCAGAGACATTAAACTCTTTAACAAGAACCTCTTCAGTCAAAAGGCCATTTTGTCCCTTTGATTAGGGCAGATTTTATCTGTCCTTTTTTTACAGACTAAGAAACCACCAACCCCTCAAACTCCTTCACCACCTTCCTGAGTTCCTTCACTGATTTTTTGTCTTTGTTTCGGATGCAGGCATTGATAGCAGAGATAATCTGTGCCTTCTTACGTTCCAGCTTTTCTTCCTGGGTCTTGAATAGTTCTTCCTTTTTATCCAGAGCCTCGAGGTTTTTTCGAATGCGTTCCTCGGCCTCCAGGTTGTCAGTAGTTTGTCCTTGCTGTTTCTTTTTACGACTGATCTCATTTTCCAGATCGGCTATGTTCTTGAATTTCTTCTTAGGAAAATAATCCAGGGTGCCAATAAACTGCAAGTCATTTTTATTCACCTTGAAAGTACCGCTTAGTATGCCCAATTTGAGGTCCGGGTTAGCAATTCCTATCAAATCTATGCCCCGGGAGAACTGCGCATCTCTTTTGATGGTTTTGTCTGAGACATTAAACTCTTTTGCCAGGACCTCTGCAGTCAAAAGGCCATTTTGTCCCTTTGATAAAACTCGCTGATACCCACCCTTACTTTGCTTCAATCGCTCATACTTCAATCCCCGGAAATAGCTCATCTGGTCGGGATTCAGATTGCGCCGACCCAACTGATTGTCAATCATCCAGTCCTTGACTTCCTCTTTGTTTTTGAACTGTAGTTCCTTAATGTTAAATGGAATTTCATTCTCCGAACAAATCCGATATCTGTTATGTCCGTCAATGAGTATTTTCTCCTTGTCCGACTTATCCCAGACAATAAGTGGGTCCCTGCAGCCTTCATTTAGCAAGCTTAATTTAAGCATTGCTTTCTCTTCATTGGATAGTGGAGTGATGAATTGTTTAAGTTCCTCAGAAATCTGTAATTCCATGCTATTCTTGATTGGAGTGCAAATATAGATTTCCGTGTAATAAATACAATAAACAAAAAATATCTAATAATATTGGTAAATAACTAAATAAAGTAGCATTGTTGTGATGATCGTCTTAATGAAACTTACACAAACATAGAAGGCGATAAAGTTGCTGGTATGACATCACTGTTTGAGTTGCAACGCTGATAATGAAGAAAAATCCATAAAAAGGTGTATATGTTGCACTTAGAGACAAACTTATTTATTGTAGCTTTGAATCAGATGGTAGTACAATATATGTTGCCTGGGTTAAGATCAACGAGTTTCTAAACCTGGGTAAGAAGATCAATTAATCAGTCACCTTTTTTGCACTCATAACCCTCCGGAGCTATTTTGTTCCAGAGGGTTTTTTATTTGAGCTGATACATTAAGAGCAGGGATCAGAAGTGTATAATTAGCTATATGTAGTTTAGTAAAGTTTACAAAATATGTAAACAAAAAGCATCTCATAATATGTTCATGAGAATGATCTCTGTCGTTTCATCATTTAAGCAAAATCATAAACTTTCAAAAAAGGCCACTGTAAAGTAGGGGCAGCCAATTGATCTCATAGACGATGGCTGGGCAATGTAATATTGAGAGTTACTTTTCTATCATATTGCAGGTAAACATATTGTAATTTTGCTGGGGATCCAATTCAACTATTTAGGTTTAGTAAACTATAAGAAATTATGTGCGGGATAAATTTCAAGTCTTGATTTTTTTAACTCGTGATAATTCCCAGTTCCCTCCCCACTTTGGAGAAGGCTTGAATTGCTTTTGAAATGTGTTCTGGTTCATGAGCTGCTGATAATTGTACTCTGATCCGTGCTTTTTCTTTTGGTACCACAGGATAGAAGAACCCTATCACATAAATACCTTCATCTAAGAGGAGCTGAGCAAATTTCTGAGCCATAGGAGCCTCATTTACCATGATAGGAACGATTGGATGTTCTCCCGGTATAATTTCGAAACCAGCATCTTTCATCCCTTGCCTAAATTTAGCTGTATTTAAATGTAACTTATCTTTAAGTTCAGAAGAGTTTGATAGCATTTCCAAAACCTTTGAAGTTGCTCCAACTATTGAGGGAGCTATTGTATTAGAAAAAAGATAAGGTCTGGAACGCTGTCTTAATAAATCTACGATCTCTTGCCTTGCAGCTGTGAATCCCCCCATCGCACCGCCCAATGCTTTTCCCAATGTGCCGGTAATAATATCTACTCTTCCCATTACATTACGATACTCATGTGTCCCTCTTCCAGTTTTACCAATGATTCCTGTGGAGTGACAATCATCAACCATAACCAACGAATCATACCGATCGGCCAAATCACAAATCTTATCTAATTGAGCTATAGTTCCATCCATTGAAAAAGTCCCATCTGAAACAATTAGTTTGCGGCGAGCATGAGATGATAATTTCAATTGACTTTCCAGGTCATCCATATCGTTGTGCCGATACCGCAGTCTCTTAGCTTTACTAAGTCGAATACCATCTATGATTGAAGCATGATTTAATTCATCTGAAATAATCACATCTTCCTCAGCCATTAAAGGTTCAAATAAGCCTCCATTGGCATCAAACGCTGCAGCATAAAGTATTGAATCGTCCATCCCCAAAAACTGAGCAATCTTCTTTTCGAGGTCCCTGTGTATGCTTTGTGTTCCACAGATAAATCTTACTGAAGATAAGCCATAACCAAATGATTCAAGTGAATTTAGTGCGGCACTGATAACTTCATTATTTGCAGCCAAGCCTAAGTAATTATTTGAACAAAAATTCAGGACTTGATTTTGACTAGTCGTATTGATCACTGCTCCTTGTTGGGATGTGATTATTCGTTCATCCTTATAGAGTCCGTTCACTTTAAGATTGTCGAGATAATCCCTTAATTCCGCCTTTATTTTTCCGTACATAGTGTTTGTTTAAAATCTATTCAGATGGTTCATTTGAGTTTAGCGAACTTTCATACACGTTTCTCAATTGTGAAATCATTGTATCAGTCATCGATTGTATATCATAGTAAGGTTCCCATCTCCAATCTTTTCGAGCCACTGAGTCATCAATTTCTTTTGGCCAACCTTCAGCAATTTTTTGCCTGAAGTCCGGTTCATAGATGATTTCAAAATCTGGATAAGTCTGCAATATGATTTTTGTTAAACTCTTTGGCGAAAAGCTCATTGCTGAAATGTTATATGCTGATTGGATACTCAGATACTTTTTTGGTTTTTCCATTAATTCTAATGTAGCTCTGATAGCATCCTCCATATAAATCATGGGTAAAGTAGTGTCTGGCTTAAGAAAACATTTGAATGACTCACCCTTAATTACATGGTGAAAGATATCAACTGCATAATCGGTAGTCCCACCTCCAGGATTGGATTGATATCCAACAATACCAGGATAACGAATTGACCTGATATCCATTCCATATTTATCAGAATAGTAATTAGCCCAATTCTCTCCCGCAGCTTTACTTACCCCGTAAACCGTTTGTGGGTTTAACAATGATGATTGGCGAGCTATTTTACGTTCGACACCATTACCAAACACTGCTATAGAACTTGGAAAAAAGACCTTTTTAACTCCTGCCAATCTTGATGCCTCCAGTACATTAAAAAATGATTTCATATTGACATCCCATGTTTTTAATGGATGATTTTCTCCTTTAGCTGAGAGTATTGCAGCTAGATGATAGATTTCTGCCACCTTATAACCGTCTACTATTTGCATGACCTCTCTAAAATTGGTAGCATCGAGCTTCTCAAAAACGCCTTTAAATTCAGGATTAAATCGTATATCTGCTGCAACCACTCTATCCACTCCATTGATTAATTGAAGTTCTTTGGTAAGAACAGATCCAATTTGACCACTAGAACCAATTACTAGTTTTACATCAGACATATTAAAGTTATTATTATTACAATTAGTGTATAATTATAGTTTTTATGAATGTTTTATAAAATATATGCAGTAATAATTCCTATAATATTATACAACCACAGTTATATCTATTTTTAGGAATTGAAATGAAATGATTAAGAAGTAAATATTATGGAGTACTTGGATGAAACTGATAAAAGGATTTTGCGAATCATACAGAGAGATGCTAAAAAGACAGCAAAAGAGATTTCAGCTACATTAAACTTGACTGTGTCACCTGTATATGAAAGAATAAGAAGGCTGGAAAAGAGTGGCTATATAAAGAAATATGTGGCTATTCTGGACAAAAAACTAATTAACAGGTCAGTTACTTGCCTTTGTCAGGTTTCAATGAGACAGCATAGTGAAGAGTTTATTGAAAAATTCGAGCTCCAGGTTCAGAAACTAGATGAGGTACAGGAATGCTTTCACATGGCTGGGGAAGTAGATTTTGTACTTAAGATAAATATTGGCAGTCTCGACGAGTATCACGATTTTGTACGATTCAAACTATCCAAGATTGAAAATATTCGTATGTTAAATACAGCATTTGTTTTAAAGGAAATAAAACAAACTTCAGAGTATTATATATAATCAAACATCCCTCTAAAAAAGTTAATTATATTTCATAACCTTATTAAAATAAATATAAATGTTATGTTAGCTTTAGAAATGTGATAATATTTCCTGTATTACCTTATTTATTAAAGCTAATGAAACAATCTCTTGAGATTTTATGGAGTCCTGATTCCGAATTTATTGAGAATTCAAATCTCAAGAATTTTGAAATTTGGCTGAAAAATAATAAAGGACTGACTTTTAGAAATTATTTTGAATTATGGAAATGGTCGATAGATGATGTTGAATCTTTTTGGAAGAATATATGGGAGTATTTTGAAATAATTTCATATTCAGATTTCAGTTCGGTGCTATCCGATGACAAAATGCCAGAGGCAAAATGGTTCCAGGGAGCTTCACTCAACTATATAGAACATATATTTAGACATAAGAATGACGATAATCCTGCATTTTATTTTAAGAATGAGATCAGTCCTTTAGCTTCAATTTCGTGGAAAGAATTAGAAGAGAGGGCAGCTAATTTGCAAAATTTTATGCTAGCTCATGGTATCAAGAAAGGTGATTGCATTGCAGGATACATCCCAAATATACCCGAAGCAATAGTTATTTTCATGGCTGCAAGTTCGATAGGGGCCGTATGGACATGTGTTTCCAGTGAGTTTGGAGCAAAAACGGTAGTTGAACGTTTTGCTCTGGTAAAACCTAGGCTTCTATTCTTTTCAGATGGTTACCATTATAATGGTAAAGCCAATAGTAGGGTAAAGGAAGTTATTCAGATCCAAAGGGAAATATCTAGTATTGAAAAGGTAATTCTTATTTCCTGTTTGAGTAACGATATCCCTCCCCTTGAAAACCTTTTGGTTTGGGAAGATGTTAGTAAGGGCGATTTTACTTCTCTTGAATTTATTCCGGTGGAGTTCGAGCATCCTATATGGATTCTTTATTCATCCGGAACCACAGGGAAACCGAAAGCAATCACACATTCTCATGGAGGTGTCTTACTTGAGCATCTGAAGTACCTTAGTTTCCATAATAATGTAAAACCTGGGGAAGTATTTTTCTGGTTCACAACAACTGGTTGGATGATGTGGAATTTTCTTCCGGCAAGTATGTTAATAGGAGCAATTCCTCTTTTGTTTGACGGAAGTCCAAGTTATCCCAATTTGACTGCTCTATGGTCCCTTGCTTCTGAGTTGCCCATTCATCATTTCGGTACAAGTGCCCCCTTTCTGATTGCCTGCATGAAAAGGAATGTAAAGCCAGGAGCAAATTTTGATTTAAGTTTTTTACAGTCCATCAGTTCTACTGGAGCTCCTCTTCCGCCTGAAGTATTTGACTGGGTCTATGAGAATGTTAAGGAAGATATCTGGCTTTGTTCTATGAGCGGGGGCACAGATGTATGCACCGCTTTTGTTGGTGGCTGTCCCACGGAGGCCGTTTATAAAGGACTAATTCAAGTCAGGGCGTTAGGTTGCGCTCTTTTTGCTTATGATGAAGCTGGTAATCGAATATTTGGTAATCTGGGTGAAATGGTCATTGAAAAGCCTATGCCATCAATGCCTATATATTTCTGGAATGATCCAGGCAATCAACTATATAAATCAAGTTACTTCAATTATTTCAAGAATAAATGGTGCCATGGGGATTGGGTTAATATCTTGGAAAATGGGGGGGTAATGATTCAGGGGCGATCTGATGCCACACTAAACAGGAAAGGCATCAGGATAGGAACAGCCGAAATCTATGCTGTGTTAGATCACATTGAAGGCATTAAAGATAGTCTGGTTGTGAATATTGAAAAGCCAAATGGAGATGATGTAATGCCTTTGTTTATAGTCACAGAAGACAATGTTGTCACATCAAAAATTTTCAAAATAATAAGAGCCACACTCAAAGAACAGTGCTCCCCAAGGCATGTTCCAGATCAGATTTATAAAGTTTCAGATATTCCCTATACGATTAATGGAAAGAAAATGGAAGTTCCCGTGAAAAAAGCTTTAATGGGAATGGGTAATGAAATAAATCTGGAAACTATGCGTAATCCGGAGGCACTTGAAATCATTCTCAAGACGTACCATGAGACAAACCTAATTTAATTCAACTTATAAGCAGTAGTATGTTTATCCTGTGAAAGTGCAAATTGGCTCTTTACATGTGCAATATTTGAATTTATAGAAAGTTTAGAAATAATGAAGGATTGGAATGAATCCATATCCGTAGTACTTATTTTTAATAGGTAGTCAAAGTCTCCAGCGATGTGATAGATTTCTTGTACTTCATTATAAAGTCTGCTTTCCTCAACAAATTTTTCAAGGTAAGAACGTGTATGGTTTTTGAGTGAGATAAAGACAAATACAACGAGATTCTTGTTGATTTTTTTAGCATCCAGAAGAGCTACATATCTTTTTATCACACCTGTTTTTTCAAGCTTTTTCATACGTTCAAATACTGGTGTGGTTGAAAGTCCCATTCGATCCGCAAGAGCCTTGTTTGTGATCCTTCCTTCTTGTTGTAGAATTTCTAACAGTTGAATATCTATTTTATCTAATTGATTCATGGTAGAATATTAATATATAATACGCTATTAAATATATATATAAAAGAATAAAAACATATAATATTGATATTTCATATATAAAAATTCTAGTTTATTATATTATTATAGAATTTATGCTTTTTTGATCTGATCCAGATTTTAGTTTTGATTTCAATTAAATCTTAAAATGAAAGATCTACTTAATCAATTTGAATCAAAAAGACCTGAAATAGTTTTTGAGTGGCATGATTCAGAAACTGAGGCTGAAGGATGGGTGGTAATAAACTCTACAAGAGGAGGAGCTGCTGGGGGAGGTACCCGAATGCGAAAGGGTTTAAACAAGAAAGAGGTGGAGTCATTAGCTAAAACAATGGAAATCAAGTTTAGTATATCCGGTCCTCAAATTGGTGGTGCAAAATCCGGAATAAATTTTGACCCATCTGATCCTAGAAAAAGTGAAGTTTTGAAAAGGTGGTATACCGCAATCAAACCACTGTTAAAATATTATTATGGAACAGGGGGTGATCTAAACATAAGTGAAACTAATGAAGTAATACCTATCACTGAAGAAAATGGCATCTGGCATCCACAAGAAGGAATATTTACCGGTCATTTTCAGCCCACTGCAGCTCAGACTGTAAATAGGATTGGACAGCTACGTTATGGTGTTATTAAAGTGGTTGAAGATCCAATGTATTCTCCTGATGTGAAAAAGAGATACACAGTAGCAGAACTCATAACTGGTTATGGAGTTTCGGAAGCGGTGAGACATTACTACAGTCTTTGGGGGGGAGACTTTACCAAAAAAAGGGCAATCGTGCAAGGATGGGGAAATGTTGGTGCAGCAGCTGCATTTTTCTTAGCACAGCTTGGTGTTAAAATTGTTGGAATAATAGATTTATCAGGAGGTCTGATTAAGGAAGAAGGATTCACTTTTGAAGAAATCACTAAACTTTTTGTAAATAGAACTGGCAACAAACTTTCAAGCGATCAACTTATTCCGTTTGACACTATGAATGAAGCTATCTGGAAAGTAAAAGCCGAAGTATTTGTGCCGGCAGCCACATCCAGGATTGTTACCCAAGGCCAAATAGGTAACATGATTGCCCGGGGCCTTGAAGTAATTTCATGCGGAGCAAATGTACCCTTTTCCGATGAGGAAACTTTTTATGGACCTGTTAGTGAATATGCAGATCAACGTGTTGCATTAATTCCGGATTTCATTGCCAGTTGTGGAATGGCAAGAGTGTTTGCCTACTTGATGTCAGGAGAAGTTAATATGTCTGATGAAAATATTTTCCATGATACATCTGAAACCATAAGGAAAGCATTGGAAAAAATCCAGCAAAGGAATACTTCTAAAACAAAGTTAACAAATACTGCATACGATAATGCATTAAAGTTATTAATGAATTAACGATTAGCTAATATCAATATGCCTCAATACTATAAACTAGGAAGCATACCTCATAAGCGTCACACCACTTTCAGAAAGGAAAACGGAGATCTTCATTATGAACAACTATTTGGAACCAATGGTTTTGATGGGATGTCTTCCTTATTATACCATTTACATAGACCTACTCAGGTTAAAATGATTAGTAAATCATATGATGTAACTCCCAAGATTGCTGTCGCAAACAACATGAAGTCATTGAGATTGGAAGGTTTCAATATCAAACCAGTTGAGGACTACTTGGATAGCAGGAAGATTGTTTTGACTAATTCAGATTGTAACATTGTCTTGGCAGCCCCAGAAAATAGTCAGCAGGAATACTTTTATAAAAATGCGGATTGCGATGAGTTAATCTTCATTCATCAGGGTAAGGGAGAATTAAAAACTCAGCTAGGCAATCTCAGATTTTCTTATGGTGATTATCTACTAATACCAAGGGGGATGATCCATCAATTCCAATTTGATAACAAAAAAAATCGCCTACTAATTCTAGAGTCGCATAGTCCGATTTATACTCCTAAGCGCTATAGAAACTGGTTTGGCCAGCTATTGGAGCATTCTCCATATTGTGAAAGGGATTTTAGAAAGCCAGAAAACTTGGAAACGCACGATAAAAAAGGGGACTTCATGATTAAGGTCAAGAAACAGGGAGTCATTCACGAATACGTATATGCATATCACCCATTTGATGTAGTTGGATGGGATGGTTACAATTATCCGTATGCTTTCTCCATTCATGACTTTGAGCCTATTACAGGAAGAGTTCATCTTCCTCCTCCAGTACATCAGACATTTGAAACTGATGCTTTTGTGGTTTGCTCATTTGTACCTCGGTTATATGATTATCATCCTGAATCAATACCAGCACCATACAATCATAGTAACATCGATTCAGATGAGGTACTTTATTATGTTGATGGTGATTTCATGAGTCGAAATGATATCGGTAAAGGTAATATCACTCTTCATCCGGCCGGCATCCCGCACGGACCACATCCAGGGGCAACTGAAAGAAGTGTTGGGCAAGCCAAAACTGAAGAGCTAGCTGTCATGGTGGATACGTTTAGTCCTTTGATGGTAACGGAAGAAGCTTTAAAAATAGATGCTGGTGATTATTACAAAAGCTGGATAGAATAATTAAACATAAAGAAATGTCAACACAATCCTCCCCCATTAAAAAGATTTTCAAAGGTGCTCAAGATTTCCTACCAATTAATGGTACAGATTACGTAGAGCTATATGTAAGTAATTGTAAGCAAGCCGCTCATTTTTATAAGACAGCTTTGGGGTTTCAGTCTTTGGCATACTCGGGCCTTGAAACTGGGAATAAAGATTATGAATCATATGTGTTAATACAGGATAAGATCAGGTTGGTATTAACTTCTCCGTTAAGAAAAGGAACACCTGTTGGTGCCCATATTGATGCACATGGAGATGGAGTTAAAGTAATTGCGCTCTGGGTTGATGATGCTACCTATTCGTTCAAAGAAACGGTTAAAAGAGGGGCTGAACCATTTCTTGAACCTGAGGTCAGAAAAGATGAAAACGGTGAAATAGTGATATCAGGTATTAGAACATATGGTGAGACCGTACATCTCTTTGTCGAACGAAAAAATTACCTTGGGATTTTCATGCCAGGATTCAGAAGTTGGGAATCCATCTATAATCCTTCACCCGTTGGGTTGAAGTATATAGACCATATGGTTGGGAATGTTAACTGGAATGAAATGAACAAGTGGGTCCAGTTTTATGCAAATGTTATGGGTTTTACCCAGTTGATTTCCTTTGATGATAAAGATATTTCAACTGAATACACAGCCTTGATGAGTAAGGTGATGAGTAATGGTAATGGACGTATCAAATTCCCAATTAATGAACCGGCAGAAGGAAAGAAGAAGTCACAGGTAGAAGAGTATCTTGATTTTTATGGTGCAGCAGGTGTCCAGCATATAGCTGTCGCAACTGACAATATCATTGATACTGTGACTGCGATGCAAGAAAGAGGGGTTGAGTTCCTAAAAGTACCCTCAACCTACTATGATAGTGTTCTTGACAGAGTTGGTGAAATTGATGAGGATCTTGAGCCTCTAAAAAAACTAGGTATATTAATTGACAGGGATGATGAAGGGTACCTATTGCAGATCTTTTCCAAACCTATCGAACCAAGACCTACTGTTTTTTTTGAGATCATCCAAAGAAAGGGTGCTCAGTCATTTGGAAAGGGAAATTTTAAGGCCCTTTTTGAAGCCATTGAGAGAGAACAAGAACTAAGAGGAACATTATAAAATGGTCGGAAACTCCTGGATTTCAGTTAATGCTGATTCTGATTTCCCAATTCAGAATATTCCATTTGGTATTATCAAAGAAGGTACTCAATACTTTGGTGCAACAAGAATTGGAGATCAGGTTATCAACTTAGCCAAGTTACAATCAAAAGGATATCTGAAGGAGCTTGGCTTACCTCAAGGAATCTTTCAAAAGGAATTTCTGAATGATTTTATTGCCCTTGGAAAACCCATTACAAGTAAAGTAAGGGAGAGAATTCAAACAATTTTTAAAATAAATTCCAATGCTGGGTTACTAGATAATCAAATAGACAAAGATGAAATTCTAACCCATTATTCTCAGGTAATTCCTAGTTTACCTATCAAAATTGGTGATTACACAGATTTCTATTCCAGTGAGCAACATGCTTTTAACGTAGGTAGTATGTTTAGAGACCCCAAAAATGCATTAACTCCTAATTGGAAACATATGCCTTTAGGCTATCATGGGCGAGCATCTTCAATTGTTATATCTGACTCTCACTTTCATAGACCTAGTGGTCAGATTATACCTGACGATTCCGGCTTCCCGATTTTTGGAGCCTCTAATCTCTTGGATTTTGAGTTGGAAATGGCATTTGTTATTGGAAAATCTTCGTGGCCAGGTAAAATGATTTCAACTTATGATGCTGCTGATTACATTTTTGGATTATGTCTGTTTAATGATTGGTCAGCAAGGGATATACAAAAATGGGAATATGTGCCACTGGGACCATTCTTAGGAAAAAATTTTGCATCTCATATTTCTCCTTGGATTGTTACATTGGAAGCTTTATCTCAATTTAAAACATCGGGTCCAAAACAAGTACCTGAGGTGTTGCCTTACCTTAAATATGAGGGGGACTATCATTATGATCTTGATTTGGAAGTTTACATTGAAACACTCGAGGGCTTGGTTCAAAAGATAAGTACTTCCAATTTTAAATATATGTATTGGAATATGTTACAGCAACTTGCTCATCATACCATCAATGGTTGTAATGTTCAAGTTGGAGATTTGATGGCTTCAGGAACTATAAGTGGTCCTGAAGCTCACCAGTTTGGGTCTATGCTGGAACTCACCTGGGGAGGCAAAAGACCTATTCAACTGGAAGATGGCACAGAAAGAACGTTCATTCAGGATGGCGATTCAGTGATATTAAAAGGTTTTGGTAAGAAACCGGGTTTACGTATTGGTTTTGGAGAGGTTAGAGCTCAAGTGTTGCCAGCGCGGACACCCATAATCTAACTTTTCAATTATGAGTACAATAGATCCCAATTCCGTATCAGTAGCATATTTTCATTCAATTCTTTTAGGAGCAGTTGCACCTCGGCCAATTGCTTTAGCCAGTACCATTGACACTGAAGGCAAGGTAAATCTAAGCCCATTCAGCTTTTTCAATGCCTTTAGCGCTGACCCTCCCATTCTGATTTTCTCACCCTCATTGAGAATTAGAGACAATACAACAAAGCATACATTGGAAAATGTAATGGAAATACCTGAAGTAGTAGTTAACATGGTTGATTACCCGATAGTAGAACAGATGTCTCTTTCCAGTACCGAATATGATAAAGGAGTAAATGAATTTGTAAAAGCAGGGTTTTCTCAAATGCCGTCTGAAAAAGTTTCACCACCAAGGGTTAAAGAATCACCTTTTTCTTTTGAATGCAAAGTGGTTGAAATCAAACCATTGGGATCCAAGGGTGGGGCTGGTAATTTGATAATCTGTGAGGTTATTCTGGCACATGTCAATGATCGTTTTCTAACTGAAGATCAAAAAATTGATCCTTCCAAACTGGAATTAGTGGCTAGGGTGGGTGGTGACTGGTACACAAAAAGTGATTCTTCTACGTTATTTCAGATTCCGAAACCGATTAAAAGTAAGGGAATAGGCTTTGACAATCTGCCCGATCATATCCTAAATAGTACTGTTCTTACCGGAAATCAACTTGCTAGATTGGCTAATGTTGAGAAACTTCCATCCAAAGAAGAAGTTGAAGATTCCCCCTCCAACAAGTTATTCAATAATATTATGGAAATGGATGGTGATAAGAAGGAGGCATTACACAGACTAGGTCAGAAGTACCTCGATCAGGGCTTAGTAGACCTTGCCTGGAAAATATTATTACACAAGATAGAATAACTCTCATAAAGGTTCCCACTCCAGATTTTATATTAATAACTAATAATGTAAGTATGAAAGGCCACACGCACGGTTGGTCCCGGACTAAATACCCAACTAATTACAATCTAAAAAAGAACTAAGTGATTATATAATTTTAATTTTTTAATTATAAATGAAACAAAATTTTAAAGTTGACAAACTGGAAATCTCAGTTTTTAAAACACCAAAAGAAATGGGAAATGCAGCTGCTGACCTGGTTTCAAAGAAACTAGGAGAAGCCATTGAATCAAGGAATAAAGCAAATTTAATTCTGGCTACAGGTGCTTCTCAGTTTCCATTTTTGGAAGCATTAAAGAAAAAGGAAATTGAGTGGAATAAAGTCACTGTATTTCATCTTGACGAATACAAGGGGATTGCAGACTCCCATCCTGCTAGTTTTAGAAAGTATTTAAAAGAAAGAATACTTAATGACGTAAAACCAGCAGCTATATTTTTTTTAAATGGAGATGCTCCAGATATAGAAGAGGAGGCAATCATGTATGAAGAATATCTTAAAAAGTATCCTATCGATATTGCATGTATAGGAATTGGAGAGAATGGTCACATTGCATTTAATGACCCGCCCGTGGCTGATTTTAATGACCCAAGATTGGTTAAGATTGTCGAGTTAGACGAGGCTTGCCGAAATCAACAATTGGGCGAGGGGTGGTTTTCCACTTTTGATGATGTACCTAAAGAAGCTATTACTCTAACAATTAAGGCTATTATGAATTGTAAGGCAATCAGTTGTGTAGTCCCAGATAATAGGAAAGCGGAAGCGGTTTTCAACACGTTATATAGCGAAATATCCACAGATTGTCCAGCTACAATTTTGAGAAAACATTCACAAGCTAAATTATTCCTTGATAAGAGGTCAGCATCAAAGTTGGTTTAGCTAGAATAAATCCTTCTTGCAATTTTTTAACCTTTCATATAATTATTATATTTAAAAATAGTAGAAAATGAAATTAAAAAAAAGCATAAAGTCTTTTTCTAAATTATTAATATATTTATAATTAATAATTTAGAATTCATTCTATAAGTTGAAAACTGCTCATCAAATGATTACTAAAATTATTGATCTGGTGCTCTCCGCTTAAATATGAAAAGAATTGGAAAAAAAAGATTATGGAAACGGTAATGATGAGGATCTTCTCAAGGCATTAAAAGCAGGAAGTTCAAAGGCTTTTGACGAGCTCTATTCAAAGTATTGGAAATATTTATATCTCTACGCTTATAACCTCTTAGAGGATTCATCGATTTGTGAAGATATCGTTCAGGATATTTTTACCCAACTCTATTCCAGGCGAAAAAACCTCCAAATTAATAACCTAAAATCGTATCTTTTCCAGGCAGTAAAATTCCAAGTGATCAAGCATTTCAGAAGAAATAAGTTAATGCATCATCATGTTGAAACTTTCCAAACAATTCAATTCTCAAATCAGACTGAGGATGCCATAAACTTCAAACAAATGGATGAGTCGGTTTCCAAGTGTATTTCGGAATTACCTGAACGTTGTCAGGAGATTTTCTACCTAAGCAGATATGAACATTTAAGCAATGGTGAAATTGCTAAAAAGTTAGGACTCTCAATTCAAACTGTGAAAAATCAAATATCTAAGGCATTGAAGTATTTGCATGCCAAGCTAGATCACGTATTGCTGGTATTTTTTATTGTGATTTTAGCGTGACAGGGAGAAATTTAGCGGGGGACTTAGATGTAACTACCAACCATTTTAAAGAATGAAAATTTTCTTTCCCGGGATACTCCAAGGAAAGAACCCTAGACAGAGGTGAGGTGAATTATGACGTTATATAGTATAATACCTTAGAGGATAAGAATATCTTACGAATTCGATACCTTACGGGAAGATTTCATCTGCCTCCTTGTGAATGATGTCTGCCTGATTGTTTATAGTAGTTTTCAGGTCATAATGCCTCTAAAGTTTTTGAAGCATTAACGAATGATTTGAATCACCAACCAATTTTCCAAAGATGTGTCTTGCAATGTGATTCAATAAATTTTCTCAATGTCACGTTTATCAGCAATTCTTAGTAAATATTTATTGAGAAGACTTGTAGCGTTTCGGACCTTCAGTATTTATCATCGTAATCATTTGGTTCCACTCATAATGAAATACCAAAATCCTTCTTTCTGCATACTGATGATCTATATAAGCTCAAATCAAGCTTTCTTGTCGGACTGATAACCAATTTCATAAAATTAAAATGAATTGGATAGTACTATTTGCGCCTTTGTGGTACTTGGTAGTTATAAGAAGCAAGAAATTGGATAAACAACAGATCATACGGCTTTTGGAAAAGTACCAGCATGGGGCATGTACTCAAGATGAGAAGAAACTGGTGGAAGAATTTTTCACAACCTATCAAAGTGGAAATGAAGAATGGATTGATTGGAAGCATGGTGATCAAAAGGAAGTTAGTGATCGGATATACCGAGGAATACAAAAAAACATCTACGATCAATCATCTATTGTAAGACGAAACATTTATAAATATGCAGCGGCTCTTTTGATCATATTCATTTCATCTATTCTTGTATTCCAGTACAACCAGGAGGCAAAGGAAATCGAGGTTCAAAACAGTCAATTCATTACAAAGACAACCCAAAGAGGACAAAAAACCAATATCGTATTGGGAGATGGGACATTTATAAGATTGAATTCCGAAAGTAGCCTGGTATACCCGAGTAGGTTTAAAAAGGACTTAAGAGAGGTCACATTAATTGGGGAAGCTTACTTTGAAGTAACCAAAGATTCATTAAGACCATTTGTGATAAAATCCCAGGACTTGGTTACCAGGGTGCTGGGAACCTCTTTCAATATAAAGGCTTACCCTGATACTGACATGGAAGTAACCGTATCTTCAGGGAAGGTTCAGGTGCTATCTTCAAATGATGAAGTGCCCAAGGGATTAAACCAGCATGTCTATTTGACAGCTAATCAACAGGTTTCCTATAATCTGCTGACAAATGAACTAATCAAAAAAGAAGTTGAAATCAACCAGTATTTAGCATGGAAAAATGATCAAATAATATTGAACAAAGTATCGATGAAGGAAGCCTCCTCAATCCTGGAACGTTGGTTCAATGTTGAAATAATTTTTGAAAATAAAATGATTGAGAATTGTATCATTCGAAGTGAATACAAAAACGAGAATCTCATCAATATCCTGGAAAGTATGAAATTCATTTTAGGAATTGATTACCGTTTAGAAGAGAACAACCAGATCATCATTTCAGGAGAATCTTGTAAAGATACCTAACCTATTAACAGATCAACAAATAAACTCATTAACCTCAAAAACATGACTGTGAAAAACAACACTTAACATTTTTTTCGAAGCCCACAAGGTTTGGGCACTAAAAAACCCACACCTGGTACCAACAGATGTGGGCAAATTTTCTCTGTAAATACTAAAACGATGTTTCACAAAGAAGTACAAAATTATGAATTCAAATTTACTTAAGCTACTAATGCTTATTTCAAAACACACCTTTCGGATCTTTTTAGTTCAGTTAGCGGCCCTGAATTTCCTGGTTGCAGGTTCTACTATTGGTCAGAGCTTGGAGGATATCTATGTTGATATTGAGGTGAGTAATGAGCCATTAGTTGAAATTTTCAACAAAATTGAATACCAAACTAATTTCATTTTTGGTTACAATGATCTGGTGTTAGATAATGCTAATAAACTCTCATTAAAATATAATCATGAGAGCCTGATGACTGTACTGATAGATATTTCATCCAAAACTGATTTAAGCTTTCGACGGATAAACAATACAATTTCGATTACACGACGTGAAAGTACACAGCAAAAGAAGGTACCACTTGTCATAGAAGGGAACTTACAGGTGTCAATTACAGGTAAAGTAACTGATGAAAGTGGAGATGGTCTTCCGGGAGCATCTGTAATTATTAAAGGTACAACAACTGGAACCACAACTGATCTTGATGGAAAATTCAATTTGAATGTCCCTGAAGACGCTACCCTGGTATTTTCTTTTGTAGGGTACGTTAAAAGAGAAATTGACGTGGGGAATCGAAGTGTTATTGATGTAACAATGGAGGCAGAATCTGCTCAACTGTCTGAAGTGGTGGTAACTGCCTTTGGGATGGAAAGGGAGAAAAAAGCATTAGGATATGCAGCACAAGAAGTCGAAGGTGAGGATCTAACAGCTGCTAGAGAAATAAGCGTCACTAATTTCATTACTGGAAAGGTTGCTGGTGTTCAGGTATCCAAAACAGCTGGTGGGCCAACAGGATCTTCAAGTGTGACGATTAGAGGGAATGGTTCCCTGAATGGAAATAGCCAGCCCCTATACGTAGTTGATGGTGTTCCAATCATTAACCAACCTAAAGATGCATCTGGAGGTGCTGGACTTTGGGACGGTGAAAGTGATTATGGGGACGGTATTGGTGATATCAATCCAGAAGATGTTTTGTCAATGTCAGTCTTGAAAGGTCCAGCTGCAGCGGCTCTGTATGGTTCTCGTGGTGCAAATGGAGTTATCTTAATTACCACAAAATCAGGTAATGCAAGAAAAGGCATTGGCGTCGAAATAAATTCAAATACTTCTCTTGAAATAATCAATCTAATTCCCAGATATCAAAATCGCTATGCGGTTGGTTGGGATGATGCTAATTTCTTTGGAAGTATAGTAAATATCAATGGACAGGATTATGAAACACTTGAACCCTTTTTAGGATTTTCCTGGGGGCCTGAATTGGATGGAAGTGTAACTGTTGCAGACCCATTCCTTTTTCCTGGAGAGTCACCAAGGCCACTTACCCTGGTTCCTCAACCAGAAGACAATGTTAGAGGATTTTATCGAAATGGTGTCACTAGTCAGAATACTGTTGCACTTTCGGGAGGAAATGAGAAAATAACAGGAAGGGTTTCATTTGGTAATACAGTTTATAACGGGACTGTTCCTAATCATACTGTTAAAAGACAAACAGCATCCGCAAGATTTAGTTCTACACTAAATAGATTAATCTCATTTGATGCCAAGGTCAATTATGTTCATACCAAAGGACGTCAAAGGCCTGCATTAGGTTATAATACTCTTAATCCAAACTTCACCTTAACTCAAATGGGTAGGATGGTACCACTGGATTTTCTAGAAGAATACTACACTCAAACTGGAGAGCCAGGTATATGGCCTGGAGTGTGGATAAATCCATTTTATGTGATTAATGAAATGAAAAACCGTGATTCCAGGGATCGAATCATTGGATATATATCATCAACACTGAATTTCACTGATTGGTTATCTCTTACTGGAAAGCTTGGAATTGACTTTTATACTGAGAATATAGAAAGGGATTTTGCTCCTTTGAATGCTCCGGTTTCAGGCTATCCTAATGGTGGTGTTACTCGAGATCTAAGTCATAATAGCGAGTTAAATACAAGTGTTATTTTGAATGCTTCAAAAGATATTGGCAATGATATTTCTCTAACGGGAGCATTAGGGGCTAATCTCTTGCAGCAACGTAGAGATAGACTTTATATGAGGGGGGTAGGATTAAACGCCCCTGGAGTTTACCACATTTCTAATACTCAGGTGGTAAACCCTGAAGAGTATCTTTATCAGAAAGAAATGCAGTCTGTGTTTTTCACAGGACAGGTGGGATATAAAAACTTCCTGTTTCTTGATGTAACTGGAAGAAATGACTGGTCTTCAGCATTAGGACGTAATAATATTTCGTATTTCTATCCTTCTGTTGGTACTGGTTTTGTATTCACTGATGCATTCTCAATTGATAGTGATATTTTCAGTTTTGGTAAAATCAGGGCTTCTTGGGCACAAGTTGGAAATGATTCAGATCCCTATTTGACAAAAATAGGCTATGAATTATTTACTCAGGGAATAAATGGACAGCAGTTCATTAACACTTCGGGTACAGTTCCCTTATTGGACCTGAAAAATGAGTTAACAGAGTCTATAGAATTAGGTGCAGATATCAGGTTCTTCAAAAATAGATTATCAATTGATGTAACATATTATGATTCTCGTACTACAGATCAGATCATTCCGGCTAGCATTTCAACTGCCAGTGGCTATGAGCGTGTTGTAATCAATGCTGGTAGAATTGATAACAAAGGTGTTGAAGCGATTATTACTGCCAACCCGATAAAAACTCGAAATGGGTTTAGGTGGGATGCGAGTTTCAACTATGCTAGAAATAGAAATACTGTTGTTGAGCTAGTTGAGGGTATTGATTCCTATCAATTAAATTCTGCTTATCTGTTTCCAAATAATATATATGCAACAGTAGGGCGTCCTTACGGAGACCTTGTTGGTCAGGATACCAGAAGAGCTCCTGATGGACAATATATTGTATTACCAAATGGAAGATATGCGACTGAAACTGAAACTAGTATTCTTGGAAATATACAACCTGACTGGATTGGGGGCTTAAATAACACGTTCTCATACAAAGGATTATCACTAAATATTTTACTGGATTTTGTTCAAGGCGGAAACCTTCATTCTTCCACCAAGCATGAAATGACCTCAAGGGGTACGGGGAAATGGACTGAAGAGCATAGAGGTGATGCATTGCCAGGTGTTGTCGAAGTGTTTGATACTGATGGAACGACAGTGATAGGATATGAGCCAAACACAAATGAAGTAATTGGTCAGGAGTATTGGCTAAGGAGAGCCAGAGGCCAGGGAAACTGGTTCGTTTTAGATGCCAGTTATATATCCCTGAGAGAAGTAATGATAAGTTACAGGTTCCAGAGTTCATTACTCGAGAAATCACCTTTCTCTGGTGCTACGATATCATTGGTTGGAAGAAATCTCATGTATCTGGAGGAGCATATGGAAGATATGGGTATCTCTCCTGAATCAGCACCCAATACAAATGCTGCTTTTTCTGGAGTCGAGAGTTTTTCCACTCCGACAACTCGCACATTTGGGTTAAATGTGAAGCTCAGTTTTTAATGATTAAGAAATTAAAAGGAATATGAAAAAAAATAATATTATCAAAACAGGTATTGTCAGCATTGCACTGATAATAGCGACGGGTTGTACCGATCATTTTGATCAATTAAATACTCCTACAAATCTTGTAACTGATGATGTTGTCGATGTAGATCTTATTCTAACTAGGGTACAGGCTTATGCGTTTATCCGGGATCAAACAGGCGGTGTTGTTAACGGAACCAGTAAAGGGGGGTTATATGCGGGTGTTACTATGTCGGAATCTGGTGGTGCATTTAACATAGATCCACAGATAGATATGTGGACCTGGCTTTATACAAATTATGCCAGAAATCTTAGTGCAATAATGAGGCTTACGCAGGATGATCCAGAGTTGGTAAACAAATATGCAATTGCCAGAATTATGAAAGTTTGGGCTTTTGCAAGGGCTACTAATATATATGGAGACATTCCATATTTTGAGACTGCTTTACCATTGGATCAAGTTGTTTATACGCCCCAGTATGATACTCAGGAAAGCATCTATAATGATTTTTTTACAGAGTTAAAAGAATCAGTTACTTTACTGGACCCGTCTAAGGAAAGTTACGGAGCTGCTGATTTGTTGTTTAGCGGTGACGTTACTATGTGGGCTAAGTTTGCAAACTCATTGAGGTTACGTCTAGCTTTAAACCTACGGTATGTGGATAGTCAGCTAGCCTCAGATCAGATGAGTGATTTGGCTGATTCTGATTTGATTATAAGTAATGATGAAAGTGCATATACACTGACTTTTACGGATGTTCTTGATAATCACAATCCGAATTATTTAACTCTGTTACAGGGAGGATCCTCAACCTATAAGCCATTGTTGTCGAAAACGATGATTGATTTGTGGCAGGATAATGGTGACCCCCGACTAATGTTATATGCAGATACAGCACTTGCTACATTTCAGAGTTTTGGTTATCGTGGGAGGCCATTATTGGGCGATTGTCCGCAAATACAACAAAACCCATATACCAATGAATCAGTGTCGAGATGGTCTGTTCATATGTTTGCTCCAGTTTGGCCAATGCCTGTATTAACTGCTGCCGAAGTAAATTTCGCTTTGGCAGAGGCAGCGCTGTATAGTTTGAGAGGATCTCCTGCGGATGCCCAGGCATATTATCAAGCCGGAATTGAGGCTGCTATGAACTGGTCAAGAGATTGGTCAGATCTTACTTCAAGTCAGTTAACAGAACTTTTTGAGATATATGACCCTTCTATGAGTTCTGCTGAAGTTACTTCTTATAATGATTCTCATGCTTTGACTCAGGCAGATATTGATGATTTTATCAATACCTCTCCAGTCGTTACATTAACCGGGACGACAGAAGAGATGCTTGAGATGATCATTAATCAAAAAATGCTTTCTTATTTTCCAACTATGCTTCATGAAGCTTCAGTTGATTTCAAGAGAACAGGTTACCCTCGCGTTTTAGTTGGAGATGACCAGGGAGATCTTCAGGGTGTACCTCCAAGGAGATACATGTATCCAGTATCCGAGCAAGATCTCAATTCAAGCAGCTACTCTGAAGCAGTGCAACGAATAGGAGGACAAGATGATGTGAGAGTAAATAATTGGTGGGATGCAAATCCTTCTGGACCTCATCCACATCCAGGTACAGTAGAAACAAGAGATACACCCTGGATTAATTAAAAGCTACGATAACAGTCTCAATTTTTAATGGTAGTTTGAAAAATACCTCGGGAATTATTTCCCGGGGTATTATTTAGAATTATAAGGATAGGAATGGGCTTAAATAGAAGGGATTTCATCAATAAGGGAACAAAAATTACAGTAGGAGCAACTGCAGCATTTAGTTTATTTTCAGGAACAACAGTAGTAGCAAAACGGAAAGCTGACAGTAGGCTAAAAGTTGCTTTAATAGGAACTGGAATACGCGGTATCACTACATGGGGTAAGGAATTGGTTCACCCATACAAAGACTATGTTCAAATGGTCGCTCTTTGTGATATCAATCCAAAGAGACTTGCGTACGCAAAGAAATTTATAGAAACTGATGCTCCAACCTATTTGGCTAAAGACTTTGATCGAATGATTAAAGAGACAAAGCCAGATGTGGTGATTATTACAACTACTGACTGTTTTCATGCACACTATGCGGTAAGAGCGATGGAGTTGGGTTGTGATGTTTTGAGTGAAAAGCCGTTGGCGACAGAAGTAGATCAGTGCGAAGCAATGCTTGCCGCGGAAATCAGAACAGGGCAAAAGATCATCACCACATTCAATGCCAGGCATGGTAAATATGCAGAAGAAATTAAAAAAGTAATCATGGAAGGTTCCCTGGGGAAAATCATCTCGGCGGAATTCCAGGAATACCTTGACATCTATCACGGGGCAAGCTATTTCAGAAGATGGCATGGTAAATCCGGATTTTCCGGCACCTTATTGTGTCACAAAGCATCACATCACTTTGACCAAATGAACTGGTTTTTAGACGCAGAACCCGTTGAAGTAAATGCATATGGAGACGTATCGTTTTATGGGAAAAATAATGCTTTCAGAGGTAAGAATTGTCGTGATTGCCGCTTTACAAAGCAATGTGATTTTTATTGGGATATCAATGAAGATAAGTTCTTAAAAGGTTTGTATGCTGATTGTGAATCAGAAGATGGGTACCTGAGAGATGGGTGCATATGGGACAACGATATTGATACTTATGACACCATGACAGTGGAAGTCAAATATAATTCTGGCGTATTGTTAAGCTACTCATTAAATACCTTCTTACCATACGAGGGTCAACGCATTGCTTTTAATGGACAGAAAGGGCGACTGGATACCAGGGTTTATGAAAGTCAGTCATGGGACCCTGGACATGGATCTGATTTCCAACTTACTTACAATTTTAAAGACACTAAAACCTGGCATGTTGAGCCTGGAGATGGTATGCATGGTGGAGCTGATCAGACATTAAAAAACCTGCTTTTCAAACCAGGACTGGAAGACCCTTTAGGCAAGCTGGCTGATAGCAGAGCAGGGGTAATGGCAAGCCTTATCGGGATTGCTGCAAGACAATCCATTGAAACCGGGAAAAGCGTAAAAATTAATGATTTAATGAAATTTCCAAATAGATGGGGGGCATCAGTTAATTCATATAAATAAGACTAATAAATGAAAAATATAATGAACATTACAGTGCTGGTTTTTACCTTATTTTTTGGATGTACGGTTAAGCCTTACCATTTAGAGGAAGTTGATAATCCTGTTTACAAACCAAATAAGGTATTTAGTAACCTTGAAGACCTAACCAGTGAGAAATTTCAGCACCTAAAGGCAAAGTACATGTTGGACACCGTGGTAAGTGGTGAAACCAATGAATTTAAAAGGATATTACTCCTAAGAAACTGGGTTAAGTCAAGGATTCAAATCAACGATTACGGAGACCCTTATCCCAATGAAAAAAGTGCAGAGGGAATTTTGGATGAAGCGATCATTAATGGTCAGGGATATCATTGCGGACATTTTATGCTGGTTCAGAATGACGTGATGAACGCTTACGGTTACATAGCCAGACCTTTAGGTGCCGGTCCGGGAGTGGAAGGAGCGGATGGGCATCATGGTATCAATGAAATTTGGTCTAATGACTTTCAGAAATGGTTTCTTTCTGATGCTAAGTACAATCACCATTTTGAGAAAAACGGTATTCCACTTTCTGTGCTGGAAATTAGAGAGGAGTATCTTAAAAATGAAGGTGCTGATATCCAGGTGGTAAAAGGCATTTCCAGAGAACCGATTGAAGAGCAGTTGGAGTATGATCACAATGGGGATGAGTTTTATCGCTCAAAGTTCATGTTTACACAGATCTATACCTGGGCGGCATGGCATGCAGATTTTATTGGAAAAGTGGTAATGTATGATGATGATTTCTATAAGGATAATGTATGGCTTAGGAATGGAAAACCTCACTGGACGTACAATCATCCATCAGAATTAATATTAGTAGAAGATCGTGACGTAATAGAATGGACTCCAAATACCATCACTGCCATTGTGACAATAGATGTGAATCAGGCTACGGTTAAGCTGGATTCTGAAACACCGAGCTTTAAAGAGTATCAAATGATGGAGGCTCCGTCAGAAGAGTGGTTGCCGATAAGTGACTCCGTAACATTGAAGCTTGATAAGAGCCCACAGGAGTTTCTTCTAAGGGCGGTCAATCTGGCGGACGTGACGGGACCAGAGTATAAGATTTTATTTAAAAATTAGTATAACAATAAATTACATTTTAGATGATGAAAAGAATCATGTTTTTATTTCATTCAGTACTTATCTGCTCATTGCTGAATGCTCAGGTAACAGACAAAGGCTCATTGGCAAAGACATGCAGTTATGAGACTGAGATGAGTAGTTATATAGCAGGGCAGAGTGTTGCTTACGAGCAGGTGCTTAGGAGTATTCCTAAGAAATACATAGATAAAGCGAGAAATGAATTACACATTGCTTACCAACATACCTCGCATGGTACACATGTATCAAGAGGAATGGCCGGGCTAAATGACTATAAAGAAGGAGATGATCAACTATTTGGTTTTTCTTATATGGATGATGAGTTTGACAAGGGTGAACCAGCTCCAATTCCCGGGAAACTGGACTTCAGAGATCATGCATTAGTAAGCCATGAGCCTGAGGGAGTTGATGCGTGGGATCTTGGTAGAAATGAAAAAGCTTTTATTCAGACAACAAGAAATTATCTTAATGATCCTGAAAATGCTGAGATTAATGTTGTTATGTGGTCGTGGTGCAATATCGCAACTCACACACCGGAGATCAATTACCTTCCAGGTATGGATTCATTGATTGCTGAATATGGTGTAAACGGATCGAAAATTGGAACCGGAAAAGGACAGCGAAAGAATCCTGTAACTTTTGTTTTTATGACAGGACATGCTAATCCAGGTAGTAATGTTGGAGAAGGCAATCCAAAAAATCTTGCCGAGAAGATTGTAAACTATTGTAAAAAAACAAATCAGTATTGTTTGGATTACTACAGCATTGATACGCATGATATGGATGGGAATTATTGGGAGGACGCCGGTGACAATGGTGATTCTGAAGCATATGGTGGGAACTTTTATACCGATTGGCAAAATTCTCATGAACTGGGTGTTGATTGGTTTGAAAATAAAATTAAACCAGGTGGTGATGTTGAGTTTGGGGCTCACAATGATCAACATATCACAGCCAATAGAAAAGCTTATGCAATGTGGTGGATTCTTGCAAGGATAGCAGGATGGGATGGCAAATCCATTGATATTGCCAAAAGTTAAGACTCTTCATATATGGTTCATAAATAAGATGCAATTGGGCTTCCGACGAAAGCCGGAGTGTTCAATTGCATTCTTTAGATCAATTAATAAACTCCGGTAGTTACCCGGTATGGAATTTTTTTCTAAAAATGCCAGGTATATTTTTCAAATTGAGCTTTCTGATTGTCCTTTTAGTTGGGATCAATTGTGTTCCGGACAAACCGGAAGAAACCTCCCGGTTTTACGGTAAACCATCCTGGCAGCCGATGCTGGAATATACCGTTGCACTACATCAAAAGAGTACTCATCCAAAACAATATCCATTTCCATTTGAGTGGGAAGAAATTGGTCCGGGATACTGCTATGGACCGGCTTTTGGCCACTGGGATATCATTCACCAGGTATTCGATGCATTGGAATATGATCTTGATCATGCATTAAAACAATTATACAATGACATAGCCAACCAGGAAGCAAGTGGTTTGCTACCCGGTAGTATTTGGATGCCGGACGGAAAATCCGAAAGAAAAAAAGTAGAATGGAATAGAAGCTCAGCAGGTCATCCTCCGGTATGGGTTGTGGCCGCTGATAAAATGATTACTGAGTCTAATCAGGATAGTAAAATAACCAGTAACTTCTACCAAGCATTGATACGTCAGATCACCTGGTTTGAAAACCAGCGTAAAGCTGAGGGAGAAGGGTTTTTCTATACCGATATCCTTTATAAGCTATGGGAAAGTGGAGTAGATGAAGGCGTCAGATTTGATGAAGTTGGAATGGGGAGATGGGCCTGTGTGGATGCCACTTCACACGTTTATATGTTATATGAATATGCTGAAAAATGGTCCCTGCTTTTAGGCATTGAATCTGGCTTTTATAATAACAGGAAGTTAGCTATCAAGCAATTTATTAATGACAGTCTTTATAGCAATACGGATCGTATGTATTACGATCGCTGGGCTGTAAAAGAGCCTCACATGCGACACTATGTGATTGAGAACTTTTGGCCTATGATTGCCGGAGTTATCTCCAAAGAAAGAGCTGATGAGTTAATTGATAGCTACTTATTAAACCCATCCCATTTCCTTACCACACACCCAGTGCCATCTGTCTCTGTAAGTGATCCCAAGTTTGAATTAAGAATGTGGAGAGGTCCGGCATGGAACAGTATTACTTACTGGGTTGCTTTGGGTTGCATGAAATATGACCGTCCAGATGCGGCAAGAATGATTCTTGAAAAAGCATTGGATTCTTCTGCCGATCAGTTTGCCAGGACGGGCACTGTTTGGGAGTTCTATCATCCGCATGGAGGAGATCAAAAGAACGTAAAAAGAAAATCACAAACCAAGTTTAATATCCCATGTGAGGATTACCTGGGACATAATCCATTGATAGCAATGACAGCATTATATGATCAAGCGCTCAATGATGATAAAAAATGATGTAAACAAGTATGAAAAGTATTTTAGCCATAGAAAAATTTAATTGTAAAAAAGTATTGAAGCAAATCATCCTATCGAGAAAAATGCTCCTTGCAGGGGTGTTTTTGTTTTCCATGACATTGATCTGCCAAACCGGGTTTTCATTCTCCAATGATCTTAGAAGCAATGGATATAGTTTGATCCCAGCTCCCCAGCAGATCGAAATTTCTGGAACAAATATTATAATTGACCAAAGTTGGAAAGTGAACGTTGGGACGGGTGGTACGAAAGTGCCCTATAGTGGTTTAGTTAAGGGCGCTGAATCTCTTTTAAACCTGTCATTTGATGGTTCAGGGAGTAAAGAAATCGTACTCACCGTTTCCGATGGCTTACTGGACAAGTTGGTTACAGACAAAGAGTTAGCAAAACAAGGGTATAAACTGACAATAACCGCTGACCGTGTGGAAGTCACAGGCAACAGCGAAATGGGGCTTTATTATGGCGTTCAAAGTTTATTGCAATTGTTACGTCCTTTAAAAAATGGAAAATTCTCCCTTCCTGAGGGTACTATCACAGACTGGCCGGATCTACAACTTAGAATGGCGCATTGGGATACCAAACATCATCAAGACAGGATTGAAACTTTGAAACGCTATTTGGACCAGTCGGCCTATTTCAAAATCAATGCAATCACTTTCGAGATAGAAGATAAATATGAATACCCGAGCCATCCCATTATAGGTGCTCCGGGGGCTTTTACCAAGACTGAAATGCAGGAATTAAGTGCTTATGCTTTGGAGAGATATATCCAATTAATTCCCGTTATTCAGGCACCTGCTCACATGGCTTATGTGCTCAAACATGAGGAGTTTGCTCACTTACGTGCTGATGGGATGAATTACCAGGTATGCCTGTGTGATGATGAAGCAATTGAACTGATTTTTGATATGTACCAGGACATGATCGATGCTACACCAGGTATGGATTATTTCTATGTTTCTACTGATGAATTATACTATGCAGGTACCTGCGGGAAATGTAAGAAAGAGTATAATGATGTCAATCGAAGTCAGGCCTGGGTAGACTTCGCTAACAAGGCTTATGACTGGTTGAAGAAGAGAGATAGAATAATGCTTTCCTGGATTGAGTACCCATTGCTTCAAAGCGACCTAAAAAAGTTGCCTTCCGGACTGATAGGGCCTATTCGTGATGAAGAGCCAAAAGACTGGATTGATGACATGAAAAAGGCCGGAATCAGACAGTTTGCCTATAGTTCAATGCAGGGAAATGAAATGCTTTTTCCAAATTATTACCCAACATTTTTTAGAGGCAGGGACATCAAAGGCAGACTTGAAGATGCTTCTAAGACAGTTCCAAAGACCCTAAAAAATGATGCGGATTTAATTGGCACATTCGCCGCTGCCTGGGGTGATGCCGGGTTGCACAATGAAACCTTTTGGCTTGGTTGGGCCACGGTCAATCAATATGCCTGGTCTATCGGGCAACCTGTGCTTGAGCAAAGTACTGCAGACTTCATGGATGTCTTTTATGGATATGATAGTCCTGATCTGGTAGAAGCTTATGTGTTATTAGAGGAAGGAGCTCGATATTATGAAGACTTGTGGGATAATGTCATTTCAAAAGAAAGAGGTCCGGGTTACGGCTCGTCCAGGGGAAAGGGGATTGGAGTTGATCGATTTGACCTTACTCTTACACTCCCTCCATTGCCTTCGAAAGGGGATATCGTTATGGTTCCTGAATTCAGAGGGCGGTATGCTGATAAAATCGAAGAAGCCGGACGGTTGATTAAAAATAATGACAGATTGATAGCAATTCTTCAGGGTACACTGACAAGTGTTGAACGAAATCGCTACAACATCGAGGTTTTGCTTTCATTAGCTTATCTGGAAAGACATACTATTAATACGGTCTTAAATCTTGCCAAAGTCGAAGACCAATTATTAGTAGCAGCTTCGGCCAGGTTGGACTTTGCGAGAGGAGTAAGTCAATTATTTGAGGCATACAAAATGGTGGATGAAATGATAGAAGAAGAAAAAACTATGTGGGAAAATTTTGTTGCCGTCTGGGAGAAAAGTCAGTTCCCCAAGTGTAGAAGTGTAAATGGAAAAGATTTTGTCCATGTCTTTGATGATGTAAAAGACCATTTTGCTGATCGTAGATTAGGATTGGAATACATGATGGCCCCATTTGAAAGAATGGATCTTGAAGGGTGGCAAAAGCAACTAAGCAGTATCATTCAAAGCTATGCCAAGGCAAAAAATGTACCTATTAAAGCCAATGAGATTGAGCGGCTTGAGCATTAAATAAAGTGAATCACAGTATTAAGAATAAAGTATAACTATCATGAGCAATAAATTATCCAGAAGAAAGGTGGTGAAATCCATTGCAGGACTTACCATAGGAATGGAAATGATGAACAGTTCGATTGCTAATGCGATACCTGTTGCGGATTACTCCAAATATAGATTTACAAGTGCTGATATTAAAGTATCCCCTCCGGGTCCCAAGTCCCTTGCATTGCTGGAAAGAATCAAAAAATCCGTGGCAAGGACTAATTATACCGGATTATATAGTATTTCAGCATCTTCTGGTAAAGGGGTTCATATTATTGATCTGGATGGCAATTCATACATCGATTGTCTTGCTGCTGCTTCAACCAATATCCTGGGATATGATCATAATGAGGTAGCAGATGCTTACACTCAAACTGCGAAGGCCATTCAAAACACAGCATTTGGTTACACACCCAATATTGAGTCGGTGGAATTGGCTGAAAAACTTATCAAAATCACTCCCGGTGATTTCGAAAAAAGAGTGATGCTGGGGGTGAGTGGTTCAGATGCCAGCGGTGGAGCCATTGAGGCGGCCAGAAAATATACAGGTAAGATGGGGCTTATCTCTTTCAACTACGCATATCATGGATCTACAGGACTTTCCCAGCAAGCTTCCGGTTTCTCAGGGTTGAAGACCGGAGTATACCAGGATTCCAATGACTTTATCAAATTGGATTTTCCTGCTACCCCCAAACAAAGAGACAAAGCGCTTAAAGATATTGAATCAATCCTGGCCTGGGGGAAAGTTGGTGCGGTTATGCTGGAACCTATTCAGGGTGATGCAGGCATTATTGTACCTGCCGAGGGTTTTATGGTGCGCCTTAAAAATCTCCTTGAAGACTATGGTGTTCTTCTGATTGATGACGAGGTACAAAGTGGTATGGGTAGGTCCGGGAAATGGTGGGCCATTGAACATGAAGGAGTAGTTCCTGATATCGTAGTGGCTGGGAAGGGTTTATCCGGAGGATATGCTCCTGTTTCTGCTGTAATAGGACGTGCTGACATCATGGAATCACTTGATACTGCTCAACAGATTTTTACTTATACAGGACATGGACCTTCGGCCGCGGCTGCTTCCAAGGTAATTGACATCATCGTGAAGGAAGAGATAGTGAAAAACTCAGCGGATGTAGGTGCATACTTGTTGTCAGGGCTTCAGAATGCTGTGAAGAAATATCCTGAAATTCTGGTAGAAGCCAGAGGTAGAGGATTAATGATTGGCCTTGAAATTAATACTAAAAATATTCCGCTCGCTAATAAAATTTTTGCATTCAGATGTATTGAAAAGGGCATCTATTTTGGATACTTCGGCCCGGGTCAGCGAGTGATCAGAATTGAGCCACCGTTGACACTTAGCAAGGGTGAAGCAGATACTATCCTCAAAGCAGTAAATGAAACCGCAGCAGAAATAAAAGGAGGAAAGATTCCCGATACAACAGTCGCCAAGGTAGAAAATTACGCCTTAGGCTGGTAAGTCTTTTAAAATAATATGAAAATGATTCATCCAATGAAGTTGATATCCCAAGGTATTTTCCTTTTTATGTTGTCCTGCGGTATTGCCCAACCGGGTAAGGTGGTATTTCAAGAAGACTTTGAAAAGGAATCCCTAAATGAAGTTGTTAACAATTGGAGCAGAGAAGGCTATAAGAACATTGAGGCGATGAGTCTGGTGGAAGACTTTCCTGAAGGTAGTACAGGAACGCATTCCCTTATGATGACCTATACGCCTAACATTGATGAAGGGGGGCACCTTTTCAAAACTTTCCCTGAGGGATATGACTCATTATTCGTAAGGTTTTATGTCAAGTTTCTTACCAGAGGCTCACTCCACCATTTCGTGAAGCTGGGGGGATATGGTGACCTTACCCCTTATCCCAAGGGAGGCGCCGGAGATAGGCCTAAAGGAGATGATTCCTTTGTTACTGGTATCGAACAAGCGGGAGGATTCTGGAATTGGCTTTTCTATAGCTATTGGATGAATATGAGAAAAAGCCCCAGCAATAAATACTGGGGGAATGTATTCGTCTCCAAAGAACCAAAAGAGATACCTAAGGGAGAGTGGATTTGTGTGGAATTTATGGTGAAAATGAACAACCCCGTTACAGAATCAAATGGAGAAATGGCCTTTTGGATTGACGGAGAGAAAATTCTTCATGTTGGCAAGGGGTTTCCGAATGGACTATGGACTTGGGGGAAATTTGAAGAAGACCCCAATGGGGATCCATTTGAAGGATTTCAATGGAGGTCTGACGAAAAATTAAAGATCAATTTCTTCTGGTTGGATTTTTATGTAACCAAAGGTGATCAAAAAGAAATGGTACTCATAGATGATATAGTGGCTTCCAACAGTTATATCGGGCCATTGAAATAATGCTCCGTAAGGTTCTGAATAGAGATAAGAATCAATAGAAAATGAGAAATACCGTTAACCGACGTCACTTTATAAAAACTACAGCCGTAGCATCAATAGGTATTTCTTCATTGACCTCTGTTGTGGGGCAGGATAAAAAATACAGGCGAATTGGAGTTATTGGATTAGATACCTCGCATAGCATAGAATTTAGTGAGATCATTAATGATCCAAGTAATGTCGGTGACCTTGAAGGATTTAAAGTTGTTGCTGCCTATCCATACGGAAGTAATGATATAGAAAGTACTGCGGGTAGGATTCCAAAGAATATTGAAAAGGTCATGGAAATGGGGATTGAAGTAACTGACTCAATTCAGGCATTATTGGAGAAAGTTGATTTTGTCTTGCTGGAAACTTATGATGGACGTCTTCATTTGGGACAAGCTTTGGAAGTGCTTAAGGCGGGGAAACCAATGTTTATAGATAAACCTTTTGCGGCATCACTAAGTGACGCCATTGCTATTTTCAGAGCCTCTGATGAATATAATATTCCTGTATTTTCTTCTTCTCCTTTACGGTATATAAGCAATATACAAGCTACTGCAAAAGGTGAAACTGTAGGAGCAGTAAACGGAGCTACGGCATATAGTCCTGCATTTTTGGAAAAGACCCACCCTGATCTTTTTTGGTATGGCACACATGGTGTTGAAATACTCTATACCATGATGGGTAAAGGTTGCAAATCAGTAATCAGGACACATACTACAGATACAGACCTCGTGGTGGGTACCTGGTATGATGACCGTATCGGTGTGTTTAGAGGGATGAGATCCGGGAGACGTGGGTATGGTGGAGTTGCATTTGGAGAGAAAGGGATCTCAGAAGTCGGAGGAAATGAAGGTTATACGTCACTTGTCAAAATGATACTGCAATTTTTCAGATCCAAGACCCCTCCGGTCAGTCCTTTGGAAACACTGGAGATATACACTTTTATGGAAGCGGCCGATGAAAGTAAAAGGAGAGGTGGAGTAGCCGTAAACTTAGAAGCCGTATTTAGAGAAGCTGGTGGTAGTTAAATAAAGATTAAGATTGGAAAGTATATTAAATAAAATCCTGGTCGTCTTATGTTCAATGACCATGATCTATAGCTGTAAGAACGCGGCAAGTGAGCATAAAGAGAAAGCTGAGGAACCCATTGTATTTGCCGAATCGATGGTCAAATTTTCTCCAATCCCGTCCAATCCGGTTTTTCAGGGGACAGGTACAGATACCTGGGACCGTCAGATTCGGGAGAGAGGTTATATCCTAAATGATGAAGGAACTTATAAAATGTGGTACACGGGATACAATGATAACTTATCCGAAACCAAGTACCTGGGATATGCTACATCCAAGGATGGGATAGACTGGGAGCGGTATTCTGACAAGCCAATATACAGTGACAGATGGACAGAGGATATGCAGGTGATTAAATATGGAAATCTTTATTATATGGTAGCGGAAGGCCTGAATGATATTGCCCATCTCTTAACCTCTAAAGATGGCGTTCAGTGGAATGAGCAAGGTGATCTCGTCATACTTAAAACAAATGGAGAACCTATAAGCCCCGGCCCTTACGGGACACCTACTTTGTGGGTGGAGGAGGGTAAGAAATACCTTTTTTATGAGCGGAATGATCAGGGAATTTGGTTGGCCACTTCAGATGATTTTAAAACCTGGACCAATGTACAGGATGATCCGGTTATCGCAATGGGACCTGACCCATACGATGCTTATGCGGTTGCAGCCAATCAGGTAGTTAAATTCCAGGATAAATATTACCTCTATTATCATGGTTGTGCCGATTCTACCTGGATGGAATCGGATGTCATATCATCATGGAATTCTAATGTTGCAGTTTCAGAGGATCTTATTCACTGGGAAAAGTATTCAGGTAACCCAATTGTGGAAGGAGATCATTCCAGCCCCATCTTAGTGGATGATGGAGAAGGGAAATTCCGCCTTTATGCTATGCATGACAAAGTTTGGTGTTACGAACCTCTTTAAGCATATCATGAGCCGGATGAACCTCATGAATGAAGCAGGACAGAGAAAAACTTACCTGATACTATTTTTCGGGATTGTATTTAACTCATGTAATTACAATTCTCCGCTGGTGGATGATCCCAATTCATGGGAAGCGTATCGAGGGAATGAAAATAGCAATGCTTATTCCGAACTATCAATCATCAATAAGGAAAATATTGATAAGCTTGATATTGCCTGGGTCTTTCGCACCGGAGATAGTAGCGGAAGTCGCAGCACCATACAATGTAATCCCCTGGTAATAGATAATATCATCTATCTCACCTCAGCTACACTCAAAGTATTTGCGCTAAATGCTGTTACCGGAGAGAAATTATGGGAATACAACCCATTTCCTGACTCGGACAGAGGAGGAACAAACAGAGGGCTTGCTTTTTGGGCGGGCCAGGGCAAAAAGAGGTTGTTTTACTGTGCAAGAAATGATCTGGTATCAATTGATGCTGTTACGGGAAAGCCTGCATGGGAATTTGGATTGGATGGAAAAGTGGATCTGAGAAGCGGTCTTGGAAGAGATGAGGGAGACAGTAAAAGGAATATCACAAACAGTTCTCCTGGTGTCGTATTCAATAATTTATTGATCATCGGCTCCAGCGTGGGCGAAGAGTACGGCTCTATGCCAGGTCATATCAGGGCATTTGATGTGGAAAGCGGCGAGCAGAAATGGATTTTTCATACCATTCCGCAACCCGGTGAGCCCGGGTACGACACATGGCCGGAGGAGTATTACCTAGCCGGAGGAGGAGTAAATGCCTGGGGAGGGTTAAGCTTGGATAAAGAACGAGGAATAGTGTTTGCCCCACTGGGCTCACCGACACATGACTTTTATGGCGGTGATCGGGCTGGTGTTGGTCTATATGGAAATTCTTTGTTGGCCCTGGATGCAGTAACCGGAGCGTACAAATGGCATTTTCAAACAACTCATCATGATCTATGGGATTATGACCTGCCTACTCCTCCCAATTTAGTTACAGTAAAGCATAGTGGAAAGGAAATAGATGCAGTGGCCCAGATCACCAAAAGCGGGTTTGTCTTTTTATTTGACAGGGAAAATGGGGAGCCATTATTTGAGGTTAAAGAAATGCCCGTACCTGCCTCTACAGTACCAGGAGAGCAGGCATGGCCTACTCAGCCTTTTCCCGTTGCTCCACCCCCTATAGCTCGACAGTATTTTGATGAAAGTCAAATCACTAGTATTTCCCCGGAGGCTTACAATTACGTAGTTAATCAACTTGAGGGGTATGCAATGGGATCAATCTATCTTCCACCTTCCGAATCAGGTACAGTACAGATTCCTGGCTTTAGAGGTGGAGGAGAATGGAGCGGGGGTGCTTTTGATCCTGGGACCGGTATCATATACGTTGGGGTGAATGATATTCCCAATCTTGTACAGGTGATAGAAGATGAGCCCATGTCTATAGAAGCAAGTGAATTTGATGATATAACCAGTTTGGGAGAAAAAGTCTACGTGGAAAAGTGTGCTGCATGTCATGGCATCGATCGAAAAGGCAATGTTACATTCCCTTCCCTACTTAACGTAAAAGCTAGAATTGGAGTAAAGGAGGCAAAAGAAATGCTGGAATCCGGAAAAGGGATGATGCCATCCTTTCAGGACATGTCTGAAACATCTCAGCAAGCTGTATTGGCATATTTATATGGGTTGAATCAGGAGGAGGCCGGAAAATTAATTCCCCTGAAGGAAGCCACTGATCGCAATGCAACCAGAGCAGACTCAACAAGGAGATTTAAGCTGAAAGCATATACACAACTTCGTGATCAGGAAGGTTACCCTGGGATTAAACCGCCCTGGGGTTCTTTGTGTGCCTTGGATTTAAACAAAGGAGAAATAAAATGGAAAGTTCCGTTAGGCGAGTATGCAGCACTCACAGCAAGGGGTATTCCACCGACGGGCACGCAATTATTTGGTGGAGGTATTGTAACAAAAGGAGGGTTAATCTTTATAGGAGCCAGCAGGGATGAAAAGTTCAGAGCACTCGACAAAGAAAGTGGAAAGGTTTTATGGGAATACCAACTACCTGCGGGGGGCTACGCTACTCCAGCTACTTATGCAGTAAATGATGAACAGTATGTGATTATTGCTGCAGGAGGGGGAGGAATGCAGGGCACAAAGACAGGCGACTACTTCCTCGCTTTTAAGCTTAAAGTCAATTAAGCCCACTATCTAAACCAAACGAAACAAAAACAGAACATTTTGATTTAATTTTAATGCTTTTATTGTTTTTATAATTAAATTAATAAGGTTTTAAAACATTAATATTTATCAAATAATTATTTTTCTACAAGGATTAAACATTTTATGAATTACTACTTTTTCCTTGCCATTCTTTTCCTAATGGCATGTTCACCAACATCAACTAAAATAGAGAAGGACATTGTGGCACAATATTTTTTATCAGCCTCACAAAAACATAATAAATGGAGTCGTCAGATACCCCCCGCAATAAGAGTTCCGGATGGAGCTGTTATTGAGGCATATACTGAAGAAGCCACTGACGATCAACTCCAATATGAGTCCAGCACTTCGGACATATTGGAAGTGTCATTTGAACCGATTCACCCATTAACAGGTCCGGTTTACGTAGAAGACGCTTCTCCGGGTGATGTGCTGGCTGTTACACTACATAAAATAGAAGTTGGAGACTGGGGCTGGTCAGCTATTTTTCCAGGGTTTGGTTATCTGTCCGATATTTTTCCGGATCCTTATCTGAAAACTTTTAAGATAGACAGTATGGAAAAAATCATCCACTTTTCAGATAAAATTGATATTCCTATACGTCCTTTTCCGGGTGTGATAGGTGTTGCCCCTGACACAGATTCATTACTTTCTACAATTCCACCGAGAGCAAATGGTGGAAATATGGATGACCCGAACATCGTAGAGGGGACCACTGTTTATTTTCGAGTTTTTGTAGATGGAGCCTTGTTTTCCATAGGGGATGCACATGCGGTTCAGGGACTTGGAGAAGTGTCTGGTACCGCAGTAGAGGCCCCAATGAGATTTGTCTTTGAAGTGAATTTGATCAAAGGCAAAGAATATTTGCAGGAGCCACAATATGAAACAGAAGATTATTATGCTGTAACTGCTTTTGGGGCAACTATAGATATTGCGACAAGGAAGGCAACAGAATACATGATTGACTATTTGGTTGCAGAAAAAGGACTGACCAGGGAAGATGCTTATCTGCTATGTTCTCTAGCTGGTGATTTAAAAATAGCTGAAGTTGTGGATGTGCCTAATATGCTGGTCACCATGCATATTAAGAAAGACATTTGGAAATAATGGTTCATGGGTTATCTGATTTACTCGTTTGAAACAGATTCCCAATCAATAATTAACATGGGAAAACGTAGAGATTTTATTAAAAAAGGCGCGTTGGGATTAACTGTTGGCCTGACTGCAGGAAGTATCGGATCTTGTCAAAGTCCTAATCCTGCTGCTGAAACGAGCAAGAAAATACAGAAGAACTGGCAGACTGATCCGGAATGGATAAAAATAAAATATGGTGATTGGGGTGGGCCCGGCGTTTTTGCTGAGACTGGTCCCATGGATAAAATACTTCTGAAAGATCATGCGCCCAAGTCTTCAGTAGTAACCACAAAGACCTTTTTGCCCAAAGCCAAGTATCCAGTTATAGATGCCCATGTACATTCTCTAGCCAAAACACCTTCAGAAGTAGCCGAATGGGTCAGTACAATGGATGAAGTAGGCATCCAAACATCAGTCATATTGACCGGCGTCATAGGAGAAGAATTTGATACTTTGATCAAACGCTATGTCGAAGCTTACCCGGGACGATTTATCCTCTTCTGTGGGATGGATATGACCAATATTGATCAGCCGGATTACCCCGATCGTGTTGTTGCTGAACTGGAAAGATGTTATCAGTCTGGAGCTGCCGGTGTTGGCGAGATTTCTGACAAAGGATATGGAATCACAGGTGAAAGTGAACTACAACCGGATGAAAGGCTACATCCTGATGATCCTCGTTTGGATGCTTTTTGGAGAAAATGTGCCGATCTTAAGATTCCGATCAATTTACATGTTGCAGACCATCCCTCTTGTTGGACACCACTAGATATTTACCAGGAGCGATTACCGGAATATCAACACTTTAGTAAGTACGGGCAAAATGTCCCTACTCATACACAATTGATAGAAAAGAGGAACAAGACACTTGAAAAACACCCGAATACGACTTTCATTGCATGTCATCTTGGTAATCAGGGGCATGATCTTGAAAGCTTAAGTAAGGACATGGATAAGTACCCCAATCTCTACGTGGACACCTCTGCCAGGGACTATGAATTGGGTCGTACCCCAAGAACTTCTGCCAAATTCATCCAGAAATACAAGGATAGAGTAGTATTTGGTACTGATCAGGACAGGAACAAGAGCATGTACCAAGTTCACTGGAGGTTGCTGGAAACAGCTGATGAGTATATTGAAGGACGTGTTGGTTGGAGATATTATGGATTAGAGTTGCCAGATAGTTCGCTGGAAGCCATCTATCGAAGTACAGTTAAGAGGCTCTTGAATATTCAGATTTGAAGAAAAATTGAAGATAGAAATCACTAAGTCAACCACTTAAAATTGACATCTCATGACCAAATTTAAGATTTTTATACCAGATTTCCTTTGGAAGAACTTGATGGCAAATATTGGAGTATTAAGACAAGAATGGCTTCAAAATCAACACTGAATAATACGAAAACATGTGATGCAATTTTAAAGGGGTATGGTATTCAAGTGAGCATCTCAGATATAAAATAACCAATTATTTCAAATAGGATTACTTTCGTGGGAGATAAAACACATATTTTTTTTGCTTTTTTAAGAGCAATCACAGAGAGAGATTATAACCATTTACTAAACTTAATTCATCCTGATGCGCAGTTTGAGTTTCCTTATGAATTGACTGAAAAAAATAAGTTGATAAATGAAAAGAAGAAAATTATCAGGTACTTATTAAGTGATAAAATCGAAAGGACTTTTTCATCTCCAAATCTTATAGAGGCAACATCAAAGGGTTCTATTTTGGTAGAGTTACAAGCTGAAGAATATTTCCCTCGTATAGAGCGGTCACTTAGCCAAGAGCTCATCTGCCGCATCAGCTTTGAAGATGATCAAATCAAATTCTACAAAGAATATTTCAATCCCATCACGAGATTAGAAGGTCTTCTTGACTTGAATAATGAAGATCTGGATGACTACTTTAATCCTAGTTGAATTGGGATCTTTATTTATGCTCCCATAATTCTTTCTTCAATTTTAGCAGGCTCCGGATTATTCCGCAAGCTAGAAGATTAAGTATTCAAAAATCTATATGTTTTAGCTTTTTGAAATCTTCTCCTAAATTCTGACTTCTGTCTCCTGAATTCTTAGATACCCCTGCTCCATAGTCCTCAACCTGCTTTTGTAAGAAGAAAAATTATGGAAACATTAGATCAAAATCCATCTTTATTCAATCTTCATCTCGTCTCTGAGATTGAACTATCCTATAAGACCAGGATTAAACCGCATGAACGGCCAAAAATTGGTTCCAGCAGAGAGGCTTATAACATTTTCAAAAACCATTGGGATATTAATAACATAGAACTTCGAGAAGAATTCAAAATAATGCTTTTGAACAGAGCTAATCGAATACTAGGAATTGTTCCATTATCTCTTGGTGGAGTATCAGGAACAGTTGTAGATGCCAAATTGATATTTGCTAGTGCTCTAACAGCTAATGCCAGTTCCATCATTCTGGCACACAATCATCCTTCCGGAAATCCAAGACCAAGTTGCCAGGATATTGCACTAACAAAAAAGCTCGTCAATGGCGGTAAACTATTAGACATATCTGTATTTGACCACCTGATTATTACATATGATGGTTATACTTCATTCTCTGATGAAGGATTAATGACATAACATTATAATGTCATATGTTTAATTGTAGTTGTTAGATTAATTCTTTCATTTTACAGCTTTAGAGTTACCTAAAATGTCATCTGATAAAAACAAAAAAGACGAATTTAATCATGTACCAAAGCAGTTTGGACAGGTTTTGGCAAGCATCCGAAAGGAAAAGGAGATGACCCAACATAACCTGGTGGATAGTTCTGGATTATCTCTCCGCATGATTTCTGACATGGAAAGAGGGTTAATTCAGCCCTCACTTATTACCTTATTTAAGCTTGCAAAAGGATTAAATATTTCTATTCTTGATCTTATAAAACGTGTGCTTGAGACTGTTTGAAGTGCCTTGACCTTTGTATCTAAATACACTATGTATTTCGGTCTGGATTTCATTGTTCAAATCCGTCATTAACAAAATTTTACTTATATTTAAACTATTGATTAGCAATTAGTTATCTGAAAATATTTACAAAATCATTGTAAATTTTATTGAACAATCCATTGTAGATAAGACAAGAATAAAATGGTAAAAATTAGTGACGAAGATTGGAAAGAAATAGAAGGATTTTCCAGTTATGAAATCTCAAACAAAGGAAGGATCAGGAGCAAGACCCGCAAAACATTTCACAAAGGTTTCAAGGTATACATGGAGATTAAAGGAAAGCTCATGAAACAACGTTGGAATACGCCTAGTAGATGCTACTTCCTGGATCTTTTAGACGATGAGAAAAGGCGGAAGACTGTATATCCCCATAAGGAGATAGCAAATGCATTTGTAGACAATCCTGACCCAGCCATGTTAACAAGAATTATTCATATAGACAACAATCCAAGGAATAACCAGGCAGATAATTTAAAGTGGGTAACTCCTTCAGAGCACATGAAATGGCAGTTTGAGGTGGGTAATAAGAACAATTACAAGATGTGGAAGACTCGTAAAAAACGTTACAAAAATGGCTTTAAACCAGGTACAGTCCTTCCTGGAAGACCAAAAAATGTAAAGACAAAACAATAAGGAGATACTTTGGATTATAGTTTCATGGCTACTTCTCCTCATTTTAGTTTATTCGAAAGGATTTGATTGTTTTCTGACTCCAGGCTCCATCATTATCCTTAACTCTCACTCCAATATCATATGTCCCGGTTTCTGGAAAAATAATTCCAATTTGATTTTCTGTCAGCACCACAATTTTTCCTAAAAGAGTAAACTCATAAGCCACAATTACTCCTCCAAATTTCACATCAAAATCATAGCTTGAAGAAGCATCAATTTGATATTCCAGGGGATCATGTTGCACCTCTGGTTTAACCAAGTCAAACTGTGCAATTGGCAGAAAATTATCGAATACATATAGCTCTAATTTATTCGATGAAGATTGGTCAAAAGCATCCTCCGCATTAAAGCTTAAAATATGTGTGCCGGTACGATTGGGACTATAGCTGAGTGAAAGGTTTTCAACCTTGTCTAATTGAATTTCATCAGTTGATATGCCATTTTGAAAGAGATTTCCCTGACCAGATAAAATTTCAAATGAGATTGACTTAAGGTTATTATCACGATCTTGAATGCTGATTTCAACTGGGTATTGACCTTTGCCATTGGCTAGTTTTATTGAATCCCGAGTCATTGAATTATGGCTATTGATCAATATTATAGGTTGGGAATTCATTTGTTCAATCTGATCAATTCGTAGACATGAACTTAGTACAACCAGAAAGCAAAAAATAATAGAAACCCCAGGAAATTTCGGACTTGGTGTTATTTTTTTCATCTTTTGACAACCTTAATCCACTGCTCATTTTCTCCATTGGAAACCTTGCAGATGTAAACACCTGAACTCAATAGTGACCCATCGATTTCGATTCTGGATTCACCTTTTGCCAGCTGCTGAGCTTCAGCTACCATGCTAACTCCTGAGAGATCATACACCTCTACTTTATAGATCCCAGGTTTTATAACATGGAGTTCAATAATCATAGAATGATCAAAGGGTTGAGGATACAATTTTATCATCCCCTTGGATTTGTCTTCGGCTCCCAGAATGGTTTCATCTTCAGATGGTAACACAGTTATCAAATCATCTTTGACGATCGTCTTTTCACATTCTTCTGTGCTAATAACCAGGCTAACTGTGAAATTGCCAACCTCATAGTAATAGTGGGAAGGGTCTTTCTCCAGGGAAGTCAACCCATCTCCAAAGTCCCATAGATGGCTTGAAGCATTTTCATAATCGGTTGTAAAGTCTACCCGTTCGGCAATCTTCGTTTCTGTTCTTGAAGTCTCAAAATCTGCCTGGATCTCATGAATCTCAACTTTGACTTCAGATGGCTCCGACTTGCAACCAAAAGTATTTTCTGCTATAACAATTAGTGAACTATTATCTGATGGGGAATACTGAACTGATTGTACGGTTGCAAAGCTTGTCGTTTCTCCTTTTATATACCAATGATAAATTAAATCTGGAGCTGGGTTGATGATGTTCAATTCAATCTCACCCCCTGAGCAAATGGCTATTTCGCTGTGATCAATTATCGGAGGCTTTGGTACTTCAAGGACGATAAATTCTTTCTCTCTTTCAGCTGTACAGCCGTTTACATCAACTGAATAAATTAAGGTATGTGTGCCCGAACCTGCGGCCTGTGGATCAAAGCTATTTAACGTCACACCGGTTCCATCCCACCTCCCATCAGGTATGTTTGGAAAGATTGTTAGGTCAATGATCCCATCATTCAGACAGACTGGATAGGATGGCTCTCCAATATCCAGATTTTCACCTCCGGATTTATCGGAAATGATTGTAATCACCCGCTGACCATCTGCAAAACAACCTACAGGATTGATCAGGTCATAAGTAATTAAGTGAGTACCAACACCCGCGATTGAGGGATAGAACATACCATTGATCACCCCTGGACCTGTAAATACACCTCCAACGGGTACATCTTTTCTTAAATCAAATACACCCGAATTGATACAAAGAACAGTGTCTTCCCCGATTTCTATGGGTGTTATTTCCAGAAACTCAGCAGTAACCCTTTCCCGTGAACTTTCACACCCTGCAGTGGTAACTACTGATACCCAATAGGAAGTTGTTTGGGTTAAATAACCAATAGTATAAGAGTTACCGTTAGTAAATGGAAAGCCACCTGTCTCTTCAAAATACCAATTATAGACCGGACTTTCGACTGGTGATGATACTGTAAGGGTTGCAGGACCCGGACCACAACTTGAAGCATCCTCACCAATTGGTCTTTCTGGTAAGGGATTAACCTGTGCCGTAACCTCTTCCCTTGGACCTTCACATCCCTCAGGAGTTAGGATGCTTACCCAATAACTTTTTGTATTGACTAGTTCCGGAGTAATAAATTCATTTCCAAATTTGATCGTATCGGCACTATGTTGATCTTCATACCAATGATAGGTTCCGCCTAAAGGTGCTCCACCAGCGGTAAGCAAAATGTTGCCAGATCCGCATATGTCTCCTCCCTTAACGGTCGGACTCGATGGTATGGGATTGATTGTTACTCTTACTTGTTTTCGCGGCCCTTCACACCCTTCCGGACTTGTTGCACTGACAAAATAATCCCGGATACTCGATACTTCAAAAATGGTTTCTAACCCTTCAGACAAAACTTCCTCAGAAGTATTTGTATCATACCAGGAATAGGTAGCAGATTCGATACCCCCCATAGCTTTTAGGGTCACTGAACCTTCAGCACATCTTGAAACATTGTCAGCAATCGGAACAGAAGGCACAAGATCAATTTGGGCAATTACTTCTGATCGATCACTTTCACAACTGTTCTCGTCAGTAATGCTAACCCAGTAGGGGGTCGTTTCTTCCAACTCAGGGGTCACAAATAGACCACCCTGGTAAAGGCTAATACTGCTATATGCTGTTTCGTACCAATTGAAAATACCATCTATTTCACTCTCTGCTCCTAGTTCCACAATCCCAGGTCCACAATTGTTCCCAGTGATACCGATAGGTTGCTGCGGAATAGGGTGAATATCTGCTGTCACAACTTCCCGTTCACCCTCACATCCAGATTCATTTACAATACTCACAAAGTAATTGGTGCTCGAACTTAGTACAGGTGTCTCCCAGGATTCTGATTCATTGAATGAAGATCCACCGGATTCTGAGAAATACCATCGATAGGAACCGGATGATGGAGCCCCTGCTACATTCAACTCCACAGTCCCATCTCCACATGTGGAACCATCATAGGTAATAGGAGCTCCAGGAAATGAATTGATCGTTACGGTTACTGCTGTTCTGGAAGGGCTAATGCAGCCTTCAGTACTAACTGCTTCTACATAATAGTTTCTGGTAACCGATACCGTAGGTTCATATATTTCTCCAGTATGAATGGCGCTCCCCCCACTTGGATTGTCATACCACTCATATGATGTCCCTTCAATCTCACCAGATGCAGTTATGGTTACCTCACCACCGCCACATCTTTCAACTGATGCTGCCAAGGGGAGTTCAGGAATAGGATTTATGGTTGCTAATACTTCAGTGCGAGGACTCTCGCAATCATTATTATCCTTAATGCTAACCCAATAACTCCTGATTTCAGTCAATGATGGGGTGATGAAATCCTTTCCTGTTTTAATCACAGAACTGGAATATTGAGTTTCATACCAATTGAATGTTCCTGATTCATCTGAAACAGCACTAATCTGAACTTCACCAGGCCCACACCTTTCGGCATTGATAGGATCAGGTTTGACAGGGTCATCATGAATGATAGCCTGGATTTCTATTCGAGGCCCTTCACATCCCTGATCACTGATCAGGCTAATCCAATAGGATGTCGTAATGTCCAATGTTGGTGTTTGCCACAAATTGGTGTCATTAAATGATGATCCTCCGGTTTCTTGCTCATACCAGGCATAACTTCCCCCACTTGGCGCACCTCCCGCAGTAAGATCGATTATACCTGAACCACAATTAAATCCATCAAATACTGAGGGACTTCCCGGGATTATATCAATGATTGCTTGTACTTCCGTTCTCCCATTGCTCGGACATCCATTTGGACTTTCAGCTGAAACATAATAGCTTCGGCTATTTTCCAGATAGGGTGTCGGGAAACTGGAACCACTTTCAAGGGCTGTTCCTCCTGTAGGATTTTCATACCAATAATAAGTTGCTCCGGATATACCACCCGATGCCATCAAGGTAAGCTCACCCGGACCACATCTTCGTTGATCTAGTGATTCTGGACTGTCGGGGACCTGAAATGCTGTTGCAGAGACACTTTTTCTTGTTGGAGAAACACACCCATCATTGTTGATAGCCTCTACATAAAAGACTTTTGTTCCAACAGGAATGGTCGGATTGTATGTATTTCCTGTGTGTAAAGACTCTCCGCCGGAAGCAGTGGAATACCATTTGATGCTATGATTGGAAAGTGTAGCTTCAAGAGAGGCCATCCCGGCACCGCAGCGCTCATCCCCAGATACACTAATGCTACTGGCATTGGGTAACCCGATTACAGTAACTTTGCGTGAATCTGAACCAATACAACCTTCAGCGTTGGAATAGGTATATGTTACGGTATGTTCACCTGAACCCGCCGTTGCTGGATCAAAAATATTCCCTCCCAGACAACCACTGCAACTGGCTGTCCATACACCGCCCGTTGAAGATTCACCAGTCAAAGCGAAAGATCCGTCATCAATGCATTTCCTGAGATCTGGTCCGGCTTCTACAACAGGGAGATCTTTGACAGTAAATATTTTGTCATCTGTATCACTACATGCCCCTATAGTCTTTGAAGCCCGCACTGTATAAGTTCCCGGGGGTGTGTCATCTGTTGCAAATGCATTACCGTCTACATAATCACAGCCGACACAGCTCCAGGTAACATCTGAGGTGGCAGCAACTAGGGCAATATCACCACTGCCAATACATGCTTCCTGATTAGCACCTGCATCAATAGAGAAAGTTGGATCAATTGTGATTGTATTGATAGCAGAATTGGTACAACCATTTACATCAATGAAAGTGTAGGTAAGATCATAGGTACCAGGAGTGCTATTCTCCAGATCAATGTTCTCATTTCCGGTTCCATAGAGATCCAATGAATTCCCATAGGTATGACTGAAAGTGCCACCAGTCGGACTTACAAAGTCCATGAGGTTAGGGTTTGAACCACTCTTGCAATAAGCAGGAGGATCTGAAAAATTGACTGAGGGCAGGGGATGAACTGTCACCTCCATAGCAATTGATTTTGTTCCGTTGCTAAATGATTTACTTGCCAGGATGGTATGATTACCAACACCAGCTTCAGCAACACTCCATGTGTTACCAACAACACCCGGACCGGAATAAGTTACACCATATTGATAGGAGATCATGGTATTTAAATCGTTAGAATTGTTATCATCTTCACAATAGCTCGATGCCAATGGATCGTCCCATTTCCAATCCATAACTGTTACAGTAAATGAGCCATAGTCATGGGGACTCCCTTCATCGATCTCACAGGTAGATCCATCACCTTCCATGAGTACTCGCTTAATTCCGTAATCGTATGTTCCGGCAGTTGTGGGATTTTGAAATACGAATGACGAATATTCAATATCTGAAGAGTTGGAAAGAGAGGGAACCTGGTTACAGGAGCTAATGTCATCGCATGAATACCCATACACATACATTCTCCAGGAATCACATCCTTCACAGGAGGAGCCATTTAAACAATCCTGACCCAATTCAGGTAGGACAAGATTTCCCTGCCCTATGGCAATAGTTTGATTATCTACTGATACCTGACCTAAAGAAGGTTGTGGCAATAGATAAAGTAATATAAGAAGGGTAATAAAAAGTAATCTTTCCATAGCTTTTCCATTTAGTTCCTAAGCGTATATTTTAATCCTGCTAGTAGGTATAGCCTGATCTTTCCAATCTCAGATGCAGGTATCATACGCATCACCCCATTGAAGCTTACAGCAAATCTTCGAGTCAGGTAATCATCAATGCCAACACCCCAAGCAACTCCAGGTAATGGGTGAAGAAATTTTCCATCCCACTCAACGCCCTCCAGATGCTCAAAGGCAAGCGTGGGTCCGAGCATTGCGCCTAAAAAGAATTTTCTGCGAGCAAGGAGATATTTATTGATCGCAAGATCCAGGGATATTGTCCGGCTATCAAATCTTTGATCCAAATCAAACTCATAGGCTCCTCCTGTTTTGATAGACCACTGGTGGCTGATATACCATCCATAATAGCCGTAAACTGCTATTCCTATATCACTTAGTCCGGCACCGGCTTCCAAGGCTGTCACCCCATTCATGTGTCGAATGAATGAGGATCCAACAGACTGCCCCGAGACCTGGCCGAAGCTACCAACCAAAAACACCAGGCTCAGGTACAGTTTGAATCCCCTTATTTTCAAGGTATGCCTTAAATTTATTATAACATTATAACACATATAACCAAACAAAAAAATATCTTCCTTATCCAATTTCATTATCAACTATCTCAATGTGATCGGATGGCTCCAGTCCATCCAATCACATTTTCATCTAATTATTCTACATCATTTTCCTTCTTCCACTCTCTTTAGCCTTATGCGTAGGAAGGCAATTTCTACTTCTCATAATTCCTTATCATCTAGTTCCCCCTCTCCGTTTGGAGAGAGGCAAGGGGTACAGCCCTCAACAAATCCTTCCCCTTCACTACCAACTCAATCTTGCGCTCACCCTGATCGCCTTCCCACAATTGGATGTATAAGCGTTTACGTTTACTTAATGTGAATTTCCTGAAAACAAATACCTTGAGTATTTCACCTTTGCTCTCCAGGGATTTTCTTTCTTTATCCGTGATAAATTCTGGTGTCAGATGCTCATCCTGCATGGGACGCTGTTTACTTCCTTTACGTCCTCGATCACTTTTGAAAAACCCGATAAACCCAATATCAAAAGGAATACTACTGTCATTCCTGAGATAGAGTTTAAAGAATAAGTGACCCTTATGAATGTATATACCACTGAGAAAAAACAAGATCTGCTGAGATGACTTCCCAATAGGGTTAAATGAATCCTCATTCCCAAGTACAATTTGACTATAATATTTCAGGCTATCATTTACCTCCTTCTGGGAGGCTGTCTGTCCGCCAGCGCTATTGCGTAGGTGGAAGGCACTGTCTTTTATTATTCTCCCCTGACTAGGGGAGATGTCTTCGAAGTTATCTTCGGAGACAGAGAGGTTCCCTTTTAAAATCTCCGCCTGATCAATTTGAATTTGGTAAAGCAATTTCCTGGGTCGATCCTTATACTTGAGAATGAAATTGTAGTAAGCAGTTACCGTCTCCACAAACAGGTTGGTGGTTTTGAATTCTTCAATTCCGGCAGCCAGCTTAATCCTTTTGGGACTTTCAGGGGAGTTTTTAACCAGTACATCCCATACCTGCTGACCACCTTCAATCCTTAATCCCAGCCCCATGTCCCATTGTTTTACTGGGGAATCAAAGATCAGATTGACTGAGGTATTATAACCCACGGGGATGGTATCATAGCTAACCTCACGAAGCTCGGTAGAGCGTGGGGATGGTTGGCTGTATGTTTTACCCAGTATGATGCTATTGATCAATATGATTAACCAATACCTCATCTTTTATCCCTTAGATATAACCTGTATCCTGCTGATATAGGGATAGCCTGATCCCTGATCTGCTTGCGGGCGGACCTAAAAGGCACATTGTTCAAAATCGGTATGGCAATCCTGTCCTGAACTTCATCGACGGTCTCTCGCAACACATCTTCCTTTATCTCTTTGTCCAGGCCACCTTCTATGATTAGCCCTTCATTCCCACTCAGGTCATAAGCGACTAGGTGTACTTTGAGTATCTGATCCTGAAAAGGAATTGATTCAACTTCTATTTGAATGGTGTTTGATCGAATCCTCACATCGCCATAAACAAATGTGTTAGCAGGTATTCTATGACCATTGATCAAAGTTGATTCTGTCATTCGGAGTTTCATGGAGCTCCCGGTCTTTAAAGCCATACTTTCCTGAACAACTACCGGAATACTAATATTTTCCGAGACTTCTGATGGAAAGGAATTTTCACTCTTAAAACTACCGGAGGCAAACCCTGTTCTACGGACAGTATTGTCAGTCTCTTTCTCGGCAGTTTTTTGAGTAGTTCTTACCTGTACCTTTCGGTAGACAGGTTCAGAAATTTCAGCAACCTCAGGTTCAGACTTTTTCTCTTCCAGTTTTGCTGAATCTTCAAAGGGGTTTTTGTCAATCTGGTTTTTCAGATAATCATTGAGACTGGTCACTTTGCGGTCGTAGTTGACCACTTGTTTTTCCCGCTTCCTTTTAGCTTCATAGATCTCTTGTTTCAAGGGAGTCCTGTCAAGTTTTTCAGGGTTTACAAATCCATCCAGTTTATTATCCTGAGTGTCCTGATCAATGAAGCTGAAGTAAACAAATGCCCCCATTACCAAAATGGAAATTCCAACTAACCCATATTTCTTATAATTATCTTTCATCTTACATCTTTCTATTTCTTGCCATCTCATATTCTCCCCTAGCTAGGGGAGACGTCAAGCGTAGCTTGACAGTGGGGTTTTCCATCACTATTCACGTTTTGTTGAAATCACGGTGTTATTGAAAAGATCAAGCTGGTCCAGTTTAGCAGCAAAAGGATTTTGACGGGTCCGACTGGCCAGGTCGTAAATAACAAAGGTGAAATTCATGTTCCGGGTAACCTGCTGCCTACGCATCTTGATGATCTGCTTGCCAAAGGCATAGCCTCTCATGGGAGAGGTGTCCGAATCAAAGATGACGCTGTCAACTTCTGCCTCATAGATCCAGTTGTTCTCCAGCACATTGGATATTATTTTTTCTTCCCACCACAGATCTTCAATGGTTTGACCATTGATAAAATTTCCGGACAAGTGAAGGGATCGTTCGAGGTTCTCACTCCCTTGATCATCAATGGCACTGCCATCGCAGCTGAAAGCATTTTCGTAGAATTCTCTGACTACTTCCTCGTACTCAAAAATGCGCCCCTCATAATCAAATTGGTTCTGTATCTCTGCCATAAAAGGACGGCTGTTTCGATCAACGACCCAAATGCGCTGAGAGGCTTCTTGAATATCTTTCCTAGATTGGTAATACAGGAAGATATTTCCTGCAATGGAACACCCAATCGTAACCATGGCAAACAGTCTAAAATTTGAAGTATCTCTTTTAAAGCTTTCCAGTGATTCAAGTCTCATAGCTATTTGGTTGACATGGCATCTTTGGCAACTCCTCCCGATTTACCACTTGCCTGGGTTCCCCCTGAGATGCTGGCCAATTGCTTGAACCCACCGACTTTACTGAGTCCAGCGTAGGTCATAGCTGTAGAGACCTGGGCAAACATGGAAAGAAACCTTCCGGAGTCAGAGCTACCTACAACCTTACTTGAAATCCAGAAAGGAAGCAGATAAACGATCAGTATGGCAATATTTAATACCAGGGATTGATGAGCAGTGAATTCATTTCCTCCCATTGAAGAAAACAGATCCTTAAACAGGTTGTAGTACAAGATCCTGTCAAGGATATTGAACACTACATAGCAGAAGTAGATAGTGATAAATGAGTTGAACCAAACCGAGATTTTATCTTTCCATATGGGGAGGATGGAGGCAACAAATGCATAAGGCCCGAAGACAAACAGAATTAGTGACAAGACCTTAAGTAATGCTTGCATAATCACCCGGACTACTGATGCAAGAGAAACAACAATAGTATCCAGAAAGAAAGCGCCAGCACTCGCAGGAGAAAGAGCTGTTCCCAGGTAATCCCAGAGTGTAAGCTCTTCTACATGAATGTCTTCAACAGGTTGATCTTCCGGGTCAGGAACAAACTCCCTTTCAAGAGAGCCGATCAATCCGTTTTCATAGGTGTGTTCCCCCAGCTTCAGGCTATAATCAATGATCTCGTCTGAAGATGGGCTAGTTGCCTGGTTGATCAAGTCGATAACTTTTACGGGGAAACCGATCAATGGGATATAAAGACCCAATGCAAACATGATCACTATTATGCGGCCAAACTCTCCAAAGTTGATGGGCTGCATTCCTCTGGATTTAACCACGGTGGTCAGCACATTGTACACTACACCTATCACAAAGAACATCACAGCAAGTATTTCGGCAATGGCGATCTGCTCCAGGGTCAGGGAAACGATATACCCGTCAAGTAATTCATCTTTAAATAACCATTCAAACGCTTGCTGCATTATTTTTCCTATTTTTTGTTGTCTACATTAAGAGTGATTCCATTCATAAAGAGGGGTGATAAGGAAGTTTTTATTGACTAGCTATAGTTATGGAATTTATCCCTACCACACCCCCTTTAAATTTTTTTGCATTTTCGTATCGCTTAATTAATCTTTTCATTGTTGTAGACAACTCACCCAATCCTGTCTGTGAATCTTGGAATGCTGAAAGAGCATGTTCATATGCTTCCAGTCTTCCTGCCCGATCCATGCTAAAGCCATCGGTCAGTACCACATTCACGATATCGACTACATATCGCAGCTGATTGATATTGACCTGGTACTTGAAAGTGTTGAGGCAACTGGCTCGTGGTCCAACCAGATCCATACACAACTGCATTTCAGCATTCAGATCTTTGGAGAGACACGACGTGTTTTCGAGCAACTGAACGAACTCTTGCATGCTTTTTAGTTTTTCAATCCAACCGGCTGCTTCTTTGAGCTTTTCAATTCTCTGTTCTACCTTTTTTATGGCAACCATGGTGGTGCTCATAGTGCCCAGAATTCCGGTTTGATTCGCCGAGATTGTCTCGAGGACCGGGGCGGTCACTGCGAATTGGGAATGACCTTTAGCTACTATGAACAGGAAAAATAAGGCGATGATTATTTTCTTCATCTGAGGTCTATTTAATCGTTATTTCACTTGTCTTCAGTGCTTCCTCCAACCGAGCCCATACATGCCACTTGGGTTGATTGGGAACCTCCATCACAGCAAAGACTTTGATCTCTCCATCTTCCTTTCGTTCCAGAAAGTGATCAATGATTAATTGTGAATGGAATACATCATTGAAATTAGCTTTTCGCTTTTGCAGATTTCCCACCATGAAGAAAACATTGACATATTGACCTCCCAGTGATCCCCCGGTGAATACAATTGTGTCGCCGGAGTTGACCACTGTGCCATCATTCATCTCATAGTTTTCCATTCCTTTCTGAGCCACACAACTAAAAGTTAGAAGCACACATCCAATGACAATTGCTATCTGAATAGAATATTTCATATTAGTTATTACTGGTATTTATCATTTTCTCCTGTATTCTGAATTCTGTCTCCTGTATTCTAGAATACTTATTCTCAATAAATTGATTAATTGCCATTTTCAGATTTCCGTACTTATTAAAATACTTTCTGATCTCTTCCTTTTCCTGTCCCTTTGATGAGTAGACAGCCTGGGTCTTTTCTGATACCTCGTATCTAAAGATCCGTGCATGATCTCCTTGTTTGAGAAAAAATTCCCGGTATCCGAGCGCATCTTGCTTTTTCAAGTCTTTCATCAGGGATATCTCATGATCGGTCAATGACAATCTTTGCTGAAGATCAGAATAATTCTTTCGGGTAGCTCTTCTCATCAAGACCAGCGTATCCGAGTTGGACAGCATGGCATCAGCACAAGCAACTTCATCAAAATCATTGATGTCCTGAGTGGCTAGCATTATGGAGCCTTCATTCTTCCGGAAGGTCCGGTACAGGTACTCGACAAATTCACTTAGGTCTCCTTTTAGCACTTTCCATCCTTCATCGATGATAAATCGTTTTTTGACTCCTCGCAGATGACGGATCTTGTCCATTACCAACTCCATGATGATCAATCCGACTACCGAGAAAATGAACTTGTCTGATTCAATACTTTCAATATCAAAGACAATGAAGTGTTCATCCCGCAGCTGCATGGACTCCCTGCTGTTGAGCAGGTCTTTATATTCCCCCTTTGCATAGATCTCAAATACAGTGCGCATGCTTTCAAAGTCAAAAAACTTCTCACGCTCCTTTTTGAAATGCTTCTTTTCATAGGTGTCAATGAAATCAAAGAAGGATTCAAAGACTGGAAAGACATTTTGCTTGTTGACATATTCATAGAACTTGTCAACCATGTCTTTCAGGATAGAATGAACTTCCATGGTTGCTTCCTGTGAACCTTGCCAGATGGCCAGAAGCACCGAATGGATGAAGATTTTCTTATCATTAGATGGAATCCAATGACCGGATTCATTCTTATCTACAAGGAAGATATTGAATGCCAGCTTTTCTCTATCTGCTGAATCCAAATAAAGGCCCTCATTAAAATGGCAAAGATCTCGATATGAATGTCCTACATCCAGAATGATGACATGGGTATGTTTGCTCAGGTCCTCATCAACCAGGCCGTTTACCCAAAAGGACTTTCCGGTCCCTGAACCTCCTTCTACAATTCCATTCCGGTTTTGAATGTGTGGAGAATCCCATAGATCAACCACTACTGGATTTCCAAACCGGTCTTTATAGAGATTGCCTTTTAAGTCTGAGGCATAATGCGTTTCCATTGGAGCGTAACACAAAGCATGCTCCAGTACAGTATCAAAGGTTCGGTAATTGCCACGACCATAACCAGGAGATGATCCGACAAACAATTGCAGGGTCTCATAATTTTCAATCCAGGAATGGCATTCATTAATATTGTCAAAGGCAGTGACTGTATGTCTCAAAGACTTTTGTAAGCTCTTTAGGTTAGGGGCAAGTATAATCACATTCACAGCCGCACGGCATAAGGTCAGGTCTCTGTTGGAAACGGCTTCTTTAAACCCTTTGATATTTTCGATGCGTTTGACTGATGGTTCATATCCAAAACCAGCGAGCATACCCTCCGACATGGTTTTGAGCAGATATTTGAAGTAGACCTTCTCTCTTTCTAGGATGGTGAAGATCGTATTTACGATATGGTTCACAGGTAGACCCAGACTGATGGGGAATGCACTTCCAAGTTCCAGCTTGAAGTCTTCCTCAATACTTGTTACTTCATTAATGGACCTGGTATTAATGCTTCGGTGCTTCCTGGTGTTGAAGATTCGCTCTCCCTGGTTTACCATGCTGACCAGCCCAACATAATTGCCTCCAACTTTCAGGTGACCATCTTCCACGGAATAGGGTGGAAGATGATGACCTTTTGTATAAGTATTAGGAGTGTCAAAAGAGAAATTCCAGTAATCCCACAAAGCATCTTTGAGGGTTGCATTTTTCATTCGAACCGCATGAACATTCTCAATGCTATCGAGGGAACTAGCAAACTGTTCGCAGTAAGAGTATGCGGTTCCAATACTTTTGGTTGAATCTTTAAATGGCTGCTTGCTGAAGTAGTCCCACAACTTCATCACAGGATTCCGTTCGGCTGTTACTTCCCGAAGTGGACCATTGTTGAAAGAGAGATAGATACGACATGTATGGTGAAGTATTGGCCTTCCCAGGTAAACCTTTTGATTCTCATTGATGCAGAAACTTTCAGTTTCCCGTAATTGATTGTAGGTGCCTTGATAATAGAAATTTTGTAAGTGGATGACAGTTCCGGTAGGAAGCTTCAGAAAAGATTGAAGTAGAAGTTCATAAAGTTCGTTGTATCCCTGAATGTCTAAAGAAAATATCTCCGGCAGCATGACCTCCCAACCGGCAGTAATGTCTCCATTTCCTGCAACCAGGAAGTCCTGCTCAATGGCTTGTATGGGAAAGATCTTATGGAGTTCAATGGGCTGCATCAATAATTGGTTGATCGAACAAGCCTGTTCGGTCTTCGAAATATTTCGGCATGGACCTACGGACAATCAGAGATGAGATGTATCCGGGATTTCCGTTACTATGCTCTTTACTCAATCGTCTTCCTATCAGATAAACTATGGGAATCAACATGATCGCTAACCACCAAACTGCATAACCAATGAGAAAAAGAATACAGCTGATAAAAAGCCATTGCATCGGAAGAAAGCCCAGAAAGACAACTGGCTTGTTGATCATGTATAAGGTTCGCCATTCTTTACGTTCTTCCATCACCTAGAATATTACTTCATACAGTCCGCGCAATACAATAATGAAAATGAACACAGCGGTAGCCTTGCTATTGTCCATCACTTTGAACGCGATGTTCAACATCAAAAGGACAAATGCAATCACCACAATGATATTGGCAACGATCCTTCCGGTTTCAATGATATTTTCCGCTTCTTCACTAAGCGCATCATTTATACTTTCAAGGTTGGTGTTGTTATCCTGGCTATGCACGAGTACCGGTGTAAAAACACTCAATACCATTACAAGGAAGGCAAGCTTTAAATAATCGCTGTATTTATGTTTGTTTTCTAATCTATTCATAAGTAGTTGAATGGATATTACAATAAGTCTCTCAGGCGCACATATTCAATTCCATTGAATTCATCCGTTGGACTGTCATCTTCAGTTATGGATGGACCTTCAGTATCGTCAACATCCAGATCGGGCATTTCCTGATCTTCTTCGGGAATAAAATCTGTATCCGGATCAGTCTGATCAAGAACCACAGCACCTCTTTCATAAGAGGCAGAGAGGTTGAATATGAAATCTTTAATCCTGGATAAAACTTTGGATTTTTCATCGGGATCCAGGTTGAACTCAACATTGATCTTAGGCTTTTCTGTCGCATCTATCATATTTTCATTTTATTATACGATCTTCTATTTTGAATTTAAATACAATATTATAACAATAAAATTATAACATTATAATGTTATTTACTAAAAAAATCTTCTTTTGAGTTTCTTTTCAAAAGTCAAAAGCTGGCAATTATGGAGTTGAAGTTTAAGGATGAATTTGCTTGTAGGCTAATGAACAGATACTCAGATGAATTTCAAAAATCAAATATTGTGTCTCTCAAATCGATCATTACCAATACATCAGAGTTGAGATGAATGGCAGAATATTCTCAAATTAGAAATTAAACGGAATCAGGATTTTGCTAGGGGATGTCAGTTGCACATTATAAAGCGAAATAATGCTAAAGTTTTAATAGTCTGCCCAGAAAATTCTTAGTCTTAAATCCTGATCTTTTCTTTTGTAACTGACACAGTTATAAAAAAATAAATTATCACTTATAAGTGTTTGATTATAAATTATTTAGTAAACTTATATTTTGAAAAGAACGGCCATCCTACCAATGATTCTCATTTCAGTTATGGTCGTATATTAAAATAACCTTATGTGAAATATACTTAAAATCAATTTGAAGGAGAACGGAACACCTCAGGTTACTCAAATCTTTGACATTGAAGTTGACTCCTTGCTTGGAATCATAAAGAATGTCTATGGTTATGATTTTAATAACTATTCCAGAGCTCATATTAAGCGTCGGATCATGAAAAATCTAGTTGACAATCACATGGTCAGTGTTAGTCAAATACAAGATAAACTATTACGTGATCCTGCATATGCAACTGAATTATTTCATGATCTGAGTATTCGCGTCACGGAAATGTTTCGTGACCCCGACTTCTTTCATGCAATCAGGACAGAGGTTATTCCATTTCTGAAGACCTGGTCTCACATCCGAATTTGGAATGCAGGATGCAGTACCGGAGAAGAGGTGTATTCCATGGCTATTCTATTGAAGGAGGAAGGGCTATACGACCGTGTACAGATTTATGCAACAGATTTTAACCAATCCTCTTTAGATCAGGCGAAGGCTGGTATCTATAGAACAGAGCAAATGAAAAAGTACGCCCGAAACTATCAAAATAGTGGGTCTACAAAAGCTTTTTCAGATTATTACTATGCTGAACATGATATGGCCATTCTAGATAGTGATCTTAAGAAGAATATTATATGGGCAAACCACAACCTTGTTACAGATAGTGATTTTGCAGAAATGCATATGATCTTATGCAGAAATGTCATGATCTATTTTGATAAACAATTACAAAACCGGGTACATGATTTGTTTCATAATTGTTTAGTTAATGGGGGAGTACTCTGTCTTGGATCTAAAGAAACAATCCAATTTTCATCTCACGAAAGAGCATATGAAGCCATTAGCAAACAGCATAAGATATATAAGAAAAAATATGCGCGATGAAAAAACAATCGACCATAGAAAATATTCGTAGTGAAGCTATTGTTATCGGAGTTTCAGCAGGAGGATTTGAGGTGATAAAGAAACTGGTTTCTTCATTACCCAGTGAGTTTTCTCTCCCGATAATAATCGTACAACATATTGGTGATTTCCCCAGGAGTGGGTGGGTTGAACTATTCAATAAACAGTGTTTAATCCAAGTTAAAGAGGCTGATGAAAAAGAATCCATTATAGGAGGAACCGTTTATCTGGCACCACCTAATTATCATCTCCTTATTGAAAAAGACAAAACATTCACGTTGACCATTGATGAAAGGGTTAATTATGCCAGACCTGCAATAGATGTATTGTTTGAGACTGCCGCAGAAGCCTATGGAGCATCTCTCGTTGGAATTGTTGGTACAGGTGGTAATTCTGATGGAGCAAAAGGCTTATTAAGAATTAAAGAGCTAGGAGGTGTCACAATTGTCCAGGACCCAACAACTGCTGAAGTTAATACAATGCCTGTAAGTGCTATACAGATAGCATCACCGCTTTTGGTAATTCCCGTTGCCAGTATTATTAAATACATCCTTGAACTACACTTCATTAATCTTAAATATCATGATTTGGAGACTTAACAGTTTGGGTACCAGGATCGGTCTTGGTTTTATGGTAATGGCTTTTCTCATTGCTATAACTGTTTATGTAACAATATTAATGGTTGGTACGCTAGAGACCACAAATGAGCGAATCATCAAGCTTCGTGTACCCACAAACCAAGCTAGTACAGATCTGCTAAATGGGATCCATCGCTCTTCTGCAGCCATCAGGGGATGGATACTAACTTCCGATTCTTCATTTTTGATTGAAAGAGACGATGTTTGGAAAAACCAAATATTTCCCACCTTCAATCAGTTGGAAAGATTATCCCTGGATTGGACTAATCCCAAGAACAAAGAGCTATTGGATATGCTAAGACCTATGCTTAATAATTTAAAAGGATTACAAGATAACATCGATAATAAGGCTAAAGATACTCAAATCTTATTCCTGAACAGCTCCTTGATTCCCAGGGTAAACGAGATCACAGAGATACTTAATGAGATGGCCAATGATCAACGTCTTTTAATGGACACAGATCTGATGGATTCTAAAGCACAAGTTGTTAGAATGGAAAAAATTGAATGGGTTATTCTTGGAAGCGGCATATTAATCAGTTTGCTTTTGGGCACCATAATAACGCGCTCCATTACCAGTCCTGTATCAAAAGCAGTTAATGTAGCCAGGAGTATAGGTTCTGGCAATTTGAGTGTTCCCATTGACATTCACGGAACCACAGAGATCAAAGCTTTGGGAATGGCATTGACGGAGATGAGGGATGAATTACAAAGGAAAATTAATGAAACAGAACTCTATGAGTGGAATACAAGGGGTAAGAACATTCTGTATGAGACAATAAGAGGAGACAAGGATCTTGTTACGCTTTCAAATGATATAGTTTCCTGTATAGCAGAATATACTCGGTGTCAATCTGCAGCCCTCTATCTATTTGATGAGACTCATAAAAGATTGGTCCTGCATGGTAAATACTGCATTGAATCAACACAACTTCTCAGTAGCTTTACTTTGGGAGAAGGTCTGGTTGGTCAGGTTGCGAAAGACAAGAAAACTATCCTTTTGGATCTTCCTGATGATGACCATTTGAAGATACAATCATCTATAATTTCACACAGGCCCAAACATGTTTATGTAGTTCCTTTTCTTTTTGACGGGCAAACAATAGGGGTGTTGGAACTGGCCCGGTCAGTACAATTTGATGAGCCTATAAAGGATTACATAGATTCAATTCAGGAAAGCCTGGGCATTACATATAATGCGGCGATTGCACAACAAAAGATCAAGGAGCTTCTTGAAGAGACCCAACAACAAAGTGAGGAGCTTCAACAGCAGACAGAAGAACTTGAGCAGTCCAATGAAGAGTTGGAAGAGCAAACCCAAAAACTCAAAGAGCAACAGGAAGAATTACAGGTTGCCAATGAAGAATTGGAAGAACAATCTCAGCTTGTTGAACAAAAGAACCAGGCACTGGAAACGGCACGGTCTGACATTGAATTGAAGGCACGTCAATTGGAGGTTAGCAGCAAATATAAGAGCGAGTTCCTGGCAAATATGAGTCACGAGTTACGCACCCCATTAAATAGTTTACTTATTCTGGCCAATGACCTGGCTGATAATAAAGACAAAAATCTAAACGAAGAACAGATTGAGAGTGCCAAGATTATATCCAATAGTGGATATGACTTATTGAACCTTATTAACGAGATCCTTGATCTCAGTAAGATTGAAGCTGGCAGAATGGATCTCAACTTAGAAAATGTCTATTTCGATGAGGTCGCTTCGAATATACAAAGGAGTTTTAAGCGCAATGCTGAAGCTAAAAGCATTGAGTTTGAAGTTAAGCTAGAGGATAATCTTCCCTCATTCTTTCTATCAGACAAGCAACGCCTGGAACAGGTTTTAAAGAATCTGATCAGCAATGCCATAAAATTTACAGAGAAAGGGAAAGTATCAGTAATTATAGCTAGTGATATAAACGAACAGGTAGCATTTACCATAAAAGATACGGGCATTGGAATCCCTTTGGAAAAGCAGGATATTATTTTCGAAGCCTTTCAACAAGCGGAAGGAGGAACCTCCAGAAAATATGGAGGTACCGGGTTAGGTTTATCCATTTCCAGGGAGTTGGTCAAATTACTTGGTGGATCAATTTCTCTTGTAAGTATGCCTGGAGAGGGTTCCAGCTTTACTATAACACTCCCTTTCGAGCTAAAAACGAACCAGGAGTTAAAGAAAATACCTGAACAACGGATTAAAAAAGTAGATTTTAAGTCGCAAGAACAGTTTGTTGGGTACCCATCACTTGATGATCAGCGAGAAGAGATCAACGAAGGTGATCGGGTTGTTCTCATTATTGAAGATGATAGTGAATTTGCTAAAATTTTGGCTGGGATGGCCAATGACAAAGGCTTCAAATACCTGACTGCATCCACAGGAGAAGATGGATTGATTCTTGCCTCAAAATATCTTCCAAGTGCCATTATTCTTGATCTGGAGCTTCCCGGGATAAACGGGCATATGGTTCTTAAGGAGCTTAAAGGCAATCCTGACCTGAGACATATTCCAGTCCATATCATGTCTGCAAGTGATCAAACACTAGATCCAATCAGGGCAGGTGCAGTAGAATTTTTATCTAAGCCTGTAAATAAAGATAAGCTTGGAGAGGCTTTTGGCCGCATTGAGGAATTTATCAGTCGAAAGATGAAAAATCTTCTTGTCATTGAGGATAATAAAGACCTTAGAAAATCTATCATTAAACTTATAGGTAATGGGGATGTACATTGTATAGAAGCTGGAACCGCTGGGGAGGCTTTAGATCATTTCGGCAAGCACACTATAGATTGTATAGTTCTTGATATTGGTTTACCTGATATGAGTGGATTTGATTTGATCAAGAGATTCGAATCAACGAATGGGGGACTAATTCCTCCGGTAATAGTCTACACAGGCAAGGACCTTACAAAAGAAGAGTCTGACGCATTACAAGAGCATGCCGAAACTGTGATTATTAAAGGTGTTAAGAGTGATGAAAGGCTCCTTGACGAGACTGCATTATTCCTTCACAGAACTGTACAGAACTTACCAGCCAGCAAAAAGCAAATGATCACCAGTATGTATGATAAGGAAACAATCTTTATTGATAAGAAAGTATTGATTGTGGATGATGACATGCGTAACGTATTCGCATTAAGCAAGGTATTAAAAGAAAAGGGACTTGAAATTATAAAAGCAGACAATGGAAAAACCGCTTTGAAATCATTAAATGAGGATAAAAATATAGATATAGTACTTATGGATATTATGATGCCTGAGATGGACGGTTATGAGTGTATGAAGGAAATTCGGAAGGTTAGACATTTTAAAGAACTACCCATTATTGCTTTAACTGCAAAAGCGATGAAGGAGGACAGAAAGAAATGTATCGATGCGGGGGCTGACGATTATATCACCAAACCAGTTGATATCGACAGACTGCTTTCATTAATGAGAATATGGATTAAAAAATAGAATATAAAATGGACCAGCTATTAGAAAAGGAACTTTCAATTACTAAGAACTCCCACAATTCAGAGTTGAAGATATTAATGGTGGATGATAAGCCGGAAAATCTTATAGCACTGGAGCGGTTGCTGCGGGACTTGCCTGTCAAGCTTTACAAAGCTTTCAATGGCAATGAAGCTCTCCGTCTAACGCTTCATCATGATTTTGCTTTAGCTCTTTTGGATATTCAAATGCCAGAGATGGATGGCTATGAACTGGCAGAATTGTTGAGGCAGGAGGAAAAAACCGCTGATATGCCATTCATCTTTATTTCAGCTATTTACACTGATAGCATTAATATTTTTCAGGGGTATGAAAAAGGTGCTTTTAGCTACATCACAAAACCATTTGAACCGAGAGTACTCTTAGCTAAAGTAAAATTCTTTATAGATAAGCATCGAAAAGAAAAAGCACTCGAGGCAAAAACCAGGCAATTGGAAATCATGAATGATGAGCTAAAATCTTTCAGTTATTCCGTCTCGCATGATCTAAGGGCACCACTTCGTGCAATATCCGGTTTTTCAAATGCCCTTAGAACGAAAGCAGCTGACCAACTTAAGGAGGAGCATCAACGCTATTTAAATATGATAGTAGATAATGTTGAGCGAATGAATCAATTGATTAATGATCTATTGGCTTTTTCAAGAATGTCCAGGCAGGAACAGAATTTTACAGTGGTTGATATGCAAGTTCTTGTAAAAACAGTGTTTGACGAGCTCATGCAATCGCATGAGACGAATAGTCCTAAATTGAAAATCTCAGAGCTTCCTGAGGTAACTGCAGATGAGAAGATGATGCACCAGGTGATGACAAATTTGATTGGTAACGCCATAAAATATTCAAAAGGAACCAATCAGCCCAAAATTGAAATAGGTGGAGAAATAGGTGAGGACGAAATTATTTACTATATTAAGGATAACGGAGTAGGCTTTAACACGGAATATTACGATAAGATGTTTCAACTATTTCAACGACTACATACGGATGACGAGTTTGAAGGAACAGGGGTAGGCCTGGCTATTGTGAAGAGAATAATTGATCGTCATCATGGGCGAGTATGGGCTGAGTCTGTTATAAGCAAAGGATCTACATTTTATTTCTCAATGCCAAAATAAATGCAAATGAAGTATGATTCAGATGTACTTGAAATATCCTCTAATGGATTCACGAATGATGAAACTCCTTCATTAGAAGCCTATAATGAATTCATGGAGAAATACCATTTTCTCATCAATAAGGAACTTCGCAAGTCTTTGGAGAACGATCCTTGTTTCGGGCCTATCCTTAAATCTCAGTCTGTAGAAGAGCAAAATCAGCAGGCAAAATTTAGTCGAAAACTAGAACGTGAAGCTATCCTTGAAAACAAGTGGCAAACTCATTCTGATCACTTGCTTAAGCAGGGCATAGGGTATGCAAGGATGGGATTAAAATTCTCTGATTGGTTCAAAGTAGTTAAACTTTATCGTGATTTTGCCTTGCCAAAGGTTGTGAAAGATCACCAAACAGATTTAACAACAATGACGCTAGTCCTTGATGGAATGAATAAGATGGTGGATCGAGGAATGAGCATAATTGCTGAATCCTATTTTGTTGAAAAGAACAATCTTATAGAGCAAGAAAAAAGGAGAACTGTAGAAACAAAAGATGAATTAAAGAAAAGTGAATCACGTTTCAGGGCTCTATTTGAAAACAGTCCAGATCATATATTAATGGTTGATCGAAACTATAAAGTATTATATATCAACCATGTTGCTCCCGAATTTAAAAAGGAAGAAGTTATTGGAGCTAACATTCTGAGTTTTCAAACTGATGAGGGTAAAAAGGTTATTAAGAAATCAATTAACCATGTATTCAAGACTGGGGAAACAACAATATATGACATTGAATCTCCATTACCAAGCGGAACACGTTACTATACTTCATCCGTTGCTCCTGTTTTTGAGAACACTAAAGTTGTTTCTGTAGCTGTCATTTCGCGTGATAATACCGACCGAGTTGTTGCCGAACAAAAAGTCAAGAAACTTAACCTTGAGCTCGAAAAGCGTGTAGAAGAACGTACTGCCAGTTTGGTTGCGACCAATAAGGATATGGAGAGTTTTACCTATTCAGTATCTCACGATTTAAGGACTCCAATAAGGGCAATTGATGGCTTTGCAAAAATTTTGCAAAAGAGGCTTGAAGGGAGAATGGACGAAAAAGAAACGCATTATTTGAATTGTGTACTAGAAGGCTCAAACAAAATGGGTGTTTTAATTGATGATCTACTTTCTTTTTCCAGAATTGGACGGACAGAAAAGAGGACGAGCAAGTTTTCGCTGGAATTACTTTTTCAGCAGGCATACAGGGATCTGTCTATGGGCCTGGATAAAAACAGGATTGACTTAAGAGTAGGTCCTCTTCCTGAGGTAACAGGAGATCGTGAAATGCTAAAATTGGCCATTTCAAATATTTTGAGTAATGCTATCAAGTATTCATCTACCCGGGAAAAATCCATTATTCATGTTAGATGCAAGGAAAAATCCAAATTTTTTGAAATTGAAGTTAGTGATAATGGCGTAGGATTTGAAATGGAATATCACCATAAGGTCTTTGAAATATTTCAAAGACTTCATACTGATGATGAATTTGAAGGTTCAGGGGTGGGATTGGCCATTGTCAAAAAAGTAATCAGTCGCCATGGTGGAGATGTTTGGATCTCGTCAAAACTGGATAAAGGAACCAATATATATTTTTCAATACCCAAATAAGATATTATGGTTAAGTCAAATTTTGTAGAAATTTTATTGCTAGAAGACAACAAAAGCGATGCAGAGCTGGCAATCATGGCTCTGGAAGAATTCAATCTAGCCAACCAAATGGTATGGCTTAAAGACGGGAAGTTAGGACTTGACTTTCTCTTTGGCAGAGGAGATTTTGAGGGACGAGATACAAATCGCCAACCTAAAATTATACTGTTGGATCTGAAAATGCCAAAGATAGATGGGATTGAGGTATTGCGAACCTTGCGTGGAGATGTGAGAACAAAGCATATCCCGGTTACAGTGCTCACTTCATCAAAAGAAGAAGGGGATATAATTGAAACCTATAAGTTGGGGGTAAACAGTTATATAGTAAAGCCTGTTGACTTTGATCAATTTTCAAAGAGTGTGCGAGATATTGGTTATTACTGGTTACTACTTAATCAACACCCTAACACAATTATCAACGATTAAATTTTAAATAAATCAATAAATCAATGGCGATGCATTTTTTACTCATGTATAATCAGATTATCTATGGAAGATCTATTAAAAGAAGTATTCATCCGAGATGAAAGAAAATCTCAGGAAATACTAAAAGTACTTATCCTTGAAGATGTACTAACTGATGCAGAGTTAGTTAAACTACAGTTTGAAGAATTAAATGTTCAAACTGAATATAGAGTCACACAAACAAAGGAACAATATATTCAGTATTTAAAACTATTCAAGCCTGACATCATCATTTCAGATTTTAATCTCCCCAATTTTGATGGCCTCAAAGCTTTAAAAATTCTTAGAGTTGGGCTAAAAGACGAGATCACACCATTTGTTTTTGTTACAGGCACCCTGGGAGAGGAAAATGCAGTCAAGGCTATAAAAGGAGGGGCTACGGACTTCATAATTAAGGAAAGGGTAAATCATTTACCTGCTGCAGTACTCCGTGCACTAAGAGAAAAAACAGAGAAAATAAACAGAAAAGAAGCCTACAGACGAGAACAGTTAAAAGAAAGAAGATTTAAGAAACTAGTTCAGGAGGGTTCAGACCTAATTGCCATTACAGACTATGAGGGAAAAGTAAAGTTTTTAAGTGACAACTATGAGAAAACTCTGGGTTATACATCCGCAGAATTAAGTGCTGCGGATCCGTTTAAATATATTCATCAAGATGATATAGAAGATGTAAGGGCTGCTTTTAGCAGAATAAAGAAGGAGCCTATCATAAAGATAAAGCCATATCGATTCCTTGACACTAAAAAAAATTGGAGGTGGTTACATAGTACAGCAACAAATATGTTTGCTGACGAGGCCATTGAGGGAATAGTTATCAACTCAAGTGAGGTTACAGAGCTGGTCAACAGGGAACTTGATTTGAAATTAAGCAACGAAAAGTACTATCTTGCTTCACTGGCAACCCAGGACCTTATCTATGATTGGGACCTTGTTAATTCGTCTATTAAAAGAGATGAAAAGGTATTGCAGCGGATCTTTGGTCATGGTTCCAAACTATCTGCAAATGAATCATTTTGGAAAGATCATATTCATCCTGAAGATATTACGCAATATAATGGGTACCTCAAAAAGTGCTTTATAGACAATACTCAGACCTTGGTCGAGTTTGAATATCGATTTCGAAGGAAAGATGGCTCATATGCCTATGTATATGACAAAGGATACATCCTCCGAGATAAATCTGGGGTTGCAGTCCGGCTTATTGGAGCTGTCCGGAATATATCAGAACAAAAAGAAAAAGAACAGACAAAAGACCTGATCCTTTCTCTTTCCCATCACTTAAGTAAGTCCAAAAGCTTATCCGAATGTACTAATGAAGTTTTACGAACACTAGTCAATAGTTTAAAGGTTTCTTACGCGGAATTATGGTTACCTGCCCACCACAATAACCATTTAAACCTAATTTCACAATACACAGAAGAATTTCCTAAAGAACTTATGTTCGTGAATAATGGTCAATTGTTGAAAAAAGATGGGCTACCAGGAACTGTTCTTAACCGAGGAAAGATCATTATTTGGAATGATATAAAGAATAAACCTAGATTCACCAGAAAAGAATCTGCTAAAAAGGTCAGGTTAGAATCAGCCATTGGTATCCCTATTTCACATGCAGATAAGGTCATAGGCGTTTTCGTATTTTTCAGCAAAGAGAAGAATCATAATTTTAAACGTGACTTAAAGATTCTTCAAGATGTGAGTAGGTGGATTTCACCAGAATTACAACGGAAGCAGGCCAGCGAAGAACTAGATCGCTTTTTTACCGTTTCGGCAGATTTGCTTTGCATCATTGGCACAGATGGATATTTCAAGAAGATCAACCCGGCTTTCACGTCCGTCCTGGGGTATTCAGAATCAGAATTTTTGAGAGATCCCCTTAAACACTTTCTGCATCCTGATGATCATCAACTGACAAGAAAGCGGTTGCAAAAACTGCAGCAAGGGGAGAAGGCCATTCATTTTGAAAACAGAAATATCTCCAAAGATGGGAAAGTCAAGTGGTTTTCGTGGTCTGCCATCATCCAGCCAAAAGATGAAGTCGTATTTGCTGTTGGTAAGGAGATCACAGAAAAGAAGAAACTTGAAGAACTGGTGAAAGAAACTCAGTTCATGGCAAAAATAGGAAGCTGGGAATTTGATCTCATCAAGCAAACCTTGCACTGGACTTCCCAAACAAAAAAAATACATGAGGTGGATCCAGACTATGAACCAGATTTGGACACTGCCATTAATTTTTACAAGGAAGGGGAGAGTAGACAAATAATAACACAATGTGTAAATAACGGCATCCAATACGGAACACCTTGGGACGTAGAGCTCCAAATCATTACTGCGAAAGGAAGAGAAAAATGGGTACGAGCAATGGGTCAGTCAGAGATGATAGAAGGAAAATGTGTACGGCTCTATGGAAGTTTTCAAGACATTGAAGAACAAAAGAAAAGGGAAGTAGCACTGAAAAACAGCTACAGGAGGTTTGAACTGGCATCAAAAGCTACATGTGAGGCTATTTATGAGTGGGATTTTCGCACCAATAACCTTCATTGGACTGAGAACTATCAGATATTATTTGGTTATGATGAGGAAATTGAAAAATTCAATAATTGGGAATCAAAGATTCATCCCCTTGATCATGATAGGATTATCAATTCACTGGAAGATCTGATGGAAAATACAGAACAGCTTTTTTGGAAAAATGAATACCGATTTATCAAGAAAGACAAAAGGGTGGCTTTTGTTGAAGAAAGGGGATACCTGATTCGAGATAAAAATGGAAACCCAATATCCATGATTGGATCAGTACAAGACTTAACTGAAAAGAAAATGTTCCAGGAACAATTATTGGAAAATACTATACAGTCTCAGGAAAAAGAGAGAAACCGGATTGCACAAGAATTACATGATGGAATTGTCCAAGAGATGGTTGTATGCAGTATGCGCACAGATTTATTGCGAAAATCAGTCAATAACAATCCAGAGTTAGAGAACAAGGTTAATGAGATTACAGAGTACATCAAGCAGTTAACTAACAATACACGTGATATTTCACACAATTTGCTTTCTGCCAACGTAGCAGAAATGACTTTTGGTGAGTTATTGGAAAGACTTGATTTGAATCTAAGGATCATGTCAAAGATAAAATTTAATATTGAACATTTTCTTGACTTGAGGCTCAACCTCGATGAATCTATAAAAATTAACCTCTATAGAGTCATTCAGGAGCTCGCAAATAATATCATTAAGCATTCTGATGCTTCTAAGGCGTTGATACTTGTGGAACAAATTAAAGAGTCAATATCGGTGAAGGTCGTTGACAATGGAAAAGGAATTAATGAAAAACACTCATCAAGTGGTATCGGACTAGCGAATGTAACAAACCGAATAAATATGATCGGAGGAAAAATTGATTTCAAAAATGGGGAAATGGGAGGGTTGGAAGTATCCATATCAGTTCCTATTGGTTAAAACTGATTTTAATTTATAATGAAGGAGTAGTCAGCTTTCTTTTGAAGTTGCTTTCCCAATGACATGGACTCTGGTACGGATACCCATTTAACACAAACCCCTTTTTTTAACCCTTTTAGGCTGTTTAAGTAAATAACAAGTTTCTCGAGGGCTTTATATGAGACCATATCAATCATGTCTGCCTTTATGCATACTGTTAATTTCTCCATATTGTGAATATAATCACCAATTAATTCAATACATTTAGAATCCAGCTCTGTCATTCTAAACAGGTAGCCTTCAATAACCAACAGATTTAACATCTGGTGATATTTGATATCAGAAATCGATTTGGTTTCAATGATTTGTTTCATGTTGGGTCTATAAATTATAGTGAGATTTTTGATTACCAGTAACAAAGTAATTCCTATGATTTTTAAGCCTAGCTGCCTTTTCAATTCTGGTTGTGTATGCGACCCCATCCTCCCATCTTGAATTGGTTCTTTGATTTAATCCTTTATTCACAAAATACATCTTATTTAAGTCCAGGGTCTCATACAACAGGCTATCTCCTGTATGCTTAAATTTTTCCGTTTGCATAACCTGTTTCCCATTTTCTGATATAGAGTCTACAGAGGACTTAACTTCTTGTGAGAATACTTCAAAGCTTGAGAGTATTATGAATGCTGCAATGTTGATTTTAATGGTTTTCATTTTGTAATGTTTATTGGTTAATTATTTTGATGTAATTTGAAAATCAAGATTATAGAGGTTTTTGAAGTCTAATCCAACATCTATCAATTCCTGATCATCTTCTTCGATTACCCATAAGACTTCAATTTGATGTCCATTTCTTTGTGCGTTGACCAAAAGTCTGAATAGCTTGAACAATAATTTTGTAGTAGAAGCATTGATAACCGAGAAGTGGAAATAACATTTCAACTGATTATTCTTATGAAAATGGCTCTCTACTTGTTGAATTAAGTTGGTATAAGCCGGCACTATTTCGAGTCCGGTAGAGCGACCTCTAACAGCCACTATATTGATTTTTTTAATATATCTGATCGAAAGATTTTCTGTATGTGCTGCTGATTGATATTCGGTAGTTGTAAAAGTCGTATTCATAGCTGTGTGGTTTGTATTATTTATTAAAATTAGTAGATGTCTATTCGCAGACCTCCTTGAAGTGTAGGGTTAAAGGATCTTACACCCGTACCAGCTTGAATATGAAATCTATTTATGAATTCATAATCCAGTTTCAATGAAGGTGTAATTGCAAAATTTGATTTATTGGTTACTCCAATTCGGATATCCATTATTGCATTCAGTCTATGAAATGATAAAAGTTGGCTGGCTACATTTATTCCAAAGAATTCCTTTTCATAGAATCTTGGCTTGACATCATCTCGTCCTCCAGGCATATCAACTTCCTTCTGGTAAAAGATGCTTATTTCATGGTTTGAAGCAAATTGGTATCCTATGGAGATACCAGCCTTAGGACTTACCTTGGCCTTTTCTACATAAGATGATGTAAAAAGATTTTGAGCATATCCCTGGCTGATCATGGATAAAAGAATAATTGTTGAGATAGTAAATGTTTTCATGGCTTTATTGTTTTTTAATTATAAAGCAAAGGTGGAGTTGAGCGATAACCTGTGTAAGGGTGATTATCGGATTGAAAAGTTTGGTTAATACCCGTATTTAATAGGTAAATCCCCTAGGTCGAATAAAAAATAGTTTTGTTATTCTATCCTCTATAATGGTTAAATAGTAGCCATTAGCAAGAATTTATACGAGTCCGTTCTCAATGGCATATAGTACAAGACCATGTTCAGTCTTGCTATCACACTTTCGATGCAAACTTTTGATTAGAAGGGGAAGTGCATGAGGGTCTAGATTGAGGTTCCTGATAATATCCTCTTGTGAAGTTTGCTCAACGATTAAAGCAAGGATTTTTGTCTCAATAGGGGAGAGTTCATTTGTACTTGTCTCACGATCTTTAATTTCATTAAGTTTTTGTTGGATTTCTGGAGAATAGTACACCTGATTATTAAAAATCAGGTCAAGAGCGTTTAAAAATTCTTTTTGACCAGCATTTTTCAATATATATCCATTAATGGCCAGGGAATCTAATTTTCGAATAATTTTTGGATCCGTGTCCATTGTAAGGGCCAATACCTTCTGTTCTGGAAAATTCAATCTAATGTTTTCAATAAGCTCAAGGCCCCCAGATAGTGGCATATGTACATCAGTGATAACTAAATCAAATGAATTCCCCAGTAACTTTTTAAATGCCTCCTGACCATTCAATGCTTCATCAACAATAATATAATTTGAATGACCAACCAGATATTGTTTGATTGCATCTCTAATCATTTCATGATCATCCACAAGTAGTAATTTCTGCATACTTGTATTATTCAAATGATTCCTCTATTAACACCATACATAACTAATCCTGCTACATTTTTACACCCAGTTTTCTGTAATAAATTTCCTTTATGCGTTTCTACTGTTCTGGTACTAATGAATAATCTATCCGCGATTTCCTGATTGCTTAAATCACCAGCAATAAGTTTAAGGATTTCTTTTTCTCGTTCACTTAGTGGGACCTCATATACAAGCTTTTTGTTTGCTCTTTTTTTAGAAAGATCGGAGATCAATAAGTCGTGAACGTCTTTGGAATAGAAATCATCCCCATTAATCACACATTTTATAGCTTCGAAAAGGTCAGTTTTAGGAGAGTTTTTTAATAAAAACCCATTAATGCCCATTCCTATTAGCTTCTTTATTTTAACAATGTCATTCATCATCGTTAATACCAGGATTAATTGATCGGGTTTTGATTCTTTAACTTCCCTGATTAGCTCAACCCCATCCATTTCCGGCATATTTATATCAGTAAGGATGAGGTCAAATTGTTTATTTTCAAGTATCTGTAAAGCCTCATTGCCATTTGAAGCTTCTAGCATTTCAATAGTAGCGTCATATTCCTTGAGGAAACTACAAATCGCATCCCTAATCATTTCATGATCATCAACTATCAGTGCATTTTTCATAGAAAATCATTTATGATGTTAAAATGGTCATCTTTCTATGGGAAGGTTCCTGGTGGATCAGGGATTTAGAACTTTGATGGCACTTAACCTTAGTAAAGTGAATAGGCCATTCACAAAGCATATCATATATAATTGTCAGACTCAATCCATGAATCTTGCGATGTATGTTGTAAATCAATATCCAGGATCGTAACATGCCTATAAGGTAAAGAGTTTTTTGCAATATTTCATCAATTTGACTTCTAAATATTTATCCCCTATATAGGCATGAATGAGTATTGTGGCTAAATATTTAAAGTAAATACTGATTTAGAGAAAACAAAAAAAACCAAAATCTGAGATATCAGATCTTGGGCAAACGCATAATAGGTATCCAATTTTTGGAGACTTTTTGAACTTATCATTTCAATTAATAGCCACCCTTTATTCTCATAAGTTAAAGAGAAATTCCTACTTTCTACAAATCGTTTCAAATTAGAGCTTTAGAATAGTTAGAACTGAATTGGGGAGGGTAGATCCGGGAACTGGTCTATATTCTGTTTTGAACCAACCCATCCAATAATTCACTCCCCAGAAATAACAAAGATTTCCTTGAGTAATTATTCTGATCTAAGAATTTTTGCTGGATTCACCATTGCTGCTTTTACTGTTTGTATCCCTACTGGTAACCAAGCAATCACCAGCGTTATCAAGCCAGCACCTACAAAGTACCACAAGGAGAGGTTAGTATGATAAACAAAACTGTTGAGCCATCTTTGAGTGATTAGATAGCTGATAGGTGTAGCAATCACTATAGTTACTAGTTGGGTAAAATCAGTTGAAAGGATTTTGATGATTCCAAATTCGCTGGAGCCCAGAACTTTTCTGACACCAATCTCCTTGAGTCGTCTTTCTGCTGTAAAAGCTGCTAGTCCAAAATGACCCAAACAAAAAATGATTATTGCCAATCCCTGCAAAGTATTTTGACAAGGTAGCCACCCTTCGTTCCGAAATGCACTGTTTCTGGAATTTTTCATCAAGAAACCCATATTCGAAAGGGAAACTGGGGTTAAAAATTTATAGTGTTACCTTTCTTCCTTTAAACGTAATCAGAAATGGACATTTTTCCAACATAAGTTGTAGGTCCTTTTTATCCAATATAACTCATTTATTACCTTTGTATACTTGGAACCCAGAGATTTAGCCACAATAAGGTTAATGACTCCTATGAATGTCCATTTGGATATTGTATTAGGAGAGTGTTATACTTTTTTAATGTTCAATCACTGAGAATGAAACGTGATATTCGGGAGATTGCCAGCAATAATTTCACAACGAACCTTATAACATGGAAATAATAAAGTTAGACAAAACTCAAGGGGCCCTCGTATATAAACTCTTTGACAAATACCGTGTTTTTTACAAGCAACCATCGAATATAGAGGTTTCAACAAACTTTATTAAGGAGGGTATGAACAATAATGAATCTATCATTTTTGTAGCGCTTATAGGGTCCATTCCTATCGGATTTACACAATTATATCCAAAGTTCTCATCAACAAGGGTAACTAGAAATTGGATACTAAATGACCTATATGTTGATGTTGAATATCGAAAACTAGGGATTGGAGAAGAGCTCATCAGAACCGCAATGAACTTTGCAAAAGCCAATGGTGCAAGTTTCGTCGAACTTTCAACTGAAGTTGATAATATCACTGCTCAAAGACTTTATGAAAGAGTCGGTTTTAACAAGCAAGGAGAATGTTCTAGCCTTTACAGATATCGCATCTATGTCTTAGATTACAAATCTCCATGTATTATCAATTGAACAAAAATTCAATTGAGTCTATCCTTATAGAACTAGGCAGTTAAGATCCGGGGAAGGCGACGAAAAAGGGAAGGATCCTTAGTACAGTTAAGTTGATTTTTATATCTATAGATTTGGGGTAAGATATGACGTAATTGTACTGTGAACAAGATCCACCTAATAATTGTATTAGTTTTTTTGGCATTAGCATGCTCACCAAAAAATGAAATTGGACGAGTTGAAGAACGGAACAATACAACGATTTTCCTAGTCCGACACGCCGAAAAAGTAGACGATGGCTCTGAAGACCCTCCCTTGACAGAAATGGGTATTGAACGAGCTCAGTTTCTGAAGGATATGCTGAGTGCACTGGATATTGATGCAATTTACTCCACGCCATTTCAGAGAAATATCAATACTGTGAAACCGCTTGCCGAAAGTCAAGACATTGAAATCATTGAGTACGATCAGAAACATAATCTTGTCTCTTTTATTACAAAAATAAAGGAAAAGCATGCTGGTGATAGAGTCTTGATATGCGGACATTCCACTACGATTCCAGATATGTTAAATATATTGATTGGGGATAATCAGTATGAAAATTTACAAGATGAAAACTACAATGACCTTTTCCTGGTTTACGTACCTGACAAAGGTAAAGTAGAGGTTATTAATTTGAAATTTGAACCGCTGACAATATTTAAGTAAGCATATACAGATCAAAAGTTTCCAGTTTGTAATTTTCAAATACGCTTTTAATGTGTCCATCATTTGTAATCTGTTGATTTCACAGAAGTGATTTGCTGCTTCTGATCCCCATATTTAAAATCGCAGTGAATTAAAGAAAATAAATAGAGACGAAGCTAATAGTCTCTTGAAATAGAGTTTAATTTTGGTTAAATACTACCTCCCAATCTTAAGTTGAAATACCCATTTTCTAATAAGGTCCACCGGTATGATCACAAAGGAGAATCCAATGATATATAACCATTCAATTGGTTGTAGGTAAGTAGTCCTTAAAATATTTCCTCCGATATAGGTGAACAATATCTGTAACCCAAAGATCAGTGCCATAACTCTCAAGAATCCAGGGTTTTTACCCAGGTTTTCGAAAAGATTTATGTTCTCTGTTCGTACATTGAAGGCATTGAACAGGATCAGGAAGATAAAGACGTTGAAGAATGCCGTCATGAAAACTGGATTACTTACAGCACCATTACGGGTAAACAATGATTGTATAGGATCAAATGACAGGAAGAAGATGGAAAAAATGGTAATAAACAATCCGCTGGTTAATATTGAAGAGCCCATATATTTTGTTAATATATGGGCTTCGCGGTCAACCGGCGGTTCTTCCATGTAGCGATCCAGGGCAGGTTCTCCACCGAAAGCTATTGCAGCTAATGTATCCATGATCATGTTGATCCATAGCAATTGAATAATTGTGAGGGGAAAGTCTATCCCGACAAGTGGACCTAAAAAGGCTGTTGTAACTGCAGCTACATTCACTGTTAGTTGGAATACTATGAACTTTCGAATTGACTTGAAGATTGTCCTTCCATACCTGATAGCATTGTTGATAGAATGAAAGTTATCATCCAATATCACAATATCACCAGCTTCTTTGGATACCTCAGATCCGCTGCCCATGGCAAATCCAACATCTGATTGCTTTAATGCTGCGGAATCATTTACACCATCGCCGGTCATACCTACCACTTTACCAATACTTTTGGAAATTCTTACCATCCGGCTTTTATCTGAGGGCAAGGCCCTGGCTATAACTCTTAACCTTGGAAGGATCACCTTAATTTCCTCATCAGTCAACTTATTTAATTGAGAAGAGACCATAACTATGTCATCCTCACCTGTAATCAATCCCACTTCTCTTGCGATAGATCTGGCAGTTTCCATCCTGTCGCCGGTAATCATTACAACCTGAACACCAGCATCATGCATGGTCTTAATTGAGGGTTGAGACTCATCTCGAATTTCATCCCGAATGCCAATAAGTCCCACCAAGACAGCGTTCGATGGTAAAGAATCATCTTTAGGCAACTCATTTTCTGAAACCGCCAGAGCAATCAATCGCATACCTGAGTTGGCAAGCTCATCCAACTGCTTGTTGATTTCGTTTTTGTTTTTAAAAACTTCAAGTTTACCATTTTCATGATGGAAATGGTTGCAAATATCAATAATCACTTCAGGAGCTCCTTTTATCAGTGTCAGTTGATCAGAGTTAAAACCATTTGGTATAAAATTGGATTTGACCTGGCTAGCAGAATACTTTTTGTCACTGCTGAAAAGTATGACTCGTTGATGTTCAGTATTGAAATCTGTCTTACTCAGTCCCTGAACATAAGCCAGTAATGCCTGTTCAGAAACATTTCCCCCAATAATTTCTCCTTCGGGACTCACAAAGCTTGCAGTATTTTCTAGGATTGAGAAGGAAACTAAGTTCTTTGATCCTGATGGAATGTTGTCAAAGCCATCATAAACATTTCCTGCTCCTGTAATAAATAGTTTTGCTTCTAACCGGCCTTTTGTGATTGTCCCGGTTTTATCAGAAAACAGCAGATTCAAACTCCCCGCAGTCTCAATCCCCAAGAGTTTCCTTACCAGGACTTTTTCACTTAGTAGTTTTTGCATATTAAGTGATAAGACAATGGCTATCATCATCGGTAGCCCTTCCGGCACAGCTGCAACTACTATGATAATAGCCAGAACTACGGCCGAAAGTAGGTCACTAACTAATATCTGCCAATTTGAAAAATATTGAATTATGCTATCAGGATCAAAGCCATTTGTAACAACAGCCTTCTGAAACATGAAGGTAAAGAAGATCAGTACTGCTGCTATGTAACCAAACTTGCTGATAAGATCTGCCAGGCCTTTAAGTTTTAGCTGCAGAGGAGACAATCGATCTTCAGACTCAGCAAGTTCCTTGGAGAGCACACCATAAAAAGTGTTATCACCTACACTAACCACGACCATGAAAGCTTCACCACTCTCTATTACTGACCCTCTGAATATGCTGTAATTATTTGCCAGATCTTTATTTTCTGGATCATCGTTTTCGTCAATCTTGTATTTTTCAACAGCTTCAGCTTCTCCCGTGAGAGAAGCCTGATTTACTTTGATTGATCCGGAGATCACATATCCATCTGCCGGGGCTTTGTCACCGGCCTGAAGTAAAATATAATCACCTCTGACTACTTCATCAATGGGTAGCTGAGCTACATGACCATCCCGAAGTACATTCGATTTGATTCGGGAGGCTTCTTCCTGCAGTTTCTGAAAGGACGACTCATTCTTAAATTCTGAATAAGTGGAAACGAAGGTGGCCAATATTACCGCTGCACCAATCGCAACCGCTTCGTACCATTCGGTCATTCCAAATAAGGATAACCCAAAAATAAGAACCAGGGCGGCACTTAATATGATAATGATCGGATCTTTGAAATTTCCTCTCAGCTTATCCCAAAAACTTTCCAGTTCATAGGGAGTGAGGGCATTGCTGCCATAACTGGATCTCGACTCCTCAACTTCTTTGCTGGAAAGTCCTTTGAATTGAATCTTCATTATTTAGGCGATAGTCTTAGCATGAAAAATTTTGCTAATTTAAACCCTTTTGGGGTATCATGTAGAATCTTTCATTTGGGTAATCCTTTGAGACGGGTAAAAATATTTTACACATTTTTCATAGGGTGAAAGTATATATTACCATTGATCAAAAATGAATGTGTAGATTACTGAAGAGTCGAAAGAGATTATCAAAGAATTAGATTTAAGAAGATTGGATAGTCCTTGAGTACACGTTCGATTATATTTTACACCTCCGAGACAATTCGGTCACCTCTCAATAATGTTATAACAGCATTATTAAAAGCTATTAAGAAGTTGTATAGTAGTGCCAAATTAGCTCCGTGATATGAACGGACACTCCAACAGATTAACTTTTGAAAAGAGGGCATATAGCTAATGTTTATGCTGTTTTTAGTAAGAAAGGTAAAAACAAAAAATCTCATTTAGAGGTTCTGATATTCTAATTTGTATTTTTGAAATAAAAAACCCTAGTGTTTTTCAAAACAAGAAGACAAAGCATTTTAAACCAGTATCTGATCAGCCTTTCACTAATCAGTTTGATAGCAGTTACATCCTATTTTACAGTTGGTCCTTTTGAATATCGTGTAGTGGCATTAATGCTATTACTGGTTGTATCAATACTGGCAATGATCTTCGATATTTATCCTGTGTTGACTACTGCCGTACTAAGTGCATTAGTATGGAACTTTTTTTTTATTCCCCCAACCCTAGACTTCTACATTGGGATACCTGAAGATGCACTTATGTTTTTAATGTACTTTGTTATTGCACTTATTAACATTGTTTTAACCTCCAAAATCAGGGATTATGAAAGAAAGGTTAGGGATAAAGATGAGAGAGAGAAAACAATCAATCTTTATAACACGCTGCTTAATTCCTTATCTCATGAGCTTAGAACACCAATTTCAACTATCATAGGAGCTGTTGATACAATAAAGGAAAATGATGTTAAGCTAAGCCAGGAAATTAAAGTTGAGCTTTTCAAGGAAATTGAAATTGCTGGACTTCGATTGAATAGACAAGTAGAAAATCTCTTAAATATGAGTCGCCTGGAGGCTAGTGTATTAAAACCTAAGATGGATTGGTGTGATATTAATGAACTTGTTTACTCTGTTATCAAAGCCAATAGAGAAAATGCATCTAATCATACTATAATTTTTAATCCGAAAGAAGGACTTCCCTTGTTTAAAATGGATCATGGACTAACTGAACAAATACTCAATAACTTGTTTCATAATGCAATACAATATACACCAGAGCATACTCTTATAACTCTTGAGGCTGGTCAATCAAACGATGGTTGCATATTTGAAGTGTCTGATAATGGGCCCGGAGTTCCTACTGAAAGGATTCATTTTGTTTTTGATAAGTTCTACCGTCTACCACATACTATGACTGGAGGTACTGGATTGGGGTTAGCCATCGCTAAAGGATTTACCGAGGCTATGGAAGGAACAATAAATCTGGAAAACAGGAAAAAGGGGGGTGCAAAATTTACCGTGAAAATTCCAGCTGAGACATCACAAATTCTGGAGCTCGAAAATGAACAAAGCTGAAATCTTAATCATTGATGACGAACCACAAATTCGTAAATTGTTGCAGATCAGTCTGGAAAGTAACAATTATAAAACCATACAAGCAAGCAATGGAAAGGAAGGGTTGGTCTTGGCTGCAACCCACCCGCCTGAGTTGATTCTTTTAGATCTAGGTTTACCCGACAAAAGTGGTCATGAAGTATTACTTGAACTTAGACAATGGTATAATAAAGCCATTATTATACTTTCTGTACAGAACAGCGAACAGGACATAGTCTCTGCCCTTGATAATGGAGCCTCAGATTATATCACCAAGCCTTTTAGAAATGCTGAGCTCATGGCAAGAATTAGATCTGTTATCAGACGAAATCAGACTTTCAACCCTAGTGAGCAAAAGATCATCGTGGATAACCTCGAAATTGATCTGGCAGCCCGAGTAATCAAGCGAGATGGTGCCGCTATTAAACTAACCACAACTGAGTATAATTTACTTTCTCTTTTTGCTAGAAATGAGGGAAAAGTACTTACTCATCATTACATATTGAGAGAAATATGGGGAGTTGGTTATCAATCGGAGACACAATATTTAAGGGTTTATGTAGCCCAGCTTAGAAAGAAAATTGAAGAGAATCCTAACAATCCAACATTTATTCTAACTGAAAGTGGAGTTGGTTATCGCTTCAACTAATCTTTATAAAATCTTTATACAATATCACAACAATTTTATTATCTACTTATTCCTATTTGAGGATCTTTAAGATTTATTGATCACTTAGAATAGGAATATGACCGAAAAAAATGATAATAAAGGATCCAATGAGAAAGAAGGCCGTGATCATCTCAAATGGTCATTTATTGTTCTGATTATTCTTGTTTTTATATTAATCATTTTGATACAAATCAACTTCCCTGATATTGCAGAATAACATGTTTCAAAGGGATTAAGTTTCTGAAAGAATTTGGTAATGCATCCCATTCTGGCTAAGCTTTTTTTTGCCTTAGCCCTTATTATTGACTTTGGTTATGAAGAAGTAACCTCTCTGAATAAATCGCTGATATGGAGTAGTGTAACCTCAATGATAGTAGGATCCATGATCACCAGATATCTAAAAGGCAAGAATCAGCCTCTGTCAGCGTTCTGGATTTTTTATTCTGTCCTCCTTGGCTTGACATTAAACCTTCTGCATTGGAATATTTCAAGTTTCTGAAAGAAAGGGAATGGTTACCCACCGAGAATTTTCTAATTGTTATCTAGAATTCTCAGTATTAATATAGATATTTAGAATAGGGGGAGCTATTTTACTCAAATGGGTCAAGTGATTATTTTGATCCTTATCCAGGTTGGAGGACTTGGGATCATGACCTTTACCAGCTACTGAAGCTATTATAGGAGTGGGTCAAGCTATGAGACACGGGTTCTATTTAAGGATATGACCATTTCAATTAAAATTTCTGATGTGCTTAATACGCTCAAAAAAATAATATTATTAGCCTTTTTCATTAAGGGAATTAAGATCCTTATGGTCCTTTTGTTTATTAAAAGATCAGAATATTTGTATTACATATAAAATCACTTGGCGCTTTTTCTATTATTTCGAATAACTGTTTTAAAAGTGATTTGTAAGTGCTTTTATAGTAGGTATTACACGTATTTTCATAGGTAAAACATCGTAAATACTGGAATTTATGTCATTTCTCAGTAAAATTTGTGTTATCCATTTTCTGTAATTGCTAATAAGAACATGTAGTTGCATGCATTTAGTGACCCGAACTGTGAATTGCGCTATGAAGAAGTACTCACAAATAGATGCGAATTTCAAAAATCACTTGAGGTCCCTGGTTCAATTGGCACTGTCTGATGAACAATTTGATACTGAAGAAAAAAAGATGATCTATAACCTCGGGATGGCCAATAAAATTTCAAAGTATGAAATCAATTCGTTGATCCAGGAAGAACTTAGTAAAAAACATTTTGAATCTGTAACATTTTCGCCACTATCTTTTGATGAAAGATTTGAATTTCTTTATAATATTATTCAGTTAATGAAAGTGGATCGAAAGGTCTTTCTGGCTGAAATCAAATACTGTGAAGGCACCTCAAGGCGATTGGGATTTAAAGAGAGAGTAGTTGGTGAATTGTCCAAAAAAATATTTGCAGATCCGGTGATCACAGCCAACCGGCAAGTATTAAGAAAAATAGCTAAAAGATATGAGCTTTAGATTCCAGGATATCAACAGCAATCATTTTACTCTTTCAGTCTTAGATGATTTGACAAATACACTTACAATATTTCAGCTATGAAGAACATTTTGCTATGATATTCATCATTATATTTTCATTGGGACTTTTTGGTCCATTCACGCCTGATCAGGTCTCTATTTCAACAAATTCACGCGAAGTAATACTCTTTAGTATTGATAAAAATTTAAGTGAAAAGAGGTTAGACGTGATTAGAGAAAGTCTTGAAAGTTACTATCAGTACGACGTAAAGGTTTGGAGTCCAGTTATTATATCAAGCGAAGATGATACCTTATACTCAAGAGAGATCATGGACGAATTAATTCAATTGGAGGGTGAAGGAGAAAGAATTATAATAGCTGTAACGGATAGGAGGCTTATGCTGAGACTTGATGAACATATTTCGAGGCTTATTCGTGGTTACACTGAGCCAAACCATAATGTTATCCTTATATCTACTCACTTATTTCAGACAGAAACTAATTCAGAAAAGGATCTTAATTTTAATCTTGCCAAGTTGGCTAAACATAAAATAGGTCATTTATTGGGGCTACATCATTGTGAGTTTTCCGACAAATGTTTTATGGTTTCTACATATCCGGATCCAACGAATTTCTATAACAGTGGACATGAGTTATGTTCAAAATGCAAGGAATCCCTAAATCTGTCTCATCTTCGAGACCGCCCCAAGGATAAATCGGATTCATTAGATTAATCATAATCAAATATCTAACATCACTCCAATAAACAAAATTTTTGATATATATTTCAGCTTCCATAGCTGGTTCTTAGACCCCTTATCTTCTTTTTTGAGGTAGGGGGTTTTATTTTGCTCTGCATTTCAATCGAGCAGGAAAAGTGCCAAATGCTGGAATATAAAACATTCCACAGCAAAAAAAACCGCTTATATTCTGCATAGCTATCTAAAGGGATCATTCATCCTTGAAGTTTTGATATCCCTATTCGTTCAGAAAGACGGTTTTGATTGTTAATCAGCTTAGATTTTCAATTAAATCAATTGCCGTATTAATCTCATACATTAAAAGTTCTTCATCTTTTAACAAGTGGGTAATAAGTAACATAAAGAGATTTTGTAACTAAGCAGGCACGTTGGATTTATGATCAATGCAGATCATTATCGATGAGGTTTTTACTAAATTATTTAATATTGAGTAGTATTAAATTATGAAAAAGCCCGGAAAATTAAGAGTATTACAAGATTCTGGGTCTTATGAAGACCAATTCCGGAATATTTACAGGAGTCTGTTTCAGGACCTGTACATCTATGCCATTTCCATTACCAGGTCAGATGACCTTGCCAAAGATGCAGTAGCAGAAGTTTTCGTTAGACTGTGGGATTCAAAAGACGACCTTTCCAGGATCAAAGAAATCAAATCCTACCTGTTGACATCGGTAAAGAATGAATGTATCAAGTCTCTATACCAAAGAAAGAGGCAAGATGATATTGATATTGGAGAGCAGATAGAAAAGATCAGCCCGGAAGATATCCTGTTGGAAAAGGAATTGAAAGAATTCATTGACCGCATAGTTTCTACACTTCCGGAGCAATGTCAACTCATCTTTAAGATGAATAATGTCGATCAAATGAGCTACAAAGAGATCGCTGCAGAATTAAATATTACCACTTCTACGGTAGGAACTCAGATAACCAGAGCTATCCGGCTTATTAGATCCGAGCTATTGGATCATTACAGTACTGGATCCGATAAGAAAAAGTACCTTATGAAATCAATAATCCCGATCATATTTTGCCTTCTCCCCTAAGGATGATAGTTGGTTATTTATTAGTAAAAACTCTTTTTTATTGCCATAATATCAGATGTAAGCTACATTAATTGATAAATGCATAAATATTTGTCCACTTGTCAATAAATTCCCTCTAAATAGATCTATATACTAACAAGTTAAGATTATTTAATAGGGAATGCGTTGGATATAGATCAGATTATATCAAAATACTTAAATGGAGAGATTTCACTTGATGAGCAGCATAAGCTTACTCAATGGTTAAGTGAGAGCCCTGCTAATCAACAGGCATTTGATGATATTAGAAAATATTGGAAAAGCTATTTTAATGATTATCAAGCGGAAAGAGACGAGGTTGAAGGGTGGATCTTTGATCGTATTCATGAGAGAAGTTTAAAGCAGGAGATACCTAAATCTTCCAGGTCATTGCGAATCCGGACATTAACAGGGATCGCGGCATCTATTATATTGATTCTGGGAAGCATTCTGATTATTAATCAATATGAGGAGTTTACAGGAAAAGAGACCATCACTAGCTTACAGCAAAATGCCTTTGTTGAAAAGGTCAGTTTACCTGGACAGAAGATAACGACAAAATTACCAGACGGAACAGTTGTTCATTTGAATTCAGGATCAAGATTAGTTGTTCCGGATAAGTTTAGCCCGACAATCAGAGAGGTTGAATTGACAGGAGAGGCTTTTTTTGATGTGTTTCCCGATCACAAAAGACCTTTTCTTATCAGGACAGGAGAATTTGTAGTCAGGGTCTTGGGCACGTCATTCAATATCAGGGCATACCCAAACATGAAAGACAAATCAGTAGCTGTAAAGACCGGCATCGTAAGTGTGAGTTCGGGGTCCAATAAATCTGTGGAGTTGAACCCAGGACAGATGGTCAATATTCAGGCAGACCGAAGCTTATCTAAGATTACAAAAGTGGATGATAAGCTCATTTATGGGTGGATGGACCATTTCCTGGTTTTCAAGGATGATACATTGTCTGAAGTATTCGAGCAGATTTCTCTTTGGTTTGGAGTTGAGGTCATATATGATGAGAAAGCTGTTCCTCAAAAATTGTTTACTGCAACTTTTGATAATCCAACACTCAAAGAATTAATGCTCAATGTATCTGGTGTATATGGTTTTAATTATAGGATTAATGATGAAGAAGTAATGATTGATTTAAAATAATATAGATAATAAAAAGAGGATCGAACGTCCCTTCTGGTAAAAGTGATTCGATCCTCAATGTATGTTTCAGTATAAACCAAAACAATATGTATGTAAAATTACAAAAATTTGTTAATCGCATGTCAAAGATGGCTGTCTATGCGATGATCATTTGTCAATCTGTCTTTATGGCACTGGCAAGTGAGACGACCGCCCAAAGAAAAAATCTCGAGGAGATATTTATCCAGGTCAATCTGGTTGGAGACTCAGATAATTATGTCCCGCTCAAAGGGCTTATTGCGGAGATTGAATCACTGAGTAATTTCCGATTTGCATATTCCAATGCGGATATTAAAAATAAGTTTATCAAGATCGATGCAGGAAAATGGGATTTATTAAGCTTAATGAATGAAATATCCTCACAAACGGGATTTTCCATTCGGCGTGTGAATGAATCAATAGGGCTTATTCCGCAAGTTGGACATAAACCCAATGTAGAGGAAGAGATCTCAGAACAACATGTTGTTTCCGGAAGAATTACAGACGAAAACGGAGAAAGTCTGCCTGGAGCCACCATACAGGAAAAAGGAACTAAAAATGGGACAATTACGGATGTGAACGGGAATTATTCACTTTCCATCTTAGATGATCAGGCGACCCTTATTGTTTCGTTTGTTGGTTATCAGACCATGGAGGAAAATGTAAACGGAAGATCTATTATTGATATTGCGCTTTCGATTTCATCCCTGGAGGAAGTGGTTGTAGTGGGATATGGAAGAGAAAAGAAGGTAAATCTGACTGGTGCCGTATCCACGGTTAAAAATGAAGAACTGGTTCAGGTGCCTGTGGCTCTCACATCGCAAGCCCTGGCGGGAAGGCTGCCGGGACTCATCAGCAAACAGTCGGAGGGAAAGCCAGGATCCGCACCAGCTATTAGTATTCGTGGATTTGGCACACCTTTAGTGATCGTAGACGGTATACAGCAAGACAATTACTACAATATCGATCCAAACGAGATTGAATCGTTTTCCGTGCTTAAAGATGCGGCTGCTGCCGTATACGGAGCAAGGGCCGGAAACGGTGTGATACTTATCACTACAAAGCGGGGGAATGCCGGCAAACCAATAATTAATTTCAGTGCCAATACGTCGGTACAAAAGCCTACTGTATATCCCGAATTTGTTGACTCGTGGGAATACGCAATCATCCAGAATGAAGCAAATGAGTTTGTAGGCAGAGCTCCTGTATACACAGACGAGGATATCCAGAAATACCGGGAGGGTACTGATCCAGCTTATCCGAATGTAAATCATTATGACGAGATCATTAAGAAATGGTCAATCATGAACAATTACAATCTCAACGTAACTGGAGGTAGTGAGAATATCAATTACTTTCTCTCTGTTGGCCATCTCTCCCAGGATGCCATCTATCAAACTGATGACGTGAACATAAAGCGGTATAACATTCGTTCGAATGTAGATATAAAGCTGGCAAACAATCTTTCAGTAGGACTGGATCTTTCCACCAGAAATTCTATCAATCATGATGTGCCCTTCTCGAGCCAGGCTATTTTTCAAACCATTGGCACGACAACCAATATTTACCCTGCCTATTACCCTGACCAGGACAAACTCCCCTATGTGGGCAGGAGTTCGCACAACGCTCTTATAAAGATTAATCCCGATCTGAGTGGTTACGATAATTCAGATCGAAAGTATATGACTGGTGCCTTAACATTAAAGTATGAAATACCTTTTATTGATGGACTGAATGTTAAGGTAAGGGGCAACTATGTAGGAGACAATCTGTATCGTAAGACATGGACTAAGCCATATTCCACCTATTACTACGACAGGGAAAACGACATCTATTCTGTGGCGTCCTCAGGTGGCTTATACAGTCTGACTGAGCGGCAGGACCGAGAGGAGATGCTTACGCTCCAGACCTTCGTCGAATATCAGAAAACGTTTGGTGAACATGATGTGAAAGCCTTATTTGTTAATGAGATTATCGATACAAAATCGAATTACTTCAATGGTTATAAAGACGGATTCATTTCTGGGGCTGTAGACCAGATGTTCGCTGGTTCAAATGAGAATATGAGTACAAACGGAAGTGCGTTCGAAGAAAGTCGCGTAAGCCATGTAGGACGGTTAAACTATGTGTTTCGCTCCAAATATTTACTGGAAGGCACATTACGTTATGATGCGTCATCACGCTTTTCTCCTGATTATCGTTGGGCTCTTTTCCCAAGTATCTCTGCCGGTTGGCGTATTTCGGAGGAACCATTTATAATGGATAATCTCCCATTTATTGATAATATGAAGATCCGGGCGTCCTATAGTCATATGGGTTACGATTTGAATGCTGCAGCCTATCAGTATTTGTCCACTTTCAGCTACAGCACACAGTATGTATTTGGTAACACACCATATAAAACCATCAGAAATAATGGCATTGAAAATCCTGCAATATCATGGGAAGATATCCATACATACAATATCGGGCTGGAGCTTGAAGTAATGAATGGCAAGCTGGGTATGGAGTTCGATTATTTCTATCGCTTGCGGGAAGGAATATTGGGTACAAGGACAAGCGTGTTGCCCAATACCTTTGGAGCTTCCTTGCCACAGGAAAACATCAATAGTGCGGATAACAGAGGAGTGGAGCTGGTTCTGAATTACCGCAATAACGCCGGTGGACTGAAATATTCTGTAAGTTCCAATTTCTCCTGGACCAGAGCAAAGTATGTGGAATATGCCGAGCAGGAATATGATGATCCGGATGAAGAAAGATTATATAAAAGGACCGGGCAGTGGACTAACAGAACTTTTGGCTACAAAACAAATGGCTTTTTCCAGACGCAATCAGAAATCGACGAAAGTCCGATTGACTATGACCGCAGAGGAAATACCACACTTCAGCCTGGTATGATCAAGTATGTGGACGTAAACGATGACCAGGTGATAGACTGGCGCGACCAGGTTGAAATTGGACGTGGCGGGACACCGGAAATCATGTACGGACTGAATATTAGTGCCCAATACAAGGGTTTTGACCTGAGTATGTTGTGGCAGGGAGCTTCGCATTTTGATATCGAGTTCAGCCAAAACATGCGAACGTTGACCATTAACAGTGTGTGGAACTCCTATAAGTTTCTTTATGATGGTCGCTGGACCCCGGAAAATCCTGATGCTGATTTTCCCAGGACAACGAACGGGCATCACAGCTATCATAACGTGAGATCTGATCTTTGGCTTAAACCTGGTGATTACGTGAGGTTAAAGAACTTTTCGGTAGGGTATTCTATACCAGCTTCATTGACCCAGCGCATTAATATCGACAAAGTGAGAGTATACGTAGCGGGATATAACGCGCTCACATTAAGCAGGTTGGGGAAATTCCCTTTTGACCCGGAAGGAATAGGTACAAGCTGGACCTACCCGCTGTACAAATCCTTTTCCCTGGGACTTAATATATCGCTTTAAAACTTTAAAAGACTTATTATGAAACGTTTATTTTATATAGTACTTCTTTGTACGCTATTCTCATGCGAAGATCTTTTCGACCGGGCTCCGCTTGACAAAATTTCCAGTAGTGATGTTTGGAGCGATCAGCAACTGATAGATGCCAATCTTGGTTATCTCTATGCATCAACGCCGTTTTATTATGCTGAGACCTCTCTTGGGGTAACGCAGCCAGCCTATATGGGTGCTGAAGCTTACGTTCATGATGCCAGCTCTTCCTGGATTCAGGGCACGTTGACTGAAACTGGTGGCGTATGGGAATTTTGGGCTTATGCACAGATTCGTGAGCTCAATTCATTTATTGCTAATGTAGCTGAAGCACCCATCGACGCTGACATTCGAGATATCAGAGTTGCCGAAGCACGCTTTCTCAGGGCTTTCGATTACTTTGAAATGGTCAAACGATACGGTGGCATCCCCATTATTACAGAGCCACAGCCTATTGATGCCCCGGAAGAAGAATTGTTTGTGTCGAGGAATAGTGAACAGGAAGTGTACGATTTTATTGCTACTGAATGCGATGCCATTGCAGATATTTTACCCGCTGCATCGCCTGAGTACGGCCGTGCTACAAGGTATGCTGCATTAGCCCTTAAATCACGGGCCATGTTGTATGCTGCCAGTATCGCTACGTTTGGTACACAACAGTTGAATGGCTTACTGGGATTCCCTTCAGGAGAAGCAAATACTTACTGGCAACAGGCTTATGATGCTGCCAAACTCATCATAGATTCCGAACAATTTGCCTTGTATGAAGAGCATGACGACAAGGCTGTGAATTACCAGTATATTTTTCTGGACGAGAGGAATAGTGAGACCATTTTTGCCAAGGTATATAACGGGAAAGATCAGGTAGGGCATTCATTCGATTATTACAACTTTCCTGCAGGGTTTGAAAGAAACTGGGGAGGTACAACCTCTGTCTATCTTGAAACAGTAGAAGATTACGATTACAGGGATGGTACGAACGGAAAATTAGACCGGGATTTTCTTCAGAGTAATCTTATAAGTTTTGATGAATTGTTTGATAATAAAGATCCGAGATTTTTCGCTTCGATTCTATTTCCAGGAGCTACTTTCCGCAATGGAAAGGTGTATTGCCATAATGGTACCTTTTACGATGGAGAATTAGTTACAGCCACCACAGTGATCGGTGAGTATGATGGCGAAGCCTGGTATGCAAGAGCCAATGCCTGGAGCAAGAACTATGTGACTGGTACAGGATTTCCTTTGAGAAAACTTGTCGACGAGCCCGACGAACAGCCGTTATCCAGTGAATCAGATAGCGATTATATTGTTTTCAGATATGGTGAAGTACTGCTGAACATGGCAGAAGCAGCATTGGAACTGGGGGAACAAGATGAAGCGTTGGAATATGTGAACAAGATAAGGGAACGTGCAGGCATGATATTACTCGGGTCGGTAAGTCGTGAAGAGATCAGGCACGAACGAAATGTAGAGCTGGCTTTTGAAGGTCATCGTTTCTGGGACCTGAGGAGATGGCGTCTTGCAGTTGATGAACTTTCAAAAGAGCTGCATTGCATTAAGACCAATTTTGACTGGGATACTAAACGCTACGAAGTAACTGTAGAAAAGCAGGATGTCGTGACAAGGGGATTCGAGGAACGGCATTACTATTTCCCTATCACAGTGAGCCGTATCTCCAATAACCCTAACCTCGCCCCTGAAAATCCGGGGTACTAAGGAAGTATATGGGGTACAAATCTGATAACGGAAAGTTCTAACCGTAAAACCAGGGACAACTAATTAGCAAGGGTATCTCGCATGAACAAGGACTGTGGGGGTAGGATTGTGAGATGCCTTTGCAAAAATCAAAATTTAAATCAACTAATGGATATATGTAAAATAGCAGGCTGCTTGCTTTTTATTACAGCCTCTTTTCAGCCGGTGGATGGCCAGCAAAAACTTATTGAAGAAGCTAAGCTATTTGCTTTTGGTGCAGTCGCGGATGTACAATATGCCGATGTGGAATCCGCAGGCAAGCGACATTACCGAGGGTCGTTAAAGAAGTTGGAGAAGTGCCTTTCGATTTTTAATGACCATGACCTTGCTTTTGTAGTACACCTGGGCGATTTGATAGACCGTGATTATAACAATTTTGTTGAACCATTGACAATATTCGAGCGATCGAAAGCACCGGTACATTATGTCATAGGCAATCATGAGTTTGCGGTGGCAGATAGTGTGAAGAAAAAAGTTCGTGGCCTACTGAAGAATAAAAAGGGGTACTATGATTTTGAATTTGGGAACGTACGGTTTGTTGTGTTGGATGGCATGGATATAAGCCTATATGCATCTGTTGAAGGAACGAAACCTTATCATAAAGCAAAAGCCATATACGATAGCCTGAAAGAAGCAGGCGCGAACAATGCATATCCCTGGAATGGTGGTTTAGGCAGTAAACAGCTCTCCTGGCTGGATAAGGTGTTGAGTAAATCAGATCGGAAAGAACAACACGTGATCCTTTTTAGTCACTTCCCGTTACTGCCGGAAACAGGCCTTCAGTTATGGAATAACCATAATGTGCTCGAATTGATATCTGACCATCCAAGTGTAGTTGCCAGCATTACTGGTCATCATCATGCTGGTGAATATGTCCTGTATGGTGGTGTTCATCATCTTACACTGAAAGGTATCGTGGAAGCTGAACAGGAAACTACCTGTGGTATCATTGATGTATATGGGGATAAACTGATTGTGAATGGATACGGTGATGAAGAAGACAGGACCCTATATTTTGCTAAATAAGGCAGGTAAACTTCCCATTTAATTTATGTGTGTGATGAAACTATAGAAGATGATACTAAAGATAAAAAAACTACTATATCCTACAACTTGTATATTGATGATGCTCTCAATGAGAGGATTTGCTCAGCATGAAAAGCAATGGGAGCAATATGTCTCGATTGAAGAAAATGATACTGAGAAGGAAATAATTTACAAGGCGGCGCACCTGGTTCCGTCTGATAGACAGATGGCCTGGCAAGAACTGGAGTTTACCTGTTTTCTGTCTTTTGGTATTAACACTTTTACTGACCGGGAATGGGGAACGAGAGATTACACTCCAGCGATGTTTAATCCTTCAACAGTCGATGCCCGTCAATGGTGTAGGGTGGCTAAAGAGGCAGGCATGAAGCTCATGCTTCTGGTTAGTAAGCATCATGATGGATTTTGTCTTTGGCCCTCGAAAAAAACGGATTTTACGGTTGCCTCCTCACCCTGGAAAGATGGTAAAGGGGATGTTATGAAGGAACTGGCAGATGCCTGCAGAGAGTACGGTCTAAAGCTCGGTGTTTACCTGTCGCCATGGGATATGCATGAGCCAACCTACGGATCTGAAGCCTATAATGACTTCTTCGTTGGTCAGCTAACTGAATTGCTCACTAACTATGGACCAATAGCTGAGGTATGGTTTGACGGAGCCAGTGGTGAGGGTCCCAATGGTAAAAAACAAGAGTACGACTGGGATAGATACTACCACACGATTAGAAAACTTCAACCGGAAGCAGTCATTGCTGTAATGGGTCCTGATGTACGTTGGGTAGGTACAGAGACTGGCTACGGTAGAGAGACAGAATGGAGCGTTGTTCCAGTGAATACCAGTGAGCAAAGCCGAATAGCTGGTAATTCGCAGCAGCAGGAAGGATCCGGTACTTTTATTCCGGAAGGAAATCGCATGGAACAAGACCTGGGGAGTCGTAAGAAGCTGTTGGGAGCACCCGGTCTGATCTGGTATCCTTCGGAGGTTGATGTGTCCATACGACCTGGATGGTTTTATCATCCGAGGGAAGATTCTCTGGTGAAAACACCGGAAAAACTTGTGGATATTTATTACAGTTCTGTTGGTATGAATTCTTTACTACTGCTCAACCTTCCTCCTGATAGGCGAGGGGTGATACATGAAAATGACATCAGAAGTGTCATGGGGATGCGTAGAATTCTTGACGAGACTTTTAGTGAAAATATAGCAGTACATGCCAAATTGGATGCTACCAATACAGGCATAGGTTTTTCTCCTGATAAGATGGTGGACGGAGACACCCGGACCTACTGGGCTGCTTCCCCTGGTATAACGTCTGCAATCATTGAGATAAACCTGAAGAGCATACGTTCGTTCGACCGGCTATTGCTTCAGGAAGATATACGAAATGGGCAGCGTATCGAATCATTTACAATAGAATATTTTGATGGTTTTAACTGGAAAAGGATTACAGAAGCAACGACGGTTGGTTATAAGCGGCTACTCCGTTTCGAAACAGTAAAGGGATCACGAATTCGTGTAAATATTCTTTCTTCACGCGACCGACCCGAGATATCCGAAATAGGCGTCTTCATGTCGTCAAAAGACGATATTATGCCATAATGGCTTTGATCATTGTTGGTTTTTAGCTTCAAGGGCTAAAGTATTATCGCCTATTAATAGTTGATCTGGCTTACTCTTATTTTTTACTTAAACATTCGTATTTCATGAATTTTAACCTTTTTATACTATGCGTTTTTATAGTGTCTTTGCCGTTATGTGCACAGCAGAGTTCTCAAAATTTAAGTCATAAAGATTCTATTAAAATATATCCTGGTGGACATGAGTATCCGGTTACTAGGTTTCCACAAAAATTTAAATCCCGAAAACCAAGGAACATCATTCTTATGATTGGTGATGGTATGGGGGTAAGCCAGGTATTTGCCGGTCTTACAGCAAATCGGGGCCATCTGTTCCTGGAAAATTTTAGTCACATAGGTTTTTCAAAAACACAATCAACAGATAGCTACATTACCGATTCGGCTGCTGGAGCCACAGCACTGTCTGCTGGAGTTAAATCTTATAACGGAGCCATTGGGGTGGCTTTGGATGCCGAAGGAGATACAATTCCGGTTGAAACTGTTCTGGAGATGGCAGAAGCGAAAGGTTTGTCAACAGGTTTGGTCTCCACCTCAGCTATTACACATGCCACTCCGGCTTCATTTATTGCGCATCAACCCAGTCGTAACCTGTACGAAGCCATAGCTGCTGATTTTTTGGATACTGATATCGATGTGTTTATCGGTGGAGGGTACAATCACTTTGCCAGGCGGAAAGACGGCCGTGACCTAATCGAAACCCTTAAGAAAAATGGATACCTGGTCGAGCAGGATATGGACCGCATTGCTAATGTACGTTCAGGAAAGCTTGCCGGACTTACAGCCCCTGAACACAACGGCATGTATGCTGAACGAAAAGATATGCTTGTGCGATCAACACAAACGGCTCTTACGATTCTTTCGCAGAATCGTAAGGGATTCTTCCTAATGGCAGAGGGTTCACAAATTGATTGGGGGAGCCATCATAACAATACTATTTATACCGTAGAAGAAATGCTGGACTTTGATCGTGCAATAGGAGAGGTACTGGCGTTTGCTGCTGATGATGGGCACACACTTGTCATTGTTACAGCCGACCACGAAACTGGAGGACTTTCCCTCGTGGACGGTGACATGAAGTCGGGCATGGTGAAAGGGAGCTATTCGACGAGCTGGCATACTTCTGTCATGGTACCTGTTTTTGCCTACGGCCCTGGAGCGGAACATTTTACCGGGATCATGGATAACACAGATATTGCCTTGAAGATCATGAATCTTCTTGGATTTCGATGATCCCATATATATCAGAAGAATTGGTCAAAATCACAAAAACTATTTTGAATAAGAAAATGGTCAGAAATAAAAGAAATTATTGGCAGATACTCTTTCTGCCCATCCTGGTGAGTATTTTATTCATTAAGTGCAGTCAATCGGGGGAGCCTGCTTTCGAGGTACGCGATGGAGAATTCTGGTATGAAGGTAACCCCGTGCCTGTGTATTCTGGGGAGATGCACTATGCAAGGGTGCCAAAAGCGTACTGGCGTCACCGGCTGAAGATGATCCGTGCAATGGGACTCAACACAGTAGCAACTTATGTATTCTGGAACTACCACAACACAGCACCTGGTATATGGGATTTTGAGACCGGGAACCGGGATATAGCAACGTTTCTCCGAATAGCACAGGAAGAAGGGCTCTTCGTTATCCTGAGGCCTGGGCCGTATGCTTGTGCTGAATGGGAGTTTGGGGGCTACCCCTGGTGGCTACAAAAAAACGAAGCACTTACCATCCGCACTAACAACAGGCCTTTCCTTGACTCATGTCGTGTTTACATCAATAAACTAGCGGAACAGGTGAGACCATTTCAGGCCGTCAATGGCGGACCGATAATCATGGTGCAGGTGGAGAATGAATTTGGTTCTTACGTATCACAACGAAAGGATATACCGGAGAAAGAACACCGAGCTTATAATCATGCAATACATCAGATACTGATAGAAGCAGGTCTGGAAGGACCGTTCTTTACATCAGACGGAAGCTGGTTGTTCGATGGTGGAACGCTACCAGGAGTCCTACCTACTGCAAATGGCGAGGGTGATGTCAATAACCTCAAAAAAGTGGTAAATAAATACCATAACGGACAGGGGCCTTATATGGTGGCTGAGTTCTATCCTGGTTGGTTAGACCATTGGGCGGAGCCTTTTAATCGAATACCAACGAATAAAATCGTGAAGCAAACTGAAAAATACTTGCAGAATGATGTTTACTTTAATTTCTACATGGTACATGGCGGGACAAACTTTGGATTTACCTCCGGGGCTAACTACAGTAATGATCATGACATACAGCCAGATCTTACCAGCTACGACTATGATGCCCCGATAAGCGAGGCGGGATGGCCAACAGATAAATATATGGCTGTACGTAAACTCATGATGGAATATGTTGATTACAATATCCCTGAGATTCCTGAAAGAAATCAGGTCGGCAAGATTCCTGACATTCATTTAACAAAATCGGTGGACCTCTTTGAATGGGTCGAAGATATGGAGCCAGTCTATGGGGATAATCCTCTTACTTTTGAAGAGCTCGACCAGGGCTATGGGTATGTATTGTACAGACGTCACTTTAGTCAACCGGTCAGTGGGATTCTAACAATAGAGGGTCTGCGTGACTATGCGTTGGTGTACGTAAATGGAAAAAAGATAGGTGAGTTAAATCGTGTATTCAATCAATATCAGCTGTATATTGAGGTCCCGTTCAACAGCAGGGTTGATATCCTGGTTGAAAACATGGGACGAATTAATTATGGTGCGGAGATTACGCATAATACAAAAGGTATAATTGCTCCTGTAAAGATTGGCAATACTGAGATCACCGGGGACTGGGAAATGTATCAGTTGCCCATGTTAGAAGAGCCTGATCTTAGGATGGACGCCGAAGGGTATGAACTGGGGCATCCGGTGATTTATCAAGGCACATTTGAAGTAGAACAACTTGTAGATACCTTTCTTGATATGACCTCATGGGGAAAAGGAATTGTCTTTGTAAATGGTCATCACCTGGGAAGATACTGGCATGTTGGACCCCAGCAAACCCTATATCTCCCGGGATGCTGGCTGGAAAAGGGACTTAACAGGATTGTAGTGTTTGAGCAGCAAAACGACCGACCACAGGAAATGATCAGGACTACTGAAATGCCGGTACTACAGGATCTACATTTAAGGGACATTAAAGATTAGTTGTATGGCAGTAATTTCTAATAAACAAAATTCACTAGGGAACCGTCTTGAGAAATGTTATTCCGGAGCAGTTTATGACGTTCTCCGTGGCATGGGTTTCCCCAACCAGACATTGCCCTATACCATTCATCCAATAAATACAGAAATTAAGCTGGCTGGTCTTGTTTACGCAGTGAGTGGACGGTGTGATGAGCAGATGGATCCTCATGAAACACTGCTGCAATGGACAGGATTACTGTCAAAAGCACCAACGGGGAGCGTGGTGATCTGCCAGCCTAATGATGATACCCTGGCCCATATGGGTGAATTGTCTGCGGAAACTTTACAGTTCCGCGGTATCCGGGGATACATCGTCGATGGTGGGTGTAGGGATTCGGCATTCATCAACAAAATTGGGTTCAAGGTATTCTGTAAATATTTCACACCGGTGGATGTGGTAGGAAGATGGGCACCGGATGCTTTCGGAAAACCCATCAAAATCGGAAAGGTAACGATAAACTCAGGAGACTTTGTCATGGCGGACAGGGACGGAATAGTCATCATTCCAAAAGACATTAGCGAGGCAGTAGTGGAGAAAACCGAAGAGGTCATACAGACTGAAAGCAAGGTAAGAAAAGCTATCCTGGAGGGGGTAGATCCACAGGAAGCCTATTTGAAGTACGGTAAATTTTAATGCTCATAAATTTAAGACCATGAAATCCATTTCTCTTATTGACACCCACGTGCATTTTTTAGATCCAACCAGGTTAAGATATGACTGGATCAAATCGGTAGAGGCGCTGAATCGACCATTTTTATTAAAAGATTATCAGCAGGCCACCCAGGGGATCGACATAGACAAAATGATATTTGTTGAAGTCAACTGTCATCCTGATTCCAATGAAGAAGAAGTGAAATGGGTAGAGGAAATGGCTAAAAATGATGGCCGCATTCAGGCGATGGTGGCTTACGCTGATCTTACGGATGCCAGCAATATTGATGATAATCTAAAGGAGCTAGCTGCTCATAAGCTGGTGAAGGGCATCCGACATAACATACAGTTTAATCAACCGGGTTTCGCTATTCAGCCGGACTTCATTACTGGTGTCCGGAAGGTGCTGGATCTGGGTATGCATTTTGAATTGTGCATCACCCATGATCAGTTAGAGGAATGTATTCAGCTCGTCAATGCCGTACCTGAAAAACCACTGGTATTGGATCATTGCGGAAAGCCGGGTATCAAAGACGGAGAAATAGAAAATTGGAAAAAGAATCTTAGTCAGTTGGCTCAATATGAGCATGTTTATTGTAAAGTTTCCGGGCTCCTGACAGAAGCCAATGTGGAGCACTGGAGAAAGGAAGATTTAATCCCATATGTGGATCACGTGCTTGAATGCTTTGGGCATAAGCGCATATTATATGGTGGAGACTGGCCGGTTTGTACGTTGGCAGGAAGCTACCAGGATTGGTTCGAATTTGTAAGAGAATGGACCAGCAACTGGAGCGAACAGGATCAAAGTGATTTTTACCAGAATAATGCCAAACGGTTCTACAGGTTATAAGCATAAACATTACAATCAAAAATTGAAAATATTAATTCTATAAAATGAAGATAACAGATATAGAAATACGGCTGTGTAAACATGCCACACCTGCTATGAAAGACAGTGAAATGAGAGATGGAGTGAAATCCGATCTTGAGTTTCTGGTCATTTCCATGAAAACAGATGAAGGCATACAGGCAGAAACCTTTGGCTTTGCCGGCCGAGGCGCAAAGATTGCCGGTCAGATTGCGGCCGATGTGTTAAAACCATTTTTCCTGGGCAAAGACCCTGATTATCGCGAAAAGCACTGGCATGACTATCGGATGGCTGACCGGTGGTGGAATCACCTTCCTATTTATTCCTACGGGCCATTTGATATTGCCTGCTGGATCCTTGCGGCAAAGGCTTCCGAGCTTCCCTTGTACAAATTTTTAGGTGCCTACCGGGATAAAGTACCCATTTATGCCAGTTCTTTGGTTAATAATACGCCTCAAGATTATGCCAAACAAGCGTTGAAAATCAAAGATCGCGGCTGGGCGGCATTCAAACTTCACCCCCCGGGGGAAATGAAATTTGATATTGAGGCTTATAATCTGTGCAGAGAAGCAGTTGGTAAGGATTTCAAGCTCATGGCGGATCCTGTAGCGTGTTATAACCATCAGGAGGCATTCAGAATTGGAAGGTTGCTTGAAAAACTGGACTACTACTGGTTTGAAGAGCCATTGTATGATGTAGACTTTCATGGTTTGCGAATGTTAACAGAAAAACTAGATATACCCATTTGCGGAACAGAAGTGATTGTAGGGAGTCACTATAGTACTGCTGAATGCATCTCATCAAAGGTGGTCGATATTGTGAGAACAGATGTTTCCTGGAAGGGGGGTATCACACCGGTGATGAAAACAGCCCATCTGGCGGAGTCTTTTGGTGTGCAGTGTGAGATCCACACGGCGATTTATATGCCTCTTGAGTTGGTGAATCTGCATTGTGCAGCTGCGATGAAGAACTGCGAATTCTTTGAAGTCCTTGACCCGGTGGAATATTTTGATTTTGGATTGGCCGAACCCATAAAAATAGAAAACGGACATGCTCATCTTCCTGAGGGACCAGGACTCGGAATTGAGCTGGATTGGAATTTGATAGATAATTGTACGTTTCAAATACTTTAGGAATAAGCAGAACCCTAAAGACAAAACCTAAAATATGTCACTGATTGATATTCTGGTTATTGCAATTTACATCATTGGAATCCTCGTCATTGGACTTTGGGTAGTCAGAAAACAGAAGCTTAGTGCCGAAGGATATTTTCTGGCCGGTCATTCTCTCAAATGGCCTGTAATAGGAGCTGCATTATTTGCATCCAATATTTCGACTATTCATCTGGTGGGCCTGGCAGCATCGGGTTTTAATGACGGATTGGTCTGGGGCAATTTTGAATGGATGGCAGTATTTGTACTCATCATCCTGGGTTTAATTTTTGCACCTTTTTACTACAAAACCAAAATCGCTACGCTTCCGGAATTTCTGGAGCTTAGGTATAATGCTACTGCCCGAACCTGCCTTGCGATCCTGGCGATGCTTGGTGCTTTATTTATGCATATTGGTGTAAGTCTTTATGCCGGAGCGGTTGTATTTGAACACTTCTTCGGGTTGAATATTTATGTTTCTATTTTATCGATTTCTCTGATTACCGCAATATATACAGTCATTGGAGGCTTAGAGTCTGTGGTGATCACAGAAACCATACAAACAATTATTCTGATTATAGGTACCGTTGTTTTAACAGCTTTTGGATTTATGGCTCTTCCGGATTACGGGATTCATACCTGGGAGGCTCTAAAAGCTGCAGCCAAACCTGATCAACTAAGTATGATTCCATCACCTGTAAATACGTCTGGTCTTACCTGGTCGGCAATATTATTGGGATATCCAGTCCTGGGTGTTTGGTACTGGTGTGCCGACCAAACAATCGTTCAGCGAGTGCTTGCAGCCAAGACGTTGAATGATGCCAAAATAGGACCCCTGTTTGCAGCGGTAATTAAAATACTTCCTGTATTCATTCTTGTATTACCGGGAGTTTTGGGCTATGTATTATTTGGTGATATCATTTCAGATGCGAATGATACATTTCCTGTTTTAATCTCCGAATTATTGCCAACAGGATTAAAAGGGTTGATGGTTGCAGCATTACTTGCAGCTTTGATGAGTACGATTGCAGCAGCATTAAACAGTGCAGGCACCCTGGTTTCCATTGACATAGTCAAAAGGTACAATCCGGAAGTTTCTGATAAAAGGCAGGTTTTGATTGGTCGTGTGACTGCTGTGATCGTGATGCTTGTAGCCATATCCTGGTCACCGCTTGTTGCCAGGTTCAACAGCATTTTCGAAGCCATCACTGTTTTGTTAAGTGTGATATCCCCACCGATCACTGCTGTATTTCTTTGGGGTGTGTTCTGGAAAAGAGGTAATAGCCAGGGAGCCTTAGCCACTTTTATCGGGGGATTTGTTTTAGGGCTCACTGCTTTCTTAATTGATTTTCCTACGTTTGGTGATGTTAAAATCATAACCGAAACCTGGGGAATCTCATTTATGATGCAGGCTTGGTGGCTATTTGTATGTTGCTCGGTCATCTTTGTGGTTGCCAGCCTGTTAACGCCACAACCGGATTATAGCAGAATCAAATCCTGCACCATGAATTCACCTCTTGATTTTTTGAAAAATGAAGAAGGGGAAACCCGTAATCTACCCTTAATGATATCAGGCTTATTGATTGTGACCATGATATTGCTCTATATCATTTTTAGTTAAGAAAATATGTATTGCTATGAATAAGATTCTATTCTTTTTGATACTCAGTCTTACTGCCTGTACCCAGTCCCCTCAGGAAGCTAAAGAGCGTGAAACTAATACTGAGTCTGCTCAAAAGGTCAGGAGGTTTGGATCTGTAATCAAAATAAAACCCGACATGATCGAACGATATAAAGAATTACATGCCAATCCGTGGCCTGAGGTTCAGGAGCAAATTCACGAAAGTAACATTCGTAATTATTCCATCTACCTGAAAGATGATTACCTCTTCAGCTATTTTGAATATGTAGGAGATGATTTTGAAGCAGACATGAAGAAGATGGCTGAAGATTCTGTTACCAGGGAATGGTGGAAAGAAACGGATCCCTGTCAGATCCCACTGGAAACCAGGGAAGAGGGAGAATGGTGGGCAGGTATGGAGGAAGTATTTCACCAGGATTAATAAAAAATTGAAGATTTTAGAATCAGCGTTATTTGAGCAAATAGCAAAGCCTTGAAGGGATGTTATCATTAAAAAACCAAAATACTGAACTTCATTTTGATTGAAATCCATAAGAATGAGTGAATTAATAGAGCCTACAAAGAAACTGAAACCTATCGCCATCATTGGGGCAGGCGGTATTGTGAGAGATGCTCATTTACCCGCTTACAGAAAAGCAAAATTTGAGGTTAAATCTATTTACGACACGGATATTGAGAAAGCGGAAAAACTGGCTAAGGATTTTGAGATTCCAGTCGTTTGTAAAGGGTTAGAAGAATCCATACTAGTGTCAAATAAAGAGGGCTGTGTTTATGATTTGGCCATACCTGCTTCTGCAATACTCAAGGTACTTCCAGAATTGCCGGATGGGTCGGGAGTCCTTATTCAAAAACCGATGGGTGAAAACCTGGAACAGGCATATAAGATTCTGGAGTTGTGCAACAAAAAGAATTTGGTGGCAGGCATCAATTTCCAGCTTCGTCATGCACCCTACATTACTGAAGCCAGAAAGGTGATCGACAGTGGACAAATTGGTGAATTACATGATATTGATGTGCGACTAAATGTGTATACGCCATGGCATCTATGGGACTTCCTCTACCAGATACCCAGGGTGGAAATTCTTTATCACAGTATTCATTACATCGACATGATCAGGTACTTTTTGGGTGACCCTAAAGGAGTGTTTGCCAAGACTACCAGACACCCAAACATGAAGAAGCTTGCCTCTACGAGATCTTCGATCATTATGGACTATGGAGATATGATCCGGGCCAACATCAACACCAACCATGGTCATAATTTTGGACTAAAAAATCAGGAGTGTTATTTCAAGTTTGAGGGAACTGAGGGAGCGATCAAAATCCGGGTGGGTGTTTACCTGGATTATCCAAAAGGCTTACCCGATGAGTTTGAATTCATTTCCCTGAAAGATGGAAAAGGCTGGAGAAAGGTGAAAATTGAAGGTTCATGGTTTCCTGATGCATTTATTGGTCCTATGAGAGGGCTTATGCTAAAAATGGAAGACAGCTCATATCCCTATGCCAATGCTATTGAGGATGCCATTCATACCATGGAAGTAGTTGAAAAATGCTATCAATGTGGTCTTCCATAACTGGTTCTTAGACCCCATCTTTTTTTTGAAGTAGTGGGGGTTATTGTTTGCACTTTAATTGGGCAGGAAAAGTGCCGAATGCTGGAGTCGAACCTGCATCTCATTCCTGGGAATGCGCTTTCACAGTATGGGTACTTTCGTTCCACACGTCCATATGGAAGATTCTTTTGAATCTATTACCAATTAAGCTAATTCGGCAAATATGATCAATGATCATTACGATGGATGGCATTCCGAACAACAATAATAGTAACCATTCGATGCTGGATATAAACTACTAGCCATCTGAACAGCTGGCAATCAGTATGATATCCCAGATCAAGTTAATTTCTTTTTTTGGTAGGTAAACACAACTGGTAATTGTATTATGTGCCTTATGATCCCATTTTGTTGAGCAATTCTATTGACAACAAAATTAAACATATTTCGACACCTCTTAAAAATTTCACGGGATCTTAATTTTTCTACTATATAATTTTTAAATGCAATACAATAGTGGTAAAATTATAACATTATAATGTTATTTACGAAATAAAATTTGAACAAAATGGAACAAAACGCGACAGATCAAAAGACAACAAGGGTTGGATATGTGGCCTCAGATGCGACAACTAAAACCTTTGAAAGTGGAAAGAAAGTTACAAATGTGACCATCCTTTCCGGATCAGGAGAAAACAAGACTGCAACTTATGTACGAGGTTGGAATGCAATGGCTGACAGGTTAGCAGATATCAAGACAGGGGAGAAGTGGGAATTCAAAGGTGATCTCAAAGTGGAAACCAAGGATGATAAGTCATTCGATGTGATGACAGCCCGTGAGGCCTACCCTCATATTAAGAAGGAGATCCAGGGAGAGGTCAAACACATCAACGACAAGAAGCTGGGAAAAACCGACATGAAAAACATCATGGTGGTTAGCAGTGAGATGGAGGGTGGAAAAGAAGTCAGCAATGTTTACAACATCGAATTATATGGAAAGAAAAATATGGACAAAGCCAATGGGATTAAGGTGGGAGATATTGTCTCAACCAAAGGTCATGTCCGGATGTACGATTATCAAAAAGATGGAGAGTTGAAAGTCAACAGGTCTTTTCAGAATCCGGTGGAAATTGAAAATCACACCGTTTCCAAGGAGAAGAAAATGTCTGTTGACAATGATATCAAACCAGATGTCGCGAAGGCACCTAAAGCCAAGCCAAAGGGTAAAGGTGTTAGTATGTAAGAGTAAATGGTCGACTCGGAAAAAAGAAGTCTTTATCATTCAGGGCTTGTGCTTGTGACCTTTATGTCTCTACTACTTGTGGTTGACTTTCTCATAAGGTTTCTAAACCCGAGTTTGTCCTTGAGTGGTTTGGACTTTTTTGATAAGGCGATGATAATAACGGTTGAAAATATTCAGTCTAAGATCACATGGTTGCGAGGCACCCTGGTTTTGGGGATCATTGGTTTGTCCCTGTTGAAGATAAAAGAATTTGGTAAAAAGAATATCTGGCCTAGGGTCGGATATCTAATACTGGCATTGGTATTGATCATAATTTTTCTCAGAGGTTATTCAAACTCCCACTACTACAATTTGATCATCTATCCTATGGTCTTGATTGAACTTTTTTGGGTGATCCCGAAAGGAGTGCAATCAATATTTTTCTTTGGTAAGAGTTCGGATAGCAGTCTTGAAAAGGTCAGTGGTAAGGATGATGAATTCACATTTACCTTTCATACGGATAAGGGTCAATTGAATTTGTTGGATGCCAGGACTGCCACCTTTATTGAAGGTTCTGCCAAGGCTGGAAAGACGGCCTCGCTGATAATACCCATTATCGTCCAGGCTATTGAGAATGGTTTTGCCGGTCTGATCTATGACTATGAGGGTGACCTTCGGGAGGAAGGTTCTGGACTGCTATCCAGGACTGCTTATTCAGCTTGTAAGAAGGCCAATGGAAAAGTGAATTTTGCCATCATTAACTTCACTGATCTGAGCAGGACTGTACGATGCAATCCGCTTTCCTCACGCTACGTTTCCAGCTACAACCATGCGGTTGAATTGGCAACTGTGATCATGTACAACATCAACCGGAACTGGTCAAAGCATAAAGACTTCTGGGCTGAGAATGCAATCGCTGCTTATGCTGCAACCATCTGGTATTTCAGAAGGAACCATCCCCGGTATTGTACAATTCCACACATTACGGAATTCCTGTTAAAGGACTTCCGCAAAGTGCTCAGGGTTTTGCAGACAGATGACGATGTCGCACCGTATATCAGACCCATCCTGGCCGCCCTCGACCGTGACGCGTCGGGACAGATAGCCGGTGCTGAGTCTAGCACTCAGTTTCCATTATCCAGGATGAGATCACCCGAAGTCTACTATGTTTTTAATCCTGATCAAGATCAAGAATTTGACCTGGATATCACCAATAAAGAAAACCCTGTGATGCTGTCCATATGCAATTCTCCGGAGCTACAAAATGCCCTGGCTCCGGCCATCGGTGCGATCATCCAGGTATGTAAAGTTCAGATGAATAAACTGGGCAAACAGAAGAGCATTTTCCTCTTCGATGAGATGCCAACGATCTATGTAGATAAGGCCGATAAGATCCCAGCTGAGGCCAGGAAGAAACAGGTCTGTACCTTCTTTGCTGTTCAGGCTTATGAGCAGCTGGTCCGGGATTATGGAATCCAGAATGCCGGGGTTATTCGAAATGCTTGTGGGAATCTATTTACCGGTGTATCAAGTGTGGACTCAGCTGAGATGATCTCTAAGATGATGGGTGATAATAAGCAGGAAGATTATTCATTGACCAGTAGTGATTCAGGTCAGTCAATTACCCAATCTCTCAAGTCAGAGAGAGTCCTCAAAGCCAGTGAAATTGCAGGTCAGGATACCGGACATTTTTCAGGCCGGATACTGGGAGGAAAGCCACCCTATTTTTCAGCCCAATTCCAATACAAGGAATACGCGGCTGAAGAGATCCCACATTTCAACTTCCCTGTTTTGATGGGTGATTTCGATTCCCAGGAAATGATCCTTCGGCTCATGGTCCGGGAAAACTATCAACAGATCATTCAGGACATTAACGACCTGGTTACAAATTATGAATCCAAACTCAACCTTGATGAACAAGATGATTAAGTTTTTCTACACAGATACAAATGATCAAACCAACCTGGTTTTAGGTAATGCCAAACAGATTTGAAATGAAATTATATCACCTCATAGCTAGTAAAACGCTAAACCTTCCTGCCTATCAGGTACAGGGCAAATCTGTAATAGTGCAACACAGCTCACACCTATCAGAACCAGTTGCATTTATCGACCAAAGCCATCCCCAAAAAATACTCAGTGAAACGTATAGAGTATGCTGAAAGATACATTGTACAAGGAACCACTTACTGATCCTTCCGCACTCACTCAGCGCAGAGGGAGCAAGACGTGTTTTAAACGGTTCAAAACTCCGCAAGGCTCCGTAATGAACGCGCTTAAAACACCGTCTTGGTTTTGCTTGACGTTCCGCTACTCTCCACTACAAAACGATCAGATGCCCAGACCTAAAAAAGCAATTAAACGACAGGAAAAGCTGACGCTTTACTATACAAAATCAGAGTTCAGGATCATCTCAAAACTGGCAGATGACCATGGCCTTTCCAAAGCTGAATTTGCCCGGATCAAGAGTCTGAATCATACGCTTAAAACCAGACTGACTCCGGAGGAAGTTGATCTCTATAAGAAGCTAGTTGGCATGTCCAATAACCTTAACCAATTGGCCCACCAGGCAAATGTTGGAAAGACCATGTCACTACAAATAATTAAGACACTTGAAGCCATCAACAACATAACCGACAAGCTCAGATGATCGGTCAGGTAACCATAGGAAAATCCTTCGGTGGAGTGGTCAGATATGTGATGGAAAAAGACCAGGCAGAAGTACTCGATCAGTCCGGGGTCAGAACGGATGATCCTGTTCATGTAGTCCAGGATTTTAATAGCATCAGAACTCAAAAGTTCGGGATCAGAAATGCGGTCTGGCACACCTCCATTTCGTTCGCATACAATGACAAGCTAACCAGAGAAAATATGATTGCCATTGGCAAGGATTACCTCGAACAAATTGGTTTAAAGGATCACCAGTATTTGATGGTCAGGCACCAGGATACTCAGCATGAACATATTCACATTATTTCCAATCGGGTGGGGTACAATGGGGAGCTGGTAAGTGACCGATGGTGCAAGAACAGAACAGCGAGTATCTGTGATAAACTAGAGAAAAAGTACGGACTTACCATTGCTAAAGATCAGAGTAAAAAGAACGGTAAACTCAATGATAAGATACCTGTTAGAAAGGCTACGCGTGACAAGATCAAAATCGCCATTACCCAGGCACTTGAAAAGGGAATTAAAGATTATGATGAGTTGAAATTCTATCTGAAAGAACAAGGGATTGATATGAACTTTCAATTGCAGGGGACCGGCAGAATAAACGGAGTGGTTTTCAAGTACGAAGATCTCAGTTTCAAGGGTAGCTCAATTGATAAATCCTTCAGCTTTAAACGACTTGCCAGGAGGTTAGGTCAGAACAATCATCGGGATAAAGATCAGGATCATGACAAGAGAAGAAAAGATTGAGATCATGTTTGAGTCCATCCTTTCAGAAGTAGAGAGGGTAGGGAAGCTCCTGGAAGGAAAGGACCTTAAAAAAGTACAAAATGGATCAGAGTCGGTTGAAGAGAAAATTGACAATCTTTCAGAAAAGATTCTCAATATCAGGCTACCTGTTCCGCAGTCGGATGTGACACCCATCCTGAATAAATTGGATGAATTAAGTCAGTTATTAAAAGCGCCTCGAACTGGTTCAAATAGTGTCTCTTCCAGTTCACAAAAGAGTTTGAATTTGAGAAGCAATACTCTTAGGGTATTTATTGCCGGACTCGTCCTTTTCCTGTCCTCCATTGGAGCCAATATTTATTACTTTATGAGTGTCCCCACTCTTCAGGAAAACAATCAGAAATACCAGTTCATCTATCACTCAGGTAATGCCGAATACCTGGAGCGACTGGATAGCTTGTGGCAGATCGACAGTGTACGAAATGAATACATCGAGTTCATCGACAACAAAAAATTTAGTTCAAAAACCAATTGAAACAATGGAAGTAATCATGCTTGAGGAGGAGGCATTCTATGCCTTGATCGAGGAGGTTGTCAAGCGTCTAAGGGGAGACAATGAGGGTCCGGAAGACAAGTGGATTCCAACAGACGAAGCCATGCGACTCCTGGGGATTAAGTCAAAGACCACTCTTCAGAAATTGAGAGATGAAGGCAAGATCCGCTTTGCCCAACCTCAGAAAAGGATCATACTTTATGATCGAGATTCGATCAATGAATATTTAGAAAAACATGCAAAAGAAACCTTTTAATTATGGAAGTATCAAAAGACTATCTCAAGGGATTTAATAGTGGCTACATGGTCCGAAAAAACCACCCGTTGCTCATGAAAAAATTACTGAATGGAGTCAAAGGAAATTCTGAATTAGTGCAAGGTCTTAAGGCCGGAGTATCCCAATTTGAAAAGGAGGTTGCCATCAACATCAATCAATTTAAGCAGGGGAAAAGATCCAAAGGTCAGGGCAAGGGGAATAACCTGGGGTTTTAAGAAGGTCATAAAAATTCCTACAAACATGGCTAGAGCAATCAGACTGGAAAAGTATCAAGGAAATCCCAATGGTCCATTTGAAACGATTTGGATAGTGACTTCTGAGAATGGCAATTATTTCAAAACAAAAGATCTACAATGGAAGGTTGATGAAAAAAGTAACAGAGCAATACCAGATCTTAAATCAACAAAGCTTACTCAGCTATCAAATGAAAATCATCTCAAGATAACAGACCAATACCTCTGTAAGGAAATATTAGAAAAAGGAAAGCACCTGAAGAGGTCTGCCAATGGTTCCTTTTATGATACTTCAAAACCTCTCACTAAATCAATCAATAAATCCATGAACAAACAGAAGGAATGGAAATTTGAATTTAAAGAAGATGGTGAAAAACTCAGCTTCACTTTAAGTGCATTATCAAAAGAGGATGCAATTCAAGAATTCAGAGAGATGACCGAGTCTGATCATTTGATTACGGATTTGAAAATCACAGAAATTAAAAGTAAATCCAAAGACAAGGGGATGTCCATGGGTATGTGAATTTATTTTTTTACCCTTAATTAATGCCTTATATTTTGTTAAACGATATGTAGTAATTATTACCCCATTTGATATGTCGAAGTAATAATTGTGGGTAACTAAGATTCGGCACTAAATTATATTTGCTGCCGTTTCTTAGATTTATTAAATTAGCTGAAAGAATTGATTATCACAGACACATCATTACATATTGAACAACTAAAAAAGCACTTTAACCATCGAGACCGTTTCAGTGTTTCCGATATTAAGGAATTCTACCGAAGGTTTGATGATTCAATAAAGCGAACAACCATTGACTGGAGGATCCATGAACTAAAAAATAAGGGCATACTCCAGAAGGTTGGTAGAGGTCAGTATTCCTTCAAGGCAGGCAAGACTTACCTGCCCTTTATTTCACGATCAGAAAAGAACTTGTACAACAAAGTAAAAAAGGAATTTCCCTTTCTCAATATATGTGTTTGGAATTCCAAATGGCTCAATGAATTTATGGTGCATCAACCAGGTAGGTTCTATACCATGGTAGAAGTGGAAAAGGATACCATGCAATCCGTGTTCTATTTTCTCCAGGGCAAAATGAAACAGGTGTTTTTAGATCCTCCGGCATCTGTATTAGAACAATACGTGCAGGAAAATGAAGTGATAATCGTTTCCAACCTTGTAACAGAAGCGCCCACCCAGAAAGTTGAAAACATAAATACCGCCACCCTGGAAAAAATGCTGGTGGACATCTACTGTGATGATGTCATCTTTTCCGCCCAGCAGGGAGAGGAAATGAACGCCATCTTTTGGGCAGCATTTGACAAATACCTTGTAGATCAGACTAAAATGTTCAGATATGCGTCTCGAAGAAGAAAGAGGGATGAGCTCAAATTATTTGTAGAACAACTATTACCTACCGGGAAATGATCAGTACGGACTCATTAAATATCAAATGGATCACAAAAGTGGCAAAAGCCAACCGGAATGCCGATAAAATACTGGTTGAGAAGGTGATCCGTGCGCTGTATCTGCTGGAATTATTACAAAGAAGTGGACTGAACTTTATTTTCAAAGGTGGTACTGCACTCTTTTTGATGATGAAGGAAGCCAGGAGGCTCTCTATTGACATAGACATCATTGTTCCCGGGAACAAGGACATAACCAAACTCCTGGAATGGGTAATTGATGAGTCAGATTTTCTTGCATTCGAAGAAAATGAAAGATCAGTCAATTCCGGGATTAATAAAGCCCACTACAAATTCTTTTACAAACCGGTAACGAATACCCGGGCAGAAAGGGAATACATTCTGCTGGATGTCCTCTATGAGAGATCTCCGTATGGCAAGTACACAGTTGATCACTCCATTCAATCTCCGTTTCTCATCACAAATGAGAAATATGAGAAGGTTATCGTGCCGTCATTTGAAGCAATCCTTGGAGACAAGCTTACGGCTTATGCACCGAACACCACCGGAGTTCCTTACGGTAAAGGCAAGGAAATAGAGATCATCAAGCAACTCTATGATGTGGGCAATCTATTTGATCATATCACAGAGATCGAATCTGTATCTACTGTATTTGAAACCATTTCCACCGCTGAGTTGGGCTACAGGGCATTGAAATTAAAGGTTGCTGACGTACTAGATGATATATGGGAAACATCTCTGCTGATCACTACCAGGGGCAAAGAGGGTAAAGGAGATTTCCCTGAACTACAACGAGGTATTCGGAATATCAGAAATTTCATTTTCTCTGAGAGATTTCACCTGGATAGTGCAATGGTCACAGCTGCAAAAGCCGCCTACCTGGCTTCATTGGTCCAGGCCGGAGAAAGAAAGATTGAAAGATTCACTGATCCGATGGAAGTAGCCGACTGGCAGATTGAGCAACCCTTCAACACAAGGTTGAATAAACTCAAAAAGTCCAGCCCGGAAGCATTTTTCTACTGGTTTCATTCGATTCAATTAAAAGCAAAGCAAGGACAAATTACCAATCACTGAATTTGAAATAACCTTTTTACTACTCTTAATCACACAACCTCGGTAGCCCATACCCTTTCATCATGCTATCCTGCCTTATGCTCTCTCGAAACAGTATTTAATTTACGGTGAGTATCACTTTTTCGATAGTGAATGCTGTTTTCACTAAAATACAAACCTCATGTTTTTATTTCCATTCTTGCTATTTCTTCCAATTAGGAGTATTTTCCGGCATTTGAATCAGTTAAATCCCAAATAAATATGCTCACAATTAATCGCTACGTTATTCATGAGTTGGTTAAAAAAGCAAAAAAATCGGAAGCTTCGACGATCATATCGAAAGAATTGGGAACCAAAAATGAGTTTTCAAAAGCGTTGTTAGAGGAAGTTCATCAAACATATAATGACAGTACATCATTAAAGAATACTGTTTTTCTTGACAGAAATGATAAAGTTTTCAAAAATCAAATTGAAAACTATATTGGAAGTCAAAAAGATATTAATTTCTACGATTTCACTAAAAAATCTCTGCAAGAGTTAGAGAATGATATTGTCTCAGAACCGTTTGCCGTGGGTGGTTTTTATCTATACGCTGACTACTCATTAAATGGCAATAGATACTTGTTGGTGGTGCTATTAAGAAAAAAGGATGGATTAAACCTTCGCCTAGTAAATGGCACTTATGTAGTTGATCCCTCCGAAAACCTCAATATTGATAAAATTGCAATGGGCTTTCGACTAAACCTAAATATTTATTCGAATGATGGTGACGATAGAAATTATATTGGACTGATTACGAATCAAAAGGACAAGGTTTCGAAGTATTTTCAGGATTGGGTTGTAGCAGCCGGCGTAGTGAGCAATGACAAGAATACTAATAGTTTGGTAACCATTATTAAGAACATTCCCTTGCCCTACGATGAGAAAGGTAATGAGTTAATGGATAGAGATACTTTCAAAAAGGAAGTTTATGAGTTTATAGATTCTCACCCCAAAAAAACAGTAAATCTCAGGAACCTTGGTAGCCATTTCTACGGTGAAGAACGGGGTAGTTATCTTATTGATTTCGCCCATGAAGAAGGGGTCATAATAGATAACGAGTTCAAGAGGAGTGCATCTTCGCTCAAGCGATTGATCACGATTAAAGCCAAGGTTAGGGGAATTGAGCTTAACGTTGATTATGATAAGCTCAACTCAAATGAAGTTGACGTTCAGACTAAAATGGTCATTATAAGAAATCCCGAAATCATTGACCAAATCAATAAACAACGAGATAGTGCTAACAATCGATGATTGAACTGGTCAAAGCTCTGAATGAATTCATTGGTAAAAACGAGAACAAAGTTTCGTTCAATGGACTGGTCCTGGAATTCCCAAAAGACGAGAATCTCATAAAGCTCTTTAAGGCAAACGGATTATCAATAGAAATAGATGGGCAAGTCTGTTCATTTAATCTGGGAGTCAATAATGGTGATAGATCGTATTTTTTCTACAACGAGAATGATTTTTTAAGAAGATATGATAGTATTTCTGAATTTGATGATTCGAACATTTATGTCCTTAGAGTTGCGAATACTAGTTACTGGGTCAAAACGGCCGGTCTGTCTTTTGACCCCAGTTTTTCATTGTTATTCAACTTCAACATTTACCGAAGGATTTTGGCGTTCATTCTTAGGTCAACGGATTTCATTTCTTACTCTATAGAAGAAAAGCATGAATTCATTTTGCTTGATGTTCAGGGTCCGACGGAAATTGGTTATAATCCCTTGGATGTCAGGGTTGCACAACTTGACAATCTAAAGCCAGTCTTCGAAAGACTTCAGGAAATGTTTGAGAAATACGAATTCCAGCAATTCTTTAAGGAAGCTGTTTTGATTTCAATAAAGAAGGTAGAACGAGGTGATCGTTTTTATAGATTGATAGAAAGCCTATCCGTTTTCCTTGACCATGCTGAAAAAGACTATAAGATATACCTAAAGAAATTTGCTTTTGAAAACATTAAATCAAAATTTAAGGAGGAGAGAACTAAGTATTTTGAGAGCATTGAGAAGAATATCGATTCTATTAATAAACAGGTTACAGCTTTTCCGTTAACGTTTTCTGCCTCTGTATTTGCCAGTTACCAAGTAAAAGAAAAACCATTTATTCTATTCTTCATTCTCCTAGCATATGCCTTGTACACCTTTGTTGCATGGAAAGTCCTTAATGTATCCTATCGAAACTTGGAGGGAGTGAGGAATGATGTCAATGATGAGTCAGCCGCCATTAAGACCGCAGGTATAGTGATCTACCAGGAGTTTGAGGAAGATTTCAATAAAGTCTATGCGAAATTGAAACAACTATTCAATCTTGTAATTATTCTAAGAGTTGTACTCATATTTTTACTGGTACTATTCATGGCATTTGTCATCCACCAAAGCTTCTTCTCAAATGTTGAAATAGCACTCGATAAAATCTTTACCGGTATATGAAACAGAATATTGCTAAAATAACTGATGCCTACTCTCACTATGTAGGCAACAAATCCTCAGATGATAGAGTAATTCTTAGTGAAAGGAGTGCATTGGATCCTAATATGATGGAAGATCAGAAAAAAATTCTCCGGGATCATTTTTTAGAGCCTTTTGAAAATAATGAAGAACTTCTTTCATTTTATCACGAAGCTGATCTGACTCTAAATGAAGTGTATTCTATAGTTTCTTCATTTTTTGATAAAAAGGAAAACCTGCATGATATCAGTAAATCCTTAGCTAGAGTGTTGCTTAAAAGAACTCTGTTCCCTACAATAAAATCTGGAGACTTTCATGTTGTGCATTTTGAGGATTTAGTTGTCGATGGGGAGGTTATTTCGGCGATTGGACTGTTTAAATCTGAGGTAAAAAACAATTTTATAAGGAGTACAAATGCCAAAAATGGTATTATGTTATCAATTGATGAAGGTGTATTAAAATCTAAAATAGACAAGGGTTGTGTTATATTCAACACACAAAAAGAGGAAGGGTATCTTGTAAAGTCAATTGACAAAACCAATAAAGGCATAGAAGCGGCATTTTGGCCAAGTACTTTTCTGGGTATCAAACCAACACAGTCAGAATACCTCAACACAAGTTCATTTCTATCCCTGACCAAAGACTTTGTCAAAGATCAAATGTCTAAGGACAACCCAATAGACAAAGCCGATCAAGCTGACATATTAAACAAGTCCATGAGCTTTTTCAAAGAAAACAAAGAGTTTGATCACGATCAGTTTATGAATACGGTTTTCGAAAAGCCCGATCTGATAGATTCTTTTCGACGTTTTGAAACTCAGTTCCAGGAAGAAAATGAGGTGCAGATTCCGAATTCTTTCGAAATATCAGAACAGGCCGTAAAAAAGAAATCCAGAGTATTCAAAAGTGTTCTTAAGTTGGATAAGAACTTTCATATATACATTCACGGAAACCGAAATCTGATTGAAAAGGGTGTCGATCCAGAATCAGGCAAAAAATTCTATAAAATTTATTATGATCACGAGGATTAAACAGGTTGGAAAAGTATGTCAGATGGTACAAATATCCTCCACGGTCTCAATGACAAACAAATAAAAACAGTTCTGTTCGATGATTCTAGAGTACAAGCTCAGGCAGGATCAGGTAAACAACGACTATTTCTTGTATAATTTATTAAGTTCCTGCACCTTTCTTTTTATTCGTTGCACAAGCCATTCAGGCTCTAAAACAACTAGGTCCTCGCCGTAGCTCATGAGCTTAGCAATTAGCTCAATGTTGACATCAACATATAGTTCAAATACGTTTTTCAAACCTTTCACTGGCATTTGACTATGGTGCATTCTTTTGGTTCTAAAATAGGCTGCCAGATAATCACTTGTCCTGAACCTGATTTTTTTTGGTCCGTCATCTTCCCTTGAAACACCTATCGTATTTTTGAAATAGCTATCAGCATCAAAATCAATTATTGTGTCTCTTAGGTCAAAGTAGTATTCTTCTATCTTTTGGATTCGATCCAAAGCATAATTCTGGAATTTCTTCATTCCGAGATTGTAGGCGATCAAAAACCACCGACCATTGTATTCTTTTAGCAATAAGGGAACAACCTGCGCCTGAAATCCCTCTTTGTTAAATGGTTGGTAATCTAAATGAAGCGGTTGTCTTTCCTTAGTATATCCATAAAGCTTACTGATCCACTTAGTACCTGCTGGATATTCCACCTTTTCGAAATCGATCACCGTACGCTGTACCTCCACATTATTGATATTAAGCGCTTTTTTGAGCTTATCGATGATCTCAGACACTTGTTCATTGTGTTCAAATTCGGGAAACTGGTTCAGGATATCCAGCGCATTCATCAAAGTGAATGTCTCCTGGTCTTTAATTGGCATCCCAAATAGATTGAAGTCTTCGGAGTAGAAATACCTTTGATCTTCATTAGCAATTGGAGCCGGTTGATGCCCCGACCAGCCTTTACGCATATCCGAAATATCTCCTTCAATGGATCGTTCAGAAATACTATAATTTTCTTTGCTTTCAAAAAATGGATCTTTCAAGACATGATTGATCAGCTCTTCAACCGTATATTTTCTTCTGGTTCTCAATACCCGGTCAATAACCCGGATTCTTTCAGGTTGGTGTTTTCCCGCCATTTTATGCGATTTGATATTAAATCTACCGATTTGAGGGTATTTTTGAAATAACCCAATGCAAATACGCTGCATTCACAACAATTACTATTGTATCATAAATAAATATCAATGATCACCGGAGACCTTAAAAATAAAATTGACAATATCTGGGATACCTACTATTCCAATGGTTTTGGTGAGCCATTTTCGGTAATCCAGCAAGTGACCTACCTCATATTCCTTAAGCGACTGGATGAGGAGCAAACCCTCAAAGAAAAGAAAGCCAACCGGCTTAATCAGCCCATTGAAAATCCCATTTATACCGAAGACCAGCAGGAGATCAGGTGGAGTACTTTTAAAAACTTTGACCCGGATAAAATGCTGGAAGTCTTCACCAAGACAACAGCGTCCAGGCCAGTTACCGCATTTGACTTCATGAAGAATGTAGGAGGTGAAAACAGCGAGATCTCCTCCTATTTTGAGAAAGCCACCTTTGGAGGCTACTCAGCTTACTTGCTTGATAAAGTAGTTCAGCTCATAGATGGGCTCAACATGCATGACCGGGACACTAAAGGAGATCTGTATGAGTACATGCTGGGCAAACTTACCTCGGCAGGCAGAATGGGTGCTTTCCGTACGCCTCGCCACATCATCCGGATGATGGTGCAGATGATGGAGCCAGACCCAGACGACACCATTTGCGATCCGGCTGCTGGTACAGCAGGTTTCCTGGTGATGGCAGAGGAATACCTAAGAGAAAACCATGAAGACGAGTTTCGCAAAGAAGATTTTATTAAACATTTCAATAATGAAATGTTTACTGGGCTGGAGTTTGACCCCAACATGATGCAGATAGGGGCTATGAACCTTATCCTGCACGGCATAGACAGTCCCCAACTAATGAGGGTTAACTCTCTGGGCGATGACAACAAATTCAAAGAAGAATTTTCACTCATCCTGGCCAATCCACCCTTTGCGGCCAAACTCGATTACGACCAGGTAAGTGCCAACGTGCTCAGCCTGGCCAAAACCAAAGATACAGAGCTGCTGTTCATCTCCCTGATGCTGCGCATGCTCAAAGTAGGTGGCCGTGCTGCAGTGATCATTCCCCAGGGAGTGCTGTTTGGCTCCAACAAAGCCTATCAGGCAGTACGCAAAGAGCTGGTACAAAATCAAAACCTCCAGGCTGTCATCAGCATGCCTTCAGGAGTGTTCAAGCCCTATACCGGAGTGAGCACTGCTGTGCTGGTTTTTACCAAGACCAACTCAGGAGGTACCGGCCATGTATGGTTTTACGACATGAAAGCCGATGGCTACACGCTGGATGACAAACGAAATGAGGTTGAACAAAATGACATCTCAGATATTATCGCACGCTGGAAAGCGATGGCGAAGGAAGCCCAACGTGAACGAACCGACCAATCCTTCCTGGTACCTGTTTCGGAAATCGAAGAAAACCACTGGGACTTGAGCATCAACAGATACAAAGAAATCGTGTACGAAGAAGTAGTTTATGATGCACCGGATGAAATCATCAATGGCAAAACCGATGAGGAAGGCAACAAAGTCCCTGGTATCAAAGAACTCATCGACCAAAACCGAAAAGATCTTGAAGCGTTGGAGGCGCTATTGAAATGACTATAGATGCCATAAACCGAAGCTTTCTGATTGATCAAACAAAGGAGGAGATAGAGCCTAATTCCAGAACCATGGTTTTAATTGGCGGTTGGGCTGACTGGACTTCACTAAGTGATATAGCCAAAGCCTATAAGCTTGCGGGTGATGATATTGTGGAAAAGGCTTATGATACCTTGGAATTTGCACATGAATATACCTATCCCGTAATATTTCTCTATCGACATGCGGTTGAGTTGATACTTAAGTCAATTCACCCTCAGTTTAAAAAAAAGCATACGCTCGAATCACTAAGAGATTATTTGGTTCAAGAATTAAAAGGGAAAGTTGCGCAAAGCTTTATTGATAAGGTTCGGGATAGAATCAACGACTTCAATCTGATCGATAAGCGAAGTACCCGTTTCAGGTATGGTGACGGAGATCCGGAAAGCGAGTTTTTGGTCCATTTACCACACTTAAGATCAGTTGTCAATGACCTATTTGTAATAATTGAAGAATTAGCTAAACATAAGGCTCAGGAGGCGCTGTTGAAATGAATAAAGTGAAGCTTGGAGAATTGATTCGAACTAAAATAAATTCACTAGACCCTCGTAGAGCTCCTGATGAGGAATTCGCTTTATGTAGCATTTCAGCATATGATGAAGGAATCCCAGAAATTTTGAAAGGAAAGGAAATTGGATCTAGTAAGAAGGTTCTTTTAAATGGTGACGTAGTAATTTCACGTATTGTCCCACATATTCGAAGAGTTTGGGTTGTACCCAATATAGAAGACAAAAGAGTTTTAGGTTCGGGAGAATGGATTGTATTCAATTCTGAAAAGGTTGATTCAAATTATTTGAGATCCTTTTTACTGTCCGACACGTTCCACCGTAAATTCATGCAGACAGTAAAAGGTGTTGGTGGTTCTTTATTGAGAGCTGATCCTAAACAAACTGCAAATATCCAAATCCCCCTCCCCCCACTCTCCATCCAAAAGAAAATAGCCGAGGTGCTGGACAAAGCAGACGCCATCCGCAAGCGTTCACGCCAGATTCTCGCGAAGTACGACCAGCTCGCCCAGAGCGTCTTTCTTGAGATGTTTGGGGATCCAGTCAAGAATGAAAAAGGATGGAAACTTCTATCATTATCAGATTTTGGATCATTTAAAAATGGACTGAATTATAATAAAGATGATGAAGGCGTTGAGATTCGTTGTTTAGGTGTTAGTGATTTTAAATCGAATTACAACATCTCAGATATTGAACAACTATCCATGATCAAGTTATCAGACCAACCATCCAAGGAATATCTTTTGAAAGATGGTGATTTGGTCTTTGTCAGATCGAACGGAAATAAAGATTTAGTGGGTAGATGTGTCTCTATTTATCCAGGCACATATAGAGTATCATTTAGTGGGTTTTGCATTCGGTTTAGAATTGAAAGGGAAGGCCTTTTAACCACATATCTCTCTCAATTATTTCGGAATATGAATTTTAAAGCACAAATGCTTAACGGTGGAAGAGGAGCTAATATTCAAAATATTAATCAAAAAATTCTCTCCACCCTGAATTTGCCAGTTCCCTCAATCGCCCTCCAAAACCAATTCGCCTCCATCATCGAACAGATCGAAAAGCAAAAAGCTCAAACACGGCTGGAACTGGACAGGGCTGAAGAGTTGTACCAGAGCTTGCTGCAAAGGGCCTTCAAAGGCGAGCTGGAATTTGTACAAGAAACTTTAGAAACCATCTCCTAGTCATCATGAGTAACTTTGCCTTTCTCGACAATACTCTACAGGGAGTAAAAGACCAGGCCACCGCTGCAGAGCAATATGTGCGGTCAGACCCGCGAGTATCGGTCTTCTACAGCCGCCTCGCCCTGGAGCATGCCGTGTACTGGCTATACAATCATGACGACAGCCTGCCATCACTGGCCGAGCTGTGCAGCTACAATGGAGGCAGATTCCTCTCCCTGGATGAGCTGATGAACGAAGCAGCATTCGAGGATCTCATTAATGATCACGATCTGTACCAGTCACTTTTCCAGATCAAACTCATTGGCAACAAAGCGGCCCACCGCAACCGGGAAAGCATTTCCCAAAAAGCTGCCCTGAGTGCTGTAGAGCAGCTATATGGTTTTCTGTTACAGCTGGCCGCCAATTACCAGGATGAAGTACCACATGTCAGGCCGTTTGACATTGGACACATCCCCACTGCTGTACCGGCCATTTCCCAGAAGGAGCAGCAGCGTCTGCAGGAAGAGATCAGCAGTGAGCGTAAGGAACTCCAGGAGCTCCGCCTGCAACTGGCTGAAGAGAAAGCAGCTTTCGAAGCGGAACGTGCAGCTTTTCGTGCCAAACGGGAAGACAAGGGTGACGAAGCAAAGATCAAATCAGAGGACTGGACAGAATCCGACACACGCACCCGGCTCATAGACGTGCTGCTGCGTGAGGCGGGCTGGGATCTGGCCGCTGAAGATGTGCAGGAGTTTAAGATTACCGGCTTACCGAAACCTGCCTTTCCTGAGGGTTGGGGTAAAGCTGATTATGTCTTGTGGGATAATGACCACAGGCCTCTGGCAGTCATAGAGGCTAAAAAAACCATCAAGAGCCCGGAGGTTGGCAAGCATCAGGGCAAACTCTATGCTGACGGCTTGGAGCGACTGTACGATCAGCGTCCGATCATTTACTACTCCAATGGGTTCAGTACCTGGTGTTGGGAAGATCGCTTTTACCCGGAGCGTAAAGTCATGGGTTTCCATACTAAAGCGGAGCTGCAATGGATGCTCCAGCGAAACCAAACCAGAAAACACCCCTTATCCGTAGAGCCCAACCGAAGTATCGTGGGTGGGCAGGGTCGTACCTACCAGCTCCATGCCATCAACCGTACCATGAAGCGGTTTTGTGATAAGGACCGGCTGATTGGCACACATAGAAAAGGGCTGTTGGTGATGGCAACGGGTTCAGGAAAAACCCGTACAGCGGCCGGAATCATCGAAGTGCTTGCCAAGGCCAATTGGATTAAGCGGACATTATTTCTGGCAGACCGCACCGCACTCGTAGATCAGGCCAAAAAAGCAATTGCCGAATATTTACCGGCATTTTCCTGTCGGGACATTACTCGCGAGGAGGACGACCTTGCCACCAGGATTGTCTTTTCTACATACCAAACCATCATCAATCGCATCGAAACAGCTGACCGAAATTATACAATTGGTCACTTTGATCTCATCATTGTGGATGAAGCCCACCGCTCCATCTACAACAAGTACGGCCAGATTTTCGACTATTTCGATAGCCTCGTATTAGGACTCACGGCCACACCAAGAGATGAGGTGGATTTTGACACCTACGAGTTTTTTGGCCATGGCAGGGAAGAACCCATTTACAATTATGACTTGTCAGAGGCGGCTGAGGATCATCATTTGCTACTACCCAAAGGCAAGCAGGTAGATTTAGGGTTTGTACGTCGCGGTATCAAGTTCGATGAGTTGAGTGAAGAGGAACAGCAGAAATACCAGGAGACATTTGCCAATCCTGATGGTTCATATCCCACTGAGATAGACCCTCAGGCCATCAATCAGTGGCTATACAACAAAGACACCATCCGCAAAGTGCTGGAGGAACTCATGACCCATGGCATCAAAGTAAGTGACCAGGTGGGCAAGACCATTGTCTTTGCCCGCAACAAGGAACATGCAGAGCTGATCAGCAGTATATTTACCGAGCAATACCCAGCGTATGGAGGAGCGTTTTGCCAGACCATCCATCATGAAACGGAGAAATCCGGGGATCTGATCGATAACTTTAAAGTACCTGATAAAATGCCTCGAGTTGCAGTATCCGTAGATATGCTTGATACGGGCATAGATGTACCGGAGATCGTCAACCTCGTGTTTTTCAAACCGGTCTATTCCAAATCCAAATATTGGCAAATGGTTGGCCGGGGCACGAGAAAGTGTGAGGACCTGTTTGGTCCGGGACTGGATAAAAAGACCTTCTACATTTTTGACTTCTGTGGAAATTTCGACTTTTTCAAAGAAAATCCGGAGGGTATTCCAGGGGCTACACCCGATTCATTGTCCAGGTTGATTTTCCTGCAAATGCTTCAGATCGTATTTCATCTATCCAAACCACCTCATGATAATGATGAAGACCTTCAGCTCTACAGGGAAGAATTGACCGACCGGCTTTATGGTCAATATGCAAAATTGCTACAGCTTCAGGACAATGTGTCCGTGCGCCGGGAGCTGGAGACCGTATTGAAATACCAAGATCGGGAGACCTGGAATGATTTGGACCAGGAAAAACACTGGCCGGACTTAGCCAATAAGATCTCGCCATTGATTGATCTGAACGATCCGGATGAGTATGCCAAACGCTTTGATTATCTATTGTATAAAATTCAGTTGGCTCAGCTCACCAAAGATCTGGGATTAGATACTTTAGTTTCAAGGGTTCGCAATACAGCTCAGTCATTATTCAAAAAGGCAAAACCCAACCTGCCGGAAGTTTATTCCAAAATTGAGACCATAAGGAAATGCATGTTGACGGATTTCTGGAAAAACTCATCGATAATCCATGTCGATGAAGTTCGCTTAGAGCTTCGCAACATTATCCGATTGCTCGACAAGGAAAAGAAAAAGATTTACCACACCAATTTCGAAGATCACGTAGACCAGAGACTGGAGGTAGCAGATCCGATTGGTGTATTTGGTGGCAAAATGACCAACTACCACGAAAGGTTGGAGTCATTACTCTCAGCTCATAAAGATCATATGGCGATCAACAAGATCCGAAAACTCCAAAAGATCACCGATGCAGAGTTAAACAGTTTGATAGAGATATTCCTGCAGGATGTGGAGGAAGACGATCGAGCAGGATTTCAGGAATATCTTACAGGCCATTCATTGAATTTGCTGATACGCACGATGATGGGGTTAGATCCGCAAGCAGTCAAAGAAGCCTTTGTGGAGATAGAGCGTACCTATCGTTTATCGGATATTCAAATCAGATTCTTGCAGGAAATAGTAAATTCAGTGTCCCAGCGTGGCATCCTGGAGCTGGGTGATTTGTACACCGGTCGTCAGTTCAAGAGCATCCATGACGGTGGTATCGATGCTGTCTTTGAGGAAGATGTGGTTGACAAAGTTTTCGATATCTTGAAGAAGATAAATCAAACGGCATAATTAATTTAAGATAGTTGTATACTCAGTTAAGAACAGAACCCGCGCACTATGAGAAAGATCGCAGCATTCAGATTTGGTCTAAATGATTCCGATCTAAATGATTTAGATCATCTAAGCAAAGTAGTTGCTAAATGGTTTGAGGAAAAAGGTGAAAAAACCACCGAGCAAGTGGATGATTTTTGGTTGTTCAAAACCAAGTCAGATTACTCCAAGTCGCTTTACAAAGATGAAAATTTTAGTTCTTCTGAAGGTATTTTGAAAAGATATATTTTGCGAGAGGAGAGGCAGGAGTACCACCTTCGTACAGTTATTGAGTTGTCTAAATCAGAAGGAAGCAATGTTACTACATATATTCAAATTGAGTACGAGAATGTTCTTCCGGGCATTCCCTCAAGGCTGACCATAAAGAAACCCAAGCTCATTTCTGATATTATTTCCGCGTTTCCTAATAAGCTTACGGAAATCCCAAGTAAACCATTTGATTTTTATGAGGAATCGGGATTGGGTGAATACCTTAAACTCTTCTTTAACCAACGAAATCACCCATTGGTTGTACTTTCTCATTGTGATGACTCAGAACAAGATTGGTCTGAACTATTGATGAATCAGCTAGCTTTTGATCTTGCCGGTACAGCATATGTATGTAGAATTGATCCTGAAATCGCCTGGCAAATAAGTGAGACTGCCGGTAATCAATGGTCTTGTTTTAACGGAGGGGTTAGAGTTTTCTGGCCAGATCCTAAGAAAAACAAGTACCCTTACCACCATCCTCTTTGGACGGCGGATAAAATTCGAAGAAGGGGAAAAGATGTTAAAAGCATTGCGGAAAGTGTATGTGTTATGCTAAGAAAACGATTGATTATGGATTTAAGTCCATTCTCGGTAACTACACCGAAAATGAACTTATTGATTCAGAAGAAATCTCAGGAAGAACTTTTTGAATCCAGAATCAAAGAGATACGAGGGCAAACTCAGGACGCATCTGTCTATGAAGAAATGCTGAAAGAATATGAACAGGAGTTAGAAAACTACAAGACTCAATTGAGGGGTCGGGAAAATGATATTGCAATCTTACAATATGAGCTTGAGGAACTCAACAAAAAGAGTCTTTCAGAAATTGCCGAACCTCAGAACCAATCAGACAAAGATCTTAGGGATGTGGTTAAAGAAGCTATTTCTAAATTTAGCTCATCAATTCTTTTTGCCGATAAAATTGATAAGTCATTGGATACATTGGCTCGTGATGCTGGCCCACCTTTCAAAGTATACGAGTATTTGGAAAAACTTGATGTATTGGCTGATGATTTGGTCGCTGCTGGAAACAAAGGTATTGGAATTACCTTGTTGAAATGGCTAACTAAGAATGGTGTGAAATGCTCTGGAGAATCGGATACTACTAAAAGAAGTCCTCGCTACAAGGAAACAAGAACGTTCAAAGTTGATGGCGAAGAAGTGTTATTTGATAAGCATATGAAACTCGGAGATGCATATGATATTAAGCATTGTGTTAGAATTTATTTTGATTGGGATTCAGTGAAACAGAAGTTTTTGATCGGTTATATAGGCGAGCACCTGGAATAAATATAGAATTTATTGCATCATATTTTTCAATGCAAATAGGCTGCATTGTCCATGCTTTTCTTTGACTCATTAATCAAAATAAAAGAAAACCATGGAAACGCTATTAATCGTCCTTATCATCTTAGTAATTGGCGGAATTGCCTATATCGTTCACCTCTTAAGTCAAAAGAGAAATGACCAGCAATCTCTGCAAGCTTTAATGCAGCAGTTTGATCTGAATATCCAGAGCAAGTTTTCCGAAGGTTTGAACGGACTCAATACCAGCCTACAACAAGTTGATGCCAATCTCAAATTGAAAGTGGCAGAAGGAATCAATGGACTTAATACCAACCTTCAAAATGGCTTGGAGAAAGGTGCCGACGCCCTCAAATCAACTCAGGGAGAAAGCCTCAATACAACTCAAACCCTGATGCAAAAGATATTGCAACAAGTTGATAAGCGCATGGATGAAATGAGTCAGAGCTTTGGACAGATCAGCAAAGCCAATGATTTCATGCGAATGTTATTCAATCCCGCGTCCAGAGGACATATCGGTGAAGTACAACTTGAGAGTTTGCTCACAGAAATATTGGCGCCAACTCAATATGAAAAGAACTTCAAACCATTCCCAAATCAAGAGATCCGTGTGGAGTTTGCGGTAAAAATGCCAACAGACCTTGGAACAGTAATGTACCTGCCAATTGATAGCAAATTCCCAAAGGAGGAATTCGAAAAACTTAACCAGGCCGAAACGAAAGAAGACCAGGACAAAAGCAAGAAAGCACTAATTGCTAAAATCAAAGAATTTGGTAGGCAGATTAGCAAGTACATAAATGCTCCGGTTACCACAGATATGGCCATGATGTACCTGCCAGATGGGATCTATGAATGGGTCACTTCCCAGCCAGAATTAGTAGAGCATCTTCGCAAACAGCATAAAGTGGTGGTGGCAGGGCCCGCTACCCTGTGGACAATGATTTCCTTCGTTTCACACTTCTTCAGAGTAATTGCTATCAATGACCAGAGTAAAGAAGTGATGGAGCTACTTGGCAAGTTCAAAAAGCAAGTGAAAATGACCACCGAGGTAATTGATAAAGCCATCAATCACAATCGCCTGGTGGGTGAAAAGCTGGATGATTTAAGAGGGACTCGTTACAATCAGATGATGCGGGAATTGAAAGATGTCGAAGAATCCTCCGCTGTAGATGATTCAGATTCATCCAAAGCAGCTTAGTTCTTATTTGATTTTGAGAAAAAGTCAAAGGTTAAGTTATCATTTCAGTTTATTTTTAAGTATACCGCAATGATCATGAAAGTATCTATCCAAAACTGCGCCGATTTCCTGAACCAGTTTTTAACCTCAAAGGAGCTCTCATCACCGGATGGGAGGCCATTGTATGCTTACAAAATTAGTGATGGTCAATATAACGCCTTAAAATCCCTCTTGATCAATCACTGGGATAATAGCAATGAATGTTACGCTTGTTTTGTCTTGTTTTCCGTTGAGTTTTTAAGAGCTGAATTCGATGAAGGTCATCTCAACTGGGAAAGTATCTTTTCAACCCTCAATAAAGGAGATTATAACAATCACAATAAAAGGTCAACGATCGTTAAGAACGGGTTAGACTATTGGGGCCGCTCAATTTACACTACTGGTTATGCTACGGAGTACATCGAATCGTTAAGATTTGAATCAGGCCTTCCTGCTACTTGCTTGACTCAACAGAACCAGGTGGCCAGGCTCATAACAAAGTCATTCCAGTTTTTGGAAAGTTTTATGGTTAATGAAGTGAACTTGATCAATATGATCCAAGCCTCACCATTAATTCAGTACCTCCCTGGAGTTTTACAACAAGATACCTTCTTCGAATTAGTAGCTAAAATATGCATTCGGTTTCGTGAACTAAAGGAAAGATTCAATCTGAGTAATGAAGATCACCCAATAGACAGACTCAATACAAGGCATCCTAAATGGAAAGACGATATACCATTAAAAATAAGTGGTCAAAGGATGGAACAATTCTTTGACAATCTTATTTCAGAGATTTCAACAGTAGAGAAGCTGGATAGACAGATAATTCAAATTGAGCACGAACTTGTTGAATTAAATGATCAGTTCAGCATAAAATCACGGATTCAGGTTCCAAAGGGCAACTATTCACCATCAGCCTTTTCGATTGATGATGTAAATCAATTTGAAAAATTGCCAGGCCATTTTATGATGCTTTTTGAAAGCGGAGACTTACTTGTCCCATTGGCCTATTTCTCAAAGACAGTAGATGGAAGAATTTCCTCGAACGGTATTTCAATTGAACTCCCAATCAAAGTTTACGGGAAGGATTGGAAAATTGGATTTTCCTCTAACAAACAGTCAGTTGAACTTTATTCTGGAATATCGCAGAGTTTCCAATTACCTTCTCACGAACCGCTTCTTTTCATCCTCAATGATTCAGTCAAGTGGATTTTTAAAGGATCAGGAAATCAAAAAGTGAGAAAAGCGTCAGGACGAGTACTTACTCCTGATACTATCCATTTCACAGATAGTACTCACCCCAGATACATAGCTAAGACAGAAACAGATTTGTCAATTTTTGAACTGGATATTACTTCAAGGTTTAAAGATGATGATACCCTATTTGAATACACAATCGCCTTCAATCAGGAGTCAGATACGAATCATAGTATTCATTTAATTCCTAATGATTTCGGGGTGTCATCACATCATATCCTGCAATTCCTAAACCCTGATTTATTTTTTGGTATTCCCCGGATATATCTCTTCAATACAATATTTGGCATACATGAAAAATTCAACGGTGAATTACAGTTTCTTATTGACAAGAATAGTTGGGAAACACGAGATGGAATTGACCAATATGGCATGAATAAACTGAGGTTCGTTGATAAGAATCATGAGGTGCTTGGCTATAGATCAATTACCGTTCTGCCAGAGGATTTTGAAGTTAAAATTTCTGATAGAGAAAATCAGATTGTCATTATCTCACGGGAAAAATTCAGCATCCTACCTGAAAGAAATGAGGTGAAATGCGACATAAACGAGGAAGAGGAATCCGTGACAATCAATTTTTGGTCGGACATAGTAAATGATAACCCTTATATCAACTTTTTGCTAATGTTCGATAACGGGAATAATGTTAAAATCAAGCTGCCAAATCCGGCTGTTCATGAAGTGTTCATCAACTCCGAGGAGGAGATAATCAACAGAACTGAAATGATAGTTGACAAGATGCACGGAAACGCAATAGTTATTAATAACTTCTCCGGTCAGAACATTACTAAGCAGTATCGTTTAAAGCTTGTAGATCAACATAACATTGACAATCCTGATATCGAATTGATAAGAAAAATAGGTGTTCCAGCTTATGGTACGCTCAGGTTTCCCTTATTTCACTGGGCAAGTGAAATTAATACACTTCTTACGTTAGCTCAATCCGTAGATGCATCTGTCCGGATATCATCAAGTCAACCTCATCACTTTATTGATGCTAAAAGATTTGAGTATTTCCCCACAATAAGTGAAGGTCAGTTATGTATTGATCAGCCGTTTAATCCATCTGAAATTCAGGTTAAAACCTTTCGCTTGGATCATGAATTCTCCTCTGAGTCAGTGTTTAACATACCTTTCGATGAAACCTTAACTAGCTGGTATTTGGAGGATGCTCTTCCTTCTTCTGGTTTTTGGTTCATTTATTCAAGTAAGGAGTCAGACAGAATGATAAGGCCAAAAGTGTTTATACATCAGCTGGAGAATTACAATGAGACCATACATTCACCAATAGGTCAAATACATGAAACCTGTTTGATGAGTTTTCAGGAGAGACAGGATAAACTCATCGAGTTATTCGATTCAAAGCATAATTCATTTGATGATAGTCTTTGGCAAGAGCTCTTTAACCTCTATACGGAAACAAGACATTTGCCTTTTGACACACTCGATGTATGGAAAGCTTTGATTAAGTCAGAAAAGGGCATGCTCACCTTCTTGTTGAGTAATTGGGGAGATAACGAGTTGATTGTTAATCTCGCTCAAGAATTCAGCTTTAACTGGCAGTTAGTTCCAATATCCTTATGGACCGAAACACTCCAAGCCTGGTGTTTTGCTAACCATCAGGATTCCTATTTTCAATATACGCTAGGTTTAAAAACGGAGTTTATCAAAAGCGAATTAGGATTCAATTTGATTACTGATATTTTACAGGGCACTAAAGCAAATCGGACGGAATTCGAATTTATCCGGGCGTTGAAAAGTTTAATCAACGGTGACGGCAATAACGGCTTAAGAGTCAGGCACACCGATGGTACTGGAAAATGGCCGACCATGGCCAGCGATTACATCAAAGAAAAGTACAAGCAACTGTCAGATAATTACAGGTCAATCATTCCTGGTCAATTCTGGGATTGGCAGAAACCTGTAATATATCTACCCGTCATCATGGCTTACCAGTCAGTTTATGGATCATTTATTAATCACACCGAGCTTGATGCCAGAACAAAACTAGGTCTATGGTTAACTGCTGATTTTGATCAGGGGTATTTCAAATCAGCTTTTGATCTGTGTCAGTCCTTTTTCTATTCTAAAAAACAAACTGCCTAACTATGAGAAATTATTTCCACTCACTTTTTGAAAATATTCTGAACCGATCTGTTGAATCAACTTTGGGTGTACTTGGGATAAGAGATAAGAATCTTAGACTTCATCTAAAGTCTCAAATGTCAAATGATCTGGTAAACAACAATAGATTACTATCTGATCCTGTTTTTGAAGCAACGTTCCCCTGGGAAGAGGTTAATGAAACTTTTGATGATTTGGGAAAGCGAGATTTCTTGTCACCAAGTTTCATTCAAGCTTTGAATAAGAAACACATGAAGGTTCCATTCGATGATGACCTATTGGATCTTAGTTCCCAGGCTATGGAGAGCCACTGGCATCCACGTAAGCATCAATTGCAATCTTGGGAAGTGCTCAAGGGAAAAGATCCAAAATCACTGATCGTAACTAGTGGTACAGGCTCGGGTAAGACAGAGTGTTTTATGATTCCAATTATTGATGATTTGGTTCGTCAGTATGAAGCGTCTCAACAACAATTGGAAGGAGTCCAGGCACTTTTCATTTATCCTCTCAACGCACTTATCAATAGCCAGCGGGAACGTATATTATCCTGGACATTGAATTATCAAGATAAAATTAGATTTTGTCTATATAATGGTAATACACGTAAGCCAGCATTTCCTGCGAATACATTAAAAGGCAGACCGAAGAATGAAGTGTATGACAGACATCATTTATGGCAATCACCACCTCCAATTCTGATTACGAATCCGACCATGTTGGAGTACATGTTGATCAGAACGGAAGACCGGCCAATTCTAAATACTTCTCAAGGCAAGATGAAATACATTGTGTTGGATGAAGCACATACTTACATTGGGTCTCAGGCCGCTGAACTGGCATTATTGATAAGGAGAGTACTTAATGGTTTTGGAGTGAATGCTGAAGACGTGCGGTTTATCGCAACATCTGCAACAATTGGAGATGATGAAGAGTCAGAAATAGCGTTGAAAAACTATCTGGCAGATATTGCTGGAATAGCCATTGAGCAAATACAAGTTGTTGGAGGAAATCGAGAAATTCCAGACCTGACATTATCTGATAAAAATAACCTCTCACTATATGACCTTTCAGAAAAGAATGTATCTGATAACAAGGAGATCTTTTACAATAATGAAAGTCTCTATAAGTTAAGATCCTCATTTATTGATCAGGATACACGAAAGGTAATTCCTCGAAAACTATCTGAGATTACAGAACTACTATATCCCAATCAGAAAGAAAATTCGGAGTTTAATCAGGAAACATTAAAATGGATTGATTTGGCTTCCTCTGAAGGATTACAAAAAGATACTATCCATTTCCTGCCGTTAAAAGGGCACTTCTTTCATAAGGTTCTCCATGGGCTTTGGGCATGTATCGATAGTGATTGCTCAGAAAAAAAAGGTACTCCATTAAATGGTGAATGGAGGTTTGGTAAAGTCTATACTTCGCAAAGATTAAAGTGCGACTGTGGGGCACCTGTTTATGAATTGGTATTTTGTAATGAGTGCAATGAGTCACATTTATTAGGTCAAAGAAATGGTTTATCAATATTGCAATCGGGTAAAGAGGATATTGATGAGTTTGAACTGAGTCAAGAAACTCCAGATGAAGATGAAGAATCTACAATTGCAACTAATGAGTCTGAATTGCTGATGTATCATTCCTCGCGAGATCACTCAATTCCCTCTAGAATTAACTCTTTCGGAAATATAGGTGAAGATAAAGAAAAGTACCCTTATAAGGTTTTTTACAATGCTCATGATATTCAGTGTTTCAAATGTGATTTCAAAGGTATTGGTAAACAAAAGCCAATGAGACATGCATACCTGGGTATGCCATTTTATATCTCAGGACTCACGCCAACTTTACTGGAACATGTCAAAGACGGGAATAAGCCATTGTCTCAGCCGTTTAGAGGTCGTAGAATGCTCACTTTCACAGATAGTAGACAGGGAACAGCCAAAATTGCTGTTAAAATCCAGCAAGATTCAGAGAGGTTGCGAACCAGGGGAATCATTTTTAGATCTCTCTTCAAAAATGATAAGCAAGATGAAATAAAGCAATTAGAAGGTGAGATTGCATTTATTAATGGAATGCCAGCAAATTCGATGAAGGATAGTTTGTTAAAGCAAAAACAAAATGAACTAAATACCCTCATATCCCGAACAGTACAGTTTCCTGAAGAGTTATCGGCTCTTGAAATTGAACAGGATGTTTCTGAGCATATCAAGAGAAGTTATTTGAATTTTGATAGTTCATTCCAGAATGTAAATAGACTCGCTAGCGTATTAATGTATCGTGAGTTTGGTAGAAGGCCAAAAAGAGCTAATTCATTGGAGACTTTGGGTCTGGTAGCCACATCTTACGAATGTGTAAACAAGGTTTCTTCCTGTCCGGTAGAATTTAACGATTATAAACTCACATTGTCTGATTGGAAAGATTATCTCAAAATACTGGTTGATTTCTATATCCGCGATGGAATTTTTGTGACAATCAACCAGGATATTGTCAATTGGCTAGGAGGTAGTTTCTATCAAAAGTATCTAATCTCTCCGGACTCCATTGAACAACCTGATAGAAGAAATAAAAAGTGGTTGCACTTCGATAGATCAAAGGGATCAAGACAAAGTAGAATGGTTCGTTTGTTAATTCTTGGCTTAAATCTGAATATTGAGAATTTAAGCAGAGAACAAGAAGATCAAATCAATAGTATTTTGATTCAAGCCTGGAATGTCCTTCGAGGGAATAGAGGAGTGTTAAAAATGATCACCAATTCTTTTCAGATGGATCTATCCGAAATGAATTTTAAATCTATCAATGAAGCTTATGTGTGTCCTCTCTCGCAAAGACTTCTGGATGTGACTTTCTGTGGATTGACTCCTTACATTCCTATGAATCTTCAAGATAGAAATGATTACATCTGTGAGAAGGTGGAAATGCCTCAATTTCCTGTGATCCAGGCAAATGATGATTTAGATTATAAAAGCCAAATTCGTAATTGGGTGAATTCCGATCCCATTGTAAAAACGTTAAGGGAAAAAGGCTTGTGGACTGATCAATCTGACAGAATTGTTGAAGGTGGATATTTTGTGAAAGCTGCGGAACACTCCGCTCAACAGCATATTGAAAAACTGAAAGACTATGAGACGAAGTTTAAACATGGCTTTATCAATGTTTTAAGCTGCTCCACCACTATGGAAATGGGAGTAGATATCGGTGGTTTATCGACAGTTTGTAATAATAACGTTCCTCCTCACCCTTCTAATTACTTGCAGCGAGCAGGAAGAGCCGGAAGAAGAGGCGAATCGCGCTCTCTGTCTATAACGTTGTGTAAAAGCAATCCTCATGATCAACAAGTATTTGCTGATCCTTTATGGCCCTTTGTTGCCAAAATGAAGAAACCGAAAATAACCTTAACAAGTGAAAAGATTGTCTACAGGCATATCAATGCATTTCTTTTTGGCTGGTTCCTTAATAGGGAAATACCTGCACTACAACAGAATCAATTGACTTTAACCGGTGAATGGTTTTTTGAAGGGGATACTTCTTTCTGTTGGAAAATGTTCAATTGGTTAGAAGGTGTTTTTGAGAATACGCCTGTTCAGCTTTTGAACGGCCTAAACTATATCACAAAGAAATCTGTGCTTGATGGTCTTGACCTCCGTATCGCTATTGAACATTCAATCACTGTCTTGAAAGCGATTCATGAGAACTGGTTTAATCAGTTGAATTATTACCTAAAAGAGCAGGAAGATCTGAAAAAACAAAAGATAGTGAATCCTGCATATGAAAATAGAATCAATTATGATTTAGCAACGCATCGAAAAACTTACCTTCTTACAATTTTGATCAATGGGGGATTTCTTCCAGGATATGGTTTCCCAACGAATATATCCACGTTCAATACATCAACAATGCAGGATTTCATTCGAAGAAGAAATGCCGCTAATGATGAAAGAGAAGATAATCTGGTGTTGATTGAGGGGAAGCCAAGTAGAAATACAGCAATAGCATTAAGTGAATATTCACCTGGTAGCCAGCTTGTTTTAGATGGAAAAGTTTATACTTCTTCAGGTATTACTTTGAATTTTCAGAACCCTGATGACAATGTGATCAACTATAAAATGTTGAATACAGCCTGGAGATGTAAGGAATGTGGCTCATCAGGAAAGTCAACCTATGGATCTCGAATAACCTGTAAAAACCCTTCTTGTACCAATCCGGAAAATGTTGAGTTCTTTGAATTTATCGAGCCGTCAGGATTCTCTGTGTCTTTTTATGATCAGCCTACCAATGACATTTCTAAACAGACTTTCATAAAAGCAGAAAATCCGTGGATCAATACAGTTGCTGAAACAACTAAACTCTTAAATCCTGATTTGGGTAGCTATATTTCAGACCCACACGGTGAGATTTTCTATCACAATAAAGGGGAATATGGAAACGACTTTGCAGTGTGCCTCGAGTGTGGCCATGCACATTCTTTTTCTGCTGATCTCGAAGAGAACCTTCCTTCTGGATTTCTTTCCCACAAAAAACTTAGAGGAATAAATGCGGATCCCAAGAGGGAAAAAAGGTGCAATCCTGATCCCAATAGAATTAAAAAACTCACACTAGGTTTTTCTGACAAAACAGATGTTTTTGAACTGTTTTTGAAGCATACAGATACAGGAGAATACTTTTTGGTGTCAGGAGAGAGTAATAAAAAATTAGGATGGACTTTGGCTGTTGCATTGAGACATGGTCTGGCTAAATCTTTAGGTATTAATGCAGAGGAGATAGGTTTTTCAGTTAAACAAGTTCTTAATAAATCTCTCAGTAGCAGGTCCATTTATGGTATTTGTCTTTTTGATGTCAATAGTGGAGGATCAGGATTTTCTACTCTGGCAGCACAACCTGCCATCATGAAATTAATGGTCGAAAATGCAAAGGAACTACTCACCTGTAGTTGCAAAAGTGCTTGTCAGAAATGTTTACTGCAATTTGACACTAAAGATTATGTGGAATTGCTCGATAGGTATCTAGCATTGGATTACCTGGATGATTCATTCATGAATAAGCTAGGCCTTCCAGAGAATGAGCAAATTTTTGGGGATCAATCTGAATTCTGTCAATATGACATTCTGAATGAGCTAAAATTCCAGTCAAATAAGTCATTCAACAAACTGGAAATATTTGTGGGAGGAGGTTTTGAAGATTGGTCCATCAACGATAGTCCAATTAAGGATAAAATTTATAACATGGTTGAAATCTTTAACCATTATAATGAGTTAGTGATCAATTTTAAAAAATCTGATTTTGAGCAACTTAGTAGAAGCCAAAAACTTGATTTATATTACTTTATGGCGGGTTGTAACAAAACCAAAATTCAAGTCATTGAGAACATTCCTCAATATCAGAATAATGGTCATTTGTTGGCTTTAGTGACCGATAGCTCAAAATCAATAGCCTTCGGAACAAAAAATCTATCGGCTTTTGAATTGAATGAGAACTGGGGAATTACAAATCCTGAATTATTGATTAGAGCATATGTTAATCCTTTGGAATATGCTGTGGAATTAGTTGATCCACATTCTCTACTTCCTAAACCGAAAATTAACATTACACAATTATCAATTGTGAAGGAGCTTAATACCTATATAGGAGATTTCGGAAAGGAATTTTGGAAACTTATTCAGAATCATTGTAAAGGCAAGGGCTTGGAAATCGATGATTTGGGTTCATTAAGTTTAGTTGAGTATTCAGACAGGTATGTGAAGTCACCATTAACAGCTGTTTTACTTACTCAGGTTTTAGCTAATATTCCATTCGATACATCAAAGTCCAATATGGTCGTTTCTTGGATGAATGTTGACCATCCTCGTCAAGTAAAATACTCTAGAAAACCTTTTGATAATTGGCACCCGGAAGAAGAATCGAAAAGAGAAGACTTTTTCAATTTATTGTTAAATCAATCCTTTTCTGCTATAACAATTAATACCACAAGTGATAATCGTAAGATACCGCACCCAAGAGAACTTGATCTTGAATTTGGCAGCGGTAAAAGGTTAAATATTCGGTTGGATCAGGGGCTTGGGTATTGGTTTATTGATGGCTATCCTCCAGAGTTTCCTTTTCACAAATCTGTTAGTGATCAAGTTCATTGGGTCGCTGAGCACGCTTTTGTATATCGTTTAAAAAACTCAAATAATTTCCATACCTATTTTGATATTAGATTAGATTGAAATATCAAGAACTTAGCCTAAGCGTTTCTACTAATTACATTAATTGTATCACAGGTAATCAGCCCTGAAAGGATATCAGTACATGGAATTTCTGATTTCTATTCCAACCACCTTGCCACCAAAGCATTCATTTCAGAATCACTAAGCCCCTCATATTTGGATTCTATCGTATCAGCAAGAGGGTCATCGATATTACTTAGAAAGTCCAATCCAGTCAGCTCCTCAATGCGATCAATACTCGTTAAAAACGAGCTATAATCTTCTCGGATTTTGGCACCTTATTGGGCATAAGGAATGATAAAGTTTCAATCCTCCCATTATTATCCGTTTTACACTTCTAGAAAAGTGACAATGTGACAAATATCGGAAACATAAAATCGCAGAGAAGATTTCAAAACATCAGTTAGTTGTCGTTTAGCAGTTTCCGGATGGACAAATAAAAATTCAATACCAGGGGCTTCCCCTCGTTCCTCGGGTCGGGCTTTTCGCTTTTACATGGTAACCGCTTCAATCCCTAAGCCATGGAGAAAAAGCTTTTCCCTAAATCACTTTTTCATGTTATTTATTGCTTTCCCTGGACAATTTGTTCTCCGTTTTCCTTGCTGTCGCATAAATGTACAAACAGGTCTTCAGAACATGTCAAGTAAAAATCCGGAAATCTCCACCCTCCGGGTAGTTATTTCCGACCGGGAGCAAGCACCCTATTTTTCCTTGACATAACCTGGACCAGTTTGTGATGTTATGTTGAAAGGCGACAGAAAGAGGAAACTCCGAAAAAATGTGCCGATTGCCTCCGGCGGGAAAGGCTCAAGAATCGGAAAAAAGAGGGATTATCTGATTTCTATGGGGATTATCCCAATATTGGCAATTCAACTCACGGCTCGTCACCAGTGTATATAGATACCCACTATTTTAACCCCCTTAAATAACCACTCGTCAGTGGATTTTTCAAAAATATGGAATGGTATAATATTAATCCTCATGGTCTTTATAACCCTCGGAGCTTACTTAAATTTTAAGTTCCGTAATTGGAGAAAGAGTAAATAACGTTATATTTAACCAATCGACTTTTCCAAGTTGGTTCTTAATTTAGTTAACAAAGTCCCTTGCTTCATAGTGAGGGATTTTTTATTTCTAAATAACGTGATTATTTTATATTTTAGTTAACAAATTTAAACCCAAAAAATCATGGCAAAAGTATCCCCGTTTCACAGCACACATCCTTCAGCAACTGTGTATCATGACAATAACAGATGCACCGAAGGAAACAATATTGAGAAAAAATATCTTAAGTCCGGAACCGGTGGTCGTCCAAAATGTGACCATTGTAAAAGACTTACTTAAGATTTCCATATTGTATTCGTTTTACTGTATTTAATAAATACTAATTCATTAAAGGGGACATCCCACATGTCCCCTTTTGGAGATGGTTTAAAACTACCTATATATAGTTGCCGTAAAAATATTTACCCGGCAATCTTAGTTAACCTGGGTTCAAGATGGTATTAAACTAGTATTAGTGCAATAATTCCGACAATAAGACCAAATAACAGCCTGATATTCAAAGTAGCGGGGACAGGACTCGACCTGTGACCTTCGGGTTATGAGCCAAATTAACTTAGCTGAAACCAATAACTCTTACCCACTAAAAAGGTTTGTAAGTGTGAATATCAGATAGGAGATACTAGCTTACTGGTAATCCTCTCATTGATTTCATCAAGGATCTTTTCCTGGATCATCTGGCTGTAATGTTTCTCCGTGATCTCAACACTTGAATGTCCCAGACCTGATGATATCTTCCTAATATCTATACCCATTTCAAGACCAATATTTGTCCAGGTGTCTCGTGCAGTATAGGTGGTTATGTTTTTATCAATTTCCAGCTCTTTTGCAATCTTCTTCATATTGGTGTTGAACCATTTCGCACGATCTCTCTTCACTCTGAAAACCCGGGGCTCAGGGGTGTCTTCAGGAATCAATGGAAACAGGTACTGATTTTTCTTTTTTCCATCTAGGTAGTAGTTTATGATTTCCAGGTTTTCATCATTCTGTTTGATAGAAAAGTAATCACCTTGCCGCTCAGTCTTTTTCCTGTTGTAACTGAACCTTTCACCATCAAATTGTGCAACCTTTGCCAAAGCCACATCATAGAAATTCATACCCATATTATTGAACATAAATAAGAAATAATTACGTACATGGAATCGTGAACTTCCTTCCTCAAAAGAGGCTTCCCGGATCTTGTTAACTTCATCAGGTGTTAGCACAATTGGCACATTCGGTGTGCTTGTTTTTTTGATCCCCTCTAGTGGTTTATGCCCCTTTAATTCATCATATGTTTTCTCGGCATCCGACAAAATTGATTGAAGATTCCGCAAGTGGATCCCAACGCTATTCTTTGCTTTCATGCGTTGTCCAAGATAAGCCTTGAAGTCCTTCGCGAACTCAACATTGAAGGCTTTGATAGGCATATCGTAACAAGCGTATTCATCCTTCAAACTAAATCCATCCTTATCCTTATCAAAAAGAGATTTGATTACGACCTGATCATTCTTTTTGGCACATTTCATTTGATACTTCACAAGTATCTTCAAGGCATCTTCATAAGTATAGACGGTTGAATATCTACCTTCAGAATGAAATCGATATAAGACTTTGGCACCATGTTGTAAGACATTCAATTCGGATTGTTTTTTGAAAAACCTCCTTTCGATTTCATTCTTAAGCTTAGTGATCGGCCAAAGTTTTATCTGAGCTTTATTCTCGTCAATCCAAAGATCAATCTCAGAGAAGATTTTTTGAACTCGTTTGCTCTGGCGAACTGAGTTTTGTATTCCCCTAATTTCTTTGGAGTCAGAGTTAAATTGATCTTCTTTGACATGGATATTTAATCCAATATCTCGTGTTTTGCTTTTGTGACCGATTCGCAGAACTAAAGGATATTTCCCATCTTTGTCTTGAGAGCTTGATCTGGTGTCAAGTGTTATCTTAATTTTAGCCATGAGAATTTGCGTGCTTTTTGCGTGCTTTTTCTGGTTTCTATTGTATTTACTTATATAAATATAAACAAAAAAGGCCGTTTTTTGGATAATTAGGGGCATTTTAATTCATGTGGAAACAATCACATCTGATTGTGGTTCAGGAGGTCGTCGGTTCGAGACCGATCTTCCACCCTTATTTGAAAACAAGCCCCTTCATCATTGATGGGGCTTTTTTATTTCTATTCTATGGACAACTGGAAAGACATACTGCAAATCATACCAGAAGTCATCATCGCCATGATAGTTGGGATTCTGGCCGGACTGATATTGATCTGGTTGATCCATTGGAGCGTCAACCTGGCGATCAAAAAAGGTCGTGCTCAAAACCTACTCTACTTTAAGAAGAGATGTAAAAAAGCAGTTTCCTTTCTCCTTCCGGTCACTTTTGTTTTCATAGCCCTACACATTTCCGGTAGTCCGACGTGGTTATTGATACTATTCAGGACGCTGCTCATTCTTGCGGTCTCCTTTCTTTTGATCAGACTGACTTTTGTGGTAGAAGATATCATGCTCGACAAATATGATATCACCAAAAAAGAAGACAACCGGCATGAAAGGAAGATCCTGACCCAGCTCAACTTTGTCAAAAATGCAGTGATCCTGGCCATCATCATCATCACAATCAGTGCTTTACTACTAAGCTTTGACGGAGGCCAAAAATTTGGGGCCGGCCTGTTGACCTCAGCCGGTGTGGCCAGTGTGATCATCGGTTTTGCCGCACAAAAAACCATCGCCAACTTCCTGGCAGGTATCCAGATTGCCTTTACTCAACCCATGAAAATAGATGACGCCGTTCTCGTAGAGAAGGAGTGGGGCTGGATAGAAGAGATCAATTTGACCTATGTGGTGGTCAGGTTGTGGGATTGGAGACGACTGATACTCCCCATAACTTATTTTGTGAATGAGCCCTTTCAAAACTGGACCCGGAACAAAGCCGAGATCATCGGATCGGTTTTTTTTCACCTCGATTACAGCGCACCAGTAGACAAAATACGGGAGCAGCTCACCAAAATACTTGAAAATGAGCCTTTATGGGATAAAAAAGTAAATGTGCTCCATGTGGTAGATGCCACAGAAAAAACCATACAATTAAGGGCACTCATGTCTGCTAAGACATCCCCTCAAGCATGGGATTTGCGTTGTAGTGTGAGAGAAAAACTCATCACGTATGTCCAGGAGAATCATCCTGAGTGCCTGCCGCTGCATAGGATACAAGCCCAGCTTTAGTAAATATTCTTAATAGAAAAAAACAATTCATCTGAGAATTACGTATTTTTGATGAAAATACTTAAAGCTGAGACCGTCAAATCACATATTACCCATCCTGGCTTTGTGTTTATTGCCTTTTCTTGGCTTCGCCAATGATCCTACCATAGAAAACAAAGACGAGGCAGAAAAAAAGCAAGCAGATTCCAAGGAGGTTAAAGCAGCAGCTGCCGAAACCAAAAAAGAGGAGCCTGCAAAAACTCAGGAGGGCTTAAGTAAAGATGCCGTGATTACCAACAGCACGAAAATTGAGGAGAATAAATCCACAGATGACAACTCACTGAGTAAGTTCAACTACCTGTTTTACTTTATCTACAAGCACAAATACCAGGAGATCAACAAGCTTGAAGAAAAGCTTTAATCCTTCCCTGTAAAATAAAAAATTGTGAATTTCCGTAACCTGTACTAGGTCAGATGGATCAGTTTAAAGCCCTCCCCGTGAACGGTGAGCAACTTCAACGACTCTTCTTCCTTGAGGTATTTCCTGATCTTGGCAATATATACATCCATACTTCTGGCATTGAAATAGGAATCATCTTTCCAGATCTTTTTCAGTGCAATACTCCGGTCAACCGTCTGGTTGAGATTGTCAAAGAAGAGCTTCAAAAGCTCATTTTCCTTTGTCGTCAGCTTGATCTTTCCTGATGGCCTCACAAGGGTGTTGTCGGCATACTGATAGGTAAGGTTCCCAATTTTTAATTCATCGGGTAATTTGCTTGGACCATCAGTAGACTGTTTGGTTCTTTTAAGTACTGCATTTACCCGCATCAGGAGTACCTCCATGCTAAATGGCTTGGTCACATAGTCATCCGCACCAATCTTAAAGCCATGCAAAATATCCTCTTTCATGGATTTGGCGGTGAGGAATATGATGGGGATGTTGGGTTCAATGGCCTTGATCTCCTTAGCCAGGGTAAACCCATCTTTCTTAGGCATCATCAGATCCAGAATACACAGGTCAAACTTACCAGGTCGAAATGTCTTAGAGCCCTCCTCTCCATCCGGACACAAGGTGGAATCGAATCCCTTTAGATTTAGGTATTCGTTGAGTATTTGGCCGAGGTTTGGATCGTCCTCAGCTATTAAAATTCTAATTTTTTCCATGATATAGAGGTAAGCTTACTACAAATTTACTTCCTTTTCCGAGCTCACTCTCTACTGAAATCGAACCCTGGTGTGCATCGATGATACTTTTGACGTATGCGAGACCCAGGCCAAAGCCTTTCACATTGTGAATGTTGCCGGTAGATACCCGATAAAACTTCTGGAAGATGTTTCGAATAGACTCTTTGGTCATCCCAATACCATGGTCCTGGATCGAAACCCAAACGGAGTCTCCCTGCAGATGTGCCCTGATACTGATAAAAAGGTCCTCAGGGCTGTACTTAATGGCATTGTCCACCAGGTTGAGAAAGACATTGGTGAGATGGCCTTTATCTCCCCATACAGGCAATTCATCTCCTGCTATATTGAGCTTAAGCTGACCATTTCTGTTTTCTACCTGGAGCATACTTTTTTCTTCCACTTCTGCCAGGAGTATACTCAGGTCTACCTTCTCAAACTTGAGGTTCAGGTCATTTCGATCCAAAGCAGCCATCTGCAAAACCTTCTCCACCTGATCGCCCAGCCGGTGATTTTCATCCCCGATGGCTTTCAGGTACCTGGCCCTCAGGCCGGGGGTCTCACTGATGTCTTTGTCGCTAAGCGCTTCCGTAGCCAATGAAATGGTGGCTATCGGTGTTTTCAGCTCATGGGGCATGTTATTGATGAAATCGTTTTTCATCTCGGAGAGCTTCTTCTGCCTGACGATCGTCCGTACGGCATAGCCAAAACAAAACAGGATAAGCGTGATCAAAACACCGGAGCTAATCATCGTTGCCCAGATTTTCTTGAGCAGATACTGTTCCTTGTCAGGAAAATCGATTACCAGCTCTGCTGTCTCACCTATCAGGTCATTGGGAAAAAGATTGGCTCTGAGTTCACTGGTTTGTAACGCCAGCTTCTCCGAAGGATTCTTCAGGTAAACAAAACGTTTTTCCTGGGGCATCACCACGGCATGATTGTATGCCAGATCAATTCCTTTATTCTGCAGCTCTTTCGACAGCATAGAATCCAGCTGATTGGGGTTGAATCGCGAGAGGGGAGACCTGCCAGCGACCATCACATTCTCAATGACTGAAAAAGCCATTTCCGTCTTATTGGATAGCATTTGAAGCTGCCTGTTTAGCTCTTCGAGTTCCCGCTCATTTCTGCGACGGATTTCATTCATCTGTTCATTCGAGATGCCTGACGACTCAAACGATGCAGAGATTCCACCTCCCGAAGCTTTAAACTCCGCGATGATTTGAACTCCGGACGGACCAATGATCGTGTCTTTTTTTACGACAATGTCCTCGGTGACCTGAAGCTGGCCCTGAGAAGACCATTGTCGATACATATTGGATTGAGGTTGCAACAGCTTGTTTTGCATACGCATGGCGTCAAGGGCCTCCTGACGCTCCAGCTTTTGCGTAACAAGATTCAATGCTTCGGTCACGTCCTGCTTGAACCTGACCTCATTGGCCGAAATGACGGAGTCTATCCAATACCACTGAAAAGCTATCAAGCCAAGCATGGCGACACTCATCATCCCGATAACCCACCTGATTTGCGCTTTCTTCATATTACAAATTTAGAGCTAAATGTGGCCTGAAATGCTCATTTAACCATTTTTAACACACCTTAACTGGCCTTTAACAACAACGTATTGGCAACCTTCTTACTTTCGAATTGTCTTTAACCAAAACACAGCGATCATGAAAAAATTATGTATCACCTCGCTTGCTGCTTTTTTCCTGACAATTCCGCTACTGGCTCAGGAAAGTGACGAACAGATTACCATTGACATCACCAGGGAGGTGGATGGAAAAACAGAAAAATTTAACAAGACGTATGCCTCGAAAGAGGAAATGGAAGCTGATGAAGAACTGCTGGCTTTCTCCGAAGACCTTGATCAGGTCACTCATGTGATGGTGGCTCCCGGAGGCACGCAAACCTTCAAAATCCATAAAACCGATTCCTCATCTTCCTATGCCTTTGACTTCGATACGGAAGTAAAGAAAGTCGTGAAAAAAATGAAAGGTTATGACAGTGAAGACAATGATTCACTTGCTGTGAAGCTCCAGAAGCAGATCTATAAGCTTGAAGAAGCACTGGCCAACCTGGGTATGGACATCAAAGAAGAGATTGAAATCCTGGAAGATATGGATTGGGACGAAATCAAGGACCGACACAAGATCATGATCATTGACAAGGAAGTGGAGGAAGACGAAATGATGACCGAAAATGATGGGACTGCAAAGACCATGACGATCAGTGCTGTGGATGGAAGTGAATTAGGGAAGAAGGCCAAGGTAAACAGCAAGGAGCTGCTGGACCTGGAAACGCTCGACTATTACCCCAATCCCTCACAAGGGAGATTTAGGCTAAAGTTTGAGGTTAGTGATGAAGAAGGGCCATTGAACATAAAAGTCTACAATATGGAAGATCAGGAAGTTTTTGTCAGATATTTTCCAAGATACTCAGGAACTTATTCGGAGCTTATTGACCTGAGGGGACAGGACCCGGGAACCTACTTGTTGGAAATTAGCCATGGCAAGAAAAGGCTAGTCAGAAAGATGGTGGTTCAGTAAAGTGAAGCCTACACCATGGTGATTCCGGATCTCCAGTGCGGGGTCTTCTTTTAGATATTTACGAAGCCTGGTAATGAATACATCCAGGCTTCTTCCTTTGAAGTAATCATTCTCTCCCCAGATCCTGATCAGGATCTCCTCACGGGTCACAAGTTGATTAAAGTTGATGGCCAATAACCTGAGCAGATCAGCTTCTATTTGGGTAAGATCCACTTTTTGATCTGCATTACACAACGTCAGGTTATTGATATCAAACCTGAATATTCCCACCTGGATCTCTTCTCTGGGGTGGGCGTAATTCCCCGACCTCCTCAAAAACACCCTCACCCGGTGAGTAAGCTCTTTGATGGAAAATGGCTTCGTCACATAATCATCTCCTCCGATCTCAAAACCTTTGAGCTTATCCTCCTCCAGCGATTTGGCTGTCAAAAAGATAATGGGAATAAACTCATCTTTTTCCCTGATGGACCGGGCAAGGTTAAAGCCATCCAACCGGGGCATCATCACATCCAGGAGACACAGATCAAAATCCTGATTTTTAAATTTTGCCAAGGCCTCTACTCCATCCATCGCCCAGTGCACTTCAAATCCCTCTGATTTGAGGTGATCCTCTATGACAAAACCCAGGTTGGAATCGTCTTCGGCTACCAGTATTCTGGCACTCATATCACGGGGAATTTCAAGGTGAAACAAGTATGCTGGTCTTGACTTTCCACAGTCACATCTCCACGCATCAATCGGGTAGACTGTTTTACAAAATGTAGCCCCAACCCAAAACCTTTCACATCGTGCTGATCTCCGGTAGGCACACGATAAAATTTATTGAATATCTTTTTTTGGTACTTCCGGGGAATCCCTTTCCCGGGATTGCATACATGCAATACCCACCAATTCTCATGAATCTCCGAACTGACTTCCACTCTCCCGTTTCCATATTTTTTTGCATTGTCCAGGAGATTGAAAAAGATAGTTTCCAACAAATTTTTATCCCCCTTGATTTTGATGGGTAGGTTCTTCAAAGCAAGATCCACATCCAGCTGCTCCCGCTTTTGAAAATAGGTGACAACTTCAGCAAGGATATGATCCGGGTCCAGCACTTCGAACTTTTGGACCTGATAGTGATCAATGAATGAAGCCTTCAGTAGCTGATTTACCTGCTTTTCCAATCGGCTAACCTCATCAAGGATGATCCCGGAATACTTCTTTTGCTTCTCATTTTCCGCACTCTCCGCAATCACCTCCGAAGACACTTTTAATGTAGACAAAGGTGTTTTAAACTCATGCGTAATGTTGTTGAAGAAATCTTTCTGGATCTCACTCATCCGCTTTTGCCTAAGGATGATAAACATGGCATAGCCAAAGAAAGCTACGATAAGCAGTGTAAGTACAGTCGTGAATTGCCAAAAGCCCATTTCACTGACGAGTCCGGCCTTTTTTGATGGAAAGTAGACCCCAAAATAGTACTCATCTTTTATGAGATCAGGTAATTTACCCGTGGGCGCCTGTTCTACTTCTCCACTCATGGTGACAAACTGCCCGTAGACCATCTGATCCGTTTGACAGTCATATACGCCATATTCAAAATCCAGCTCTATGTTTCTTTTCTGAAACTCTCCGGTGATGAGGTAGTCTAGTGATTTTAAATCTATTTTGTGATTGGTCCTGGCAATGAAGTAGTTGCTGGATACCTGATCGATGGGGTCATTGGAGGGCATATCGTTGCCGTTGATGACACAAAGTGATTCTACCACACTCTTTAGCGCCATCTGAACGGATCTGTTGAATTGCTCTTCATGGCTGTCCATGGCCCGCGACACCCAATAAATCTGGGTGAACATGATACCCGCAATGGCGACAACCCCTAAAAGGATCAAAACACGAATGGGTGTGTTTTTCATTTTATAAAAATAGCATGTTTGAGGATTGTCTACCGGATATTAACATCCCATTAACAATCTATAAGAGCCAGTGGTATACGGCTTATCTGTGCACTCAAAAGGTCTTTTCAATATCTTTCGGTCATCGTAGGAGCTAAAAAGCCCACCTCATGTTTCATGGGCAGGCTTTTCTTAAAATGTGGGAAGTACTGGACTCGAACCAGCGACCCCCGCCCTGTCAAGGCGATGCTCTGAACCAACTGAGCTAACTTCCCAAAATGCAGTTCTTCAAAGATTTTGGATCACAAAAATAACTTTCCTGAGAAGATTTTCTTACCAGAAGGGGAAAATTTAGTTGTTTCCCCACCATTGTTGTAAATATTCCATAGATTGATTTGTAACTTTAGTTTCAAAATCCAAAAGATGGAAATCAACAATATTCTCGTACCCGTAGATTTTTCGGACTGCTCCAAAAATGCATTAAAAATTGCCATTGACCTGGCAAAAATATGTGGGGCCAAGATCCACATGGTCAATTCCATACACATTCATACACCCCATCCGGATGTCAGCGGTGGTACCCTGATCAATTCCCTCCTCACAGATTATGAAGAGCAGATCCGGGAGTCTTTCAACGAGCTGGAATCTGATCTGATTGAACTCAAAGATATTCCCCACGAGTCCGATCGGTTCATCGCTTACCTGGTAGATGCGATTTTTAGCGAAACACAAAGAAAAGATATCGATCTGATTGTAATGGGAACCCGGTCCGACCACTCAAACATCGAAAAATTTGTGGGTAGCAATACCACAGACATCATCAGAAGTGCCGAAGTGCCTGTCCTTGTGATCCCTGAGTCCACCAAAACATTCAATCCACGTAAAATCGGGTTAGCCTCTGACTTTGAAGGTCTGGTCAACTTTAAGAACCTCGCAATTCTTTCTAAGTTCAGTGAATTATTCGACGCTGAAATACTCATTTTCCATGTAGCTCAGGACCCGACTGATGTGACGGTGGCCACGCAAAAGAAAATGAAGGAGCTTCATGAAAAGTTTTTGAACCATAAGGCTTCGGTGAGAACCATCGAAGCAGACACAGTCTTAAATGGAGTGAAATTGTTTACAGCATCACATAAGCTGGATTTATTGTCTGTGGTCCCCAAAGAGCATAGCTTTTTCGAAAAGCTGTTCAAAAAGTCCATTTCCAAGACCATAGCTCTCAACCCAAGCGTTCCTTTAATCACTATACCCCAGTTTTAGATGGAAGATGGTATTCAGAAATTCAATCGGGAATTTCTAAGACCATTATATACTTCTTTTCAGGAAGCATGGGCCGACCAGGAACCTGGCCTCTCCTTGTCTTTTGACCTGTTCGTTCAGCGCTTGACAGATAAGCTAAACATCAAGGAAGAGGTATCCTGTGTCTATGTCCAAAATGGTTCAATTCAGGGCTTTGTACTTCATACACTGAATACCTATCGCAACAAGTGGTGTGCTTACAATGGTGGCACAGGTGTGATCCCCGGAGCACGGGGAAACGGCCTGACCAAAAAGCTCTACGAGGCACTCATCCCCATGATGAAATCTCACCAGGTGGACCAGGTTATTCTGGAGGCCGTGAAAAAAAATAAAAGAGCTATTCACGTGTATGAAGACATCGGTTTTGAGATCGTACAAGGATTCAGGTGCTATGCAAAAAGAGGTTATTTCTACTCGGACAGACAACATGACTTTAGAGAGAAAAAAACCATAAGTCCTGAATACAATGCATTCTGGGAAATGGACCCCTGCTTTCTTGACCAGCCGCAACAGTTGAAATTCAACCTTCACAATGAAATGATCCTGGAGACCTTCAAAGAAGATGAGATTACCGGGTACATTATTTTTCAGCCCCGCCTGGGAAGGATCAGCCAAATTGCCGTTAATCCGAAATACAGAGGGCAAGGGATTGGTAATTTTTTGGTGTGTGAAGCTTTCCAGCGATCGGCTACCACCCACATGACCGTAATGAATGTGCCAGAAGCCAACATCTCGTTCAACACCTTCCTCAAAAACATTGGGTTCATCAACGAAATTGATCAATATGAAATGCAACTCAATCTCAATTAACCCGCGAAGCTCCCATGATCAATTCCTTTTCACGTTAATTTAGCCCCCATGCGTTTCTCAGAAATAGCAGAAATCCTCGGCGGTAACATAGATGTACACTGTGAAAATGATGACATTTCGGAGCTGGTCATTGATTCCCGTCAGGCAACCAGCCACCCCAACTCACTCTTTTTCTGCCTGAAAGGAGCCCATCATGACGGCCACCAGTTCATTCCGCAGCTGGTAGAAAAGGGGATCAGAAACTTTATTGTCTCCTCCGATGCTCAGGTAGCTGGCGATCTCAACCTGATTCGCGTAAAAGATACCCTTGACGCCTTGCAAAAACTCGTAGCTCACCACAGATCGTCATTTCACATTCCCGTCATCGGCATCACTGGCAGCAACGGTAAAACCATGATCAAAGAATGGCTGAGTACGGTATTGTCCGAGAAATACAAGGTGGTAAAAAGCCCGAAGAGCTACAATTCTCAGGTGGGCGTGCCGCTTTCGGTTTGGCAAATGAAAAGGGAGCATGAAATAGGTGTCTTTGAAGCGGGTATCTCCCAAAGAGGTGAGATGGAAAAGCTTGAAAAGATCATCCGGCCAACGATCGGGATTTTTACAAACATAGGTGAAGCACATAGCGAAGGATTTGAGTCCCTGAAAGAAAAAATCGAGGAAAAATCCAGGCTCTTTGCACATACGGACAAGATCATTTGCAGCAAAGATCAGCCGGAGATCTATGACTACCTGAAGAAAACATTTGGTGACAAAGTCATCGCATGGAGTGCTCACGAACCCTCAGAAATCACCATCGTAAAAGAACGGCCGCATCATCTCTTCAAATACAGCAATGAAGTTTATTCCTTCAAATTGGGAGATAAAGCCGATCAGGACCTGGAAAACCTCTTTCATGTGATCTCTGCTGCCATCGTGTGTGGCATGAGCCAACAGGAAATGGAGGATGGACTGAAGCATATCGTGCCTGTACCCATGCGGCTTGAGCTGAAAAGGGGCATCAATGATACCTATATCCTGGATGATACTTACAACAATGACCTGGCCGGACTGCGAATTGCCCTTGACTACCTGCAACAGCAAACACAATACGGCCGAAAGACGGTTATCCTCTCAGACATACTTCAATCCGGCCTGCCGGATCTTCAACTTTATGGAGAAGTTAACACCCAGCTGAGGCTGCATGGCATAGACCGCGTGATTGGCATTGGTCAGGCCATCACAGCTTCAGGCAACCTGTTTGGGATGGAAACTCATTTCTTTCCCGATACGGAGGCATTCCTGGCTTCGGACCTCACCTTCACCAATGAGATGATCCTCGTAAAAGGGGCCCGGGTCTTTGGGTTGGAAAAGATTGTCTCCTTTCTGGAGGAAAAAAATCATGGCACGGTGCTGGAAGTAAATTTCGAGGCGCTGATCCATAACCTCAACAGCTACAGAAATCTCCTCAGGAAAGATGTGCAGCTGATGGTGATGGTGAAGGCATTCGCCTACGGGGGAGGGATTGCTGAAATCGCCAATTTGCTTCAATACCAGCAGGTAGACAGGCTGGGCGTGGCCTATGTGGATGAGGGGATCTTCCTCAGAAAACATGGGATCAAAATCCCGATACTCGTGATGAACCCCAACTGGGAGGCACTCTCATTGCTTACCTCGTTCAACATAGAGGCAGAAGTCTATAGCCTGGCGATGTTACGGCACATGCTCACGACATTGAAGCAATTGCCCGGAATCCATCTCAAACTGGAAACCGGCATGAATCGACTGGGGATTCCCCGAGAAGATATTGACGAACTCAAAACATTGTTAGTTCAGCACCCGGAGATGGAAATCAAAGGAGTCTTTACCCACCTGTCCAGCCAGGAAGAGGATTCTAATGATGACTACACGCTAAGCCAGATACGATTGTTTGAACAGAGCTATGAGGAAATCGCCACGACACTTGGCTACCAACCGATCAGGCATGTGCTGAACTCAGCAGGCATTGTGCGCTGGCGGGATTATCAATTTGAAATGGTGCGATTGGGTATTGGATTGTATGGTTTTGATGCTACCGGGAAAATGCAAAACCTCCAACCAATCAGCACCCTCAAGACGATGATATCCCAGGTAAAAAAAGTGAAAAAGGGAGACAGCATCGGATATTCCAGGATGGGGAGAGCCCAAAAGGACGGACAGATCGCAATTCTTCCCATTGGCTATGCGGATGGTTACCTCCGGGTTTTTGGCAATGGTAAAGCCTGGGTCTCTGTTCAGGGAAAGCAAGCCCCTACCATCGGCAATATCTGCATGGACATGACCATGATTGACGTGTCGGGGATTGAGGTGAAAGAGGGAGATGTGGTGACCTTATTCGGGCAGGAACCCACCATTGTGGAACTGGCAAAATGGGCCGATACGATCCCCTATGAGGTTCTGACCAACGTGAGTCAACGGGTGAAACGGGTATTTCGATCTGAGTAGGTGACGCCAAGGGGGGTCTCTAGTTCATGCAAAGACGCAGAGGCGCAAAGGGGTCTCGCAAATAGTCTTCACGCAAAGACGCAATGCGGCAAAGGAATAGGGGAAACATGCAATGGGTCAAATAAACTGTTTTGGGGCTTACTAGGTTTAGGTTCAAACAGATTTGTAGCCAATTACGTTTACTATTAGTAATCCTGGCAAAATGAAAAAAAATAAAGATACCAAAGCAAAGAAACCCTCTGACAAAAAGACTGCATCCAAAGAGGAGACAAAGGACGAGCAAAATAATCGTGGGGGTATTCCGGATATGGATTTCAAAAAGCTCCTGGGTTGCGGATGAACTCTTCCGCGTTCTTTGGGCCTTTGTGTGACCGGTTCTTTGAGTGAAAAACCTCATCTTTGCACCCATGAACCCGGAAATCACAGACTTGCAGATCGGCATACTCGGTGGTGGACAGCTTGGACGCATGGTCATCCAATCCGCTATCGACTTCAACCTCAACATTCACATCATAGACCCGGATCCCAACGCTCCTTGTAAGGACATCGCACAGTCCTTCACCGTGGGTAAGCTCACGGACTACGATGCCGTCATGGACTTTGGGAAAGACAAAGACCTGATCACCATCGAAATAGAAAACGTGAACACAGAGGCGCTGAAGGCGCTGCAGAAGATGGGCAAAAAGGTGTTCCCTCAGCCGGAGATCATCGAGCTGATCCAGGACAAGCGCAAACAAAAGACCTTTTATAAAGCTAACAGGATTCCCACGGCAGATTTTGTGCTTACCGAAGACCTCGCCGACCTGAAAACTCACGGCTATTTCCTCCCGGGGGTACACAAGCTGGGCAAAGAAGGTTATGACGGCAGAGGGGTACAGGTGATCCGGACTGAAGCCGACCTCGATAAGGGTTTTGATAAACCCTCCCTGCTGGAAAAACTCATTGATTTTGAAAAAGAGATCAGCGTGATCGTCTCCCGCAATGAGTCCGGTGACATTGCGTGTTTCCCTGTCGTGGAGCTGGTCTTTCACAAAGAAGCCAACCTCGTGGAGTATCTTTTTGCACCTGCTGAGATACCCTCCAGGGTGGAAGAGGCTGCCTATGACCTGGCTAAAGACGTGATCGACAAACTGGACATGGTAGGTATCCTGGCCGTAGAGATGTTTCTCACCAAAGACGGGGACATCCTGGTCAATGAGATCGCACCACGGACGCATAACAGTGGTCACCACACCATCGAGGCAAATATCACCTCACAGTTTGAGCAGCACCTGCGGGCCATCCTCAACCTCCCTCCGGGAGCCACCGACCTGGTTGTTCCGGCCGCCATGGTAAATGTGTTGGGAGAAGAGGGCTATACGGGCAATGCCAAATATCAGGGGATTAATGACTTAATGGCCATGGAGGGCGTACATTTACACCTGTATGGCAAAAAGGTGACCAAGCCCTTTCGGAAGATGGGACACATCACCATCACAGCCAAAGACGCCCAACAGCTGAAGAAAACAGTTGATCAAGTCAAGAAAACATTAAAAGTAATCGCATGAGCAAAGTACAGGTAGGAATCATCATGGGCAGTCAGTCAGACCTTCCGGTCATGGCCGAGGCTGCAGAAATTCTGGAAGAGCTGGGCATCACAGTGGAAGTGACCATTGTGTCTGCTCACCGAACACCCGACAGGATGGTGGATTATGGTCGAAACGCCGCTCAAAGAGGGCTTAAGGTCATCATTGCCGGAGCCGGTGGCGCCGCACATCTCCCCGGGATGGTCGCTTCACTCACCACCTTACCCGTGATTGGTGTGCCCATCAAATCCAGAAACTCCATCGACGGGTGGGACTCCGTACTCTCTATCCTACAGATGCCCGCTGGCGTGCCTGTGGCAACGGTTGCCCTGGATGGCGCCAAAAATGCCGGACTCATCGCCGCCCAGATCATAGGGGCCTTTGACGAAAAAGTTTCCAAAGCCATGGCCGACTACAAAGAAGGCCTGAAGAAAAAGGTCCTCGACAGCGCCACCGAGCTCGAAAACAAAGGCTGGAAAGCCAGGAAGATCGGGTTTCAGTAGGGGAAAGTAGGCAGGAGAAGTAAAAGTAGGCAGTAAGCACTTACTCCATGCTCTATGCTCTCTGCCCGTTACCTCATTTTCCCAACGAATACAAAACATCAAACCCACCGTCACTCTGAGTGGAGCGAATGAGTCTTATCTTCGAAACCGCACCCTCCTTCCTCCTCTTCCTCCTTTCTCCTTACCCTCTGCACTCCGCTCTATACCCTCTACCCCTTGCTCCTCACCCCTTGTTCGTTCTTCCTCTTTCCTTATTATATTTATCAACATGAAAGCCCCGATCACCTTGCTGCTGACCTTCTTCACGATGGTAGTCTACAGCCAGAATACTGTGGAAAAGTACGTCCGGGAAGGTATACAGTACCATGATGCAGGTGACTACCGCAGTGCCCTCGAGGCCTATCAACATGCCCTCTACCTCAACCCCAGATCATCGCTAGCCAATTATGAAATGGCCATGACCTACAGCGTGATGAATGAGTATGACAGTGCACTGAAGTATGCTGACATCGTGATTGAGTTGAATGACAACAGTCTAATCCCGGCATACATTGTGAAAGGCAACACCCTGGACGACCTGGGCTATCCTCACAAAGCCATTAAGACCTACAAAGCCGGCCGGAGAAGGGTAGGAAAGCACTACCTGCTTTACTACAACATGGCCCTGACATATTTTACATTGAAAGACCATGAGGCCACCGAAAAAGCCCTGATCAAAGCCATCAAAAACAATCCGATGCATGGCAGTAGTCACCTGCTCCTGGGTCAGCTCCTGTTTACAAGGGATCAGCCTGTTCAAAGCTTGCTTGCCCTGTATTACTTCCTGCTCTTGGAGCCCAACACCAATCGCTCCGCGGGAGCCTACCAGCTGGTGACCACTCAGCTGACCGGCAGTGCCGAGCGGGACGGCAACAACATCAACATTCTGGTGCCACCTTCAAAAAAGAAAAAGGATGATTTTTCTGCCGCAGCCCTGATGCTTTCCATGTTTGGTGCCATGAACCTGTCTGAAGAAAACAAAGATCAGACCCCGGAGGAACAGTTTGTATCCAACACCAAATCCTTCTTCACGATCCTGGGTGAGTTGAAAGGAAAGAAAAAGAAGGGCCTCTGGTGGAAATTTTATGTTCCCTTTTTCTATGACCTCGCCCGGACAGACCACCTGGAAACATATTGCTACTACATCTCCCAATCTACCAACCAAAACGCCATCACCTGGCTCGACAGTCATATTGACCGTATAGAAGCTTTGGATGAGTGGTTGAGGTAGGAGGGCAGGAAGTACTGCTCCTTTTCTCCTTTACCTTTCCTCCTTGCTCCTCCTTGCTCTCTGCTCTCTGCTCCTTACTCCTTACTCCTTACTCCTTGCCCCTTGCCCCTTGGCTCTCTGCCCTAGCGACACAACCCATCATACCCCACCGTCACTCTGAGCGGAGCGAATGAGTCTTATCTTCGTAACCACAAACCTCCTTGCTCCCACGATTATTTATCACATTTTGTTTATTTACTTAAAATGGTTTGGTATTTTAGTCAAATATCCCCCAAGAACATGATTAAGTACCTCCTCCTCCTCACCCTCCCCATTATCAGCAACGCGCATAACCCTGAACTGAAAGAGAAATGTGACTTCGAATCGCTCAAAGGCGAATGGTACGGTGACTTTACCTTCTACACCGGCACCCGGTTCATCATGTACATGCAGGTAGAAGAAGTCAAGAAATGCGAAATCAAAGGGACATTTATCTGGCCCAACTACTACAACAGCAAGACCCGATTCGAAGGACACCTGGAGGACAACCACCTCATTCTGAAGGAAGTGGAGATCCTGGAAGGAATGGTGATGGACATCGATAAAAGTTATTACAAAGTGCCCCTTAACCTAACCGACACCATCAGTGGGGTGGCCTACTCGGAAGATGAGGACGTGGCTACTTTCAGGGTGATCAGAAAGGAGCATCTATCTCCGGAAAAACTTCAGAGCTACCAGGAAACCTTTGACGAAATGGCAGCAATCTATGGAGACACCAAAATCCTCGGACCCGCCGATATCAAAGCAAATGAACTAAAGGAAAGCTATCAGAAGCTGACTCAGAAAAATTTCCCCGATCAGCCACTTCGTATGACCGGAACTGCTACGGTCAATCAACTCAACCTCGATCTGCTGATGCTACTGGCACCTCCGGACAGGTTTTACATGGAGTTTGCGTTCCAGAATGTCAAATACCTAAGCGGAAAACATGACAAGATCAGCTGGAGCTACGATCCTTTCAACGACCTGGTGACCTACAAAGAACTGGACAGCACCGAAACAGATAAAGAGGCTTTTGAAAACAATTTTTTAAAGGCCCTGGATGATGTGGTAGACCTTAATGTAAAAAATGCAATGTTGGATGATACACCGGCATACAGGGTGTGGGTGCGAAACGATGATGACCAGTTAGAAACCTATTACATTTCAAAGGAGTCGGGTCAGATCATACGAGAGGAAAGAAATTACCAGGTCACCCTTTTTAGTGATTACAAAAGCTATGATGGCTTCTGGTTTCCAAATGTTTTTAAACAGGTTCAGCCCGATGGCGAAGTATTCCAGTTTTCACTGGACCAGGTGGAATATGCCCAGGTGGACAGCACGCTTTTTTATATCCCTGCACACCTCAAAAAGAAATTTGACAGCCAGGCTGAGGTAGCCTCGGTGATCGACCTCGCTGACGAAGCCTTTGAAAACAAAGACCATAAAAGGGCTATCGAATTATATACCAAAGCGCTTGACCAGTATCCCTACAATGACAATTTATTCTTCAAGCGAGGTATTTCAAAGTACGAACTCGGAGAAAACTACGGCGCTATCAGTGATTTTGAGCGAGCCATTGACCTTAATGATGAAGTGGCCGATTACTACAACCGAAGAGGCCTGGTGAAATTCAGACTCAAAGACTATGAAAATGCCACCAAAGACTTCGTCAAGGCAGTGGCCCACGATTCTACCATGTCAATCGCCTATTTCAACATTGCTTACACCCTGAGTGAGGTCAATCAGCCAGACACTGCCCTGCTGTTTATCACCAAAGCACTCGAACTGGATCCCGACAATGGTCAGTTTCAGCTAAATCATGGCCTCATCCATTTCCGACTGAAAAATTATCGGCAGGCCCTGGACAGCTACCTGGAGACGCTCCGGTTGGAGTATGGAGATTTGCCTTCACTCCAAAACAGGATTGGCGTGGCTTATTACAATTTGGAAGATTATGATTCTGCCACCATGTATTTTAAGTGGGCTGCTGATGCGGACCCGAAGAACAATCAATATGCGAAAAACCTGGGGAGATCCTATAAAAGAACGGAACGTTTCAAGGACGCCATTCAGGTGCTGGAAACACTGGATGAAGATCAGCGGGATCATGACATCCTCAATGAACTGGCCATGGCTTATTATGGGGTAGAGGACTATGAATCCGCACTGTTCTACATCAACAAATGCATTGAAGCACAAAAAAACAACCCCACCTATCACGATAACCGGGCATATATACACACGCAGCTGATGAAATACCAGGAAGCCATCCGTGACTTTTCAAGAAGCATCGAGCTATACCCGGATGATGCCGAAGTCTATTTTCAACGAGGATTGCTCAACAAAATTCAAAACAACCGGCACGACGCATGTAGCGACTTCAACAAGGCCTCAGAGATGGGCCATGAAACCGCTAAAAAAGAACTCACCGACTTCTGCTACAGCTCGCTACAACCCCAGGCATCGGATAATTGATTAACTATGTAATGATCGATCTTAGGTTCGTAAGGCACCGTCGAAAGATCTAAGCTAAAGATTCTAAATTCCCCCCTGCTTTGGATTCTTCAATGACGCAATCTTTACAATCGTAGTAGAATGGACCTACTGAAAATCATTCGAAAGCAAATCTTTTGACCATATTATGGAAAAGGTTAGATTTAAATGGTGTAAAACGCATTTAGGTCTCATTTCCCACCAGAGAACCCCCTGTGAGAAACTGCCGGGAACGGTATTGACTACCAGTAGGACAGCTACACCAAAAAACCTCAATGCTTAAAGGCACCCCGGGTAATCACAAGGGGTAAACCAATAAGCACCAGGGCGAATACATTGATCAGGAGTACATTATGGATGGCTTCGTAATAAATTGAAATACTGCTATCGATAACGAACCAGGAAAGCAACCCAAGCCACAGCGCCTGATATGCCCATGTCTCTTTGTTTTTGAATGCATTCTCCGAAATCAACAGCATCAAAACATGGAACCCGACTATCGTACCCCCGATAATCCCAAACAACCAGTTTTTGAGTGCCAGGACCTCACCGGTGAATTCAGCACCCTGAAAGAATACCTCACGGGTATACTGGTTATGGAGTTCAAAGAAGATTGAATTGCCCGCAAAAGCAACCATCAGGCCAATGACGATGATCAGCCCGTTGGCCCAGCTCAGCCATTTGCGCCAAAATTGAAAGTCAGCTTCCTGCATCAACTAAAGAATTTTGTGTGCTAAGTTACTTTCCGGTCATCAGTTTTACTTTTTTCTGACCCGGTAAGCCATTTGTCATCTTCTTCAGATCTTCACTTCGTTACCGGAAGCCACAGACTTATAAATCGCCTCTACCACGGTAATATCCCTCAATCCCTCTTCGCCGGGGACCAGCATGTCTTTATTATTCATGATAGCCAGGGCATCATCATCCATCTGAATGGGTTGCTGAGTCTCCACAGGGAAATTGATCTCCGTGCCGTCCGACATCATGCCTTTGTTGCCGCTGTATCCCGATTGGGGTTCCATCTTCAATGAACCCTTCTCGTAGTTGACCATCAGGTGATTCATCCGGATGCCGAAGCTGGTCTGGCAGGCTGCCCGGGCTCCGCTGGGGAATTCCAGCTGAAACATCATCGTTTCTTCAACCTCATGATAGATCTCCGGCCTGGTCGTGGATGCCTGTGCAATGACTGAGATGGGCTCTTCGCCTGTAGCCAAACGGGCACCTTGCAGTGCATACACACCCATGTCGCCCATACATCCGCCACCCATGGCTCGACTTTGCTTCCAGTGGTTGGTTCGGCCATCAAAATACCCGGCTGCAGAAGAGACCATTTTTACATTACCAAACCGCTTCTCTTTGCCGACCTTCATATAAGCCTGGATATTAGGGTCATGCTGGCAGCGGTAGCCGATGGCTAGCTTTACCTTATTCTTTTTGGCTGCGCTGATCATGTCCTCACATTCTTTGACCGATGGGGCCATCGGCTTCTCACACCACACATGCTTACCAATGTTAGCCGCCCGGATGGAGTATTCTGCATGCATAGAGGGGGGGAGCACCACATAGATCACGTCGATGTCGGGGTTGTTGGCCATCTTCTCATAGGTCTGGTAGTTGTAGACGTTCTTGTCAGGAATACCATATTTTTCCTGCCAGACCGGGATCTTACTGGGTGTACCTGTCACGATGGCTTTCAGTTCACAGTGCTTCGTTTTCTGAAGTGCAGGAGCAAGGATATCAGTATTGTAGTATCCAAGTCCGACCAGCGCAACTCCCAGTTTATCCTTTTGTTGTCTTGTCGCACTCAATAAAACGTTTGGCGAAAAGACAGCCGAGGATGCTACGGCCAATCCTGCTTTTCTGATAAAATCTCTTCTTTCGTTTCTGTTCATTTTTCCATGGGTTTTTGTCGCAGTATGAATTTACGAAAATTTTTGAGGATTTTCGGGTGATTGGATAGTAGGACACTCGGATATTCGGATGTTCTGACTTTCCGACATCGCTCCGATTGTCAGAATATCGGAAGATCCGTATATCTGACCCTCCGATCTGTCCGCATATCTAACTCCTTTTCGCTACAGAAAAACTTCTCATTTATACCAGTCAGCGAAATAAACCCCCTCAGAGCAGCCGTTTTTGGAATTTTGGCACAAGAATAGCATAACAACTACCGACAATAGTTAACAGCTATTTCAACCAACAATCAGCTAAGAGTCCATTGTTCAACTAAATAAAAGTAAGTGATGATACTTATTGTATGTGGACTTATTCTTTTGTTCTTAACAGTTTTGGCCGGTGCATGAAAATATTCTGATCTCGTTTGGAAAGCGAGTAAAACAACACCGTATAGACCGGGGTTGGTCTCAAGAAAAACTAGCCGAGAAGACCGGTTTTCATAGAACCTACATCGGAATGATTGAGAGGGGAGAGAGGAATATTGGCTTAAAGAATATTGAGGTTTTTGCTTCTGTATTCCGCGTTAATCTTTCTGACCTCTTAGACATTGAGGATTAAGACTTCTTAATAATAATTGAATATCCTAAAAAAGGTAACCCACCCCCTCGCGGGGATGGGTCTAGCCGGTTCATGAAGAGACGGTGATTAGAGATTAAGTTAGATTTGGGTTGATTCCTTAATCAATTAATCTGATATAAAAGTAGGGGGGTACTCCGACACCCGAAAACTGCATATTCCAAACGGCACATGCATTCTTGCGGAATACCACTAAGCAGTCTCAGGTCCGGGATCATATTTGCAGATATTGCAAATCATCATCCATCCGGCCAGACAAATAAGTAAATCCTGCAAATATTAAATGGCAGGAAGTCTTAATTTTCTAAAAATTGGTTTTTCTAATTCTTATTCAAAGAATGGGACATCCTTGGGTGCATATTTTTTCATCCCTTTCTCATTGATCTCCACACCTATACCTGGTTTATTGGAAATGGGCAGAAAGCCGTCTACCAGCATGGGACCATCAAAGTCGACCACCTCTTCGAACATGGGATTCTTATGAAAATAGATCTGCCACTCCAGGATCATAAAATTGGGCACAGAAGCACAAACATGTGCTGCCGCCATCGCACCCAGGTAAGAAGCTACCATGTGCGGCGCAAACGGTACATAATACAGATTGGCCAGGTTGGCAATACGCTGTGCCTCTCCGAGTCCACCCGCCTTTTGGATATCCGGCATGATGATATCTACGGCCCCGATCTCCAACAACCTTCTGAAACCATGAGCGAGGTATAGATTCTCACCAGCACAGATCGGAGTAGTAGTGGATTCCGTGATGTAGCGATAGGCATCCGGATTTTCTGCGGGTACCGGCTCTTCCAGCCACATTAGCTTTAACGGTTCCATCATCTTGGCCACTTGCTTGCCGGAGACCATGTCGTAACGTCCGTGCATGTCGCAGCAGATATCGATATCAGGACCCACAGCTTCCCGGGCAGCAGCTACCTGATCATACATCCTCTGTAGCTCTGCCGGACTTGCCGTCCAGTTGTATTTGTCATACTTTCCCGGGTCATTGGCCTGATCCAGGTCAAACTTGATGGCCGTAAAACCCATGTCTTTGGCTTCTTTGGCTGCATTGGCAAAATCTTCAGGTGTGGGCAGCCTGTTTTGATACAGGGCCGTATCACAATAGACCCGTACACTGTCCCGAAATTTTCCACCAAGCAATTGATAAACCGGAAGCCCCAGCGCCTTACCCGCCAAATCCCAGAGGGCAGTTTCTATGGCAGTAAGCACGGCCACATACATACCTGCCTGGGCTCCTCTGAAAAAGCCGCTCCTTCGGATGTCTTCAAATAGCATGTGCACATTGAGAGGATTTTTTCCCTCCAGCTGTCTGCCCATCATCTTCACCAGATGATAGGTACCTGGCGTGGCATCCACACCCTCTCCACATCCCCAGATGTCCTGGTTGGAGTAGATTTTGACAAACAGACTGCTTCCATTTCGGATATACCCGCATTTCACATCAGTGATCTTGAGGTCCGTAGGCATGGAAGATTTTGGTGTCCGGTCTACCGCTGTCTCCAGCTCTTTGCCAAACATGGTAATGGGGGTCATACCGATGGCACCGGCCATGGCACTTTTACTTAAAAAGGATCTTCTGGATTGGGTTGGTTTCATAGGGTATTTGCTTTGGGTTAGTGGGGATTACCAGGTTCTATTCTTCAGCATCTCCTGGATTTGTTCTTTTGGTACAGGAAGCTCATCGATGTGATCATTAAGCCACTGTGAAAAATCCTTTTCGATCTCGTCGGACCAGCGGTTGTCTATCTGCCCCGGGGTATATTTCTGTTCTCTCAGGCGCTGGTGACCAAACATATCACGTAGCCTGACCACCTCAGACACCTTCACCACTTTTTCAGCAAGATGCGGAGGAATAAAGATCACACCACCATCTCTGCCCAGCACGATATCCCCGGGGATCACCATAGCATCTCCGATCCTGGTGGGGGTGTTGATACCTACGAGGGTGGTGTTTAGGGCTCCGTCCGGGTTATTGAGGTGATGCGAAGGGTGATAAGTCCTGAAAAACGAGGTGAAGCCACCTATTTCTTTGAGTCCGTCAATGTCGCGTAGGGCTCCATTGTAGACGATCCCATTGCCCGTCTTGGCAAAGATGGAATTGCCCAGGTTGTCACCTATGGTGGGGCCGTCCTCTTTGAGTCCGAACTGATCTACCACATAGACATCACGCTTTACCAGCAAGTCGATCGTCCAGGCATTTTGCGATTTGATGCGGCCATCCCGGTTGTGGCCCCGATCATCAATCACCCGATGTACATCAGGTCTGCCCGGCATAAACGTGGCCGTCACGGCCCTGCCTACCAGCACGCTGTCCGGGTTGATGGTCATCCAGCCGTCAGCATATTGATGTTTGAAATTTTCACCTTTTAGCACCGCCCAGGCTTCTTCCAGCGTGACCAGCTTCATCCTGTCCAGGATGGCATCAGGCACTTTTGGGCGACCGTCAGAAAATCGTTCTCCTTTCCACTCAGGTGTCAGAAAAATGAGTTCTTCCTTGGAGATCTGTTGTGCCTGGGCACCAAACGAGAGGAAAAAAAGACAGCATATTACGGGTAGATATGCAGTGAATCTAAGATTGGGGCTGATCATATTCACAGGGTTGGGTTAATGATTAGGAAAGTATTTTACTGGAAATTATTGACTTATCAAAGTGAAAAAGTTTTAATGTAGGTCAGTACCTTCGGGACTTACTCCGGTGTAATCATGATATGCGCCCGGTGTGTCCCGGGATTCATGATCCATGGAGCACCCGGACCTATGGGGGCCGGAGACAAACCCGTGGACTCGGCGGTGGCATAGGGGATATACACCACAAAGCGCACTTTGAGGTTTTGTACTTCGCCTGCATCATCCACTTCGCCATTGGCTACATAAAGCGTACTCTTATCCGGCATGGGAAGGGATCCGCTTTTCACTTCCTCCTCCCGAATGTCGAAAATCTCGCCAGACTCTTTCCCTTGTTTTCGCAATTCTCTTCCTCGTGCCATGTAAGGTTCCAGTTCTTTGTGATAGGCAGCCACACTGAATCCTTCTTTTTTAGGATCATCCCCCAGGCAGATAAACTCATTTGTCCCCTGACGTAGTGTTACCAATTCCCCTGCAGGGTTATAGCCTAAAACCGTGGCCTGCTCGCGGTACACTTCCGGAAGTGCCAGCACTGCAGTTTTGAGCTGCCACGCTTTGGAAGGGATCTCTCCTGACTGGGCATTGCCACATACGAGAGTGCAGATCATGACGAGGGTAAAGAAAGACCTCATAGGATTTGTTGCTTGTTTAGTGATTGAAGATACGAAAATTAATTCCTCAATTCAATGGTTGGACTTGTTACCTGTTCGCCTTATCTCTTTTCTCCTTTAATTTTTTTGGTTGTTCGGCTAAGTAGGTACGTTCCGAAAGCAAGAAGTCGTGATTCATTTGCACTGAATGTGGCTGGAATTGGCAAGATGACAGTATTTGATTCCCTTTCAAAATTGCTCATTTCGCAGGTTCATTTTTAGATTTTATTACCTAACGTTTATTTAGTTTACCACAATCCAATTTCATTCATTATCAGTTCATACAGGGTAGCAGTCAGGGAGCTAAGACAGACCCTTCACAGCCGTACTTTAGACTTCATTCTCTTATTCTATGCCATAATACGCTCCGGTAAGGCTCTCCAGCCTCATTAATCCAAATAATCAGAAGAACTAAATCCGATTGTAATAATAGATCTTCATCTGTCAAACTTTATCATTGGGAGGGGTTGCGCAACGTCAACGTCTGTTAGGTCTCGTTTTAGTCCTTAAGAAAGTGTTCGTTAATGTTGTCCGTAACCAGTGGAAGGAATTCAGCCGCTTCAAATTGTGAGGGGTTTATCATTCCGACAAATTCATTTGAGATGAAGATCTGGTTTTCAGTCACAAATCGTACTCGCAATTTCGTCCTGAATTCACCGTCATATCTGTAAATTTTTGAGATTAAGTAATGTGATGGCAGAAGTTTCTCAGACCAGAAACTGTTTCCACATACAGCGCGATAATCGATGTATTCAATTGGTTTCCATTCTCCCTGGTCGTTCTTCGCTTCTTGAATCATAAAAACCCACCCTTCTTGAGTGTCAATATTCCATATAGAATCTGAAATGTTCTCAATTAATACTGGATAGCCTTCTACCATATTAGTTGACGGACTGTAATACTTATCCAAAAAGTCTAGTTCTGATTCATAAATCTCCCTGACAGATTCACCGCCATGAAGGTTGACTATTGCGTTATCCGTGTAATCTGGGATTGAGATAATTTGACTTGTATCAACACGTATTAGAAGACCTGATCCAAATGAATATGGCTTAATTGCCTCTGTAACAGTGGGTGGCGGGGGTGGCTGTTCGTTTGGAGGAATTTCATCATCAAAAACCAAGTCAATGGTTATTGAGGTTGTATCAAAGACTTCATCTACGTCATAAATTATTGGTGCATGACTATGAGTGACACTATCATTTCGATAGTTGATGTTGTCAAAAGTCTCCGGTCGGAATGTTTCAAAGTTGTCTGAAATGCCAATAATTTCAAATCCACCTTGGATCATGTGAATTGTTGAGAGGTTGCCATTAGGTTCAAGCGGATCAAGAATTACTGGAAACTTCTGCCCAAAAGCGGAGAAACTCAGAATTAACAATATGACTGGCAATGTTCGCATATGAGACCTAACCTTTAGCTTCCCTTCATATAAATATTCCAAGAAACTGAATTGATTAACTTAAAGATAGGAAAGGCAGGTGAGAACCAAGCGCTAACCAGGATACTA
>MDTD01073742.1_pt1 | contig 259176 bp, 226 predicted proteins | sample 811221 | NCBI WGS metagenome assembly MDTD01 (sample SAMN05326646, study PRJNA326480) | marine metagenome | isolation source: seawater | place: Pacific Ocean: South West | collected 2011
GGAGTTTTAAATAAAAGTTATTACTTTTATCAAGCGTAGGGTTTACTGTGGAATTTTAACTGCGTGAAAATTCCACAACTTTGTATAGCCCTGCTCGTTGGAAAAAAAAATCATGAACAAATTAATACTGCTCATACTAATTACCTTTCAAATCGTACTGTGTTTCGGTCAAAGTAAATCAATCATTATAGAAGTAGGGGGAAATGCTGGTTTAGGGTCAATTAATTTTGAAAATATTTTCAAGACAAAAGAAACTTCTCGGTTGTTTTTCAGAGCTGGAATTAGCGGAACTCCATTAGACCAAAACACTGGATTTTTGCTGATTTTGCCAATTACCTTTGGAGGTTTTATTGGAAATACAGAACATTTTTTTGAGTGGGGAGCCGGATTAAGCCCGAGTTTAACGACCAAAGGTGGATTTTTTGCACGGGGAGTTATAAACTGCGGCTACAGATGGGAAAACAAAAGCAAACCGTTCTTTCTGGGTCTAAAATACGCTCCGCTAATTTCATTTATCGTAGATTTCCAATATCAGCATTGGGCAGGTATAACTATAGGCTATAAATTAAAATGAATAAAATATCCATATTATTTTCAATAATTATAATATTGTTATTATCATGCAATAAAGAAAAGTTGTTTACTGGTAGCAATTACATAAATGATGATTTTGAATCTGTTTCTGATGCAAGTGAGCTATTAAGCTCAGAGAATTGGACATTTTATCAACAGACGGAAATGGCTAGTAGTATGCAGTTGGATACCATTCTAAAAGTCTCAGGAAATAAGTCTTTAAAATTTATTGCCGCCAAAGGTGATGTGTCAAAAAGCGATATAGCAAATAATGAACTTGCCTTTTTCGAAGGAGAAACCATGAAATTCTCAGGGTGGTTTTACCTTAACGATTCATTAACTTTAGATTATATTTTTCTCATAGATATTGAAGAAAAGGTTGCTATAGGAGCTTCACCAGGTATTAGAATAGCTGTTAATGATGAAGGATATTTAGTTGTTGACAGAAGTAAATTTGGAGAAAAAACAATCATGCAAACTGTTGGAAAAGAAGTCAAATTTCCTCGAAATGAATGGGTAAATATCGAATTTGAAATACTTCTTCATCAAAAGAAAAAAGGGAAAATTCGTCTATGGCAAAATGATGTTTCTTTAATTGATGTAAACAACATAAAAACACTTCCAAAAGATAAACTATTTTTTACACAAGGCACTAAAGGAATGTACCAAAGTTTGCAAGTAGGGATAACTGCAGTAACAGCCAATCATGATGTAGTTCTTTATATTGATAATATAATATTAGAAAAAATTAATTAACGTTTTACATCAAAATTAAACTGATTTTAATGTTTTTTTAAATCACAACTTGAACTAGCTTAGATGAAAAAATGAAAAAGTCAACTATAATAATTCTAACGCTTTTCGCATTTAATTTACTAAAAGCAAATAATGTAGATACACTCAGTATAAAACAACATTTAAACAAAATTATAAATACCGAAAAACCCAGAAATTACAAAAATATTGAAACGCTCAATTTTGTAGCAGATTATATCTTTAATGAGTTTAGTAAGTATGCAGATACGGTTTATTACCAATATTTTATTGTTAATAATAAAGAATATAAAAATGTAATTTGCCGCTTTGGAAGTGAAAATTCTAAAACAATTGTAGTTGGCGCACATTACGATGTTTACGGAAATCAAGATGGAGCAGATGATAATACAAGTGGAGTAGTGGGACTATTAGAACTAGCAAAACTATTTAAAGATAAATCGTTTGATTATTATATAGATATGCTTGCTTATGAGTTGGAGAAATCACCATATTTTAGAACAAAAAACTTTGGGGAGATAATATTGTCAAAGTGTGTTTAATTTAAATGAATGATGAAGAAGTAATATAAAAATTGTAATTAAGCAAAAAATAAAACAATGTTTAAATTTTATTTATAATCTTTAAAATAACTAATGATGATAATTTTATTAAAAAGATACAGAATGAGTAAATATTATTTCATAACAATAGTCTTATTGTTTCTAAATTATAATTCAATATCACAAAACATATTAGAAGCCAATGGTCCAGGAAATACATACGAACTTATAAATTCTTATTTAGCTCCGGGCTATGATGCTATAGAAGAGCCTGATTGTAATCACCAAAGCTTCGGCAGACATATTGATGAAGTTTTTGATATAACTCTAAATAAATATGTTTTTCGTTTTCATATACACAAATTTCCGGATAATGACAGATGTGTAAAATTTGATAGACAAAGAAATGAAATAAAAGCTTATAATCAATCTCCTGATAGTATGTTGGGTGTTTTAAACGAGTTAATTGAATATAATTGGAAGTTTAAATTAGATAGTGGATTTATGCCATCATTTTCTTTTACTCATATCCATCAACTAAAAGCTGTTGGTGGTCCTGAGGAATCTATCCCTTTAATTACACTAACAGCAAGAAAAGGCAATCCTGATAAATTAGAATTACGTTACGCTGACTCATTAATTCAATCTACGATATATCAAGAAAATTTAAATCAATTCAAAGGAATATGGGTTGAAGTTAAAGAAAGAGTATTTTATAATGAAGTTGGTTTAGGAGAATATGAAATTCTCATTACAAAATTTTCGAATAACGATACTTTGTTTCATTATAAAAATAACTCCTTAAGAACTTGGAAAACAAATGCCACTTTTATCCGGCCAAAGTGGGGTATTTACAGAAGTTTAAGTGATTCATCTAACCTTAGAGATGAAGAAATATTGTATGCCGATTTTTCAATTAGAGAAATACAAAATCCTCTGACAATTAAAACGACTAATTCTAAATCAAACAATTTATACGTTTACCCGAATCCCGTTACTAATGGTTGGCTAATTATTGATGATTTTCAATCTATGTATAACAATGTTTATATATACAACATAACAGGTCAGTTAATTTTAAATGAAAAAATTACTGCTAAAAAAATAAATTTATCACATTTGGAACCAGGTATATATTTTGCAATATTTTACTCTAAAAACAATCAAGAATCGAGAAAAATAAAAGTAATTATTCAAAGATAAAGTATTGAAAAAAAAATTACATAATTAGATATAACTCTTGCTTTAAAAAAGGTAAAAGATTTATGTTATTGTAATCTGAATTAAATAATGATTTTTTTACTTTATAAGTTAAAATAAACCAATATACAGGCTGTAATATGGCATTAAAATTGAATGGTTTGAGAAAAAACAATTCGCTATGTCAAGGTTTTTGTTTCTGATTATATTTTTTGCATATTTTCAAGGTTTTTCTCAGTTTGGAGTTTCAACACCTTTGTTTAAAGGAAAAGACGCCGAATTGCTTCAACATAAATGGTATGCTCAAATGCAGTTTTTTCTTCCTTATGAAATACCAATTAAACATAAAGACAATATTTTGACATTTGTAAGCATTCAGCCGTCAATTAAATGGCAGTGGTATAATTTTAAAAAGAATTTGGTTGTTTATAGAGATAATAACAAAACTGTTTTTCAAGAGGATGCCGACTTATCGCATATTTACAGAGATAAATGTTTGAAAGCAACCAGTATGATGCAAACTACATCATTGTATATGCCTGTAGAACTGCTTCTTTGGACTAAAAAAGTCGATTATTTATTTTTTGCGCCCGGATTTTATGTAGAATATATTACAGGAGGAAAATTCAAAAGCAGATATTCTGAAAATGGGATATCTCATTTTATTAAAAAAGATTTCAAGAAAGACCCTGGGTTCTATGGGTTTAAAAGATTTCAATATGGCGTTTGTGGGCAAATCAGGTATAAATTTATTACAGTTTACGGAATCATATCTTTAACACCTTTGTTTAAACCTAATCAAGGAGTAGATATTAGGAAGTATAATCTCGGAATTTTACTGAATTTCTTCTGGAAAAGCCATTCAATAAAACCTTATTGATAAAATTTAAAAACATAAATTTGAATTTTTCCATTCAACAATATTTTTATACTTTTTCAAGAAGTAATTTAAAATAAATTTATCCTCTCAATTCACCCTTTAATAAACTTAATAATACTGTCAATAAGCGCTTTGCTTACCGGTAAATCAGGGTTGGAGTAAGAGGCTTGATTTTCTTCAAGATTATTGACAATTTTCAATACATGGTTCATTTTATCTATCTCTACCAATTTGGCATTTTGTTCGTTACTCTCATAAAGCAGTTGAGTATCTTCGGCAGAAACTTGTAAATCGGCATCGCCTTGAAGGATAAGAATGGGAATATTAAGTTTTTTCAATTCTTCTTGAGGATTGTAAGCAAACCACGAAACCATATACGGCTGAACACTTGGACGAAATAATGTATAGAGTTCTTTAGGTGCATCATTTACTGTTTTACCTCTTTTTAATTCGTCAATTATTGCATAACTTTTGTTTAATAATATAGTGTCGGGAATATTTTTTGCCAATTGGGTTTTAAGAATTTCATCAGCCGGTTTGCCTGCCCCGGCAACAGATATAAATCCGGCAACCGGAATGCCTTTTTCAATAAGTGTGTTGGTTGCAATCATTCCAATTAAACTACCTTCGCTGTGTCCGGCAATGTAAATTTTATTTATATGAGGATTTTGTGTTAATAACTCTACCCATTGTACAACATCATTCACATAAGTATCAAAACGCAATTCTTTTTCCGATGTAATAGCATCTTTACTTTTGCCTATACCTCTTTTATCAAACCGAAAGGATGCTATTTTTTCTTTTGCCAAACCTTCGGCAAGGTATTTCAGTGAATTATTCTTCATTAACGGATTATTGCCATCTCTGTCGGTAGGTCCGGAACCGGGAATAATTACAACCAAATCAAAAACACCTTTTTTTTTGGGTAACAACAAAGTTCCGTAGAGCGTTTTATTGTCTTTTGTTTTGAGCGTAATTTCTTGTTCTTTTTGAGCAAAAATTAAGGAGAAAGAAAATAAGAAAATTAATGTGTAAAGCGATTTATTCATTTTTATCGGGATATTTTTCTTTTAAAATTTTGTTTAATTCCAACATTTCATCTCTTAAGCGCGCCGCTTCGATAAAATCAAGTTCTTTAGCCGCTTTTTTCATTCGGTCTTGTGTCTCTAACAGTAATTGTTCCAATTGTTCTTTGTTCATGTATTCAATCAGCGGGTCGGCAGCAATGTTCGATGTGTCCGGAATCTCATAGTTTTTCAAGTCACCGCGTGCGTCAACAATTACCGATGTTTGTCCCATAATACGCTCTTTTGATTTATTGAGCGGAGTAGGAGTAATGTTATTCTCTTGATTGTATTTCAATTGCTTTTCACGACGTCTGTTGGTTTCATCTATTGTGCGTTGCATGCTGTCGGTAATTTTATCGGCATACATTATTACCTTTCCTTCAATGTTTCTTGCGGCTCGTCCTGCTGTTTGTGTAAGCGAACGCTCACTGCGTAAAAATCCTTCTTTATCGGCATCTAATATGGCTACCAATGAAACTTCGGGTAAGTCTAATCCCTCTCGCAATAAGTTTACACCAATGAGTACATCAAAAATTCCCATCCGTAAATCGCGTAAAATTTCCACGCGTTCCAGCGTATCGATTTCTGAATGGATATAACGACAACGGATGCCCATTTTTTCAAAATAAGCATGTAATTCTTCCGCCATTCGTTTGGTGAGGGTGGTTACCAAAACGCGTTCGTCTTTTTCTTCCCGCTCGCGAATTTCTTCCATTAAATCATCGATTTGATTAACCGTAGGACGAACTTCTATAACAGGGTCAAGTAATCCGGTTGGGCGAATTACTTGCTCAACTACAACTCCTTCGGATTCTTGCAGTTCAAAATCGGCAGGCGTGGCACTCACATAAATCACCTGATTGATAAGTCCGTAAAACTCATCAAATTTCAAAGGACGGTTGTCCAAAGCTGAAGGCAGGCGAAAACCATATTCAACCAAATTTTCTTTTCGTGAGCGGTCGCCACCGTACATAGCACGTATTTGCGGAATAGTTACGTGACTTTCATCTATCACCATTAAATAATCATCAGGGAAATAATCCAACAAGCAGAAAGGTCGCGTGCCTGGTTTCCGGCGGTCAAAATAACGGGAATAATTTTCAATGCCCGAACAATATCCCAATTCGCGCATCATTTCCAAGTCATACGTAACTCGATCTTGCAGTCTTTTGGCTTCCAAATGTTTGCCAATGGATTTGTAATATTCTACTTGCTTGCCCAAATCCAATTCTATGTCTTTTATGGCATCGTGCAATACATTTTGCGTTGTTACAAAAATGTTTGCCGGATAAATATTTAATTTTTCGTAAGGATCCAACGTATTCCCGGTTGCAGGGTCGTAAGATTCAATACTTTCAATCTCATCATCCCAAAAAATGATGCGGTAAGCAATATCTGCGTAAGCGGGATAAACGTCAATGGTATCGCCTTTTACGCGAAAGTTTCCGCGAAACAATTCATTTTCGGTTCTGCTGTAAAGCGATTGAACCAATTGCATTAAAAATTTATTACGACTGACGGTTTGTCCTTTTTCAATGCTGATGACGCTTTTATGAAATTCATCTGGATTTCCGATGCCGTAAATACTTGAAACCGAAGCAACCACAATTACATCTCTTCGTCCGGAAAGCAGGGCAGTAGTAGCGCTTAAACGCAATTTTTCAATTTCGGCATTTATAGCCAAATCTTTTTCTATATACGTGTCGGTTACCGGAAGATAGGCTTCGGGTTGGTAATAGTCGTAATACGAAACAAAATACTCAACGGCATTGTTTGGGAAAAACTGTTTGAACTCACCATAAAGTTGAGCTGCCAAAGTTTTATTGTGACTTAAAATAATCGTTGGCCGCTGAACCTCTTGAATAACATTGGCAACGGTAAACGTTTTGCCCGAGCCGGTTACGCCAAGCAAGGTTTGCGCACGCGTGCCGGATAAAATACCTTCCGAAAGCTGTTTAATAGCTTCGGGCTGGTCGCCGGTGGGCTTAAAATCGGATTGAATTTTGAATTTCACATCACAAAGTTAGCCAATTATAAGTGCCTTTGCGATAAATTGTATTTAAATGATGTTAAAGGAAAATAATTTATTTCTTCACCTTTCGAATTAAATAATGGGTAACAATTAATGATTGGCCTTTGAGAGAGTAAACTTCTTCAATTTCCCAACCTTTTTCTTGTAACAAATTTAAAAGAACAACAAAATCACTAAATCCTGTAAAACCTTTTAAAAGAATGGGATTGTCGTTGGCGGTTTTGCCGTAAAAAATGGCAATACGCGATAATCCTGATGAACTGCCTTCAAGTGTTTTAAATTCATCTTCGTTGTTTAATCGGACTTCAATAATGGCATAATCGCCTCTGTTGGATTTTTCTGTCAATAAATTGATTGCAGCCGTTTGTTCAACCGTTTGCGCAGGCAATAAAACTGCTGTGAAATTTAGAATTAAAGAGAGGGTTACAGGTAAGAAAAATTTCATCTTATTTATTTTTTTACAATATTATTCAAATTATTTAATCCTTTTTCAAAATCCGGACCAATCATACTGTCAAAAAATAACCCGAAATATCGCGAAATAGGATTAAATCCCAAGTCTGCTTCCATTGACCAAGTTACTTCTGTTTTATTGTTATCAAGCGGCTTAAAATGCCATTTTCCCGTTGAAGGATTCATACCCTCAAATTCTAAAAGGGTTTCAATATATTTGTTTTGCTTTGAATCAATAATGGTCAAACAACCTTTGCCTACATTTTCATTTTGACTGTCCCAGCAATATTTTGCACCTGTGCCAATAGTATTTACGGAATAATTGTTTGGATTATTGTATTGCGTGGTGTCTAATTGATGCCAAGGCGACCAATATTTCCATTTTTTTAAATCAATCACATAATTATAAACAATACTTGGTGTAGCATCAATGAGTTTTGTTCGTTCAACTTTTACCTTAGAAGGCAAAAAGAATGAGGCAACGATAAGTAAAACAATGAAAATTGCAAACGTGCGAAAAATTCTTTTGATAACTTTATTCATAACACAGCTAATTGAGTAGCCAAGTTAAGTTTTTTCTGTTCATTTCCAAATATTAAACTATTTTTGAAGTTCATTAAATCAAAATGCCGAAAATTTTAAGAATAATTAACCGGTTTAATTTAGGAGGTCCAACATATAATGCTGCCTATTTGACTAGATATTTAAGCGATGATTTTCAAACATTGTTGATAGGCGGAGCAAAAGATGAATCAGAAGAAAGTTCTACTCATATTTTTGAGCAGTTGGGGGTTGATTATACCATTATACCAGAATTAAGGCGTGAGATAAATTTTAAAAATGACAGAATTGCCTATCGAAAAATTATAGCATTGATAAAAGAATTTAAACCGGATATTGTGCATACACATGCTTCTAAAGCCGGTGCTATTGGACGATTGGCAGCTGCAAAAATGAACGTCCCGGTCATTGTGCATACTTTTCACGGACATGTTTTTCATTCGTATTTCAGCAAACCCAAAACATATTTTTATAAATCTGTTGAGCGGTATTTGGCAAAAAAATCAACCAAGATTATTGCCATCAGTCAAAAACAAAAAAACGAATTAGCCTGTGTTCACAATATCGCATCACCTGATAAATTTGAAGTAATTCCGCTCGGTTTTGATTTAACAAAATTTACAACAGATAAAGAAAGAAAACGTAAAGAATTCAGAGATAAATATGGGTTGAAAGATAATCAAATTGCCGTAGGAATTATCGGACGTTTGGTGCCAATAAAAAATCATGAACTTTTTTTACAAGCAGCAGAAGAAATTGCAAAAAAGAACAAAAACGTTATGTTTTTTATTGTTGGAGGAGGAGAGTTGTATGAAGATTTGGTTAATGCAGCCAAAAATAAGGGGCTGAATGTTGCCGTTCCTTCACATGATTTTTCAAATAAGTCGTTAATATTTACCTCATGGATAAAAGATGTGGACGATGTGCTTGCCGGGTTGGATATTGTTGCGCTCACATCATTAAATGAAGGAACGCCCGTAAGTTTAATAGAAGCACAAGCCGCATCAAAACCCATTGTATCAACCAATGTGGGTGGCATTGCCGATATTGTACCTCCCGGAAGTAATGCCGTTTTATTAAATGATGTGTCTAACCCCAGTCAATTTATTTCTAATCTAAATGAAATGATTTTACGAGTTTCTAAAAATATTGTTAATACAGAAGAATTGGCTCAATTTGCGTTTCAACAATTTCATTACACACGTTTAGTAGATGACATGGAAAATCTTTACAATAGATTGTTGTCAGCTAAAATTTAAAATCAATATGAACGCCAATTCACAGCTTTTTCATAGATTTGTTATTATTGCATATTAAATTTCATTGTAATGAAGAAAAAAATAATTCAATTTCTATATATCACTGTATTTTTGGCAACATTGTCGTCGTGTAATTATGGTGCTTATGAAATGTTTAAAACACCAAAAGATTATCAGTTCGATACGCCACCAACTAATGATACGGTAGCCTATATATTACAACCCTTTGATGTGATTGATTTTAAGTTATATGCCAATGAAGGGTTTAAACTGATAGATTTATCTGCATTAACAGAAGCGAATACAACTATGTCAAATGGTGTAGCGGGGGTGAATTATTTAATTGAAAATGACGGAAGAGTAAAATTACCTATTTTAGGATATGTTCCCATTGCAGGAAAGTCTATTAAAGAAGCAGAGGCTTATCTTGAAGAAAAATATGCCCGGTATTACAAAAAACCGTTTGCCCGAATAAAAGTATTGAACCGAAGAGTAACCGTATTTCCCGGTGGAATGAGTGGAAATGGGCAAGGACGAGCAAAGGTAATTACTCTAAAAAATGAAAACACCTCATTGCTCGAAGTATTGGGAGAAGTTGGCGGACCAACTGCGATGAGTAAAGTGAAACGAGTAAAAGTAATTCGAGGTGATTTAAGCAATCCGCAAGTTTTTTTATTTGACTTAAGTACTATCGAGGGTGTAAAACAAGCAGATATTATTCTTCAAAACAATGATATTGTTTATGTTGAACCGATTATAAAACCTGTCCGTCAATTTGTTGGCGATGTAGCGCCGATAGTTAGCCTACTGACATCAACAATTACTCTAATAGTTGTTTTAAATAGTGTAGCCAAATAAATGAATAATCCCCAAAATATACCTGATTTTAGACAATCACATTCCGATGTGAATATGGAGTTTGAATGGGGGAAATTTGTTTATCTTTTTAAAAAATATCGTCTTGTAGTTTTTTCGTTGCTCGTCTTAGGCATTTTGGGAGCATTTTTGTTTCTCAGGTATTCGCAACCCATTTATGAATCTTCTCTTGTACTTCAAATTCAATCCAATAATACAGCTCAAAAAGTATTGCAAGTAGAAGATATTTATGACGAAGGAAACGACTTGGCTGCCGATATAGAGTTGATAAAGTCTAAGTTTTTGTTGAAAAGAGCTTTAGGAACTTTGCCGTTAAAAATATCTTATTTCAACGAAGGAAATCTGCTTGATTTTGAAATGTATCGTTCAAATCCTTTTACAATAAAGGCAGAATTGAATGACTCTTCGGTAACAGGAAAAAAGTTTTATGTTGATTTTTTATCCGATTCCGAATTTGAATTAAAAACTGAAAATCAATCCTTCGGTAAGTTTAAAGCAGGAGAAGAAATTACATTACCTTTCGGAAAGCTAAAGCTAATGATTACCGATTTTGAGCGAATCCATAATTATATTGACGCACCAAATAACAGACCGTTTTTTGTGTTCAATAATCTTGAACAACTGGCAAAACAATACATTACGTCACTTTCTGTAAAATTGTTAAACCCTAATGCCAACACAATTGAAATTGCCTTTCAGTCGGCAAATGCACGAAAAGCACACGACATAGTTACAGCATTAGCAAATGAATTTACCAAATACGATATTGAAGAACGCAGTAAAAGCTCACGTAATGTACTCGGATTTATTGATAAACAATTAGATAAATATTACAACAAGTTAAAAGTATCCGAAAACAAACTGCAAAAATTTCAAAAGGAAAATAAAATATCCGGTTCATCGGAGTTTTCGGCAATGTATATGGAGAAACTGAACCGACTTGAAAATCAATTGATTGATTTGGATTTGCAAATCAATGTGCTGAAAGAAATTCAAAATAAAGCCAAAAATGCCAATGATAATATGCAGGTATATGACCTGTTGTCCATACTTGCCGGAACAGATTATGAATCTACAATAAACGGTTTAATTACCAATTTACAACGTTTGTTGGATAAAAAACAGCAATTGCAAAATGAGGTAACGCCTGACAGTGAAATTTTAAAAACACTAAATTTGCAAATAGAAGCGCAGCGAGATTTAATTATAGAGAGTTTACGCTCTTTACTGGATAAATTATTAACCCAACGAAATGAAGTTGCGCAAAAGATTAAAGAATTTGAACAAAAATTCTATAATATTCCTGCCAAAGAATTGGAATATGCCCGCTTGGAGCGTATGTTTTCAATAGATGAAAAATTCTTCACTTTATTATTGGAAAAAAGAACCGAATATTCTATTTCCGAAGCCGGTTTTGTGCCACAGCACACTATTTTGGAACAAGCCGAAATTCCTAATGTGCCAATAAAACCAAACAAAAAATTAATTTTTGTTGTATTTGTTTTTGGCAGTTTGGTTTTGGGAATTGGCTTTGTGGTTATAAAATATTTATTTCACAATGAAATTACTTCGGTCGCAGATATTACACAAGAAGGTAAAGCTAAATTAGGTGTGTTGGGAGTAATTCCAAAGTATAAAAAGGAAATTCCGGTTTCGCAATTAATTATCGATAAAAATCCAAAATCTGTTATATCGGAATCTTTTCGAACAATTCGAGCGAATTTACAATTTATATCCAATAAGCCGGGTTCAAAAGTAATGGCAATTACAAGTACCGTTTCGGGCGAAGGAAAAACCTTTGTGGCAATTAATATTGCCGGTATTATAGCATATTCCGGAAAAAAAGTGATTATTCTCGACTTGGATATGAGAAAACCCAAGATTCATTTAGGCTTTAATGTCGAAAATGACAGAGGAATGAGTACGCTGTTAATAGGTAATGATAGTTTGAATAATTGTATAAAACACAGTGCATTAAAAGGATTGGATTTTATTACAGCCGGACCTATACCGCCCAATCCGTCTGAACTTATCATAAATGGAAATTTGACTGAAATTATAGAAGAATTAAAGCAAACGTATGATTTGGTGATAATTGATAATCCACCCATAGGATTGGTTACCGATGCACTTTATACTATTTCAATGGCCGATTATCCGATTTATGTGCTTAGGGCAAACTATTCTAAGAAAGAATATCTGAAAAACGCTTATAGAATTTATGAAGAGAACAATATTCACAAGCTATCATTAGTCCTTAACAGTGTAGATTTTGAGCAAGGACAATACGGCTATGGATATGGTTATGGCTACGGTTATGGTTACGGATATGGTTATTACGAGGATGTTCCGGAAAAACAAGTTTGGTGGAAAGCAATATTTAATAAAAAATAAAAATTGAAGTTAAGATGAAGTTTCAAAAATTTGAGATTGACGGGTTGGTGCTGATAGAACCCAAGGTATTTGAAGACAACAGAGGATATTTTTTTGAATCATACAATAAAAAATTATTTAGCGAAAATGGTATTTATGCGGAATTTGTGCAAGATAACCAATCCATGTCTCAAAAAGGAGTGGTGAGGGGCTTGCATTTTCAAGCACCGCCGTATGCGCAAGGCAAGTTAGTACGTGTTTTACAAGGAAGTGTTATGGATGTAGCTGTTGATTTACGCAAAAATTCATCAACTTACGGTCAGCATATTAAAGTAATCCTTTCTGCAGAAAATAAAAAAATGTTTTACATTCCGGAGGGATTTGCGCACGGTTTTGTAACACTCGAAGATAATACTGTTTTTTCATATAAATGTACCAATTATTATCATCCTCAATCCGAAGGTGGCGTGTTATGGAACGATCCTGACTTAGCTATAAATTGGGAAGTAGAAAATCCAATATTATCCGAAAAGGATAAAAAATTACCGCTTTTGTCTCAACTTTCCTCTCCATTTTAACGTATTTACATTCGTGAGTTGGTATATGACATATTTGTTGTTTTTTGCAGGAGCTTTCGTGTTTGGTTTTTTAATAAACAAAGTGATGCTTGGTTTTGCCCATACCTTGGGTATTCGTAAAAATTATCAAGATATCATTCGTTGGAGCGATACTACCAAACCTTCTTTGGGAGGAATAGGATTTTTTATTGTTTTTTTATTATCCATTGCTGCTGTTCCCATTTTTGAAAGCAATGTTGAAAATATTTATTCCATAAAACATATTGCCCTGATATTTGGTGCATCACTTAGTTTTTTAATGGGGTTGGCAGATGATGCTTATAATACGCGACCACTGTTGAAATTTATAACACAAGTAATATGCGGCTTGGTTTTGCTCTATTCCGGTATTAAAATACATTTATTTGATAATGAATTTCTGAATGGATTTTTAACTATATTTTGGGTGGTTGCTATGATGAATTCATTGAATATGCTCGACAATATGGATGCCATTACCACACTTACATCAATATCGGTAACTGCATTTATGATTTTTTCTTATTTACAACAAACTGTTTCAGATGCTTTTATATTGGTTATTTTAGTTGGAATATTGGCGAGCTTACTTGCTTTTTTACCATTTAACTGGCATCCTTCAAAAATGTATATGGGCGATACCGGAAGTCAGTTTTTGGGATTTATCCTTTCGGCATTGAGTATATTGTTGGTTTGGAATAATAATTTGAATTTTGCGTATGAAAATAGTTTAACAGGACTTATCTTAACGGTTACCGTATTTACAGTGCCTATTGTAGATACAACAATGGTTTCCGTTACTCGCATAGCTCGTGGCAGCTCACCTTTTGTTGGCGGAAAAGACCACACAACACATCGTTTGTCATATTTGAACTTTTCCGATAGACAAGTAGCGCTTATCGTTGTAATGATACAGTTGTTAGCAGTTTTAATAGCCGGTTATGCATTAGTAAGTCAAACAACTTTTGCTTTGGCTCTCTCGGGCGGCTACTTTTTGGTAATTTTGACTTTATTTTCAATTATTACGCGTAAAACTAAACCTTTGGTAGCTAATGAATAACGAAAGCGAATTATCGGAATCAGCACTATTTTTGACAGTTGAAGGCGCTCGAGTTCATAATCTAAAAAATATTTCAGTTAAAATTCCGCACAATAAGTTGGTTGTCATTACCGGGCTTTCAGGTTCAGGAAAATCATCGCTTGCATTTGATACTATTTATGCCGAAGGTCAAAGGCGATTTATAGAGAGTTTTCAATCGTATGCCCGGCAATTTTTAGGTTCGTTGGAACGACCCGATGTAGATGCTGTTGAAGGCTTAAGTCCTGTCATTTCCATTGAACAAAAAACAGTAAGCAAAAATCCTCGATCTACTGTTGGCACTATTACGGAGATATATGATTTTTTACGTTTGCTGTATGCCAAAGTAGCCGATGCTTATTCGTATGTTACCGGCGAAAAAATGGTTAAGTTTAATGAAGCGGAAATATTATCGCTTATTAAACAAAACTACAACGGGAAAAGATTAACGATTCTGGCACCGGTAATTCGTTCACGAAAAGGGCATTATCGTGAATTATTTCAACAAATATTAAAGCAAGGATTTGTTAAGGTTCGTGTTGATGGAGAAATAATGGATATTGTACCCGGAATGCAATTGGACAGGTATAAAATTCACAACATTGAAGTAGTGATAGACCGGTTGGTTGTTGACGATAAAAATGAAGAACGGCTTAAAAAATCAATTGATTTAGCCCTAAAAAAAGGCAAAGGCGTGTTTATGGTATTGCCCTATCAAAGCGATGAAGTAAAATATTTCAGCAGGAATTTAATGTGTCCTACTTCCGGCATTGCTTATGATGACCCGGCGCCTAATAATTTTTCGTTTAACTCACCCGTAGGTTCTTGTTCAAAATGCAGCGGTTTGGGAGAAGTTTCAGAAGTGAATGTCAAAAAAATTATCCCACACAGTTCATTATCCATAAAAAAAGGAGGATTGGCACCGTTGGGAAGTTATAAAAATTCGTGGGTATTTAAACAGCTCGAATTATTAGGGAAACACTTTGGTTTTACTTTGGATACGCCTATTAAAGATTTATCTGAAAGGGCACTTTCAACAATTTTGTACGGAAATTCAGAGCCAATTTATATAGAAGAAAATATTGCCGGTGTAATTTCAAAACATACCTTAAATTTTGAAGGAATTGTAAACATTATTCTTCGTCAGTACGAAGAAAATCCTTCGAAAAGTATGATGCGTTGGGCACATTCGTTTATGAATAAAATTCCGTGTCCCGAGTGCAAAGGAGCTCGCCTTAAAAAGGAATCATTATATTTTAAAATTGATGATAAAAATATAGCCGAAGTAGCGCAAATGGAGATTTCCGATTTGCAACAATGGGTTAACTCATTACCCAAAAAACTTTCTGAATCTAAAAATATAATTGCTTCGGAAATTATTAAAGAACTAAAATCGCGCATTGAGTTTTTAATGCTAGTTGGCTTATCTTATCTTACATTAAACCGTGGAGCGGGAACATTGTCGGGAGGTGAAGCGCAGAGAATCCGCTTGGCAACCCAGATAGGAGCACAATTGGTGAATGTATTGTATATTTTGGATGAGCCAAGTATTGGTTTACATGCACGAGATAATGAAAGGTTGATAAACTCACTGAAAAATCTTCGCGATATCGGAAACAGTGTTATTGTGGTGGAACATGATAAGGATATCATGCTCGAAAGTGATGAAATTATAGACATTGGTCCCAAAGCCGGTATACATGGCGGTGAATTGGTGGCGCAAGGTAATCCAAAAGAATTTTTAAAGCAAAACAGCGAAACGGCAAAATACCTTGCCGGGAAAATTAAAATAGAAATTCCGCAAAAAAGGAGAGAGGGCAACGGAAAATTTATTGAGCTTTACGGAGCATCCGGAAATAATTTAAAAAATGTAGATGTAAAAATCCCGCTGGGGAAGTTTGTTTCCGTTACAGGTGTTTCCGGAAGTGGTAAAAGTACATTGATAAATGCAACGTTATATCCTATTCTTTCTAATCATATTTATCCTAATTCGGCAAAAAAGCCAATGCCCTATAAAAAAATAAAAGGGTTGGAACATATTGATAAAGTAATAAACATTGACCAAAGTCCAATTGGCAGAACTCCACGTTCCAATCCGGCAACATATACAGGCGTTTTTACCGATATTCGACAGTTATTTGCGCAATTGCCCGAAGCTAAAATTCGAGGATATAAACCCGGAAGATTTTCATTTAACGTAAAGGGCGGAAGGTGTGAAACCTGTAAAGGAGCCGGCGTTAAGGTGATAGAAATGAATTTTTTTCCCGATGTTTACGTAACATGCGACGAATGTATGGGTAAACGCTATAACCGAGAAACACTTGAAGTCAGGTATAAAGGCAAATCGATTAGTGATGTATTGGAAATGACCATAAGCGATGCATTGCCCTTTTTTGACTCTATTCCGGCTATTCGTAAAACATTACAGGCATTAAATGATGTGGGATTGGGGTATGTAAAATTAGGACAACCCTCAACAACATTGTCCGGTGGTGAAGCGCAGCGCGTAAAATTGGCAACCGAGTTGGCAAAAAAGCATACGGGCAACACTTTTTATATTTTGGATGAACCCACTACCGGTTTGCATTTTGAAGATATACGGGTTTTACTTACGGTTTTACACCGATTAACAGATGCAGGAAATACCGTTTTAGTTATCGAACATAATTTGGATATTGTCAAAGTTTCTGATTGGGTAATTGATTTAGGTCCCGATGGCGGAAAGCATGGGGGAGAAATTGTTGCCGAAGGAACGCCGGAAGATTTAATTAAAAATAAAAACAGCTTAACAGCAAAATTTCTTGAAAAAGAACTGAAAAATAAATAATAATATGACACCAAAAGACGAAGAAAAGATAAAAAGTAAGTTTAAAGAAAAAAGCTGGCAAGAGATAAAAGCCAACGATTCGTGGGCAATATTCAAAATAATGTCCGAATTTGTTGAAGGTTTTGATAAATTAGCAAAAATTGGCCCGTGTGTTTCTATTTTTGGTTCAGCACGTACAAAAGAAGATAATAAGTATTATCAATTGGCTGAACTGATAGCTTATGAATTAGCATTACGTGGATTTGGTGTAATTACAGGAGGTGGACCCGGAATTATGGAAGCAGGGAATAAAGGAGCGCATAAAGCCGGAGGTCGTTCGGTTGGTTTAAACATAAAATTACCTTTTGAGCAATATCATAACCCTTACGTTGACCAAGATAAGTTAATCAGTTTTGATTATTTCTTTGTTCGTAAAGTAATGTTGGTGAAATATGTGCAAGGATTTATTGTGATGCCCGGAGGGTTTGGCACATTAGATGAATTCTTTGAAGCACTTACATTGATTCAAACCAATAAAATAGGGCGTTTCCCCATTGTGTTGGTTGGAAAAGATTATTGGACAGGCTTGGTCGATTGGATTAAATCGTCCGTATTGAAAGAAAGGAACATTAACGAAGAAGATATGTTTTTGTTTAAATTGGTAGATACAGCAGAAGAAGCCGTTGCTTATATCGATGATTTTTATTCTAAATATCTGCTAAAGCCTAATTTCTGATATTTGAATTATATTTATCGGATAAAAATCCGGAAAATACCAACCCGATGAGTTAGCTTTACTTAAATCTTGCTCGTCGGGTTTTACTTTTTGTAAAATTAGCAACATATCCGAGCATAATTTCAAATCCACCCATACCATTACTTGCCTTTGCCAATTTCGATACATTAAAATCATAACTTAATCCTATTTTCATACCTGAATATTGAAATTGTGCAACAGGATAAATAGCATCACCTACACGCATATAGGCACCAATAGAGAAAAATGCTTCATTTCTAAAATCGGTATAATGCGATGATTCTTGCAATTTATATTTTAAAGCTCCGCCTAAATTAAAATGACCGTTTGGACCTTGTTTCATGTATAATATGTTGGTAACAAAAGATGCATTAGAAGTTGCATTGCCGAACTCACCGGCAGCAGTAAATACCCATCTTTTGTATAAACTTTGTGCATTTGAGCCAAATTCAATGGTTGGTGAGGTAATGTGGTTAAGTGAAAGTCCGGCAGAGTAGATGGTATAATTGTTAGGCATGTAAAGCCAATGAATTCCTGCACTCATATCAAATGCTGAAGCAGATGACGCTATTGCAGACTCATTTGAAGGTAAGGCGGTGTTAAAATCATTTCCTGCCCATTGGCTGTCCCAATAAAATGCAGAAATGTCAAGAGCGCGTTGTTCCATTCCGGCTTTAAAGCCAACCGAAAAGTAATTTTTTTGTCCATTATCCAAACCAAAATGATAAGCTAAGGAAGCATTATATGCCGTTTGAGTAAAATTACTTTCTCCGGATTTATCATTAAAGAAATTTAAACCTACACCAAACTTTCCATTTGATTTTTTGAATAATGGCATATCCAAAGAACCATTCATGGTAACATAAGGTGCGGCAATGCTTCCCCATTGATTTCGGTAGTTGGCTATGGCGCGTAAATCACCGTTTAATCCTGCTTGTGCCGGATTGTAAACAACAGGGGCGTTAAAAAACTGTGAAAAATGAATATCTTGTTGTGCATATCCATATTGTACAATTAACAATAATGATGCTATGATTTTTATTTTTTTCATAATGTCAAGTTTAAAAAAATTATCTGATTAAAGTGATATTTCCTTTTAGTTTTTGTGAGGAAAAGTCTTTGAAGGTTACCTCTAAATAATAAACAAAAACACCTTCATTTTCAGGTTTTCCTTTAAAAGTTCCGTCCCAACCTTGAGTAATATCGGTAGTTTCAAAAACTTTTTGTCCATAGCGGTTATAAACTATAAATAGCAGTGTCTCAATACCATTTCCTTTCACATATAATATATCATTATTTCCGTCATTGTTTGGTGAAAATGCATTAGGAACCCCAATGGCTGTTTCAACTTCTACTAAAACTTGTACGCTATCCAAGGCAAAACATCCGTTAGAATCGGTATAAAGCACAGTATAGGTTGTGTTTTCTTGAGGCGAAGCAACAAGCGAAGAACAATTATTACAATCCAAATCATCATTTGGTGTCCAATTATAGGTTCCTCCCGGTGGGGTTCCGTTTGCCGTTAAGTTGGCTTGTCCGCCCAAAACAATGGTTGTGTCTCCGGATGCAGTTACTGTTGGCAAAGAATGAACAGTTATATTAACCGTGTCGGTATCAGAGCCCAAACTATTTGAAACAATGAGAATTACATCAAAATTTCCGGCTGTGTTCCAACATACATCCCCGGGGTTTTGTTGTGTGGATGAGGAGGGTATTCCTCCAGTGAATATCCAATTCCAAGCGGTTGAGCCTCCTGAGGAATTATCGTTAATAGTGATGCAATTACCTTGGCAAATTTCTGTAGTTGAGGCAGTTATTTGAGCTGTAGGTAAATTACAAGAATTTACGGTTATGGTAATAGTCGTGTCATCTGTTCCGTTAGCATCTGTAATTTGTAAAGTGATGTTGTATGTTCCGGCAGTATTAAATGTAACGGTATGTGGCCCTTGTGTATTGGCAGAAGCCGGAGTACCTCCGTTAAATGTCCAGTTCCAAGCCGATATGTTTGTTCCCGTAGAGTTATCGGTAAAAGTAATACTGTCTCCTTCGCAAATGGATGTTGCAGAAGGAGTGAAAGAAGCTAAAGGTTGGGAGCAGTTATTCACCGTAATGGTAATTTGATCTGAATTGCTGCATCCGTTTGCATCAGTACCGGTAACGGTATAAGTTGTGGTAGATGACGGTGTAAACGGTACACCATCAACAACTCCATTATTCCACGTATAAGTTGATGCTCCTGAGCCGGTTAAGGTAACTTGGTCGCCTTGACAAATTGAGGTAGAGGGTGAAGCATTTGCTGTAACTGTTGGCAAAGGATTAACGGTAATGGCTATTGTCGTATCATCTGTAACATTAGCATCTGTGATTTGTAAAGTAACGTTATACGTTCCTGCAGTATTAAATGCAACGGTATGAGGACCTTGTGTGTTTGAAGAAGTCGGAGTACCTCCGTTGAATGTCCAGTTCCAAGCCAAAATGTTTGTACCCGTAGAGTTATCGGTTAAAGTAATACTGTCACCTTCACAAATAGTAGTACTTGAAGGAATAAAAGAAGCAATCGGTTGTGAGCAGTTATTCACTGTAATGGTTATTTGTGCCGTGTCACTGCAACCGTTTGCATCGATTCCTGTTACGGTAAAAGTTGTGGTAGAAGTTGGTGTAAATGGCACACCATCAACAACTCCATTATCCCACGTATAAGTTGATGCTCCTGAGCCGGTTAAGGTAACTTGGTCGCCTTGACAAATTGATGTTGCCGGTGAAGCATTTGCCGCAACTGTTGGCAGTGGATTGACAGTAATGGCAATTGTCGTATCATCGGTGCCATTGGCATCAGTAACTTGTAAAGTGATATTATATGTTCCTGCAGTATTAAACGCAACAGTATGTGGTCCTTGAGTATTTACGGAAGAAGGCGAACCTCCAGTAAATGTCCAGTTCCAAGCTGAAATATTTGTTCCTGTTGAGTTGTCGGTAAAAGTAATGCTGTCGCCTGCGCAAATAGATGTAACTGAAGGAGTGAAAGAAGCAACAGGTGCAACGGTGCAATTAGTAACGGTAACATTCACTTGGATATAATCCGCCAAATCACATGTTTTAATATAATAAGATGTATTATTAGAAAGGGTAGGAGTGGTAAAACTGCTGCCGGTACCTACTAATGTTCCGGTAAAAGGAGCATCATACCATTCTATGGTTGCTCCGGAAGGCAATGTTCCGATAACCGTAACAGCAAGCGTTACAGCAGAACCGCTGCAAATTGTTGTGTCGGAAATTGTTAAATCATAAGAGTTGTTTGGGATAATCGAACCGATAACACCATCGTGGCCTTTTGTAGCTCCGTTGGGTGGGAAATTGGTGACAAATGGAGAATCTGTTGTACCATTGTTCCCTCCATTCACTTGCATAGCAGGTGTTCCGTTTGAAACAGCTATAAAGCCGCCTCCACCGCCACCACCTGGACCTTCAGCTTCGTTAACTGAACCAAATAATCCAATTGCAAAATTTTGTGTTCCGCCATCTCCACCGTTTGCCTGAAGCGTTAAAGAGGAAGCAACATTTCCTGTTGTGTTTAGAATGATAGTGCCGCCTGCTCCACCGCCACCACTTCCGTCAATATTGGCAACACTTCCAAAAGGTGCACCACTTGGGTCGTATGTATCTTGTCCGTTTTCTCCGTTTGCTAAAATGTTCCCGTTACCGGTAATATCACCATAAGTTAATAAATAAACTATTCCGGCGCCATTTCCACCTCTTCCGGCATCACCGTCATTTCCGTCTCCGGCACCGCCGCCACCACCCATGAAAATTTTACCGGTAGAATAATCTAAAGGTTGTCCGCCTCTTCCTCCGTTATCTCTTCTGTTATCGCCTCCCCAAGCACTGCTTCCGGGTGGGTCACTTAATTCATTTGCATCAGTGTTGGCAAATGAATAACCGCCTTTTCCTCCACCTTCTGCCACTATTGAAGAATATCCGGCTCCCTCCAAGTTCCATGCGGTAACATAATTGGCATTGGAAATGTCCGGTACTCCGAAACCTCCTTGCCAATTGGAAATATTTCCGGCGTTTGCACCACCGCCGCCACCTGCATTATGGCAAGTTGCTCCACCACCACCATTTGCACAGGCACCTTTGCCGTACCTTCCACCAAATGTGTCATAATCAGTTTGACTGCCGGCAATTCCTTCGCCTTTTTCAGAACCTCCGGTAGGACTGGTATCGGCATACCACATACAACCTATATTTGATTGATTGTCTACTTGCCCACCTCTAAATCCAAGGGCAGAAACATCAATTTGTCCGCCGTTAAATGTTGTCGTTCCGTTAACTTCTATGGCAACAACTCCTCCGGTATTACCGTTCCAAGCGGGACAGGTAATATTTGCTCCACTATTAAGTGTTAGAGTCGAATATCTGGGTACTCGTATAACTTGTGTTTTTCCTGAAGCTGAATAATCATGTTTTAATCCACAATCTAAATTGATAGTTGTGCTGTTTGGCACAGATTCTACTTGAGCAAATTCATAATTTCCGGCATTATTGTAGCTGCCTGTAGCTAAATCTCCCCAACTTGGCTGCGTGTTGTCTATTGTATTAACAGATGCCCCTTGCATTTGGATAATTAAAATTAAATCGCCTTGAGCTAATGGCGGTAATCCGGAGCCGGTTAATGAGGAAGAAGTCACTGAGATGGAGGTTGTCCCTGCAGTTACGTCTGCAGTAAGTGTGGTGTAATCATTTACAATTTCAGTAGTAGAAGAGGTTTTACTGCCATCTTTACCTCTTTGAGCCGTCGCTGTAAATGTTACAATTAAGAAAGTGTAAAATAATAAATATCTCATTTTTAATATATTGCGTTATTATATTATGACTTAGTAGAAACCCATAAAGTTGCTTTAAAAAATTTAATAATGTAGTATTATGTTAAAGGAATTTTGTATTTTTATCAAAATTAAAAAATTAAAAATTATGAAAAAAGTTATTTTAAGTGTCGCTTTAACCGGATTATTTGCTGTTGCAGCTGTAAATACAGTAAAAGCTGTTAACAATGATGCTACTGTTTTATGCGAAGATGGTAAAGACGGAAAAAAATGCGATAAAAAGAAAAAGAGCTGTTGCAAAAAATCTGAAGAAAAGAAAAGTTGTTGTTCTAAATCTTCAGAGAAAAAATCTTGCACAAAAACAACAGAGAAGAAATCAGAAGAATAAATTCCATTCTTCTTAACTTATTAAAAAGCCCTTGAATCATTTTCAAGGGCTTTTTAAATATCTTTATTCAATAACTATTTTTTGCCTATAGCTATTGAAACTATTATTCATATTTATAATATATATTCCGCTTTGAAGATGACTTAATATTATTTTATTGCCGGAATTTATATTTGAAGTGTAAACAACTTTACCTGAAACGTCATAAATAGATATATTTTGCAAATCGTCATTAATTCCGGTAAAAAATAATGTTTTGGTGTTATTATCGAAATAAAAGCCCAAATTATTGTTGATTCCTTCTATAACAATGATTTCAGAATACTCGAAATTTCCATTAAAATCAACTTGTTTTAATCTAAAATAATTCGGATTTTCAGTATTTCCATCGTAATAAAATTCATATTCTTGTACATAATTACTGTTTCCGTTCCCCGGAACATGTCCGATAATATTAAAATCTAATCCGTTGTTGCTGTGCTCAACAGCAAAATAGTCATTGTTTATTTCTGAAGCCGTTGCCCAAGTTAATAGGGTTAAATCTTCGTTGATGACTTGTCCTGTAAAGTAAATTAATTCTACAGGCAATGGTACAGCGCAATTGGCATTATTTTTATAATAAGGATTTCCTGCCGCATCAAAATCAACATAATCGCCATCGGTTCCGGTGTTAGCAGAGCTGGCATAGTAAGTTACCGCATCACTGCAAGTTGATGAAAAGTCTATAGCAGTTGTTCTGTTGCCCCCTGAATTTGCAAACCTGCCACCGGTATTGGTGTTGTTGCAAAATATGGCATAAAAAGGACCTGCTCCACATTGGCTGCTGAAATCCATGGTGTAGGAAGGTGGATTGCCTGTAAAAACAATTACTTGTGCATTTGCCGGTATAGTGTCAGAAAATACAAATAGTCCTGGACAACCGGCTGTTGTGTTCAATTGATTGATATAAGTTGGGTTATTCAATAAAGTATTGGTGCCACATCCATTATTACAAAATGTTCCTGCACTTGGAAAAGTAATGCTTAAACTGTCCACATATGTGTCGAAATTACCATTCTGGTAAATAATGTATTCATCTGTACCTTCAGCACTTGAGCATGCATTTACCAAAATACTTTTTATTTCAGGGCAAGTGCAATTATTATCCGTAGTAAAAGAACCGGTTACAGCAGTAGCTAAGTAGTTTTCATCACAATTTGGTGAACTGCCATTGTATTCAAAAACAGCAACATAATAAGTGGTATTACTGTTTAATCCCAAGACAATTGTAGAATTTCCGTTTCCGTTGTAAACAACATACTCGCCTGCCGCAATGGCGCTACCACTACCAAAATTATTATCAGCCGGATAATTGGTTTGGTCGGCAGGTGTGCCGGAAATAGGATTGACAGATACCACTACAATACGGTTATTTCCATCGCCATTAGTCCAAGAAATATCTGCTTGATAGCATTGAATATTTGTAAATGTTAATGAAGAAGGCGCGGTTGTCGGTTCGGTTAAAGGTGTGCAAGCACAATTGGCTGTATGAGAGCCCAAATTAGAAACATCATCTTGAGGAAATTGAGTCCATTCTGTACCTAAAGTAGGGAAGGGACAATTTATAGGTGAGTCTGCTGTGATGCCTGAGCATACACTTGAATTTCTTATCAGTGTTTTATTTTGTGTTGAATTTCCGCCCCCTGTCCATGATGAACCGGGGTCACAACCAATATTCCCAAATAAGTCTATCGTAGAAGAAGTACTTATTTTGAATAACTCTACGGCATCGTCTCCATTAAAGTTCAGAGAGCCGGTACTTAAATCCGGTATTCCAGACCATGCAGTAGCTGACGAGTTGGCGATAACATAAACGTTACCATTAGTTAAGGTACCTGATAAACTAATAGTTGAAGTAGGTGTAGTCGATCCATTAGCGTATATGCGTATTTCATAATCAGTTAAATTAACAGAAGCTCCGGTTCCATTATAAATTTCTATATATTTATTGTTGCTGCTTCCTTCAATATATTCGGATATGATAAGGTCTGTTGTTTGTCCATATGTGTATGAAATGGCAAATAAGAGTATAAATATTATAAAAACTCGTATAGTATGTAAGTTAAAAGTTTTCACAATCATTCAAGTTTTTGAACACTTCCGTTAAAAATTTCCTTGACACCGTTGAGATAGACAACCTTTATTAAGTAAACATAAGTGCCGTCCGGTACTATCTGATTTTCTAAGTTTGTACCATTCCAGTTTTGATTTTCATTTCCTTCAAACAATAATTGTCCCCAGCGGTTAAATATACTCATCTGATAATAGTCAATATTGTTTCCTTTTATTAAAAAAGTATCATTGATGCCATCATTGTTTGGTGTAAATACATTTGGAATATATACGCCTGTGGTAAGCATAACTTCAATTAGTTTAGAGGTCGAATCGATACATCCGAAATTGTTTTCGGCAATTAAAGTTATTGTATATAATCCTTCATTTTCAAAAATGGTTGAAAAATTAGTATTATTGTTAATAAATTGATAATCAATGTACCAACTGTATGCGGTTGCATTAGTACTTAAATTGGTACAAGTTACATCTAATGGCGCTTTTCCCATGTCTGTAGAGGTGGAAAAATCGGTTGTAATACTTCCGTTTATAATTTGGATTGAAGCAGTGTCGCTACTGCAAGAATTAGAAGCTACAACTGTATATGTTTGTGCTGAGTTAACAGTTATTTGATTAGTTGTTTCTCCTGTGTTCCATAAATATTGATAATTACCGGATGCTGTAAGAACAATAGTTTCGTTATTACAAAGTACAGTGTCTGAGGCAGTAATTGTAACATTAGGAATGATAGCCGGATAAATATATTGAGAATCGCGTACAGTAAAACACATATTTTGTACTTCTACCCAATACCAACCTGAATTGGATACTGTAATGGATTGATTATTTGAGCCGGTATTCCAAATATTATTATCGTAATTACTTCCGCTGAATGAAAGTGTTGAACTGCCGTTGCAAAGCATTGTGTCCGTAGCAGAAATAGTAGCATTAGGTGTATCAATTACAGTAATGGTAACGGCATCAGAAAAGGTTCCACATATATTGGTAACAGATGCAGTATAAGTGCCTTGAGTGTTGACAGTAATTGTGTTTCCTGTAGTACCTGTGTTCCATGTAATAGGAGAGATGGTAGCATTGGCAGTCAGTTGTGCCGATTGACCGCTACATATTGTATCGGACGATGCTGAAACACTTATTGTAGGTATTGGTACAACCTCAATATGTATTGTGTCTGAATCGGAATAGCAGGTGTTACTTCCAATAACCGTGTAATCGCCTGTTGTATTAACCGATATAGAATTTGAATTGGTTCCGGTATTCCATAAATAAGAACTAGCCCCATTTGCTGTTAATGTAATTGATTGCCCCGAACAGATGCTGTCATTTGGAGCAGAAATTTGCACATTGATTGGTGTAGCAATATTTACCGAAATGCTGTCTTTAATGCTGTCGTTACAAACGGTGTAACTGGTTAAATAAATGTATCCGCTAGAATTTGTGTTGTTAGTGTAAATGGTAGGATTTACAGTATTGTTTGAAATGGTGCCATTAGTAGAAGACCATTGAATTGAAACAATATCTGATGAATAAACGGCTGACAGATTAAAGGTGGCGTTAGGGCAAATAGTTGTATCATTATTTATAATAGAAAGTTGTGGCGTGCTTATTGGCGCTTGGCAACCGTCATTGGCATAAGTGGCGTTTCCCGACCAATCAAAATCTACTCGAGCACCATCTTTAACAGAGCTTGAACCACCATAAGTGCCGTTTTGGTTAATCAACAAACTTCTGTCGTAAGAAACCTGGTCTGAACATCCCGAGCCAAAGCTCATGGTAAGGGTTCTAATTCCAGAGGAAGTATTATAATTTGCAAAATGCCCTTGCGTGTTTCCTACACATTGAAAAATAACAATTAAAGTATCGTTTAGGTTGGCAAATGAATTGGCTGTAACATCAACATTTTCACTGGTAATTAACAAAGCCTTTGAGCCCGCAGGGAGAACACCACCAACTGGTTCTTTTAAATAACCGCAACCCAATATTGTGCTGTTTAATGCAGCCACGGCAGCAGCAGTTGTAGCATTTTGACAAATCCCTCGGTAGGGATTGTTGGGCCAATTTATGGTAAGATTGGACGTGTTTAATGCCGTAGGACCGATAACAAAACGTACCATTTCATTTTCCCCCTCGGGTGAACCGCAGGCATCAACCAAAATACTTTCTATCTCAAAACATGTAGAGGGAACTTGAGCTGTAAGAAATGCGCTTAAAGTTAAACCCGTTATCAACAAAATAATTCTCTTCATCTTAAAATATTATGAAAAAAATTAAAGTGGTTGAAGTCGTTTAGACTTCCAGGGTGTTCACTTTAATGATTCAGCAATTAAAAATTTATTTCAACTTAACGACGCAAAAGTATTCACGAAAGTTGCTTCAAATCATTACAATAATATTAACAAATTGTTAAGGAGGTTTGTATCCTTTTAGAATGCAGATTTTCAAAGGTCAAATATTAATAACTTTCTTTCAATAATCAATCAATGAAATAAAACTTTTAAGGTATCTTTGCGGGCATTATGGAAAAGATAGTTATTCTTGATTTCGGCTCACAATATACGCAGCTTATTGCGCGTAGAGTAAGAGAGTTAAATGTTTATTGCGAAATTTATCCCTATCACCACATTCCTGAAATTACACCTGATGTAAAAGGAGTGATATTATCCGGAAGTCCGTTTTCGGTACGTGATGAAAATGCTCCTGTACCTGATTTATCAAATATAAAAGGAAAATTACCGTTGTTGGGAATATGCTATGGTGCACAATTTTTAGCACAATCAAATGGCGGTAAAGTTGAAGCATCAAATACACGTGAATACGGCCGGGCAAATTTGGCAAGTGTCAATAATGATAATCCGCTTTTTAAAAATATTCCTCAACATTCACAAGTGTGGATGTCGCATGGCGATACGATTACTCAAATTCCTGCTGATTGCGAAGTTATTGCTTCTACTAAAGATGTGCATGTGGCAGGTTATCATTTTAAAAATGAGGATACATATGCTATTCAATTTCACCCTGAAGTATATCATTCAACCGACGGCTTACAATTATTAAAGAATTTTGTGGTGGATATTTGCGGATGTTCACAAAATTGGACGCCCGATTCGTTTATTGATTCTACCGTTAAAGAATTAAAAGAAAAATTGGGCGATGATAAAGTGGTGTTAGGTCTTTCAGGCGGAGTGGACTCTACAGTTGCGGCAGTATTGTTGAATAAAGCCATTGGCAAAAATTTGTATTGCATATTTGTAGATAACGGTCTTTTGCGTAAAAACGAATTTGAGAATGTGCTTAAACAATATGAACATTTAGGATTGAATGTTAAAGGAGTTGATGCGAAACAAAAGTTTTACGATGCATTAAAAGGAATTGAAGACCCCGAAGCCAAAAGAAAAGCCATTGGTCGTGTTTTTATAGAAGTTTTTGATGAAGAGGCACATAAAATACAAGATGTAAAATGGTTGGCGCAAGGAACAATTTACCCCGATGTAATTGAATCGGTTTCGGTTAACGGACCTTCGGCTACAATAAAGTCGCATCATAATGTAGGCGGATTGCCCGAAAAAATGCACCTGAAAGTGGTTGAGCCATTGCGTTTGTTGTTTAAGGACGAAGTTCGTCGCGTTGGACGTTCATTAGGGTTAAATGATGAATTGTTGGGAAGACATCCTTTTCCTGGACCCGGTTTGGCAATTCGTATTTTGGGCGATATTACTCCCGAAAAAGTTGCCTTGTTGCAAGAGGTTGATTATATTTTTATTCAATCGTTAAAAGAAAATAATTTGTATGATGATGTTTGGCAAGCCGGAGCGATATTGCTTCCTGTGCGTTCGGTTGGTGTAATGGGAGATGAGCGAACGTATGAAAATGCCGTTGCATTACGTGCAGTTACTTCAACCGACGGGATGACAGCCGACTGGTGTCATTTGCCGTATGAATTTTTGGCAAAAGTTTCAAATGATATTATCAATAAAGTAAAGGGCGTGAACAGGGTTGTTTATGATATCAGCTCTAAACCGCCGGCAACAATAGAATGGGAATAATATTTGCAGTTTCACCAATAAATCAATAAATTTAACCGGATAATGAATAAATTATTTGCCATATTATTCTCACTTTATGTTTTGTTTTCTGTTTCATTAAAAGCACAGGAAACAACGGCTGAAACGATAACGGTCAACAATAAGCAATACTATAAGCACATTGTTCAAAAAGGTGAAACACTTTATGCTATTTCAAAAAAATATAATGTTTCTGTAGATGATATAAAAAAAGCCAATAAAGGGCTGGGAGAGAGCTTGTCACTCAATCAAGAAATATTAATTCCCATACGGAGAAATACCCAAAATGCAGATTCTGCTTATGTGCCCAAAAATAAAAGCGATTATTTGGAGGTAACCGTTCAAAAGGGGCAAACTTTATATTCTATCAGTAAATCATACGGCGTTTCTTTAAATGATTTAATTGCCATTAATCCTACCATTGAAAACGGATTGAAAGAAGGTCAAATTATCTATATTCCGATAAAAAAATTAAAAGAAAACCCTCAGGAAACGGTTGATAAATCAACAAATTTTATTTCACATAAAGTGAAAAGAAAAGAAACGCTTTATTCATTAAGCAAAAAATATAATGTTACTATTGAAGAAATAAAGGAAGCAAATAACGGTTTGCCTGAAGGGTTGAAACAAGGGGAAACCATTCGCATTCCTGTAATACAACCGGTAAAGAAAAAACAGGATATTTCTATCAATAAAAACTTCATAGCATTAAATGATTCTATTAAGTTAAAATTTGATACAATATTTAAAAATTCACAAATTCCGGATACTGCTTTAAATAAAAAAGACAGTTACATTATTGCCGTTATTTTGCCATTTTTTGCCGAGGATAATCAAAGCATAATTGAAGATGGAAAACCTAATCAAAATTTAAAACTGAAAGGCCGCTCACACATTGCTTATGATATGCTTAATGGCGTAAAAATGGCTTTAGACAGTATGCATAAACAAGGGTTTAACTATCATCTTTATATTTTTGATACAAAAGGAAAAGATTCGCTGCAAGTAACTGCAATTTTAAATAACCCTGTATTTTCTAAACTGGATTTAATTTTTGGTCCGCTTTACAGTGATAATTGTTTGCGTGTTGCACAAAAAGCAAATGAATTGAATATTCCGGTAATTTGTCCCGTAAACCAAAATAATAAAATTTTATTGGGGAATGAAACCATGATAAAATGTGTTTCGTCAGAAGTAATACGGGCAAAGGCATTGGCACAAAAAACAATGCAAGATTATTCGCAATTCCATAAAATTGTTTCTTACGGAACTACAGAGCAAGAAAACTTGCGTTCTGATATTTTTATTCGCGAACTGTCGCATATAAAAGACACTTTAGCCGATACAACTGCTTTAATGTCGGTAAGCATTACTAAGTGTGATAAAGGTTGTATTACTAATATCATCAATAAAATAAGAAAAGATACGGAAAATGTCGTTTACATTCCTTTTAAAGATGATTATAAAGTAACGGCTTTATTGACGGCTTTAAATAATGTTCTTTCGGAAAAAAATACAAAAACACGCATCATATTAATGGGCTCGGAAAAAATCCTAAAATATGATAATATCGACCCGGAACATTTGGCAAAAGTTAATTATACCTATGCAACCTCTCAAAGTGTAGATACTGTTTTATTTAAAACTTTAAACTGCGAATTTGTAAAAAATAAGATTAAATATTCTACTGTATTTTCGGTAGATGCGTTTGATTACACTTATTATTTTACAAATCAATTATTTAAATACGGAACAAATTTTTTAAATCTTCCGCCTTCATCTGTTTGGAAAGGTGCTCACAACTTGATTTTATTGCAAAAAACCGGAATTGAAAGTGGCTTTGAAAATGTTGGTACAGCAATTCATTCGGTAAGTTATTAACAGCTTTTTAATTATTGTTAATAAAAAAAATGGGCTGTAATTTTTCTTTTGGCAACCAATGTTTTAAATTCATCGTTTAGAATATAAAACAAATAATATGCAGCACTCTCGTCATTTTGTTAAAAAGTTTCTTTTATTCGTAGCAATATCTTTTGTAAGTATTCAATCTATTTATGCTCATGCTGTGCAAATTGCATATTGTGTAAGTTGTAATGGTGATTTAAGAATTTATATTGAACACTGGCATGGAGCATTATCGAGTGGTGGGGTTACACAAATGCAAGTAGATTTTAATATTAACGGAAATCCTTCTTCTCAAACATCGCCTCCTGATGGAACAGTAAATAATTCCACGATAAATAATTTACCCGGGTGTGCTACACAAATTATTTCAATTGCCGGTTGTCCTGGTAGGATGAATAATGAAAATAACTGGTTTTATTATGACTATACGGGATTACCTCAAGGAGTACCTATTACATTTACAATTTACGCCAGTTCAAATGTTTATGCTGCCGATGCTTGCGGTATGTTTCCTGTTTCTACAACATTCACTATTCCTGTAGGCGTGGGAAATACTCCCGATCAATATGTTTGCGCAGGTTCTCCCACACAACCGGTATCTTTTAGCGGTGCTTCAAGTTGGACAAATGATAATCCGTCTATCGGTTTACCGGCAAGTGGCACAGGAACTATTCCTTCTTTTACTCCTGTTGGACCTCCCGGCACAGTTGCAAATATTACCTACTCTAACAGTTGTGCTACCGGAACCTTCCAATATGTTATTATGGATAATCCAACTTCCAATTTTTCTACATCGGTATCGGGAAATGCTACGTCTTCCACATGCTTAGGGAATACTTTTGACTTTTCAGACCTATCAACCATTAATTCCGGTAGTATAACCGGTTGGAATTGGGACTTTGGAGATGGCAATACCTCTACAGCCCAAAACCCTTCTCATACCTATACAACTGCAGGGACTTACACGGTAACTTTAACTACCACAGGTAGCAATGGTTGTACAAATCCATATTCAACCACAGTTACGGTATATGATACTCCACAACCGTCGTTTACAGCAACTCCCGGTTGTCCAGGAAATGCTACAACATTTACCGATGCAACTACTGTAACAGGCCAAACTATTACAGCATGGAATTGGAACTTTGGAGACGGAAATACTTCTACGGTGCAAAATCCAAGTCATGTTTATTCTTCAGCAGGTACGTATAACGTTACATTAACGGTTACAACCGATCAAGGTTGTACCGGAACAATTACGCAACAAGTTGTGATACCATATATTCCGGTAGCAAATTTTACGGCAACCGAAGTCTGTGAAGGAGCAACTACAACATTTACTGATTTGTCAAGTGTTACAAATGCCGGAATTGGAACATGGTATTGGCTTTTTGGGGATGCGACGAGCAGTAATCAGCAAAATCCCACACATCAATACACGGCAGCGGGAGTATATGCTGTAACATTAATTGTTGCTTCAAACGATCCTGCGCAATGTTCCAAGGATACCACTATATTAGTCTATGTAGATACATTGCCTTCGCCTGATTTTACTACTTCAGATGTGTGTTATGGTTATTCGGCAACCTTTACCAATTCTACACCTCAAAATCCACAAGTTACTTCTTGGAATTGGGATTTTGATGATGGAGCAACGGATAATCAGCAAAATACATCTCATTTATATGCTGCCGATAATACTTACAACGTTACTTTAACAGCAACTACTTATCAAGGTTGCGTGGATTCTGTTACACATCCAATAACAGTTCATCCTTTACCAGTTCCCGATTTTAATGCTGATACCGTTTGTGCCCAAACGCCAACAACATTTACAGACATGTCATCAATTAATTCAGGTTCTATAATGGGTTGGAATTGGGATATACTAAATGACGGAAGCGTGGATTATAATATTCAAAACCCACAACATACATTTAATACAGGTGGAATATATCCTGTTCAATTGACTTTGGTTTCGAATCAAGGTTGCGTTGATTCCATTACAAAAAATGTAGAGGTTTACTATCTTCCAATTGTTGATTTCACAATGGATTCGGTATGTTTGGGAACACCTACAACATTTACCGATTTATCAAGCATTGGAGGTGGTTCAAATGTTGCATGGGATTGGAATTTTGGAGATGGTAATACAGGAAGTGGGGCAAATACCACGCATACCTATGGAGCATATGGAACTTATATCGTTCAACTGGATGTTACTTCAGATAATGGTTGTGTAGTTTCGCAAACCAAAACCACAGAAGTGTATGAAATGCCGCAAACATCTTTTGCAGTCACAGATGAATGTATTTATACACCCATTTCGCCTAGTAATACGTCATCAATAAATACAGGTTCTATTTCTTATTTATGGGATTTTGGAGACGGAACGCAATATAACATTCAATCACCTTCACATTTATATAATACTCCGGGTGTTTATACTATCGTTTTAACCGGAACATCAAATAATAATTGTACTACTTATGATACTAATACCGTTACCGTTTATGATAAGCCAACTGCCGATTATACCATTCCTGAAGTATGTTTTGGCGACAACTCTTATTTTACCGATGGTTCATTTATTCCAACAGTAGTAAACAATGATGCCATTACTTCTTGGAGTTGGGATATAAATAACGACGGCGCACAAGATTTTAATACGCAAAATGCTTCTTACTTATACAGCAATGAAGGAGGGCATACGGCAAGTCTAATTGTTACGACAGCTTTTGGTTGTAAAGATACTATTGTGAAACCGGTTACTGTATGGCCTTTGCCTGTAGTAGATTTTAACCCTACAGAAGTATGTTTGTTAGAAGCGACGCAATTTAATGATTTAACAACAATTTCAAATACTTACACAGCTAATTCACCAATGTTTTGGAGTTGGGATTTTGGAGATGGCAATACAGATTATGTTCAAAATCCAGTACATGCTTATAATGCTGCCGGAAATTACACAGCGCAACTTACAGTAACTTCAAATCATGGTTGTATAGATTCGGCTACTAAGGTTGTTACAGTTAATCCTTTACCGGAAATTAATATATCTTCTACCAATCCGGACAGTTGTACTACGCATTGTGTAACTTTTATGTCAAACAGTACAATAGCTTCCGGAAGTTTAACCGGTTATATTTGGAGTTTTGGTAATGGCGATACAGCATACACATCAACAGCAACCTATTGTTATACAAATGACGGTTTGGGCGTTGACAGGTATGATATTTATTTTGAAGCAATTTCTGACAAAGGATGTACATCTGATACAACGATGTATGATTACGTTTCTATTTATCCGCATGTTTACCCGGATTTTATTTATTCTCCCGATTCAATTTTTGTAAGTAATGCAAATGTTCAGTTTACTGATTTATCTCAAATTCCAAGTATTTGGCATTGGGATTTTGGTGATGGAGACACATCGGTTTTAACAAATCCGCAACATTTATATGCCGATAGTGGAAATTACGTTGTAACATTGGCGGTTGAAAATCAATATGGGTGTAGAGATACATTAAAAAAAGTACTTCGTGTTATTCCTGAAGTGTTCTTTTGGGTACCTAATGCATTTACGCCTGATAATGACGGAATTAATGATGTGTTTAGACCAAAAGGATATGGCATTCAAGACAGGAAATACAGTATGTATATTTTTAACCGATGGGGAGAAATAATTTATGAAACACATGATTTATTTGACCCTTGGGATGGTAAAAATAAAAAGGGAGAGTTGGTGCAAGTCGATACGTATGTCGTAAAAATAGAATACCTTGATATTTTTGATGAACCCCATGAATACATCGGAAGGGTAACGATAATAAAATAATATTTATAAAAGATTGATAATAAAAAAGCCGCTTTTGAAAGCGGCTTTTTTTAATAGAAAACTAATATTTTATTTAAAATTGCAATTGAATTACAAAATATAATTTTATATTTAGGCAACCGAATGGATATATATTTCGTTTTTATCAAAAATTAAGTAATGAAAAATTGTATTTTCTATATTTTACTGTCTCTGTTTAGCTTAAATATCCTTGCTCAAAATGCCTATACATTAAAAAGCTATGATGAAGAAAAGCATAAACAATTCAAAAAAATTGAAATTTTACTTCATCAGGTAGATTTTAATGGAATATTAAAGAAAACGGTTTTGGAGAATCATCTCGAAGTAGAGCCCATCTCTCAAATTAAACAATATTTCGAGTATAAATTCATTCAAAATAAAAAATGGATTTATACTAAAATTCTAAATGGTGAACTTGATTCAGAAAATATAAATGGATTTTTTGAAGAACAATTTTCGAAATGGGCAAAAACATATCACTTAGATTATTTTCAACTGGTTAGACAAATTCAGAATCACGAACCACCTAAAAACCAACGAAAAGGTGATACACCCGATAAAGGAGCCGGACAACCCTGCCAAAATGCAGATTTTGAAACCGGAGACGGAACAGGTTGGGTATTTACAGAGGGAGATGTAGATAGCAATCCCTATGGTTATGTAAACGTTTCACCCTCATCATTAGCCAGCAATCAATTTACTATGATGACCGGAGCAGGGATGGATGCTGTTACTGGAGCTTTTCCGGTTGTCAATCCTGACGGAGGAAGTTATTCGCTAATGATTGGAGATGGAACAGGTGTAGGTGCTAGAGCAGCTGCAGTGTCGCAAACTTTTTTGGTAGATTCAAATAGTGCTTCTTTTACATACAGTTACGCTTTAGTACTTGAAGATCCAAGTGGACACACATTAGGTGAAAAGCCATTTTTTAAAGTTAATGTGTATGATCAAAATGGAAATATAATTCCATGTGGTGATTATCAGGTAATTGCAACGGCAAATGATCCTGATTTTATTGCCTATTCGGGAGGCTATTATTTGCCTTGGCGTACAACTTTTGCACCTTTAGATGCTTATATCGGGCAAAATGTTACGATAGAATTTATTGTTGGAGATTGTGATCAAGGGGGGCATTATGGTTATGGTTATGTGGATGCGAATTGCTCTCCTTTGGAAATTATGGCGTCCGATACTGTAATATGTGGCGCTCCTGTTACGTTAACTGCTCCTCCTGGAGCTGCTACTTACCAGTGGAACACCGGTGAAACAACGCAATCAATTTCAACTTCAACACCGGGCAATTATCAGGTAACTTTAACACCTGTTACAGGATCAGCTTGTTCGGTTACGTTAGATGTTGATGTATATGGTTCAAGTGATATTCCTGTCGCACAATTTCAATCCGATACAGTTTGTGTTGGAAACCCAACCACTTTTACCGATCAATCTTATGTTATTGGTACAGGAGTACCAAACGGTTGGGAATGGGATTTTGATAATGATGGGGTAATAGATGATACTTCACAAAACCCAACCTATACATTTCCTTCAGCAGGCAGTTATCCTGTTTTATTGATATTGCATACATCTTCAGGTTGTTCTGATGATACTACAATAAATGTTGTAGTAAATGATTTACCCTCAGCTTCTTTTACAAATGTTATCGCATGCGCCGGTTCAAATGCAACTTTTACGGATAATTCAACAGTAACATCCGGAACAATAACCAATTGGTCTTGGGATTTTGGCGATGGGAATACTTCTACACAGCAAAATCCATCACATTTATATACAAATTATGGCACGTACAATGTGCAATTTACGGTGTCAACATCATCCGGTTGTTCCGACGATACCACAGTAAGTATTTATATTCCTGATGTGCCGGTAGCCTCTTTTACAGCCACTTCTGTTTGTGAGGGAGATTCTACGCAATTTACAGATTTATCTGCAGTAAATAATGCAAATATTGGTTCATGGTATTGGGTTTTTGGAGATGCTACAAGTTCTACCGTTCAAAATCCATCGCATTTATATTCTACTCAAGGAACTTACCAAGTTACCCTTATTGTTACCTCTGATGATACATTAGGTTGTACTGATGATACAACAATTACAGTTACCGTAAACCCTCAACCTGTTGCTGATTTTACTGTTAATGATGAATGTGCTTATGACAGTGTGAAATTTACAAACAATACAGTTGTAAATGCCGGAACGTTGAATTTTTCATGGAATTTTGGTGATAATTCTTCCTTGAATAATTTGCCTTCGCCTTCTCATTTGTATGGAAACCCGGGTATTTATCAGGTTATTTTGGATGCAAGCAATGGTTCTTGTTCCGATAGCGATACTGATACGGTTGTTGTTTATGCCAAACCAATAGCAGATTTTCTTAATTCTCCGGTTTGTTTGGGAGATACATCAATGTTCACAGATAATTCTTCTTTACCTGTTTCGATAAATAGTGATACAATAAACGATTGGAATTGGGATGTTGATAATAATGGGATTGTAGATTATTCTACTCAAAATACCTCATATATGTATCCGGCAGAAGGCGGACACAGTGCAACTTTAATAATTTCTACAGCTTTTGGCTGTACAGATACAATAACAAAACCCGTTACAGTATGGCCTTTGCCTGTTGTAGATTTTTCGCCAACTGAAGTTTGTTTAAATCAAGCTACTCAATTTAATGATTTAACTACGGTTTCAAATACTTATACAACAAATGCTATTGTAGGGTGGAGTTGGGACTTTGATGATGGTGGAAATTCTACATTACAAAATCCGATTTATACTTATTCTTCACCGGGAACTTATCAAACACAATTGATTGCAACAACCAATAACGGATGTGTTGATTCGGTTACAAAACCGGTAACAGTGAATCCGCTTCCTGTTGCAAATTTCACCAGTTCAGACCCCAGCGGTTGTTCTCCTTGGTGTATTTCGTTTGTCGATAATTCTTCAATCAGCAATGGTAATATTGTGCAATATATTTGGACGATGGGGAATGGAGATACATTAACTACCCAAAATCCTCAATATTGTTATACCAATAATTCGCAAAGTTTGGATGTGTATGATATTGGAATGACTGTTGTTTCAAATAAAGGCTGCACAGATGATACTACTGCATATTCTTATGTAAATGTATTTCCAAATCCTGTAGCTGATTTTACATATAATCCAAATCCGACCGATATTATGGATCCAACCATTTCATTTTTAGATATGTCACTCGGTCCCAATATGTGGGAGTGGAGTTTTGGTGATGGAGATTCTTCAACCATACAAAACCCTGTGCATCAATATGCCGACAGCGGAAATTATTTAGTATCGTTATACATAGAAAATCAATATGGATGTAAAGATTCAACAGAAAAATTAATTCGAATCGATCCTTATTTTATTGTTTACATTCCTAATACTTTCACACCTGATGGAGATGGAAGAAATGATAAGTTTTTTGTAAAAGGTGTAGGTATTGTTGAAATTCAATATCTGATTTTTGACCGTTGGGGAAATAGAATCTGGGAAGGGTACACTTTAGATTCTGCTTGGGATGGAACTTACAAAGGAGAAGTTGTTCAAATCGATACTTATGTATACAAAATAAAAGTGAAGGATGTGTTCGATAAATGGCATACGTACCACGGACATGTAAATGTGATTAAATAAAATTAAAGCCGAAGATTATTCTTCGGCTTTTTTATAGGCAGAAATAATGTGTTTGACCAAATGATGACGGATTACATCTTGTTCGTCAAAACGAACAAAACCAATGCCTTTTACATCTTTTAATATATCAAGAGCTTGTTTAAGTCCTGATTGTTGGCTTTTGGGTAAATCAATTTGAGATAAATCGCCTGTGATGATAAATTTTGCCGATTTTCCCATTCTGGTTAAAAACATTTTAAATTGGCTCTTAGTGGTATTTTGAGCTTCATCCAGTATAACAAAAGCATTGTCTAGTGTTCGTCCTCGCATAAATGCCAATGGAGCAATTTGAATAATTCCGTTTTCAATCATATCATTTAATCGTTCCGCAGGAATCATATCGCGCAATGCATCGTATAATGGTTGTAAATACGGGTCGAGTTTTTCTTTCAAATCGCCGGGCAAAAATCCTAAATGTTCTCCGGCTTCTACAGCCGGGCGGGTTAAAATTATTCGTCGTACGGTTTTGTTCTTCAAAGCCCTTACAGCTAATGCTACTGCTGTGTATGTTTTGCCTGTTCCGGCAGGGCCAATGGCAAAAACCATATCATTGTCAGCCATTTTATTGACCAACTCGCGTTGGTTTTTTGTTTTTGGTTTTATCACTAAACCGCTGTTGCCAAAGACCAAAATTTCATTATCGTGCAATAATAATTCATTCTCACTTTCAGAAGATAAAACTCTTTCTATGTTGTTTTCTGTCAGTTGTTTGTATTTTTTCAGATGCTCTATAAGAATCATTAATTTTTCTTCAAAAGAAATAATATCCTTACTCTGACCCAATACTTTTAATTTATTACCACGGGCTATAATTTTAACCTTAGGAAAATAAGATTTGATTTTTGTCAGCTTTTTTTCATTTACCCCAAACAAGTCGAGTGGGTCAACTTCGTGAATTTCAATTTCTTTTTCGTTCAATGGCGTTTATTATTTACGGTTTATAAAATGGTATACGAAATTATTACTATTTTTGATACATTCAACAGTTGAATTACAAATAATGGCAATAATTACTTTAACCTCCGACTTAGGTCTGAAAGATTATTATGTAGCATCGGTTAAAGGTGCCATTTTATCCCAATTTCCGGAAGCTGTAATAGTAGATATTACACATCAAATACCGGCTTTCGATATTATTCAAACCTCAATAATTCTTAAAAATTGTTATAATGATTTTCCTCAGGGAACGGTTCATGTTATTGGTGTAAATTCCGAAAAAGACAGGGATGTGCCTCATGTTGCTGTAAAATATAACGGACATTATTTTATTGGTGCCGATAATGGTGTTTTTTCCCTGATTTTTGATTATGAACCTGAAGAAATTGTTGAAATAAATTTTCCGGATATTCCATTTACCACATTTGCTACAAAAGATATATTTGTTCGTGCCGCTTGTATGCTGGCTAAAGGAGTAGAAATGAAAACTTTGGGTGTGCCAAAATCTCAATTGGAGCAAAAATCAATGTTCAGAGCAATATCCGAAGGCGATTTAATAAAAGGAATGGTAATTTATGTCGATCATTATGGCAATGTATTAACCAATGTTACACAAGCAATGATGGAAGAAGTAGGGAAGGAGCGCCCCTTTACTTTATATTTTAGAGGTGGTGATTATAATATTTCTAAAATCAATCAATATTACCACGACGTGCCGGAAGGGGAAAGAGTTGCACTCTATAATTCGTCCGGATTTATAGAAATCGCCATAAATAAAGGAAATGCAAATAAATTATTTGGCATAAAGCAGGGAGATCCGATTAGGATAGAATTTTCTTAAAAAATAGGTTTATGATAATACGAGTAGTAAAGATGGAGTTTGATTTTGGAAAAGTGGAAGCGTTTCGCAAACTTTTTGATGAGCATAAAAATAAGATTAGAAATTTTCCCGGCGTATTACGATTGGAATTATTGCAAGATATTGAACGGGAAAATGTATTTTTTACTTACAGTTGGTGGGAATCTGCTGAAGATTTGGAAAAATACCGTCATTCAGAATTGTTCAAATCTGTATGGTCGCAAACCAAAATACTATTTGCAGTTAAACCGCAAGCTTGGTCGCTAAATAGAGAGGAATTTCTTCCTTAATCTGTGAAATTTTAGCGGTAAATTCATCGTTATAGTAAGATAAGTGCCGAAAGGTTTTAATAATAGCAAATATTTTTAGATATTTGTTAATTAGGCAAGTTATGCTTACGCGAAAAATTACATATCACTATTTATTGCTTTTAACAGTAATGTTGTTTTCCTTTGTTCAAGGAAATGCCCAAGCACCTTGGACACTTGATTTTGACGGTAAAATTAAAAATGAAACCACCGGAGACAAATTAGATGGAACAACTATCACCATAAAGCGTAACGGTTCAACTTGGAAGACACTTACGGTTGATAAATCCGGGAAATTCAGTTTTTCATTGGAGCCCGATGCCGAATATACTATCATATTTTCCAAGCCCGGATTTGTTTCCAAAAAAATATATGTCAATACAAAGAATGTCCCCCCCGAAGAGGCTACTTACGGGTTTGATTTCCCTATGCAAATGAATCTTTTTGAAGAAATTGAAGGACTGGACGTTTCTATTTTAAATCAACCGATAGCAAAAATTTCTTTCGACCCCAATTCAGGTTATTTCGATTTCGATCCTTCTTATACCAAATCTATAAAAAAGCAGATTGAAGAAATGAAAAAGCAATTGGAAGAGCTTAACAGGCAATATACCAATGCCATAAAATCTGCGGATGCCAAGTTTGCACAAAAAAGCTGGCAAGAAGCAATGGAATTATATCAAAAAGCCGCCTCAATAAAAACGAAAGAGCAATATCCAAAAGATAAAATCGCTGAAATAAAGAAAATTCTCGATGAACAAAAACAACAACAAGAAGCAGAAAAACAAAAACGAGACAAATACAACGCTATTATTGCAGATGCCGACAGTAAATTTTCTGCAAAAGATTATGAGAATGCCAAAGCAAAATATAATGAAGCTTTAGGAATTTTTCCGGATGAAAAATATCCAAAAGATAAAATTGCCGAAATCGAAAAGTTAATTGCTGCTCAAAAGCAAAAAGAAGAACAATATAAATCCTTAATCGCTGAAGCGGACAGTAAATTTTCATCAAAAGATTACGAAGGAGCAAAGGCAAAATACACCGAGGCATTGGGGATTAAACCCAACGAACAATATCCGAAAGATAAAATCAGTGAGATAGAAAAATTATTGTCCGAATTGGCAGCCGAGAAGCAAAAAGAGGAACAATATAAAGCATTGATAGCCGAAGCGGACAGTAAGTTTTCATCGAAAGATTATGAAGGTGCAAAAGCAAAATACACCGAAGCATTAGGCATCAAACCCAACGAACAATATCCGAAAGATAAAATCAGTGAGATAGAAAAACTATTGTCTGAATTGGCTGCTGAGAAACAAAAAGAAGAGCAGTATAAAGCAATTATAGCCGAAGCAGACAGTAAGTTATCAGCAAAAGATTACGAAGGCGCAAAAGCAAAATACACCGAAGCATTGGGAATTAAACCCAATGAAAAATACCCGAAAGATAAAATCAGTGAGATAGAAAAACTAATGTCTGAATTGGCTGCTGAGAAACAAAAAGAAGAGCAGTATAAAGCAATTATAGCCGAAGCGGACACTAAATTTTCATCTAAAGATTATGAAGGTGCAAAAGCAAAATACACCGAAGCATTGGGCATTAAACCCAACGAACAATATCCGAAAGATAAAATTAGTGAGATAGAAAAACTATTGTCTGAATTGGCAGCAGAAAAGCAAAAAGAAGAGCAGTATAAAGCATTAATAGCTGAAGCGGACAGCAAGTTATCAGCAAAAGATTACGAAGGTGCCAAATCGAAATACAATGCCGCATTAAGTTTGAAACCCAATGAGCAATACCCTAAAGATAAGATAGCCGAAATCGAGAAGTTATTGGCAGAGTTAGCGGCTAAAGAGGCATCAGAGAAACAAAAAGAAGAGCAGTATAAAGCATTAATAGCCGAAGCAGACAGCAAATTTTCATCAAAAGATTACGAAGGTGCCAAATCGAAATACAATGCCGCATTAGGTTTGAAACCCAATGAGCAATACCCTAAAGATAAGATAGCCGAAATCGAGAAGATATTGGCAGAGTTGGCTGATAAAGAGGCATCAGAGAAACAAAAAGAAGAGCAGTATAAAGCAATTATTGCCGAAGCAGATAGCAAGTTTTCATCAAAAGATTACGAAGGTGCCAAATCGAAATACAATGCCGCAATAGGTGTAAAGCCCAATGAACAATATCCTAAAGATAAAATAGCCGAAATCGAGAAGATATTGGCAGAGTTAGCGGCTAAAGAGGCATCAGAAAAACAAAAAGAAGAGCAGTATAAAGCATTAATAGCTGAGGCAGACAGTAAGTTATCAGCAAAAGATTACGAAGGTGCCAAATCGAAGTACAATGCCGCATTAGGCGTAAAGCCCAACGAGCAATACCCTAAAGATAAGATTTCAGAAATCGAGAAGATATTGGCAGAATTGTCGGCTAAAGAGGAAGAAGATAAGCTAGCAGCAGAAGCGGAAAGAAAAAAACGGGAATATTACAATGCTTTAATTAAAAAAGCGGATGATTCATTCAACAAACAAGATTGGGACGATGCGATTTCAAATTACCAACAAGCGTCATTTATGTATCCCAATGAGCAATATCCAAAGGATAAAATTGCAGAAATTGAGAGGTTGAAAAAAGAGTTGGCTGATAAACAAAATGCTGCGCAACAAAAAGAGGCACAATACAAAGCGTTGATAGCCGAAGCAGACAGCAAATTCTCCTCAAAAGATTATCAAGGGGCAAAATCAAAATATCAAGAAGCTTTAGGTATTAAACCCAACGAACAATACCCTAAAAATAAAATTGCTGAAATAGAAAAACTGTTGGCAGAATTGGCAGCACAGCAAAATCAACCTAAAGAAGAACCAAAAGAAAAGCCGAAAGAAATTGCAGTTACGGTAGATAACACCGATAAACAATATCAAGATTTAATAGCTTCTGCCGATAATTTATTCTCAAATAAAGAATACATAAAAGCAAAATCGACTTATCAAAAAGCACAAAATCTAAAACCTTCCGAAGAGTATCCGGCAGATAAAATTGCTGAAATTGATAATATTTTAGCCAAGTTACAAGCTGAGGAGCAACAAAAATACCTTGCCGAAAAAGCCAAAAAAGACAAATACAATAAATTATTGAAAGAAGGACAAAAACAATTTATTCTTAAAAACTATCAACAAGCAATTAACGCTTACGAATCGGCATTGGCAATTTATCCGGATGAAAAATATCCTAAAGGAAGAATTGAAGAAATCAAACGATTGATGGAAGAATTGGCCAATAAACAAAAAACGGTTACCAACAATCAACCGGCAAATAATGGTGGTTGGTCAACAGTGGATGATACCAAAGAAAAAGAGATTTTGGCAATGGTAAAAAAAGAACGTGAAGAACGTGAAAGACAAAAATATGAACGTCTCAAAGCCGAAGAAGAACAAATAAAACAACAACAAGAAAAATTATTGCGCGATGCCGAGCAACGAAGAAAAGAAGCATTGCATAAAGCTTTGGCAGAAGATGCCAAACGTCGCCAAATGGCTAAAGAAGGCAATAAATACCACGAGCAAAACTATACCACTTTACAACAAAAAGAAGAAAAGTACAGTCAACAAATGGCTGAGTACAGTAAGGTGAATGCCGAAAGCATTAAAAAAGCCGAAGAGGATTATCAAAAAAGAATTGAGCAGCATCGCCATATGGATAAAGAGATGCGCAAAAAAGCAGAAGAAAATATAGAAAAGTTGTATCAGTTGCAAAGTCGCACAAAAGAACAACAATTAGTTTATCAAGAAAATCAAAAGAAAATTTTAGCTGAAAACGCCAAAAAAGCGGCAAATTATCAAAAACAACAAAAAGAGCAAGCCGAAAAAGGCAAAAAACTAGGCATTTTAAATATCAAACTGTTAAAAGCCAAACAAGATAAAATAAGAAATTTCACCAAAGAATTACTGGCGCAATCAGAAGCAGTAAGAAAGCAGAATTTACGCAAGTTGGATGAGCAACAACAAAAAATAATTGAAGAACGCAAACGACAAGAGCAAATCAATAATGAACGCTTGAAAAAACTTAATAAACGAAACGAAAAATATAAAGGACAATCAAAAGTATATGCCAAAAAAGCCGAAGAACGTCGCGAATTAGCACGTAAAAAGATGGAGCAGTATATGGCAAAGCTAAAAGAGCAAAACAGTCAAGCTCAAAAAAGATATGCTGAGTTTGCCAAAAAATTGGAAGAAACTCGAAAAGAATATAAAGAGTATAACCAAGCGTTGTCCATTGCTCAAAAACAACGAATTAAAGAAAATACTCAAGTAGAGTATTACAAAGGCGAAGAAGTGAAGTCAAAATCACCATTGGCAGATAAATATCCGCAAGGCGTTTCGGAGGAAGTAATAGATGAAGGAAACCGCATTATTTTAAAACGCTATCGTGTTGAAGGAGATCATGTGGATGTGTATGAACAAATCAGCTATAAATGGGGAGCAACGTATTATACAAAAAACGGCCGTTATATCACCAAAGCCATTTGGGATATTGAAACCAAAGGAAAAAAATAATTATATTAATTTAAAACTTAACTAAAATGAAAAAATTTACGCTTCTATTTCTTACAATATTATTAGTTGGAGGAATCAATGCACAAAATGCCAACTTAACCATCACACTTCGTGATGGCGATGTAATATCGGGGCAGGCCCAAATGAAAAGCGTTACGCTGGAAACCAAATATGGAAAATTAGTTATTCCCATTAAAGATGTCAATGAAATTGAAGTGGGAGTTTCGCCCGATAATGCCAATAAAACTAAATACATTAATTTGGCCAAACAATTAGCATCCGGAACCGAAGAACTTGCCAAAAAGGCTTTTGACCAACTCTTGGATGCTCCAATTGGAGCAATTCCAATTCTCGAAGAATTTGCTTTCTCGGATGAATCGGTTGAATTGGTTTATTTACCCGGTTATTCACTCAATGAGGTAATCAATGCACTTAAAGGCAAATACAATCTGCAAAATTATTCGCCTGAAGATATTATTTCTATCAATTATCAATACCGAATGGGCGGGCAATATAATTTTAAAAATATCAGTTTAAAAACTGAATTTGGAACGTTAAATATCCCAAAAGAAAAAATTTCAAAAATTGAAGTATTCTATAATGATCCCAATAACAAAAATTTAACTTTCAAACTCATTGCCTCTAAACATATATCCGGAAACCCTGACGGCGGATGGCTGAGAACGGGAATTTATGTAAAAGCCGGGCAAACTATTACAATAAATGCTTCAGGAATAATTACTTTGGCCAGTTTATCCAATAATCAATATACCCCGGACGGTAAATCCGACGAGACATACGATGGCGATTATATTGCAAAAGATAATTATCCGACTTATGGCAATGTAGTTTTTAAAATAGGAGAGAGCGGCGAAATTCAAAAAGCCGGCAGCCATTATACTGGAGTAGCTTCACGATCCGGAGTTTTGTATTTATCTATTTATGAAACCGTTTACAATCCGGCGAATAAGGGATATTATATTGTAAAAGTGGCAGTGAAATAAATTGAGAATATGAATTTATTTAATATTGCTAAAGCAGTAACATATTTTTTGTTGCTGCTTTTTATTATTTCGTGTGGAGAGAATGAGGTAAACCATTCAGTTCCGGAAGGAAATGAAGTTAAACCGGATACAATACGTCCGGAGTATGCCAAAGGTTTTTATTTTCTTAAATACCAATCAAATGATTATGTGTTGATTTTACAAGATGAAAAGCAAAGCAAAACAAAAAAATATCACTTCACCTTAAACGATTCTGCATCAAAAAGTTCTGATAAAATTCCCCTTCCAGTACAAAGTGCTGTTGCTTTTTCATCCACACACTATGGATTTTTAGAGCCTCTTAATCAAACCGAAATTATAAAAGGAATTTCCGGGAAGGAATATTTAATTTCAAATCATAAAGAAGAAATTGAAGAAATCGGATTTACCGAAAATTTAAATTTCGAAAAAATAGTATCCTTAAAACCGCAAGTAGTTTTCGGTAATAACTTCCAATCGCTTGATGCTAATTTTGTCAATAAATTCGCCCAACTTGGAATCGCTTATATTCCAATATCTGAATATTCGGAAGATTCACCTCTTGCACGTGCCGAATGGATAAAAGTATTTGGGTTGCTTACCGGTAAAACAGCATCTGCAGATTCAATTTTCCGGAATATAGAAAAACAATACTTACAATTAAAGCAAAGTGCATGCAACAAAAATAAACCGACGGTTTTAATGAGTTTTCCTTACCAAAATACGTGGTATGTGCCCGGTGGAAAATCCTTTCAAGCAACATTTGTAAAAGATGCCGGCGGTAATTATATCTTTTCTGAAAATCAAGATAAAAACAGTTTTATTGCCGATAGCGAACTAATTTTGGAAAAAGGTAAAAATGCCGATTTTTGGCTGAATCTAAATAATATTCAAACCAAAAAAGAAATACTTGATGAAAATCCGCTGTTTGCCCGGTTCAAAGCATTTCAAAACAATACTATTTTCAACAATAATAAACAAATGGTTGGAAAAGCTAATGCTTATTGGCAAACCGGCGTAGTCAATCCGCATAAAATATTGGCAGACATTATTCATATATTGCAAAACGATACCAATAAAAACTTGAATTATTACAAACCTGTTCGATGAGTCGTCGTGAAAATATAATTATAAAATTCCTGTTATTCTTGCTGTTGTTGTCAGGAGCATTTTTACGGCTGATTACCGGCGAAGTGGATATTGATTTTATGCAATTCAACACCATTTTTACAAACGGAACCACCGAAAATTTAATTGTTATCCACCATCGATTACCCGCCTTGCTTAATGCAGTATTTGTAGGGGCAGGATTATCTTTGGCGGGCTACTTAATGCAAGTGGTTTTTAAAAATGCATTGGCAGGGCCGTATATTTTAGGGGTTGCCTCAGGTGCAGGGTTGTTTGTGGCTGTTTTTTTACTAACCGGAATTTCATGCATATTGGCAACTGTTGGAGTTTCTTTTATGGCAATAGTTGGTGCAATGGCGGTGGCTTTATTGCTTTTGCTTTTATTGACAAAAATCAGGCAAACTACAACTATCTTAATCGTTGGTGTATTGATTAGCAGTGTGGCAACAGCCGTTATCAGTTTGTTGCAATATTTTAGCAGCGACGAAAAACTAAAAAAATTCATTGTTTGGACAATGGGAAATACAGAAGCATCTTCATTAAACGAATCGCTTTTAATTGCAACAATTACGGTTTTGGTATTTCTAATAATTCGAGCAAGGCAAAAAAGCATCAATTTATTGATGTTGCCTGACAACAAAGCTTTTTCTCTAGGGTTGAATGTGAAGCATACGCAAATTATATCGCTTTTGATGGCATCTGTGGTAACCGGCGTTTCGGTTGCTTTTTGTGGCCCTATTGGTTTTGTAGGAATTGTCGTTCCGCATTTAAGTGCAATGTTGGTAAAAACGCGATTAGTACAATTCAATTTGTTTATGTTGTTTTTAACAGGTGCCAACTTGGTGTTGTATGCCGATTTATTGGCGCATTTGCCACAAGGAACTTTGTTGCCTGTAAATGCGATTTTGGCAATTTTTGGCATTCCGGTCATTTTTTATATTGTTTTACGAAAAAAATCGGTCATTTTATAGTGTGAATTTAGAATCTGCACATATCGAAATAAAGGCACTGCAATTTGGATACAGCAATCATAGATTGTTGGATAAACCTTTGCATTTTACGGCTAAACAAGGTGAGTTTATTTGCGTTGCCGGAAAAAACGGTTGTGGGAAATCTACACTTTTGAAAACAATTTTAACATTACATCAACCAATTTCAGGTTCGGTTTTATTGAATAAAAAAGATATTTATCATTTAAAAAATGAAGAAAGGGCATTTTATATCGCTTACGCAGATGCAGACAGGCAAATATTCGGAAATTTCACGGTGAAAGATTATTTGCTATTTGGGCGTTATCCGTATTTGTCGGTAGAGCTTAAACCAACAGAGCAAGACATAAAACAAATTGAACAATTGGTTGAATATTTCAATATTGCTCATTTATTGCAAAAAGATATTCAAACGCTCAGCAGTGGCGAATACAGAATGTTGCAAATTGTTACGGCTTTTGTTCAAGATACACAGGTAGTTATTCTTGACGAGCCAACAGCAAATTTGGATTTGGATAAATCGGTTAATGTTTTTGATAAATTAAGTGATTTGGCAAAAAGGCAAAATAAGCTCATCATTATTGCTACGCATCAAATTAATTTAGCTTTTAAATATGCTTCAAAAATTTTATTATTCCACCAACGGAATTACTATTTCGATTCACCTTCAAAATTGGCAAAAGCACCGGTAATGCAAGCATTTTTTGATAATGATTCCTTGCATTGGAATGCCGAAAAAATGATTTTTGAATGGTGAAAGTAATTCTATAAATCATTACATGCCTTTACCAAAAATGATTCAATAGCTTTTTTAGCCTCATAAGGCGAACCATTGTAATGGTTAACGATGATGCAAAAAGCATATTTTTGCCCCGATTTCCCGGTGAAATAACCCGCATAAGAACGTACACCTTCCATATAGCCACTTTTGGCTTGTAAATTATTTTCAAGTATAGTGTTTTTGCCAAAGTTTCTCAATGTTCCCGAAATACCGGCTTTAGGTAACGATTTAAGATATTCGTTTTTAAAATCACTTTTATATGATTTTACCAATAATTGAGTGAAAAAATAGGGCGTAACAGCATTCATTGGTGACAAGCCCGAACCGTCAAATAACGAAACTTCATCAACAGGCAAGTTTTGTTTTTTCATTAATTGCATCTGTGCTTTTATTCCCGTAAGGAAATTGCCTTTGCCAAATTTTTTATAGCCCAAATAAAAATTAAGTGATTCGGCATACAGATTATTGCTGTATAAATTTGTAACAGCTACAATTTTAGAAAGAGGCGGAGAGAAAACATCTTTTTTAGTAACCAACAGGTAGTTCGTCGGCAGATACGAAAAAGAAATGTTATTTTCTTTAAACTGCTTTTTCAAATCTTCTTTAAATAAATTAAATGGTTTTGGATTGGCAATTTTTATTTTAAAAGAAGAACGATTTTTCGGAATGGCACCACTGAGCAATATCGTATCACTAAATGGGCAGCAATACGCATACGCCGAATCCTTCTTGAAATTTTTTACCGTTAATTGATTGACCAGAACATAAGGTATTTCTGACGGTTCGGTTTTAAGAACAGATACTTTTTGATTATCAGATTGCAGGAAAACTGTGATGCTGTTGTCTTTGTAATTTAATCCACAAGGTGATGCGCCATAATAATTTCCAATATCAGACCATAACCAAGTAGAAGGTGTTGAGGGAAAGTCAAAAATTGAATAATCAACTTGAATATTTCCTATGATTGTGTTTAATTTTTCATATTTAAAAAAATCAATGACAGCATTCGAAAGGATATTTTTTCGAGATTTAAAAAAACGAGATTCAAGCGTTGGGTCGCCTGAACCTGTAATTTTTATTGTTCCGCTAAAAATACTGTCTTTTCTTTCGCCTAAAATTGAAATCGTAGTTTTAAACTTAAATTCGGGTGTGAGAAAATAAAACGCATTGTGGGTGGTGATTAATTTGGTGATGCTTGCAGGAGTAAGTTTTTTATGTGCATTGTAAGATAAAATCTCTTTATTATTATCAATAGAAACAATATGCACCCCCACAAGCGCCGGAGAAAAATCAGGGTGTTGAACCAGTGAGTTAAGAGTTTCGTTGAGCGCCGTTGTATTTTGACTAAAAAGGGTTTGACCCAAAATGATAAAAGCACCGATAAATAATCGATGCTTTAAAAATTTGGTTATTTGCTTAAAAATCATTTTTGATCGGAAGTTTTATAATCCGCAGGACTCATTTCCAATACTTCCAACTCTGATAAATCTTCATTTTCGTAGTCTTTATCATTGGTGTTTACTTTCCCTATTTCTTTATCTAATTCTGCATCTGAGGGAGCATCTTTAATAAAAGTCATTTCTTCATTGTCAAAATCATAGTTTTCGGGCCAATTGCCTTTGTTGGCAGCAATTACTTTTTTAGCCAGTTCTCGTGCACGTTTTGAATGGTAAATAGCTTTATTGGGTTTGTGGGCATTTAAATATTTTTTTGCCAAACGTTGGTGTGCAACAGCTTTGCCAAAATCGCCGGTATAAACGTGATTTTTCTTTAATGCTTTTTGTGCGGCAAAAAGAGCAATATTTGTTCGCTTAAAGAATTTATAAGCTTGTTTCATAGATGCTCGATGATGCGCTTTTACTGCTTTTTTAACAGGTCCTTTTACAGGTCGGTGATGTGGCTTTTGAGCCGAGGCAAATAAGGTAATAATCATTGCCATTAAAAATGCTGCGTGTTTCATAGGTCAAATTTTTTTAAGGTTAATATACGGCAATTTAATCAATTTCTGTGCCATATTTTGAGAAATATTGTTTTACCTTCATAAGTAAATCATTGTAAACCTTTGCATTAGATGCAATTATTTCTCTGCCAAATAAATAATTGTATTCACCTTTAAAATCGCTTATTTTTCCACCTGCTTGCTCAACAATATAAGCACCGGCAGCAACATCCCAAGCATTTAAGCTGTATTCGTAAAAAGCATCAAACCGTCCGCAGGCAACATAAGCCAAATCAACTGCCGCCGAACCCAAACGACGCAAACCGCGTGTGTTTTTCATCAAATCTCTGAAAAGATTCATATATTCATCCAATTGTTGGTAGTCGTAATACGGAAATCCGGTTGCTATTAAGGCGTTTTCTAATAATTCTGTAGAGGATGTTTTAATAGGCGAGTCATTTAAAAAAGCACCGTTAAATTCATCCGCCCAAAAAAACTCATCTAAATTTAGTTCATATACTACACCAAAAATAGTTTGATTGTTTTCTTGCAAAGCCACACTGACACTGAAGCAGGGAAGTTGATGAATAAAGTTGGTTGTGCCGTCAAGCGGGTCAATAATCCAATTGTAAACATTTCCTTTTTTATCGGAAGTACCTTCTTCGGCAATAAATCCTGATTCGGGCAGTAATTCGCCAAGTTTGGTAACAAGCATTTTTTCGGCAGTTTTATCAACGTAAGTGACCAAGCTGTTTTTTGATTTTTCTTCTACATCCGAAGCTTTTACATGTTCGGACTTGATGAAATTACCTACTTCGCGAATAATCTCTTTTGCTTGTTTAAATAATTCGAGTTTCTTGTTTTTTTCCATTTTTATACAGATAAATTGCACTTGCTATTCCTGAAATTATCAATAATGTTGATATAATTTGCGCTTGTGTGGCTTCAATGCCCAAAAAGTGATATTTTGGATTTATACGAATTTGTTCGATTAAAAAGCGCTCGATTCCATTAAAAATCAAATAAATGGAAAATAATAATCCGGGAATTTGTATTTTTTTTCTGATAGCCCAAAGAATAAAGAAAATAATGGTGCTCATTACAGTTTCGTAGAATGGTGTAGGCCAAGCTTTGCCGGTAATGCTTTCATAACCTTGGTTGGCAAAGTCGGTTTTTAGGTCAATACCCAAAACATTGTTGGGATAATCGAACGCCCACATCCAATCGGGCAGGAACGAAAGCCATTCGGGTTTTGGAGCATCGTTGGGTAATCCCCAATCGCCGTCGCCGGCAAGTTGACAACCGATTCGTCCGATAGCATAAGCCAATATAAGAGCAGGTGCAGCAGCATCAAGCAAATGTTTTAGCGAAATGTGTTTTTTCTTTGCATAATAGACTACCGAAAAGCCTCCGACAATCAGTCCGCCGTAAATGCTTAAACCGCTGAACGAGAGTAATGCGCCAACCGGGTCGGCTGTAAATTCATGAATATTTTCTAAGTTATGAAAAATTTTAGCACCCAAAATGCCTGATATAGCGGCAATCATGGTAATGTTTCCGACTAATTGATGCGGATAAATTTTCACTTCAACATATTCGGGTTTATCTTTTTTCTGTTTTTCTTTCTCTTTGTATTTACTGTAAGCTGCAATGGCTCCACCCAATAATCCGCCCGCAAAACTTCCTTGCATGGAAAGAATGTATTGTTGCAGTTGTGGTGCTATTTCGCTGTAATTGAGCATGATGCCTAAAACTTTAAACCCCAGTATAAAGCCAATGGCAAAATTTGACAGTAATTCTCCTGTAGATGCTTTTGCTCCAACCAATTGTTTTTCGGTAATCGGTTGTAACAGTCCTTCTTTTTCTTTTCTTTTCAATTCAATGGTCAGCAAGTAGTTTCCGGCCAAAAATGCCAATGCGACCATAGTTCCAAACATCGGAATGGGTAAAAATATATCGGTGCCGAATAAATAATTGATTAAATCACTCAGATAGGGAAACATAATTTTGTATAATAATGTTAAATAATTTTATAATTTTTGAATCGTCCGATTTCTTTTCCGGTGATTTTTTCCAGCGTATTGACAAAGCGATGTTTAAGCTTTGGTTTAGCGGCTTTTGTAGGGTCATAATTTACCTGCCAATCTACTTTTGCTATTCGTTCTTTCATCACTTCGGGATGTTCACCGGTAAATTTTGTCAACGAATCAATTTTTGAATAATCAAACACATTATTTCCTTTCAATTTTTTCTCAATATATTCGTCATCGTGCCATAGTTTTTCAAACTCTTCGCGTTTTTTCTGTTGAATTTCAGGTGATTTTACCCAACCGTAATGGTAGATAAGCGCATCAACATATTTGCAATTCAAAACTCGTCCGTTTTTTCTGAAACTCATGGCATCTTTCCAACTTCTGATAGTTTTATCGTTTCTAATTACACGAACTTCCTTTTTCATCCATTTACGTGAATCGGCAATATAGTCGTAGGTGCCGTAAAAATTTAAATGTTCAAAAACCAAACCTTCAACCCGTTTATCATCTAAATATTGTTCCATTGCCTGTTTGATTTTTGGCAAATCTTTCTCTGAAAAAACTTCATCTGCCTGAATGTAAAAAGCCCAGTCACTGTCGGGCGAAACGGCATCAAATGCTTTGTTTGTTTCTACGGCAAGTACTTTTCCGCCTTCGCGCAAAGAATCGTCCCATACAGTTTCTATTATTTTTATTTTCGGACTGTTTATTTCTTTTACCTTTTCCAAAGTGTTGTCTTCGGAATTGCCCACGGCAACAACCATCTCATCTACAATAGGTAATATGGACTTTATCGATTCTATAAAAGGATAGTCAAATTTAACTCCGTTTCGAACTATTGTAAAACCACTGACTTTCATTTGTTGTTGAATAATTTAATGCGTATTTAACAAAGTAAAGATATTTTTCTTTTTTAAATACTTGCCTGACGTTTTATTTTTAAAACTGTAAATGTTGGTTTTTGGTGATATGTTTATTCTTTTGATACAGAATGTATCGGTTCTGAAATCTTTCGCACCGGCATTTGTAGATACGGCATATTTAAAACCGGATTCTTTAACAATTTCTTTAACATTATTGTTAAATGCGCCGTAAGGATAGGAAAAACTAAAAACAGGTTTGTTTAGCAACTGTTCCAAATCATTTTTACATCCTCTTATTTCGTGAAAAACATTGTCTAATGCAATTTCTGTGAGGATTGGGTGCGTTTGAGAATGTCCGCCAAACTCAATGCCATATTTATCCATTTCCAGAATTTCATCTTTGTTCAGCAATGGAAAAAGAGGTTCGTATGGATGTTTTTTCCAATTATTGAATTTTTTTTGAGTAACAAGAAAAATAACAGCTTTAAAATTGTATTTTTTTAGTAGAGGAAAGGCATATTGATAATTGCACTTGTAACCATCGTCGAAAGTCAGAATAACTTTTTTTGAGAAATCTGTGATATTTTCTTCTTCAATATCTCTAAATGTAATAGTATCAAATCCTTTTGTTTTTAAGTATTTCAGTTGATTTTCGAAATTTTTGAGCGAAACAAATATTTTGTCTTTGCCTTTTTCTGCATTTCTTGAAATAATTCTATGATATGTCAGAATGGGCAATTCGTACATCATGTAAAATTAAGCACAAAAATGCAAAAATCAATATTCTATGTCGAGTGGTAGAGAAAGTAACCAATTAAAAGCACTGTCATAATCGTTGTTAAAGATTTTTACAGGGTCGAACGGTTTGTGAAATTTTAGGTAAAAATCAGCAAAGAGTTTATTCGCTAAACTGTTTACTACAATGGCTTGCCCTTTACGTAAATTTCTTACTTGAGGGTCGTTGGCAAAAAAATCGCGTGCTTCGGTTGTTAAGTCCCCTCGAATATCCCTACTGTCAATTAGTGATTTAAAAGGTTTCTTTCCGGCTAATTCTACATAAACTTCATCAATCATTTGAGCATCCTTTTCTGTAACAATAATATCATCTTTAAATTTCAGCTCAATGATTTGGTCTTGCAAATAGGTAATGGTTGCAACCGGTAATTCTATTTGTTTTTTTGAAGTCAAGTTTCGTAAACTATATTCGACGAATATATGATAAATTTCGATGAATTAAAAATTTTTTATTTATTGATGAATGTTTTACTTTTGCAAAAACTAAATTTTAAAGAAATGAAAAAAGCAATTGCATCAGTATTGTTATCCTTGTCGATGGCAAGTATGGTAAAAGGACAAAGTGAAATGAGTGTATTTACGGCAACCGGAAGAGCAGGAGTTGCCACGACATTTGTTACCGATTATCAATCCATTGGAATTAATCCGGCAAATTTGGGGTGGAGTCCAAAATATGAAGGAAAAAAAGTAACACTTTCATTATTAGAAGGCAGTTATTCTGCATTTTCGGGTGCTTTATCCAAACCGGAATTTCGAAATTCCATTATGAATTATAATTCCGACTCGCTTACACACGCTGAAAAAGTGCAAGCGGCAAGAGATTTTATTGAACAAGGTTTGGCAATAAATGCCGATATTATGGCATTAGGATTTTCTATAAACTTAGGTAAAGCAGGTGGTGTTGCTTTTATGATTCGCGACCGCTTTCAGTGGTATTCAATTGCCAATGAAACAACCTCGCAAATTATGTTTTTGGGATATAATGCACCGTATTTTGATACAACAACAGTAGATGCTAATAACGACACCGTAGGTATTGCTTCCAATCCTAAAATGTATAGTGAAATTTTGGATGGATCTAAATTTAAACTGTCTTGGTACAGAGAGTTTGCTTTAAGTTACGGTAAGCAATTTATTGACGGAGAAAGTTTTAAACTATACGCCGGAGCAGGAGTGAAGTACATTTCAGGTTTGGCTTATATGAATATAGAAAGTGAAAACGGAAAATTTACTGCCTTTTCGGCATTAACGCCCGGGTTTGATATTAATTACGGAGCTGCTGCGGTTAATAATCCGTCAACAGTTACTCAATCGGGTAATTTACCCAATTCGGTTGGGCACGGTTTAGGATTTGATTTAGGCGTGAGTGTTGAGATAAATGAAAAATTAAAAATAGGAGCCTCAATTACCGATATTGGTTCAATTACTTGGGACGGTAATGTTTATCAAGCTTCTGATGATACTTTAATTTCTTTAAAAACGGAAGGATTTAACAGTTACAATTTGTTTACCGAAGCAGAAAATTTTGTAGGCGAAAATGGTGTATTTACATGGACGGGAGTGCCTTCTGTGAAAACGAATTTACCGACAAAGATTCGATTTGGAGCTAGTTATGAATTAATTGAAGATAAATTAAATATGGGATTGGATATTGTTTCGCCAATGAATCAAGTTTCAGGAAATTTTGAAAAAATGTTGATCGCTTACGGATTGGATTTTAAAATCTTGAAATGGGCTACAATAAGCACCGGATTTTACAACGGTGGAAATTACGGGTTTAATATTCCGGTTGGGTTAACAGTAAATACATCAAGCGGAAGTTGGGAAGCCGGTATTGCTTCGCGAGATGCGGTAACATTCTTCACTAATAACAATCCAACATTATCTTTGGCATTTGGCTTTTTACGTATTAGAATGTAAGCGGTCGTAATGACGCATAAAATCCAGTAAGTCGGAATTATCAAAAGCTGCTTTCAAGTGCGAGAGCAGCTTTTTTGTTTCTTGTTCCACCGGTTGATTGGGGTAAAAATTATCTCTTGAATAATGAATAAATTTTAATACTTTAAACGCATTAAACCATTGATAAAAGCGTTTTTCAAAAGAATTGAAATTAGGACTGTTTGCTGTTATTTCTTTTAATTCCTCATTGAAATTTATTTCTTTTAAAAAGGCAGAAATACTCGCCGGTAAATCAACATGAACTTTGTTGTAAAGCTTTTCGATGTTGTCAAAAAATAGTTTTAAATCAATAAAAGACTCAAAAGCATATGTGTAATAATTTGAGTTGTCATTTGAAATAATTTCAGCAATGGCTTTTCCAGTTCCGAAAGGTACACGCGTTGAAGTTCTGGGCGATGGATAAACCGTACAAGTGTTTATTTCTATCGGTTTGGAAAGTTTACACATTTTCTGTAAGAAATAAAAATCTTCGCCGGCTTTGCGTTTATTCATTCCACCTTGTTTGCAATAAGCCCCTGCCTTTACTGCCATACTGCTACCCACCGTGTAAACGGCAAAAGGGAATCCTGTGTATTGAAGAGCATTTTTATAATAGCGCAAATGGAGTTCGTAATGGTAAATGGCGCGGTAAATATCTTGCGGGTATTCATTGCCGCTAACCGGATGTTCAAAATATACCGTGGCAGTATCTTTTTCAGGAGAGTGAAAATGCTTGAAAATTTCAATAAGATAATTGTCTAAAACCGTGCAATCGGCATCGAGGCAACAAATAATGCCGTTGGGGTGGTTTAATCTGCGGACGGCTTCGTCCATTCCTAATTTTCGTGCATACCCGACACCTGCGTGCTTTTTCGGGATATTTTTTTCATAATGCACTAAAAATTGAAGTTTAGAGGTGTTATTTTTTTTAGCAAAATCAACCAATTCACGGTAGGTTTCTGCATTCAGTTGCTTTACATTTTCTTCGGCTGTTTCGCTGTCGTTAATGATGATAATTACTTCTATCCCTATATTTGGTAAAATACATTGTTTTATACTTTGTAAAGTTTGTAAAGCGTTGGGCTCGTTACAACAAGGTATAACGATGCACAGAGCTAAATTTTCGGGAGTCTTTTCTTGAAATAAAGCTTTGTTGATTGAGAAATATTCCAAATAAAGGTTCATTAAGGTGCCAAGCGTTTAATTTTCCATTGGTTATTTTCCAATACATAAACAATTCTGTCATGTAATCTATTCGGACGACCTTGCCAATATTCAAAATAATAGGGTTTTATTATATATCCGCCCCAATGTTGTGGGCGGGGAACCGGTTTATCTTTAAACTTTTCGGTGAAATATTTTACACGTTCTTCCAAAACTGTTCTGCTTTCAATTACTGAGCTTTGTTCGCTTGCCCAAGCACCAATCTGACTTTCTCTGGGACGTTTGGCAAAATATTCGTCCGATTTTTCTTTAGGTGCTTTGTTTACCGTGCCTTCTATTCTTATTTGTCTTTCCAGTTCTGCCCAATAAATATTTACGGAAATATATGGGTGGACTTCAATGTCGTGCCCTTTACGACTCAAGTAATTGGTGTAAAAAATTAATCCGTTTTCGGAAATATCTCTTAAATAAACGACTCTTGAAGAGGGTTTGCAATTATTGTCAACCGTGGAGACAGTCATTGCATAAGGGTCAAGAATTTGTGAGTTGACTGCCTCTTCAAACCATTTGGCAAATTGGTCAAACGGCGACTTTTCAACATCATTTTCGCTAAGCGATTGTTTCATGAAATCGCGCCGTATTTCGTTTAAGTAATTCTGAACATCTTCAATCATAAGCGGTAAAGTATGAAAAAATGACACATTTTTAATAAATATTAAAGGTTATTCTGACAAATACAGCAGTTTATCAACAATGGAATAAAGTTTGAAAGAAATTTAATAAATTTAAAATTTAAACAAATATACTATGGAAAATACACCTTTAAACATACTGAATTACAAAATTTCCGAATTAAATAAATTAAAACCCAAAAAGGGAAGAGTGTTATTGGCTGAACCGCTTATGCAAGACCCGTTTTTTAAACGTTCTGTGGTATTGCTTACCGAATATGAAGAAAACGGAGCTTTCGGATTTATACTGAACAAACCTACAGATATACGCTTGGATGAAGTTTTGCCTGATTTCCCCGAGTTTGATACAACTGTTTATTTGGGTGGACCTGTAGAAAATGATAAATTATTTTACATTCATAATCAAGGCGAATATATTGATGGAAGTGTGAAGATTAAAAACAATTTGTATTGGGCTGGAAACTTTGACCAATTGAAAGAAATGATTGAAAATCAACAAATTTTTCCGAATGAGATAAAGTTTTTCTTGGGTTATTCGGGTTGGGGTAAAAAACAGTTGGATATGGAATTAAAACGTGAATCGTGGTTGGTTGATGATATTAGTGAAGAAGATATCATCCGTTCGGATAAAGATTTGTGGTACAAGGTATTGCAAAAAAAAGGTGGGAAATATAAAATGTTAGCCAATTTCCCTGAAAATCCTTCGTGGAATTAATCCGTAATTGATTTATTTAATTCATCAATAATTTTTTGTGCATAGAAATTCCCGTAATCTTTGCCGGGGATTTCTTTCACCCATTGAATACCGTTAATGGCGTTTGAGAGCCAAATTTCATCTACTTGTTGCAAATTACCTTGAACCAAAGTACATTCAAAAACCGTCATTCCCATATTTTGGGCAATTTCAAGAATTTTTTTTCTCATTGTACCTGCAACACAACCTTCATCAAGCGAAGGCGTATACAAGGTGTTGTTTTTAAAGAGGAACAGGTTTGAAGAAATTGCTTCACACAAACGGTTGTTATGATTCAACAGAATTAAATTGTCTAAATTTTGTTTATTAGCATCAATTCCCGCTAAAACAAAGGGGAGAGCATTTGCCGTTTTTATTCCTTGAAATAAACTTTTTGGCAAAGTGAATTTTTTGCAAACATCTATTTTTAATCCATTCTCGTTGAGTGAAAATAAGTTGTTGCTCAATGGAAAAACTTCAATTAAAAATGATTTGCTATTCGTTTGCGGAATGTAATTACCGCCATCATTTCTAAAAATAGTAAGGCGCATTCTTCCGCCTTGATTAATGTTGTTTTTGTTGATAGTTTCCTGAATTTGCTCTGCCAAATAACGAAATGTAAAATTTGGCGTTTTTTCAAAACCGAGCAATTGCAATCCTTTTTTTAATCGTTCAAAGTGAGCCGTTAAGTTGAAAGGTTTTCCATTGATGATACGGATGGTTTCAAATAATGCATCACCATACCGGAAAGCTCGGTTTTGTGAAGTAAAAACCGGTTCGTTTTGTTGTATGAATTCACCATTCAGGTTGATATAAAGTGATGTCTCACTCATGAATTTTGAAGATTAAAAAAGTAAATTTATTTATTTCTACGAAAGTTATCGGATTTTGTTTGAAATAAATTGAAAGACAGTCAGGTATTTAGATGGGGATACCTATTTGTTAACCGAAAAAATCCTTTATTTGATTAATAAAAATGAAAAAAGATTGTGGAATTACAATAATGGTAAAAGCGATTCCGAAGAGTGCACCTGCAAAATGTGCATCGTGTCCGATACCGTCAGCGGCACGTTTGCTCATATAGTATTCGTAAATAAGGTATAATGCACCAAAAATAAACGCAGGAATGCTGAAAAAGGGAAAGAAAATAAAGGTAATGCCTTGCAGCGGAATAAATAAAATACTGCTAAAAACTACTGCCGATACTGCTCCGGAAGCACCTACGGCATTGTAAGTGTAGTCGTTTTTGTGTTTTTTTAATGCCGGAAGTGATGCGGCGATCAATCCGCCTAAATAGAGCATAATGTAAAACATATATCCGCGAGGACCTAAAAAGGACAGGTAAAGTTTTTCTGTTAAACTTCCGAAAAGATAAAGCACATACATGTTTATAATCAGATGAAAAATATTGTTTTGCGAATGAATAAACCCATGAGAAATAATACGATACCATTGTTTTTTTTCGGTGACCAAATAAGGACTGTATAACAATTTGTAATAAACATCACTATTACTATTTGCATACAAAGAGATTAAAACGGTTATAATTATTATTCCAATGGTAATCATTAAATATTATTTTTAATTAAATCTTCTAATTCTTTAATATTGAATTGTTTAATGTTTTTTATTTCGATGTTTTCAGTGTTGAATTCATTATTATTAGGCAATAAAACATAATCATACTTACATTGATTTATCACATCTGTAAATTTAGGATGGACATCTCCACTTTGTGCTAAAGATTTATTATAAATCAAATAAGGGTTATTAATGGAAATCAAGAATTTTTTTGATGTGTTTTCGTATTCCAATTCTTTGTTTAACATTCCTTTTGCAATGCGGTAATAATCCAACGTACTTAATTCACGATTAACCATTTCGCGGTATTCTTTTTCGTAATCGGGAACGACATAGCCATGGTGTTGATGTGCAATTCTTTCAGCAAGCTTCGATAATTCATCACTTTGCGCCAAAAATGTGATTTTAAACATATTTTATGTTGTTTTTTTCGGTCAGTTCTTTCAGTAAGTCGGGATTTTCTTCCAAAGCATTGCCTATTACCACAATATCTGCACCGGCATTAAATGCTTTGGCAATATCTTTGTCAGATTTAATGCCGCCGCCAACAATTAAAGGAACAGGTACTTCTTGTTTTACCGCTTTAATAATGGATGTAGGGACAGGGAATTCTGCACCCGAACCGCCATCCAAATACATCGCTTTCATCCCAATTAAATAACCGGCATACGCTGTAGTTACCGCAATTTCAGGTTTGTTGTATGGAATTGGTATAGTGTGCGAAATGTAAGAAGCTGTTGTCAGTTTTCCGGATTCTATAAGTAAATAACCGGTAGATATTACCTCTAAATTGCTTTTTTTTAGTTTTGGGGCGGCTAATACGTGATTTCCAATTAAATATTCGGGATTTCTACCCGAAATTAATGATAAAAGCAACAAGGCGTCGGCGTATTGGCTGACTTGCTCAAAACTGCCCGGGAAAATAATGCACGGCTTTTTGCTGTTTTCTTTTATTGTTTTAACTGTCGATTCAAAACGGTTGGTATAAAGCAAGCTTCCGCCGATAAAATAATAATCGAACGGGAGATTTTCATATTGCTGTATCAAATCCGTCAGTTCTCTTTGGTTGTGTTTATCGGGGTCTATAAGTACTGCAATGGATTTTTTTCCTTGCTTGGCATTGTTCTCAATTTCGTTATATATACTTGAAGAAGTGTTCAAAGCTTGCGTTATTTTCAAAAGGTAAAAGTAAGAAAATAATCTTCAATTAGTTCAAAATAGAGCGTATGAGTATTGCTGTTTACTTTGGCTTGAACGGTATTTTGTGCGTAATCAATAGATTGAATAACAAAATTGTTTTTGTAGTCTATTCCTCGTATATTGTAGAGTTTGTACAGCGATTCTTTACAACACCACATGAGGGTTAGTGAATTTTTATCATTCGGAAATCGTTTGCTTTCATCGTTGTTTATAAATTTTCTTTTCACTCTCAAAACTTTATCGGATATTTTTTCAATATCCACACCGCAATTTTTATCACTGAACACTACACAAGCCATATTCTCGCTATGCGAAACGGAAAGATGTTTATTGTTTGTTAAGTACGGTTTGCCGTTTTCATCCTTTATAATATCCGTATCCGGAAATATTTTTTGTGTAAGGTAATACTTAATCGCTTTTTGAAGGATTATTCTTTGATTGTTTATATTTTTAGTTTCTGTAAAGAAATTTTCAGGCATAGCCGAAAGAAAAAAACTCAACGGTTCGGTTATTTTCCACACCAAAAGTTTAGTTCCGGGGTTAATTTCTTTTTCTATTATCAACATAAATTGGAATAAGAATAAAAGTATTTGTAAATTTGTAGAAATTTTTGTTAAAAATAAGTAAAGAATGAGTAAAACTACAGAAAAATTACCTTACAAAGTTAAGGATATCACCCTTGCCGATTGGGGGCGAAGAGAAATAGAATTGGCAGAAGCAGAAATGCCGGGATTAATGTCTTTGCGCGAAGAGTACAAAGATACAAAACCACTGAAAGGCGCGCGTATAGCCGGTTGTTTGCATATGACTATCCAAACGGCAGTGTTAATTGAAACATTAGTAGAATTAGGTGCAGAAGTTACTTGGTCGTCGTGTAATATTTTCTCTACACAAGATCATGCAGCGGCAGCAATAGCGGCTCGCGGTATTCCTGTATATGCTTGGAAAGGTATGACCGAAGAAGAATTTGACTGGTGTATTGAGCAAACATTGTTTTTCCCCGACGGACAGCCGTTAAATATGATTTTGGATGATGGCGGTGATTTAACCAATATGGTTTTTGACCGTTATCCTGAATTGGTAGAAGGAATTAAAGGTTTATCTGAAGAAACAACTACCGGTGTGCATCGTTTATACGAAAGAATGAAAAACGGCACATTGCCAATCCCGGCAATAAATGTTAACGATTCTGTAACCAAATCTAAATTTGACAATAAATACGGATGTAAAGAATCATTGGTTGACGCTATTCGTCGTGCCACCGATGTAATGATAGCAGGAAAGGTTGCCGTAGTTGCCGGTTATGGCGATGTAGGTAAAGGTTCGGCTGCATCATTAAGAGGAAATGGTGCACGTGTGATTGTTACCGAAATTGACCCGATTTGTGCTTTGCAAGCAGCAATGGACGGTTTTGAAGTAAAAAAAATGGATGATGCCGTAAAAGAAGCAGATATTGTTGTAACAGCTACCGGAAATAAAGATATTATTGTTGGTCGCCATTTTAAAGCAATGAAAGATAAAACCATTGTTTGTAATATTGGTCATTTTGATAATGAAATTGATGTTGCTTGGTTGAATGATAATTATGGCGACTCTAAAGTTACCATCAAACCACAAGTAGATAAATATACTGTTGACGGAAAAGATATTATTTTATTGGCAGAAGGAAGATTGGTGAATTTAGGTTGTGCAACAGGACACCCTTCATTTGTAATGTCAAATTCGTTTACCAATCAAACATTGGCACAAATAGAATTGTGGAACCATTCCGATAAATATGAAAATAAGGTTTATACTTTGCCAAAACATTTGGACGAAAAAGTTGCCCGATTGCATTTAGCAAAAATAGGAGTAGAGTTGGATACATTGTCTCCGGAGCAAGCGGCTTACATTGGTGTAACGCCTGAAGGCCCATATAAACCTGAACATTATCGTTATTAAGATTGAAATTGATAAATTTTGATTGCTAAATTTTGAAATTAATCTTTTTTTGATACTTTTGCCCAGCAATTTTGCAAGCGCCTCAAGAGATTGAGGCGCTAAAAGGCAAAATAAATGATGGTCGCGTAGCTCAGCTGGATAGAGCATCTGCCTTCTAAGCAGACGGTCGCAGGTTCGAATCCTGCCGCGATCACAAAATAATAGCTCAAGCCACCGCTTGGGCTTTTTTTTATTGAAAGTAGAGTATCCCGACTTTTAATCGGGACGGTCCAGGTTCGAATCCTGCCGCGATCACAAAATAATAGCTCAAGCCACCGCTTGGGCTTTTTTTATTGAAGGTAGAGTATCCCGACTTTTAATCGGGACGGTCCAGGTTCGAATTTCTAGAGAAGGTTATAATAAAGATTATTGAAGAATTTGTAACTCACTTCTTAAATAATTTTCTTTTTTAATTTTAATAATGGATTGTTTATTTTTTCAACCTCAAAATATACATATTGTTCTGCGCCAAAACTTCTAAAATATCGCTCGATCGGTTTAAGCATACTTCCTTCAAAATTAAAATGGAAAATGCCAAGCGTTTTGCATTTAACTATGCTTTTCCATAATAATAAACTGAGTGCACCGCTGTTCTTATGCGATTCTTTTACACTTCCCAACAGGTAATAAGCTTTATCATTATCATATACCACTAAAACGCCGGCGATGATACTTTGGTTTTCATCTTTGGCATAATATAAAATGTAGTTGTTGTTTACGGCTTTTATAATCTTATTGAGGTAATCCAAGGAATAATTGACCGGTTCAATATTTTTTCGTTCTGCTTTTAATTGATATAAGTTGCTGATGCTGTTACTTTCTTCAATGGTTAATTGTTTTTCAGCTTTTTTGATGTTTCGTCGTAAGCTTTCTTTTAATCCTTGCCATAATTCATTTTCAGAATTAGAAATCAAATTCAATTCGTAAGTAATTTTTGGATATAGGGTAAAATCATTCCAGTAAAAGGGTAAGAAATTTTTAAAATCATAGGGTAATTTTTGCCTGAGCCAATCATATTTTGGCATATCGTTAATAAAGTACTGCAAAACCTCATGCTCGAAAGAAATTCTTTTGTGTGTTTTTTGTCCCGGAGGATAGTGAATGAAAAATCCTTGAAAAGGCGATAATGCAGGAATGTGAATTAATGTAAAACCTTTTTTCTTTTGAATAGGAAAAATCATAAAAGCATAGCAATCATCACCTTTGTAATAAAGAGAAATTTCCCAATGTTCATATAATGTATTTACCCAATTGTATTGTAAGAAAAGTGGGATGTTATCGTTTTGCTTACATAAAGTCTGATATTTTAACTTATCATTGTTTAGATTCATATCAACGGTAAATATGCCATAAAGATACTAATTCACGGTATGATTAACGCATTATTTCTAAATTTAGCATATTAATAGTATTTTTGCTCATTATACATGACCGATATTTTTAAACATAACACACCTCGATGGATTATCTTTTTATTTGATATTACCGCATCATTGATAGCAATAATGATAGCCTACCTTTTGCGCTTTAATTTTAATATTCCCGATACTGAAATTAAGACCTTTCCGGTGGTTTTGCCTGTTTTTCTTATTGTTAGGGTATTGTTTTTTTACATCTTTAAAACTTATGCGGGAATTATCAGATATACAAGCACTCAAGATGCTTCGCGAATATTTTTAAGTATTCTTGGCGGGTCATTAACATTGGTGATGCTAAATGCTATCCGTTATTATTTGTTCGACCATAAATTTATTGTTCCGTTTTCTATTATCGGAATTGAACTGTTGGCTACAACTTTTGCCCTAATTACCTTTAGAATTGCCGTAAAGGTATTTTATATGGAGTTGAAAAACCCTTCTAAAGAAAAAAATAATGCTATTATTTATGGTGCTGGTGGTGCAGGAGTGATTACGAAAAGAGCCGTTGATCGAGATGTTCGTTCAAAATTAAAAGTTGCTGCTTTTATTGATGATGATAAAAAGAAAGACGGTAAGCAAATTGAGCAAGTAAAAATCTATCATTCATCAAAATTGGAAAAGTTAATCAAAAAGTTATCACCAACAACGTTGATTATATCATCCAATTTAATTGCACCCGAAAATAAAAAGAAAATAATAGAGTTGTGCCTGCAACACAATGTTACGGTTTTAAATGTGCCTCCTATCAACACTTGGATAAATGGAGAGTTGAGCTTTAAGCAGATAAAATCAGTAAAAATTGAAGATTTATTGGGCAGAAAACCTATTGAATTAGACACTAAAAACATTTCTAAAACTTTACAAGATAAAACAATTTTAATTACCGGAGCAGCCGGCTCAATAGGCAGTGAAATAGTGAGGCAGTTGTTCAATTACGAACCCAAAAAATTGATTTTACTCGATATTGCCGAAAGTCCGCTTTATGATTTGGATAATGAGCTAAAAGTATTGTTAAAAAAAGTGCCTTACGAAATTGTTATTGGGGATGTAAGAAACAAGGCAAGAATGCAACGGGTTTTTGAACATTTTAAACCACAAGTTGTATTTCATGCAGCAGCATACAAACACGTTCCTTTGATGGAAGATAATCCTGCCGAGAGTGTATTGACAAATATTATGGGAACAAAAATTGTTGCCGATTTGGCTTTGGAAAATAAAGCCGAGAAATTCATCTTAATTTCCACTGATAAAGCCGTTAATCCAACCAATGTAATGGGAGCGACCAAACGCTTTGCCGAAATGTATGTCCAGACATTAAACGAACAATCGGATACAAAATACATTTGTACTCGATTTGGCAATGTGTTGGGCTCTAATGGCTCGGTTATTCCGTTGTTTAAAAAACAAATAGAACGTGGCGGACCGGTAACGGTTACTCACCCTGAAATTACGAGATATTTTATGACTATCCCCGAAGCTTGTCAATTGGTTTTGCAAGCGGCTGCCTTGGGAAATGGAGGAGAGGTTTTTGTTTTTGATATGGGTAAATCGGTTAAAATTGTAGATTTAGCAAAAAAAATGATAAAGCTGTCAGGTTTAGAGTTGGGCAAAGACATTCAAATTGTATATACCGGTTTGCGACCCGGCGAAAAATTATACGAAGAACTGTTGGCAGATAATGAAAACACTTTGCCTACGCCTCATGAAAAAATTATGATAGCAAAGGTCTCCATTCCCGATAAAGGTAAAATTTTGCATGCAGTTGAACAAATGGATATGTTCATTCAACAACAAAAAAATGATAGTTTGGTAAAGGTTTTGAAGGGTGTTGTTACCGAATATCGAAGTGTCAATTCTGTGTATGAAGATTTAGATAAAGCAGAAAACTAAAGTAAAAGAATCTAAATTTGCCTCCTGTATAATATTTCTTACTTTTGCAAGCTAAAATATCCAGTGAATGAAGCGTGTTTGTATGTTTGTTTTTAATCATTGTACAAATGATTCCCGAGTTTTTAAAGAAGCTGAAAGTTTAATCAATGCCGGTTATCATGTTGAAGTATACGCGCTTTATAAAGATGGTTTGCAAAAAAAAGAGAATCGTAATGGCTTAATCATTAATCGAGTTGAGTTAAACCCGTTTCATAAAAGAATTTTTGGCAGAAAGAAAAAACAATCGAATAAAAATGCTGTAATATCAACACCTTTACAAAATTCAGAACAAACTACGCAACAAACAAAAAATCAAAAAACAGCTAAACCTGCAACTCCCGAATTACATTGGTATAAAAATAATTTCCTTTATAAAGGAATGTATAATGCTTTTAAATCTGTGTTATTGAGTGTTTACAGACCATTAACCTATTACGATTTTTACCGAAAAACATCACGAGCACTTAAACAATCAAAACCTTTTGATGTATATCATGCGCATGATATGAATACACTTTATGCTGCTTATAAAGCTGCTAAAAAACATAATGCTAAATTAGTTTATGATTCGCACGAATTATATGTAGACAGAAACAAGCTGCAAAAACCATCGGTATTTTATAAATTCTTATCCTATCGGTTTGAGGGTTATTTCGCACGTAAGTGCGATGCTGTAATTACAGTTGGCGAAAAAATTGCAGAGCTATTACAATCACGTTATCGTTTAAAAAACAAGGTGTATGTTGTGATGAATGCACCATCAAAAAATATAGAAGAACACCATGAAAGCCGAAACAATAAACTAAGAGAAGCTCTAAATATTCCCGAAAATTATAAATTATTGATATACACCGGCGGCATTACTTTTAACAGAGGTTTAGAAAATTTAGTTCGTAGTTTGAAATTCTTGCCCAATATGTATTTAGTTATGATGGGATATGGAAAAGAGAGTTTTAAAAATACACTAATAAAAATAGCAAATGAGAATAATGTAGCCGACAGGTTTTCATATTACGGACCGGTGCGACCAAATGAAGTTACTGCTTATACGCAAGAAGCCGATTTAGGTGTAGCTCCCATCATTAATGCTTGTTTAAGTTATTATTACTGCGCACCAAATAAAATTTTCGAATATTTATTGGGTGGAATACCGGTAGTTTCAAGTAATTTTCCTGAAATGGAAAAAATAGTAAAAAAAAATAATATTGGAACGACATTTAATCCCGAAAAACCTGAAAGTATTGCTCAAGCAGTGAAAGAAATATTTTCTGATGAAGAAAAATACAAACAAATGAAAGCCAATACTAAACTTGCAGCAGAAAAATATAATTGGGAAAATGAAGAACAAAAACTTTTAGATATTTATAAAAACTTATAATAGATGCAGTTTTTAGTAAACGAATTGAAAGAACTTATAAGAAGCTACGATTTGCTCAAATACTTGTTTTTATCTGATTTTAAAATCAGGTATCAAAATAAATTATTGGGGTTTGTGTGGGCAATTCTCGACCCGCTTTTTATGATGTTAATTTATATTATTTTAGTAGAAGTAATCTTTCAAAGAGGAGGGCCGCAATATCCTGTGCTGCTGTTTTCGGCATTGTTGCCTTGGCGTTGGTTTTCTCTGTCTACAGCAAATTCTACAAAAGTTTTAATTTCCAATGCCAAACTAATTCAAACGGTTAAAATTTCAACTGTTACTTTTCCTGTAAATCAGGTGTTACTCGGATTGGTTAACTTTTTAATGGGATTAGTGGTGCTTATTCCTATGTTGTTTATTTTCGATGCAACTATAAATATTAATATGCTATGGGCTATTCCGGTTATTTTTACGCAGTTTATATTTATTACAGGATTTGCCTTGTTGGTGTCCTTCGTTGGGGTTTATTTTAGAGACTTGGAAAATATTTTGCAATTTGCCTTAAAAATAGGTTTGTATTTATCGCCTGCATTATATGATTTAACAATGATTCCGGAAAAATACCTTAATATTTATCTATGGGTAAATCCTTTTGCATCGTTGCTGAATACTTATAAAAATATATTTGTCAGAGGATTACCGCCTGACAATATCTTTTTGATTTTTGTGGCATATTCCGTTTTTCTATTCCTATTGGGCGTATATATATTTAATAAATATCAAAAAAATATAGCTAAAGACATTTAATATGGAATCGAAATATATAATAGAAGCCAATCATATTGGTATAAAATTTAAGCTTAGTCGTTTTAAAAAGGTAACAGTCCGTTCGTTTTTTAATGATTTGCTTAAAGGAAGTAGTACAAAACAAAATAAAGAGTTTTGGGCTATAAAAGATGTAAGTTTCGCACTTGAAGAAGGTGAGATATTAGGCGTTGTAGGTAGTAATGGTTCGGGCAAAAGTACGCTGCTGAGAATAATAGCCGGAGTTTATGAACCCGACAAAGGAATCATTCAAGTCAATGGTTCTGTTTCGCCATTATTATCTTTAGGAACAGGATTTAAACAAGATTTAAGCGGATATGAAAATATATTTTTGAATGGTGTCATTATGGGGTTTACCCGAAAAGAAATTAAAGCACAATTGCAAAATATTATTGATTTTGCCGAATTAAAAGACTTTATTTACGAACCTGTAAAGCATTATTCATCCGGGATGCAAGCCCGATTGGGTTTCTCTATTGCCGTTCATTTAAAACGAGATATTATGCTTATTGACGAAATTTTAGGTGTTGGGGATTTTAGATTTAGAGAGAAAAGTCAAAATAAAATGAAAGAAATAATTAAAAGTGGGCAAACTATTATAATTGTGAGTCATAACCTTGACTCTATTCGTCAATATGCAACAAAAGCAATATGGATTAATAAAGGCGTGTTGATGGAAAGTGGAGATGTAAATACAGTAATTGACAAATATTTAGCTTCGTAATTAATGAAAATCTGTCACCTTACATCTGTACATAAATACAACGATATCAGGATATTTGTTAAAGAATGTAGTTCATTGGCAAAGCGATATGATGTTTCTTTGGTTTGTGTAAACGGCGTTAATGAAACTATTAATAATGTTAAAATTGTTAATGTACCTGTAAATTATACCGGAAGATTACAGCGTTTTACAAAAGCAGTTGATGCAGTTTACCAAAAAGCATTAGAAGTAAATGCTGAAATATACCATCTTCACGATCCCGAACTACTTCGTATAGCGCCAAAATTGAAGAAAAAAGGCAAAAAAGTAATCTATGATGCGCATGAAGATTTACCTCGCCAACTCTTATCTAAGCCATATTTAAATAAAAATGTTGCTAAGTTTTTAAGCAAAATGGTTGAGTGGTATGAAAATAAAGTTGCTAAAAAACTCGATGGTATAATTACCGCAACGCCTCATATTAAAGAAAGATTTCTTAAAATAAATCCCAATACCGAAAACATTAACAATTACCCTCTTCTGGAAGAATTAAATTTAAGCGAAAATCAAAATCCCTTTAGCGAACGAAAAAATATATGTTATGTTGGCGGAATTACAGAAATAAGAGGAATTAAAGAAATGGTGAATGCCTTGCAATTGACCGAAAATGATGTTTGTTTGGATTTAGCAGGAGCATTTTCTCCCGAATCATTATTTGAGCAAGTGAAAATATTACCCGGATGGAAAAAGGTTAAATTTCATGGGTTTGTAGACCGAAAACAAGTTGCTAAAATACTCAGTGATTCATTTGCCGGGTTATTGGTTTTGCATCCAACTGTAAACCATGTAGATTCACTTCCCATTAAAATGTTTGAATATATGCTTTTTGGTTTACCTGTTATAGCCTCAGATTTTCCGCTTTGGAGAGAAATTATTGAAAAAAACAAATGTGGAATTTGTGTAAATCCATTAGATGTAGAACAAATTGCCAATGCCATTGATTATCTTTTTACACATCCGGATGAAGCCAAAAAAATGGGAGAGAGAGGTAAGAAATTAGTTATGGAAAATTATAATTGGAAAAAAGAAGAAATTAAATTACTCAACTTTTATGAAAAAATATCTGCACTGTAGCGTATTGGCAATATTAATGGTAGTCACATTTGTAGGATGTAAAAAAGATGCTTATCCTCCTGCTACTATTGAAGAGAGTAAAGCTTCATTACCCGATTATTATCGGTTTATTGAATCACTGAAAAAAAGAGGATTTAAATTTTGGAGTTTTAAAAAATACTGGGCAAACAGATATGCTCCACTACCGGATAAATTAATTGTAATAAGACATGATGTTCACAAAAGAGATCTTCAATATGCATATTATGCTATTTCTATAGAAAAATATTTGTTAAACAAATCCGATGTTGCAACCTATTATGTGCTTTATGGAGACCCATCTCAGAAAGAAGATAAAGATTTACAAAAAAAATATATCGATTTAATTCATTATTGCAGCAACATAGAGAAATTTGATGTACAACCACATTTATCCATCAATACATTTTTAATAGATAAAAAATACTATCCCAATTATTTATATGACAAAACAGCTGATGAAATTAATGCAATATTTAACAGGAATTATGTATATAATTATACTAATAACGGCATAGAACTTATGTTAACAGGCGAAGATTCTTTAAATATTGTAAATATAGATGATGAAATTCTGAGCATATTAAGTGACTATGATTGGCCTTTGGGCAAATTTCAGTCCATATCATCACACGGTTCGCATGAAGAAATTAATTTATCCTACTTAAATAACCAAAAATTAATGGATTTTAAATCTTTATATAGCAATGATTTATTTGAGTTTGAAACCTATCAAACCAGGATAGGTAACGAGTTAACCTATTTATCCGATTTAGCAGAAAACTCCAATCCATATTGGCGAATAAATCCGGATGCATTACCTGACGGCAGATATCAATTACTAATGCATCCAAAGGTGTGGTCAATAGATTTTATAAGATGATATATCCTGATGTAGACATAGTAATTCCTTGTCGTAATGAACAAGATTACATTGAAAAATGTGTTCGTTCATTTTTCGAAAATGATTATCCTAAAGATAAAATTCATGTATTTGTTGTAGATGGACTCAGCACGGATAATACTTGTGAAATTTTAGATAAGTTAAAGGCAGAGTTCACTCAACTGACAATTCTGAGAAATGAAAAACAAACTACACCTTATGCCTTAAATATTGGATTGAAAGCCACAGAACATCCTTTAAAAATAATTTTTGGTGCACATGCAATTGCCGATAAAAATTTCATTAAAAAAAATGTAGAGATTTTAAATAATTATAATGATGTTGGATGTGCGGGAGGAATAATAGAAAATGTTTATGAGAATAAAACAGGAGAGTTAATTGGCAAAGCAATGGCATCGGTGTTTGGAGTGGGTAATGCACATTTTAGAACTGCCACCAAATTCGGATATGTTGATACCGTAGCATTTGGAGCATATAAAAATGAAGTGTTTGATAAAATTGGATATTTTGATGAGGAATTAACGCGTAATCAGGATGATGAATTTAATTATCGATTACTAAAAAACGGGTTTAAAATTTATTTATCGCCCGAAATAAAATCAAAATATTATGTAAGGGGAAATTTTCAGAAACTTTTTAGACAATATTACCAATACGGTTACTGGAAAGTATATGTAAACAAAAAACATAAAACAGTTACTACAGTTCGTCAGATAGTTCCGTTGTTATTTGCTTTATATTTATTTTTAGGTCTTTTGGTAAGTGTGTTTGTTCCTATGTTTGTTTATTTATATTTTTTAGGAATATTTTTTTATATAATTCTGGCAATAGTTTTTGCGTTTAAACAAAGTAAAAAAATCGCCGAAGCGTTTAAAGTCGCTTACGTGTTTTTTATTTTGCATTTTTCTTATGGCTTAGGATATTTAAAAGGAATAATAGATTTTATACTATTAAATAAAAAACCGGATAGAAGTAAAATTAAATTAAGCAGATAAATGCTCTTCAACTCATTTATATTCATAGTATTTGCCTTGCTTTTTTTTGCCGGATGGCAATTTTTTAAGCGTAAAAAGCAAAGTAAGTGGATATATATCACATTGGCGTCGTTTGTCTTTTACGGATGGTGGGATTGGCGATTTTTGTTCTTGATAATTTTTAGTGGATTGGTCGACTATTTTGCCGGTATGTTTATGGTGAAATTTCCTAAGTATAAAAAAAGGTATTTACTAATTTCATTATTGATGAATATTGGCTCGTTGGCAATATTTAAATACAGCTTGTTTATTGCTCAGAATATAGATGTTGCACTTCAAACTTTTAATGTTCAATTTAAATTAACAGAGCATATCCCTTCATTTGCTCTTATATTACCTGTTGGAATTAGTTTTTATACCTTTCAATCGATGAGTTATACCATAGATATTTACAAAAATCGATTAATGCCCGTAAAAAATATATTTCACTTTTTCGCTTATTTAAGTATGTTCCCTCAGTTGGTTGCCGGACCAATTATCAGAGCAAAAGACTTGCTAAAACAATTAGCCGAGTACAGACCTGTTTCTTTATTAATGTTTTGGAATGGCTTAAAGCTAATTATTATTGGGTTCTTTCAAAAAACAGTTTTAGCAGACAATATAGGCACTCTTGTAAATTATAGTTTTAATGATGTAGAACGTTATAATGGTGTAAATTACTGGTGGATAGTAGTTATTGCTTTTGCTTTTCAAATATATTTTGATTTTAGCGGTTATAGTTTAATTGCCAGGGGGTTGGCTAAATGGATGGGGTTTCATTTTAAAATAAATTTTAATCATCCGTATTTGGCAAAATCATTAAAAGATTTTTGGCAACGATGGCATATTTCTTTATCAACTTGGTTCAGAGATTATGTTTATATCCCTCTTGGAGGAAATAAAAAAGGTAAATTTTATGCCCATATATTTATGTGGGTTACAATGATTGTTTCCGGAATATGGCATGGCGCAAATTGGACTTATGTCGTTTGGGGTGTGCTTCATGCGGCATTTTTAAGTTTAGAGCGAATGGTTTCATTTATCAAAAAAATAAAATTTATCCATTATTTATTTTCCATGTTTTTGGTGCTTATTGCATGGGTGTTTTTTCGTGCCGAAAATATTCAGCAAGCTATTGCAATTATTGAAAAAATGTTTGCATCAAATTGGACAAAAGAATTTTATCCTGAACGATTTTTTACTGCCTATATATTCTTAATTGTAGCAGTATTGTTTGAGTTTTTTTATTGGTTGAAAAGCAAGCAAAAAGTTTTTGCCAAAATTTATAAATCGCAAGTGTTTGAATTAGCCGAAATGTTAGTGTTGACTTTGGCAATTTTGTTTTTGCGCGGACTGGAACAAGAATTTATTTACTTTCAATTTTAAGTATGCATAATATTAAAATAAAAATAATACTGTATATTACATTTACTTTGCTTTTTACCGTATTGATTGTTTTATTAAAGCCGGACAACAATCAATCGGTTTATGAAAAAGATTGGTTTTGGATAAATAAAACATATCCATATAAAAAATTCGATATTGTGATTTATGGCGATTCAAGAGTATACAGAGGAATTTCGCCAGAAAAATTTTCAGAAGTTTTTCCATCGGCAGATATTATCAATTTAGGATATTCTTCGGGTGGAATAAATAAACAAGCTTTGGAGTTTGCTCTTGATAAACTGGGAAACAACGAATCAAAAATATTGGTTTTGGGTATAACTCCATTTTCATTAACTGAAAAAGCCCGCCAAAACAAACATTTGCTACAAGAACTGAACAGACCAACAGGAGAGGTGTTGGAGCGCAAATATATTTACCCGTTTCTTACGGCTTTTGAACCGATAGAAATTAATCCTTTTAAACTTCCTGAAAATTATCAAATGAAATATCATCCTACGGGCTGGGTAGAGTCTTACAAAATAAAAGAAGATACAACCGAAGCTTTAGAATCGTATATAAAACAATTTTCCGAAACAAAATTATCTCAAAATAGTATTGCAGAACTTGAAACTTTTATAAAAGAACAAAAATCTAATGGAATAAAAATATTTGGATTTAGACCGCCGGCTTCTTTTTCGTTAGAAAAAATTGAAAATGAATATTCTTCTTTTAATGAAAAGGAAATAAGAGAGCTGTTTATTCGTAATGGTGCATACTGGATAGAAATACCTTCGCGCTACAGTTATCACACATACGATGGCAGCCATTTGCATTATCTTTCGGCAAAAAAACTATCATTTTTTATAGCACAACAAATCAAATATAAAATTCATTTACAATGAAAATATTTACCAAAGACAAACAAGGAAAAGGTTATTTTGATAATGGTAGAATTATAGAGAATAAACCAATTGGTTTCCCTCAAGATAACTCATTGTGTAAACCTTTTTCAAATTTATTTTACTGGGCTAATGCTTGGAGCAAGGAGGGAGGTGAAATTCCTGAACACCCTCATAAATACTTTGAAATTATGTCGGTAATAATAAAAGGTGAAATTTCACATTACGACAGTAAAGTAAACAAATGGATTAAATTGCCGGCAGGGAGTGTTCAAGTAATTCAAGCCGGAAGCGGTATTACACATGCCGAAATAATACATCCCAATTCCAGAATATTCCAAATATGGTTTGATCCTGATATTTCAAAATCTGCTCAATTAGAACCACAATATCAAGACTATTTGCCTCAATCTTTTACTTTTACAAAAACAGATTCGGTAATTATAAAACATATTATTGGCAATAAAGGTAGTGTAAAACTTTTGACTGAAGGAGTTAAGTTTGAAGAAATAACAGTATTGCCCGGTAAGGAATATACATTAGATTCTAATAATATTTATACTTCCATTTATTGTGATGGTTATTTAATAGTAAATGAAATACCATTATGTAAAGATGATTTTGTAGTGTTAAAAAACGAAAATGCTATAATTTCAAATCAAACAAATAAAGAAATAATCTGCTATGTAATGCAAAACCCTTTAGAATTAACTTATAAAACTTATTATGAGAGATTTATGATTTAGAGCTTAATCCCTAAAATAGTCATATCATCTGTTTGGATATTGTCGTTTTGCCATTCGCTCAATGTTTCATCCAAAAACTGAATTTTTTCGTTTACAGAGTTCAAATCCAATTTTAAAATAGATTTAAGTTGTTTTATACCAAAACGTTTGTCATTATATCCGCCAAATTGGTCAACAATGCCGTCTGTAAAAAGAAAAATTTCGTCTCCGTTTTCGTAATGAATAACAGTTGATGTGAAATTCCGTTCATCTTCTATTTGCCAGCCGCCTATCGGAAAGTTATCTCCCCTAAATTGTAATAATTCGTTTTTTCTTTTTATTATAATTTTGGATTTTGCTCCGCTAAACTCAACAGTTTGTTGCTTTTTATTAATCTTAATTAGTGAAAGTTCTAACCAGTCATTGTTAAAATTGCCCGATTCTTCTTCTGCCTGAAAGGTTTCAATCCATTTTTTATCCAATTCGTTCAAGTAATCGCCCAATTTCGAAAAATCTTTCCCCAATACAATGTAATTCAATAAATTAATTCCCATTACAGTTAATAATGAGGCGGCGATTCCATGTCCGGTACAATCGCCTACGCAAACATAAAATTCATTATTTTTTTCAGAAACCCAATAAAAATCGCCGGATAAAACAGAGTGTGGTTTCCAAATAATTCCAAAATCGGGAGATATTTTTTTCAGATGTCTTTTTTTTTGGCAATATACCCCTTTGGATATTCAGTGCATAAGCAACTGCTTCATTACTGATAAAATTATTTTTTTGCAGAGGACTTTCGATAGCTAAACTCATTTAAATTCTACATTATTACAGCTGTAAAATTACGGGGTGATAAGGCAAGGTGTTTAAATGTAATATTAATCAAATGTTAAGTTAGACTAATAAGTAACTTTTGCCTGTCAATGCTTAAAAATATTCGGTTATACTTATACTTATTCGATTTTAATTTTCTCACCGTAAAATTTTGGAGAAACATCAAAAAACAAATCAAGCATCATTTTCACTCGGGCAAATTTCTCTCTTATTTTTGTTTTTATTCCAAAATGTGTATTTACCGTTTTTGCATTAAAACCAATGGCATAAATACCTTTAGCTTTTGCAATAAATATTGCTCGTTCGTTATGGAAAGGTTGTGAAATAACCGTGATTTTATTTTGCCCGAATATGGCTTTACTTCTTACCACGGAATCGAGTGTTCTAAAACCGGCATAATCTAAAAATATTTTATCTTCAGGAATGCCTCTTTTTATTAAATCTTTTTTTATAGATGCAGGCTCATTGTAATATTTGGTAGAATTATCACCGCTTACCAATATGTATTTTATTTTATGGGCTTTGTAGAGTTTAACGGCAGCATTAATTCTGTAGGTATAATACAAGTTTTCTGTGCCGTTTTTCAATTTTTTAGATGTTCCTAGTAATAACCCCACTTTATTGAAGGGGATTTTATTGACATCATTATATAAATAGGATTTTACTTTGTGTGTTACATAGGCATCAACCGAAAATAGGAGAACAATTACAAATAATAAGGAAATTAATGTGTATTTGAGAATAGTTTTTAACGTAAAACGTTGAGTCAATGCCTTGACTTTAAACTTTAATCCGGACATTTATCTTAAATCTTTTTCTTTTTCCAACACACCGTTGGCGTAAAATTCTTCTTTTACCGGCACACCGTTTTCATCATAATATAACCATTTGCCTTTTCGCTGGTAATCGTAAACCGCACGATTAAAAATAACCATACCTTGTGCTTTTATTTTCCCGTTAGGGTAATATTCGGTTTCGGTGTATTCCAACTTCTTTTTATTGGTCAGTTCCAATGATTTTTTTGGCGCTCCGTTTTTGTAATAACTAACTTGTTTTACGTAATATTCAAATGTTTTATTGTTTTCTTCGTAATACTCAGGATTGCCATTTGGGTAGTAATCCGTCCACTTTAAGGGTTGGTCGTAGATATAAGTAATTTCTGATTTTATTTTTCCATCGGGATAATAAAGCGTCATTTTGCTCTTTTTTATATCTATTTGACGAAAATTACGCTCCAAATTACCGTTAGGATAATAGTTTTTGTATAATTTCAACTGTCCTTTTTCGTAATATCCTTTATGCAATAATTGGTCGTTATTGTAATAATCCATAATGAAACCTTCGGCAGCGTGCCCGTCATTACCGTGTCTTGTAGAGTCGCCGCCCAGTCGTGTATTTAGCTTTTCGTATATTCTAATGCCGTAAATACTGTCAATTACCTCTTCGGGTTTATATACGTTGTAATAAAGTTCTTTTTTTGTTAAATCATTTTGAGCAAATGAAATAAATGCAAGAGCTGTCAAGAACAAATAACAGGTAATTTTTTTCATTTGGTTTGGTGTTTTTAATTTTCTACGGTTTTCCCAAAATAATTTACAATAAAATATAAAATGACAATTCCTGCAGGAAATAAAATAAAAGATGAAATTCCCATTGCGGCTGGAAGAGTACCTAAAAATATAGCCACAGAGCCCACGGTTAATGCATAAGGCATTTGTGTTTTTACATGGTCGATATGATTACACGAGCTGGCCAATGAGCTTAAAATTGTGGTGTCAGAAATAGGAGAGCAGTGGTCGCCCAAAACAGAGCCCGCCAATACCGAGGCTACAACATTATAAAATATCGGCATAATTGCCGCATATTCCATTCCAGCTTCTACGCCAACATTCCACGCTGCAGGTAACATTAAAGGGTATAAGATTGCCATTGTTCCCCATGATGAACCGGTAGAGAAAGCAACCAATGCCGCCAAAACAAATGTTACCGTGGGAATTAAAAGAGGGGTAACATGTCCGGCTAATAAATTGGTAATAAAATCGGCAGTATGCAATAAGTCTGTAATTTCCGCCAATGACCAAGCCAATATTAAAATTATCATGGCGTTCATCATAGTTTTAAACCCTGCCAAAATAGATTCCACAGCATCCGATAATGACATGATTTTTTGCGAAAGAGTCATAATTAATGCGGTGAAAACACCGGCTAAACTTGACCACAATAAAGCACTGTATGAATCGGCATTACCTATAACAATGGATAATTTTTTAAAGAATCCCAAAGAAGCATCGCTCCAAACGTGTCCATTTCCTTCGCTTCCGGTGTAAAGTAATCCTAAAATTGTTCCGCCAATAACTACTAAAACAGGAATAAAAGCATTATACCATTTGTGGTGAATACCAACAAGTGGTTCAAAGGTGTTTAATTCGGATTCGTCAACAATTTCATTGTCTATTTTTGCCATTTGACTGGAAATATGCCCTGTAGTTCGTGCACGGTGTTCGGCTTTATACATCGGTCCAAAGTCTTTGCCTTTCCATATGAGCATTAACATAAAAATTAAGGTAAAAACCGGGTAGAATGAATAACTCAAAGAATGGAAAAAGATGGAGTAGGGACCTTCGTTTTGTGCTATTTCGTCAATGTTTTCAATACCATTAGAGATGTATCCAAGCTCAGCTCCAATCCAAGTGGTAACAAAGGCAATTGCTGCAACCGGTGCTGCGGTTGAGTCAACCAAGTAGCTGAGTTTTTCTCTCGATATTTTTAATTTGTCGGTAATGGAACGCATAGTGTGTCCAACAACCAATGTGTTGGCGTAATCATCGAAAAAGATGGCAACACCCAATAGCCAAGTGGCAAATTGACCGGATTTTGGCGTATTTGCATAGCGTGAAATAATATTTACTACGCCTTTCATTCCGCCATTTTTCGAAATTAAAGCAACCATTCCGCCAATGAGCGTGGAAAAAATAATAACAGCCAAGTGGTCCCAATTATTTAAAGCACCAATAATATATGTGTCGATGATTTTTTTAAACGCGTTGACTAATCCGTCAATAAATCCCGATTGAAAATACTCAATGGTAAAAGCTCCAAAAAACAAACCGATTAAAAGTGAGCTTATAACTTCTTTGAACAAAAGAGCCATTACAATAGCGAGCAAGGGCGGAAAAACCGAAAGCCAAAGTGGGATGGGTTTTAAAGTTTTGGTAAATGTTTGATTGCCGGCAGATAACTTAAATTCTTTTTCTGTTTCCAACGAAAAGGGAATTTTGGCAACATTATGTTCAAAATGTAAAGTAATGGTTGAATCATTGAATACAACGGGTAATTCTTTTATGTCATTGGTAGATTGAACTTCTATTTCACTTTCAATTCTTTCAACAACAAAATCAGGGAAATTTACCGAAACTTTTGCCTGAATTGTAAAAACCGAAAACAACAGGAAAATAAAAAATGCTTTTTTAAACATATTATTTGCTTTGAGCGTAAATATACAAAGCTCTTATAAATAAAATCAATTCATAAAGCAGTTGTTTTTAACAAATAATAAATTTTACCATACAATCAATTTTTTACTTGTGGTATTATTAAATGTTTTGTCTTTGATGGTGATAAAATATACACCTTTTGCGGTGTTTTCGGGGATGTATAGATGAAAAATACGATTATCTTTCAAGTTTTGCTCAAAAATCACCCGTCCGTCGGTGGATATAATTTTCGCAATTGCTGATTTCACCTTTTTGCCAAAGCGTATATATACATCTTTTTTTGCAGGATTGGGATATATGGTGAAAGTATAGAGGTTATTAATTTCATTTATGGCATTTGTATTGGAAATATTTAACCAAATAGGGTTGGTTAATGCATGAAAAATATCATAATTGGTTCTGAAAATGGTTGTTGCAGGCGTATATCGGTAAGTTTCCATTTCACTGCGTAAATAAAAGTAATTACCTACAGGAACTGAAGTAGTATTTCCAAATAAAGTATCCAACAGGTCTTTTAGTGCGATAGAATAAGTCGTATTTCCGCTGTAAAGCGCCGAAGGGACGACATAAGCCACTTCACCGTTTTCAGTGCCGGCAAAAATGGTGAATTTAGTTATATAACCAAATTCCGATGAAGTGAGCAAATTAAAGTGAACAGTAGATTCGTTATATCCGTAGTAATCCAAAACAGTATCTTGCCCCTGAATTATTTTATTCCCGTTTCGTTCTATTTCCATTGTTAATAGAGGACCATCGGTAATGGTCGTATTTCCGTAATATAAAGCTTTTAAAATATTTTGTCCTTGTGTTCCTTTGCCTTGTGGGCAATAAGCTACTGTTTGCAATTTGCCTACGGCAGAATTATGAATGGTTCCAAACCCCAAGAAATCATCAGTATTGGAATAATTGAATGAACCGTGCGCATCACTTCCGGCTGAGTAGTAAAACTTCCAATTTTTAACATTTGGGAATGTGTTTTTGTAAAACAAACCTTGTTGGTTAATAAAGTTTACAATTTCTTGCCCTTGACGAAAACGTTTAAAATGGAAATTATAATCCGCAGTATCAACTTGCGCAAAAGGAGTAACTGCCCCGGAGTTCAAAACATCCCAAGGGTCTTGTGGGTCATCGGTAGTGTTTAGTGATTGACGTACATTCCAGATTTGTCCGCCACGCAATCCATTTTTTATATATGTTGTTTGTGGTGTGGCAGTTATAACATCCGAAGGCAAGTTTAAATCATTACATATAATATTACCTCCTGTTTGAGGGAAATTTTGCGAATTGTCAGGGAAACCACTCATGCCTAAGTTCCAAATTCCTCCATTTACCGGAACAGTTGGTAACTTGTCACCTGTGGCAAAAGGGTGTGCAGCAAAGCCAAATCCGTTGGCATTGGTTAAAGAGCCCAGAACGCCATCAATGGTTTTATTTGTAGGAGAGGTGTCGCCGCCTCCATCGCCCAAATAAGGAAAAACATAAGGGTTGACATAGGACGGATAAGCCAACATATGGATGATTTTATTGTCAGAATTATTTGAATGAACCTCTTGTCCGCGAATATAAATCAACGATGTATCTTGATTGTTCAGAGTAATTACGTCGTTTTTTAAACGATTCCAGTTATTGGTTATCGATGTGCCGTAATTATCAAAATCCGATGTGTGGTCGGTAGTGGTAATCCAGTCCAGTCCAATTAGTTTTGCCGCCATTTTGGTGGCTTCCAAGGGTAATCCTATTTCTGCAGAATTCTGAGTATAAAGCGAATGTAAATGTGTATCGCCACGATACCAGCCGGTAAGCTTTGGGAAATCATTGTTGTTGTTTCTGAAAACACGCAGACGAGTGTATCTGTCAGGCGCAAGATTCAAATAAAAATATACTTCTATGTCCAAATATTTGCCATAACCTTGTAACTTTTCAGGTGGGATGTAAAAAGTGAAATACCAATAACGATGTGTAATATCGGTGAAAACTTCTGAGAGAAAATTGGTGTCAGCCGTAAATTTGATGGTATATTGCGAAGATTTTACAGAAGTATTAGGGTCGAATGCCTGAATATCCAAATCATTGTCGGCGGGCGAAGGAGTGTAAAATAAAGATTGAAATTGCCCGGTTGTGTATGTGTCAAAATATAATGTTGAAAAAGCGGTAGAATTGCTGTTTTTAATGCTTATATCTATACCTTCCAATTCTACATTGTTGCCAAATCCATCAGCATCATGTATGAAAATATGAACCGGAATTCCTTGTAAATTTCCGTTTTCGTCATACATATCCATTCGCCAAGGAGCATCGGCAAAAATTTCATATCCCACTTCATTTGCCTGTTTGTTGTTAGGGCTGTCCCAACCTCCCCAATCACCGGGCTTTCCAAATAATTTTGTTACATCAATTTGTATGAAGTCATTTTCGATATCAATACGATTTTTGTTTACCAACATATATGAAGGAATAATTTCTTGAGCAGGAAGAAAATCGTAATGACGAGCTGTTAATATATTTCCGTTTACTTTTAATGATACAGTTACATTGTATAGAGGAATGACTTTTTTGTTTATTATATTGAACTTAATGTTTAATTGATTTTTGTTAACAGGCTTAAAGTCAATATTTTTAATAGTTGTAAATTCGCCATCGTGAGCAAATAACGAAATGCCTGATAACAGTAAAACAGCTATTGAAAGTGTATAAATGATTTTTTGCATTGAATTATTTTTTTGCAAAAATAATTCACTAACTCATCGACTGCAAATATTTTTACAGGATACTTTATCAGATAAAGTTAAAGGTGTCTTACGACACCTTTTTTAGTTTTTCATCTTTGAAATAAAATAAATCCAACGGGTTTTTGACCTTTTCTTTCAATAATGCAATTTTTAAAACTTCTTCCATTTTTGTTACATAATGAAAATGAAGCTTTTCGATATATTTTGGTTCAATATCTTCCACATCTTTACGGTTATCTTCCGATAGAATAATATCCGAAATGCCGGCACGTTTTGCTGCCAGAATTTTTTCTTTTATTCCGCCTACGGGCAAAACTCTTCCACGAAGTGTAATCTCGCCGGTCATTGCCAATTTACTTTTTACTTTTCTCTGTGTAAACAATGAGGCAAGAGCCGTTAATATTGTAATTCCTGCCGAAGGTCCGTCTTTTGGTGTAGCTCCCTCCGGAACGTGAATATGGACATTCCAATGGTCGAAAATTTGATAATCGATACCCAATGATTTGGCATGTGCTTTTATATATTCCATCGCTATAACCGCCGATTCTTTCATAACATCGCCTAAATTTCCGGTTAGGGTTAATTTTCCTTTTCCGGGGCTCAAACTGCTTTCTATAAACAAAATATCTCCACCTACAGGCGTCCACGCCAAGCCGGTTACCACACCTGCTACATCATTTCCTTGGTATTTGTCGCGCGCATGTCCCGGTCCGAGAATTTCTTGCAAGTCTTTAGGCATTATTTTAGGATTGTATTCTTCTTCCATTGCTACAAATTTGGCAACATGCCGCACAATCTTGGCAATTTTCTTATCCAATTGACGAACACCCGATTCTCTTGTGTATTCGGTAATAACTTTTTCAATAGTTGCTTTTGGTATGCTTATTTGTTTGCTCTTTAATCCATGAGCTTTAATTTGTTTTGGGATTAAGTGGCGTTTTGCAATTTCTATTTTTTCTTCAACGGTATATCCGTTAATTTCAATAATTTCCATTCTATCCAATAATGCCGGTTGAATAGTGTTGAGTTCATTGGCTGTTGCGATGAACATAATTTTGGAAAGGTCGTATTCCAATTCGAGGAAATTATCGTAAAAAGCATTGTTTTGCTCGGGGTCAAGCACTTCGAGCAGGGCAGAAGAAGGGTCGCCTCTAAAATCTTTTCCTATTTTATCAATTTCATCCAACACAAAAACCGGATTACTGCTTTGTGCTTTTTTTATGTTTTGAATAATTCTTCCGGGCATTGCGCCGATATATGTTTTACGATGACCTCTAATTTCGGCTTCGTCGTGTAAACCACCCAACGACATGCGTACATATTTTCTGCCTAAGGCTTCGGCAATAGAGCGTCCCAATGAGGTTTTACCTACTCCGGGAGGTCCGTATAAACACAATATGGGCGATTTCATGTCGCCTTTGAGTTTTAATACGGCAAGGTATTCCAATATACGCTCTTTTACTTTCTCCAAGCCAAAATGGTCGCGGTCAAGAATTTTCTTGGCGTGTTTCAAATCAAAATTATCGGTTGTGTATTCGTTCCATGGTAAGTCGAGCAATGTTTCAAGATAGTTCAAATGAACAGAATATTCGGGCGATTGCGGATTGATGCGTTGCAATTTCTCTACTTCCAGTTCAAAGTGTTCTTTTACTTTTTGTGGCCATTTTTTTGTTTTGGCTTTTTCTTTAAACTGGTTCAGTTCTTTTTCCAACGGATTTCCACCAAGTTCTTCTTGAATTTGTTTTAATTGTTGATGTAAGAAATATTCGCGTTGTTGTTTGTCTAAATCGGTGCGAACTTTAGATTGTATGTCGTTTTTTAATTCTAACAGTTGAATTTCTTTGGATAAGTATTCAAGTAATAATGTAGCCCGTTTGGTAATATCATTTTCTTGCAATAGTTTTTGTTTGTCTTCAACGCCTGCGTTCATGTTGGAGGCAATGAAGTTGATTAAAAATACAGGGCTTTCAATGTTTTTTAATGCAAAATTGGCTTCGGACGGAATGTTGGGCGACAGTTCTACAATTCGAGTTGCCAAATCTTTAATTGAGGCAACCAATGCTTCAAAGCTTTTAGTAGTTGGAATTTTTGGAACGGGCAGTTTTTTAACTTTGGCTTTGATGTAAGGTTCGGTTTGTGTAAACTCAATTAATTCAAACGGACGTTTCCCTTGAATGATAACAGTCGTATTTCCGTCGGGCATTTGAAACATCTTAATAATATGCGCAACGGTTCCTATATTATATACGTCGTTAATGTCGGGGTTCTCAATATTATCATCCTTTTGTGCGACAACACCAAGGATTTTTGAACCTTTATAGACATCTTTTATCAAGGCAATGGATTTGTCTCTGCCAACGGTTATCGGGATAACAACTCCCGGAAACAAAACCGTGTTGCGCAAAGGCATAATGGGTAATTCATCGGGAATTTCCTCATTATTCATCTTTTCTTCATCTTCGGAACTCATTAAAGGTATAAACTCCATATCCTCATCCATTATGTTTTGTAGTGAAATATCGTCAAAGTGTAATTCCATATTTTCTTCTTTTTGTGTCAAATTGTCATGCAAGTTATTTAAAGCTATTTTTTCGATTTTCTAAATGAATGAAAATCAAATAGATGTAAAAAATACATAGTTTATGTAATAACCATTGTTAATTTAGTCAATCATTATGCCAAACAAGTTTAATGGCGGTATTTTTGAGTAATGTTAAATATATGTTGCAAAATTGCTTTTTCGTTGTTTGATAATTCTATGTCTCTTCTCTTCATTACTGCTTGTGCAACTTCCAATGCTTTTTCAAAGCGAAATTCGGTAAAACCTTTTGCACCGCCCCAAGTAAATGAAGGGATGAATTTAGGCGGGAAATCGCCGCCAAAAATATTGGCAGAAACGCCTACTGTTGTTCCGGTGTTGAACATTGTGTTGATGCCGCATTTACTGTGGTCGCCCATGATTAAACCGCAAAATTGCAATCCTGAAAGGGTGAGTGATTCTTTTTCATAATCCCAAACCTTTACTTCGCTGTAATTGTTTTTTAGGTTAGAAGAGTTGGTATCTGCGCCTAAATTGCACCACTCACCAATCACGGAATTTCCTAAAAATCCATCGTGTCCTTTGTTTGAATAACCCTGAAAAACAACGTTGTTTACTTCTCCGCCAACTTTGCAATAAGGACCGAGTGTTGTTGGTCCGTAAATTTTGGCTCCCAGTTTTAAAACTGCGTGTTCATTCATGGCAAATGGCCCGCGAATAATGCTGCCTTCCATAATTTCTGCATCTTTACCAATGTAAATCGGTCCGGATGTGGTATTGAAAATAGATGCCTCTACTTTTGCACCTTTTTCAATAAAAATCATATCTTCATCACCAATAACTGTATTGGTTTTACTTATTTTTTGTGATTTTCTGTCGTTTGTCAGTAAGCTGAAATCTTGAATTAAAGCGTCTCTGTTTTTTAAAAATATTGAACGGATATTTTCAATTAATTCATAATTGTATTTACATCTTTTTGGCGATAATTCTTTGTAATTTAAAAAGTTTAATCTGTTGTTTTTGTTGTTGTTACTGATTTTACTTAAACTACCCGGTAAAGCATCTTTCGTTAAGCAAGCCGCCAATATTTCACCATTGCCAATTAATTTTTCTCCCGGGGTAAGTCGTTGTATTTCATCAATAAATTCTTCTGTAGGGAGAATACGACTATTGACTAAATAATTAACATCATTTGATTTTAACGGGAATTTGCTTTGCAAATATTCTTCGGTTAAATAACTAACCGTTGCAGAACGCTTTGTCAGGTATTCATATTTTTCATTTATGGTTAAAATACCTATGCGTAAATTGCCTACCGGACGAGTAAAAGCCAACGGCAGGAATTTTATTCTGTTTTCGTCGTCAAATAAAATTATATTCATAAAACAGGGGTTTAGATATAAAAAAAGTCCTAACCGAAATTAGGACTTTTTAAAATAAAATAGATTTACTTTCTATTCTTTATTATCTTTTTTCATTGTTTTTTTGTAACGGTTCATGAATTTATCTACACGTCCGGCAGTATCAACAAGTTTCATTTTACCGGTATAAAATGGGTGTGATTTATGGGTAATCTCCAATTTAACAACCGGATATTCGTTGCCGTCTTCCCATTTTTCTGTTTCTTTAGCTTCTGCAGTAGAACGGGTTAAGAATGAGTATCCGTTCGACATATCTTTAAAAATAACCAATCTGTAGTTTTCAGGGTGTATTCCTTCTTTCATTTTCTTTAATTTTATATCAGTCAATAATTTTGGCTTGCAAAAATACAAATTTATTTTAAATTGCAAGTAATCGTTAAAAATATTTGACTGCTAATTTAATTTATTATTGCGAAATTTATCAATATAAAGTTAAAACCGTTACAAAAAAGCCATTTTGACAAAATTTCCGATGCAATGATTAGGAATGATAATTGAATAGAATTTGTAATGAAACAAGATGAAAAACAAATTATTTACGCTGCTATACCTGTTTTGCTGATTGATGTTGTTATTGTTGCAATAAAATGGATTGAATGGCATTTTCAGTTATCTTTTTCAGATTATGGGATACTGCCGCGAGATTTCCGGGGATTAAAAGGCATTGTGTTTTCACCCTTTATTCATCACGATTTTAATCATCTTGTCAACAACCTGCTTACGTTTACCGTATTAGGTTGGGCTTTGCGCTTTTTTTACAAAGAATTGTTTTGGAAGGTATTATTACTTTCTGTTTTAATGGTCGGTTTATGGACGTGGATTTCAGCGCGAGAAGCTTATCATATAGGGTTGAGTGGTGTGTTGTATAGTGTTTTCGGCTTTTTGCTTTTAAGCGGTTTTATCCGTAAAAATATTCCTTTGATAGCCATATCGTTTTTTGTTGTTTTAATGTATGGCAGTATGATGTGGGGAATATTGCCCGTGAAACAAGAAATTTCTTGGGAAAGTCATTTTTGGGGTTTTATAGCCGGTGCAATATTGGCTTTTTATTTTCGTAATACCGGGGGAGTGCCACAAAAGAAATACAGTTGGGAATTGGAAGAAGAAAACGAAAATAAGGATGAAAACCCTTATTGGGAAATTGAGCAAGAAGAATTTTCACCTTATGAAAAACCTTGGCGGAGCAATAAAAGTTGAGATTAATTATCGGAGTTGTCGGGTTTATACAAAACGGCGAAAATAAATAATACCACGGCAGTTGATATAGTAATAACCAATAATGTAGAAAGCGATTTGCTGAGCACATGTTGAATATCAATTAAATCCCAAATGGCAAGAATGGATAAGACGGTAAAGAATAAAACCAAAACACTCAGGAAAATAGCAATAACACGACGTATCATAATAAAAGATTAGTTGGTTAACAAAAGCTAATTTACAACATTAAATTAAAGATTACCAAAACAGAGTGTTAATTAAACCTAAATTACATTCCTAATCTATGTAGGGTAATGGATTGGATACTTTCAAAAAGTTTAACGGGAGAGAGTGGTCGCCAAGCAAAATCATCCAATTCGCCACCGGAAACAAAATAATAATCGGCATTGATGTTGTAAAATTCTTCCAAAACATGTGGACGAAAGTTGATAAAAGCTATGAATCCGTCTTCAATATCCTCATACCATTCTTCATAATAGCAATCATCCGAAGCGTGAAAATTCAATACATTTTCGCCAATGATGATAAATTGATTGATGTCGTATTTTAACAATTCATCTATAAGATTTCTCTTCAGATGCATAATGTCATTATGCAGGCAATCGTTCCATTCGCCCATAAGTTCTATTACCGAGAATTTACGTTGATAGTCGGTAAATAGAATTTTGCAATACAAAGTATCGGAGCCAAAATAATCCCATTGCGGATGAATGTAATAATTGTAAATGGTTTGTGTGCAAAGCGTTTCGTGATATTGCCTGTTGTAAAAAGGAGAGTACACATCTTGCGCAGCATCATAGAGATTTTTCCAACGGTCGTATGGTTCAATATTATGCATTGTAATTTTCTATTGCTTTTCGTACGCTTTTGTATTGGTCTAATAATTTTTTGGCAGTTTCAAAATCGCAAGCGGTTTCTTCCATAATCATTTTAACTCCCCGCTCCACCAGTTTATTGTTTGATAATTGCATATCCACCATTTTATTATCCACTACACGGCCTAATTTTATCATAGTAGTTGTGGTAATCATGTTTAGGGTAAGCTTTTGTGCTGTTCCGGCTTTCATTCGAGTGCTTCCGGTTACTACTTCGGGACCTACGATAACTTCTACCGGATAATCGGCATAATACGCTACCTCGGAATTGGGGTTGCAAACAATGCATCCGGTTGTAATATTGTTTTGCCGGGCTTGTTTTAATGCACCAATAACATACGGCGTAGAACCCGATGCCGCAATACCGATAACAACATCTTTATCGTTAATGTCGTATTCTTTTAAATCTAACCAACCTTGCAAAAAGCTGTCTTCTGCAAATTCTACGGCTTTACGTATTGCCGTATCACCTCCGGCAATAATTCCTATTACCAAATCGTGTGGCACGCCATAGGTTGGCGGACATTCCGACGCATCAACAATGCCTAAGCGTCCACTGGTGCCGGCTCCAATATAAAACAATCTGCCGCCGGCAAGCATCTTGTCAATGATTACAGTGGTAAGTTTTTCTATTTGAGGAATGGTTTTTTCTACTGCCAAAGGAACGGTTTTGTCTTCATTGTTAATGATGGTTAATAATTCTTTAACCGTTTTTTGTTCCAAATGTCTGTAAGGCGATTCTTTTTCGGTAATCTTCATAATATTTTTATTTTTCCAGGTATTCTTGAAAAACAGTTTCTAAATAAGCTTGTCCTTCTTTAATGATTTTTGCAGAGTCTTTTTTGTTGGTGATGTGAATGTTGAAAAAACGGTCTAAATTATAAGAATAAGCAAACATATTGCTGTCGGGGCGAACCCAAACCAAACCGTCAACAAATGCCGAATAGGCAAATTCTTGTGTATATGGGTTGAGAATATTTTTACTCCATTTAAATGCCGAATCCGGCAAATACAATTGATGTAAAAGGGTAGAGGTAAGGTCTATTTGCGAACAAACTTTGGTTACTTTTTTTCCTCTATATTCTTCTTTAATTACATCGCCATAAAATAAAAGAGGAATTTTTTTGCTCATCGGGTGGAAATATCCCCATTGACGTGGCGAATTGTGGCTGTGGTCGGCAACAATTATAAACAACGTGTTTTTATACCATGGTTGCTGTTTGGCTTTTTCAATATATTCTCCAATACATTTATCTGTATAATAACCCGAATTGATATAGCGTTGTTCATCGCCACCCCAAGTGAATTTTGTTTTCATTGGCATATCAAACGGCGAATGTGTACTGAGTGTGAAGTTTGCCGAAAAAAAGGGTTCTTTAAAATTTTTTAGCTCTTGAATATTTCGGTCAAACAAATATTGGTCGTGCACGCCCAATCCTCCACGTGGAATGCTGTCGGGAAAGTCTTTTTCTTCCAAAATTTTATCAAATCCATTAAAATACATGTAACTTTTTATGTTTCCGTAGCTTAAATCGCCACCAAAGAAAAACGAAGTGTAATATCCTTTATTTTTAAAAACCTTTACGATACTTGGTAATTGAGAATATTTGTCGGGTTGAGTAGCAATAGAGGTCATGGGTTGCGCCGGAAAAGCGCTAAATATTGCCGCCATTCCTTGGTCGGAGCGTTCGCCACTGGAAAATGTGCGTGTAAACAAAATGCCTTCTTCCGATAGGCGGTTAAAGTTAGGTGTTACACTGTCAAATCCGCCTAAAACTTTAATTAGGTCAGCTGACCAACTTTCCAGTATAATGTAAACAATATTCGGATTTTCAATATCTTCTTTTAAGAAATAAAATTCGGTTGTATCTTTTGGAACATAGTAAAGCGAATCAACAATTTGCTTTGCTTCTGGCAAAGGCATAAACATATACGGATTATGATTTAAATAATCCCTGTTTTGGTCGATGCTGTGCCCTAAATTCCATAACGAATTGACAGCTGCCGTATTTAACGTGTTATTTTTGGAATAATAAACCACACTTTGTTGTATGGCTATTGCCTGCCAACCGCCTCGGATTCCCAAAGCAATTAACCCGGGCATAATGAGTAAAAACAATGTGCTTTGAAGAAAGTGCCTTGTTTTTGGAGCGTTAAGCGGAATAAATTTTTTATAAAAATAATAAGCGCTTGCGCAAATACCGGCTATGAGTAAAAAACCGAAAAACAAATCAAAATAAGTTGCCGTATGCCAAACTTCCGACGGATTTGACAAATATTTCAATGCTTTGTAATTGGTTTTTGTTCCCCATTCGTGATACAAGGGCAGGTCGGAGGCAGTAATCATTGCCGAAGCCACTACAAATAACATTTGCCACCAAAAAGCAATTTTTAAAAATCCATCCCAAAGAATAAAACCTCGTAAAATCAACAAAATGACCGGTAAAGCCAAAATATAGGCAATGGCAGAAGTGTCTAAATACACGGCGTGTACAAAAGCCATCAAAACCTCTGAAAACGGAACCTCGGTAATTTTATCAATATTGTAAAGAATAAAAATTAATCGCTCAACGGCAAATAAAATAAGCCAAAAAAAATATAATTTGAGCAGGTAAATAAATTGCCAAAATTTCATACCGGCAAAAATACGAATAAAATATCCGTTTGCAGAATATCAGGTAATATACTGTAGCTAACCCGTTTCGGTCATTTTTTCAACAATCAAAACAACAGTTTGCTCAGCTTTGCGATAAGCAAAATCAATAGTCTTAATTATGATTTTAGCTGTGCTTTTGGTCGCTTTTTTAAACAAAAAACCAATCAATTTGATAATGAAATAAAAAATACGTTGAATAAAAGGTGGTATTATTTGTTTACTTTTCTTGTCGAAATCCCTATCTAAATTGGTTTCGTTAAAATAATATCGGTCATTTGAACTAATCATATTGTCATCATCTGAATTGAATAGAGGGGAAAACCAATTATATGTTTGATTGAGTACCGGCTCAAGCCACTTATCATCTTTTTTTGACTTTAAATGTAAGTTGTTGTTTAAGTTTTGATGCTTAAACCGATTCTTTGGTCGGTAATATTGCTGCTGTTTTCGATGTTCGTGGATGAATGACATATTGCTTACATTTAGGACGTTTAACTTAAATTGTTTATGCAAATTAACGTTTACAAGCTGTTTTATGTTTTAAGAATTAAGTATTTTCGCCACTTGAATTAAGATTTTTTTAGCTTAAATTTGGCTTACTTAAATTTAAGTTGTATATTTAAGCTCTAAATTAAGTTACTTACATTGGCACGCTTAAGTTTTATATCACATCCTTTTGAAACCTTGCTCAAGCAAGCCCAGTCTGTAACACCCGGGCTTGAGCGGACAGTTGCCATGTATTACGACAATGTAAGCCGTGCGGTTAAAGTTGTAGAATGCTTTGAAAACGGTGCGCTTTCTCCGCTGAATTATGACTTGTCTATTGTGCAAAAAGAGCGTAAAAAAGTAAAACCAACCGATTGGATTAGAAAAAACGATATGCCGTTTATTGTCAAAGAAGACGGTTACGAGCAATTAAGCATTTCTGATGAAATGAAAAACAATGTTTTGGTGATGCGCTTTAATAATAGTTACGACGGCAAATCGGATGTGGTGTTTTTATATTTCAATGACAATTTCGGCAATTTCAGGTTATCAAAAAGTGATGACACCTTAACAGCAAGCGCTAAAAATATTATTCAATCGCTTTTGTATAAGTCGTGGGAAGCGCAAATCACGCAAATGAACAATGACTACCTTATTTGGACAACGTTGCAAAAAGCCGAACAATTGCAAAAAACATCGGAAAGTTCGACTGCAAAAGAAAACGAACAATTGAAAAAGCGTTTATTCATAAACACAAGGAATACAGTTCGTTATTTACTTAAAAAACTACATCCTTCGGGTGAAAAAATCTCAATTCCGGATAAAGCCATTGAAAAAATTATGCATCTTAATTTACCGGTTGAACATTTGGATAAATTGATGGAACAAGCATTAATTTTAGCCGAAAACAAATCGGTTTCATTGAGTGATATAACCATAACGGAAAACGAGATTTTACCCGAATTACTTCAGTTTTCGGAAGAAAAAAGCTTGGCGGAAAACCAAGAGGAAGAAGTGGAGATTCGTTACCGCAATACAAAGCGTTTTTTGGACCGTTACGAACAAGCGGCTGCATTGTTGAAAAAACAAAACAAACCCATTACGGGAGCCAATATCGGTGAAGCATGCACACCTTCTATTTCACACGCTGCCATTTCGGATGTGTTAAAAAAACACCGGAATAAAATCATTTCTTTATTGCAAAAATACCCTGATAAATGGACAGTTTTGCGTACAGAATTCCGCCCGGTAAAAAACTTACTGCCCGCGCAAACGCATAATGACAATTTGGGGCAAGTGGGGTAAGTTATTTAGTTTAACGTGAACTTTGAATGACTCATTATCAAGACAATAAGCTCTAAGCACCTTACTTTTTCTTTTCTATCCAGGTAAAAGAACAATAACAATTTTTCTTAAACTTCACGAAAAATATATTATAGAATATTTACTTAACCGTTTATTCCATTTCTATTTTGTCAATTTCTTTCATTATTCTGTCGGTTTGGGTAAGGGCAACAATAATTTTTTGATAATGCAAAATATCTTCAAAAGTTAATTGTCTTCCTTTGCGGTCTTTGAGCCATTTTTGTGCCGGTTGATAACCGCCAATGTAAAACTCCCATGCTACTTTTGGCACATTGTCGAAATATTGAGTGTCGTTGATATATACTCTGCCGTTTTTGTAGGCGGGTTTTTCTACCAAATTGTTGCCGTCTATGGGATATTGGGTAATGTATTGCTCTACTTTTGGGCTTTCCAACAAATGAATTTGGCGCAGCTCGCCGCCCAATTTTACCAATTGCCAAAAGGTTTCTTTGTTTTTCGGATACGGCACACGCGGAAAATCTATTTTTAAAAATTCTTTGTATTTTTTACGATATGTGGGCGAATGCAACACCGCATAGATGTAATCTAAAATGTCAATGGGCGCAAAAGTGTTGGGGGTGTCTTCTTTTTCGGGTGTAAAGGTTAAACCGAGTTTTTTCTCTATTTTTTTAACTATTTCGGGGTTTAGGTTGGGTTTTCGTTGTGTGAGCGGCTCAATGCTTTGCTGCCCGTTGTTTTCAGGATAGAGGTAGAGGGGGAATGTTGATGTAATTTCACTGGTTTTGTTAGAAACATATGAACTTTCAATAATTTTATCCGTAATAAAAACATGCGCATAATTATTTCCTGCTTTAAATTGTTTACAAAGTGCCAACCCAACATTATCGCCATTTAAAAAGTGTTGCATAACATCAGTTCTTGCCCTTTCAATAAAATACTGGTCGTAATAAATAAAGCGGTTATCAAAAGGTCTGTAAGATATTTTTTTGATATAATACGGTTTATATGTTACCGCTTTATTTTTAACCTCATCAATTTTCCAACTTTTATTTTCTCGTAATGCAAATGCAGATTTTAAAGTGTCTTTATCAAGAATAAAAAATTGTTTAATTCTATCCGTTAATTTGTCTTTATCATCATCAATAACAAAAGAGTCCCGTGAGGTTACAACGCCAACATTATTAACAATAAACAAATCATTTATTTTAAAGCCTTTTTCATAAGATGCTTGTGCTTCAAAATCTTTTTGCACCATAAAATACATGGGGGGCACGTTGGGCAATAAGGTAAAATCTATGGTTTTTAGTGTGTTTTGGGTAAGAAAGTTGTATTTATATTCGCGCTTGCCGTACAAATCGTAATGATATACTTTGCCTAATTCGTTGGCTTTCTTTTTTCCTGTTTTTACAAAAATATTAATGGAAACGCCTTGTTGTATATCAAATACGTTTTCGTCGGGGCTGCCGTCGGGTGCGGTTTCTTTTTTCTTGGCATTGCCGTGCAAATCTATGGTATAAATTTTATCATAGGTTTTAAGCAAATTCCAGCGCATACCTCTAAACGTAGGGTTGTCTAAAAATCCGTGCGGGTTAATGTATGCCAATACGCCTGTGCCGTTTTTTTCTATAAAGTATTGTCCAAATCGCAAAAATTTCACATAATCGTCATTTATCCACTTGGGGTTTCGCTCTTTTAACTTTTCTTTTCCACCGGGTTCTTTTTTGTAATCTTCCATCAGTTTCATTATCCACTCGCCTTTGTTGGCACTTTCTCCGCTGTAGGGCGGGTTACCAATTACCGCCATAACGGGGGTGTCTCGTTTAATGCGGTTGGCTTCGTTGGCTTCGTCGCTCAGCCACGAGGCAAACAATGTGCCGGTGTCGGGGTGGCTTTCTTCCAAACTGTTGGTCAGGTACACTCTAAACCGTTGGTTGGTGGTAGGTTTAAAACCGGTTTCGGTCAGCAGTAAATCCAGCTTAAGGTGTGCCATGGCATAGCTTGCCATCAGCAACTCAAAGCCATTGAGCCGGGGCAACAAATGTTGCTCTACATAATTGCTCCAAATACCTTGTTGCCCTTCAAATTTTGTGTAAATGCGTTTTATCACTTCTGCCAAAAAAGTTCCCGTTCCCGTTGCCGGGTCAAGAATTTGCACTTTATGCACTTCTTGCTCCACTTGTCTGTATCCCGTAGCCGATCGTTTGTCTGTATTTTGGGTATTTACCTTTATGGTTGTTTTGGTTGTGTCGGCAAGTCCTTGCGGTAAGTCAAATTCGGTTTTCAGTATGTCGTCCACCGCGCGCACAATAAAATTTACCACCGGTTGGGGCGTGTACCAAACCCCACGAGCTTTGCGCAGTTTGGGGTCGTATTCGCTCAAAAAAGTTTCGTAAAAATGAATAATGGGGTCTTCCATTTTGGTAGATTTCCCATAGTTTTTCAGAATTTCTTCTACGTTGCACGCCAAGAAAATTTCTGCCAAGTTTTCTACCACCCATTTTATGCGGTCGTCAATGTCGGGTCCGGCAATGTAGCCAAAGAGTTTACGCAAAAACGGGTTGGATTTCGGAATCAGTTCGGCAGCTTCTTGCCTGCTGAACGTATCTAACGTTGGGTCGTGCAGGCGTGCGGCAAACATACCGTAAGCAATGGTTTGCGCATAAACATCGGCAAAGCTTTTGGGTGAAATATCGTGAATTAAAATTTGCTTAAAAGCCGTCATTTGGTCTTTTAAGGTAGAGTTTTCTTGGTTTTCTTCATCACTTGTCAGCGATTTTTCAATAATATCGGCAAGCAGGCGGGCTTTTCCGGCCATCATTTGTGCCAACTTTTTGGGGCTTTTGATGGTTTGCCCAATGTGGGTACAAAAATCTTTGAGAAGATGCTCGAAATTTTCAAAATTTTCGGGCAAGGGTATAATGCCTTTGTCGGTAATTTCGCCAATGGCAATTTTATCAATCAATTCGCCGTCACGGTAAAAATGAAAGTGGATATAATCGGTAAAAATCAGGTTGTTTAATGATGCTTTGTAGCGGTCAAATTGTTCTTTGTGTCCTGTTTTTTTGAGTCCGTCAAGGTCTTTGTCGCCAATATCTTTTGCTTCGATAAAACAAACCGGAATATCTTTTTTGGTCAATATATAGTCGGGTGCACCGCATTTTTGTCTTTTGGGTTCATTGGTGGCGCGAATACCGGGCACTAAACTTTCGAGCAGTTGTTGTAAGTCGCCCCTAAAGGTGTGTTCGGTTGCATTGCCCAGTTTATATCGCCGGTTGATGTTTTCGAGGTATTGTTGAATGGTCATACAGAGTGTTTTTAGAATTGGCAAAAAAATGGTTGAGCAAATGTAAAAAAATCATTACGTAATACCGTTACTTTACATATAACTTTTTAATCCGCACAATTGGTCCGGGACAATAGGTTTGGTGGCATTTGACACACGAGTTAACCAACTGTGTATAATGTTCTTTGTCGGGGTATTGTTTCAAATCAAGCGCATTTTGATTGAGCAAATCGACAAAAGCAAAAAAGGTGCTTTCTTTAATTTCAGGGTCGGTTGGCGTTGCCGAATGGATTTTCTTTAAATCATCGATGTAATTACTGTACCAATCGGGGAGTGGTTGGTTTTGTTCAATGGCTTTTTTTATACGTTCGGTTTTGTTAAATACATCGCGCATTAAAAGCGTCAGTTCACTGTCTTCATTAGGATTGGTAAAATTCCCTTTTTTATTCTCAGCTTCTTTTGTTTCGCCGGTTTGTTGTTCATTAGTCGGTTGACAAGAAACAAAAAGGGATACCGCAAGCAGGTATCCCAGAGTTATGCTTATTCTTTTCATCCTTATTCTTCTTTATCTTTTAAAATTACACCTTTGGCAATAAGTTCCAGTGTAACTTCGGGTTGGGTAATCGAGTCAATTTCTGCTTGCGAAGCACCGCGGTCTTCGGCATAATGCTTCAATTCGGCAACAGAAATGGTGTCAATTTTGGCAATTCCTTCAACAATGGCAATTTTTCCCGAAGCATCTTTGGGAACAAAAAAGCCGTAATCTTTAAAGCGAATAGTCATGTTTTGTTCGGGGGTAAGTTGCAAATCCATCCAGCAACCTTTCTTTTGGCATACTTCAACAATAGGGGCTTTTACTTTTGCTTCCATAGAATCTTTTCCGGCAAATGCCAAAAGGAATTCTTCTCCACTCATTGCGCCGTCTTCGGTGATATCTTCACCAAATTTTAAAACTTCTACATTTTCTTCAACAACTACAGTGCTGTCTTGTGTTTTGTTTGCAGGGTTTTCGTTGTTTTCGTGTTTGTCGCCACAAGCAACAGCCGCTAAAATAACAGCAGGCAAGATAATTTTTTTCATAATAAACGTTTATTTTCAATTAAATTTATCTTGCAAATGTATAAAATCTGCCTTGAATTAAGGTTGTTCGGTTTTAATTTTTACCGATTCTATTTTAGTTAAGCTGTTTTTTATATTTTTATAGTCTTTTAAGCGGATATGCACTTTAATTTGCGGGATTTCGTTAAATTCTTGCTCAAAATCCAAATGGTTTCTTTTTAAGAAATTCATTACATCACTCATTTTGCCATAGTCGAAAGAAAAAATTAATGTCTTTTTTGCTGTTTCTTCAACAATTCCGCCATTTTCAAGTGCATCTTTTGCCGCTTCTTTATAGGCAGTAATCAATCCGCCAACACCTAATTTTGTTCCGCCAAAATACCGTACAACGGCAACTAATACATTTGTTACATTGAAACTCAAAAGCTGTCCGTAAATGGGTTTGCCGGCTGTGCCGGAAGGTTCGCCGTCATCGTTATGGCGGTAATTATTGCCCGAAATTCCCAAACGATAGGCATAACATACATGGCGTGATTGCGGATGGTCTTTTCTGATTTTTTCTAAAATATTTTTTATCTCATCTTCAGAGTAAACTTTATCTGCATAGGCAATGAATTTACTGCCCTTTTCTTTATACAGCCCTTCGGAAGGTTGAGCAATGGTAAAATATGTGTCTTGCGTTTCACTCATTGATATAATGTATGAGTTTATCGTTAAAAAAAGAGTGAATTTTTGGTTGTCTGTTGTTAATCTCCGGTGCTTTCAGTCCTTTGCCAAATGTTTTTTCGCCAACAAAAACCAGTGCCTCGTCCCAAAGGTTATTTTCTATGAATAATGATAAAGTTTGAAAGCCACCTTCAACCATAAGGGATTGGATATCATTTTGGTAGCAGTAATTCAATACTGTTTCAATGGTGTCATTCTTATTTTCTACCTTAATATAGGTAATGTTTCCGGAATTTTCTTTTGGGTTTGATGTAAAAATAACAGTAGGCACTTCTCCATTAAAAACAGTTGCACTTTCCTGAATACTCTGCTCAAAATCAATGATTAGCCGAATGGGACTTTTACCGTAAATCAAGCGAGTGGTTAATGCGGGGTTGTCATTCATAACTGTGTTTTTCCCGACTAAAATCCCGGCTATCTCACTTCTGTAAAGATGAACCAATTGTTTAGAGAATTTGTTTGAAATCCAGTTATCTGAAGTTGTTTTTTGGGACGTACGGTCAATATCGATAAATCCGTCTAATGTTTGTGCCCATTTTAAAAGAATGTATGGCCGTTTTTTGTTGTGAAACGTAAAAAAGGCACGGTTTAGCGCCAAGCTTTCCTTTTCGAGTACGCCAACCGTAACGTCAATGCCTGCTTTTTGCATTTTTTCAATTCCTTTTCCGGCAACAGCCGAAAAAGAATCAATACAACCCACAACTACTTTTGGAATATTGTTCTCGATGATTAAATTACTGCAAGGCGGTGTTTTGCCATAATGCGCACAAGGTTCTAAGTTGACATAAAGCGTACTTTCGCGCAATAATTCTTTATTTTTAACCGAGTTGATGGCATTTACTTCGGCGTGTGCTTTGCCGTATTCTCTGTGATACCCCTCGCCAATAATTTTTCCGTTATGCACAATAACACAACCCACCATCGGATTGGGCGCAACTCTTCCTTTTCCGTTTTTTGCCAAATCCAAGCATCGTTGCAAATATTTTTCTTCGGGTTGTTTCATACTTCAAAAGTATTATTTTTTGTTAATTTGGTCAGACTTATTATTAAATATGACCATCAAAGGAAATACATTAAAAGATTTAAGAGATTATTTTTACAAAAAGCTCAAAGGGTATTTTCCCGAAAGTGAAATTCAAGCTATGTTTTATATCTTAATGGAAGATTTGTTGGGTATTTCCAAAAATGAATATTTTATTCATCCCGAAAAGCGCATCTCCGAATCGGAAATTGTAAAATTTGTTTACGCAGTTAAAGATTTGAAAAATACCAAACCCTTGTCATATATTACGCAAAAACACATTTTTTGTGAATTACCTTTGTATGTAAATGAAAATGTGTTGATTCCGCGTCCCGAAACAGAAGAGTTGGTTCATTATATTGTATCTCAATTCAAAACAAAAAAAGAATTGAACATTTATGATATATGCACCGGAAGTGGATGTATTGCTTTGGCATTAAAGAATTTATTGCCACAGGCAAATGTAATGGCTTCGGATGTTTCTGTTAAGGCTTTAGAAGTTGCCCGGCAAAATGCAAAGGCAAATCATTTGCCAGTTGATTTTTTTGAAGATGATTTATTGCATTCGCAATTGAATTTTAATGAAACATTTGATGTTATTGTTTCCAATCCGCCGTATATTCCCGAAAATGAAAAATCGGCAATGGACAAAAATGTAGTGGAATACGAACCGGAAATTGCTCTTTTTGTTCCTGACGAAAATCCTCTTTTATTTTATGATGAAATTGCTCAAAAAGCTACTAAATGGTTGAAACCTGGTGGTATGTTGGCGATGGAAATACACGAGAACAACGGAATTGAAGTTGTTGAATTATTGAAAACGAAAAATTATTCGGATATTGAATTGCATAAAGATTTAAACGGAAAAAACAGGTTTGTTACGTGCTTAAAAAAATAAACATACTGCTGTATTTAGTTTTTTGTTTTGTGATTTCTTTCAGTCAAGAAGAGAAGAAACATAAGTTTATTTTTTCTTTTGACAGTCGCAATACTGTAATATTGGGGCAAAGTGCAGGCCTCTTTGGTGTTAAGTTTGGCATTGAACACAATAAGCGTCATCGTTTTGGAATGGGCATTTATGCAATAAAAGCCAATTCGACTATAAATTTAGGGAAAGAACAAATTGAATATTCTACTGAAAACAACACTTTGCGTGATACTATTGTTGATTTATATGCCGGCTTTGATTATTTAACCTTGTTTTACGAATATGTTTGGCTGACAAAAAAACGATGGGAAATTTCTACTCCGGTGTCTTTTGGTTATGGCACGGCATCTGTCAATTACAATATTGGGAAACAAAAAATCATTTATGCAGATGTACCAGTTCTTTCTGTTGAGCCGGTTGTGTCCGGGCATTACAAAGTTTTCAGTTGGATAGGTATTGGTGCTGGTGTGGGCTATCGCAAAGTGGTTTATACGAACAAAAAAATAGGACATCGATTGGATGCCCCATTGTATATTTTTAAAATAAAGTTGTTTTTGGGAGGATTGTTAAAAACAAAACAGTAAAAAAAGAAATTAGTTATTCTTCATCGTCATTGTCATCATCACTGTAAAAACGCTTTATTTCTTTTTCTTTCTCCAATTCTTTTTTGCGTCTTTCTTCTTTTTTGGCTTTGTCCATCTCGTCGGGGTCGTATTTTTTAAATACTTCAACCAATTTTTTTGCTTTTTCGGAAGTTTCATAATCACCTTTATTGGCAAAATACTCCGATATAATCAGCAATCCTTGTGGTAAAACCGGTGCCGTAACTTCGTCGGGTTCGAAATTTTCGTCTATTTCTGCCAATGCTTCCAAAGCTAAGCGTTCGCCCTCCGTCGCATTATTGTTTTTAATGTATGCAATTCCTGTCCATAATTTTATAATTGGGTCGTCGGGCGAAAATTTCATAGTGTATTTATAGATAGAATTGGCTTTTGAGTATTTTCCAATAATATAAAAATGTTGAGCCAATTTGTTAGAAGTATCTTTCAATGCTTGCAAAAACTCTTTATACTCACCTATATATTGTTTTTTCTTATCTTTTTTAACAAACTTATAGGCGTATTTTTGAGCGTTTTTCAGTGGTTTTTTATATTTATCTTCTATATCATATTCATCCGGATGTTTGGCTATTTCAAAATAGCCCATAGCTAAATAAGCATATACCAACGGATTCCTTTTGTATTTATCACTTTCCATCATAAAACCGGCTTTATCTACCAGTTTGTCGTATTTTTCATCTACAAATAAAAAAGTAAGTTGAGATATTTTTTTATCTTCTTCTTGCGCATAACCTATTTTGGTCAAGAATAAAGTCATAAGGGTAATTTTAAATAATAATTTCATAATAAACAGTTTTTCTTAATCAGATAACAAAGATAATGCCTAAATAATATTTTAATGATGCGAATGTAAATAATTATCAACAATTACGTGTATTTTTACACGATTCTTAGTATTTATAATATGAGTGAACAACATAACAATAAAGAGTATGATGACGAATTGAGTTATCGTTACGGGAAACCAGATAAACGTGAACAAGACTTTTTACAAGGTCCGCAACCGCGTCTTCGCGACCTGAATTTTTCTATTTCAGTTTTCAGAGAGTTTATTCGTGCTTTTAGGGTATTACACTTTGTTGGTCCGTGTGTTACGGTGTATGGTTCGGCGCGTTTTAAAGAAGATAATCCTTATTATAAGCTAACTCGTAAAATGGGTGCAGAACTTTCAAAACTCGGGTTTACCGTTATGACAGGTGGTGGTCCCGGAGTGATGGAAGCCGCTGCTCGCGGGGCAAAAGATGTGAATGGAAAAACCGTAGGGTGTAACATTGTTTTACCGCACGAGCAAAAACCAAATCCTTATTTGGATATATGGATGAATTTTCGCTATTTTTTTGTTCGTAAAGTAATGCTTACAAAATATTCGTTTGCTTTTGTTATTATGCCCGGAGGATTCGGTACGCTTGATGAACTGTTTGAATGCTTAACACTCATTCAGACGGCAAAAATTAAAAGGTTTCCGGTAGTAATTATGGGAACAAATTTTTATAAAAATCTTTACGCACATATCGAAACGATGATTCAGGAAGGAACAATTTCGCCCGAAGACAAAGAATTGTTTCTTTATACGGATGACATTCAAGAAGCATTGGATTTTATCAATGAAAATGCGGTTAAGAAATTCAATTTAAATAAATTTAAGCGTCCTAAACGAAAAAAATGGTTAGGAGAGTAAACAATGAAAAATATAAATATCTCTAAAAACAAAGACAGAATTACAATTGAAATTTACCCGAAATACAACAAACAAAAACACATAATGATGTTATTTTGGCTGGCTTTGTGGACAGTTTGTGGCTTGGCAATTCTTACCCAATTATTTGGTGATTATGATATAAAAACCAAGTTCTTTTTTGTGTTGTATTTGTTGTTTTGGCTGTTTTTTGAATATAAAGTAATATACACTCATCGTTGGAGAAAATACGGTAAAGAGATAATTAAAATAATTGGAGATAAAGTTCATTTAGTCAAAGAAATAAAGGGTAGAGGAGTGGAGCAAATTTTTGATAAGAATGATATTGAAAAAATAGAAATATTTAACGAAAAAGAAAATTCTATGTCGCAATTGTTTGGCAACGCATATTGGATGATTTCCGGTTATCAGCTGGCATTCAAAACCAAAGATAAATTAATCCCTTTTGGTTTGGAATTGGATGAAAAGGAAAAAAAGAAAATTGTTTTTGAACTCAATCGCAGTTTAAAACAAAACTGATTCCTTTTTCATTGTAAATTATTTTGTCAATTGCGGCTTAATATTTTTGTTAGCCCTATTTTTGCACAAAAAACACAGATTTGAAAGAACAACTCAATCATCCTATCTTTAATATTGTGCGGCAAGCTGCCGAAGAATTGAATGTGAAAGCTTATGTGATAGGCGGATTTGTACGCGATTTATTACTTAAACGCCCTTCAAAAGATATTGATATTGTTGTGTTGGGAAATGGAATAGAAACAGCTTTACTCACTGCAAAACTTATAGGTAAAAATACTAAAGTAAGTGTGTTTAAAAATTTCGGTACAGCAATGCTGCAATACAAAGGATACGAAATTGAGTTTGTGGGCGCACGTAAAGAATCTTATCGGACAGACTCTAGAAAACCAATTGTAGAAAACGGCACACTTGAAGACGACCAAAACCGGCGTGATTTCACCATCAACGCCATGGCTATTTCGCTAAATAAAGAAGATTTTGGCCAACTCATTGACCCATTTAACGGAAGAGAAGATTTAGCCAATAAAATCATTCGAACACCATTAGAACCCAACAAAACTTACAGTGACGACCCGTTGCGTATGATGCGTGCTATTCGTTTTGCATCGCAATTAAATTTTAGTATTGAAGAAAAGTCATTTAAGGCAATTGCCGAAAATAAAGACAGAATTAAAATTGTTTCGCAAGAACGCATTACCGACGAGTTAAATAAAATAATCCTTTCGCCCACACCTTCGATAGGTTTTAAGTTGCTCGAAAAATCAGGACTGTTGGCAATTATTTTTCCGGAATTACAAAAATTGAAAGGTGTAGAAATTATCGACGGGAAAGGGCATAAAGATAATTTTTATCACACATTGCAAGTGTTGGATAATATAAGCCAAAATACTTCGAATTTATGGTTGCGATGGGCGGCAATATTACACGATATTGCCAAACCGCAAACCAAGCGTTTTGATAAAGTGCACGGCTGGACATTTCACGGACATGAAGATTTGGGTGCAAAGATGGTTCCGGGCATCTTTAAAAGATTAAAATTGCCCCTTGACCAAAAAATGAAGTATGTTCAAAAATTGGTTCGATTACATTTACGCCCCATAGCGTTGGTAAAAGATGAAGTTTCGGACAGTGCCATCAGGCGATTATTGTATGAAGCAGGCGATGACATCGACGATTTAATGACACTTTGCAAAGCCGACATTACCACAAAAGACAAAAGTAAACTGCAAAGGTATTTGGCAAATTTCGAGAAAGTTGAGCAAAAACTGAAAGAGGTTGAAGAGAAAGACCGGCTAAGAAATTGGCAACCGCCCGTTAGTGGCGAAGAAATTATGCAAATTTTCAACATTAAACCGTCCAAAGCGGTAGGTGACTTAAAATATGCTATTCGTGAGGCAATATTAGACGGCAAAATACCAAACGAAAAACAAGCTGCACTCCGGTATTTGATAAAAAAAGGAAAAGAAATGGGTTTAACGCCAAAAGTTGAAATAAATTCGTTGCTAAATGAATAATTGTATAAATTTTTAAATCAAAAAAAATGAAGATAGTTTCTTGGAATGTCAATGGTATTCGCGCCATTATGAAAAAAGGATTTATTGAATCGGTCAATGATATAAATCCCGATATATTGTGTTTGCAAGAAACCAAAGCTCAAGACGACCAAGTGCGAGAAGCATTATTTGGGATAGATGATTATCAATTGTATGTTAATTCTGCCGAAAGGAAAGGGTATAGTGGAACAGCCATTTTAACCAGACCCGAACCGTTATCTGTTCAGTATGATATGGGGATTGAAGAGCACGATAAAGAGGGAAGGGTAATTGCAGCAGAATACAAAGATTATTTTTTGGTAACTGTTTACACGCCCAATTCGGGCAGTGAATTGGTACGGTTGGATTACCGAAAAAAATGGGACCAGGATTTTCTGCATTATGTCAAGAATCTGGAAAAAACAAAACATGTCATTATTTGTGGAGACTTAAATGTTGCGCATCAACCGATAGATTTGAAAAATCCAAAAGCAAATTACAATAAGACAGCCGGTTACACTCAAGTGGAAATTGATGGTTTTGAAAATTTGCTTAAAGCCGGATTTGTTGATACTTTCCGACATTTTTATCCCGATACGGTTAAATATTCGTGGTGGAGTTATCGTTTTAATTCCCGCGCCAAAAATATTGGCTGGCGTATCGATTATTTTTTGGTTTCGGAAAGCTTATTGCCTCGTGTTAAAGATTCTTTTATTTTAAACGAATACGAAGGTTCTGATCATTGCCCTGTAGGAATAATTATTGAATAATAAAAAATATTTATCAAAAGAAAAGCTCTCCATAACGGAGAGCTTTTTAAATTTTCGGAAATTGAAAAACAATTATTTCTGTTGAATATATTCGTTCAACTCATCAATAGATGATTCAAATTCAAAAGCATCATTAACTTTAAAGTAATTTCCAATATCAAAAGTATGGTCGTAAGCAAATTTTGCAAATTCCAATTTTGTATCTTCAAAATCAAAAAACATCATTAATTCCTTCACTTGTTGGGCTGTTAAACAATTACTGCTTACGATTTGTTTAGCCATAGTTAACTTCGAATCTTCAAAACTCTTTGAGGCAATACTGTTTTTGGCTTGTGCAAAATCTTGAGGCATCATTGGCATAGGGCAACCAATAGGACCGCTATATCCGGGCATTTCATAAATATTTGGTTTTGGGTCGGGATGCTCTATGCCGTTTTCGTCATAATACGAACCTGTGCTGGTTTGTGTGGTTGTAATGGTAGTCGTCTCCGAATAAGTTGTTGTGGTTTGAACATTCGTATTATTATTGACAGTTGTGCCGGCATTTACATTTACTTCACCACCCGGAACGCTGATGGTCATATTTACTTGTTCGCCTGTTGGGGTACTTCCTGTTTGTTGAGTTACTTGAGTGGTAGTGGTGGTAGTAGTGGTTTGCGTTACGGGAGCAGGTGTAGTATGGTAAACTATTACCTGTTGAGTAGCTGTTGGTGCAGGTGCTTGTGCAATCGGTGTTGATGAGAAAGGTCGCAATACATAAGCGCCTTTTTTATTCTGTTTTATCTGGTAAGTGTATAAATAACCCGCTTCTACATAGATGGTTTTATTAATTTGCGGCAATTGATTGTTTTTAAAGATTACTTTTACTTTATATGCACCGGGCATTAAATCGGTTATTTTAATATTGGTTTCGTAATTGGTGTTTTGCTGAATGCCATTTAGAATAACAAAAAACGGTTGTGCTTCTTGATTAAAAATTACAACATCTCCGGTTTGAGCTTTGAGTAACAATCCGGTTAAAAGACTTACTAAAAATAATAATTTTGTTTTCATGGTTTTTTTATTTTTTTGTTTTAAAACAAATTGTGTGCCACTTTAGTTAAACACTTCGTTGAATGCATATGTTTTATCTAATCGAACGCCTTTTTCGGTATGTTTTACGGTGCAAAGTTCATTTACGGCGTCATGCTCAAAAAACAAATAATAACCGTTGTCGGCAGCTTCTTTTAAAAAACGTGCTTTTTCATCCATAGTAATAAGCGGACGTGTATCGTAAGCCATTACATAAGGCAAAGGGATGTGCCCAATAGAGGGCAATAAATCAGCCATAAACACAATGGTTTTTCCTTGGTAATTAATTTTGGGTAGCATTTGTTGATCGGTATGACCATCTACATAAATAATATCGAATAAATCGAAATTTTCGTCCTCTACAAATTTCAAAAGCCCTAATTCTTGCATAGGCAAAATATTTTCTTTTAAAAACGAAGCTTTTTCTCTTGGATTTGGTTCGGTAGCCCATTTCCAGTGTCTTCTGTTACTCCAATAAGTAGCATTTGGAAAAACAGGTTCAAATCCGGTTCGGTCTTTATTCCATTTTATTCCACCTCCACAATGGTCAAAATGCAAATGCGTTAAAAACATATCAGTTATGTATTCGGGCGTAAAGCCATATTTTGCCAGTGATTTTTCGAGTGTATCGTCGCCGTGCAGGTAATAGTAACTAAAGAATTTTTCACTTTGCTTATCGCCAATACCGTTATCTATCAATATTAAACGGTCGTCTTTTTCAATCAATAGGCATCGCATAGCCCAAGTACACATATTATTTTCATCGGCAGGAACAATTTTATTCCAAATGGATTTTGGCACTACGCCAAACATTGCGCCGCCATCAAGTTTAAAATTTCCTGTGGGTATAGGGTACAATTTCATTGTTTGGATTTTTTTCAAATGTAAGAAATAACAAATTGTTGTTCAAAAACTTTTTATTCTAATGAAAATTAGCAAAGCAAATAAGTTTAAGTTTGAAGAAAACTGAAAAACATGCGCATTCACTTTATAGCCATTGGCGGAGCCGCAATGCACAATTTGGCGTTGGCGTTACACAACAACGGTCATACGGTAACCGGCTCGGATGATGAAATTTTTGAACCTTCAAAATCGAGATTACAAAAAGCCGGACTTTTACCTGAAAAGGAAGGTTGGTTTCCCGAAAAAATCACCAACGATATTGATGTGGTTATTCTTGGTATGCATGCTCATCCCGACAATCCCGAATTGTTGCAAGCTCAAAAGTTAAATATTCCGGTTTATTCATATCCCGAATTTATTGCCCGGCAAAGCATAAATAAAAAGCGGGTGGTTATTGGAGGAAGTCACGGAAAATCAACCACGACGTCTATGATTTTGCATGTGCTTAAATCATTAAACAAAAAATTTGATTACTTGGTGGGTGCACAAATTGAAGGTTTTGATACGATGGTGAAATTGAGCGACGCACCTCTGATTATTTTAGAAGGCGATGAATACTTGTCTTCGCCAATCGACAGAAGACCTAAATTTTTGTGGTACAAGCCTCATGTTGCTGTGTTAACAGGTGTCGCATGGGATCATATTAATGTATTCCCCACATTTGAGGAATATACCGAACAGTTTAAAAAGTTTGTACAAACCGTTGAGCCGAACGGAGTGGTAAATTATTACAAGAACGATGATGTTTTGGCAGAAATTTGTCAACCGAAAACCAATCCGGATATACGTTATCAACCTTACGACACGCATCCTTATGAAATAATAGGCAATAAAACGTATTTGTTACGAAACGATGACGGAAGTAAAATGCCTCTGCAAATTTTTGGCGACCATAATTTACAAAATCTACAAGCGGCATATTTTGTATGTAAAGAATTGGAAATTTCCGATGATGATTTTTATCAATCGATTCAATCATTTAAAGGTGCTGCCAAAAGATTGGAAAAGGTGGGGGAACACAACAACACTGTGGTGTTTAAAGATTTCGCGCATTCGCCCTCAAAATTACAAGCTACTATAGAGGCGGTAAAGCAACAATATCCCGAAAGAAAACTAATAGCTGTAATAGAATTGCATACTTACAGCAGTTTAAATAAAGATTTCTTGCCACAATATGCAGGAACATTACAAAATGCAGATGAAAAAATTGTCTATTTTAATCCGCATACTATCGAATTGAAACGATTGCCTAATATTTCGGAAACGGATATTAAAAACGGATTTTCGGATAATTCGATAAACATTTTTAAAACAAGTGAGGCAATACAAAATAAGCTGAAAAATATGGATTACAATAATTCCGTAGTTTTGTTTATGAGCAGTGGCAACTATGGAGGAATGAATGTTGAAGAATTTACAAAAGAATTTATATTAAAAATTTAATTGAATTTTATTATTCATTAAATACCAACGATTTAAAAAAAATGAGTGTAGCTGAAAATTTAGAAAACATAAAAAAAAAACTACCGGAAAATGTAACCTTGATTGCTGTTTCTAAAACCAAGCCGGCAGCACTTATTTTAGAAGCATATCAAGCCGGACAAAGAGATTTTGGTGAGAACAAGGTGCAAGAAATGGTAGCCAAATACGAAGAGTTGCCAAAAGATATTCGTTGGCATTTAATTGGGCATTTGCAAACCAATAAGGTAAAATATATTGCGCCGTTTGTTTACTTAATTCACTCGGTAGATTCGCTTAAATTATTGAAAGAAATAAACAAAAGAGCATTGCAAAACAGCCGCGTAATAAATGTTTTGTTGCAAATTCATATTGCCAAAGAAGAAACAAAATTTGGTTTGAGTTTTAACGAAGCTGAAGAACTTCTCAAAAGTGAGGAAGTGCAAGCAATGAAAAATATTTCTATTGTTGGTTTAATGGGAATGGCAACCAATACAAACGACCAACAAATAATCGAAGAAGAATTTTGTTCATTAAAATCGTTTTATGACAAATTAAAAACCGAATATCCTAAATTTAAATATCTGTCAATGGGAATGAGTGGCGACTATAAAATTGCTGTAAAATGCGGAAGTAATATGGTTCGTGTTGGAAGCGCAATTTTTGGTCAACGCGTATATACAAATCATTGATAAACACAATATTTTTTCATTTACAGGGTTATTGCACGGATGAGATTTTTTATTTAATTTTCAAATTCATTTTATATGAAGTTTTTTGCATCAATCATATTAATCTTTATTTCTGTTGGGCTGTGGGCTCAAGCGCCAAAATATTCCAATGAATTTATGAATATAGGCGTGGGAGCACAAGCATTGGGGATGTCTAATTCTGTAGTAGCTTCTGCAAAAGGAGTAACAGCCGGATATTGGAACCCTGCCGGATTGGTAAACACACCCAAGCCGTTTCAAGTGGCTTTAATGCACTCTGAATATTTTGCCGGTTTGGCCAAGTTTGATTATGGTGCTTTTTCTTCAAAAATTGACAGTTCCAGTTCTTTTGGCTTTACTTTATTGCGTTTTGGCGTGGATAATATTCCCAATACCACCGAGTTGATTGATAATAACGGTAACATCAATTACGACCGAATTACATCATTTTCGGCTGCCGATTACGGTTTTTTATTCACCTATGCACGTAAATCAAAAATTGAAGGATTGAATTACGGTGCCAATGTTAAAATTATCTATCGCAAGGTAGGAAGTTTTGCCAAAGCTTACGGTTTTGGATTAGATGCAGGCGTGCAATACAAACATAATAAATGGCTTTTTGGTGCAATGGCTCGCGATATTACTTCTACCTTTAATGCGTGGAGCTATACACTGACAGACCGGGTAAAAGAAGTTTTCATTCAAACCGGAAATGAAATTCCTACAAACGGATTGGAAATTACTTTACCAAGATTGATTTTAGGTGTAAACCGAATGGTTACGTTAACCAAAAAAATCAATTTCAATGCCGAAGTCAATTTTGATGCAACTTTTGATGGTATGCGAAACGTATTAATTAAAAGCAATACATTAAGTATTGACCCACACGTAGGAATAGAATTTTCTTATGCAGGATTATTTTATATTCGCGGTGGAGTAGGTAATTTTCAAGAAGTGAAAGATATTTATCAGAATACCGACTGGACATTCCAACCTAATTTTGGTGTTGGTGTAAAATACAAAGGAGTGCGATTGGATTATGCACTTACCGATATTGGCGATGTGTCTGTTGGATTGTATTCAAATGTTTTTTCGCTTCAGTTTGACATCAATAAACTAAGTCAAAACAATGCGAACACTTCGCAATAAAATAGCATTATTGGTCTTTTCGAGCTTGCTTTGGGCTAATGTTTTTGCTCAACAAGCAAACAGCTGGATAAATTATTCGCAACAATATTTTTCTTTTAAAATATTCAAAGACGGAATTTACAGAATAGATTCGGCAACGCTTGCCAATGCAGGGATTATACTTTCTTCTGTAAATCCAAAACAAATTCAAATTTTTGGAAGAGGGCAAGAAATTCCATTATACATAAAAGGAGAAAGTGATGGGGTTTTCAACGCTTCCGATTATATTGAATTTTATGCGCAGAAAAATGACGGCTGGCTGGATTCAATAGTTTATGAAGGTGCAAACAACCAAAACAACCCTTATTACAGTTTATACAATGATACGGCAACTTATTTTTTAACCGTTACATCGTCTTTAAATAATGCCCGTTTTACAATCGAAACAGATACTTCGGTTTCCTCATATGCCAAAAACAATTTTATTTGGAAAGAAGCACTTCAAAACTATAATTCATATTACTACGATGGACAAACCAATATTTATGGCGGAACAGAAGCAAAATACCATTTTTCCGAAGGTTGGTTCGATTCGCCGGTGAACTTGGGCGGAACAAAATACTACAACATCAGCACACCCAATTATACTACATCGGCAAATGTCGAGTTAAAATTTTCTTTTTGCGGGGAATCCGACTATCAACAAATAGCCACCGGCGACCATCATATTGAAGTAAGCATCGGCTCAACCGTTTTAATGGATACAGTTTTTGAGGGATACAAAAAAATTGACGGCAACATTGCTATATTACCTTCCTTGTTAAATAATACTACAACCGTAAAATTCAAATCGGTCAATGACCTTGGAGCCACAACAGAACGTTCAGCCATAGGTTATATTTCTATTCTTTATCCATACAATCAAAATGCAAACAATGCAAATGAATTTATTTTTTATACAGATGATGCCGGTTCCGGAAAATACCGCGTTGATATAACCAATTTCACGAATGCCAATCCTGTTATTTACGATTTAACTAACAATAAACGCATCAATACGCATTTTTACAATAATACTGTTCAAGCATTAATCCCCAACGGAGGAGGGCGAAAAAAGTGTATTTTGATAAATGATAATGGTGTAAACTTTGTGTCATCTTTGACAGCCGTAAACGGAACAGGATATTTCACCGATTATTTATCATTAATTCCCGATTCGGTATACTTACTGCTTACCCACAACAGTTTATTGTCTTCTGCCACAGATTATGCGAATTACAGAATTTCAACCGGTTACAACAGTTATGTTGTGGACGTAAATGAATTGTATTGGCAATTTGCTTATGGAATTGAAAAACATCCTTTGGCTTTGCGGAATTTTATCGATTACTTGGGGCAAAACAACAAATTGCCTACTAATGTTTTCCTTGTCGGAAAATCTGTAAAGGCGAAGGAATACCGTAAAAATGCCACTGTTTTTCATCAAAATTTAGTTCCTTCTTTTGGAAATCCTACTTCAGATATACTACTTTTTTCAGGTTTAAACGGTGGCTTATTGGAGCCTCCGATGCCTGTAGGACGATTGGCCGCCAAAACCAACGATGAAGTGTATTGGTATTTAAATAAAGTTCAGCAACACGAAAACCCAATTACCGGACCGAATGGCGAAACCGAATGGATGAAAAGAATATTGCATTTTGCCGGCGGAACAAACAACAGTGACGCTGCGTTATTTATGAGTTATCTGAACGGTTACAAAAACACCATTGAAGATACACTTTTTGGCGGGCACGTTATTTCATTTGCCAAAAACAGCACAGCACCTATGCAAACATCTGCTTCTGATTCCATTCAAGGATATATTGGTAATGGCGTAGCATTGATGACTTTTTTCGGACACGCATCGGCAACAGGCGGCTTTGACCAAAGTATTGACGACCCGGCACAATGGAATCCGCAAAATGGGAAATATCCTGTTTTATTGGGAAATGCTTGTCTTGCCGGAGATATTCATTTGGCATCGGGCGGCAGTGTAAGTGAAGATTTTGTATTGATAGACCAAAAAGGAGTTATTGCTTTTATCGCTTCCGTAGCGCTCAGCACAGCTGGAAACTTAAATACTTATTCATCGAATTGGTATAAAAATATTGGCGTTCATTTATATGGTAAGAGCTTGGGCGACGCAATGCGTAAAACCATTCAAGATATTCAAGGTAACGGCTCAAATCCGTATATCAGAGAAACTATCTATGAAATGACTTTACACGGCGATCCGGCAATAAAACTCAATACGTTTGAGAAACCCGATTATATGATTTCCGTATCCAATGTTTATTTTTCACCTTCGCTCATCACTTCCGACATAGATTCTTTTGATGTAAATGTAATTATCACCAATTTAGGAAAAGCCATTAATGACTCGTTTATAGTTGAGTTAACGCGAAATTTCCCATCTCAATCATTACCGGATACTACTTATCTTAAAGTAATAAAAGCAACTTTATATAAAGATACGGTTACTTTTACACTTCCTGTAGATGTTGTAAATGGTGTGGGAATCAATCAATTCAGAGTAAAAGTTGATGCTTTGGAAAGTATTGACGAATTATACGAAACCAATAATGAAATTTCAACATCTGTAACCATTCAAAGTGGTGAAATTATTCCGGTTTATCCCTATAAATATGCCATTGTACCCAATCAAGGAATTACTTTAAAAGCAAATACGGCTTTTCCTTTTACACCGGCTCAAAATTATGTTTTTGAACTGGATACCACCGATTTATTCAATTCCCCGTTAAAACAACAAACGGTTATTAACAGTGCCGGAGGAGTGGTGTCTTGGCAACCCTCTTTATTAAACAACATGCCCGACAGTATGGTGTATTTTTGGCGGGTAAGTAAAGACAGTTCGGCAAATAACGGTTATCAATGGCGAGAAAGCTCATTTCAGTATATTACTGGAAAAATCGGTTGGGGGCAAGCCCATTATTTTCAGTTTAAAAATGATGATTACCGCTTTGTTAATTACAATCGCCCTAACCGTTCGTTTGATTTTGTAAACGATGTAAAACAATTAAAGTGCGTAACTTATGGCGACCCCACTTTTGCTGATTTATGGGAAATTGCTTATTTTATAGATGCCGACCAAATCGGTTATGCTGGCTGCGGATGGAGTCCTGCTTTACACGTTGCGGTATTGGATTCCCTGTCATTAACACCTTGGGATGCGCAAACAACCAATATGGGACAAACTAATTATAATGGAACTTGTGCCAATAAATCCACATTTTTTATTTTCCATTCACAAAACAGTAGCGAAATGCAAAGTTTGGCCAATATGCTCACAGACAGTGTACCCGACGGAAATTACATTTTGGTTTATACTTGGCGATATGGATATTTTACGCAGTGGGCAACTAATTATCCGGCAACATTAACAGCGTTTAATAATTTGGGTGCATCGCAAATCAACAGTATTGGCGACAGTATTCCTTATATTTTCTTTGTTAAAAAAGGAGATTTATCTTCGGCTATTGAAGTAGTAGGAGATTCCATTAATCAAAGAATTGAATTGAAAACCAACTTAACGCTTTCTGCAGATTTTGGTAATATTTATTCCGAAATTGTCGGTCCGGCAATGCGTTGGGATTCATTGTTCTGGCGATACAAATCCTTGGAAACACCTTCAAAAGACACTTTTTTAATCACAGTTTCCGGTATTGCCGCAAATGGAAACGAAACGCCTCTAATCAATGATTTGCCTTACGATTCTACGGATATGCGCATCACTCCATATATCGATGCTCAACAATATCCGCTGCTAAAATTATCGGCTTATTTGGCAGATGATTCAATAAAAACCGCACCACAAATTCAGCGTTGGCAAGTAACTTACGAGCCTGTTCCCGAGGCGGCTGTAGAACCAAAATTGTATTTTTCTTTTTACAACGATACGGTTCAAGAAGGAGAGGAGATAAGATTTGCCGTAGCGGTAAAAAACATCAGCGATTATGATATGGACAGCTTATTGGTTCATTTTACCTTGTTGGATAAAAACAGAAATTCGCATACCATTTCCGTTCAGCGCTTAAAACCGTTGCTTGCCGATAGTGTAATTATTTGTTCTGTTCAGTTTTCATCCGAAGGATATCCGGGCTTAAATACTTTAATAATGGAGGTGAACCCGAATAATGACCAATTGGAACAATACCATTTTAACAATTATGCACAAGTAGATTTTTATGTAAATGAAGACAAAATCAATCCTGTATTGGATGTTGCTTTTGACGGGGTGCATATTCTTGATGGAGATATTGTTTCGGCTAAGCCGGAAATATTAATTCAACTCACCGACGAAAATCAATTTTTACTGCTCAACGATACGGCTGATTTTGAGGTTTATATTACCTACCCATCGGGACAAGAAGAAAGAATTTACTTTGTAAAAGGTGGAAAAGAGCAAATGGAGTTTATTCCTGCATCAAACAATAAAAATTCATGTAAAATAATTTATAAACCTGTATTTTCAACAGACGGAAAATACACCTTGCGTGTAAAAGCAAAAGACCGCTCAAAAAATTATTCAGGAAGTGTGGATTATACTATTTCTTTTGAAGTAATTAACAAATCTACAATTACGGAAATTATGAATTACCCTAATCCGTTCAGCACATCCACGCGGTTTGTATTTACTTTGACGGGCAGTGAAATTCCGGATATTTTTCATATTCAAATACTCAATGTCAGTGGAAAAGTGGTTAAAGAAATTTCGATGGATGAATTAGGCCCTATTCACATAGGTCGCAACATTACCGAATATGCTTGGGACGGAACCGATAATTTTGGCGACCGTTTGGCAAATGGTGTTTACTTTTACCGTGTAATTACTCAAATTAACGGTGAGTCGATTGAAAAACGTGAAACGGCTGCCGATAATTTTTTCAAAAAAGGATTCGGAAAAATGTATTTGATGCGTTAAGCAATGGTGCTGTTTTTTATGTAGATTTGCATAAAAATTGGGCTATGCTTTTATTTCTGGATATAGGAACTTCCGAGTTATTTGTCATTATTTTATTTATCATCATCTTTTTCGGTTCTAAAAAAATACCCGAATTAGCCAGAGGATTAGGGAAGGGAATACGTGAATTTAAAGATGCCACCTCGGAAATTCAACAGGAAATAACCAAAAGTGCCAACGACATTAAAAAAGAAACCGATATTACCAAACATTTAAAAGATTAAGAGAGTATGGCGCTTTCATTTTTATTGCTATTTGTCGGTTTGACAATACTGATATTTTCAGGCGATTTTCTTGTCAGAGGTGCAGTAGGTATTGCCGCCAAGTTTGATGTTTCCACGTTGGTTATCGGAATGACGATAGTTGCTTTTGGCACATCTGCCCCGGAGTTAATCGTCAGTTTGGAAGCCGCCATTAAAAATCATCCCGAGATTGCCGTAGGCAATGTTATTGGTTCCAATATTGCCAATTTAGGATTGGTGCTTGGCGCAACCGTATTGATAAAACCCATTTTAATTCAGCGAACAACCATCCGGCTCGATTGGCCTGCCATGATGCTCATTTCACTTTTACTGTGGGGATTTACACAAGATTATGAATTAACATTTACCGAAGGACTTATCTTATTTTTATTTTTAGCCGGATATTCCATTTTTATGGTTTATTCTTCCAATTCCGAAATTGAAGAAATAGATGAAAACGACATAAAAAAACCTATTTACATTCATATTTTACTTGCGTTGGGCGGTTCTGTCGGTTTGGCTTACGGTGCCGACTTATTGTTGGAAAATGCCGTAAAAATTGCCCGTTACTTCAATGTGAGTGAATATGTAATAGGCACAACCATAGTGGCTTTTGGCACCAGTGTGCCCGAATTAATCACCTCTGTTGTTGCGGCACTTAAAAACCAATCGGATATTTCAATCGGTAACTTAATCGGTTCGAATATGTTTAATATCGGTTCGGTTTTAGGTATCACGGCAATGGTTAAAAAAATCCCTTTTTCCGAAACCGTTGTGTCGGAAGATATTTTTTGGATGTTGGGCGTATCGGTAATTGTATTGCCGTTAATGCTTTTAGGAAACCGTATGCCTCGTTGGACCGGCGTAATATTATTATCCGCTTATGCGCTATATATTTATTTTGTCCTATAAGCAAGTCGCAATAAAACCGTATTTTTTTCGTAAATTGCCTGTATGTTTTCTGTTAATAAAGTAATAATAATTGTAATTGCAGGTTTATTTTTTTCGTGTAAAAAAGATAAACAACCGGCAGTTGATTTAGGTTTGGATTATCGACCGTTGCAGGTTGGAAATTACGTTATATATCAGGCAGATTCAATTGTTTATGATGATTTTTACAATCCCGTAAAGATTGATACATTTTCGTTTCAGGTAAAAGAAAAGTTAGTAAAAACATTTACCGATGCCTCCGGAAATTCGGCTTTTCAATTATACCGGTTCAAAAAAACAGCTGACACTGCCGATTGGATTGTTTCTGATGTTTGGTTTTGTTATGTAGAAGATGAAAAACGATTCATTCAGGATGAAGAAAATGTAAAATATGTAAAATTGATATTTCCGCCAAAGGAAAATGAAAAATGGAACGGAAATGCTCAAAACACCTTACCGGAAAGAGAATACATATATGAAAATATCCATCAACCCGAAACGGTCAATAATCTGTCTTTTGATTCGGTGGTTACTGTTAACCAAACCGATTATCAAAACAATTTAATTTACGAAAAAGAATATATTGAAAAATATGCCAAGCATATCGGTATGATTTACAAACGCATTTATGACGTAAAAAAAGATATTGCCACACAAGAAATTTTATCGGGTGTGGATTACAAACTAAAAGTTATTGCTTATGGAAAGGAATAAACGAATCGTGTTGCTTTTAACACTATTCCTTTCGGTCAATATATTTGCGCAAGACAGATATTGGGTTGTATTTTCCGACAAAAACAATTCGCCTTATAGCTTACAAAATCCGGAACAGTTTCTTTCAAGCAAATCTTTGCAGCGAAGAACAGAACAAAATTACCCGTTAGATTCTACCGATTTACCGATTAATCCGCAATATTTAAATTTAATTAAACCTTACGGACAAATATTATTCACTTCTAAGTGGTTTAATGCGGCGTGTATTGTTACGGACAGTTTAAATGCAGGGCAAATTGCTCAAATTCAAAAAGTTGATACTGTTTATCGCATTTTTAATGCACATGTAACTCAAAAGAAAATAAATAAATTTACAAATATTACCAAAACATTGGATTATGGCATTGCAGCCAAACAAATACAAATGCTCAAAGGCGATTTTTTACATCAATTGGGCTATTTGGGCAATAAAACCATTGCTGTAATTGATGCCGGGTTCAACAACACCGATTCTATTGATGTATTCGGTTCTTTGCGTTCCGAAAATAGAATTTTATCTACTTACAATGCTGTTTTACAAAATACCGATGTGTACAGTTTTGCCAACCACGGCACGCAGGTATTATCCATCATTACTGCTGATATACCCGGGCAAATGACAGGAACTGCACCGAAAGCCAAAGTGCATTTATTGATTTCGGAAGATATGACCGGAGAACAAATTATCGAAGAATATTATTTTGTTCGCACACTTGAATATGCCGACAGTGCAGGAGTGGAAGTTTTTAATACTTCGTTAGGTTACACAACTTTTGATGACAGTACACAAAATCATACTTATAACGATTTAAACGGGAAAACAGCCATAAACAGTATTGCTTGTTCTTTAGCTGTACAAAAAGGTATGTTGCCGGTATTGAGTGCCGGGAATTCGGGAGCTAATCCTTGGCATTTTATTGGTACGCCGGCAGATGCAATTAACAGTATTACAGTTGGTGCGGTGGATGAAAATGAATTTCACGCACCGTTTAGTTCTTATGGACCGGCTGCAGACGGCAGGATAAAACCAGAAGTGTGTGCTTTGGGAGCGCTTGCAACAGTTGCCAATCCTGATAACAGTATAGGCGTGGGGAGTGGCACTTCTTTTTCTGCGCCGGTTATTTGCGGTTTGACCGCTTGTTTATGGGAAGCTTTTCCCGAAAAAACGAATCTTGAAATTAGAGAAGCAATTATCAAAAGTGCTCATTTATATAATAATCCGAATGACTCAATGGGTTATGGTATTCCTGATTTTAAAATTGCTTATCAATTATTGCGAAATGATATTGCAACGCAGAACACATCGCAATTATTGGATTTTTCATTTAATAATAATCAATTGGAAATATTATTGTATTACAATGATGATAATCCTTTAGTGTTTAAAATTTATGATCTTTCAGGTAAAATTTTATGGGAAAAAGAAATCACTTTATTGCAAAAAGGAGAGCTGTATTTCTTTAATGAATTGATAAATCCGCTTTCTTCCGGTGTGTATGTTTTTTCGGTAAACGGAAATAAAAAATTATCAAAGAAGTTTATCGTTGTAAAATAAAGCTAATCTAACTGGCCCTTATTGTAGAGCATATAGCCAATATGAAATAAAAAGCTGAATTGTTCACCAGGTTTTCCGTCGTAATAATTGATATTGAAAGCAATTGGTCCGAAGGGTGAATGAAATACCACAGCATTGGAAACGATATAATACCTGTTGGATAAATCGGCGCCATAGTACGATTTATTTAAATCATCGTGTAAAATTTTGTTTAATGGCTGAAAAATATATCCCTCGATTCGTAATTGGAGCTTTTCAGTAATGGATAATATTGCTTTTAATCCGCCGCCGGCAAACGTGTGCGCTCTGTAATTGGGCATAAAAAATGTTTTTGCTTCGGGGATAGGAGTGAACGCCGGAGCAGATAATATGCTTGCCGTATAATTTTGAAAAAACGGTTGATTTGATTGATAAACTTCGAGCATAATACCGAAATTAACTTTATGTTTACTGTTAAAGTATGTCTCATACAAAGCGTGAAATTGCAACCATTGATGATTCTTTATTACAGATAGAGTGTCCGGATTTGTATTTCCGGGCTTGGTGTTTTCTGTTCCGTTGATATATCTTGCCGACAAGAGCAATCGACTGCCTTTTGAGGCATACATTGTATAATTTAAAGAGTTGTATTCTATTTTGGCATAAGGCGAATAATTCGTAAAATCGGTAATATCTGCCGTATCCACAGAAGTAAAAGTTTCGGTCTGGAAATATTGATTTTCAAAAAAACCGTAGGTTGTTCCTAATGTTAACTTTCCATTTGTACGAGTTAACGGAAAGCCCAGTTCGGTAAATAAAAAGTTATTTTTTTGCACCAAAAACGAGGGTTTAATATCTTCAAAAAAATTGGAACTGCTTTTAAAATAATCCCATTTCGACAAAGTTCCGCCGGCTTCCCAATATAAAGGGATGCGCCACGGTACATCAATCCTAAATTTTACCAAGGTTGAATTATATAATTTACCAAAGTATGAGTTACCATAAACAGAGTAAGCCAGTTTATCTAAGAAATTATATTGTAAACTAATAAACCCTTCACTAATTGGTCGATTGCTGAAATATCCGCCAAATCCTAAAATATTGTTGTGTTCTTTAATTACTTTAAGGTGTAAAGTGTATTTTTCTGTAGATGGATTATATTTTACTTCGGGGAATATGGAGCGAATATGATTTTCGGATAATAATTTAAAGTATTCTGGAATTAATTCGTCAATGGGTAATTCTTTTTTATACTTAATTTTAAGTGAATTTTTAATGTAAGATTGTTGCGCTTTATTTACACCTGTAATTTCTATATTATCAATTACTACAGGTTTTAAATCGTTTTTAAAATTTACTCTGCGTAATTCTATTTCAGACGGATTTACGGTTTGCACATTCTTTTTTATTGAATCAATGTAAGAAATTGCTTTTTCGTATCCTTTGGTATATGCTTCCAATGCTTTTGCAAAATCAAAAGTGGAAATTTCTTCCACATCGGGCTCTATCATAATTCCTACATCAACACCAACATCGCAACTCACGGTATATTTAGATTTTTTTACAATCATATTGCGAATTTGCGAAAGCGGATTATCTATTGTTGGTTTTTCGAAGTTGTAAGAAACATTACTACCGATAATAAAATCGGGCATAAAATCGTAATACATGGTGTTAATGGGGAAATTGTCATAAATTCCGCCGTCAAACAATATGTGACCGTTATAATCTACCGGTTTGAAATATAGTGGGTAAGCCGACGATGCTCTGACCGCAGTGCTTAAATTTCCTTTACTGAAAACTATTGGCTTGCGCTCGGTAATATCAGCCGCCACACAACGAAAAGGAATCATCAGTTTATCAAAATCGTAATTGGCTTTTGCAGCAGCCGGTTCCAGGTATTTAATCAATAACATTTCTACAGCATGTGCCGAAACCAAGTTGCCGGGCAAAGAAGTTTCTATACTGTCAAGCGTTAATTTCAACTTAATCCAAACCGGGTCTTCAGATATTTGACGTAAAAAATAGGAGTATTCATCTTCATATTTTCCTTTAACGGCTTTTATAAATTTTTCGGAAGTAAAAAGCTGAAGCATTTCATCGGGAGAGTAACCGGCCGAATAAAATGCACCCACAATTGCACCCATAGATGTTCCGGTAATGTAGTCAATTTCTATTCCGTTTTCTTCGAGTGCTTTTAAAACGCCAATATGAGCAAATCCGGCAGCTCCGCCACCACTCATTACCAAACCGACATTTTGATGCTTTTGCCCGTAAACAAGAGAAAATGCAAGAATAGAAAAAAGCAAAATTATATGTTTAACTTTGACAATCATCACTCTGTAAAAGTAATTATTTATATGTTGAGTCTTATTATACGTAGAAAAAAAAAATGTCTTTTGTATTATTGCGATAATATTTATATTTTTCAATACCTCTTGTTCTTCTCATCATGAAAAAATGCCCGATTTTAAATTTTTCACCACGCAACGGCAATGGCTTTCATCCAACGAAATGAAGGATAAAAATATTGTGGTCATCTATTTTAATTCGGGATGCGAGTTTTGCCAAGATGAAATGGCAGATATATTGGCACATAATAATGCTTTTAAGCAGAAAAATGTCCAATTTGTATTCATTTCTATAGAAAGTCTGTCCGGATTACAACATTTCACATCAATATTTGCTTATGATACAATACCCAATTGGACTTTTGCTCATGTTTCGCCGGCACAGGTTGACAGTGTTTTTCAGACCGAGACTGTTCCTACAATATTTATATACAAAAACGGTGAGTTGTTAGAGAAGAATATCGGTCAGTTGGAAGCCGATGATATTTTAGATGAATTTTGACGTTCATATAAATTTATCAATCGCATATAAGCAATAACTCCAATGCTGTATAAACCGGCAGTAATCAAGAAAATATTCATGTAACTGATATTACTGTCACGCAAAATTTGAAAAATCTTGGAGCTGACAAACCAACTTCCTGACCATATTGCCGAGGTTAAAGCACTGTATATATCCCGATTTTTATCGCCAACGTATTGCATTACTACATCAGAAGTCATTGGTCCGGCAAGATTCATTAAAGGTTGACGCAAAATATAGCAGGCAATAGCCAAATAAACCGCCCAAGAATAAGGAATTATCTCGGTAAATGCTAAAATAACAAGTGCTAAAATTGCCGAAAACTGAGTGGTGGGAATGGCTTTTTTATATCCTAGTTTTTCTTTTATTACAGGAACAAAAAGCACCGATGTAAATACCAAAATTGTAGTAATAGCACTTAACAAAGCAAATTGATTGGAATCTATGCCGTGAATCTTATAAAAAAACAAACTGATAAAAGGAATAGTCAAACCGGCGCCAATAGCAATAATAAACGTAGGAATAAGTGCTTGAAAAATTTTTGACCAATCAAATGCTTTTAAATCCCAAGGGTTGGGATTTTGCAACACCACATTTTCTTTATATTTAATTTTAGATACGAAATAATAGGACAAGAATCCCAATGAAGAAATAAGAATCAACAATTTATCTTCAGTAAAATATTCAGGTGAAATTTTTGACAAACCAAAGATAAGAAACCCGCTGACAATTCCGCCCAAACTCCAAGTTGAAAAACTTAAACTGATGGCTTCGGTGTGGGTTTCGGGTTTTGCATTTCTGATAATATAAGGTAAAGCACTAATTTGTATCCCAATAAAACTTACTCCCCAAATAAAAAGTAATACGGACAAAAGGGCGTCTGCATGCCATTTAATAGCGAATACAATTAAAATAGATGTGAGCGGTGTTAACAGGGAAGAAATGATAAAAAACGGTTTCATTTTTCTTCCTTTTATATACAAACCAAAAGGAAAAGCCAATAACAATACACTCAAAAACCTGAATGAAATAAATTTAGCACTTTCGGCATCCGAATATCCTTGTTTGCTCATAAATATGAGCAATATTGCCATAAATGCGGCATTTATCATTTGAATCAGAAATTCGGCAACGATAAAGTAACGAATATGGAGCTCTACTTTTTTATATTTACCAAGGAGTGAAGCCATTATAAAAATTGGCTTACAAAACTAATGATTTGCGCCTCATCTTTGGGGTGAAACCATTGAATTTCTTTATCTTTATTAAACCAGGTCATTTGCCGTTTGGCATATCGGCGTGTGTTGGTTTTTATTTTTTCAACGGCTTCTTCTAATGTAAAGTCACCATCGAAATAAGCAAACAGCTCTCTGTAACCAACGGTTTTAAGTGCATTATGATTTCTATACGGTAATACATTTTTGGCTTCTTCCAACAATCCTTGTTCCATCATCTTATCTACACGCAAATTAATGCGATTATATAATTCATCTCGCTCTCTCGACAGTCCGATTTTGATAATGTTATACGGCCGCTTTTGGCGAATACCTTTTTTCAGTTCGGATGCCGGTTTTCCTGTTATCAGTGAAATTTCTATTGCTCTTAAAAGTCGTCTGGGATTGTTACTGTCAATTATGCTGTATCCTTTTGGGTCGAGTTTTTGATATTTTTCTTGTAATGCCGAAAGTCCTTTTTTGGCAAACAATTCATTCAATTCTTTTCTTATTTCAGGATTGGCATCCGGAATATTTTCATCAAAACCATTGCACAGTATATCAATGTAAAGCCCTGAACCGCCGGTTACAATTACATTTTTTCCGGAAGCGAAAATTTCATCAATTTTCTTCAAAGCATCCTTTTCAAAATCGTTGGCATTATATTCTTTTTCTATAGAAATAAAATCAACAAAATGATGGGGAATGTTTTTTTGCTCTTCCTTGGTGGGTTTAGCCGTGCCAATAGACAGTTCTTTGTAAAACTGCCTGGAGTCGGCTGAGATTATTTCGGCATTTATTTGCTTGGCTACATATACACACAAATCTGTTTTGCCTACTGCCGTAGGACCGGAAATTACAAAAACCGTATTTTGTTTTTTACTCAAGGATTAGAAGTCGTAATTCTCAAAGTTTTCAAAATCGTCAAAATCATCGAAAATATCATCGTCAAAGAGAGAGTCTTTTTTCGTGTCTTGTTGTGTTGTGTCTTGGCTTAATACGGCTTTATTTCTTTGTTCCTCGTCGGGCGATTCTCCAAAAGAGTCAACCAATAACGGATAAGCAGTAGTTTGATTGTAAGGCAAAATATCGACTAATTCAACGAAAAAATACCATTCGTTTAAAAAATCATAAATATAAATGAGTTTATCGCCTTGTTCACTCAAAACTTCGTTAAGATGGGTAGAGTTCATTTGTCTTTGTTGAGTTTCATCGAAAGCAACAATAGGTATTTCTTCCAATTTCTCCCAACTGTCATTTGAAAGGTAAAAGGATGCCGGTTCGGAATTACTCAAATCAAAAGCATCCAATATTGCATAATGCAATGACTCCAAGTTATCCTTGCTGTCTATTAAAATATCGCGGTAAATGACGTCTTTGTCATCGAGTAAAACTCTAAGTTTAAATACTTGCATAACACAAAGTTATCGAAATTAAATTTAGCACAAATTAAACAGTTACGGTTATTTGAAATTGTTTTGGTAATCGTCAAAACTTTTACGGATAATTTCTAAAGCTTTGGCTTTATTTTGGAAATTTTCAATTTTTACCGTCTTGTTTTCCAAGCGTTTGTAATCTTCAAAAAATGCTTTTAGTTCACGCACAAAGTGTGGTGGTAAATCGTCAACATCATTCATATAATTGACACTCATATCATTTGCGGCTACGGCTATAATTTTATCATCGGCTTCACCGTTATCAATCATTTGCATTACACCTATAACTTTTGCCTCTACAAAGCACATGGGGACAATATCAATTTGCGAAAGCACCAAAATATCCAAGGGGTCTTTATCATCGCAATAAGAACGGGGGATAAAACCGTAATTAGCCGGATAATATACCGAAGAATACAATACTCTGTCCAATTTAAGCATTCCCGAATCTTTATCCAATTCATATTTGGCGCGCGAAGCTTTTGGAATTTCAATTACTGCATTGACAATTTCCGGCGCTTTGTCGCCATAACTTACCGAATGCCAAGGGTTGAAATTTCTGTTCATAGTTTAATTTTTTGCAAAATAAAGCATATCTCTTGTTTTTTATATTAATTCTTAGTGATTTTATTGATTTTTGCCCGAATGTTTTATATTTTAGCAATCGCAAAGCAATTTTATGATGAACAAACCGATTTTTACCGAGAAAAAAGAAAAATACACCTACATAAAACCCGAAATTGAAAATTTAAATGCAACCGTGTCGCCAACATTAAAAGCTATATTTGTAGATACGGCAAAAAATGGCGAGAAAAGTTTTATTGTTGATTTACAGAATGTTCAATTTTGTGACTCTTCGGGTTTAAGCGCACTGCTTACCGGCAATCGATTGGCTGAAGAGAATAAGGGCTCTTTTATACTTGCCAATGTCAATCCGCATGTTATGAAGTTGATTATGATTTCGCAGTTGGATAATGTATTGAAAATTACTCCCACAGTAAATGAAGCCGAAGATATGCTCTATATGGAAGAGCTTGAGCGTGATTTGGATTTTGATATGGATGATTTGGATATAGATTGAGAATATGGCATTTAGAGTGTTAATTTTAGGATGCGGATCAGCCATTCCGACTTCTCGCAGACATCCCAGTGCACAAATAGTATCGGTAGATGAAAAGTATTATTTGATAGATTGTGGCGAAGGTACGCAAAGCCGGTTAAGGGAAAATAAAATTAAATTTCAACGGATAGAACAAATTTTTATTTCACACTTGCATGGCGACCATTATTTGGGTTTGATAGGTTTGTTGCAAACTATGCATTTATTGGGAAGAACAAAGCCAATTACTGTTTTTGCACCCGGCGGATTGAAAAAAATTATTGACACACATTTTGAAATTTCCGGGCATCATATCAATTACCCTTTAACCATTGAAACGGTTGATACCGAAAAACACCTGAAGATATTTGAAGACACTAAAATAGAAGTGTATTCTTTGCCTTTAGACCATCGGGTTCCTTGTAGTGGATATTTAATTAAAGAAAAACAAAAATTGCCGCATCTGAACATTGAAAAAATAAAAGCATTAAATATTCCGGTTGCTTATTTCAACAGCATTAAAAACGGAAAAGACTACCAAATGCCGGATGGAACCATTATAAAAAATGAAGAATTAACCTTGCCTGCCGAAAAATCCAAATCTTATGCCTATTGCAGTGATACCGCTTATTACGAACCATTAATTGAACAAATAAAAAATACCGACACCTTATATCACGAAGCTACATTTACCGACGAATTATCGGACAGAGCATTGCAAACCAAACACAGCACAGCAAAACAAGCGGCAACAATTGCTTTTAAATCTAATGTAAAACAATTGATTTTAGGGCATTTCTCTAATCGCTATGCACAATTGACCAATCATTTGGCAGAAGCCAAAGAAATTTTTGAAAATCCTTTGTTAGCCGAAGAAGGTAAATGGTTCGATGTTTAGTTTTATTCACAATAAAATCTTCATAACATTGTTAAATAACATTAACAAATAAATACAATTGAAATACTTTTGTATTTTTGTCGGCCTATGTTGAAAAACCTTAAATATCCTCTGTTGCTTGCTTTTATTTCGCTGATTTTATATTCGTGCAGTGAATATCAGCAAATATTAAAATCAAACAATTTACAGCTTAAATACGAAGCAGCAATTAAATATTACGAACAAGAAAAATACTACAAAGCCAGTCCGTTATTCGAAGAGTTGATTCCCTTATGGAGAGGAACGCAAAAAGGGCAGGAGGTATATTACTACTATTGTTATTGCAATTATTACCAAGGATATTATGCCGTTGCGGCTTATCACTTTAAAAAATTTGCCAAAACTTATCCAAATTCGGAACACGCCGAAGAGTGCTATTTTATGAACGGCTACTGCAACTACATAATGTCGCCGTCCCCAACACTCGACCAAACTAATACCTATCACGCTATTGACGAATTGCAGTTATTTGCCAATCATTACCCTAATTCAAACCTTGTTGATTCTTGCAATGCATTAATTGATAAGTTGCGCGATAAATTGGAAACCAAAGCCTATTTAAATGCCAAATTGTACCACAAAACGATGTATTACAAATCGGCAATTGTGGCGCTAAACAATGTATTGAAAGATTACCCCAACAGTAAACACAAAAAAGAAATTTTATTTTTAATTTTGGACTCAAATTACCGCTTGGCAATAAACAGTGTGGAATCCAAAAAACAAGAAAGAATAAAAAATACAATAGAAGCTTATTATAAATTCGTAGATTTGTATTCCGGTAAAGAACTGGATGAATATTTAGACAAAGCAGAAAATATTTATAAAAAAATAATTGAGTTAAAAGAACAAACAAACAGTTAGTTATGAATTTCAGAAACACAAACGCTGCAACAACAACTATCCCGAGAGATTTAAATGATTTTACCAAAGAAACGGGAAACATTTATGAATCATTGGTTATCATCTCAAAAAGAGCTAACCAAATTGCTGTTGAAATGAAAGAAGAGTTGCATCAAAAACTCAACGAATTTGCTTCTAATGTTGATAACTTGGAAGAAATTTTCGAAAATCGTGAACAAATTGAAGTTTCACGTTTTTATGAAAGATTGCCAAAACCAACAGCCATTGCTCTTCAAGAATTTTTAGAAGGTAAAATTACTTGGAGATATCCCGAAGAAAACAAAAAATAATCAACGCTTTACAATATGAAATTAAGCGGCAAAAAAATATTGCTTGGCATTACAGGTAGTATTGCCGCTTACAAAACAACATACCTCGTAAGAGATTTAATAAAAGCCGGAGCCGAAGTGAAAATAATCGCATCGCCTTCGGCTTTGGAGTTTGTAACACCGCTAACCTTGTCAACATTATCTAAAAATCCTGTACTTAGCGAATATGCCAACACTTCTACAGGAGAATGGAACAATCACGTAGAACTGGGCTTGTGGGCAGATTTAATGCTTATAGCACCGGCAACAGCAAACACTTTGGCAAAAATGGCACACGGCATTTGCGATAATTTATTGATAGCAACCTGGCTCTCTGCACGTTGCCCCGTTTGGGTTGCGCCGGCTATGGATTTGGATATGTTTAGTCATTTTACAACTCAAAACAATCTGAATATTCTTAAAAAAAACAATATTACCATTTTGGAGCCGGATAGTGGGGAATTAGCCAGCGGATTGACAGGGAAGGGGCGAATGCAAGAAACAGAAGATATTCTCAATCAAATTATTGATTATTTCACAAAAGATAAACCTTTAAAAGGGAAAACGGTTCTTATTACTGCCGGACCAACTTATGAAAAGCTTGACCCAGTTCGATTTATAGGGAATTTTTCAAGCGGAAAAATGGGGTTTGCTTTAGCTGAAAAAGCCGCCGAATTGGGCGCAAAAGTGATACTTATATCCGGTCCGGTAAATGTTATGGAAAAACATTCTAACATTAATAGAATAAATGTAGTGAGTGCAGATGATATGTTTTATGCCGTACAAGAGCATTTTCCACAATCGAATATTTTCATATCAGCTGCTGCAGTTGCCGATTACAAACCCGAAAATCAAGCCAATGACAAAATAAAAAAATCGGATGACCGTTTAACACTGACATTAACCAAAAACAAAGATATTCTGAAACATTTCGGAAACAATAAAAGTCCTAATCAAGTAGTCGTGGGGTTTGCCCTTGAAACCTCAAATGAACAAGAAAACGCATTAAAAAAATTACTATCCAAAAATGCCGATATGATTGTTCTCAATTCATTAAACGACAAAGGGGCTGGTTTTCAATCCGACACCAATAAAATTTCTATTCTTTTTAAAGATGGAAAAACGAAGCAATTCCCTTTAAAAACAAAAATTGAAGTGGCTAATGATATTTTAAACGAAATAATTACTCTTATTCAAAAATGAAACAATTTATTTACATAGCAATTATTTTGCTTAACGCATTAACGGTTGTAAATGCACAAGAACTTAATTGCTCGGTTGAAGTCAATGCAACTCAAGTGCAAAGTGGAACAAATGTTACGGTTTACGACAATTTGCAAAAAGCAATCTACCAATTTATGAATAACCGTAAATGGACCAACGATATTTTTCAAAATGACGAGCGTATTGAATGCAGCATTTTAATTAATATTACCAAGCAAGAATCACAAAATCAGTTTACCGCGACTTTACAAATACAAAGCCGCCGACCGGTTTACAACACTTCTTATTATTCGCCAGTAATCAGTTTTAAGGATGATAATTTCAGCTTTACTTACAATGAGTTTGAACGTTTGGAGTTTAATATGAATACGTTTACATCCAACCTTACATCGGTATTGGCATTTTACGCTTATTTGGTCATCGGGTACGATTATGATACTTTTTCCGAAAAAGGAGGAATAGAATATTTTGAGAAAGCCCAAACCATAGTAAATAATGCGCAAAGCTCATCTTTCCCCGGTTGGAAATCTACCGAATCGGACGACAACCGCTATTGGATAGTTTCGATTCTTTTAAATGGCGCTTACGATGATTATCATACTGCACTATATAAATACCATCGCTTGGGGATGGATATTATGCAACAAGATATAGAGAAGGGGAGAAAAGAAATTTTGGAAAGTTTGAAATTGTTGGAAAAAGTACATCAAAGAAAATACAACAATGTTATTCTTCGCATCTTTTTTAATGCAAAAGTAAATGAATTGGTAGAAATTTTCAAAAAAGCACCGGCTGATGAAAAGAAAGAAGCCTACCAAATCTTAACCAAAATTAACGCCACGAACTCAAATCAATACAACAAAATTTTGAAGTAGTGTTAAAGCATCTTAAAATACAAAATTATGCTTTAATAGAGTCAGTAGAGATGACCTTGGATAAAGGATTTTCTGTCATTACAGGCGAAACCGGCGCCGGAAAATCCATTTTACTCGGAGCCCTTAATTTGTTGTTGGGCAAAAGAGCCGACACCAATTTGTTAAAAGACAGCGATAAAAAAACAATTATAGAAGGTGAATTTGATTTGTCCGATTATGATTTAAAATCCGTTTTTGAAAAAATAGATGCCGATTACGACACGCAAACATTTATTCGACGGGAAATTTTGCCATCGGGCAAAACACGTGCATTTATCAACGATACACCGGTCAATTTAAACCAATTAAAAGAACTCACCGGACATTTGATTGATATTCACAGTCAGTTTGCAACATACGATTTATTCAACACCGACAAGCAGTTGCAAATTGTTACCGATTATGCCGTTGCCAACAAAGAACTCGAGGCATATAAAAAACTATACAAAGCATATAAAGTGCTTCAAAAAGAAATTTCAGTTTTAGAAGAAGAATTTTCGCAAATTCAACAAGAAAAAGATTATTTGGAATTTCTGTTAAACGAACTCGAAGAAGCCAATTTATCCGAAATAGAGTCGCTCGATTTACTCGAAAATCGCATCAACGAATTGGCCAATGCACAAGAAATAAAAGAAACACTCTATCGTTTAAGTGATAATTTTACTGAAAACGAATTATCAGTTGATAATCAAATAATTGAACAAAAAAATAACGTTGCAAAAATCAGCAATTACACCATCCAACTCAACGACTTACATCAACGACTAAATGCATTGCAAATAGAAATTCAAGACATTGCATCAGAAGCTGTATCAATAGCTGAAAATATTGAAGACAACCCCGAATTATTGAACGAATTACAGCAAAAGCAATTTACCGTTGAAAAACTGTTAAAAAAACACTTTTGCAACACAATTGATGAGTTAAAAAGCAAAGAGGAAGAAATTGCCGATAAATTATTGAAATTCATTCATTCGGATAAAATTATCGAGGATAAAAAAGTTGAGTTAAAATCCATAGAAAATAAACTAAAAGAAACTGCCGAAAAATTATCAAATAAAAGGAGAGAGGGCGCACAAAAATTAGCAGTTGAAATTCAAAATCTATTAAAACAAATAGGTATTCCAAACGCACAATTTCAAATCAAAGCAACCAATTTAAGCGATTTTACAGAAAATGGGACAGATGCTGTTGAATTCTATTTTTCGGCCAACAAAGGAAAAAAAGTGCAACCGCTAAAACAAATTGCCTCCGGCGGAGAGTTATCACGTGTCATGTTGGCATTAAAAAAAATAGAATCGGACAAAAAACATTTGCCAACCTTAATTTTTGACGAAATTGACACAGGTGTTTCCGGCGAAGTAAGTGACAAAATAGGGGATTTACTTCAAAAAACAGCCCATAAATCTCAACTCATCTGCATTACACACTCACCACAAGTAGCCTCAAAAGCTGCGCATCATTGGTTTGTGTTCAAAGAAACTGTTGATAATCAAACCGTTTCTCGATTAAAGAAATTAAATAACACTGAACGAGTAAACGAAATTGCCAAAATGCTTAGCGGAAATAAAATCACACAAACCGCCATTGAACACGCCAAAAATTTGCTTGTTCAATAAAAATATTGATATTTGTCATACAAAATAAAAATATAAAACTATGTCTACAAATCTATTAAAAGGGAAAAAAGGAATTATATTCGGAGCATTGAACGAACAATCAATTGCTTGGAAAGTTGCTGAAAGAGCTTACGAAGAAGGAGCTGAGTTTCTTCTCACAAATGCCCCTGTAGCAATGCGTATGGGCGAAATCAATAAATTAGCCGAAAAATGTAATACAGAAGTAATTCCTGCAGATGCTACAAAAGTTGAAGATTTGGAAAATTTACTGAATGCCGCTAAAGAAAAATTCGGAGGAGTAGATTTTATCTTGCATTCCATCGGAATGTCGCCAAATGTCAGAAAAGGAAAAAAATATACCGATTTAAACTACAATTATTACAACACAACACTTGATGTTTCTGCAATATCACTACATAAGTTATTGCAAACAGCAATGAAATTGGATGCTATCAACGAATGGGGGTCTGTAGTTGCCTTAACTTACATTGCCGCACAGCGAATTTTCCCTGATTATGGTGATATGGCTGATGCCAAATCATTATTGGAATCTATTGCCAGAGGAATGGGATATCATTATGGAGTAAAGAAAAAAGTGCGAGTAAACACCGTTTCGCAATCACCAACAATGACAACAGCTGGAAGTGGTGTCGGCGGTTTTGACGCATTTATGAATTATGCCGAAGATATGTCGCCGTTAGGCAATGCGCCGGCTTTGGATTGCGCCAATTATTGCATCACATTATTTTCCGATTTAACAAAGTATGTAACCATGCAAAATCTTTTCCACGACGGAGGATTCAGTAAAACCGGTGTAAGTGAAAAAGTAATGGATAAATTCAGAAATGAATAATAAAACCGATAAAATACTACAAATTAGCCTTATCTGTATAGATAGGGCTTTTTTATTAATTTGAATTACCTCTATTTAACATAATAATAATTATGGGTTTTAATTATTTTAAAAATAATAAACATTTATAGTTTATTTAAAAGAATATTAAAAATACAACTTGTCAGAATTTGTTATGTTAAGTCATTAATAATTATTAGTGTGTAAAACTAATTTTTTACAATTCTTGAAACTCAAATATAGGATTCCCTTTATTACCATATTTATCATAAAAATCTATAAAGTGAAATTTGTAATATTTTCCATCTACACTTTTAATAATATAATTTTTGTTGCTGAAAATAATATATTGATTTTCATCAAAATTATATTCTTTCCAGTTATAACCTATAGTATTTATATTGTTAGAAAAAGTATAATTGTCAATATCATCAAAAGAAATATCATTAAAATCTTCGTTAAATACTTGTGCAACCTGAACAAGATATCTATTAATTAAACAACCGGTTACCAAATAGTTTGTACCATCGTTGTTAAAATAATGAGTATATTGCGTAAATAATAAATCCCAGTTTTGTTTTGGTGGTTCAATCGTTACTTCATTTCCTAAAAATGAAAGATATTTAAAATTATACAATGTATCTTTTGTGATGTTTAAAGAGATATCATTTGTGCCATTTATATCTGCAAATCGGATAGTATATTTGTTAGATAAATAGTTTGTTACGGAAAATTTAACAAAACCCAAATGTACACCTTGTTCGTCATACCCCCTATCAATAACATAAATATCGTTTACATTCCAATTCCCTATGGCTGTACTGTCTAAATTTCCTGAAGGCATGTCAATTTTAAAATCCAATCCGGCTGTATCAGTTACCGATGAAAAATCTGATGCATTTGTTTTAGCGGCTTTCATGAATTTAGCGGTGTTCAAAATTATATTGTTGCTACTGCTGCTACAATCAAATGCAATATCCCAGTCTGTTTTATAATTTTGACTCACTACTTTGTTTTCTTTTAAACTAAAAAATACTTGAAATTTATAATCAGAATCAAGGTTTACAGAATTAACGATTACATCACCGGGTTGATGTGGAGTTATTGGAATTTCTTGTTTTTCGCATGATGCAAAAACAGAATTGAACTTATACCTAATATCGATTTAAAATTAATCATGACTAAATGTAAATTTTACTTTTAAAAAATATGTCCTGCCCATACCCACTATTGTTGAATTACTATTACCACTGTGTGCAGAATTTTGAGTGTTTGAAGCTATATTTTTAACATTAAAAATATTTTTAGAGCCTACACTTATTTGAAGGTGTTTTTTAAATAAATTTTTTAATATTATAGCATCAGCCAAAGAATAATCGCTTATATATGATTGGTAAATATTGTTGTTTTCATCTAAATAATAAGCGTTAATTTTTCCATTATACTTGTAAAACAATGAAAAAACCCATTGTTTGTTTGTTGTTGTATATGACAAATTGATTTTATACTCCGGGTAGTAATTAAATTTTTCAATATTTAAAGAATCAGCCAAATAATTTTCTCTTCCAATGATTGATACCCCATAATTAAAATTAAAATTATTGAATAACAAATTTCCATTATACTGAATTCCTTTGCTTTGAAATTCACCTAAATTAATATACGAAAATTGCGAACTGTTAATTTGAGCAAGGGTAACTAAATTATATATATGATTGTAAAACAAACTTATTTCGTTTTTTATTACTGCTTTGGTAAGTAAAAAATTTCGGTTTACAGAAAAATTGAAATTATTTGATTGTTCTGCTTTTAAATTTTCATTTCCTAAGATGTTATGATTTATATCTACAAAAAGTAGATACAATTGTTTTATTGAGGGTGATCTAAATCCTTTTGCATAAGAAGCTCTAAAATTAAATTTTTTTAAAGACTGTTTGATATTGATAGATGGCGTAACAGGGGCATTATATTTTGTGTTGTATGAATATCGAACTCCGGGTCTAATGATCGTATTTTTAAAAGGTTTGTATTCAAAGCTAACGTAAGTTGCATAGTCACCTATTTGTTGTAAATTGTTTTCAATTCTTTTTCCATAAGCATTTTCGATATTAAAATCTACACCTACTTGAAAGTTTATTTTTGCACTGTCCTTTGAGGTAGAATAATTGCTTCTAAGAACCCATTGGTTAAATTTTGTAGTATCTTGATCACCGCTGTTTTCAGTTTGTACTTCTTCTAATGTTGTTAAATCTTTATAAAATCTGTTTTTTATACGTAAATAGTTATTGTATGACAATATAATTTTAAAATGTTTATCAGTATCAAAATCTTTATTTAAGTTTATTGAATTATCTATACGTGTAGTGTAATAATACTCGTCGAAGGCACTTTCGTAATATGGAGGTCTTGGTATACCTTTATTAGTTATCTTTTCATCAAAGTAGTTAAATGTATAATGGAAACTTCCATTGTTTAATTGATAAAAGTATTTGAATTTACCAAAGATTTGTTCTTTGGGTTTCCAAGTTTTAAACCTGGAACTATCGGCAATATTTGATTTTTCTTTAAATAATAGATCTGTTTCAACCCATCCGTCAAAATAATTTCTTCCACCTAAAAATGTAAAATTATTTTTTTTCTTTTTAAAAGTTATTAAACCGTCGAAGTTATAATTCCCTACATTTTCATAATATGAATTTGCCGTAAGTTCAAAACTTTTGTTTACATTTTTTTTCGTAATTAAATTTATCACACCTGCTAATGCATTTGAACCATAATTTACAGACATTGGACCTTCTATAATTTCAATACGCTCTATATCATTTAAGTTTATTTGACTTAAATCGATGTTGCCGTTTAATCTTCCTATTACCGGAACACCATCTATTAAAATTTTAACATTTTCTCCACTTATACCTTGCAAGCTCAATCCTGAACCCAAAATATTATCTTGGGTTAAACGAATATTCATTTCATTTGTTAATACATCTTTCAAATTAATGGCAGCCATTTTTTCAATTTTTTCTTTATCTATAATGGTTATTCTTTGTACTGCCTTTTCCGGGTTATTTTTAGCATATTGACCTGTAACTACAAATGTGTTTAACGATAGTAAATCTTCATCTAATTTTATTGTGTATGTTTTTCCAGGTATAAGTTTAATGTATTTTGTTTTAAACCCAATAAAAGAAACTTCTATTTGTAAAGTATCATTTACATTAGTTATTAGGATTAATTCTCCATTTTCATCAGATAAATAATATTGGTTAATATTTTTAAGTAATACATGTGCCCCTGGTAAACCATTGGCTTGTTCATCTTGAATATGGAGCTTTGTTGTGGTTTGACCTTTTATGTTTAATGCAAAAACAACTAAAGCTGGGAGTAATATTTTGCTAATTAGTTTTAACATTCAATATCTCTTTGGTTGTTAAGATTAAATTAGATATATCAATTAACTCTTTAAATAAAAAAAGCTCATGGAAGCTTAATTTAAAAGCTACACCCTTTAAAGGAGTGACCAACATAAATTGTTTTGATATATCATTTTCATAAATTTCATTTAAACTTATCTTATTAATTAAATATGAAAAATTACTGAATTCTTCTTTTGTTAGTATAAGCACCATGTGTTCAATGTTAATTTGAAATTCATTACAACAGTTACATTGTACAATGGTGCCAAGTTCATTTTTATGTAAAATTGTCATACTCATATTTAAATTTTTTATTTTGAGGTGAATTTTGATATAGTGTCTAATATTGAACCCGTTGGGCATAGTAATCTGCACCAAATCATAGGGTAAATCATTGTTGATAATACAGTAATTACAGCTACAACAAACCAAACACTAAAAACACTTAAGCCAAACAAATCAGGATATAATTCAAAATTGCTCCAACTTCTTAGCCCAAGCAAAACTCCGGTTAACAATATTATAGTTATGGCTCCTCTGATTCTTTTTGTCCATAGATTACTTATGAAAAATTTCCTTGATGTTTTCATTGGATTAATATGGATAATAACACGTTGAATATTTCCGAACGGACAAACATATTTACAATAAGTATTTTTACCCCATATTGCTCCTAAAAGCACCATTAATGCATACAATCCGGTAAACATTGAAACAGAAGTGCCAAAAAACGGATGTAAAAAAGTTATATAAGTAAAAGAATTATTAAGAAAAAAACCAATATAAATAACTGAAAGTATGCTTAAAATAATTACCTGCCTTTTTGATTTTTTTAATCTCTTATTTAAACCATATAAAAACATTAAGCATATTATACAAATATGTAATATCCACAATTTATTAAGTTTTGCTTCTACTTCAAAGTTTTTAAATCCATCCACATCAACATAGGTATCTAAAGGGTTTGGATATATATAGTTTATTAATTCTGAAACTGTTTTACTTATTGCTTGCGACGTTAGAGTTGCACCTGAAACGGCATCAACTATTTGTTCTCCTTTATTAATTGATACAGTATTATACTGTTGATAATAACCGTTATTTTTTATTTTCCATAAATAACTTTCTGTTTCTTTCGAAGAAATATGTTTTACTTGTTCTAATAAACCGTTTTTATTTATCAAAACCCCAATGTTTATAGGTCCTGCGTATCCTTTAATATGCTCTAATAATTCATTTGTTTCGAGATATATGTATTGAAGTTGATTTGTTTTATCTTTTATGAGTAAAAATGGTATTTCATAATTGTTTATTAATTCAAAACTATATTCATTTTTGTCTGTTAGTATAAAGTTTAAATGTTTAGATAATTGATTGAGAATCGTTTTGTTCGTTTTATAATCATTCTTTTTACTGAGGACTTTATAAGTATCTATTTCTTTTTCTTTATTATCAATTAAGTTATATGAACCATCATTTTTTTCCTCTTCAAATGCTATTGTATTAAATTTCTTTTGGTTATTGTTTTCCTTATCATTTAATAGTTTAGGTTTAGAATACTTTGTTTCAATCGATTCTATACTAACAATTTCTAATTGTTTAAAAATGGGTCCATTTATCCAAAAAAACAAAAAGAAAGCAACAACAATGAATGTTGCTGCTATTTCTTTTTTATTAGAAGATATGAAACCGGAAATAATCATTTTTGTTAGATATTTTCTACAGTTTGATTAACGATATCAATAACCCATTGATTTAAATTTGAATCAGGTAAAATGGCATCTTGTTTATAAATTACATTTCCGGTAGCCATATCACAAGCTTTTTGAATTATATCATTTTGAAAATAGGGATCGTTGGCTACCAAAACCGGAATAACAATAACATTATCTGATAACTCCTGAAGTTTTTCAATACCTTTTAAAGTAGGTTCTGTAGAATAACCAACTAAGTGACCACACCAAGCATAAGCAATATTTTCGTGACCAGTTTTAATTTTCAAATATTTACCGATATCGCTAACCATTTCTTCCCATTGCTGGTTGTAATCTGCATCGCCATATGCAACCAATAAAACACCTTCGTTTTCAGGATTTTGGCTTAATTTTTTAACTCTTCGTTCTAGATTCTTTTTTAAAAGTGTTGTATAATCTAAGGGTGGCGTTATGGTTACTTTTGCTTTAGCTTTATATACTTCAATTTCTTCTTTTTTAAGTTCTTCTTGAATTTTAGGATCAGCTTGTAATCCGCAAATAACAGGTATGTCATGAGAATAATGTGAGCTTACGGTTAAAAAAATAGGAACTAAAATTACTTCATCAAATTCTTCTTCATCAAATTCTTTTAATCTTGTTGCAATTGATGGTTCTGTGTACTCCATAAAAGCAGTTGTAACTTTACTTATTTTTGGATTTGCAAGAATTTTATCTTTTACTGACTTTTCAACATCCAGCAACATTTCTCGCCACGATTTTGCTACTGATCCATGGTTTACCAATAATACCCCGATTTTTTTATCATTATTATTAAGAGTATTCTCAGTGTTATCATTTTTACAAGATGAGAATATTGACAATGATGTAATTATTAGTACTGCATTAATTATCCTTTTCATATCTTTATTTTATTTTAATTTTTATCAAGTTGAATTGAAATTCTATTTTATAATGAACTTTTTAGTTGTTTTGTTTCTTGAATCTGAAATATTTAAAAAGTAAATCCCTTTTACTAAACTGTTTACGCTTATTCTTTTTTGATTTAACCCATAACCTGCATTAATTTGCTCTGTATAAACTTGTTTTCCTGTAATGTCAAAAATAGAGAGTTCTACAATCTCTGAAACACTGACAAAAGTTATATTAATAGCTTCATTGGCTGGGTTTGGATAAAGATTTAAGATATTGTTACTTGCCATGCTTTGGTATATTCCAACATTTCCAACTAACTCTTTTGTGAAAATGAAATCTCCGGTAGCACTACCGCCAAATCCGGTAAAAATTAATTTATAAATATCACGTGTTTGATCTTCTACAAAATACACCAAACTGTCTTCTATATCGTATTGATATGTTGTCATATTAAATGATTTCCAATCATACCCTATTTCGCCGATATTAGAGGTGTAATTTTGACCCCAGTAAGTTACATTGTTTACGTCTGAAACATTATTAACTTGAGCTACTTTAACATTTCCATTGGCAAGTACTCCAGTAACTGCATAATGCATTCCACCACCTAAGTCGGTAATATATTTTGTAAACAATAAATCCCAATCCGTACTTTGAGGTTCTCTATCTAAAGCTTGGTTGTTTTGTAAGGAGTAATAAGCAAAATTTTTCCCACTATATGCATTTTTATTAATTGAAGTATTTACTTCGTTTACTCCATTCAAGTCTGCATACTTAAAATAATATGTTCCTCCACTTAATCCGGTTATGATTATTTTTTTATAACTGCCATCTGATAACTTTAAGATAAAAATCCTGTCACCATCAACGGTATGAGTTATCATATTATATGTGCCCCAGCCTAAATCATATTCACCCTGAGGCGGCTTACTATTAAATGCACCTGTCTCCCACGATGTATCTGCATTAAAAAGTTCGTTTGTATTCCATCCAAATCCTGTTGTATCTAATGAGCTCCATTGAGAAGTATCGTTACTAAATAACCAACATTGTACTCCATTACCACCATTTATTCTAACAGTCGAGCTGGTCGGACCTAACCCGTCTGCCGAAAATGCAATATCCCAACTACCTCTGGATACAATATTTTTACTTCCACTACTCAAAGAATAGTAGTTATCATTAATGTAATTTTGTCCCATAGACACAGTGTCTATTGTCTGACTCGTCATATTTTTAACTACAAACACAAATAGAATAATTATTTTTTTTTTCATAACTCTTATTTTTATTTAGATTAAATTTAAATAATAGAGCAAAAATATTATTGTCATATAATTTTAGCAATACCATAAATAGGGTATTTTAAATTAAATTAACCCGTTGTGTATTTAGGTTAAGTTAAATTTAAATTAAAGATATTCCTGTTAAAAACGAATTTATTCAAGTATTGGACAATAGTCAAAGCTGTTATTTTTGATAGTATTCTTGTTTATAACCCGACAAATGATTTAGCATAATTTCTTGTTATCATAAACTGGTTACACAGTTGTGAAAATAAAGTCTCTATTCATTTTCGTTTTTTTCTGAATATGCAAGCTTGTTGCTTGAAATACATTTGATTTTTACGCATAGGTACTTCCAAATTAATCCGCTTGCTCTCAAATAAATCTAATTGATAATCAGCGCTTAAATAACCTTTATCGACTAAAATGACACACTATCTAAATTGAGTTTTAATATCCTTTAAATAATGAATGTCGTGAACCGATGCCTTACTTATGTCAAAACTTTTAAAAACACCGTCAATAGAACATATTGCATGAAGTTTATAACCGTAATAATGCATTTTTTGACTGGCACAGTACCCTTTATCCGGTGATGTATGAAATGATTCTTTGCAAATATTACTCCATGAGTTTCTGAGTAATTTGACTACTTCCAAAGGCATACTGTCCACTATGTAATACGTTTCTCCCGAGGTAAATTCAGAGGATAACTTTTTCCTTATTGACTCTATAAAAGGGAAAAGTTTGTGTTTTCTTTTGTTATAAACCGACCGTTCTTTTTTTGATTTTAAACAACGGGATGTATCCTAAACAATTGGCATTTACTGTCTATGCTCATGTATTCTGCTGTTAAATTTACCGCGATTAACTCTATGTCTGTTAGTTTAGGTAGTTTAGGCTTCGTATTTGGGCAAGAAAATTCTTTTTTTCACTAACTTGTTGTAATATTTCTAAAATTTTATCGTAATTTGCTTTAAAGATGTTCATGTGTATATTGATTTGATAGTCAAATAAATATACAACTTTTTCAAGTGCAATGAACGACTTTTTTCTTTTTATTTACAAATACACAACGGGTTAAGTTAATAATTAATAAATACTAAAAAACATGAATGCACACGAAATTGATTATAAAATTTTTGGCGACGATATGCAATGTGTGGAAATTGAATTAGATCCGCAAGAAGCTGTCATTTCCGAATCCGGAAGTATGGTATATATGTCGCATCATATTCAAATGGAAACTATTTTTGGCGACGGCACACATCAAGGCGGTTTTATGTCAAAAATTTTTTCCGCAGGTAAACGCTTGCTTACCGGCGAAAGTTTATTTTTAACAGCTTTTTTTAATCAAGGTTCCGGAAAACAACATGTTGCATTTGCTGCACCGTATCCCGGAAAAATAATCCCCGTAAATTTAGCCGAATACAATGGTAAAATTGTTTGTCAAAAAGATGCATTTTTATGTGCTGCCAAAGGCGTTTCTGTAGGTATTGAAATACAAAAACGTTTGGGTACCGGTTTTTTTGGTGGCGAAGGATTTATAATGCAAAAACTTGAAGGCGACGGCTGGGCATTTATGCATGCCGGCGGTACAATTGTAGAACGAACATTACAACCCGGCGAAACCCTAAAAGTAGATACCGGATGTGTGGTAGCATATACTCAAGAAGTAGATTTTGATATTGAATTTGTAAAAGGTATAAAAAACTTGCTTTTTGGCGGTGAAGGAATGTATTTGGCTGCAATGCGCGGTCCCGGGAAAGTTTGGGTGCAAACCCTTCCCTTTAGTCGTTTGGCAAGTCGTGTAATTGCTTCTGCACCGCAAACCGGCGGAAAAAGACGCGGTGAAGGAAGTATCCTGGGTGGCTTGGGCGATATGCTCGACGGCGACAACAGTTTTTAGTATGGTTTAGCTGTGGGTTAACATTTCCCACAGCTCTTTATAATCCCACAAACCGTGATACCAACATTGATCGAAATGATAGGTACCGTTTATCGATAAATAAATGAGTAAGGTAAACAATAATCCTACACTTATTTTTACATAATAGTTTTTCTTTAAAACGGTTTGAATAAAATAACCCATCCCTACACTGAAAACCGTTAAAAATTCAACCATGGTACGCATACCATAGCCGCAACCGAAATTCCAACTCCACCAACTTGACATTAGGTATGACAATGCGAAAAAATAGAATAAGAGCGATAATGCCAATTTTCGGTTTTGTTTTACATATGATACAAGTCCGAATAGAATGAAAAACCAAAGCGGTGTATATGGAAATAAACCGTTGTGCGTAGAAAACCAAAACTTTAACAGCTGTGGGTGTAAGAAATCAAACCCCTCTCCTTCGTAAGAATCCATTATAAACTTTCCGCTTAAATATTTCCAATATAAAAATTGAGGCAACATCACTATAAAAACTGTAAACGCCGCCGCAAACAATCCTAAAATATTTTTCTTGATATTTTCAATATTAAATGTTGAATTAAAAAACAGTACTATCGGAAAAAACAACACATTTATTGGTCTGACGGCAAGAATTAATCCGGAAAATACGCCTAATAAAATCCATCGTTTTATGTTTGTTTTGCTAAAATCGGTTTTACTGAAATAATATAGAAATGCGCTAAACAGAAAAAACGAGTAAATATGCGACATACCGGTTTCGTCAATAGCGTAATAAAAGGCATTTGTACCAATCAATAAAATAAATGCCGTGAGCAAAGCAACTTTTTTCTCAAACCACTGACGAAGAAATAAATACAGAAAAATAAAACCTAAAAAAGCATATGTTACACCAGCTACATCTATCATACGATGGTAATAAACAGAGAAACCATCGGCTTTTTCAGGTGCAAACAGCTTGACACCGAAATGTGTAGCAAGAAAAAAGGGTAATTGCATTATAGCTATCCCAACCGGATATTTTGTGCTAATCTTCCATCCTTCTTCAATTTTAAACCCATAACCGGTTTTATCCGAAATACTGTCAGGCAATGCTGCTCCATTCCAATTATATATAAATGTTGCAGGTAAATAAACGTAATAACCGGCTTTGTCTGCCCAAATTTCAGCATGGTAGTTAAAAATACCCGATTTGCTGTGCTTGTTAAATGTCAAAAAGATAAGCAGTCCGTAAAACAGAAAAAGTAAAATATTTCGTTTTTTAAAAAGAATACCTGTCATAAATACAAAGATGTATAATTATCTGATTTTATCAGGAATATTCATCAAAAATAATTTTTAAATGAAAATAAAATTAGTTAATTTCGCAACAGTCTGAAAAACGGGTATCTTAGCAGAATTGTAGGCGTTGGCAAGAGTATTTATCCAAGCATATTCAGACCTCTTAATTTGCATTTATTAACTTAAAAATTATATAAGTATGGCTTTCGACATCGAAATGATTAAAGCGGTATATGCACGGTATCCCGAGCGTATAGAAGCCGCAAGAAAAGTAGTAAACCGTCCGCTTACGTTGGCAGAAAAAATTCTTTACACTCACTTGTGGGAAGGAAACGCCACAAAAGCGTATGAACGCGGAAAAGATTATGTAGATTTTGCTCCCGACCGAGTGGCAATGCAAGATGCTACGGCTCAAATGGCGTTATTGCAGTTTATGATGGCAGGTAAAGATAAAGTTGCTGTTCCATCAACTGTTCATTGCGATCACCTTATTCAAGCTCGTATTGGTGCAGATAAAGATTTACAAGAAGCATTAAATAAAAATAATGAAGTATTTAACTTTTTAGAGTCAGTTTCTAATAAATATGGCATTGGTTTTTGGAAACCGGGCGCAGGAATTATTCACCAAGTAGTATTAGAAAATTATGCTTTTCCGGGTGGAATGATGATTGGAACCGATTCGCATACGGTTAATGCCGGTGGTTTGGGTATGGTTGCTATTGGTGTTGGTGGCGCTGATGCTGTTGATGTAATGGCCGGAATGCCTTGGGAACTTAAATGGCCTAAATTAATTGGTGTTAAATTAACCGGGAAATTAAACGGTTGGACAGCGCCAAAAGATGTAATCTTAAAAGTTGCCGGAATCCTTACCGTAAAAGGTGGAACCGGAGCAATTATTGAATATTTTGGAGAAGGTGCTCGTTCGCTTTCGGCTACCGGTAAAGGTACCATTTGTAACATGGGTGCCGAAGTTGGTGCAACAACATCAACTTTTGGTTATGACGAAGCAATGGAGCGTTATTTACGCGCAACCGGACGTGATGATGTAGCAGATGCTGCTAACAAAGTTAAAGAACATTTAACTGCTGACCCTGAAGTTTATGAGAATCCTGAAAAATACTTTGACCAATTAATAGAAATTAATCTTTCGGAATTGGAGCCACATTTAAATGGACCATTTTCTCCGGATATAGCCACTCCTATTTCCGAAATGCACAATAAAGCAACAGAAAACGATTGGCCACTTGAAGTAGAATGGGGATTGATTGGTTCTTGTACCAACTCATCTTACGAAGATTTATCACGTGCGGCTTCTATTGCCAAACAAGCCATTGATAAAGGTCTAAAAACCAAAGCCGAGTTCGGAATTAACCCGGGTTCTGAACAAGTGCGATATACAGCAGAGCGTGATGGTTTATTGCAAATATTCGAAGATTTGAACGCTCGAATTTTCACAAATGCTTGCGGTCCATGTATCGGACAATGGGCACGTGAAGATCATAAAGATGAAAAAAATACCATTGTACATTCGTTTAACCGAAACTTTGCTAAACGAGCCGACGGAAATCCTAAAACGCATGCTTTTGTAGCATCGCCCGAAATGGTTGCCGCATTAGCCATTTCAGGACGATTGGATTTCAACCCAATTACCGATACGTTGTTAAATGAAAACGGTGAAGAAGTAAAACTTGATCCGCCAAAAGGCGACGAATTACCTAAAAAAGGATTTGCTGTTGAAGACTTAGGTTATCAAGCTCCGGCAGAAGACGGTAGAAATATCGAAATAAAAGTAGATCCTAATTCTGAGCGTTTGCAATTGCTTACCCCCTTCCCTGCCTGGGACGGTAAAAATATTACGGGTGCTAAACTGTTAATCAAAGCAAAAGGTAAGTGTACTACCGACCATATTTCTATGGCGGGACCATGGTTACGATACCGAGGACATTTGGACAATATTTCAAACAACACATTAACAGGAGCAATTAATGCATTTAATGGCGAAGCGGGAATTGTTAAAAATCAATTGACCGGAGAATATGAAGAAGTGCCAAAAGTTGCTCGTGCATACAAGGCGCAAGGCATACCTTCTGTTGTAGTGGGTGACCACAACTATGGAGAAGGTTCTTCTCGTGAACATGCAGCTATGCAACCTCGTCATTTGGGCGTGCGTGCTGTTATAGCCAAATCTTTTGCCCGAATCCATGAAACAAACCTTAAAAAACAAGGTATGTTGGCGTTAACTTTTGCCAATGAAGCCGATTATGATAAAATTCAAGAGGACGATACTTTTAACTTCTTGGATTTAGATCAATTTGCTCCCGGCAAACCAATACATGTAGAAGTTGTTCATAAAGACGGTTCAAAAGATGTGATTGAATTAAACCACACATACAACGACCAGCAAATTGAATGGTTTAAAGCCGGTTCGGCATTAAATTTAATTCGCCAACAACAAGGTGTAAATGCTTAACCTTAGTAACAATAATGTTAAAAGGGCTCCAAATGGAGCCCTTTTTTAATGGATTAAAATACTTACATGTATAAAAAACTGATTGACTACTCTCCTTTCAATGCTTTTATTTTTAGCTCATAAAAATATTTCTCAATGTTCACATCGTTGGGACGTTCGGCATTACCCACCGGTCTGCCGGCAGGTGCCTGCAATATTTTCCCTTCATCATCTATAAAAATATATTTGGGAACGGTAATTACTTCGTAATCTTCCAAAACATCCGAATTATCGGAATAATGCAAAAAAGTCCACGTATAACCGGGATTATCTTTCAAAAATTCTTTCATATCCTCAATATAACCGTCTGTAGCAATACTGATAAACTCAACAACACCTTTATATTTTGGATATTGCATTTCCATTATTTTCATTTCTTTAAGTGAAGGAATACTCCACGAAGCATAAAAATTGATATAAACATGTTTTCCTCTGAAATCGCTTAGTGATACTTTATTGCCGTTAACATCGGTAAGAGTAAATTCGGGGGCAGGATTACCCTTTTTCAATCGGTTTAATTGTTCAATTTTCAATAACAAATTATGGGCAATTTGTCTGTTCTGACGGTTCACTCCTTTCTTTTCGATTTGATGAATAATTTTCAAAATATTTTTACGGACAAACCATTTATTGTTTTTCACTTCACGTAAACCGTTTAGAATAAACAACTCAGCCAAAGTGTCATTTTTGTATGCAGGCAATTTTTGAACTACTGTTTTTAACGAATCATAACTGGCATATTTGTTTATGGCATCGTGCATCGGATAACCTTTGAGCGAAGTGGCTAAGGTTAAAAACTCATCCTTAAAAAAATCTTTAAAAAACTCCATATATTGTGGGTTTTCATAATCTACCCTTTTGTTTTGCAGGTATTCTTTAAATACTTGTGCTTTATGCCTTTTTGGGTCGAATTTTACGGTATAAGCATTATAAGACACGTCCATTGCGGCTTCCAAGTTGGCAATGGAATAAATGATGTATCGTTTTACAAATGAATTGTCTATTGATTTTAGTTTTTCGTACCAATGCTTTTTATATTTTTCAATCAGCGGTATAATTTCTTCGGGCGAACGTCCGGTAAAAGTTGCTTTGTGTTTATATACAAAGTCTTCGTATTGCATATTGTATTTTGCAATTTGATAATTGATGTCTTTGGGGTTTGGAAACTTAAATTTAAGGGTTAAAAAACGGTCGTAAATACGTCCTTTGTTCAATTCTTCATTGTAAGATAAAATAATATCGTACACTTTTCCGGGCTCCATAAATATTTTGGCCGTTTTATCCTGAATTTTTATAATTACTTGTGTAATTTGTTGTAAATCAAAGGTCGTGCTAAATGTTTCGTCGGAAGAAATTTTTTCTTTTAAAATTCTGGTTTGATGTTTCGTCAGATAATCATCTACCACATAAATTTTTATTTCATTATAGGCAAAATCTTTTGCAATACCTTTGATTGTTGTGGATATGGCATTGGCATAAAAAGACAAACAAGTGAAAAGAAATAAGAATACACTGTTGCGCATAGATACTAAGGTTTTACGGCTTTGGGAACAAATTTACTGATATCTCCACCGTGTTTTATAATATCACGCACAATTGATGCATTTATTGCCGACAGCGCCGGGTCGGTTATTAAATAAATGGTTTCAACGCTGTTTTCCAGTTCACGATTCATTTGCCCGATGCTTTTCTCAAATTCAAAATCTTTGGTATCTCGCAAACCGCGAATAATGTATTGCGCATTGATTTCTTGGCAAAACTTTACAGTTAAATCGCTGTAAAAAGAAACGCTGATTTTTGGATAGTCTTTAAAAGTCTCCTCTATCCAGCGGCGGCGTTGCTCTACACTAAACATATTTTGTTTGGTAGAGTTGGTTCCGATACCTATAACAATTTCATCAAACAAATCGTAAGCACGTTTGATAATATCTACGTGCCCAAGAGTTATCGGATCAAAAGAGCCGGGAAATAAAGCTTTTTTCATATAATAAATTTACTGAAAGATACTAAAATTCACATTGCCGTAATTACGCATTTCTTTAAAATGTGTTAAATGCGACAAATCGGTTTGCTTGCCGTGTTCTATTATCATTATACCGTCTTCATTCAACAAATGATGTTCAAAAACTAATTCGGGTATTTGAGCAATGTTTTTTAAATCGTATGGTGGGTCGGCAAAAATAATATCAAAACTTTGCTTCAATTTTGGCAATTTGCTAAATACATCGCCAAGCAAAATAGTTGTTTTTTCTTCTTCACCCAATTCTTTAACAGTTTGTTTAATAAAACCGGTGCAACCGTAATTCTTATCAATAGCCACCGCGTTTTTCACATCGCGACTTAAAAATTCGTACAACATATTCCCTGTTCCGCTAAATAAATCCAATACGGAACTTGTGGAAAAATCCACTTGGTTGGATAATATGTTAAACAGCGCTTCTTTGGCTCTGTCTGTAGTAGGACGAACAGGCAATTTTTTGGGTGCTGTAAATCTTCTTCCCTTGTATTTGCCGGATATTATTCGCATAATAAATACAAAATTGCCGGTAATAATCGATGATGTGTGCTTTGGGGTAACTCTTCGGGAAAATGAATATTGGATACTTTGGTAGTTAAGGATTCATTTTTGAAATATTGTTTTATCAGCTTGTGAATTGCCGAATCAATTTCAAAATCTCCAAAATAATAAAGTGTTTCTTTTTCATTGTCAAACTCCAACTGTTCGAGTGTAAACAACAAATAATAAATAAAATCTTCGGATGTTTGGTATTCAAAAGAATTGACAAACGATAATCCTTTTACCGACTTTCTGACAATGACAAAATAATCGTAAGAAATATACACGAGCGTTACTTCTTCTTTATCATCAACATTTATATATTCGAGAATACCTTCAAGCAAATGCCCGTTTATATTAGAGCTATTTTCAAATAAAAGCATATGTCCGGCATTGAAGACTTCTTTTGCCGTAACCGCCCCCTCGGTTTGCGAAAAATTAAAACCGAAAATCTTTTGCTCCTCTCCTTTTGTAAATAATGATTTGGGTATGAGTACTGTTTTATGATGGTCTTCCAATCTTTTTATTGCTACATTCTCACTTTTTAGATTTATGCCTTTCAAAAAGTCAATCAATTCCTTTTCGGATATATTCCCTTCATAATTGGCATAAGCCGAAAGTACATTATTAGCCGTATTGACTATAATAATATCGGTTGCCGATGCAGACTTCTTCCATAAAAGAACAAAAGCAGAAGACGTGAAATCTTCTGCTTTGTTTATCCAATACTGTAAAGGTTGTTTAGCCATTCCGGTTATTCCCAGTTTCCGTTAAGTGTTGCTTCTTGCATCGAACCTACTTTTAATACTTCAGTGGTATCGATGTTTTTATTGGCAATATCCAACCCTCTATAAATATCGCCTAATGAAGCACTTACTTCAAATACTTTCACTTTTACTTTTCCGCTTTCAATTTCTCCTGCATCGATATTAAATTTCTTGCCGCCGCTAAAGGGTATGTAAGGCAACGAATCGACAATCATATCAAAGTTTTGCTTAAATAATGTATCACGAACAGGAATTAAGGTAGTATCACGGGTAATTATGCCCAATTCAATGGCTTTGGCTTCTTGTCCCAATAATGAATCAGGCAAGTCGCCCACCGAATAAATTACCTGAATACTGTCGTTACGTAAGAAATTGGTTAATTGCTCAAAGTTTTTGGCATATTCACCTTTTCGCGATTTATACACAACTTGCGCTTCTCTTATTTGCTTTAATCGTTCCACAACAATGGCTTTACGACGTTCGGTTTCTTCTCTAAATTTAATTTCGCTTTCTATACTGTCGTAAATTTTATATCCAACAAATGCATTTAATCCAATCAACACAATATATGCGGATAATTTTGCAGCAGGCGAATTAAGAAAACGATACGATAAATATCCTAATCCTACTGATATTAATGCAATAATGATAAATAAAAGAAGTAAGCTCATACTATATATTTTTTGCGTTGCACAAATCTACAATTTTTTTATTCTTTTTACATTATAGTGAAAAAAAATTAAAAACAATTTTGAAATTCTATTTGCTAACAACTTGTAAAAAGTAATTTTATTGTTCGAATTACATAAAATTGGACTGGAATACCAAAATAGCACAAGAACTGATAAAGGCATTACCTTTTGAGCCTAATGATGAACAACGTGAGTTAATCAATAAACTATCGGCATTTATTAAAGCATTTCGAACACCCGAAATTTTTGTTTTAAAAGGATATGCCGGAACAGGAAAAACATCGGTTATAGGTGCTTTGGTGAAAAGTTTGGGCAATTTCAACATAAAAACCTGTCTGCTTGCACCAACCGGAAGGGCGGCAAAGGTATTAAGCAAACACAGTGAAAAAACGGCTACAACCATTCATCGAGAGATTTATGTTCCCATTGTAAAAAGTGGCGGTTATCCCGGATTTTCATTAAAAGACAATAAGCGACGAAACACCCTTTTTATTGTTGATGAAGCATCGATGTTAGCTGCCGAAAACAACAGCATGAGCAATGAGTGGCAAGCTCAATCATTGCTGGATGATTTAATCGAGTATGTTTTTTCAGGCGATAATTGTAAACTGATTTTTATTGGCGACACGGCTCAATTGCCGCCGGTTGGCAGTTCGTTAAGTCCGGCATTAAATCCCGAATTTTTAAAATCAACTTATTGGATGCCTGTTTTTTCTTTTGAATTAAAACAGGTTAGCCGCCAAGCACTCGATTCGGGTATTTTATTTAATGCTACAGAATTAAGGCAAAACATCAACAATAACATTCCCGAATTTATATTGCATAATAATGATACCGATTTTGTTGCCATTACAGGGCAAGAATTGGAAGAGCGATTAAACGACACAATTCAACAATATGGAATAGACCAAAATTTGGTAATAACTTATTCTAACAAAAGAGCGAATTTATTTAACGAGCAAATCAGGCGCAGAATATTATGGTTTGAAAACCAAATTGATGCCGGCGATAAATTAATGGTGGTAAAAAACAATTATTTTTGGCTTCCCGAAGAGAGTGATATAGGGTTTATAGCTAATGGCGATACGCTTGAAGTTTTATCTACAGGAAGGTTTGAGGAATTGTACGGCTTACATTTTTTAAATTCGGAAGTAAGTATGATTGACTATTCAAACGCACCCAATTTCGAAACAAAAATATTGCTTGACACACTTCATTTGGAAACGCCGTCATTACCACAAGCCGTGCATCACAAACTTTTTGAGTTAATATTGGATGATTACCAAGATATTCCGGAAAAAAGAAAGCGGCTTTCTATGGTAATGAAAAATCCGTATTACAATGCCCTTCAAGTAAAATTTGCTTATGCAGTAACGTGCCACAAAGCGCAAGGCGGTCAGTGGGATGTTGTGTACATTGACCCGGGTTATCTGTCACCGGAAAAGATAGACGTGAATTATTTACGTTGGTTATATACTGCTGTTACGCGCGCTACAAAACAAGTGTTTTTGGTTAATTTCCCCAATGAATTGCTTGAAAACCCTGTAGAGTTTTGGTAATGACAATATGGCAAAAAATAGAAAATAAATTAGGCGAAAAGATTGTTGCACAACATCCCGTTGGTGGCGGATGCATCAATCAAACGTATGTTATTGAAACCGAAAATTCAAAAAAGATATTTTGCAAAATAAACCACTCTGCTCCTTTGGATTTTTTTGAAAAAGAATCGGAAGGTTTAAAGGCGTTATCACAAGTCAAAACTTGGAAAGTCTCCTCTCCTTTGCTACACTTAAACGCAGGAAATACAACTTGCCTGCTTATGGAATATGTAGAAAAAAAACATCCCACTACCGAATATTGGCAAAATTTAGGTCGTTCGTTGGCTGAACTGCATAAGATATACGAAAATAATTTTGGTTGGAAAGATGACAATTATATTGGTTCGCTCAAGCAAATAAATAACCGGAAATCAAGTTGGGAAGAGTTTTTTATTAGCAACAGGATTGAACCGCTTGTGAAATTGGCTTTAGACAAAAAAATTATTTCAAAAAGTGAAGCTAATTTGTTTACTTTGTTGGAAACAAAAATCTTAAATATTTTCCCGAAAGAAAAGCCGGCTCTCATCCATGGCGATTTATGGTCGGGGAATGTAATGCCCACAATAGACAATACACCGGCAATATACGACCCCGCTGTGTATTTTGGACACCGAGAACAAGATTTAGCAATGACAATATTATTTGGCGGATTTCCTTCGGAGTTTTATCGTTCCTACCAACAACATTTTCCTCTGCATGAGGATTTTTTGAACAGAAAAGATTTTTACAACCTCTATCCGCTTTTGGTACATCTTATTTTGTTTGGGCGTTCGTATTGGTATGATATTGAACAAATTCTGAGAAAATTAAAATAAAAAAGCCGTTACTAAAAAGTAACGGCTCAGAAATTAAAGGAATTTCTATTATTGATATTTAGCTTTTAATGCTTTAGCTTTTTCCAATTGATTGGTTCTTGTGTAAAGCTTAATTAATGTATTTGCTGTAGCAATATCGTCAGGTTTCAATTGATTGGCTTTTTCCAAATATGGGATTGCTTTTTCAAAAGCCTCTTGCGAAAGCTTCATAAACTCATCGTATTTGGCAGTTTGGTCAAGCGGTAATTCGTTGGCTTTATTGTTGTAATCTGCCCCTTGGTTGTAATATAATGCTCCCATATTGTAGTAAGCATCGAAATTTTCAGGGTCTAATTCAATTGCTTTTTGATAATCGGCAGCGGCTTTTTCTACATCACCTTTTTTGTCATAGATTGTACCACGGGCATAATATAAAATTGCCTTATTTGGGTCTTTTGTAATTGCTTCGTCAAGGGTTTTAAGCGCTTCATCATCCTTTCCTGCTTTTAAGTAATAATCAATTTCTTCGGTAAGTAAAGCTTTATCTTCAGGGTATTTTTGACGACCTTCTACAATTACTTTGTGCGCTTCTTCCAAGTTACCTTGTTTTTTATATAAATCGGATAAGTAATAATAGATTTTTGGACCGTCGCCTTTGCCTTCATACCCCATTTTGGTTAATGCTTTATACGTTTCAATAGCATTTGAATCTTTACCTGCTTTTTCGTAAGCAATGGCTAAATAATACATTGCAGCGGTATCTAATTTTCCGCCAAAAGCTTGTGCACCGATACCTTTTTCAAAATACTCAACAGCTTTTTCGTAATTTTTATTTTGATATGCTGTTACACCATTATTGATGAACTCAATACCAAAAGAAGGCATCATTTGCATAAATTCCATTGTAATTTCAGGGTCTTCAAACTCTACTTTACCGGTTTTAAAATCTTCGGCAAATTTTTTCTGTTGCTCTTCAGTCATTTTTTCCATATCCATATTTTTATATTCAGGATTTTTGAAATTTAACTGAAAAGCTTTGCTGTAAGATTCAAATGATTCGTTAAGAGCATCGGGGAACATAGATTTACACTTATCACTGGTGTGGATATCCCAAAGAATTTTTGCCCGGTATCGCCAGGTTTTTGCCCATGTTTTAGTTACTTCATCATCTTTTGCCACTTCAATGGCATCCAACCCTTTTTTAAGGTCAGAGCATCTTTTGCTTCGTTGATACGATTTTTCGTAATTGTAAGCACTTACTACTTTGTTTTTTTGTGTCATTCCGGAAAACACAATGCTTAATCCGGCTAAAACTAATGTTAATTTTTTCATTTTTAATTTTTGTTTAATAAGATGTAAAATTAAAAGATTTCCATAAAGAACAGCAAAGAAAATGCCAAAGATTACTCTTCGGCATTTTCAGAGGTATTATTTTCTGTTGTTTCTTCCGATGATTCTTCTGCGTTTTCATCCTCTTCATCTTCCGATTTTTGGACTTTGGCAACAGAGGCAATCTCATCGTTTCCTTTCAGATTGATAAGCTTCACTCCTTGTGTTGCACGTCCCATTACACGCAAATCGGCAACTGAAATACGTATTAAAATTCCCGATTTATTGATAATCATTAAATCATCATTGTCGGTTACATATTTTATGGCTATCAAGGCACCGGTTTTATCGGTAATATTGATGGTTTTCACCCCTTTACCACCACGGTTTGTAATTCGGTAATCATCAATAGAAGAACGTTTTCCGTAACCTTTTTCAGATACTACCAACACATCTCCTTCTTCTTCGCCAACTGTAATCATTCCCACCACTTCATCATTTTCGTCGGCTAATGTTACCCCTCGCACACCGGCGGCTGTTCGTCCCATTGGGCGAACTTTCTCTTCAGGGAAACGAATGGCTCTACCCGAACGTAATGCCATCATTATTTCATCATTTCCGCTGGTTAGTTTTGCTTCCAGTAATTCATCTCCTTCGCGGATAGTAATTGCATTAATTCCATTCACTCGTGGACGAGAATATGCTTCAAGAGTGGTTTTCTTAATCGTTCCTTTCTTGGTACACATTACAATGTAATGATTATTTATATAGTCTTCATCAGTCAGGTTGTTTACTACTATATATGCTCTTACTTTATCGTCCGATTCGATATTGATAAGGTTTTGAATGGCTCTTCCTTTTGAACCTTTACTTCCTTCAGGGATTTCAAACACTCTCATCCAGAAGCATTTACCTTTTTCGGTAAATACCAATAAATAGTTGTGTGTTGTAGCTACAAACAGCTGTTCCAAGAAATCTTCATCTCTGGTTGCAGAAGCTTTAGAACCTACTCCACCTCTGTTTTGTCTTTTATATTCGGATAGAGGTGTGCGTTTGATGTATCCCAAATGCGAAATGGTAACCACCACTTCTTCATCGGGAATCATATCTTCTATTTTAAAGTCTCCACCGGCATATTCAATTGAAGAACGTCTTTCATCGCCATACTTTTCTTTTACTTCTAACAATTCTTCTTTAATAATCTCCATTCTGCGTGCTTCGTTTGCCAAAATGTCTTTTAAATCGGCAATTTTCTTCATTATATCTTCGTACTCTGCACGCAATTTATCTTGTTCCAGTCCGGTAAGTTGACGTAAGCGCATTTCAACAATGGCACGCGATTGAATATCGGTCAACTCAAAACGGTCGATTAACTTTTGACGCGCTTCGTCAGGGCTTTTAGACGCTCTAATTAATTGAATAACTTCATCAATATTATCACTTGCGATGATTAACCCTTCTAAAATGTGTGCACGTTCTTCCGCTTTACGTAATTCATATTTTGTACGACGAACAACAACTTCGTGACGGAAATCGACAAAATGCTTAATCAAATCTTTTAGGTTAAGCATCTCCGGTTTTCCGTTCACCAATGCAACATTGTTTACACTGAAAGATGTTTGCAGTTGAGTATATTTATACAAATTATTTAATACAACATTAGGAATGGCGTCGCGCTTTAATTCATAAACAATACGCATACCTTCTCTATCCGATTCGTCGCGAATATCCGAAATACCTTCAATTTTTTTATCGTTTACCAAATCGGCGGTTTTCTTAATCATATCCGCTTTATTCACTTGATAAGGAATTTCGGTAACAATGATTTGTTGACGACCGGTTTTTGTTTCCTCAATTTCGGCTTTTGCACGCATTACAATTTTGCCTCTTCCGGTATGGAAAGCGTCTTTCACACCTTCATATCCGTAAATAATTCCTCCCGTAGGGAAGTCAGGCGCCTTGATATGTTGCATTAACCCGTCAATATCAATCTCTCTATTGTCAATATAAGCAATAGTAGCATCAACAACTTCTGATAAGTTATGTGGTGCCATATTGGTTGCCATACCTACGGCAATACCCGATGCGCCGTTAATCAAAAGTTGAGGGATTCTTGTCGGTAATACGGTTGGCTCTTGTAAAGAATCGTCGAAGTTTAGTGAAAAATCAACGGTTTCTTTATCTATATCTGCCAACATTTCTTCGGCAATCTTCTTTAAGCGTGCTTCGGTATAACGCATTGCGGCAGGGCTGTCCCCATCTACCGAACCAAAGTTACCTTGGCCGTCTATCAGTGTGTAACGCAACGACCATTCTTGTGCCATTCGCACCATTGTATCATAAACCGCTGTATCGCCGTGCGGATGATATTTACCCAATACCTCTCCTACAATTCTGGCTGATTTTTTATATGGTCTGTTAGAAAACACACCCAATTCCATCATTCCATATAAAATACGGCGATGAACAGGCTTTAATCCGTCACGAACATCCGGCAGTGCTCTGGACACAATAACAGACATCGAATAATCGATGTATGCCGACTTCATTTCATCTTCAATACTTACCTGAATGATTTTTTCTCCTTCTTGCATAAATTAAAATCTTAATAATTATTAAATAATATGCCAAAATACGCATAATTGCACAAAATTTGCTGGTTAAAAAAGTGTTAATTACTAACAAATTTTTGTTGATAAAAACGATTTTTTGTCAGTCAAAACACACTTTCCAATTTTTACTTTTGATTGGAAGGGAAAGATTAAGAATAAATTACTAATTTTATTAAAACATTATAATTATGGAATCAAATTTTTCGCCCAGAGTAAAAGATGTAATCTCATACAGTCGAGAAGAAGCTTTACGATTAGGGCACGACTATATTGGCGTAGAACATTTGCTTTTGGGAATAATTCGCGAAGGTGAAGGTTTAGCCGTTAAGATTTTAAAATCATTGGGAATTGATATGCTCGAGTTGCGCAAAGAGATTGAGCGAAACCTAAAACCGGGAAAAGCCATTCAAAGCACAGCAGCAAACATCCCCTTGGTGAAACAAGCCGAAAAAGTGTTAAAAATCACTTATTTGGAAGCTAAATTATTTAGAAATAATATCATTGGAACCGAACATTTATTGCTCAGCATTTTAAAAGATGAAGACAACATTGCTACCCGAATATTAGATGAACACGGTGTAAATTACGAAGTGGTGAAAGATGTTGTAGAAGCAATGAATAAAGAGGTTGAAGATGATATGGAAGATGAAGATATTTTTAACCCCAAGTCAGAATTTCCGTCTTCACCGTCGGATGATGATGAAAATGAAAAAGGAGGATTTATGGGAAGCAGTTCCAGAAAATCAGATACAAAATCTAAAACACCCGTTTTAGATAATTTCGGAAGAGATTTAACCAAAATGGCTGAAGAAGGTAAACTCGACCCTATTGTAGGGCGCGAGAAAGAAATTGAACGCGTGTCGCAAATATTAAGCCGAAGAAAAAAGAACAACCCTATCCTTATTGGAGAACCCGGCGTAGGTAAATCTGCCATTGCCGAAGGACTAGCTTTGCGTATTGTGCAAAAAAAGGTTTCAAGAGTATTGTTCAATAAACGCATTGTTACTTTGGATTTGGCCTCATTGGTTGCCGGTACAAAATATCGCGGACAGTTCGAAGAACGAATGAAAGCCGTAATGAATGAATTGGAAAAATCGCCTGAAATTATCTTATTTATTGATGAGATTCATACGATTATTGGCGCAGGCGGTGCATCCGGTTCGTTAGATGCTTCGAATATGTTTAAACCGGCGTTAGCACGTGGTGAAATTCAATGTATAGGTGCTACAACACTAGATGAATACCGTCAATATATCGAAAAAGACGGCGCATTGGAAAGACGTTTTCAAAAAGTATTGGTAGAACCTACAACTGTAGAAGAAACAATTCAGATATTAAACAATATCAAGTCAAAATACGAAGAGCATCACAATGTAATATATACTGATGAAGCAATTAAAGCGTGTGTTACACTCACCGACAGGTATATTACTGACAGACATTTGCCGGACAAAGCCATTGATGCTCTGGATGAGGCAGGTTCTCGCGTACATATTAAGAATATAAAAGTTCCTAAAAATATAATTGAGATAGAGAAAAAGATTGAGGAGGTTAAAGAAGAAAAAAGTAAAGTAGTACGCAGTCAGAAATACGAAGAAGCGGCAAGATTACGTGATACCGAAAGAAAATTACTGGAAGAATTGGAAATTGCCAAAAAGAAATGGGAAGAAGAAACCAAACTGCATAAAGAAACCGTATCGGAAGAAAATGTTGCTGAAGTGGTGGCAATGATGACCGGCGTTCCCGTACAAAGAGTTGCACAACAAGAAAGCGAGCGATTGGTTAAAATGTATGATGAAATTAAAGGAAGCGTAATCGGTCAAGATGAAGCCATTAAGAAGATTGTTAAAGCCATCCAGCGTAACCGAGCCGGATTAAAAGACCCCAACAAACCTATCGGTTCATTTATTTTCTTAGGACCAACAGGTGTGGGTAAAACACAATTAGCAAAAGTATTGGCTCGCTATTTATTTGACAGCGATGATGCACTCATCAGAATAGATATGAGTGAATATATGGAAAAATTCGCCGTGTCAAGGTTGATTGGAGCGCCTCCCGGCTATGTTGGTTATGAAGAAGGCGGACAGTTGACCGAAAAAGTACGTAGAAAACCCTATTCGGTAGTATTACTTGATGAGATTGAGAAAGCGCATCCCGATGTGTTTAACTTATTGCTTCAAGCATTGGATGACGGACAATTGACAGACAGTTTAGGTCGTAAAATTAATTTTAAGAATACTATTATCATAATGACATCAAACATTGGTGTTCGTCAATTGAAAGATTTTGGGCAAGGCGTAGGATTTTCTACAGCAGCGAAAAAAGAAGCCGCCGACGAGCATGCTAAAAGTGTACTTGAAAAAGCACTTAAAAAAGCATTTGCGCCTGAGTTCTTGAACCGAATTGACGATGTGGTTATCTTTAATTCATTATCTCGTGAAGATATTCACAAAATCATTGATATTGAATTGAAAAATTTATACGGAAGAATCCAAAACCTTGGATATAATATCGAAATTACTGAATCCGCAAAAGATTTTATTGCCGACAGAGGTTATGATGAAAATTATGGTGCTCGACCTTTGAAAAGAGCCATTCAGAAATATTTGGAAGACCCATTGGCAGAAGAAATCATTAAAGCACATCTACAAGAAGGTGATACGGTAAAAGTAGATTTAGACAAGAAGAAAGAAGAATTAACTATTAAAATTGAAAAATCTAAAGGAACATCTGCATCAAAATCAAAAAGCAAAGAGAAAGATGACGGTTCCGACAAAAAAGAAGAATAAGTTTAATTCTTTTATAACCCAAAAACCAGCAATTTAATCATTGCCGGTTTTTTATATCTATAAATTACATTTTAAAATCATAAGCATGTTTATATACGGGGCTGAAAAACAGCAGTTTGTTATATGAAACTTTTTCTTTACATTTGACAAGTCAAATAAATTTAATATTAACCAATAAATTTTTATATCATGGGTAAAGGTGACATTAAAACACGTAGAGGGAAAATATTTGCAGGAACGTATGGTGTTTCTCGAAAAAGAAAAGCTAAAAAAAATGTTGTAATTCCTGCTAAGAAAGAAGAAAAACCTGCAGAAAAGAAAACTACAAAAATGGCAACAGCAACCAAGAAAACTACCGCAAAAAAGACAACAGCAACCAAGAAAACTACCGCAAAAAAGACCACTGCCAAAAAAACTACTGCAACTAAAGCCAAAAAAGAAGAGTAAGACTACTCAATTATACAATTATACCTAACAAAAAAATCCTTGCAATTTTTGCAAGGATTTTTTCATATCTAATCTTTAGGTTTTCTTAAATCCGGGAAACTTTCGCATAAAGACAGCAAATATCAGAGCGTTAAAGAACGCCATAAATGTCATACCAAAAACTGTCATGATAGTTTGAAAATAAGGTGTTAGCATAGTTTCCATGCTTATAAATTGATTTTTCAAAAAAGCATTAATTTCCTCTTTACTTTTTCCTTGTTTAAGCATTTCCTTTGCTTGATGCACCACACTTTCTTTTACTTCTTGCCTTCTTATTTCAAAAAAATCGGTATCAATATTATTATAATAAAAATATGTAACCAAGCCAATAATCATAGCAAACAACATTCCGGCTCTTACTCCTGCTTTAACATCGTCAAAATATCCGGTTTCTTTCTCGGCAAATAATTTATATTGTCGAATACCGAAAAATACTGTAAATAATAGCAATACCAAATAATATACTACAATGTAAAACTGAACTTCGGGTATATGTTGTAAGTGCAAAACATACACAGCCAATTTTCCGGCAACGCCGAGAGCAGCAAAAAAAACAGCGATTTGTAAGGGTGTTTTAAATTTCATCTTTTAGCTGTTCATTGACATTAAAAATTCGTGATTGTCGTAGGTTTTCTCCATACGGTCTTTTAAGAAATCCATTGCTTCTACCGGATTCATATCAGCAATGTAATTGCGTAAAATCCACATACGTTGGGTAATTTCTTTTCCTAATAATAAATCTTCTCTACGTGTGCTAGAAGAAACAATATCGATAGCCGGATATATTCTACGGTTGGCAATACGTCTGTCGAGTTGAAGTTCCATATTACCGGTTCCTTTAAATTCTTCAAAGATTACATCGTCCATTTTTGAACCGGTTTCGGTAAGTGCAGTTGCCAAAATAGTCAACGAACCGCCATTTTCAATTTTACGTGCCGCTCCAAAAAATCGTTTTGGCTTATGTAAAGCATTGGCATCAACCCCTCCGGAAAGCACTTTTCCCGAAGCTGGCGAAACGGTATTGTAGGCACGAGCCAATCGTGTGATAGAATCCAACAATATACATACATCGTGACCACATTCAACCATTCTTTTGGCTTTTTCCAATACAATATTGGCTAATTTCACGTGTTTGTCGGCAGGTTCGTCAAAAGTTGAAGCTACTACTTCTGCATCTACACTTCTTGCCATATCTGTAACCTCTTCGGGGCGTTCATCTATCAATAAAATCAATAAATATACCTCTGGATGGTTGGCGGCTATTGCGTTGGCAATTTCTTTCAACAAAGTAGTTTTACCCGTTTTTGGCTGCGCTACAATCAATCCGCGTTGCCCTTTTCCTATTGGCGTAAACAAATCAACAATTCTTGTAGAAAGCGAACTTTTGTCATGTCCGGTTAATTTAAATTTTTCATACGGGAAAACCGGTGTTAAATAATCAAAGGGAACTCTGTCGCGCACAAAATCAGGCTCACGATTATTAATTTTTTCTACTTTAATTAAAGGGAAATATTTTTCGCCTTCTTTTGGCGGACGAATTGTTCCTCGCACTGTGTCACCGGTTTTTAAGCCAAACAACTTAATTTGCGACTGTGATACATAAACATCATCAGGCGAATTTAAATAGTTGTAATCCGAAGAACGTAAAAATCCGTAACCATCGGGCATCATTTCCAATACTCCTTCAGTTGAAATAATACCGTCAAAATCGTAACCTATATAACTGTAACCGTTGTTTTTATTGTTCTGATTACCGTTGTTATTCTGGTTATTATTTTGGTTATTGTTATTATTTCTTCGGTTAGAATTATTTTGATTATTCTGATTTTTATTCTTGCTGTTATTGTTTTGTTGCTGAGCATTGTCAGCAGGTTGATTGCCGGCTATGTCAGTTTGTTTTGCCTCTGATTTTGTTTCAGAGACTTTCTCTTCAGACGTAGATTGTTCTTTTTGAGCAGTTGCAGTTTCCGAATTGTTTTCTTGTTTGTTTTTCCTGTTTCTACGATTACGGTTAGAATTATTTTGTTGCTTTTGTTGTTGTTCGGATTTATTTTCGGCAACAGCTTCTTGTTTAGTCTCGTCGGTTGGTTGCTCTTGGTTTTTAGCGTTTTCTGTATTTTGCTGCTGCGATTTATCCGATGATGATTTAATCTCAACTTTTTCAGCCGTTTTACTCACTCTGCTTCTTTTGCGCTTCTTTTGTGTCGAACTTTCCGATTTTTGCTTGGCTTCTTCGGCTTTTTGAACGGCTTGCTGATCCAAAATAGCATAAATCAGTTCTTGTTTTTTTAACTTTTCTGTTCTTTTAATTCCTAAACCTTTTGCTATTTGTCGTAAATCAGCAACAAGTTTATTACTTAATTCATCAATGGTATACATATATAAAAAATGTGTTGATTTTAATTTTTAATTCAATTTATCAAGATTGAGTATGATTTTAATAATTTGATGCATTTTGGAAATACATCTGCTATGTTGAGGAAATAGCAAGGCAATTTTAAGTAGATTATTTTAATTAACAGGCAAAAAAAATGATTTTTTTAATGATTTACTTTTAAATGATGTTCTTGCAAAAATAATTCCACCGTATTTTTTATGGCATCATTAATAGGTGTAAATTCAATTCCCAGTGTTTCTTTTATTTTTCTATTGGAATATAACTCTTTTTTTTGGGCTATTCGGGCACTTTCTTTGGTTATTACGGGTTCTTTTTTTGTAAAATAACTTCTTACCCACTCTAAACGCCACGCAAGTTGGGTTAATATTGTTGTTGCTGCAATTGAAGATTTGGCTTTGTTCAAATTTTCGGCAATATGATCCATAAAAATTTTAAAAGGTAAATTTTCGCCCACTACCAAAAAACGTTCCGAATGAATATCGCTTTCCATTAATCCAATCATACATTTTACTACATCCCGCACATCTACAAAACCGGTTGAACCTTTGGTATAAAACACCAGTCCGTCATATACTCTTTTAATGAGTGCGGCACTGCTCATATTCCAATCCCCCGGACCTACTATCATACTCGGGTTCACAATTACGGCATTCAACCCCTCTTCTATCCCACGCCATACTTCACGCTCACCCAAATATTTACTTACTGAATAATTCGAAGGGTTCGTGTTGGTTTCCCAAGGTGTTTTTTCGGTAATTTCTGTATTTTCCAACGTTCCCAAAGCAGAAGTTGAACTTACATGACATAATTTATCGATACCGGCTCTCAAACAGGCATCCACAACATTTGCCGTTCCTTCAATATTTACTTTTTTCAATTCTTTTTTATGGGCAGGATTAAACGATACCACTGCGGCACAATGGAAAACTTTATTCACATCTTGCATTGCATCATCCAAGGCAACCACATCGAGCACATCGCATTGCACCCATTCTATTTTTTTGTATAAAGATTGGTGTTCAGCCGGCGAATAATATTTGAAAATCTTTTTGACAAGAGATAATTTATGCTTGTTGCGAAAAGTTGCACGAACTTTATCGTTACTTTTTGCCAGTTGATGCAACAAATGCATACCAAGCAATCCGGTGCCGCCCGTAACTAAAATCATAAAACAAATGTAGTTATTTTTCTTTTTAAATGGATTTCATCAAATAACATTTTATCCATATTGAATAAAATCAGTCGGTGCGTTACAAAATTTATCATTCATAAACCTATATTTGCACAAAATGAATATTGACGAATGAAAAAAGATTTTTTAGAAGAATTAAAATGGCGTGGAATGATTCATGATATGACGCCGGGAATAGAAAATATATTGAAAAATGCTCCCGTAACGGGATATATTGGATTTGACCCTACTGCAGATTCTTTGCATATTGGAAGTTTAGTACAAATAATGACCTTGGTTCATTTTCAACAATGCGGGCATAAACCCATTGCACTAGTTGGCGGTGCAACCGGAATGGTAGGCGACCCTTCGGGGAAATCCGAAGAGCGAAATTTACTTGACGAAGAGACTATTCAACATAATTTGGAAGGGATAAAAAAGCAGTTGGCAAAATTCCTTGATTTTGACACAAAAGAAAACCCTGCCGAGATTGTCAACAATTACGATTGGTTTAAAAATATGACGTTCTTGGAATTCATCAGAGATGTGGGTAAACATATTACCGTAAATTATATGATGGCAAAAGAATCAGTAAAAAAACGCTTGGAAACCGGAATGTCATTTACAGAGTTTTCATACCAGCTAGTTCAAGGGTATGATTTTTACCGATTATATAAAGACAAAAATTGCTTAGTGCAAATGGGTGGTTCTGACCAATGGGGAAATATTGTTACCGGAACCGAATTAATTCGCCGTATGGATGGCGGAACTGCTTATGCCGTAACTACACCATTATTAAAAAAAGCAGATGGTACTAAGTTTGGTAAAACCGAAGGCGGAAATGTTTGGCTCGATAAAAAAAGAACATCGCCTTACAAATTTTACCAGTATTGGATTAACGCTTCGGATGAAGATGCAGCCAATTACATTAAAATATTCACTTTAAAAACAAAAGAAGAAATAGACCAACTGATTGAGGAACACCAAAAAGCGCCTCACCTGCGTTTATTACAAAAAGAGTTGGCTAAAGACATTACTATTCGTGTTCACGGCGAAGATGATTACAAGCAAGCTGTAAAAGCTTCCGAAATATTATTTGGCAAATCCAATAAAGAGGAATTAGCGCAATTGGACGAAAAAACATTTCTTGATGTATTTGAAGGTGTTCCTCACGCAGAAATTCCATCCGGAGAATTTGAACAAGGTATTCCTGTTGTAGAATTACTGGCGGCTAAAACCGGGTTCTTAAAATCAAACGGAGAAGCTCGTCGTGCTTTAAAAGAAAATTCAATAAGCATCAACAAAGAAAAAATAAACGGAGATATTACCATAACAACCGATTATTTGATTAACAATAAATACCTTCTTTTGCAACGCGGGAAAAAGAACTATTTTTTAGTAAAAGTAAAATAATGAGCGAACAAACATTAAACCTGACCAAACCTCTGGCTTTTTTCGACCTTGAAACCACAGGGATAAATGTTGCCAAGGACCGAATTATAGAAATTGCCATATTAAAGGTATTTCCGGGAGGAGATAAAGAAATGAAATCCAAAATCATCAATCCTGAAATACCTATACCAAAAGAAGCTACTGACGTACACGGCATTACCGACGAAATGGTAAAAGATAAACCAACTTTTAAAGAGGTTGCAGCAGAACTTTATCAATTTATCGAAGGATGTGATTTGGCAGGTTATAATTCCAATAAATTTGACATTCCGCTTTTGGCAGAAGAATTTTTGCGTGCAGATATCGATTTTGACATTTCCAAAAGACGCTTAATTGATGTACAAACCATTTTCCATAAAATGGAAAAAAGGACATTAAGCGCCGCATATAAATTCTATTGTCAAAAAGATTTGGAAAATGCCCACAGTGCCGGTGCCGATACCGAGGCAACGTATGAAATATTAATAGCCCAAATTGACCGATACGATGAATTGAAAAATGATATGAATTATTTAAGCGAATTTTCCAGGCACCATAAATTTGCCGACCTAATGGGACGAATTGTTTACAATGCCGATGGTGTAGAAGTTTTTAATTTCGGAAAACACAAAGGAAAACCCGTAGAAGAAGTTTTGGAAAAAGAACCCGCTTATTACCACTGGATGATGAACAATGACTTTCCTTTATATACAAAAAAAGTATTGACACAGATTAAATTAAGGAAGTTTGGCAAGTAACTTGTCAAGAATTTTGTTAAATAAGTGTTAATAAAATTCATTTTAAACGTTATGCATATAAATTTGTATCTGTAAATATTTAAAAACCAATAATTATGAAAAAAGCATTACTAACATTCGGATTGTTCGGCTTCTTGTTATTCGGAGCTACTGCTCAAACCAATGACGGAACCGGAACGCAAGCGCAAATAGAAGACCCTGATGCACCTGAAATCACATTTGAAGAAACTGTGATTGATTACGGTGAAATTGAACAAGGTTCAGACCCTTATCGTGTATTTAAATTTAAAAACACAGGGAAAAAACCGTTAATCATTTCAAATGCACGCGGAAGTTGCGGTTGTACTGTTCCAACTTGGCCAAAAGAACCTATTAAGCCGGGTGAAACAGGTGAAATAAAAGTTCGTTACGACACAAAACGAATTGGTGTAATCAACAAAACCGTTACCATTACATCTAATGCAAAAACACCTACTGTAGTTTTACGTATTAAAGGAAAAGTTTTGGCACCAAAAACATCGCCAGAAAAACCGGCTAACAATGCTCCCGTAGCAAAACCATAAAACACTTTGATTGATAAATAAATTAAGTGTAAAGTGAATTTTAACTATTCATATTTTTTGATAAGCTGGCTGATATTTTCAGCCGGCTTTTCTTTTTCGCAAGAAATTAAAACAATTTCTCCTACGCCCAAAATCCAAAAACATAAAAAAGTTGACGAAGGTGAGAAATTGATTTTCAAATACAAAGCGGTAAATCCTTCCAATGATACTTTAATCGTTCTCCCACCTGAAGTAGATTGTTCCTGTACCTCGGTAGATTATCCTGATTTTATTTTACCCCAACAAGAAATTGAACTCGTTATTTCTTTCGATACAGATAAAAAATGGGGCATTCAAGAGCGAAAAGTAGAAATAAAAGCAGAAACCAAAGACAAAAAAACAATCTACCACATTCCTCTGAAATTTAAGGTTAATGTAAAAGCCACACCGGAAACCAAAGCGCTGATTAAAAAGCAAATAAAAGAATCGAAAAAATAAGCGGTAAAAATTAGTATAATTTACTGTGTAGGATTATTTTTGTTTGCATATTAAAAATAATCTGAAAATGGCAGAAATATCAATTCGTGGGCAACAAATGCCCGAATCTCCTATTCGAAAATTAGTACCTTACGCCGAAAAAGCAAAAAAAGAAGGTAAAACGGTTTATCACCTGAATATAGGTCAACCGGATATTGAAACACCCAAAGTTGCTATCGAAGCAATAAAAAATATAGACTTAAATGTAATAGAATACAGCCATTCTGCCGGATTTGAAAGTTACCGCAAAGGATTGGCGAATTATTACCAAAAATTAAACTTACCTGTTGAATTTGAGGATATACTTATTACAACCGGTGGTTCCGAAGCTTTGCTGTTTGCATTTAATTCTTGCTTAAATCCCGGTGATGAAATCATTATCCCCGAGCCGTTTTATGCCAATTACAACGGGTTTGCCAAAACAGCAGGTGTAGAGATTGTTCCCGTAACTGCGAAAATTGAAAATGGCTTTGCCTTGCCTCCTATTGAAGATTTTGAAAAACTCATTACTCCAAAAACAAAGGCAATACTTATTTGTAATCCCGGAAATCCAACCGGTTATTTATATTCAAGAGAAGAATTATTGACACTTCAAGAAATTGTAAAAAAACACGATTTATATTTATTTGCCGATGAAGTGTACCGCGAGTTTTGCTACGACGGTAAAGTGCACACTTCTGCATTAGAATTAACCGAAATACTCGACAATATTGTTGTTATTGATTCCGTATCGAAACGATACAGTATGTGTGGCGTAAGAATTGGAGCTTTTGTATCCAAAAACAAAAAGCTTGTAGCAACGGCACTCAAATATGCACAAGCACGACTAAGTCCGCCAACTTTGGGTCAAATTGCCGGCGAAGCGGCATTAAAAACGCCTCAATCTTATTTTGATAAAGTAGTTGATGAGTATATTCACCGAAGAAATATTATTGTTGAAGGATTAAATAACATTCCCGGAGTAGAATGTCCAAATCCTGGTGGAGCATTTTATTGTGTAGCCAAATTTCCGGTAGATGATACCGAAAAGTTCTGTCAATGGTTGTTGGAAGAATTTTCTTATAAAAATCAAACCATTATGATAGCACCTGCAGCAGGATTTTACGCCACTGAAGGGTTAGGGAAACAAGAAGCCAGAATTGCTTATGTACTTAATTCCGAGTCACTTAAAAATGCTCTAAAAGTATTGGAAGAAGCTTTAAAAGTATATCCTGGCACAAAAATTGTTTCTCAAGCAACATCTGTAAACCCTTAAAATCTAAATATTATGAAAAAAATTATTATTACTTTATCATTGGCTTTAACAGCTGTTTTTTCTCAAGCGCAAGAATATGCGATTATTACAACAGTAGAGTCAATTGTTCCCGGTGGTGTAGGTCGTTCGCGAATGATAAGTTCGCTTGACACGGTAAATTATAACCAATATACCACAAACCGGTATGACGGTAAAAAATCTGACCAAGGAAGTGTAAATAGAAAAGATTTAAAAATCAATCAACTCTCTGAAACTAAGTTGTTGAATTTTTACAGTATGGTTGGTATAAACTTTCAAAACATTGCTTCTAATGATGCATTAATAGAGTCCAAATTGAACGAAATGGCTAAAAACGGCTGGAAATTAGTGCACGTAGTTAGTGGTGTTGAAAGTGATGCCGGTAAAGAAGACGGCGAAGGTATATTTATTACACGCTATATTTTTTACAGAGAATAAAAACCTCAAAAAACTCATCTAAAGCTCGCTATTGCGGGCTTTTTTATTTTTTAACCGACCGAATAAACAGTAAAATCCATCCGAGCAATAAAATCAAACCTCCCAGGGGTGTTACCGGACCTAACCATTTGTATGGCATTCCTGCCAATTTGAAAAAGTAAATAAAAAATATCGAAAATGAAAACAATAAACTTCCGACAAAAAACAATTTCCCGCTCAAAGTGTATTGTTCTTTTCCGGTAAAACCCAAAACCAACAAAACTATGGCGTGATACATTAAATATCTTGTGCCGGTTTGAAATGATGCAATTTCCTCAGCCGATAATACTTCTTTTAAGGCGTGTGCAGCCATTGCTCCTAAAGCAACTGCAATAAATCCCATTAAAGCGCCAAGTGTAATAAATCTTTTCATCGAAAATATTTTTTAACAATATAACTGTGTGTAAAAATACGCCTTTTCTTTAGCAATGAACAATAAAATTGAGCAACTTTATGGCACTAATTGTTGAAATTATTGATATGAGAAAGATATTGTTAATCGGTGCCGGACGCTCGGCATCTTCTCTGATAAAATATTTACTTGAAAATGCGCAACAACAAAATTGGTTCATTACAATAGCCGAAAAAAATACGGAACTGGCAAAAGCTAAAATAAAAGATTCGCAACAAGCAAAAGTTGTTGAATTTGACGTAAATAACGAAATTCAACGTCTGGAATTAATTTCCGACTCCGATTTGGTTATCTCTATGCTTCCGGCAAGTATGCACTTTGAAGTTGCCAAAGATTGTGTGGCTTTGAAAAAACACATGGTTACGGCTTCGTATGTTTCTAAAGAAATGAAAGAATTACACGATGAAGCGGTAAAACAAGGTGTGATTATAATGAATGAAATCGGTGTTGACCCCGGCATTGACCACATGAGTGCCATGCGCGTAATTGACCATATTAGAGATGACTTAAAAGGAAAAATGCATGCCTTTGAAACATTTACCGGCGGATTGGTTGCTCCCGAATCGGATAATAACCCTTGGCATTACAAGTTTACTTGGAACCCTCGAAATGTAGTGTTGGCAGGACAAGGAACAGCCGTAAAATTTATTCAAGAGGGCAAATACAAATATATTCCTTACCATAAAATATTCCGAAGAACTGAAATAATTGATGTAGAAGGACACGGGAAATTTGAAGGTTACGCCAACCGCGATTCGCTTCAATACAGAGAAATTTACGGTTTAGATGATATCCCCACAATGTATCGCGGTACGCTCAGAAAACCCGGATTTTGTCGAGCTTGGGATTGCTTTGTGCAATTAGGCGCAACTGACGACAGTTACGTTTTGGAAAATTCCGAAAATATGACCTATCGTGATTTTATCAACACATTTTTGGCATATAATCCGAACGACAGCGTTGAAATTAAACTGAAACACTATTTAAATATCCATCAAGATGATATTGATTTATGGGAAAAGCTCGAATGGCTTGATATTTTCTCCGACAAAAAAGTGGGATTAAAAAATGCTACTCCGGCACAAATTCTTCAAAAAATATTGGAAGAAAAATGGAAGCTCGAGCCCGAAGATAAAGATATGATTGTCATGTGGCACCGCTTTTTATTTAAAATAAATAACGATTTCAGAGAAATTCATTCCTCAATGGTTGTAAAAGGCGATGACCAAACTTATACGGCAATGGCAAAAACTGTTGGAATACCTGTGGCAATAGCCGCCAAAATGATTTTGAACGGAAAAATAAAAACCCCCGGCGTGCATATACCAATTACCAAAGAAATTTACGAACCTGTACTTAACGAATTGGAAGATTACGGCATTCAGTTTAACGAAATAGAGGTTGAACCAAGGTTTTATTAGTCAAAATAGTTTTCAACACAATTTCCATATGAATGAAAAACTAATTATTTTGCCGTATTTTTGTATGTATGGAAAATGCTAATTTCATTGTATCGGCACGAAAATACCGCCCAACAACTTTTGACTCTGTTGTTGGACAACAAAATATTACCGCCACGCTTAAAAATGCCATAAAAACCAATCATTTGGCGCAAGCATTTTTATTTTGCGGACCACGTGGCGTTGGTAAAACAACTTGTGCACGGATTTTGGCAAAAACCATCAACTGTTTTAACATTACCGATAATATTGAAGCTTGCGACGAATGTGAATCGTGTCGTTCGTTTAACGAAGGTCATTCGCTCAACGTGTATGAGTTGGATGCCGCGTCAAACAACTCGGTAGATGATATCCGAAATTTGATTGACCAAGTGCGTTTGGCTCCGCAATTGGGAACACACAAAGTATATATTATTGACGAGGTACATATGCTCTCGCAAGCGGCTTTTAATGCTTTCCTGAAAACTTTGGAAGAACCGCCCAAGCACGCCATTTTCATTTTGGCAACTACCGAAAAACATAAAATCATCCCGACAATTCTTTCCCGTTGCCAAGTGTTTGATTTTAATCGCATTCAAATAGAAGATATTGCCGGACACTTGAAACAAATTGCGGAGAAAGAAAATATAAAAGCCGAAGAAGATGCTTTACACATTATAGCTCAAAAAGCCGATGGTGCGTTGCGTGACGCTTTATCTATATTCGACCAAATTGTCAGTTTTTCGGGCAATGAAATTACCTATGAAAAAGTAATTGAAAACCTGAATATTCTCGATTACGATTACTACTTTAAAGTTACCGATGTTATATTAAAAGCCGACGTGCAACAATCTTTGCTTATTTTTAATGAAATTTTAGCAAAAGGATTTGACGGTCATTTATTTTTAACCGGATTAGCCGAACATTTCAGAAATATTTTGGTAGCAAAAGACAAGGCAACTGTTGATTTGTTAGAAGTTGGAAAGAATATCAAAGAAAAATACCTTCAACAAGCGGCGCAAACAAAATTAGATTTCCTAATCAACGGATTAAATATTTTGCAAGAAGCCGACGTGCAATACAAACAAAGCAAAAATCAGCGATTGTTGGTAGAGGTTACGCTTTTGAAATTAAACGCATTGCAAAACGCTTCATTAACCGGAAGCGAAAAAAAAAATGACCTGAAAACCGTTTTTAACGAGCCACTGCCTACTTTAATTCGCAGAGCAAAGCCGTCAAAAACGACTCAAAAGAAAGAGAACAATATTCAACCAACAACACCCAAACCACGTAAAGTTGTTGAAAATAATCCGAAAAGTGAAGGCAAAGCATCCGATATACCTGTAGGCGGATTATTTAATTCAAAATTAGCGTCAAAAACATCTCTATCGCGCTACAAAGACAAAACCGTTAAAAAAGAGCAAACAACGGCAACACAACAAAGCGGTGAAATAAAGCCCGTAGCGCTTAAAGAAGTGCTTAATGTTTTAGAAGATTTTAAACGTAAAAATGACGAAAACCTAATTCTAAAAGCATTACTTACCGGAAAAATTGAAACGGAAAACGAAATGGTTATTATTGAATACAACAGTCGCGCTGTTGAAGAAACCATCAATCGGTTTTCGCAAGATATTTTAGATTTTCTTCGCTTACAAACAGGTAATTACAGCATCCAATTAAGGTTTAAATTGAATGAAATTAAACAAGAAAAAATTGTTTATACTGAACAAGATAAAATCAAAAAACTGGTTGAAGAAAATCCGAACATCAAATTATTGATTGAAAAATTAGACCTTCGCCCCGAGTAATACAATTTTTTAGTGCTACTTTCGTATTTATCATTTAAAACAAAAAATGAAACCCCAATTACAGCAAATATCAATTCTCTTTTTACTGATTATACTTGTTATTTTAGGATGTCGGAAAGATAAATTCATTGAAGACCCTTCGGCAAATATTCGTTTGGAAATCGATTCGATATTATTCGACACCGTGTTTGCCACAGTGGGCTCAACAACCCGTCAGTTTAAAATTTACAACCCAAACAAACAAGCCATAAAAATTGACGTATTACGATTAAAAGGCGGAACAAATTCACAATTTAGAATCAATGCCGACGGAATTGCAGGCGTTGAAATAAATGACCTTGAAATTGCCGCCGGCGACAGCATTTTTGTTTTTGCAGAAGTAACGGTTGACCCAAATAATCAAACCGCTCCTTTTGTGGTGGAAGATGAAATTGAAATTATTGTTAATACCAACATTTCAAAAGTAAAACTGGTGGCATGGGGAAGAAACGCACATTATTACACACCTAAAGTATTTACGCAAGGGCTCCCGCCCTATTCCTGTCTTGATGGTGATTGCGACACATCTGTTCCTCCCGTAAACCAAACTTGGATAAATGACTTGCCTTACGTTATTTACGGTTATTTGGTTATTGATGAAAATGACCAACTTACCATTGATAAGGGTTGCGAGATATATTTCCACGCCAATTCCGGTATTTGGGTTTACCAAGGCGGAAGCATTACGGTAAACGGCACTTTGCAAGAACCCGTAGTTTTTCAAGGCGACCGCCTGGAAGCTTCTTATCAAGATAAAACCGGGCAATGGGACAGAATCTGGATTAACGAAGGAAGCAACGACAATGTGTTTAATTATGCCATTATAAAAAACAGTTTCATTGGCATACAAGCCGAAACTTTGCCCTTTTCGCCCAACACTGTTATTAGCGGCAATAATCTTGTGCTGAACAATTGCATCATTGACAATACAGCCGCTTTTGGAATATTGGCAAAAAATTACCAAATACAAGCCAACAATTGTTTAATTACAAAATGTGGTCAATATGCGTTTGCTGTTACCGGCGGCGGGCAATATGATTTTACTCATGTTACCATTGCCAATTATTGGACGGAATCGACTAGAGAAACAGAATCGGTGTATTTGCAAAACTACTATACCGATATTAACGGCAATACGCAAGTGAGAAATATTGATTGGTGCAATTTTACCAACTGCATTGTTTACGGCAACATCGACAATGAATTTAATTACGATGAGTTGTCACCCGGAACGATAAATTTCACGTATACCAACAGCATCCTGAAAACAAACAAATCAACCTCAGGCAGTAATTATGTTTCCGTACTAAAAAATACCAATCCTTTATTTACCGATGAAAATAACGGTGATTTTCACTTGCAATCTTCTTCGCAAGCCGTAGATTTCGGTATCTCCTCACCAATTACAACCGATTTGGACGGTAATACAAGAGATGCCAACCCCGATTTGGGCTGTTATGAATATGTTCCGTAATTTTGAAAATAATTTTTAGCTATGATAATATATAACGTTACCGTTAATGTAGATAATGATATTGCCGAAGATTGGGTGCAATGGATGAAAACAAAACATATTCCGGATGTGATGAATACCGGCAAGTTTGAAGATTTTAAATTTTGTAAGATATTAACGGCTCAACAAGATGAAACCGGGCAAACATTTGCCATTCAGTATTTTTGTAAAGATTTAGACACTTTAAACGACTATCAGCAAAACGATGCACCTGCCTTGCAACAAGAACACACAGAACGTTACGGAAATAAAGCGGCAGCTTTCAGAACACTTTTAGAAGAAGTGTAAGCATTTACATAAACTCCGATAACTCAATCCAGCGATTGGTCTTATCATCCAGTTCTTTTGTAAGTTCGCCTAATTGGGTGGAAATTTCGGTTAACTCTTCGTGCGATAAATTCCCTTGCATTAATTTGCTTTCCAACTCTTCTTTTTGCTTTTCCAATTGAGGGATTTCTTTATCCAATTGCTCAAATTCATATTTTTCTTTGAAAGATAATTTTTTCTTCTCTTTTGGTTTTTCGCTTATTGCATTCGGATTGGCGGGCTCTTTTATTACATTTTTTTCACTTTTTACCGCTTTTTCGTTTTTTGATTGCAAAAGAGACCAAGCGCGGTATTGTGTGTAATTACCGGGAAAATCTCTTACTTTGCCCTCACCTTCAAAAACAAAAACGTGCTCAACGAGTTTGTCCATAAAATACCGGTCGTGCGAAACAATAAGCAAACACCCCGGAAAATCAGACAAGAAATCTTCCAGCACATTTAAGGTGATGATATCCAAATCATTGGTAGGTTCATCTAATATTAAAAAATTCGGATTTTTCATTAAAACGTTCAACAAATACAAGCGCTTTTGTTCTCCTCCGCTTAACCGTTCTATATAATTGTAATGCATACTTTTAGGAAAAAGAAAACGCTCCAATAATTGTGAAGCAGTAATTTTTTTGCCTTTTGTCAGTGGAATTACTTCGGCTATATCTTTTATTGCTTCAATCACCCGTTGTCCGGGTTTGAAATTCATTCCGCTTTGGTTGTAATAGCCAAAAACCACAGTTTCGCCAATAATGATTTTCCCTCCGTTGAGTTTTTCTTTTCCGGTTAAAATATTCAAGAATGTACTCTTTCCTACTCCATTTTTTCCTATAATTCCAATTCTGTCTTTTCGTTTGAAAACATAAGAAAATTTATCCAAAATAAGTTTGTCATCAAAACGTTTTACGGCATTGTGCAATTCTACAATTTTACTGCCCAAGCGTTGCATATTTATCTCTACTTCCACTTGCTTCTCATCCAAACGTTTTTTGGCTTGTTTTTCAATATCGTAAAAACGGTCTATCCGTGATTTTGATTTTGTTCCGCGCGCTTTGGGCATTCTGCGCATCCATTCCAGTTCTTTCGAATAAAGGTTTTTAGCTTTATCAATAGTTGCCTGTTCAATTTGTTGGCGTTCTTCTTTCTTTTGTAAATAATAAGAATAATTGCCTTCGTACTTATAGATTTGTTGATTTTCCAGTTCAATAATGGTATTGCAAACACGTTCTAAAAAATAGCGGTCGTGCGTAACCATTAAAAGCGTCATTTGTGTTTTTTGCAAATATTCTTCGAGCCATTCAATCATTTCCAAATCTAGGTGATTGGTGGGTTCATCCAAAATAAGAAAGTCGGGTTTTCGAATAAGAATTTGCGCCAACGCCACTCGTTTTTGTTGCCCGCCACTCAACACATTTACCGGAAGGTTTACATTATCTATTTTCAGTTGCGATAAAATTTGCTTAAACTCCTGTTCATAATCCCACGCTTTTAATCTTTCAATCTCTTCAATGGCTTTGTTTAATTGCTCATTATCCGAGGGGTTTTGCAATGCCATTTCATAATTTTTTATTGCTTTGGTTACTTCATTTTCCGATTCAAAAAGATTCTCCATAATTGATTTTGAAGAATCTAAATAGGGCGATTGCTCTAAAAACGCAACGCGTAAGTCTTTACGGTAAACAACCGAGCCACTGTCGTAATCTTCTTTTCCGGTCAGAATTTTGAGTAAAGTGCTTTTACCCGTGCCGTTTTTGGCTATCAATGCTACTTTCTCCCCTTTGTTTATGCCAAAGGTGATATCTTGAAACAAAATACGCTCGCCAAACGACTTGGTCAGGTTCTCTACCGATAAGTAATTCATATTGTTTTACTGTTTTTATTTTGGAGGTCTAAAAATTCTGCAATAGCCGAATAAACCGTTTTTAATTGTTCATCCGTTATGCAATATGGCGGAATTAAATAAATAACATTTCCCAAGGGACGTATTAAAATGTTCTTTTGCAGAAAAAATTCGGTTATGGTTTTGTTTAACTCGTTGAAATAGGATGTTTCTTTCAATGTTTTTACTTCCAAAGCCAAGATTGTTCCCAAAACGCGCATTTCTTTAACTGCCGGATGATTTAGATAGTTTCGGTAAAATGCAGCATGTTGTTGATTGATGCGAAGAATGTTGTTTTGCGTTTGTTCATCTTCCAATAAATCCAACGATGCGCAAGCGGCAGCACAAGTCAACGGATTGGCTGTGTATGAATGACCGTGAAAAAAAGTTTTATATACATCGTCGCTTAAAAAAGCATCGTATATCTGTTGCGTGCAAAGTGTCATTCCCATTGCCATTGTTCCACCTGTAATTCCTTTCGACAAGCAAATAATATCGGGTTTTTCGTCTAAATAATCCGCGGCAAACATCTTTCCTGTTCGTCCAAAACCGGTCATTACTTCGTCGGCAATACACAAGGCATCATATTGATGCGCCAAAGCAAATAATTTATCCAAGTACTCGGCAGAATACATACGCATTCCGGAAGCACCTTGAACGAGTGGTTCAACTATAAAAGCCGCAACATCTTGATTTAACAACATTTGTTTAAATTGTATCAAAATGCTTTCAAAATTTTCTTCCGTAGGAAAAGGCAAATAATCTACATCGAACAATAATTTTTCGAACGATTGATTAAAGGGTGTGCGGGCCGTAACCGACATTGCGCCAAAGGTGTCGCCGTGATAAGCTCCTTGTAAAGCGATGATGCGTGTTTTTTTATTGTTTTGGTTATGCCAATATTGTAAAGCCATTTTTATCCCAACTTCCACAGCTGTGGAGCCATTGTCGGAAAAAAATGCTTTTGACAAAAACGGTAAATGATTCAATAATCGCTCGCTAATTTCTATAGCTTTTGGATTCGTAAAACCGGCAAAAATCACATGCTCTAAGGTGTAAAGTTGGTCAGAAACCGCTTTGGCAATATATTCATTTGCATGCCCGTGTAAGTTTACCCACCACGAAGACACAACATCCAAATAAGCATTTCCCTTTTCATCGAACAGAAGAGCATCTTTCCCTTTGGTTATCACAATGGGATAATCTGCCGTTTTCATCTGTGTAAACGGATGCCAAATATACTTCACATCTTTTTGTTGTAATGATGTTGGTTTAGTCATTTTACAAAGTGATTTTGTCAGTGGCTTTTTTAATATTTTCAGCATTTAATTCGTTAAAATAGTCTATTCGACCTAAAATATTGATTCCTGAAATGTTTTCAATAACTGTTTCGGTTGGTTTGTTTTCTTCGCCTACAAAAATAATCCCCTTTATTGGGATATCGACTTGTTTTAAAATGTCAATGCTTAATAGCGTATGGTTAATACTGCCCAAATAATGACGACTAACCAAAATAACCGGCAAATTCCATTGCTTAAAAACATCCAAAAATGTTTTTTCATTATTCAACGGCACCATAATTCCTCCGGCTCCTTCAATTATTAAATGATTATCGGTTTCGGGGATTTTCAAATCATCAGGCGAAATTAAAATGTTTTCAAGTTGTGCGGCATAATGTGGTGAAGCAGGTGTTTTTAAAGAATAACATTCAGGATGAATTTTAGTTTTGGCATTGGAAATAAGCAATTTAACGGTATTTGAATCGGTTTGTTCATTACCGGCTTGAACGGGGTTCCAATAATCAGCTTTCAATTTCTCTGCCAAAATTGCCGAAACAATTGTTTTTCCTACATCTGTTCCAATACCTGTAACTATATATTTATGATTGCTCATATTGTAAATATTCTTCTGTTTTACTGATTAATTTTTGAATTTCATCTTTTGTATTATACCGATGCAAACAAATGCGCAAGCGCTCCTCTCCTTTTTTTACAGTAGGACTTAATATTGGGCGAACATCAAAACCACATGAAATTAAATGATTTGCCACATTTTTTGCACGAGAATTTCCGCTTACTTTTATATATTGAATAGCCGTTTTATTAACCGAAAACAAGGGTTTGAACTTTGACTGTTCAACCGAATGTAAATAATAGGAAATAACACGATTCAAATCATTTATCAATTCAGGGTGTTTAAAAATTTTATTAAACGCATTTTGTATGGCTATGAGTGTATGTGCCGACAATCCGGTTGTGTAAATGAAAGGGCGTGAAAAGTTGACTAAATAGTCAATCAACTCCTTACTGCCCAAAACTGCGGCTCCGTGAACGCCTAATGCCTTTCCGAACGTTACCACTTTGGCAAAAACTTCATTATCCAACTCCAAAAAGGAAACCAAGCCCTCTCCTTTTTTACCTATAACGCCAACAGCATGTGCTTCATCAACAATTAAATAATGGTTTTCATTTAAAACAGATGAAATTTCTTTTAACGGTGCAATATCGCCATCCATACTGAAAACCGATTCGGTAACAACATAAACGGTTGTTTCTTTATTGATTTTTTGAAGTTTTTTCCGCAAATCTGCTACATCATTATGTTTAAAAGGATAAGCTTTAGCAAAATTCAACCGAATACCGTCTTTGATGGATGCGTGCGACAGCTCGTCGAATAAAACAACATCATTTCGCTGTAATACTGCCGACAACAAACCAACGTTTGCCATATATCCCGAAGGATATATTAGAGCTTTGGGTGTGTGTAAAAAATCGGCAATTATCTTTTCTGTATCTTGATACAATTTATTGTTTCCCGTCAATAATCGAGAACCGGTGGCACCAAAATTTCCTTGAATTTTCTCAATATTGTTTAAGTGAATATCCTTTGATTTGGCAAATCCCAAATAGTCGTTAGACGAAAAATCAACGCCCGGATGTTGAGCGTTGATTTCTCTGTAAGCATTTGCCTGTTGGCGTGCTTCTATTTTTTCTGATAACCGTTTTGGGAAATTATTTTTTGGCATATTTTTCTTTATTCCTTTCTATAGTATGTCCCGGTCTTGACCATTTAGGCTTCTCCGCATTTAGTGGTTTTTCCTTGTAAGTCTCTTTTATTTGCGGTTTATCTCCTTTTTTATATGGTTTTGTGGGTTGCAATCCCAATAATGCAAATAATTCAGCATCTTCATTTTCGCTTGGATTGGGCGTAGTTAAAAGTTTATCTCCGCTAAAAATTGAACCTGCTCCGGCCATAAAGCATAATGCCTGCCCTTCTTTACTCATTTGCGTACGTCCGGCACTTAAACGAATGGTTGAATCAGGTAATACGATGCGTGCTGTGGCTATCATTCTTACCACATCCCAAACAGGAACAATTTCTTGTTCGTCAAGTGGTGTGCCTTCTACGGGTACTAACGCGTTGATGGGCACAGATTCAGGATGCGGGTTTAGTGCTGCCAAAGCAAGCAACATTTTTGCCCGGTCTTCGACACTTTCGCCCATTCCGATTATACCGCCCGAACAAACTGTTAATCCTGCTTTTCTTGTGTTTTCAATGGTTTTAAAGCGGTCTTCATATCCACGAGTAGAGATGATTTCTTTATAATAATCTTCTGAAGTGTCCACATTGTGATTATACGCATACAAACCGGCATCGGCTAAGCGCTTTGCTTGACTTTCGGTAAGCATACCCAAGGTACAGCAAACTTCCATATCCATTTCGCGTACGGTTCGCACCATTTCCAATACATTATCAAATTCTTCATTATCGCGAACATTTCGCCACGCTGCTCCCATACAAACACGAGAACTGCCGCCTTCTTTAGCTTTTTGTGCCAATTCTCTTACTTCATCAACCGACATTAAGTCATTGCGCTGAATTTTTGTTTGATAACGTGCCGATTGAGGACAATAAGCACAATCCTCCGGACAACCGCCCGTTTTAACGGAAATCAATGTGCTCATTTGTACTTCTCGCGGATTATGATATTGACGGTGTACAGTAGCCGCTTCGTAGATTAATTCTATCAAAGGTTTATTATAAATATCCAAAATTTCATCTACTGTCCAATTATGTTTTATTTTTGCTTCCATTAAAAATTATTTTTGCCAAAGATACAAGCTAAAACAAGAAAAATATATTGATTTGTATCATAATTTTTAAAAACTGCCATAAAGAGAACAAAAAATATTTTGAAAAAAGTTTTAATCATAACCTATTATTGGCCGCCTGCTGGCGGTTCGGGCGTTCAGCGCTGGCTTAAATTTGTCAAATACTTACCCGAATTTGGTGTAGAACCTTATATTTTAACGGTTAAACCGGAAAAAGCAAGTTATCCTGTTCTTGACGAAAGCTTATTGCAAGATGTGCCTGAAGATTTAAACATTTTCTATTCAAATATTATTGATGCCAATAATATTTATGCGGCAATATTTGGCAAAAAAGTACCTTATGGCAGTATTTCCAAGAATGAAAAAAAATCATTTGTCGGTAAATTAAGCAGTTTTATTCGTGCCAATGTTTTTGTGCCTGATTCAAGAATGTTATGGCACTTACACGCCAAACCAAAAGCATTGGAAATTATCAATCAGTTTGATATTGATACGGTTGTAACCACAGGTCCGCCACAAAGCACCCATTTTGTCGGTTTAAAATTAAAAAAAGCTCTCCCCGATTTGAAATGGGTAGTTGATTTTAGAGACCCTTGGACAAAATCGTTTATCAATGATTTTTTGGACAGAACAAAGCGAACAATAAAAAAAGACCAACAAAACGAGCAAAAAGTATTACAACTTGCCGATGAAATTATTTTGGTAAGTAAAGGTATGAAAGATGATTTTTCTATTCCATTAAAGAATTTCCATACCATTTATAACGGATATGATGAAAACGATTTCATAAATGTTCATCAAAACAAAAATAATGCAAAATTTTCCATTAATTATGTTGGTACTTTCAAAGACAATCAATATTTTGATTCTGTTTGGGATGCACTTGAAGAGTTAATGAAAGAAATACCGGAAATTGCCGATGATTTGGAAATAAACTTTGCCGGAATTGTTAACCCTTTATTCAAAGAAAAAATAACTAAATATTCATTTAAAAATAAAATCAATTATATTGGATACGTGAGTCACCGGCAAGCGATTGAATATATGGTTTCGGCATCATTATTATTTTTCCCGATACCACAAACTGAATACAATCATAATATTATTACCGGAAAGATTTTTGAATATTTAGCGTCCGCATCTCCCATTTTGGCTATTGGTCCTCCAAATGGAATTGCTGCCGAAATTTTAGCCGAATGTGAACGCAAATCAATGATTGAGTATCAAAATAAAGAAGCCATAAAAAAACAAATTTTGGAAGAGTATCAGTATTGGAAAGCAAACGGAAACAGAAAAGTAAAAAACAACTTGCATCAAAAATACAGCCGTAAAAATCAAACAAAAGCATTAACTGAAATTCTAAAAAAGAAATAAAATGACAAAAAACAACATACAAATCTCCGATTTTAAGAAAAGCAACAACTTTTTACCTTCAAAAATTCAATTGGCTGTAACAATTAAAAGTTTTGATTTGCAAGCCATTCGTCAGCGATATATACAATCTGTAAAAACCGGTAAAGGAACTGTGGGGAGTGTTGAAAAAAGACCTTCTCATTTGGGAGGATTGGCTTTTTTGACAATAGAAAACGGTAAAATCATTAATGAAGAAATGCCTGTTCAATGTAAAGAACCGCGAGGCATTGACATTCGCAAAAACACATTTGCTTTTTCATCCGAAAACAAGGTAATTGTTACAGAAAACGATAAAACGTACACTTGTGAAAATCCGTGGTTTTCATACATTCATACGGTAAAACTTTCACCTTTTAATCCCGATTTGCTTTTGCTCTCTTCTTCCGGCTTGGATACGATTTTTGAAATCAATTTTAAAATCGGAGAAGTGGTGCGAGAATGGTGCGCTTGGGAAAATGGGTTCAATATTTCGTATTACAAAAATGAAGGCACATTATTTTTAACTAGAAATAAAGAAGAGGCCGCTCAATTTAAAAAAGAAGGCCTGAATTATTTATACATTGAAAATCCGGCAGAAGATTTTTTACCTACGGCAAAACGGGCGGCGTTTATCAATTCGGTTGCTTATCATCCCACCGATGAGAATAAAATTTTAGCCACTTTTTTTCACGAAGGAACTGTTCGTGAGATAGATTTAAACAGTGGTAAATCAACAATAGTATTAGACGGTATGAACAGTCCGCATGGCGGAATGATGTTGAATAGCAATACTTTAATGGTTACCAACACACGAGGCGGAGAAGTATTACTCAAACAAAACGATGCAATTACGGCTTACGATTTTAAACAGTTGCCCGGTAAACCCGATTATCTTCAAGATAAAGAGTGGATTCAAAATTCGGCTTTTTATGGCGACAACATTATTTCAATCGATTCGAATCGGAACAGCTTTGTTATTTTTAATCCCAAGACCAAAGAATATATTCTTGTTCCATACAACGAAAATTGGGCAGTGCAAGATATTATCGCAGGTGACTTTAACCTCTTGCAAACCATTGATTTTCAATCTTTACAAAAACTATAAAAGCGACTGTGAAAGTCGCTTTTTATAGTTAAACTTTGACAGGTTTATTTTATCTTATCTCCCCTTCTTGTTCCATTGCCATCAATTCGGTTTCTTCAATTTGATAAATAACCAACATCTTTTTATATTTTCTTTCAATATTATTGGCTAAATCTTCATTATTTCCCAATTTCAATAAAATTTTGTTCAGTTTTCGTTTATTGTAACGCAATCTCATCCATGCTCCTTTTACAAATAAAGGTGAGGTTACCATTATGGCAAGTCCACCGGCTAAAGGAACTACAGGAGTCACAGCTGCCGATAAGGGTAAAAAAGACATATACGTGCCGGCACTCTCTCGTTTATTAAAGAATACATCTATTATTGCCAAAGCCGTGTCATTTTTGCCATATTTTTTGGCAAATTCCTCATAACTAATCTTATGCGATTTTTTTAGCTCATCTTTTTGAAAAGATTGCGCTTGAGCAAATGAAATAAAAATGAATACCAAAAGTAAAGTTGTTGCAATTGTTTTCATAGTTAGTTTGTTTAATTGGTTTTATCAAAGTTGAATAATTTTTAAAGGGTTTTTGCCGCTGATATGACGTAAATTTCAATCGGTAAAATTCACATCGTTCATACTACTTTTTTTCATCAAAATAATGATTTCGGTAAATTTCCGTTGTAACTTTGCATATATGAATCTAAGTGATTTAAAGTATCTGTATTCTCAAAGTGGTAATGTAAAGCAAATCCGGGATTTACTTTCTCAACAAAAGGATGTTAAAATTCACCTTAAAGGATTAGCCGGCAGTCAATTAAGTTTTTATGCCAATGCGCTTTACAACACTCAAAATCAAGCACATCTTTTCATTGCCCAAGACAAAGAAGAAGCCGCTTATTTGCTAAATGATTTGGAAAACCTTGTCGGAAAAGAGCATGTTTTATTTTTTCCTTCTTCATACAAAAGGCCTTACCAAGTAGAAGAAATTGACAATGCCAACGTAATGCTTCGCACAGAAGTGCTGACCGAATTAAACAATAATAAAAACTATTTAATTGTTACCTATCCCGAAGCGCTGCGCGAAAAAGTCATAGACAAACAACAATTGCAACAAAATGCGCTGGTTATCAATAAAAATGACTCCCTTTCATTGGATTTTATTAATGAAGTATTGTTTGATTACGGATTTGAACGTGTTGATTTTGTTTCCAAACCCGGCGAATACGCTATTCGAGGTGGAATTGTTGACGTATTCAGCTTTGCTAACGAAAATCCTTACCGTATAGAATTTTTTGGTGATGATGTTGAGTCTATCCGTATGTTTGATGTTGTATCGCAAACCAGTATTGGCGATGTCAATAAAATAACCGTGGTCCCCAACACGCAATCTGCTAATGAACAATCTGACGAATACAAGAGAGTTTCATTAATCGAATATATCCAAACGCCAATTATTTGGGCAAAAAGCGCCGCTCACCTTTTGGAATATTTGGATGAATCCTATGATAAAGCAAAAGAAATTTTTGAACGCAAAAAAGAAAATTCACCGCTAAAGCATCTTCCACCGGAACAATTATTTGTCAACAAAACGGAAATTGAGCAATTATTGGCTGAAAATTCTTTAATTGAATACGGGCTTTCTGCTTATTTTAACTATGCTGTTGAATTTGAAATTAATGCCGAACCACAACACAGTTTTAATAAAAACTTTCACCTTTTTGCACAAGAGCTTATTCATAATACAGAAAAAGGATACCAGTCCATTTTTTTGGCCGACAGTTTAAAGCAAACAGAGCGTTTGGAAGAAATAATGGAAGGTATTGTTCAAGAACCCGAATTTGAAGGAAAAGAAATCCGGTTTAAGAGTTTATATATTACGTTAGCCGGCGGATTTATCGATAAACAACTGAAAATTGCCTGCTATACCGACCACGAATTATTCAACCGTTATCATCGCTTTCATTTGCGCGACAAAGCTCGAACAAAAGCCAAAGAATTTTCGCTAAAAGACCTGAACAGCTTACAAAAAGGCGACTATGTAACGCACATTGACCACGGCGTAGGTAAATTCAGCGGACTCGAAAAAATCGAGGTCAACGGTAAAAAGCAAGAAGCAATAAGAATCATTTATGCCAATAATGATATTTTATATGTCAGCATACATTCTTTGCATAAAATCTCTAAATATACCGGAAAAGAAGGTGCGCCGCCAAGAATTGACCGATTGGGCTCAAACCATTGGAAAAAAGCCAAGCAAAAAGCAAAATCGAAGGTAAAAGAAATTGCCTACGACTTAATAAAATTATATGCTAAACGAAAAGCAAGCAAAGGGTTTGCCTTTTCTCCCGATACTTATTTACAACACGAGTTGGAAGCCTCTTTCTTATACGAAGACACTCCAGACCAATACAAAGCCACCGAAGATGTTAAGCGCGACATGGAAAAACCTTACCCAATGGACCGATTGGTATGTGGAGATGTAGGTTTTGGCAAAACAGAAGTGGCTATCCGGGCGGCATTTAAAGCCGTTGCCGACAATAAACAAGTTGCCGTATTGGTACCCACAACCATTTTGGCTCTGCAACATTACAAAACATTCAAAAAGCGATTAAAAGATTTTCCTTGCACCGTAGATTATATCAACCGGTTTAAAACTAGCAAACAACAAAAAGAAACACTTAAAAAGTTAAAAGAAGGCAAAGTCGATATTCTGATAGGCACACACCGAATTGTTGGTAAAGATGTAGAATTTAACGATTTAGGATTACTCATTATTGATGAAGAACAAAAATTTGGAGTAGCGGTTAAAGATAAACTCAAAACCTTTAAAGCCAATGTAGATACGCTTACACTTACTGCCACACCTATTCCACGAACTTTGCAGTTTTCATTAATGCAAGCACGTGATTTATCTGTTATCAATACACCACCACCCAACCGGCAACCGGTAATTACCGAATTACACAGATTTAACGAAGAAATTATTCGCGACGCCATTACTTACGAAGTAAACCGAAACGGTCAAGTATTTTTTATTCACAACAGAGTTGAAAACATCAAAGAAATTGCCGGAATGATTCAGCGCCTTTGCCCTGATGTGAAAGTTTTGGTCGCTCACGGGCAAATGAAAGGTCCTGAATTGGAGCAAAAAATGATGTCTTTTGTCGAGCACGAATTTGATGTGTTGGTTGCCACAACCATTATTGAGTCGGGTTTGGATATACCCAATGCCAACACCATTATTATCAACAATGCACATTATTTCGGTTTAAGCGATTTACATCAAATGCGTGGACGTGTAGGTCGTTCCAATAAAAAAGCATTCTGTTATTTACTTGCCCCACCACTTACCTCATTAACCCCCGAAGCACGCAAGCGCTTGACAGCCATTGAACAATTCTCCGATTTAGGCAGTGGTTTTCAGATAGCAATGCGCGATTTAGATATACGAGGGGCCGGAAATTTATTGGGTGGCGAACAAAGTGGGTTTATATCCGAAATTGGCTTTGATACGTATCAGAAAATTCTAAACGAAGCCATTGAAGAGTTAAAAGAAACCGAATTTAAAGATTTATACCGCGAAAAAGAAAATAAAGAAAAAGCATTTGTTAAAGATTGTCAAATTGAAACCGATTTATCCATTCTCATTCCCGATGACTACATAAATAATGTTGCCGAACGATTTAAAATTTACAAACGGATAGACGAGGCAAACACCAATGAAGAACTTAACGACATTAAACAAGAAATGGCTGACCGTTTTGGCGATATTCCCGAAAATACAATCGAATTGTTTAATGCTGTAAAACTGCGTTGGCGTGCTATGGAATTGGGTATTGAAAAGATTGTGTTAAAAAACAACACACTTCTCACCTACTTCGTTTCCAACCCAGAGTCCGACTATTATTCAACACCTGTTTTTAGTGCTGTTTTACAATTTGTTCAACAAAATGCCAATCGTTGCAATATGAAACAAAAAGAAACACGACTTTGGGTAAATTTCAAACAAGTAGAAAGCATTGAACAAGCGCTGGGAATTTTAAATGAGATTCCTGTAAATAAAAATCTGAAAACATTAAACGTTTAAATAATAAACAGCTTCCTGTTCACTAAAAAAACAATAATAATTTTTTATTGACCGAATTAAGACTAAATTTGCACTTTAAATTTTATTACAAATGAAAGATATTTTTGAAAAAATACAAGTAAATCTTGGTCCGTCGGGGCAACATTCAAAACAAGCGCACGGTTATTTTACTTTCCCAAAATTAGAGGGAGAAATTGCCAACCGTATGCAATTCCGCGGAAAAGAAGTATTGCAATGGAGCTTAAACAACTACCTTGGATTAGCCAATCACCCTGAAATTCGTAAAGTTGATGCCGAAGCATCAAAAGATTGGGGTTTGGGTTATCCGATGGGTGCCCGTATGATGTCGGGCAACACAAAATACCACGAAGAGTTTGAAGCGCAATTAGCTGAATTTGAACAAAAAGAAGATGCCATACTTTTAAACTTCGGTTACCAAGGAATGGTATCGGCTATCGACAGTTTAGTTGACCGTAACGATGTAATCGTTTACGATGCCGAGTCGCACGCCTGCATCATTGATGGTGTTCGCTTGCACCAAGGAAAACGCTTTGTTTTTCAACACAATGATATTGAAAGTTTAGAAAAACAATTGGAAAGAGCCGCTCGCATTGTAGAAGTTACCAATGGCGGTATTTTGGTAATTACCGAAGGGGTTTTCGGAATGAGCGGAAACCAAGGTAAATTAAAAGAAATTATTGCTCTTAAAGATAAAGTACCTTTCCGTTTATTTGTTGATGATGCACACGGATTTGGAACTATGGGTGCTACCGGAATGGGAACCGGCGAAGCTCAAGGCGTGCAAGACGGAATTGATATTTACTTCGGAACGTTTGCAAAAGCAATGGCAAGTATTGGCGGTTTTATCGCCAGCGACGAATATGTAATTAATTATTTACGATACAATATGCGTTCGCAAATTTTTGCCAAATCATTACCCCTGCCCTTGGTAATTGGCGGTATGAAACGCTTGGAAATGCTGAGAACAAAACCCGAGTTACGCGAAAAATTGTGGACTATTGTTAACGCATTACAATCAGGATTGAAAGATGCCGGCTTTAATATTGGTACAACAAACACACAAGTTACACCTGTTATTTTACAAGGTGATGTGAACGAAGCTACCAATTTGGTAATGGATTTACGCGAAAATTACGGATTGTTCTGTTCTATCGTAATATATCCGGTTGTACCAAAAGGAATCATCATGTTACGATTAATACCAACGGCAATGCATACCTTAGAAGATGTTAAATACACCGTAGATACATTCTCTAAAATCCGTGAAAAATTGAAAAACGGAGAATATGCAACCGGTGAATTTGCTAAAGTTCAGTAAAGAAATAAATTCACTTTATAATTTTCAAACCGCTTCTTTTATCACGAAGCGGTTTTTTGTTGATATTTATCAAAAGAATTAAATTCACAAAACCGTTTTATCGGGTAACTTTGTTAAGAATGTATTTACAACACTTAGCTTTATATCAATTTAAAAACCACGAGCATCTGACACTTGATTTTTCGGAGAAAACCGTTTGTATTTTAGGCAATAACGGGACAGGAAAAACAAATGTTCTTGATGCTATTTACTATTTATCCATCGGCAAGAGCTTTTTCAATGCGCAAGACATTCACAATATTCAACACGGGAAAAATGAATTTTCATTAAAAGGCATCTATTACATCGACAACGAAAAAGAAACCATTTTGTGCTCGGCAGGCACGCAAAGAAAAAAAACAATTAAAAGAAATGATAAACCTTACAAGCGATTAGCCGACCATTTAGGGTTAATTCCCGTTGTATTTATCAGTCCTACCGATATTTTATTATTGATTGAAGGCAGTGAAACACGCCGTAAATTTCTCGATGCATTTATCGGTCAATTAAATGCAACCTACATTCAAGATTTAATCAATTATCAACGTACACTATTGCAACGCAATACACTCTTAAAGCAATTTGCCGAAAATCATTTTTTCGATGCCGAAACACTTTCGCTTTACGACGAAAAATTAATTCTTCTGAACGAAAAAATTCACTCCGTCCGCAAAGAATTTATTCAAGATTTTAAACCTTACTTTTTGGATTATTACCGGAAACTCAGTCAAAAAAACGAACATATCGATTTACAATACGAATCGCAATTTCATGAAAACAACATTGCCGAAACATTTTCAAACAATCAAAAGCGTGATTTGGCAGCCACACACACAACCACGGGGATCCATAAAGATGATTTGTTATTTTTGAAAGATGAACGCCCGATAAAAAAATCAGGAAGTCAAGGACAGCAAAAAACGTACCTTTTAGCACTAAAATTAGCTCAAACAGACTATTTAAAAAAACACGCCCAACAAACCCCTATTTTGTTATTGGATGATATTTTCGATAAATTGGACGAACACCGACTGGGAAACCTTATGTCTTTACTGCACGATGAGGAATTAGGACAAATTTTTATCACCGACACCCATTTGCGACGCATACCCGAAAAACTAAACGCATTGGATATAAAACATCAAGTAATCGACCTGGAAAAAGAAATGCAAAAATGAGCGATTTTAACACAAACGACATCGGCACTTTAATTGAACAACTTTTACGCGCTTACGGCTACGATGAGCAGTTAAAACGTATCAAAGTAAAAGAATATTTTAAAGAATTGGTGGGCGAACAAATTGCCAAAAAAATTACCGGCATTTATATTAAAGATAAAGTAATGGTGGTAAAAATATCTTCATCGGTGATGCGAAACGAATTACAATATGTAAAATCCGAATTGATAAAAAAAATCAATCAATTTGCCCGTGACCCCGAATATATCGAAGAAATAATTCTAAAATAAGCCAATATTTCCATAAAACACTTTCTAACCAAAGAATTATCAAAATATCCTATTGTCAAATAAAAAAAAAATAGGATATTTGCCGCCATTATTTATTAACCAATTAAATTATTTAATTATGCCTACAAAAATTAGATTACAAAGACATGGTAAAAAACGTTATGCGTTTTTCCATATTGTAATTGCGGACAGTCGAGCCCCACGTGATGGGAAGTTTATTGAGAAAATAGGCGTTTACAATCCCAACACCGATCCCGCAACAATTGAATTAAACTTTGACCGTGCTTTGCACTGGATTAAAGTTGGTGCACAACCTACCGATACTGTGCGTGCAATTCTTAAATACAAAGGAGTAATGTACAAAGACCACCTTGACCGAGGTGTGGCTAAAGGTGCATTTTCGCAAGAAGAAGCCGACAAAAGATTTGAAGCGTGGTTGAAAGAAAAAGAAGCTAAAATTGAAGGTAAAAAAGAAAAATTAACTGCCGCTCAAGAAGCTGCTCGTAAAGCTCAATTGGAAGCTGAGAAAGAAATCAATAAAAAACGTGAAGAAGAATTGGCTGCAAAAAATGCTCCTGAAGAAGTAGCAGAAGAAGCTCCTGCCGCCGAAGAAACTGAAGCACCTACAGCTGAAGAATCTACAGAAACTGCAGAAGCTCCTGAAGCATCAGCTGAAGAAAAAACTGAAGAATAATTTACATTTTTCAGCAATGACCGTCGATGAAAATATTTATATCGGTCGGGTAAGTAAAATTGCTAAAAATACCAAAGAAATAACAGTTTTTCTGGAAGTAGATTTTTTATCAAAACCAAAATTTAACGAACCAATATTTGTAAGGATGAATGAATCCGACCAAGTATTGGTTCCTTTTTTTATAAAATTCCATCATTTGGACAAAAATAAATTACGGTTGGAAATTGACGACATCTCTCACCCCGAAGATTTATTACTCCTAAAAGATAAAGCGGTTTATTTATCAAAATCATTTAAAAACATTATAGAGCAAAACTATCAAGAAGAGCTTGAGCTGGAAGGTTTTAAGGTGATAGATGAAGAATTGGGAGAAATCGGGATGGTGAATGATGTAATGGACATCAAAAAAAATCCGCTACTTTCGGTTCAAACCAATGAAGATAAAGAAATTTTTATTCCGCTAAACGAGCGTTTTATTTTGGGTATCAATCCGGATGAACAAACGGTTTATGTATCCATTCCCGAAGATTTACTAAATTTATAACTGCTTACCTCCTATTTTATGGAATTAAAAAGACTCAATAAAGCCATTGCCGAATCGGGCTATTGCTCTCGACGTGAAGCCGATAAACTGATTGAACAAGGACGCGTAAAAGTAAATGGCATTACGGCAGAATTGGGCTTAAAAGTATCGGACGATGATGAAATAAGCATCAACGGAAATGTCATCAATAAAAAAGTAAAAAAGGTTTATTTGCAATTCAACAAGCCACGTGGAATTGAATGTACTACCGATACTTCCGTAAAAAACAATATCATTTCTTACATCAATTATCCCGAGCGTATTTTCCCTGTCGGGCGATTAGACAAAGCCAGTGAAGGTTTAATTTTTTTGACCAACGACGGTGATATTGTAAATAAAATATTACGCTCGCGAAACGGTCACGAAAAAGAATATATTGTAACGGTAAACAAACCCATTACCAACGCTTTTATTAAGCAAATGCAAAACGGTGTACCTATTTTGGGCACGGTTACCAAAAATTGTAAAGTTGAAAAAATAAACAGCACGAAATTTAAAATTGTACTGACACAAGGATTGAATCGTCAAATCAGGAGAATGTGCGAATATTTGGGATACGATGTAGTAAAACTGCTGCGCGTAAGAATTATGAATATTCGTTTGCAAAACCTGAAAAAAGGCGAATACCGGCATTTTACAGCAAAAGAATTAACCGAATTGAATGAACTTTCAAAAGATTCGGCAAAAACTTTTGATGAATAACTGTATTTTTATAAAAAAATTTAGATGATGAAAAAACTGTCTCTTTTCTTAACCCTAAGTATTATATTGGTTGTGCAAACCGCTTTTGGGCAACAACAATTCAGCAACGATGAATTTGCAATAGAATATCCTGCAAACTGGTCATTGGACACCAGCGGAATAATGGGCACGCAATTAATGATTATAAGTGAAATTGAAAAAGACGACCAATTTCGTGAAAATATAAATTTAATTATTCAAGATCTTCCGACCTACGATATTTCTTTAGATGATTACACGAGTATTTCCGAAAAGCAAATAAAAGATGCTTTTGGTGAAAACAGCATTATGGAAAGTAAAAGGGAAAACGGAAAACACAAAATTGTTTACAAAGGTACACAACAAGGTATTGAGATGATATTTGAGCAAATTTACATCATTAAAAACAACAAAGCTTATGTTTTAACCTTTACTTCTATCCCGGCGACTTATGAAAAATTTAAAGCCCCTGCCGAAAAAATATTGGAAAGTTTTAAGGTTAAATAACAACTGATTACTCTACCTCAATCCCGTAAGGCATTTGGCTATATTCGTTTTCTACAAACCGTATTGACTTTTGTATTAAATGATGCATTTCCACGTCATTTTCAACATAAGGCACTTCTTTTCTGAAATCCGCTTTGAGTTTTTCAATTTCTTGAGAAGATTGCAACGGTTTTCTAAACTCCAGGGCTTGCGCGGCATTGAGCAATTCTATGGCAACCAAACGCTTTAAGTTGTCAAACATTCGTAACAAACGTGTAGCGGCATTTGCGCCCATACTAACGTGGTCTTCTTGTCCGTTGCTCGAATCAATGGTATCTACCGAACAAGGCGTTGCCAATTGCTTATTCTGACTGACAATGGACGCTGCTGTATATTGCGGAATCATAAACCCGCTGTTCAATCCCGGATGTGCAACCAAAAAAGGCGGCAATTCTCTTTGCCCGGAAATCAACTTATACACACGACGTTCGGCAATATTGCCCATTTCGGCAACTGCCAAAGCCAAATAATCAAAAGCCATGGCTAATGGTTGTCCATGAAAATTTCCGCCCGAAATAATTTTATCTTCATCAGGGAAAACCGTAGGGTTATCGGTTACGGAATTAATTTCGGTTTCCAGCACTTTTTCTACATAATCAACAGCATCGCGGCAAGCACCCACAACTTGTGGTATGCAACGAAATGAATATGGGTCTTGCACGTGCTTTTTGGGTTGATTGACAATTTCGCTTCCCGAAAGGAAACGGCGTATATTCATGGCTGTAATATACTGTCCGTTATGCGGGCGAACTTTATGAATCAACGCATCAAAAGGTTCTATTCTGCCATCAAAGGCATCTAATGACATTGCGGCTACTTTTTCTGAAAAAAATGCCATTTTTCGCATCTGAATAATCATCCAAACACCAATAGAAGACATAAATTGCGTGCCGTTTAATAGTGCCAACCCTTCTTTTGACGATAATTTTAATGGCTCCAAACCTTCGGTCTGTAAGGCTTCAAGAGCGGGCATTTTGGTGCCTTTATAATAAACTTCGCCTTTCCCCAACAAAGGCAAACTCAAATGAGCGAGCGGCGCCAAGTCGCCGGAAGCACCCAACGAACCTTGCATATACACAACCGGAATGATATCTTTATTGTAAAAAGTCAATAATCGCTCAACGGTTTCAACCTTAGCTGCACTGTAACCTTGCGCCAATCCTTTGGCTTTGAGCAACAGCATAATTTTCACAATTTCCGAAGGCAACTCCTCACCTGTTCCGCATGCATGAGACATAACCAAGTTTTCTTGCAACTGTTCCAATTGATTGCTGTCGATTTTGGTATTGCACAACGACCCAAATCCTGTATTAATACCATAAATGGGTTGTGAACTTTGGGCTAACTTTTGGTCGAGATATGTCCTGCAACGGTTTATTTTTTCTTTTGCCGTTTCCGACAAACTTACTTCACCTTTATCTTCAATAAACCTGCTTAACTCCGCTATTTTTAACCAATTATGATTTATTTCCATTAGTTGAACATTTTTAGAAATTCATTTTTAGAAATTGTATCTTGACTGCCTTCATGCATATTTTTCACAGTGAGTGTATCGTCTTTCATTTCATTTTCACCTGCCATTACTACATACTTCACTCCTTTTTCGTTGGCAAATTTCATTTGCTTTTTCATTTTTACATTATCCGGATACAATTCGGCATTGATGCCTTTTTCACGCAAAGCAAATAAAACAGGTAAACAATAAGCGGTTTCTTGTTTTCCAAAGTTGACAAACATGACTTCGGTTTGGTCTTGTGTAAAATCAGGAAAAGCATTGGTGGCCAACATAATATCATAAATGCGGTCGGCACCGAAAGATATACCCACACCACTTAATCCTTTTACACCAAAAACACCGGTTAAATCGTCGTATCTACCGCCTCCGCAAATGCTGGGAAAATCCTTGACTTTTACTTCAAAAATAGCGCCGGTGTAATAATTTAAGCCGCGAGCCAATGTAACATCGAATTTGAGTTTGGCACTTTTCAATCCGATTTGAGTTACATAATTCATAACTTCTTCCAATTCCTCAACACCTTTTAAGCCTGTTTCCGAAGTGCTTAAACGATTTTTTAATTGAGCTAATCCGGGTTCTTCTTGTAAAAAAGAGGCAATTTCATCCAATTGTTTTTCTGTAAAACCTTTTTGCGCAAGTTCTTTTAACACACCTTCATTACCAACTTTATCCAACTTGTCGACCGCTACGGTAAAGTCAATAATTTTATCGGCAATATCAAAAACCTCTGCCAATCCGGATAAAATTTTTCTGTTATTGATGTGAATGGTATAATCGGGAATTTTCAGTTCGGTCAAGACATCATCAAAAATTTTAATTAAATCTACTTCATTAAGCAAAGAATCCGACCCAATAATATCGGCATCGCATTGATAAAATTCTCTGTAACGTCCTTTTTGTGGACGGTCGGCACGCCAAACCGGTTGAATTTGGAATCGCTTAAATGGAAAAGTAATATCATTTTGATGCATAACCACATAACGGGCAAACGGCACAGTTAAATCATACCTTAATGCTTTTTCGCAAATATATTTGGTTAATTGATTGCTATTTTTTTCTTGCAATATCTTATCATTTACTTTTTTTAAATAATCACCGCTGTTTAAGATTTTAAAAATTAAGCGGTCGCCTTCATCTCCGTATTTTCCCATCAAGGTTGAAAGGTTTTCCATTGCCGGCGTTTCTATCTGCTCAAATCCGTAACGTTTGAAAACTTTGGTTATCACGCTGAAAATATAATTGCGACGTTTCATCTCAACAGGTGAAAAATCGCGGGTTCCCTTAGGTATGGAAGGTTTTTGTGCCATCTTTTATAAATTTCATTATTTTCGGCAAAGATATTCATTTCGCCGGCTTTTATACATTCTTCAGTATGTTTTATGTTATAAGGACTATTTGAGCATTCTTAAAATTCAATCCGATAATAAATTACCGGCAAAAAGCCCAACTGTAATTCTTCTACCGGCTCTTTGGTAAACGGATTGTAAGTTATGGTTAATACATTGTGAATATTGAGGATATTGATTAAATCAAATCCCCATTCCGATTTGTGTTTTCGTTTATTTTTTACATAGGTGATTTTCACGTCAAAACGGAAATAATTTTTGTAATGCTTGGTGTAAGCCAATGAATCGATATAAAATACTTCAAAAAAGTCGGATTTTGTAATGTCAAACGGCGTATAAGGATTGCCGCCTGCCCAGGTGAGTTTTGCACCAAAATTCAATAAGTTTTTTCGTTCTTTTCCAAATCTGAACATTCTTCCGCCCAAAGCATTTAAGGCAAATTTCCCGTTAAATCCGGTGTTGTACCAACGGTTATCCGTGGCTTTGTATTTACTGTCGTATAAACTTGCGGTAATTAAGTAAAACCATCCTTTGTAAAAAGAACGTTCCAAGGTAAATTCTATTCCGGTATTATACCCTACGCCTTTATTTTCCAACACATATTCGGGTCGTATGAAATTAAAACCGGTTCCCTGGTTAATAAGTGAATAAGACGATGAACTGTCTTTCAGCACCGGAATTTTATCCAACCATTGATAATATGCTTCAATTTTTACGGATGTGGCTTCGTTCAAAATTCTTTTGTAGCCGGCAACAAAATGATTACTTCGTGTAAATTTCAGTTGCTTGTTGAATGTTCCGTATTCGCCTTTTTCATTATATACTTTGCCAAAATACACATACATCGGATAATTTTGATGATGCAAGCCGTAAGCTAAACTAAACGAATTTAAGTTATTAGACGAATAACGCCACGCAATTCGCGGTTCAATAACCGCTTCTCCCGTGAGCTTAAAGTATTGCGAATGCACACCCGTAACCAATTCGTTTTTCCTGTTCCTCTTCCATTTCCACGTGATATATGCTTGACTGAGTTGCGTAGTGGCATCCACATTAAATCGCTCACGCATTGATTTATTGGCACGATTGTAAATGCTGTCGGTAAATATTCCGTGAATAAATGTGTGCAAAACTCCAGCTTGAAAAGTATGTTTGGCATTTATTTTTTTATTGAATACTAACCGGATATTTGTATTATACTGCTCGGATTTATTTCTTAAAAAAGGATAAGGCGTTACAGTTTGCGTATAATCGCTTGTATCTCGCATCATATTATGAATACTGTACGACATAGAATAATCGGTAGAAGTAACCAACCGCAGGTATGATTTTTTACTCAAAAAGCGCAAATAATTTCCACCAACTACAGCCATTGCCGAACCAAAATACACGTCTTTTCCGGCATCGCCAAACGACCACGTTGTAGTATCTCTTTCAGAGTCTTTAAAATAAATATCGCTTTTTCCGGCTACGCCAAAAAAAGACAAACTTCCTTTTTTTACGGGCAAATGCACTTTAAATGTACCATCTTGAAATTTAGGTATGGCAGTAACGCCAAAATTTATTCCTGCTGCTTTCATCAATTCCAAAGTTGAATAACGGTAAGTAGCTAAATAAGATGCGCCACGCTTTTTGCTGATTGGACCTTCGAGCATTGCCTCTGCTCCCAATAATCCCAGTTGAAAAGTTTGCTCGTGTTTTTCAAAATTTCCGTTACGCAATTTTAAATCGAAAACACCTGCCAAAGCATTTCCGTATTGCGCCGGAGATGCACCTGTATAAAAATCTGAGTTGGCTAATGTTTTATTGTTTAAAACACTTACCGGTCCTCCGGTAGAGCCAAAAATGGCAAAATGATTGGGATTGGGAATGGGAATATTTTCCAATTGCCACAGTAAACCCAAAGGCGAATTACCGCGGATAATAATATCATTTCGAGAATCATCGGCACCGCGGACACCGGCATAATTAGACGCCATTCTTGCCGGGTCGTTTCTGCTTCCGGCATAGCGTTCGGTTTCTTCGGTATTAAACGACCTTGCACTTATCAAAGCCATTTTATTGGAGGCATCATTTGTTTTTTCAGCTTTTATCTCCACCGGACCTAAATTAAACACGGTTTCTTCCAAATAAATGGTTAAACTGACTTCTTTTCCCGAATTGACTTGTAAATTATTGTTCTCGTAAGGTTTATAACCTAAAAATGTAGCCCGAAGTGTATATCGCCCAATTGGAACATCCAAGAGTTTAAAGAAACCACTTTCATTGGTCGATGTGCATTGAACGGCAACTCCGTTTTGATACAAACAAACCGAAACACCGGGTAACGATACCTTTGAATCTTTGTCATATACATAGCCTTTTACTACTTGTAAAATTTGCGCTTGGGCAAAAAATCCAAACAATAATAAACCAATTGCTGCGAAATATTTTTTCATTAAAATGGAATAAATTTTTCTTAAAGGTATAAAATTCTAAAAAATAAATATCGGTTTCTAAAAATCTACTTATTTTTATCCGATTAATAATATAAAGAATATGTCTCAAGATTTTAAAATTGCCATACGATTTGGACTTTACGGCGGAATTTTGGCATTTATAGTCAGTTTAATTATTCTGCTTGCAGGTAAAAGCCCAATGGGTGATGCCGGCTGGATGGCTATATGGATACCCATAGTCTCTATTTGGTTTGCACTTGTTCAGATAAAGAAAGCCAATGAAAATTATATATCATTTAAATCGGCTTTTGGTTTTGGAACCATTACTTTGATTGTGTATTCATTGCTTTATGATGTCATTTTTTACATCTATTCTGTTTTTAATCCTATCGCTTTGGATTTATTTAAAGAAGAAACCATTCAAAAATTCAACGAAGCCCCGGATGTGTTTGGTGGCGAAGATTCGGAACTTTTTATTCAACTTATAGAACAAACCCAAAATTTAACACTTGAACAAGCTATTGTCAGCGATTTTATTTATAAAATTATCGGAGGGTTGTTTTTAGTGTTGGCTATCAGTAACTTTGTACGTTCAAAAAACACCCACGATAAAGAAAATGAAAATGAACAAACCGAAGAGGTTTCGATAATTAACGAAGATGAATAACAAACCACAAATATCAATAGTTATCCCTTTATACAATGAAGTAGAATCATTGCCCGAGTTAACCCGCTGGATTGAAGAGGTAATGAATAAACATCGGTTTACTTACGAAATTATTTATGTAGATGACGGAAGTAAAGACGGGTCGTGGGAGAAAATTCAAGAATTAAAAAAATCAAACCCCAATATCAAAGGAATAAAATTCCGCAGAAATTACGGAAAATCTGCCGGATTAAATGTAGGATTTGAAGCCGCTCGCGGCGATGTGGTGATCACTATGGATGCCGATTTGCAAGACAGTCCGGAAGAAATTCCAGAATTATACGATATGATTGTCAATCAAGGGTACGACTTAGTTTCGGGTTGGAAGAAAAAACGATACGACCCCATTACAAAAACCATCCCTACAAAATTATACAACTGGGCAACACGTAAAATGTCGGGTATTAACTTGCACGATTTTAATTGCGGACTAAAAGCGTATAAAAACACTGTAGTGAAAAGCATAGAGGTTTACGGAGAAATGCACCGTTACATTCCGGTTATTGCCAAATGGGCAGGGTTTACCAAAATTGGCGAAAAAGTAGTACAGCATCGTCCTCGAAAATACGGTGTAACCAAATTTGGTATAGAGCGTTTTATCAACGGATTTCTCGATTTAATGAGCATTACCTTTATTTCTAAATTTGGCAAAAGCCCAATGCACTTTTTTGGTGCTTGGGGAACATTAATGTTTGTGGTTGGCTTTGGTTTTGCCCTATGGCTGGGAATTGACAAATTATTTTTGGATACCAAAGGCAAGCTCATTGCCGAAAGAACGGAGTTTTATATCGCGCTTACCGCAATGATTATCGGTTCTCAATTGTTTCTTGCCGGATTTTTGGGCGAACTGGTTTCACGAAGCAGCTCTACCCGGAATCATTATTTAATAGAAGAAGAAATTTAACTATCCTACAATGGCTATCACACTGAGAAATGCAACACCCGAAGATATTCCCGAGGTTTTGGCATTAATAAAAGAATTGGCAGCGTTTGAAAAAGCACCGCAAGAAGTTACCATTACCCAAGAACAATTGCTTAAAGACGGTTTTTCGGACAATCCGTTGTTTTGGATAATTTTAGCCGAAGAAAACAACGAAGTCATCGGAATGTCTTTTTACTACATTCGTTATTCTACCTGGAAAGGAAAATGCCTGTATTTAGAAGATATTATTGTAAAAGAGAAACACCGAGGAAAAGGTGCCGGCAAAATCTTATTTGAAGAAACACTAAAACGCGCCAAAGAAATGGATGCCAAATTGATGGTTTGGCAAGTATTGGATTGGAACAAACCGGCAATAGAATTTTATAAAAAATATAATGCCGAGCTGGATGACGAATGGATAAATTGTAAGATTAGATTGGAAAATGAATAAAAAAACAACAGTATATAAATTTGGAGGCGCATCGGTAAAAGATGCAAAAGCTGTAAAAAATGTAAAATCAATTATTGAAAAAGCGCCCACACCTTTGCTCGTGGTAGTTTCGGCAATGGGCAAAACAACCAATGCCCTGGAGAAAGTAAACGAACAATATTTTAATCATTCGGATTATAACGATGCTTTACAAACAGTAAAAGATTACCACTTGAATATTGCGCGTGAACTGTTTGAACCACATCACCCTGTTTTTGATAAATTACACAATCTTTTTGTAGAACTGGAATGGGAACTGGAAGAACCGCCCACCAAATCTTTTGACTTTCATTATGACCAAATTGTTTCTTTTGGCGAACTTTTTTCCACAACCATTATTACCGAATATTTACAAAAAAACGGATTGCCTGCAAAACTGCTCGACGCCCGCGATGTAATAAAAACAGATTTCTCATACCGGCACGCTAAAATAAATTGGGCGCTTACACAAGAATACGCCGCAAAACATCCGCTGTCTGCCATTCATATCACACAAGGTTTTATAGGTGTAAATGATGAAAATTATTCCACTACGCTCGGGCGTGAAGGTTCCGATTTTAGCGCCGCCATATTTGCTTATATTTATGATGCCAATGAGGTAACCATTTGGAAAGATGTTCCCGGAATGCTCAATGCCGACCCCAAAATTTTTCCTGATGCCGAACCATTAAACCAAATTTCTTACAAAGAAGCCGTAGAATTAGCTTACTACGGCGCATCGGTTATTCATCCAAAAACCATTAAACCACTGAAAGAAAAAAATATTCAACTGAAAGTAAAATCTTTTATCGACACAAATAAAACCGGTACTTTAATCAATCGGCAATCGGATAAAGATGCCGAAAAACCTTCGTTTATTGTCAAAAAAAACCAATGGTTACTGTCACTTTCCACCAAAGATTTTTCATTTATCATTGAAGAAAATATCGCCGATATATTCAGTCTTATTTCACAAATGCAAGTAAAGGTAAACCTTATGGAAAATACCGCATTAAGCTTTTCGATTTGTGTAGATGATGATTTTTATAAAATTCCGGAATTAATTGAACGATTAAAAGAAAAATACAACTTACTGTATAACAAGAATGTAGAATTGATTACAGTAAGACATTACACAAACGAAGCATTACAAAAAGTAACCGAAGGAAAAGAAATTTTGCTTGAACAAAAAAGCCGAAATACGGCACGTTTTGTTTTAAAATAACACCATTTCGTTTCAACTTAGCTATAAAATACAATGAAAAAATATTCATACATTATAAAATTTTCGGGCGATATAGGTACCAAACAAAGGCGAACCAAATGGAAAATCATTCAAAAACTGCACGGAAACATCATACAAGGTTTAAAATACGACCAAAACAAGGTTATTGAGTCAAAATTGAATTGGAGCCATATATTTTTAATTACAGAAAATGATGCTGCCGAACGGCTGAAATATACACCGGGCATTCAATTCTTTTCGCCTGTAATCATTTCCAACTTAATTAATACTCAAGAAATAATTGAAAAAGCAAAGGAAATTTTTACCGAATCGGTAAAAGGAAAATTATTTGCCGTAAGGGTAAAAAATGCCAATTACAACAAGATTGATTATTCCAAACGAGAGTTGGAAAAAGAAATTGGCGCGGCACTTTATCCTTATGCCAAAGGCGTAAATTTATCCAACCCCGATATTACGTGTTATGTTGAAATACGTGAAAATAATGTTTACTTTTTTGCCGAAAAAATCAATGCCGTTGGCGGCTTTCCGGTGGGCATAAGCAAAGAATCAGGTGTTTTATATTCCGGTGGAATTGATTCGCCTGTAGCTACATACAGAGCTTTGCGAACAGGTATTTTGCCACATTTTATTTTTTACGATTTAGGAGGTGAAGAACAATTTTATTCGGCACAAAAAACAATGGCAACGCTGTACGAAAAATTTATGCCTTACAAAGAAAACAATGTGTACATTGTACCGTTTACGCCTATTATGACAGCTTTACAGCAATTGCCCAATAAGTATCAAAATTTAGGACTGAAAGTTTTTTTCTACCAATTTGCCGAAAAAATGGCACGTTACAGAAATTGGACAAACATTATTACCGGCGAATCCGTGGGGCAAGTTTCTACGCAAACCATATCCAATTTGGCTTTGTTGGAGCGATTTACCGAGTTTCCCATATTTCGCCCCGTAGGATTTTACACCAAAAATGAAATTATGGAAATAGCCCGGTTTATAGGTACAATGGATCATTCATTCCAAGGCATTGAAAACTGTGCTCTGGCTACCAAAAATGTTTCTACAAAAGGAAAGTTTAAAGAACTGAAAAATTACATCGACCAACTTCCGGTAAATGATTTATTGCAAAATGCCATTGAACTAACCATAAAAATGCCTGTCAGTGCGTTTATTGAAGCTGATTATCCCAAAGCACCCGTAGAAAAAGCACGAGCAGATGAAAACATTGAGTTTATCGACTTATCTTTAAATGAAGATTTTGCCAATAAAGAAAAAGTGCGCCAAATTGCCTTTAATGAAGCTTGGCAATCATTTTTTGATTGGAATCCGGAAAAAAAATATTTTATTTATTGTGAAAATGGAGTGAAAAGCAAAACATTAGCCAATTTTATGAGCGAACAAGGTTTTGATGCTCACCCGGTAAATACGATTGAATTATGAAAATATCTTGGTTAAAAATAGTTGGCATCGCAGCTGTTTTAACAGCATTGCTGTTTACCACTTCGTGTGCTTCAAACAAAAAATGCAATGGTAAAAAAGGTGTAAAAACACCTATGGGGTTGATGTAGAGAATATTCTTATTATTTTCCTTTTAATTTTTTCTGAAAATAACGATACGTCTCTATTTGCGAATTAAATGTTCCTTTTTTGCCCTTAACATATTCATTTTTTTGCTCTTTATCCAGAATACGGGCTTTGTCATCATCACGCAATTGAAAATCAATCATTTTTCTGATTTCTTTGGCAATTTCTTTATCCTCTACCGGCACGCCTACTTCTACCCTTCGACTTAAATTCCTGTGCATCCAATCGGCTGAGGTAATGTAAACTTCTTCATTTCCGTTGTTACAAAAAATCATTACCCGCGTATGCTCCAAAAACCTTCCGACAATACTGATGGCTTCTATATTTTCACTCCAACCTTTTTCTCCGGGTATTAACGAGCATATTCCTCGGATTATCAAACTAACTTTAACACCTGCGTTACTGGCATCATACAGTTTCTTTATCATTTCATCATCAACCAAATTGTTTAATTTTAAAATGATGTATGCGGGTTTGCCTGCTTTCGCATTTTTTACCTCCCTGTTTATAAGCAAATTTAACTTTCGACGCACGTTAAACGGCGATACCAATAATTTGCGGTAAAGCGAACGTTCGTAATTGGTTTTAAAAAAACGAAAAACTTTATTCACCTCATTGGTGATATTCGGATTGGTTGTAAGCAGGGATAAATCGGTATAAATTTTAGCTGTTCCTTCGTGAAAGTTTCCTGTGCCAATATGAGCAATACGCTTGGTTTGGCGGTTTTCTTTCATTGTAATCAATATCAACTTGGAATGCACTTTTAATCCGGGCACGCCAAAAATGACTTTTACACCGTTATCCTGTAAAATCTCCGACCATTTAATATTGTTTTCCTCGTCAAACCGGGCTTGCAATTCTATTACAGCAGTTACTTTTTTGCCGTTTTTTGCCGCATTTATCAATGCATTGACAATTTTAGAACGATTGGCCAAGCGGTAAATATTTATTTTAATGCTGGTCACCTTAGGATGCATAGCCGCTTCACTAAGTAATTCTATGATATAATCGAACCGTTGAAAGGGATAAGACAGTAAAATATCTTTTTCAAAAACAGCTTCAAAAATATTTCTCTTCGATTCTATATACGGATGTTCAAGTGGTTTAAGCGGTTTAAATGTAGAGTTGGGCAAACCAATATCCGGAAATTGCATAAAATCCTTAAAGTTATGGTAGCGTCCGCCGGGAATAATTGTATCTTCTTTGGATATTTCATTTTTAGTAATAATGAAATTTAACAAATCATAAGGCATTTTGGCATCGTAAATAAATCTTACGGGTTCTCCTTTTTTTCGGTTTTTTAAACTTTTCTCCAGGCGTTCCACTACACTTTCCGAAATATCGTCATTATCTATATCCAGTTCGGCATCGCGTGTAAATTTAATGGTATATGCTTCAAAATATTTAAAATCAAAAATTTCAAAAACGTCATCCAAGCAATAGCGGATAACATCGTCCAACAGAATAATATATTTTTTCTCATCTGATGAAGGCAACAATACAAACCGCCCCACATCTTTGCTGGGAATTTCTATCAAGGCATACATTACCTCCTTGTCGAGCAAGTCGTTGTACAACTTAATGGCTAAATAAATGGATTTTCCTTTAACTTCGGGAAAAGGTCGCTTTTTATCAAGAATTAACGGCACCAATGCTTGTCGAACATTTTCTTTGAAAAAACGACGCACATACTCCCCTTGTTCTTGCGTTAACTCTTTTTCATTGATAAAATGAACGTTTTGTTCTGCCAGTTCTTGCTTTATTTCTTCAAAAACTTGTTCAAACTGTTGCTGATGTTTGAGTACAATATCGTTGATTTGCTCCAATATCTCCGCCGGATTATCTTGCAGTAATTGCTTCAAACTTTTGCCATATTTTATCATTCGCTTGACAGAAGCTACTCGAACTCTGAAAAATTCATCCAAATTATTGGAAAAAATACCCAAAAAACGCAATCGTTCAATAATGGGATTGCTTTTATCCTTTGCCTCTTGCAATACGCGCTCGTTGAACGACAGCCAACTGATTTCTCGGTTTATATGCGGAATGTTTTTATTCACTTTTAATATTTATTAAAATAAAATGAAAAATTATTGACTATTGAGGAAATATTTCTGAAGCTAATGTTAAACATTTATTAAATTGCTGTTTATCTATTCCGGTTTCAATGTTATTTTCTTCACAAAAAGCCAGGAATTTTTCCGTTAGCATATTTCCCGTCAGTTCGTCATTTGCCATTGGACAACCGCCATATCCTTTGATAGCCGTATCAAAACGGCGACATCCTGCTTGATATGCCGATTCTATTTTTTCTTTCCACGTGTCAGGTGTGGTATGAAAATGAGCGCCAAATTCAACTTCAGGCATTTCGGGAATAAGTGTATTGAATAATTCGGCGATAATTTCAGGTTTGGCCACTCCAATAGTATCCGAAAGAGCTAATATTTTTATACCCATGTTGGCTAATTTTTCCGACCATTGCATTACAATCTCCGGATTCCACTTGTCGCCATAAGGATTTCCAAAAGCCATTGACAAGTAAACCACTAATTGTTTGCTGTGTTTAAATGCCAAATTCAGTATTTCATCCATTCGTCCTAAAGACTCTTCTATTGTAGCATTTGTATTGCGCTTCTGAAAGGTTTCGGAAACTGAAAAAGGATAACCCAAGTAAGTAATTTCATCAAACTGCACGGCATTTTCTGCACCTTTTTTATTGGCTATTATTGCCAATAATTTGCTTTTTGTATTACTCAAATCCAATCCTTTCAAAACTTCCGCCGTATCTTTCATTTGCGGAATCGCTTTGGGCGAAACAAAACTGCCAAAATCTATCGTATCAAAACCTGTTTTTAGCAATTCATTAATGTAAGCTATTTTCTTTTCTGTAGGAATAAATGTTTTTATTCCCTGCATTGCATCACGTGGGCATTCAATTATTTTCATTTTGTTCAAAATTTTCCAATAATAATTTATTGATTTTTTTTATCAATGCCGGACCTTCATAAACAAAACCGGTATATACTTGCACCAAATCGGCGCCGGCATTAATTTTCTCCAAAGCATCTTCGGGCTTGGTAATACCCCCAACGCCAATAACCGTGAAAGCATTTTGCGATTTTTGTTTTAAATATTGAATTACTTCCGTAGAGCGTTTAAGCAATGGCCTTCCGCTTAGTCCTCCGTTGCCTATTTTTTCTATTTCATCTTTGGGTGTTTTTAATCCCGAGCGCTGAATGGTTGTGTTTGTGGCAATTATTCCGTCAATTTTTGTTTCGGCAACAATATCTATAATATCATCCAATTGTTCAAAGGATAAATCAGGCGCAATTTTCAACAGAATCGGTTTTCGAACCTCTTTTTTGGTGTTTTCTTGTTGCAGCCGGTTTAATATGTTTGTTAACGGTTTTTTATCTTGCAACTCTCGTAAATTGGGTGTATTTGGTGAACTGACATTAACTACAAAGTAATCTACATAAGGAAATAACTCGTTGAAACAAGTAATATAATCATCTACTGCATTTTCATTGGGCGTAACCTTATTTTTACCGATATTTCCACCAATAATAATATTGGTTTTGCGTTTTTTCAGATTTTCAACTGCTTTTTTCACTCCATCGTTATTAAATCCCATTCGATTTATCAGAGCTTTGTCTTTTGGTAAACGGAATAAACGAGGTTGCGGATTACCGGGCTGTGGTTTGGGGGTAACAGTCCCTATTTCAATAAACCCAAACCCAAAATTGGCAAACTCATTATAAAAATCGGCATTTTTATCAAATCCTGCCGCCAACCCAACCGGATTGGGAAAAGTAAGTCCAAATAATTTTCGCTCAAGTGAGGGCGAAGTAACAAAATGAGTTGACTTGACATAATTTCGTACAAAACCTATTTTGAACAGCTTTTTAATTACTGAAACCGAGAAATGATGAGCTTTTTCAGGCGGTAGAGAAAACAAAACAGGCTTGATTAAATATTTATACATTTGTAGAATGAGATTTTAAACAAAAATACGGTGTAATTGGGTATGAATGCTACTTTTTACATTTTTTTTATAAAATTACGTAATGAAATTTCCCGGAATTTAATATATTCGTTTTAATGATGAATAGCAACACATACCGAAGCTCAGTTAATTTACCTGAAGTTGTTAAGGTAATTGACAACGAAAATTACACTACTATATTGAGAAACAAAGGGTTGTGTGAGTTGACATATAAATCAAAAGGTATTATAACGTTAGATGTAGCAAAAGAACTGACAAAAGAAATTTTGGATTTTTATCCAAAAGGCTATGTAATTGTTGCAGATTCCGATGATGTGATGCTAAACATTTCTTCTGAAGCACGTGAGTATTTTGCAAAAGCACCGGAAATTCTCGAAAAAAGAAAAGCGCAGGCAATTATTTCTCGTAACCTTGGACAACGGTTAATGGCAAAGTTTTACATTAATTTTTATTCTCACTCTTGCCCTACAAAAGCTTTCTCCAATAAAAATGATGCTTTTATTTGGATTAGCCAATATTTACTTGATTAAGATTTAGTACTTTCATACGGTTCAAAAGTTCCGTCTGAGTAAAAAATCACGATTTTTTTTATTTCCTTTTTGGAAGCATTACTATTTACATTTGTATCCACATTTTGTTCATTAGCTTTATTTTCAGTATTTTGAGAGTTATTTACATTTGTTAATTTAACTACATCACTCCCTTTCTGTTTGTTTTCCGGCTCTTGTTTTACATTTGTAACATCTGTTTTCCCCAGCAACAACCAGTCGGATGATACATTAGGAAATCGATTTAAAACTTTAATCACAAAATCTAAGCTGGGTTTGTTTCTACCCGACAATATATGTGAAACACTGCTCCTTTGCACACCTATTTCATCAGCAAAAGCACTTGCAGAAAGATTGTTTAACTTCATCAGGTATTTAATTCTATCGGTAAGCTCCATTTTTACATTTTTTACTTTTGTAAACTTACTGTTTTTGTTTACAAAAATAACAAATAAATGCTAAAATTGATAGTTCATAAATCTGTTTAATGCTAGAAAATATATTCGAGTTTAAATTTAGTTAAATATTATAAATAACTGGTTTACATTATTTTTCTTTTGATTTTTTAATCCTTTCATAAGCCGATTGTATGGCTTGAAATTTTTCTTTTGCGGCTTTTTGATACTCTTCTCCCAGGTGAGCTACTTTATCGGGGTGATACTGAATGGCTAACTTACGATAAGATTTCTTTATTTCTTCCCAACTGGCATCTTTACTAACCTTTAAAATATCGTAATCATTTTGTGAAGCTCGTTCTCTTCTGTAATAACTGTAAGATGAGTTTTTTGAAGACTGTCGATACCCTCTCCTACTATACGACGAAGAACGGTAATTGGAATTTTGATTGTTATTGCCCGAATAAGCATTTTGTTTTTGATAATACATCGCCAAAATTGAATTGTAATCTTTTTGACGAATTCCTAATTTTTGAGCAATTGTTCGAGCAACATTACTTTCTTCGCTTGAAAAATTGCCATCGGCAAAAGCTATGCCCAATAAAAAATGCACCAATTGCAACAATGCCGAATAAGAATACAAACTGCGCAACTCAAGGCAAGCACCTTCCATATCTCCCGGATGGTCGAGATAGAACTTTAAATGTTGTAAATGCACTTTTGCTTTGACACTGCCCATTTGTTTGAGCAAGAAATTTTTAATGTATGACAGCTCCGATTTTTTTAATTTACCATCGGCACGCATAACCTCGGCAGCCAAAAGCATCAGCAATTTTCCGTAGGTACTTATTTTTGCATTTGAAAAATCAGACTTTATACTCTCCTCCTCTTCATTTGAAAAAAAAGTGCGTTGAATCAAATAACCGAAAATCACTCCTATTAAAGCACCTCTTGTGCCTATTGCAACAAAACCTATCAGAGCAAAAATCCAAGGTAAAATATTTTTTAATCGCATAAAATTTTGAATTTATCTACAAAACTATTTATTTGCGCTATTATTTGAAACAAATACACAAACAATCAACGTAAAAGTTGTTAACCGATGCTAAAACCTTATCCAATCATATCTCCACAAATTTCAACCGGAAATATTTACCATTTCAATACGCAATACGGCGTAGTTTATGAGGTGCGGTTTGGCAGAAAAGAAAATAATATTTTACACGTAAACTTAGTTTTTGGCGTTACCAATGAAGAATATGACGGCGAAGAATATGTGTTAACCAACAAAGGTGATGTTTTTAGAGTGATGACAACAATTGCAGAAATTGTTAAAATATATTTGGAAAAACATCCGCATACGCAAATATTTGAATTTACAGCCGAAAACTCAACCCTAACAAAAGATGAGGCACAAAAAAGACTTAAACTTTACGGACGCTACATCCCAAAAGTATTTGATTCAAATCAATGGAAAATTGTTAAAAAAGACGACACTGTTCAAATTATTAAAAAAAATAAATATTAAGAATCCAAGCATTTGTCGAAATTATCAAGCACTTGGGCAAAAAAATTTGATTAATGATGATATTTTATTTTATTTCGCGTAATATTTAATTAACATTAATTAAGAATACAAAGGCAATTTATGACTTTATTATCCGTTTTACCTGAAAATTTGTCATAATAAATACAATTGCATAAAATTTGCTTTAAAAATTAAACAAAAAATAAAAAGGATTTTCAAAAAATGAGACAGTTAAAAATTACACAACAAATTACCAAAAGAGAAAGCCGCTCTTTGGAAAAATACCTTCAAGAAGTATCAAAAGAAGGTATGATTACTCCGGAAGAAGAAGTAGAGTTGGCTCAACGAATCAAAAACGGCGATGAAGCCGCTTTGAATAAATTGGTGCGTGCCAATTTACGTTTTGTTATTTCGGTAGCAAAACAATATCAAAACACAGGATTAACATTAGAAGACTTAATTAACGAAGGAAACTTGGGATTGATAGAAGCTGCTAAACGTTACGACCATACAAAAGGGTTTAAATTTATTTCTTATGCCGTATGGTGGATTCGTCAATCGATACTGAAAGCAGCTGCCGACAACTCACGAACTATTCGTTTGCCACACAACCGCTTGGGTGAAATTCAAAAAATAAACAAAGCAACCAGCGAATTTGAACAAAAATACGAACGTGAACCAACCCCTGAAGAATTGGCTGAAATTTTGGATATGGAAATCGAAAAAGTAGAGAACTCTATCCAAATGAGCAAAAAGCAATCTTCTTTGGATGCGCCAATGGCAAACGATGAAGATAACAACAGTTTAATTTCCGTATTGGAAAATACCTCTACTCCAAGACCTACCGACGGATTGATTCACGAGTCTTTGGCAACCGATATTGAGCGAACACTTTCTTATTTGAAAGGAATGGAAGCCGAAGTCATCAGAATGTTTTACGGATTAGGCGGTCGTCAAGAAATGACATTGGAAGAAATCGGCAACACCTTTGGATTGACTCGTGAGCGTATTCGCCAAATAAAAGAAAGAGGTTTACGCAGATTACGTCGATTATCCAAAACCAACAATCTGCAAACTTACTTGTAAGAAACAAATTATTTTACTTAAAACGTCCCCTCAAACGAGGGGATTTTTTATTTTTACATCCACAAACAAAAGACTATGGCATCATTAGTAACGCTGAACGAATTTATTTTAGATAAGCAAGCAGAATTTCCTTACGCTACGGGCGAACTTAGTCGTTTATTGCACGACATTGGTATAGCGGCAAAAATTATCCACCGTGAAGTGAACAAAGCAGGATTGGTGAATATTTTAGGTGCTGCAGGCTATCAAAATGTACAAGGTGAAGAACAACAAAAATTAGATGTTTTTGCCGATAATCAATTTATTAATGCATTTCTTGCCGGCGGTGAGGTTTGCGCCATTGCTTCAGAAGAAAATGATGATATATTGGTTTTTGAAAACAGAAAAGAGGCAAAATATATCGTATGCTTCGACCCTTTGGATGGTTCTTCCAATATTGATGTAAATGTATCTATCGGAACAATATTTTCTATTTACAAACGCTTATCTCCCGATTGCGACGTAAGCGAAAAAGATTTTTTGCAAAAAGGAACAGAACAAGTTGCGGCCGGGTATGTGATTTACGGCTCATCTACAATGTTGGTTTACACAACCGGTCATGGGGTAAACGGTTTTACGCTTGACCCTTCCATTGGTGAGTTTTGTTTATCGCATCCGCAAATAAAAATACCCGAAGAAGGGAAAATATATTCCATTAACGAAGGAAGTTTCAATCTCTTTCCAAAAGCGATACAAGAATACTTGAAATGGGTAAAACAAGACGATAAATCGACAAATCGTCCCTACTCTGCTCGTTACATTGGTTCTATGGTTGCCGATTTACATAGAAACCTGATTAAAGGCGGTATCTTTATGTATCCTGCCACCACAAAAGCACCCAACGGAAAATTACGGTTGTTATACGAGTGCAACCCAATGGCTTTTATTGTAGAACAAGCAGGCGGCAAAGCTACAACCGGTGAAAAACGCATTATGGAAATTGAACCTGAGAATTTACATCAACGAGTACCTATTCTAATCGGTTCGAAAAAAATGGTTGAGCAGGTTGAAGCACTTTATAAAGAATATGCTGAAACCGTAGGTTAAACCACGGCATTTATAAATTCAAATGCTTCGGCATATTCGGCACCGGCTCGCGCACCACGAACTTTTGCCAGACTTTCAATAAAATTACGTTGAAAATAAATGCGCTGTTGTTGAGATTTGTATTTTTTCAATGCATTTGCTTTTGTATCCAGTTGTTTTTGATTAACCCGAACAAAAAAATTGGTTTGCATTTCCATATTATTCCATGGCAATTCGTACCCTAAAATATTTACATGCTTAAATGCTCTTTTTGCTTCCGCAGAAAGTGTTTGGTGGTCTTGATGCACATCATTGGAATTGGGTGCAAAAACCAACTCCGGCTTGATGTTTTTGCGCAATACAACAAGCTCTTCTAATATTTGTTGGCGGTATTGAGGAAAATCCCTTACGGGGAAATTAAATTTAATGATATGTTCGCGGTCAATTCCAAAAACAGACAACGCCTCATCCAACTCTTTATATATTTGATTTTCTTTAAATCCGGCGGGCAATGATTTGTTGCACGGCGAAAATACAGCATAAAACACTTCTTTTCCTTCCTCTTTCAATCGGGCAATCGTAGCGCCACAACCCAACTCTCCATCATCCGGATGTGGAGCCAATATAAGAATGGTATTACTGTTCAGCATAATAAAATTTTAAAACAAATGTAATGATAAATGCAGTAAAAGAATGTTTATCTGTAAAATTATAAGTCTAAACATTAACTCTTCTTTTAATTTTTGAGTTGAAAAATATCTTTCAAAAATAACTGTTCACACGCAATAATAATTATTTTTGTTTTTCGTTATTAAACCCTTTGAAGCAACAAACCAATGCAATTGTTTAAATTTTTATTTTCCAAAACATTTCTTATAAACCTGATTATTGCTCTGGCACTTATTGCCGGCGTAATTTATGGTATTGTAAAATGGCTTGATGCTTACACTCACCATGGGGAAACGATAACTGTTCCCGATTTAACCGAAATGCCTCTTGATGAACTAAATGATTTTTTATCCGACAAGGATTTGAAATTTGAAATCACCGATTCTGTTTTTGTAGCCGATGCGCCAAAAGGTGTTGTTTTAGAACAAAATCCCAAACCGGAATCACAAGTAAAAAAAGGAAGAACAATTTATATTACGGTAAGCAAAAAAGTTGCCCCTCAAATTTTCATTCCCGATGTGGTGGATATGAGTGTGCGAATGGCTACCGCCAAATTGCAATCTATTGGGTTGAATGTTGGTGAATTAATTTATCATCCTGCCAATTGTCAAAACTGCATTGTGGGTTTACAATATAATGGGAAAGAAATTACACCCAATTCACCTGTTAAAAAAGGTTCTACAATTGACTTATTGGTTGGCAGCGGAACTTCTAACGAAAAAATTCCTGTGCCTTACATTATTGGCCTAACACTGGAAGATGCCAAGAAAAAATTATTAGCCGGATACTTGAATATTGGTGCCGAAATATATGAAAATTGCACCACGGCAGAAGACAGCAGTAAAGCTAAAATTTTCCGTCAATATCCCGAACGTTCAGAAAACACTTTTATTCCAATGGGAAGTGCCGTAGATGTTTGGCTTACTTGCGATACCACAAAAATTAAAGTAGATTCGCTTAAATTATTGGGATTAGATTCTTTAAACATTAACTCAACCGACACAGTCAAGTGAAATTGAAATACATATTCATATCATTGTCTTTTCTTTTAAGCATAAATATTTTAGCACAAGAATATTTAATTGACAGTTTACCTGAAAATAAAGCTTTAGAACAATATTTCCCTCAAATTCAACATAAAATAAAAAAGCAGCATACACAAAAAGCACTGCTTACCTTGCCTTTTATTGATGATTTTTCGCAACAATGGGTTTATCCCGATACCAATTTATGGGAAGATTTTAATGTTTATATTAATTCGAGCTTTGCCGATAACCCTAAAAGTTATGGCGTTGCCACCTTTGACGGACTAAAACCTAACGGTAAACCGTATAATTTTATCGACCCTACAGCGCATGGAATTGCCGACTACTTAACATCTAAGCCAATTGACCTGTCAGGCACATCAGACAGTGTTTACCTGAGCTTTTATTATCAACCGCAAGGCAATGGCAATCCGCCGGAAAATAAAGACAGTTTAATTTTGGAATTTAAAATGCCCGGCGATACCAATTGGTATCATCAATGGGCTATTCCGGGAAATACTAACCAACCGTTTCAATTGGTAATGATTTATGTGGATACAGCTTTTCAAAAAAGCGGTTTTCAATTTCGATTCAAAAATTACGCAACGCTTTCGGGCAATGTTGACCATTGGAATGTTGATTATATTCGATTGGAAGATAACCGTACATTCGACGATACCACTTTAAGAGATGTTGCTTTTATCACCGATAATTACAGTATGTTAAAAGATTTTTCGGCAATGCCTTGGACACATTATTTGCAAGATACCATAAACAATATGGCAACGTCCATGACGGTAACATATCGCAACAACCAAGATACAACCTTAGCCGTTTTTTACAAATATCAAGTAAATGACGAATTAAACCAACAAGTAGAACTTTATCCAACCAGTATTTCATCTAAAAATGTAAGTAATTTCGGATATTTAATTGAAGACCAGGCTGTTTACAACCTTCCGGCAAATGATTTTTATTTTCCGCCAAATAATGCATACGGACCAACAACCGTTTTTCAAATTAAAAATTATTTTGATTTAAGTTCTTATTCCGATTTTAATCAAAAGAATGATACGGTTTATTCTTATCAAGTTTTTGACAAGTATTATGCTTATGATGACGGAAGTGCCGAAGGCGGTTATGGTGTGTTTGGCGTTCAAGCAAAATTAGCACACGAGTTTACAACAAAAATTACCGACACACTTACGGCAATAGATGTTTATTTCAATCCCATTAGTGAAAATATGGAAATTAAAACCTTTAAATTCACTATATGGAGCAGTTTAATACCCGAAACGATTATTTATCAAGAATCGGGTTATTCACAACCTTCGTACGAAGCAGGAAGAAACGGTTTTGTGCGATATACCATTGAAAATCCTATTGTCTTGCCTGCCGGAACATATTATTTTGGCTGGGAGAAAATTTCCGACACACCGCTCAATGTAGGTTGGGATTTTAATAATGACAACAGTGATAAAGTATATTATAATGCTTCAGGATTTTGGACAAACACTTCATTCGACGGTTCTTTAATGTTACGCCCTGTCTTTGGCTCATATCCCGACGAAACGGTAAGCGTAAAACACTTACTTCCTAACAATTACACCGTTGATATTTTTCCTAACCCTGCAAATAATAAGATAAATATTAACGCAGACATCCCCTTTCAATCGGTTGAAATTTACAATATTGAAGGCAAACAAGTTTTATCGTCAAAAAATAGCAAATCCATAGATGTATCACTATTAACCAACGGAATATACATTATTGCCATTCACACAAATACGTCGGTGATACGTAAAAAATTATTGATAAGTCACCCATAATATGCAAGAAGAAGAAAATCTGCAAGAAAACGAAGAACAAGAAGAACTTTATGAACATTATCGCTTTACGGCGGATAAAGGACAAGAGCTATTGCGCATCGATAAATTCTTAATGGACAGAATTGCCAATACATCCAGAAATAAAATTCAGCAGGCAGCAGCTTCGGGCAATATTTTGGTAAACAATAAACCTGTAAAATCAAATTACAAAGTAAAACCCCTTGATGAAATCTCTGTGGTTCTGCCCTATCCTCCTCGGCAAATAGAATTGATTCCGCAGGATATTCCATTGGATATTGTTTATGAAGATGAAGAACTGATTGTCTTAAACAAACAAGCGGGAATTGTTGTTCATCCGGGTTACGGCAATTATAAAGGCACGTTGGTCAACGGGTTAATTTATCATTTCGAAAATTTACCTCTCGGAAAAGGCGAGCACCCGCGTCCGGGTTTGGTGCATCGTTTAGATAAAAACACTACAGGATTGATGGTTATTGCCAAAACCGAACAAGCTTTAACACATTTGGCTAAGCAATTTTTTGACCGCACCATCGAAAGACGATATAATGCTTTGGTTTGGGGAAATTTACAAGATGAAGAAGGAACTATTACCGGCAACATTGGCAGAAGTTTAAAAAACCGAAAGGTAATGCACGTTTTCCCCGAACGCGATTATGGTAAACACGCCGTTACCCATTACAAAGTTTTAGAAAAATTCAATTATGTTACATTGGTAGAATGCAAACTGGAAACCGGCAGAACGCATCAAATACGCGTGCATTTTAAGTATATTGGTCATCCGCTGTTTAACGATAATGAATACGGTGGCGACCGCATTTTGAAGGGAACAACTTTTTCTAAATTCAAACAATTTGTTCAAAACTGTTTTAATTTACTTCCCCGTCAAGCATTGCACGCCAAAACGTTGGGCTTTACTCACCCCAAAACAGGCAAATGGATGCAATTTGATTCGCAATTGCCCGAAGATATGCAAACCGTAATTGAAAAATGGCGGAATTATTCCGTTCACAGTTCCGAAAATATTGAATAATCATCCACCAAAAAGCGATATGGAAGTTTGGCATCTTCGCCGGCATAATCTATCCCAATGCGCGGCGTAATTTTAATTTTATCTTCCGGAATGTAAATATTTTTATCTTCTATCCAAATTTTATTGCCTGTCAAATCAGTATTATTGTCATTTTTAGAAATGCCCAATCCCAATGTAAGTTTTCCGGGTCCGTTCAATAAATTCTTGTGAAATTTTTTGGCTTTACGTCTATTAAGAATAAGTGCTTCATTCTCATAAGGGTAAACTGCCCGAACCAATACGGCATGCGGCACATCCTTTGCCCCCGTAACCACATTAAATAAGTGATACATCCCGTAACACAAATACACATACGCTACACCGCCTTCTTTATACATTGTTTCGGTTCTTTCTGTTCTTCTTCCGCCATAAGCGTGAGAGGCTTTATCGGATTCGCCGGCATAAGCTTCTGTTTCGGTGATTATCCCCGCCGTAATTTCCCCATCTCTTTTAGTATAAAGCACCTTCCCTATTAAATCTTTGGCAATGCTCAGTACATCTTCATTCAAATAATACGCTTTTGTCAGCTTCATATTTTTTTATTTTTCAGAAAGAAATTAACATTGATAAAATTACTTTTTAAATCAACTTATATTTGAAAAAAATATACGAATATGGAATTTCAGGAAATAATTGGTAAAGTTAGAACCTTTCATGATGCTTTTGGAATTGAAAATAAAGACAAGCCAACCGTTAAACTGTCTCCGGAGGTTATCGACCTACGCTTTAATTTGATGAAAGAAGAAAATGAAGAATATTTTGAAGCGGCAAAAAACGGCGATTTAACAGAAGTTGCCGATGCACTTGGCGATATGCTTTAAATTCTTTGCGGAACCATTTTGGCACACGGTATGCAAGATAAAATTGAAGCTGTTTTTAACGAAATTCAACGCAGTAATATGAGCAAACTCGATGAAAACGGCAAACCCATTTACCGCGAAGACGGAAAAGTTATGAAAAGCAACCTCTATTTCAAACCCAATATTGAACCATTATTAAAATAATTTATTATTATGAATTTTTCACTCAACACACTGATTACTCAATTTAATGCCGCCGATGAAAAAGGTAAAAAACAAATCAACGAAGTACTTTGGCAAGTGGTTCCCTTCAATCGTCCACACCAAATTGAAGTTACAAAATGGCAAAAAGATGAAATTCAGGCACTTATTCCTTTAATAAAAGATAATTTCAATCACTTACAAGGCATTCATGCATGCGGATTAGCCACCGTTTCGGAATATGTTACAGGTCTGCTTTTGCTCACAAATTTAGGTATAGAAAAATACCGTTTAATTATGGCAAGATTAGAGGTTGATTACACTTACCAAGCACGCACAAACTGTTCGGCTACTTTCACGTTGAGCGAAAATCAAATAGAAGAAATAAAAAACAGAGCCGAAAATGAAGAAAAATTTATTTTTCCTGCTCACGTAAATGTTATAGACGAGGACAACAATATTGTAAGTAAAGCAGTAATTCATTGGCAAATAAAAAGCTGGGAGAAAGTGAATTTAAAATAATCTCATTTGAACGAATTGAATAAAAAATCGTAACTTTAAATGTATGAAGCTTTTAAAATACATATTTACATTATTGATGTTGAGCGTAACTTGTTGGGCTAATGCTCAAAACATCAATGCTTTATTCAGTTACGCCACGTTTTACAATCCACAAGAGGGACCATATATAGAGACCTATTTAAGTGTTGAAGGAACTTCTGTGAAATACATCCAAAACAATAATAACAAATGGCAGGCAACTGTTTTGGTAACGCTAATTTTTAAGCAGGGCGATAAAATTGTTTCGTTTAAAAAATATGAACTCAACAGTCCTGAATTGGTATCTGACACTTCTCAAAAAATAAATTTCCTTGATATTCAACGCTTTCCGTTGCCAAACGGTAATTATGAAATGAGTTTAATTTTAAAGGATAAAAACCTCGATTTACCCGAAGTTGAAGTTTCTCAGGTAATAGAAATTTCATATCCAAAAGATGTTCCCGTTTTTTCAGATATAGAATTTTTTGAACGTATGAGCAAAAGTTCAGAAAAAAATATGTTGACCAAAAGCGGATACGATATTTATCCTTATTTATCAAGTTATTTTCCTGAAAATATAAATGCCCTTGGATTTTATGTAGAGTTATACAATATAGATAAAGCCATAGGCAATGATGAGCCATTTTTGGTTACTTACGAAATAGTTGATAATCAGTCAAAAAGTACGGTTAATAATTTTAAAGCATTTAAAAAAATGCAAGCATCACCGGTAAACATTATTACCGGAATGTTTGACATAAAAGACTTACCCACAGGAAATTACCTATTGCACATTGAAGCTCGCAACAAACAAAACGAACTTTTAGCTGTTAAAGAAGCATTTTTTCAACGTAAAAACACCCTTCCTGCCCTTAATTTGGATGATACAAGTATAGAAGGCACTTTCGTAGAAAATATGAGCAACGATGAAATATCCGAATATATCAAAGCAATTGCCCCAATAGCAACCGAGATGGAGATGATTTTTGCCGAAAATCAATTGAAAAACAATGATAATCCGGAACTTAAAAAACAATTCTTTTATCATTTTTGGCTCAGCAGAAACTCTGAAAACCCTCAAGCTGCATGGGAAAAATATAAAAAAGACTTAGCAGTGGTGGAAAAAGAATACGGCACACAAATAAAAAAAGGGTATGAAACCGACCGCGGAAGGGTTTACCTCAAATACGGACCGCCCAACAGCGTAATGGCTCGCAGAAATGAACCAAGTGCCTACCCTTATGAAATTTGGCATTATTATAAAATCGGGCAGTTTACCAATCGAAAATTTGTATTTTACAACCGCGATTTAGTTACCAATGATTATCAACTTATCCATTCCAACATGTTTGGAGAGGTAAATTACCCTCAATGGAAGGTACTTATTTATCGTCGTACTACGCAATCGCAAGATATTGATTTAGACCGTCAGCAAGACCACTACGGCGGCAATGTAGATGAATATTACGATTTGCCGCGATAAGCTTCGGGCAAATAAACTTTTCTTGTTAAGTCGATAAACGCCTCGGAAAAATTCCCATTTGCATTTCGAACAGATAATTTTCTTTTATTTACGGTTTGGTGGTTTTGTTTGGATAAAATAATGATGCTCAAAGCAGAATTTTTGTTAACACAAATCATTTCGGCAAACAGCCAAAGTTGTTCTAATGCCGGAATTTTGTGTTTTTCCCAAATGTTTTGAGGCACCACAAATGCCAAATATCCGTTTTCCGATAAATATTTTTCGGCAAACCGTATAATATCTATAATCGATAATTCAGCACTGCTGTGCCTAGCCACAGATTTACTTTTATCTTTATTCAATTGAGCATTTTCAAAATAAGGCGGATTGCTGATAATCAAATCATATTTTGATAACGGTTGAAACTGCTGTAATGCCGTATGATGAACGGTTATCCTGTCTTTCAAATTATTATAAAATACGTTTTGCTTGGCTTCTTGTGCGTTTTTCTCAATAATTTCAATGGCGTCTGCTTTTGCATTAGCGTAAAAAACTGCCGAAAACATTGCCAAGATTCCCGTTCCGGTACCAATATCCAATATTTTGGTGATGTTTGTTGAATAAGGACGCAAAACTTCTTCTGTAAAACAAGCTAAAAGCACACTGTCCGTGCCGGTTTTGTGTGCATTTTTTTCCTGTAAAACAGTAAATTGTTTAAACTTAAAAAAACTGCCGGGAGCAATAATTTTATTTTCCGCGTCCACGCAAAACAATTAAAACAGTATATATCAGTATTTTAAAATCTACCAAAAGCGACATATTTTCAATATAAATAATGTCATATTTCAGGCGTTCAATCATTTGGTCAACATTTTCGGCATAACCGTATTTTACTTGTCCCCAAGAAGTTATTCCCGGGCGAACTTTAAGTAAATGATAATAATGAGGAGCACGCTTAACAATTTGGTCGATAAAATATTGCCTTTCGGGACGCGGACCTACCAAACTCATATCCCCTTTTAATACATTATAAAATTGCGGAATTTCATCTAAGCGCACTTTACGCATAAAACGGCCAAATGGCGTGATGCGTGGGTCGTGTTCGCTGGAAAGTGCCGGGCCGTTTTTCTCAGCATCAACATACATTGAGCGGAATTTGTATATTTTAAACGGTTTGCCGTGAATACCAATGCGTTCTTGCGAAAAAAATACCGGTCCTTTTGAGCTGAGCTTTACGCCTATGGCTGTTAGTAAATATAATGGTGAGAAGACAGTCAACACAAATATTGATGTGCCCACATCAATTATCCGTTTTACCGACACTTGCCAAGGTGGCATAATTTCTCGCGTAATGGTAATCAAAGGTGCGTCAAAAATGGAGGTCATTTTTACCGAACCACTCAATATGTCGTACATATCGGGAATTACCTTAATAATAACATTTAACTGGTCTAACTGATTGATTATTTGGTTCAGCTGATCGTGCTCTTTGGTTTCTATGGCAATAATTACTTCTTCAATTTTATTGTTAATTACTACGTCTCGCAGATTGACACAATTTCCCAAATGGGGCAAATATTCTTCAAGTAAATATTTATCATTTTTATAAACATGCGTAAAACCGACAAATTTATTTCCCGACGATTTTGATTGAGCTTCCATTTCTTTATACAACTCAACAGCTTTTTCATTCGAGCCGATAATCAAAGTATTAAAACCAATGATGCGGTTTTTGATTTTGTAAGCTGTAACAGATTGAAGAATTAGTCTGAACAGTTCGGTAAATCCAAAATGTAAGGCAAAAAGCGTAAAGTAAGATTGATAATAATTTTTGTAAGAGGCAATTTCGTCATCCAACAAAAGTGTGAAAAAGATAATTAATGTTCCGAAAAACGTTTGCATAAAGGTCTTCCCTAATTCGCGCAATCGCGATTTTCTGTAAATATCTTTATATGTTCCGGTAAGGTAATAAAGCAATAACCAAAAAAGCGGAATAACGGCTAAACCAATATAAAAATTCGTGTCAAACTCAACGGGAATTTCGTAACCGAATTTTTGCGGCTCAACATATTTTTTGCGGTAAACAAAAAAAAGTGTCCAAGCAATTACGGCAGCCAACACATCCAACAACACATATTTTATTACCTGTAATCGCTTATTCATTTTATGCTAAAAGTGTATAATTTTAATGTTATCCAAATAGGCTTGAATATGATCCGGAGAGGTCCTTCCGTCATCATCGGGATTGGTGTCGCGTTGGATAGAAAAGAAAACCTTAATATCGTAAGATGAATATTTTTGCACGGCTTCATTCAAACTGAAATAGATTTTATTCCATTTGCCGTCGCTTTCGTTGATATAATACATTGGCACTTGTTGTGAGCCGGCATAAATGCCCACCAAAATCAAATCATTGGTTTTGGCATTAATTTCAAGAAATACATCCGAATCATCGTTGGGTAAGTTTGTTAATACGGGAGTTTGGGCTTCAAAATAATCCAACCCTGAGGTTAAATCAATTAACCCGGAGTAAGAGCCCTCAAACCCGGGAGAACTTTTTACAAAATTCACTTGCGAAGAACTAGGGTAAGTAAAGTTAATCCCTGCATTTTCAAAATCTTCCATAAATTCAAAAACCGTAGCCGGATTGTATTCCAAAACAGGATTGATGTTTATTTGTTGTCCGGAAGAAAAAACAATTGTTGTATCAAACGGTTGATAAAATCGGTAATAATTTCTAAGATTGGTTATTCCGTTTACTTTTATTCCCGGACGAATAGTTACATCGTGCTTGCCTAATTTGTTAACCGGAAATTCGCAAGGCAATTCTGTTGCGGCATAAAAATTTCCGTCAATATACAACCAAGCATCATTTATTGCTTCACTTGCCGAACCTTGCGTGGCGTAATCGGTTTTTAAAGAAATATCGTTTACTGATAAATAGGCGGGAACAATGGCTTGTTGTTTTTCTTTATTACAAGAAAATAACAAGGGTACACAAATTGCCAAAATTCCCAAATTCACCTTCATTTGTACCTAAAAATTGTGTTGTAAACGGCTTGATTTCCGATTTATTGTGCAAAGGTATCAATCTTCTATCAAAGTAGCGGTATTTTTTAATTTTTCTACAATTTTATGCGCCACATCCAAAGCCATAAAGCCATCGTGGATGGTTACAAGAGGTGTAGTATCATTATTTATACTGTTGGCAAATGAACGCAATTCTTCTTTTATGGCATTATTCGGTGCAACCTCAGGTGTTTCAAAATAAATTTCTTTTTTGGGCTTATCATCCCCCAAATCAATAACTACCGACAATGGGTCAGGCTCACCTTCTACTTCGGATAAGCGAACAATTTGTACTTCTTTTTCCAAGAAATCAACAGATATGTAAGCATCTTTTTGAAAAAAACGCGATTTACGCATATTTTTCAAAGAAATTCTGCTTGCTGTAAGGTTTGCCACACAACCGTTGTCAAACTCAATGCGAGCATTGGCAATATCGGGCGTATTACTTACAACCGCCACACCGCTGGCGCTAATTTTACGAATATTGGCTTTTACCAAACTTAAAATGATATCCAAATCGTGTATCATTAAATCCAATACAACGGATACATCGGTTCCACGCGGATTGAATTGTGCCAAACGATGCGTTTCTATAAACATCGGGCGGGTAATATATTCTTTTGCCGCCAAAAATGCAGGATTAAAACGTTCTACGTGTCCTACTTGCACTTTCACATTGGCTTCTTCGGCAAGCAACATAAGTTTTTTGGCTTCCTCAACAGTATTGGTCAAGGGTTTTTCTATAAAAACGTGTTTTGATTTTTTCAATGCTTTCGAAGCACAATCGTAATGCGATAATGTTGGCGTAACAATATCCACCACTTGACAATCATCAATTAATTTATCAATATCGTCATAGGGAGTTATTTGAAACTCTTTTGCAACTTTTTGAGCATTTTCGGGATTTACATCATAAAAACCAACCAGTTCATATTCATCATTTGATTCTTTGATTAGCTTAATGTGAATTTTACCCAAATGTCCGGCTCCGATTACGCCAATTTTTAACATACTATTATTTTTTATCAAAGTTAATTGCATATTGAACAAAGAAACCGTGATATTGCAAAAGTTTTTTAACATCCATTTTTTAATATTAAAAATCAAACTTTTTACTCTTTCACTAAATAATCGAAGTAATTTTGAAAAAGTGATTAATCAGCGAATATGATAGATACATACCGGCACAAAGGACAACGTAAAAAATTAGTGGAGGTTTTAAGAAAAAAAGGTATTTCTGACGAAAAAATTTTAAACGCAATAAATGAATTGCCTCGCCATTTTTTTATTCCCGATTCGGCTTTGCATCAATATGCTTACGAAGACCAAGCATTTCCCATTGGTGCCGGGCAAACCATTTCACAACCTTATACTGTTGCTTTTCAAACACAATTATTGGAAATTTCAAAAGGTGACAAAGTGTTGGAAATTGGCACAGGTTCGGGTTATCAGGCAGCGGTATTATTTAAATTGGGGGCAAAAGTTTTTTCGATAGAACGACAAAAAGCACTGTTTGACAAAACCAAACCTTTGCTCGAAAAAATGGGGATAAAAATTAAAATGTTTTTTGGCGACGGATACAAAGGATTACCGGCTTTTGCACCGTTTGACAAAATATTGATTACTGCCGCCGCACCTTATATTCCTCAAGATTTACTTGACCAACTGAAACCGGGCGGAATTTTGGTTATTCCCGTGGGAGAAGGAGAAACACAAGTAATGAAAAAAATCATAAAAAAAGCGGATGGAACCTTTGAAGAAAAAGATTACGGTTTATTTAAATTTGTTCCGATGCTAAAAAACAAAGCGTTTGAAAAATGAAGCCACTTAAACTTCTCACTCTATTTTTCAGTATTTCGTTAATTATTTCGGGATGTAAAAAAGATACTTACGGTCCGCAACCGGTTAACGATGATGCATCGGGCAACCAGCCGGTAATCAACACTTCCAATACACGATTGATTATTTGCAATGAAGGGAATTTTACTTGGGGCAATGCTTCATTGTCGATTTATCATCCTTCAAACAAACTAATAGAAAATAATGTGTTTTCTGCTGTCAACAACCGCCCGTTGGGTGATGTTGCTCAAAGCACAACCATTGTCAATGATAAAATCTACATCATTGTAAATAATTCCAATAAAATTGAAGTGATTGACAAAAATACGTATCAATCCATTACAACAATTACGGGTTTTAACAGTCCGCGCTATATGGCTGTGTTTGGCTCAAAAGCTTATGTGAGCGATTTATACCAAAATGCCATTTATACGGTTGACCTAAATTCCAATCAAATTACAGGACAAATACTCGTAAACGGATGGAGTGAACATTTATTAAAATGGGGCGATACCCTGTTGATTGAAGCCATCACCGAAAAATCGGTTTACCTGCTCAATACTGCAACAGACCAGATTTTTGACACACTAAGTTTTTCATCGGAAAGCTCACGAGGGATGATATTGGATAAAAACGGTAAGCTTTGGATATTATTCAGTGGCGGAACTGTAAATCAAATTCCTTCGTTATACCGTGTGAATTTAACCAACAGAACTATTGAGGAACAATTGATGTTTTTTCCAAATTCCAACCCAAATTACCTGACAACTCCAAACGGCGAAGAATTGTATTTTATCCATGATGGAATAAAGAAAATGAGCATTAACGATACCGTACTGCCAAGCACACCGGTTATTCCGGCAAACAATCGTAATTTTTATTCCCTAACCGTTGACAGCATTTCAGGAGACATATACGTTGCCGATGCCAAGGATTTTGTTCAACAAGGAATTATTTTACGTTACAACAACACTTTTCAACCGGTTGATTCTTTTACCGTAGGTATAATCCCCGGATTTATGAATTTTGATTATCAATAAACAAAATAAAAAATGGCCTTAGATTTAGAATTAGTAGAACAGTCACGAACCAGACAAGTTAAAGCAATATTTCCGAGCACAACCAATCATTATCATACACTTTTTGGCGGCACTGCCTTACAATGGATGGACGAAGTAGCTTTTATTGTTGCCACACGCTACTCGCGACAAAAAATGGTAACTGTATCGCTTGACCGTATTGATTTTAAGCAACCCATTCCTGCCGGCTATTTTGCCGAACTGATTGGTGAAGTGGTTATGGTAGGCAAAAGCAGTATGCGTGTAAAAGTGGATATTTATTTGGAAAACATGTATAAAGACGAGCGCAAATTAGCTGTTTCGGGTATGTTTACCATGGTTGCCGTAGGCGATGATAAAAAGCCCGTAACTATCAGAAAACATGAAAAATAACCCCGGCACGTATTATTTAATTTAATAATTCAAATTTGGTTGCAGCCATTTTTCGGCTTCTTGTACGCTTATGTTTTTCCTGCTGGCATAATCTTCAACTTGGTCTTTATTGATTTTTCCCAAACCAAAATATTTACTGTTGGGATTGGCAAAATAAAAACCACTCACGGCTGCCGTGGGATACATGGCTAAACTCTCGGTCAATTCCACTCCAATGTTTTCGGTTACTTGCAATTGTTTGAACAACGGAATTTTCAATGTATGGTCGGGACAAGCAGGATAACCCGGTGCCGGACGAATACCCCGATATTTTTCTTTTATCAATTTATCATTGTCAAATTTTTCGTTTTTGCTGTATCCCCAATAATTTGTCCGGATTTTGAAATGCAACCACTCTGCTGTAGCTTCTGCCAAACGGTCGGCTAAAGCTTTTATCAAAATTGACCGAAAATCATCATTTTCTTTTTTAAATTCCTCCAAATAACGTTCAATGCCAATGCCTGCAGTAACGGCAAAAGCGCCGAAATAATCCTTTATACCTTTTTCTTTTGGGACAACAAAATCGGCTAATGAAATATTGGGAACACCGGGGGCTTTTTTTGTTTGTTGCCTCAAAAAATAAAACGTTTCAAGCGTTTCTCCTTCACTGTTGTAGATTTCAATATCTTCTCCAATGCTGTTTGCTTGCCAAATACCAAAAACCGCTTTAATTTTCAGTGTTCGCTCGCGTTCTATTCTTTGCAATAAAATCCGAGCATCGTGGTACAGTTTGGTGGCTTCCTCTCCTACTTTTTCATCATCCAATATATTGGGAAACTTTCCGTGTAATTCCCATGCTTTAAAAAAAGGTGTCCAATCGATAAAAGGAATAATTTCCGTAATACTGATATCATTTAGGGTTTTAACTCCCAAAAAATCAGGTTTTTCTATATTGCTATTTTCCCAATCAATTTGAAATTTATTCTTTTTGGCTTCTTCAAAAGGTAAAAGTTCTTTTTCTTTTCTACGATTTTTATGCAATTCTCTAATGCGCTCGTAATCTTTTTTCACATCTTGAATAAATCCTAAATTATTCCCGGATAATAATTCACCAACTACCGGAACCGTTCGGGATGCATCCAACACATGAACTGCTTGACCTTTTTTGTAATTTTCGTCAATTTTTACTGCCGTATGAACCTTAGAAGTTGTGGCTCCTCCTATCAATAAAGGAATAGTAAAATCGTTGCGCTCCATTTCTTTGGCAACATGCACCATTTCGTCCAACGACGGCGTAATTAAACCACTCAATCCGATAATGTCCACTTGCTCTTTTTGTGCTACTTCTAATATTTTTTCTGCCGGAACCATCACGCCCAAATCAATTACTTCATAATTATTACAACCCAACACTACGGCAACAATATTTTTACCGATATCGTGCACATCACCTTTGACCGTTGCCAATAAAATCTTTCCTTTTTTTACGGGTTCTTTACCTTTATTGGCTTCTTCAATATAAGGCAAAAGAAAAGCAACGGCTTTTTTCATAACTCTTGCGCTTTTTACCACTTGCGGTAGAAACATTTTTCCGCTGCCAAATAAATCGCCCACTACATTCATTCCTGTCATTAACGGTCCTTCGATAATTTGCAACGGTTCGGGAAATTGCGAGAGAGCTTCTTGCATATCTTCTTCAATAAACTCATCAATCCCCTTTACCAATGCGTGTGTAATTCGTTCTTGGAGTGAATTTTCCCGCCAAGACAGGTCTTTGGTGTTTTTCTTTGTTTTGCCTTGTACTGTTTGGGCAAAATCAAGCAATCGTTCGGTTGCATCCTCTCTTCTGTCGAGTAAAACATCTTCTACTTTTTCGAGCAACTCTTTGTCAATCTCATCATATACTTCAAGCATTTCGGGGTTTACAATCCCCATATCCATACCGTGGTTTATGGCATGATATAAAAATGCGGCATGCATTGCTTCTCTGACTGTATTGTTCCCTCTAAACGAAAAGGATACATTACTGACCCCTCCACTGACTTTTGCTCCGGGTAAATTTTCTTTTATCCACTTTGTAGCTAAAAAGAAATCTATTGCATTACGTCGATGCTCTTCCATTCCGGTGGCAACAGGAAAAATATTAGGGTCGAATATGATATCTTGCGGCGGAAATTTGACTTTTTGTACTAAAATATCATAAGAACGTTTACAAATTTCTATTCTTCTTTCTAAAGTGTCGGCTTGACCTTTTTCGTCAAAAGCCATAACAACCACAGCGGCACCATATTGTTTAATGCGTTTTGCCTGCCAAATAAATTCTTCTTCCCCTCCTTTTAAACTGATGGAATTAACCACACATTTGCCTTGCACACACTTTAATCCTGCTTCGATAATTTCCCATTTGGATGAATCTATCATTACCGGAACACGTGCTATTTCTGGCTCGGACATAATCAGATGTAAAAACTTAGTCATTGCCTCCACTCCATCAATCAGTCCGTCATCCATATTGACATCAATGATTTGCGCACCTGCCTCCACTTGATTTCTGGCAATTTCGAGCGCTTCGTCAAATTTACCTTCTTTAATCAATCGTAAAAACTTTCGAGAACCGGCAACATTAGTTCGTTCGCCAATATTGATAAAATTGGTATCAGGTGTAATAACCAACGGCTCTAATCCTGCCAGTTGCATCGGTGGTATATTCCGGTTTTTGTTACTATTCATTTTATGCTAAAAAATTTTCAGGTAATGGACGTGGTGAATAATTTTTGGCGGCTTGTGCAATTGCTTTGATGTGTTCGGGTGTGGTTCCACAGCATCCGCCAATAATGTTTATCAAATTCAAATCGAGATATTCTTTAATTTGTTGCTGCATTAGCTCGGGCGTTTCGTCATATTCTCCAAATTGGTTAGGCAACCCGGCATTGGGATGCGCACTGACATAAAAGGGTGCCTTTTCGTTTAAAATTTGTAAATAAGGCAACATTTGCTTAGCGCCCAAAGCACAATTTAAACCAATACTCAATAAAGGCATATGCGAAAGTGAGATTAAAAATGCTTCGGTGGTTTGCCCAGAAAGCGTTCGCCCGCTGTTATCGGTTATTGTTCCTGAAACCATAATGGGTAATTGAATATTTTTCTCTTCAAACACTTCATTTATGGCAAACAAAGCCGCTTTGGCATTTAAAGTATCAAAAACAGTTTCTACTAATAATATATCAGCACCTCCATCTATTAATCCCAATAATTGCTCTTTATAAGCCGTTGCCAATTCATCAAAACTAATGGCTCTAAATCCGGGATTATTTACATCGGGCGACATAGAAGCCGTTTTATTTGTTGGCCCGATAGAACCCGCTACAAACCTGGGCTTATCCGGTTGCAACTTGGTAAACTCTTCGGCTGCTTCTTTGGCTATTTTTGCCGATTGATAATTTAAATCATACACAATATCTTGCAAACCGTAATCGGCTTGTGCAACGGAAGTTCCGCTAAATGTATTGGTTTCAACTATATCGGCTCCGGCATTAAAATATTGACGGTGAATCTCTTTAATAATTTCCGGTTTGGTTAACGACAGAATATCATTATTCCCTTTTAAAGGTTGGGGATGATTTTTAAATCTTTCTCCTCGAAAATCTTCTTCGGATAATTGATGCTGTTGAATCATCGTTCCCATTGCTCCATCGAGCACCAATATTCGTTCTTTTAACGCCTTTAATAATTGTTCGTTCTTCATTTTCTTATAATAAAAAACCCTTTTGAAAAGCTTATCAAAAGGGTTGTTAATAGTTTATTTCTATCAACTTATCTTTTCCGCCTTTGCGGATAGGATTTGGCACCTTTTCCATTTTTAGGACGGTTGCCAAGGTTTCTCAGGGCCTATTCCCTCCACCTTTCTTGATAAGCACTTTTTTATTTATTTGAACCTTTTATCCGGCTTTATTCTGCCGAATGTGTTTTTTTATAATGTTTATACACCAAATACCCTATTACACCCATTGCCAAATAAGGCACAGCCATTAAATACAAAATGCCATTGTTGATATTTTGCGCAATGGTTTCTCCGGTTTGCAAATTTGATTCCACAACGGCTTTACACATTGCACATTGTGAAAAAGCATGCTGAATAGAAAGTAATAAGGAAAATAATAATGCAATTTTAATTTTCATTGCAACAAATTTATGTTGTTTTTTTTAAGTAAAACAAACATTGTTAAACTTTTTATGGTATTATTTATTTAAAAATGAAGAATACATCCATACCAATTTCTCTTGCTCTCTAATATAGTCACTCATTAAAGAATTTGTACCTTCATCATTTATCTTTTCAGACAATTCTAAAATTACACGTTGTTTCGATAAAATAATTTGTAAAGCTTTTAATATTTCCTTAACAGAATGAAAACCATCCTTTACTGAATCGGTTTCTTTTATATCGGAAATTTTCAGATATTCTGTATATCTATATTCTGCTTTATAGCCAAGTGTTCTGATTCGTTCAGCTATTGCGTCAATTTTAATTATCAAATCATTGTATAACTCCTCAAATTTTACATGCAGTTCAAAAAATTTTTCGCCTTTCAAATTCCAGTGATATCCTCGTGTATTTTGGTAGAACACTGAATAATTAGCCAATAAGTCACTTAATTTCGAAGCCAATTCTTTAGACTTTCCTTCATCTAATCCAATAGCATTTTTATCTTTCATAGCTTTATATTTTTGGTTAATATTTTTATTAATTATATCTCTATAAAATTCAGCATAAAATTATATAAGACTAAAAGTTTAACAAAATTTAACTCTCAATGTTAATGTTACTCAACTGTCCAAGTATGTTCACCTTTTAGTAATTTTTGTAAATCGCCTTCGCCGAATTGTTTTTTTACTTCTTCAACTTGTTTATTTACCATTTCTTCGTAAACGGCACGTTCTTTCTTATAGAAAATACCAAATGGTCTGGGAAAATGATGTGGTGTTTTAGGATCATCGAAAAAGTCGATTAAAATATTGGCTTTATACTTATCAAACATATCGTGAATCCATAAATCGTCTTTTGACAAACCTTCTTTTTCCCATTCGACAATTCGAGGCGTATAACCATCCAAAACAACAGCTTTTTCATCATCTTCACCAAAAATTAAAGGTTCGCCGTGTTTCATCATTAAGACTTCTTTCTTTTTAGTGGTTTTATCTGTATATACTTCAAAAGCTTTATCATTAAACACAATGCAGTTCTGATAAATCTCTACAAATGAACTTCCTTTATGATTATTGGCTTCCAATAAAATTTCACGTAAAAATTTAGGGTCTCTGTCAACCGTACGCGCAATAAATGTTGCCTCGGCACCCATTGCCAACCGAACAGGGTTGAACGGATGATCGACAACTCCGTAAGGTGAAGATTTGGTTTTTAACCCTTCGGGTGATGTTGGCGAATATTGTCCTTTTGTCAACCCGTAAATTTCATTATTAAACAATAATATATTGGTATTGACATTTCGTCTTAATATATGGATAAGGTGATTGCCACCAATAGAAAGTGCATCGCCATCGCCGGTGATTAGCCAAACATTTAACTCAGGATTCGCTATACGCAAACCGGTAACAAACGCAGGTGCTCGACCGTGAATACTATGCATTCCGTAAGTATTCATATAATACGGAAAACGCGATGAACACCCGATGCCGGAAATAAATACGATATTTTCGCGCGGCACGCCAATTTGTGGCAAAATGGTTTGCACTTGTTTAAGTATGGAATAATCGCCACATCCGGGGCACCATTTCACTTCCTGATCGGAAGTAAAATCTTTTGCCGTGTATTGGATTTTATTTTCTGTATTTGTTACTGGTGTAGACATTTTAGTTGACTTATCTTAATAAATTTCTTTAATTTTTTCTTTTATTTCATTTACTGCAAAGGGCACTCCTTGAATTTTATTTAATGGAACCGCATTGAGTAAAAACTTATCTCGAATGATGTGCACCAATTGGCCATTGTTCATTTCCGGAATCAAAACTTTTTCAAATCTGTTTAAAACATCTTCCAAATTACGAGGCAACGGATTAAGGTAGGTTAAATGCGCTTGTGAAACATCCATTCCTTCTTCGATACATTCCATAACGGCAGTTTTTATGGCCCCAAAAGTAGACCCCCAGCCCAACACCAATACTTTTCCGCTCTCTTTACCGGTTTCAATAGCTTGTTGCGGAATATCATTAGCAATATTGTCCACTTTGGCTTGCCGGGTTTTTACCATTTTTTCGTGATTTTCGGGGTCATAAGATACATTTCCTGTTTCTGCTTCTTTTTCAAGTCCTCCTACTCGATGTTCAAAACCTTTCATTCCCGGAACAGCCCATTTTCTCACCAATTTTTTATCTCTGTGATAAGGTAAAAACACATCATCACTTAAATCGCTTTTTTGAGCAAATGGTGGCTTAATTGGTCTTAAATGCTCAACTTTGGGATATCGCCATGGTTCGGAACCGTTTGCCAAATAACCGTCAGATAAAATCATAACCGGTGTCATATGTTCTATGGCAATACGTGCCGCCTCATATACTGCATTAAAACAATCAGCCGGTGTTTTTGCAGCAATCACTGCCAGCGGTGCTTCGCCATTTCTACCATATACTGCTTGAAACAAATCGGCTTGCTCGGTTTTGGTAGGCAATCCGGTTGATGGGCCGCCACGCTGAACATTGACAATTACCAAAGGCAATTCCAACATTATTGCCAAACCTATAGCTTCCATCTTTAATGCTATTCCGGGACCACTGGAACCTGTAACACCAAGTGCACCTCCAAATGATGCGCCTATTGCCGAACTTACTGCTGCAATTTCGTCTTCTGCTTGAAAAGTTTTGACATTGAAATTTTTTCTTTTGGATAATTCGTGTAGAATGTCTGATGCCGGCGTAATGGGATATGAGCCGTAAAACAAATCTAATCCGGATTGATGGGCAGCAGCTATCATACCTATTGCCGTAGCTGCATTTCCGGTAATATTTCTGTATTCTCCTTTTGGCAATTTAGCTTTTTCTACCTCATAGCGTTCGGTAAAAACATTTGTTGCATCACCATAGTTATAACCTGCTTTCAGAACTTTAACGTTTGCTTCCAGCAATTCGGGTTTGTGTGCAAATTTTTCTTCCAAAAATTGAATGGTTGCATCTAATTTGCGATTATACAACCAATACAAAAAACCCAAAACAAACATATTTTTGGAACGTTCGGCTTCTTTTGTTGACAATGCCGTATCTTTTAATGCTTCTTTGGTTAATTTGGTTATATCAATTTCTATTACACGATATTCATTTAATAAGCCCGAAATCAACGGATTTTCTTCACTTTTTGCCAAACGTAAATTTTTGGCATCAAAACCTGAGGTATTCACCAATATTGTTCCGCCTTTTTTTACTTTATGAAGATTGGATAATAATCCTGCCGCATTCATTGCCACCAACAAATCCACTTCATCGCCGGGTGTGTAAATTTCATTACTCCCAAATTGCAACTGAAATCCGGAAACTCCGCTTAATGTGCCTTGCGGCGCACGAATTTCGGCGGGAAAATTGGGGAATGTACTGACATCATTGCCATACAAGGCATTGGTATTGGTAAATTGTGTTCCGGTCAATTGCATTCCGTCTCCTGAATCACCGGCAAACAATACAGTGATGTGTTTTTTCTTTTCGAATGTTATATTTTCTGACATTGTACTAATTATCTTTAATCAAAATTAGACTTATTATTAATTGTATAAAATCTATTATAAGAGTTTTTTTCTTTTGGCAATCAGATTTGTTACCAATGTTACAAACGAAACAACCGTAATGGAACTTATTGGCATAAGAATAGCGGCAAAAACGGGCGAAAGTTTTCCTTGAACAGCAAAATACATTCCAATAATATTATATGTAAAAGATATAATAAAACTGGCAATAACAATGCTAACGCCATTTTTGGAATATTGCAAAAAATCGGATAAACGGCGAAAAACTGAAGCATCCAAAATAGCATCGCAAGCCGGCGAAAATGTGTTAATATTTTCTGACACAGAAACACCTACATTGCTTTGTTTAAGTGCTCCGGCATCATTCAAACCGTCGCCTATCATCATTACAATTTCGCCTTCGGATTGCCATTTTTTTATTAACGCTAATTTTTCTTCGGGTTTGCAATTAAAATGTATCTCGGTATTATCGGGGAAAATTTCCAATAATTTATCTTTATCCTTATCATTATCTCCAGAAACTATTTTCAGTTTATAATTTTCTTTCAATTCATCTACAACCGATTTTAATCCGTGTCGGAACAAGCTGTCAAAAGAGAATTTCCCGACAGGTTGATTTTCAATAGCTATAAACACACCCGACATTATATTTTCTTGTCGAAATCCGCAAAATTCTGCCGAACCGATTTTATAATGCGTATTATTTACTATCGCTTCAATTCCGTACCCGGGGAATTCTTTGTAACTTTCTACTGAAATTAACGGATATTCATCCAATGCTTTATATAGCATTTTACTTAACGGATGCGACGATTGATAAACAGCGCTTTTTATTTCTGATTTTTGCTTATCTGTCAACTCTTTCCCCTCGTAAGTGGCTTTACTTCCCTGAGTTTGTGTAATGGTGCCGGTTTTATCAAAAACAATGGTGGTAATACGCGCCATCTCTTCGACCGTTTCACTGTTTTTTACATAAAATTTGTTTCTACCAAAAATACGTAAGATATTACCAAAGGTAAAAGGCGCACTCAACGCCAAAGCGCAAGGACAAGCAATAATCAATACTGCCGTAAAAGCTTCAAATGCAATACCGGCATCTTTTCCATACCAATAAAATGCCGTAGCAAAGGCAATAACAAGAATAGAAACAGTAAAATATACACTTATTTTATTGGTTAGCGTTTCAAAATTGTGGGTATTTTCATTTCTAAACACCGCATCGTTCCATAATTGGGTCAGATAACTCTGTGCCAATTCTTTTTCTACTTTCAAGTGGATTGTTTTCCCGACGTGTTTGGCTCCGGCGTTAACTTTATCCCCTTTTTTCTTTTTTATCAACACTGATTCGCCCGTTACAAAACTATTGTCGATATTGGCTTCATCAGAAAGTAAAATGCTGTCAACCGGCACTAATTCTTGATTGCGAATAATAATTTCGTCTCCTACTTTGAGCTGATGTATAGAAATACTGTATTCTTCACCGTCTTTCCATTTGCTGACGGCTATGGGCAAAAATGAACGATAATCTCTTTCAAAAGACAATGATTTATAGGTTTTTTGTTGAAAAACTCTTCCCATCAACAAAAAGAAAACCAGTCCGCTTAAAGAATCCAAATACCCCGGTCCGGTTTGAGTAAGGATTTCATAAACACTGCGGGCAAACAAAACAAATATTCCAAGGGTAATGGGGACATCGATGTTTATGTTTTTATGTTTTAAACCATTAAATGCCGATTTGTAATAATAGTCGGCAGAATAAACCACTACCGGAACAGCCAATAAAATACTCAGTATGCCAAACAATAAAGAAAATTGCTCTTTACTTTGAGGGTCTAAACCAAAATATTCGGGCAAACTGATGAGCATAATATTTCCAAAAGCAAATCCTGCAACACCTACACGATACCATAATGAACGGTCTATTTCGGGTTGCTTTGTTTTATCCAATTGGTCGAGATTTATCAACGGTTCGTAACCAACCGAAGCCAATAACTCAACCATTTGTCGCAAACTGATTTTTTGATGATTGAAAGAAACTTTCAATTGTTTTTTTAAAAAATTAACTCTACTGGATTGAATATCAGGATTTAACTTATATAAATTTTCAAGCAACCAAATACAAGAACTGCAATGAATGGCAGGAATATAAAAGGTTACTATCATTGTTTCATCATCAATAAAATCGGCAATTTTTTGTTTTACTTCTTCATCTTCCAAATATTCAAAACGTTTTTTGTGAACGGTTGGCGGACTAATGCCCGGGGCTTCATCCAAATTATAATAACCGCACATATCGTTTTGGTTCAAGATTTCATAAACCGAACGGCATCCTTGACAGCAAAATACTTTCTCATCAAAATAAATTTGCTCATTAATACATTGCTCACCACAATGAAAACACGAAGGAATGTTTTTATCTTTTTTTGCCATTAATGCAAAATTCCACCTTTTATCTTCATAAAATATGAATTTTATCATATTTTTGTTTCATATATGAATTGCCCATTCATCTTACATGATAAATAACAAACCGGAAATACCCCATTGCGCTACTTGTGGTTCTCGCCATAAAAGTATTTTTTGCAACATCAGCAATGAAGAAATTGACGAAATAGACAACTCTAAAGGTTGTCATTTTTACAATAAAGGTCAAGTAATTTTTAAAGAAGGACATTATACCAACGGTATATATTGTGTAAATAAAGGTAAAATTAAACTTTACAAAGACGGACCTGACGGGAAAGAGCAAATTATTCGATTTGCGAAAGAAGGCGATATTATCGGATACCGGGCATTACTTGCCGACGAAAAACTATCCGCATCGGCAAAAACATTAGAAGAAACCACCGTTTGTTTTATTCCAAAAAGTGTTTTATTTGATTTATTAAAGAAGGATTTTGACCTTACACAAGGAGTCTTAAAGCTTTTAAGTCATGATATTGGCGAAGCCACTAAAATACTAACCGACATGGCTCAAAAACCGGTTCGCGAACGCGTTGCCGAAATGCTTTTACTGTTAAAAGAAACCTTCTCTACCGATGACGAGGGCTTTATTAATGTTAAACTCTCGCGTGAAGAAATTGCGGGAATGGTGGGAACAGCTACCGAAAGTACTATTCGTATATTATCGGAATTTAAAAAAGACCGGTTAATCGAAACTTCGGGTAAAAGAATAAAAATTACCAACCTGCCTCAATTGACTTTTGTTGCCAATGTTTTCGATTGATAAATCAGTTTTATTATTATTTGACAGAAAAAGTATGCCTATATTTGACACTATTCAAAGGCAAATCGCAACATTTTAATGTATGAAATTTAAAGATCGCGTTCCAAAAGAATTATTCAACAAAAACAAACACTACTTGGGTCGCCCGGCAGATGCCGATACAGAATTCATAAAACGACGCATAAAATTGGTTGAAGCCATTCCCGGATTTACCGGAAAAGACAAAACACTACTCGAAATTGGATGCGGCAACGGCGCATCAATGTTTTTGCTTGCCGATAAAATGAAAAAATGCATAGGCATTGATATTAATGATGTTCATAAAGAAGAATTTAACAAGTACAAAGCCGAGCATAATATAACTAATTGTGAATACAGAGTTTTGGACGTTGTAAATGCGACACCCGAAGAAAAATTTGATCGTATCATCAGCTTTGAGGTAATTGAACATTTATCCGATGAAAGTGGTTTAAAATATTACTACGATGCTTTAAAAGATGATGGTATACTTGCTATTACCGTTCCAAACAAATGGTGGATATTTGAAACACACGGCGCACGTTTACCGCTTTTGCCTTGGAATCGTGTACCTTTTTTTTCGTGGTTGCCCACACCTATTCACGAAAAATATGCCAATGCTCGCATTTACACCAGACAACGCATTACTAAATTGCTCAATAAGTTTGGTTTCGAGGTTCTTGACTATAAATACATAACTGCACCGCTCGATGTTTTGCCCGAAGGAAAATTAAAAAAGACACTGCTTAAATATATTTTCAATTCCGAAACAACCAAAAATCCGGTAAAATCTCCCTCCATTTTTTTGGTTGCCCGAAAGAAAAAGTAATTCCCACGCTTTGATAATTTAATAAAATTCAAACTGCATTTATTTGCAATATTTGCTTACATTTGAACTAAACTTTAGGGGTGCTGCAAAAAGTGGCTGAGAAATACCCTCAACACCTGAACAGGGTAATGCCTGCGAAGGGAAAAGTTGATATTTTCTCGCATAAATCCCCCTATTTAATTTTTTTTAAATGACTGTTTGTCTTAACGATAAAGAAATTTCATTACCCAAAGAAGCATTAACTGTTTTCGATTTATTAAAAAGTCAAAATATTTCGGAAAACGGTATAGCCGTCGCTATCAACCAACAAGTAGTAAGCAAAAGCAAATGGACGACAACGCAAATAAAAAATAATGATAAAATAATTATAATAACTGCCACACAGGGCGGATAAATACAAAACAAATGTCAACTATGAAAAAAGACCAAACACCAAAAAATGAGGTTATTACCAGAAAACCGTTTCCGGCTTCCACAAAAATTTATGTAAAAGGAAAATTACACGACATTAAAGTTGCCATGCGCGAAATTAAATTGTCGGATACGGTTGATAAATTTAACGGCAAACGCGAGCCCAATCAACCGGTTACCGTTTATGATACGTCCGGACCTTATACCGATCCAAATATTGAATTGGATGTAAGAAAAGGATTGCCAAAACTTCGTCAAGAATGGATTTTAAGCAGAGGCGACGTAGAAGAATTGCCCGAAATTTCATCAGAATACGGTAAAGAACGTTTGCTCAACTCTGAGTTAAACCATTTACGATTTGAGCACATTAAAAAACCACTGAAAGCCAAATCCGGGCAAAATGTAACACAAATGTATTATGCTCGCAAAGGCATCATTACGCCCGAAATGGAATATGTGGCGATTAGAGAAAATCGCAGAATTGACGAATATAAAGACACTATCGGGCAACACAAAGGCAATCCGTTTGGTGCCAACATACCCGAAAAAATCACTCCTGAGTTTGTTCGCGACGAAGTAGCCGCAGGAAGAGCTATTATTCCGTCAAATATCAATCACCCTGAAAGCGAACCAATGATTATCGGACGTAACTTCTTAACAAAAATAAATGCCAATATCGGTAATTCTGCCGTAACATCAAGTATTGAAGAAGAGGTAGAAAAAGCCGTTTGGGCTTGCCGTTGGGGTGCCGACACAATTATGGATTTATCTACCGGACAAAATATACACGAAACTCGCGAATGGATTATTCGTAACTCGCCGGTTCCCGTTGGTACAGTGCCAATTTACCAAGCATTAGAAAAAGTTAATGGCAAAGCCGAAGATTTAACTTGGGAAATTTTTAAAGATACCTTGATAGAACAAGCCGAACAAGGCGTTGATTACTTTACCATTCATGCCGGCGTATTATTACGATATATTCCGCTTACGGCAAAACGTGTTACCGGAATAGTATCCCGTGGTGGTTCCATTATGGCAAAATGGTGTTTGGCTCATCATAAAGAAAATTTCCTTTACACTCACTTTGAAGAAATTTGCGAAATAATGAAAGCTTATGACGTAGCATTTTCTTTAGGCGATGGTTTACGTCCGGGCTCAATTGCCGATGCAAACGATAAAGCACAATTTGCCGAATTGGAAACGCTTGGCGAATTGACAAAAATTGCTTGGAAACACGATTGCCAAGTTATGATTGAAGGTCCCGGTCATGTGCCAATGCATATGATTAAAGAAAATATGGATAAAGAATTGCGCGATTGCTACGAAGCGCCATTTTACACCTTAGGACCGCTTACAACCGATATTGCCCCAGGCTACGACCATATAACATCAGCAATTGGTGCGGCTCAAATCGGATGGTACGGAACAGCAATGCTTTGCTACGTTACGCCAAAAGAGCACTTGGGATTACCCAATAAAGAAGATGTACGCGAAGGCGTTATTACATATAAACTAGCGGCACACGCTGCCGATTTGGCAAAAGGATTTCCGGGCGCTCAAATTCGAGATAATGCTTTAAGTAAAGCTCGTTTTGAATTTAGATGGGAAGACCAATTCAATCTTTCGCTCGACCCTGAAAAAGCCCGCGAATATCATGATGAGACCTTACCTGCCGAAGGTGCAAAAATTGCCCATTTCTGCTCTATGTGCGGTCCGCATTTTTGTTCTATGAAAATAACCCAAGATGTGCGCAAATATGCCGAACAAAAAGAAATTGACGAGAAAAAAGCACTGGAAGAAGGAATGAAAGAAAAATCAAAAGAGTTTAAAGAAAAAGGCAGCGAAGTTTATTTATAATAAAAAAGCCCCAAATTGGGGCTTTTTTTATATGTATCGCTATTAATCTTTACTTAAGAATAATTTACTCATTCCAATGTTGATAAAGGAATAATTTTCACCATAACCAAAACTTAAGTCAACTTGCCACGTGGGATTGATAAGATAAAGAGCTCCAAAGTCGCTAAACCAAGAAGAATAAGCATCAAAAAATGGTTGATAATTTAAATACGGTTCGGCAAAAAAGGTCAGTTTATCCGAAAACTTATAATTAAAACAAAGAGTGGTTGTATATTTATAAATTTCTAATGTCGGATTTACGTTTAAGTCAAATGAAATATCTTTAGCTTTTACTGTTGTGTTTACATAAAATTTATCCAAAATCAAATAACCGGCGTTTACCGAAAACATAAAATATGTTCTACTGTTCGGTAAAAGAGATATTTCAGGCATAACGGATAAATGAAAATTTTTATCTGATTGATTAAATATCCCAACTTTAAAACCTGTTACCATCCCTGCCATTCCCGATATTTTTTCAAAATAAGAATCATTTTGATAAAGATTTTTCACAAACCGGTTTATCTTGTATTTAGAAGGCAAAAATCTAAGTTCAATAAAATCTGTCAAGCCTAACCGAAATGCAAAATTTCCGGTAATTTTTTCCTCATTCACATCTTCTGAAGGATAACCGTAATTATAATAATTTGGGTAAATTGTTCTATTATAAGAAGTGTATTCAAAAAACACTCCGGTTTCTAAATTAAATTGCCCTTTTGATAATGTCAATGGTGAATTGCTTATTCCCGGTCTATCGGTATTGATAGTTTGTGAAAATAAAAATATATAAAGGGTACTAAAAACTAAAAGCAAGATACTTCTTAACATAAAACTAAGTTTATTGTAAAGATAGTAGAAAAAATTTAACCCAAAAAGTGGAAATTATTTGACAAACTTCAAATACGAAACATTGTTATTCTCATCTTGAACATAAACAACATACATTCCATTCGGTAATGTTTGTACAGGTATTTGACTGTCTATATCCGAAGTTTTTTGCAAAAACACTTGCTGTCCCAAACTGTTAAAAATTTTAAGAGTTAAATTTTCTTTTGAAGAATTTTCAATAAAAATTTCATTATTATAATATCGAATTTCAAAACGATTATTATTCACTTCCCCCACTCCAATTGTTCCGCCTAAAGCAAATTCCATATAAACGGGCAAATGATCGGACATATAATATAATTTGGTGGCAATATTTTGAGGCACCGATTGATTAGCCGGACTTATTACCGATTGATTGAATCGCTGCCCATCTTGTCCTACTGTTTCGTAAGAAGATGGTATGGCTATCATTCTGTTCGTTCCCGACATTAAATCACCTGAAACAAAAAACATATCAAAGCGATCATCCATTCCACCGTTATTTCCTCCATCGCTTAGCAATGATGTTCGTGATGATTGGGTGTGAATATCGGCAAAAGAACTGTTATTGTGCCAGTTTCCGGGTCTGTTTATGGGGTCATACATTGTTACACTTGTCCCGGATGTTATTGTATAATATGCCGGTTCGCTGGAGGCATAAAAATTAAAATCACCGCCAATAATAATATTTTCTGCTTCAGGGTGTACGCTCGAAATATGATTCATCATTGCTTGTGCCTCTTGCTGCCTTTTTTGCTCGTTAGTTGTTCCGCTGCTTGCTTTTAAATGCACCATATAACAATATAGAAATATGGTATCGGCATTTACACCTAAATCAGCGCTTTTATAATACAAAACATACTCACTGATATCGCGTAAATCTGTAGCAATTTGTTCTTGTGATTTTAATCCGAATTTATTTGAATTGTAATACAAATTATTATCCGTATCGGGGCCGTCAATAAAATTTGCCGCCGCATAATAATTAACTCCATCAACATTTAAGGCATTGCTCATTATCAAATTGCTGCCATAAAGCGAGGTTAACTCGGTAACCATTAGAATATCGGGTTGTTTGTATTGAACAATATATTTTAATGTATCTGCCTTTGTACTGGAAGTTAAAGGGAAATTTAAAATATTGTAGTTCATTATACTAATAGTATCCTGAGCTTGAGTGAATTGAAAAAATCCTAAAAATAAAAGGGCTGAAAATAATTTGCGCATAAAAATTAAATTTCTGTAAAATTACGCAAAATACCGGCATTTCTGTAAGAATAGGCTTTTTAATAAAATTAAAATAACCTTTATTTCATATTATTTCTTACCCCAATTTTGCTGATACCAAATCTGAAAATTAGGTTGTTCTCTAAACGCATCGGTAGCTAACCAATGCAATAAAGGTAAAATTTGGTCGGCGCTTTGATAACCCGGAACCGGCGAAATCATATTGATATTTTCATCTAAATAAACTATGGTAGGATAACTTAATTTGCCTTGCAATAATGCAACAGCCAATTGATTGGTTCCTCTTTTCCCTTTGGGTGAAGGATTGATGAATATTTTATTGTCAAAATGTATGGTGTCGTGTGTTTCGGCATTGAATTTTACCGCCCAAAAATTTTGCGATACATATTCTACTACACGTGGGTCGTGAAAAGTAGTGGCATCCATTTTTTTACACCATCCGCACCAATTGGTATAAACATCGATTAAGAATTTACGCGGCTCTTTCTTATTTCTTTCTACTGCTTCTTCAAAACTGAGCCATTCAATTTTCTTAGGTTGTTTTGGCTTTTCTTGGTTGTCTTTTTTATTTTGCGTATAACTGGAAAAGGTTAGAAATACTAATAATATGGCGAGTGATTTTGCGAATAAATGGTTCATAAAGTGTTTTTTAGTTGGTTGATAAATTTTCTACATATTTATTAAGTCGTTTACTGCTCCAATATGCCACACGGTCGCCCAATTCTTCGGTTAATTCTTTAAAATCATATTTCGGACGTGTTACATAGTCGTCAATATCTTTACCGTTCAATTCATTTAACGGCGGTAACTTTCCTTCTTGTAAACGACTGTATGATTTCACATAAAATGTTTTACTTCCCAATTTATCATTATTATCGGTTTTAAACATTTCTACATCTGCATTAAGTTCCGACGTATAATAAGGATATGGATAATTTTCATATCCCTTTTCAATATCTGTATGATTTTTGGTTGATTTTGACGATGCTATATTTACCGATGTTACTTTAATTTCATAACAATTATCACAATTTTGGGGCAATTGTTCCACTACTTTTCCATTGAGCATTTCTATGGTACTTTTTATTTTATTGTATAAAGTACTTTTTATGGTTTCTTGTGATAAATTATTGGGCACTTCGGGAATTGGTTTTAAGGTAATATTATCTGAAATATTGATGTAAACAAGTGTTCCGGGTGGAAAATCTTTTGCTCCGGCACTTTTACCGATAGTAGTTACCGTAGCACAGGCAATGCTAAATGTGATAATTGTGAATATAAATAAATTTTTCATCATTTGTTTAATATCAATTTCCATACCATTTGTACTAATGGATTCCGTGCATTTTCTTTTTAATAAATGGGGTAAGTAATATTAAAATCACCCCTGCAATTGCCGGAATAAAGAAATAAATCATAAAAAACGTAGATAAACCATATTCTTCACTGATTTTATCGATAAAACTTCCTGATAACCCGGCTAAATAGTTTGCAATGGCTGTTGCTCCAAACCAAACACCAAACATTAACCCTACAAATTTTGGCGGTGCCAATTTACTTACATAAGATAATCCTACCGGTGATAAACATAATTCCCCTAGGGTATGAAGCAAATAAGCCAAAATAAGCCAAACCATACTTACTTGTGCTGTTTTTGCACCCAGCGGAATATCTTTACTGCCAAATGACAATACGGCAAATCCAAGTCCCAACAATATAAGTCCCATAGCAAATTTAACCGCACCTGTGGGATTAAATTTTGTTTCCCATAATTTAGAGAACAATGGTGCAAACAAAATAATAAATAATGAGTTGAGCACACCAAACCATGTGGCAGGAACTTCGGAAGTTGTTGATGAGTATTCTTTTTTAAGCATCCAAACGGCTATAAACCATATGACAACAAAACTTACGGTAATAAATAATGTTGACAGCGGATATTTTTTAAAAATCGCTTTTGACAATAAAATTACCACCCACGATATTATCAACAAAGGAACAACAGTAATAATAGTGTTGACCAACTTAAACGTTTGTGCCGCCCCTCCTTCCAATACCCGGTCGGTATAGTCTTTAGCAAAAATAGACATACTGCCGCCGGCTTGTTCAAAAGCCATCCAGAAGAAAATGGTAAAAAATGCCAAAATTCCAATTACAATTAATCGGTCTTTTATAACTTTTGGCGAAAGCTCTTCTTTTTTGTTTAAATTCTCCACATCATCTTGTCCGGCTTCTTCGGCATCAAAAATTTCTACAGGGTCGTTTGGTAAATGTTCATTTGATTTTTTTGGTTTTAAACCAATATTGCCAAAAATTCCTTGACCAAACCAAAACTGCATCATTCCCAAAAACATAAATATCCCTGCCAATCCAAATCCGTAACTCCAACCAACATTTTCGCCTATATATCCACACAGTAAAATTCCTAAAAAAGCACCGGCGTTAATTCCCATATAAAAAATGGTATATGCCGCATCTTTTTTCTCTTCATTATTTTTATATAATCCTCCTACTATTGTAGAAATATTGGGTTTAAACATTCCGTTACCCAATATCAGCAATCCCAAACCTATGTAAAATGTTACTTCCGTTTCGAGTGCCATTGAGCCGTGACCGAGTGTCATCAAAATAGCACCTATCAATACGGCAATGCGATGCCCAAATACTTTATCTGCCAAAATTCCGCCAAAAATTGGCGTTACATAAACTAATCCGGTGTAAAGTGCGTAAAGTTTCAGTGCTTCTTCGCGAGGCCAACCCCAACCGCCGGCAGCAATATCCGAAACCAAAAACAGCACCAACAAAGCGCGCATTCCGTAATAACTGAAACGCTCCCACATTTCGGTAAAAAATAAGACAAACAATCCGGCTGGGTGTCCAATAACTTGCGGTTGAACATTTTTTTCTAAATTCATAATCTTCGTTTTTTTTGCGAGGGGCTAATTTATAAATTATTTAAGATAAAATCGGTCATTTTACGGTAAAGATGTAAACGGGTATTGCCTCCGTATATGCCGTGGTTTTTATTTGGATAAACCATTAAATCAAACTGAATGTCATTTTCTGTTAAAGACATTATCATTTCGGCTGTATTTTGAAAATGCACATTGTCATCAGCCATTCCGTGCACAAGTAGATAATTTCCTTTGATTTTTTCGGTATGATTGATGGGCGAGTTTAAATCATAACCATCGGGGTTTTCTTGTGGTGTTTGCATATAGCGTTCGGTATAAATATTGTCGTAATATCGCCAATTGGTAACGGGGGCAACAGCTATTGCAGTTTTAAACACATCGGCACCTTTGCTTATGCACAACGAACTCATATAGCCGCCATAACTCCATCCGAATATTCCGATTCTTTTATTATCAATGTATTTTAACTTTCCTAACTCTTTTGCCGCAGCAATTTGGTCTTCGGTTTCGTATTTCCCCAATTGCTTGTAAGTCATTTTCTTGAATTTTTCTCCTCGTGCTCCTGTTCCTCTGTTATCTACCGAAACCACAATATATCCTTTTTGTGCCAACAAGTTGAACCAAATATAATTCATACTTCCCCAACTGTCAGTAACGGTTTGCGACCCGGGACCACCGTAAACAAACATAAACAAGGGATATTTTTTCGAAGGATCAAAATCGGCAGGTTTTATCATCCAGGCGTTTAAGCTGTCTTCAGCTCCTTTTACCTTAAAAAATTCAGGTTTTTGCACATTATACTCGGCCAAAGTGTTTTTTAGTGTTTGATTTTCTTCCAATGTACGTAATACTTTACCTTCATTGTTATTTAGCGTAATGATGTAAGGTGTTCCGGCTGACGAAAAATAATTTATGTAATAACTGAACGTTTTGTTAAACGATGCTTCATTTGTTCCTTTTTGAGAAGATAATTTTCTTTTGCCCGAACCATCCAATTTCACTTTATAAACGGATCGGTTAAGCGGACTTTCTTCTGCCGACTGATAATAAACAAAGCCTTTTTTATCTATTCCGTAATAATCGGTAACATCGTAATTTCCTTTGGTAATTGCCGCTAATTCTTTACCCGAATAATTATACAAGTACAAATGATTATAACCCGATTTTTCAGAAGAAATGATGAATTGATGTTTTTCGGGTAAAAATTCTAACTTCGGCACATCGATATACCATTTATTGGTTTCGTGGTAAATAGTTCTCGGCTTTCCCGGTTCTGCGGCATTGAACAATATTATTTTCAAATCATTTTGATGACGGTTTAGTGTTTCTATTGCCAAATAAGTATTATCCGCCCACTTAATACGCGGAATATATTCATAAGCTTCCGGAATTCTGATATCCAGTGTTTTATCTTCTTCCAATTGATAAATATGAACCGACACTTTTGAGTTCTCCTCTCCTGCTTTGGGGTATTTAAAAGTATAATGCTCCGGATATAATTGTCCGTAAATTTTCATATCCCACTCTTTCACATTCGACTCGTCAAATTTATAATACGCCAAATATTTACCATCGGGCGACCAGCTAAACGCTTTTACCAATTCCAATTCTTCTTCATACACCCAATCAGAGGCACCATTTATAATTTTATTTTTTTCGCCATCATCGGTAATTTGATTGATTGTATTTCTTTTTATGTTTTTGATAAACAGATTATTATCCTGAACAAAGGCAATGTTTTTGCCATCGGGCGAAAAGGTAGCATACATTTGTTTGGAACCGTCGGTTAATTTGCTCGCTTTTTTGGTTCTTATATCCACAACATAATAATGCGCTTTTGATGAATAACGGTAAATCGACTCCTTCTCCGTAGCCAACAAAAGTTTGGTTTCATCGGCATTGAATTGATAATCGGAAAAATAAAGCGGTTTTTCATTGATTTTCACATCGGCAGATGAAAATACAACTGTTCGGTCTTGTGGATTTTTATATGAATATTTAACAATTTGCAAATTTCGATTTTCGTCTCTTTCTATTACTGTATAATGCTCACCATCGTTCATGCCTCGCCCGCCATTTACATACGACGGATAAAATGCATAATTTTTCCAAATATCCTCTAACGAAATTTGTTTGTTTTGCGCATGCAAACCAATATTGAACAAAATAAATAATCCTATTACAAAAAGCTTTTTCATATAAATAAAATTTTTGCCGAATTTACTTAAATTTATCCGAAAATGACAATTCAATGACGTATAACGAAATAGACCAACCTTTCTTAAACGAACTCACAGCAATAGTTGGCGAAAAAAACATTTATGTAAATAAAGAGGCATTAGAAAAATACAGCCACGACGAAACCGAAGATTTACAATTTCTGCCCGAAGTGGCAGTAACCCCGGAAAACACGCTTCAAATCAGTAAGATAATGCGTTTGTGCAATCATGCTTTAATTCCTGTTACTCCTCGTGCCGCCGGCACAGGATTAAGCGGTGGTGCTTTACCCGTAAAAGGGGGAATAGTATTATCCGTAGAAAAGTTTAATAAAATTTTATCAATTGATGAAGATAATTTTCAGGTAACGGTAGAACCCGGCGTAATAACCGAAGTATTGCAAAATGCGGTTAAGGAAAAGGGCTTATTCTACCCGCCCGACCCGGCAAGTAAAGGTAGTTGTTTTATCGGCGGTAATATTGCCGAAAATTCCGGCGGGCCAAAAGCCGTTAAATATGGCGTTACCAAAGATTATGTGCTTAACTTGGAAGTAGTTTTGCCAAACGGCGAAATTATATGGACAGGTGCCAATACTTTAAAAAACGCCACAGGTTACAACCTGACACAATTGATGGTTGGAAGTGAAGGCACATTGGGAATTGTGACCAAAATAATTTTAAGGTTATTGCCCTACCCTAAATTTAATTTATTGATGCTTGTGCCATTTAAAAAAATGGAAGAAGCGGCAAAAGCAGTCTCCGAAATTTTTAAAGCCGGCGTAATACCTTCCGGAATGGAGTTTATGGAAAAAGATGCACTTATTTTTGGCAAAAAATACATTGAGGATGTTAAAACTCCTGTAAACGAAGAAGACGAAGCACATTTACTTATTGAAGTGGATGGAAATAATTTAGACGTTCTGTACCAAGAAATGGAACAAATTAATGCTGTGTTGGAAAAATTTACTGTTGGCGAAATTCTGTTTGCCGACTCTGAGGCACAAAAAAACGAATTGTGGCGTTTGCGACGTGGTTTGGGCGAAGCCGTTAAGCGTCAATCGGTGTATAAAGAAGAAGATACGGTTGTGCCAAGGGCTTATTTACCCCAACTTTTGAAAGAAGTAAAAAAACTTGGCCAACAATATGGATTTCGCTCGGTTTGCTATGGACACGCCGGCGACGGTAATTTACACGTAAATATTTTAAAAGATGATATGCCCGACGCTAAATGGCAAAATGAACTGCCAAAAGCTATTGCCGAGTTGTTTAAAATCTGCAAACAATTGGGTGGAACTATCAGCGGTGAACATGGTATTGGACTGGTTCAAAAACCTTACTTACCCATTGTTTTTTCGAATACCGAAATGCTTTTGCAAAAACAAATTAAAGAATTATTTGACCCCAATATAATTTTGAACCCCGGAAAAGTGTTTATATAAATATGTTAAGAAATCTTATCATAGCATTACTCTTAATTTGACTATACGGATGTAGCTCTTCCAAAAAAATAAAAGCACGCGATTTTTATACTATAAATGAGAATATCCCCGACCCTGCAGGAGTTGTTAGATTAGACAGTAATTTATGGTTTGACTTAACAGAAATGGTCAATATTTATTGGTTAGAGTATGAATATTATTATAACCATAGAAAAAAATATTACCCCGAATTACTTACTGACAGTTTTTTAAAATCACTACAATTAGACACATTAGCTTGGAGAAGATGCAGCCCGTACAATGAACCTTATGTAGAAATATATTACAGACATCCAGCATTTTCCTACTACCCATTGGTAGGAGTAACTTATGAACAGGCAAAAGCATTCGCCAAATGGCGTTCTGACAGGGTTTTTGAATATTATCTTATTGCAACCGGATTATACAAAGAATGGGATTCAACTATTATTTTCACTATTGAAGATTATTTTAACGGAAAAATTGAAGGACTTACACCTGATTACAACTTATACTATCCCGAATACTCATTACCGGATTCCACCACATATTACAGAGCCGCTGTTTTTGCCGATTCACTCAATAAAATAAACATATTAAAACGAAAAAGAAGAATAAAATTAATGCATCCGTTTAAGCGTTTTCCTAATGGTGTTGACGAGTGCTATTCTACTTCATTATTTTGTTACAACAGTTGTGATAAAGAAGAATTAGAAAAATTTAACACCTGTTTTCCGGTAAAAGCATTTTGTATGGATGTATCTAGAAAATTTAATAATAAAACACCCATAATTTCCCACTTGAAAGGAAATGTTAGAGAAATGACCAATACAAAAAACGTTTATTACGGATTGGGATACAACGACTCCTGTAACTTGGATTATAATAAATGTAGAATTGACACAAATATGCCTAACGCTTATACCGGATTTAGAATGATTTGTCGATATAAAAAATGGAATCCTAAAGAAGGTAAGTAATTTATACCCTGTTCTAATTTCAATACATCAACACTTTATTTTTTATCTTTTTTACGTTTGGCAAATCCATGCAGTTCCTGTCCGATAAAATCTTTTGGAAACTCCTCTACTCCCGGGAACCCCAATTTTATTTCGCCATCGTCTTTGGGAATTTCTGCCGTACCAAAAATATAACCCCATAAGCTTAAAGAAATGCCGTAATTCAAGCCATATTTTCTACCCTCAGGCAAATGATAAGCATGATGCCACAAGTGCATCACCGGATTGTTGAGTATGTATTTTAAAGGTCCGTAAGTAATATGCACATTGGCGTGATTTAAATGACCAATTAAAATGGCAAAAGTATGCACCCAAAAAACATCTTCAAATTTCCCCCCGCCAATAATGGCTACAGGTAAATACAACATACTTTTGTACACCACAGTTTCCATCCAATGGTAACGCAAATGAGCGGCAAACCCCATCTGCTCAACCGAATGATGTACTTTATGAAACTCCCACAAAAACGAAACACGGTGCAGCAAGATATGTGTAAACCATTGAACAAAATCTGTTATGATAAAGAATATTAACAATTGTATCCATATCGGATATTTTTCTAATTGGAACAATTGAATATCTTCAGGTTTGAAGTGAAATGTTTTTTGCAAAAAAAACTCGAATGTGTTAGATAGTGCATTAAAAATAATTAAGTTAAATAAAAAGAAATTGAAAAACATATAAAATGTATCTAACCAAAAATCTTTTCGTATCAGTGGTTGTTTTTTACGCCAAGGGAATAAAACTTCCAACGTCCAAACAAATAAAGAAACGATAATCAATAAATAAAAATAATTTTCGTACCAAGGCTTATAGGTGTATTTTAGTGTTATTTCTTGCCATAAATAATTGGCGTAGCCGGAGTAAGATTCTATTATTTTCTCTAAAAATTCTTCCATTTTTTGTTTTTGACAAAATTAGGCTTATTTATGCCGCATAATTGTAATAAAGGTTACATTTTTTAGCTTTACAAGAAAGCTGACTTTTATCATTTTGTTGTAAAAGTTAATGATTTATATTGCAAAAAAATATCTCATAATTAACTAAACATAAGTATGATAGCACGATTATTTGGCACAAACAATAAAAAAGTAAAAGTTTTTGGCGAAAGAAACAGCGGAACTATATATTTGGAAAAATTGTTGGTTAAAAACTTTAAAGTTGATATTGCTGATTATTTTACACTGGGTTGGAAACACCGGTTAGCGCCCCATAAAGAAGAGCTTGATAAAATTGAAGATGACATTATTTATTTAATATTGGTGAAAAATCCCTACGCTTGGCTTCGGTCAATGCATCGAAAACCTTATCATCAAGAGCAATTAAAACAACTTTCGTTCAATCAATTTATAGAATTTCCTTACGGAGATTATGAAAATCCTGTAAAAATGTGGAATGCAAAGTACCGTGCCTATCTGCATATGAACGAATATGCCAAAAATTTTGCTCTTATTAAATATGAAGAATTGCTCGAAACTCCTGAAGAAATTTTATCCGGTTTAAAAGAAAAATTTAATCTGAAAACCACATTGTATTGGTTTAGTGATATTCAACATCAGTTGACCAATAATCACGGTGAACTAAAAAAGAAATTCCATAAAAATTATTACCTGAAAGAAAAATGGAAATCGGAATATAAACCGGAAACTATTGCACTTGTCAATAAATACATAGACAATGACTTAATGCAACAATTTGATTATAAAATTTTACAAAACGAAAAAGAGCTTATCGAAAATTGATAAGCTCTTTCTTTTTTTAATCACGATTCATTACTGAACCATTAACTTCTTAATCACTTTCTCTCCGTCAAGTGTTACTTGAACAAAGTAAATACCTGCCGGCAAATTAACTGTTTCTATAGTAAATGTATAATTACCTTTCACAATTTTATTTCCATTGGTAATATCGGCTACTTTTTTGCCTACCACATCCAACAGAACAATTTCTGCATTATCCACTTTTTTATTTAAGTCTAATTTAAGTGTCGTTTGTTCTTTGGCAGGATTAGGATATAATTGCAAACTGCTTAAAGCAGAAAATTCTTGCACACTGTTCGGGTTGGCAATATTAATATCATCGATATAAATATTATTTCCTTGGTCTGAGATAAACTCAAACTTTACACGCACATTTGATGCCGAAGCATACGCAGAAATATAAACCGTAGCATCAATCCAATCGCCGGTAGCCGGAACATAATTTGAATTTTGGATAATATTATTGGCGTTTAACTGCGAACCTTTTTTACTGAAACGCAAGTTCCATGTTTTACCACAATTGGTGCTTATATATACTTTTAACCAATCATCATTTGAAGAATTTTTTTGTGCATAAGCATATTTAAATGTCAATTGAGGACTTGGCACTTGCGATAAATCATACGAAGGCGAGATAAGAGCATCTGTTTCTCCCACACTTGTTCCACTGTAATTGTTTATCATCATGGAATAACCGCCTGTAGCCGAAGCCAAGCTGGTTTGAATCCAAGTTCTGTATCCCGAAGGATTTTGAATAATCCAATCTGAAGCTACTGTATTGGCATCTTCAAAATCTTCTTTGTAAAACCAATTGGAATATTGTGCATTGGCACTGCTTACGTACACTACATTGGTATATGTTTTAGTATCAGAACCCGCAGAATTTGAGGCATTTAAAGTAGCGTCGTAACTTCCTGCAGTATTATACGTTATAGTAGGATTTTGTTGTGTGGATGAAGAAGGCGTACCTCCAGGGAATGTCCAATTCCAAGCAGTTGCATCTCCGTTCCACGAACGATCGGTATAATCGACAGAAGCGCCTTCGCAAATCATATCATAATTCCAAATAAAATCTGCTTTTGGTGCACACAATGGCGGATTATATGGGTCTGCTGTTCCTGTTGCTGCTAAATTAGGAGAAGAAGTTAAGTTTTGTAAACCCGAAATGGATGAAATTGCCGACAACATTCTTGATTTTTGCCCTAATGTAAACATATACTGACAAGCATCATAACTCATGTAGTTTTCAATCATATCTACAACATCGGTAGAAAATGCTGACGGACCACTGGCATCATTTGAGCATGTATTTTGGTTCATGTCGCAACCATAAGTATCTTGTGCTGCCGGTGGTGTATCACATACTTGGTCTCCACTGGTAGAACAATTTCCTCCACAACCGCTTTGAAATGTATGATACAAACCTAAACAGTGTCCTACTTCGTGCGTTGCTGTACGACCGTCTCCATTGGATGTTCCAGTTGTTCCCCAATAATCTTGTCTTACTACCAATCCATAGGTGTTATTTATTCCACCACCCCAACTATAAGGAAATTGAGCATAACCGAGTACTGTCCCCCCGTTACCTCCACCAATGGATTTCACCAACCAGACATTAAAATACTTTTGACTGTTCCAATAACTTACCGATTTTACGCCGTCATCCGCATTGTTGGTTTTAGATGATTTGACATAAACAATCCCATTGGTACAATTACCATTTGGGTCAATTGTTGCAAGTCTGAACTCAATATCAACATTTGCTATTAAAGGTTTAAAAATAGAATGAACATTAACCGTATCGGCATTTAGCTTTTGAAAATCACGATTCAATACATCAATACCGGATTGAACTTGTGTTTCATCGATATATCCTGAACCATCTTCGTCCATAATAACATGCACCACTACAGGAATTATAATGCTTGCTTCTTGATTGCCGTTTAAACCGTAACCTTGCTCCTGAAGTGCTCTTACTTGCGCTTCAATCATTTCATAATTTTCTATAATTTCAGGGTGCTTACGCAATAATTCGGCATTATATTCATCTGTATAACACCAGTTTCCGGTTCTTAAATTATTTTGTGAAAATGATACAAAATTTGATAAAAACAAAACTGATAAAATAAATTTCTTCATATTAGTTATTTTTTAAAATATTATTCTGAATAGCTATAAAATTAACATTTTTTCCCTTAAAAGAAATTAAAAATTGACAATAATATTGGAATGCTATACTTTAGTTTGGTGAAAATTACACTATAAATGAAAATTATTTTTTTATATTAGTCGGTAAAAATTTATGCTATGAGTATATTCAAAAAACTTTTCCAGTCCGGGGCCAAAGAAATATTAGATGGCGCCGAAAAAGTGATAGATAAAGTCGTTACTTCGGATGAAGAGAAAATGAAAGCCAAAAATGAACTTTCGGAAATAGTGCTTAATTCCCTTAATCAATTGCATGAGAATCAACAAAGCATAATTGCTCTTGAAGCAAAAGGAAATTGGCTTCAACGAAGTTGGCGACCTATTCTTATGTTAAGTTTTGGATTTATTGTTATTTACGCCTATTTCATAGAACCTGCATTCATTGATACTCAAAGTCCAATTTCAGAATCTTTAAATGATAATTTTTGGGGCTTACTTAAGATTGGTATGGGAGGATATATAATTGGCCGCTCTGCCGAAAAAATTTCTCAAACTGTTACTTCAAATATTGATATGCCTTTTATGAAGAAAAAAGACAGAAAAAATAATATTGTTGGTTAAGAATTAAACTTTTGCTCAATGAAAATAAATGCTCAACACATGTTGGAGGGTGATAATATTGAACATATTTCATGTTCCAAAACAGCGAAAAATTTAAAGATAACATGCCCGATACTATTATTATGCATTATACTGCAGGAAGAAATGGAGAGTCATCGGCAAAATATTTAGCAAAAGATAATGTTAAGGCTTCGGCACACATTGTTATTGACAGAAGTGGTAAAATATTTCAGTTGGTACCGTTTAATATTATTGCTTGGCATGCCGGAAAAAGCCAATATTCAAACAGAACCGGATTAAACAATTATAGTATTGGCATTGAATTGGATAATGCAGGCGTATTGAAGAAAACAGGCAATAAGTATCAATCTTGGTTTGGTAAATATTATTCTGAAGATGAAGTAATTGAAGCAAAACATAGAAATGAACATACCAACAAATACTGGCATACTTATACCGAAGAACAACTTAATCGCTCCTTTGAACTTTGCGAGTTGCTTATTGAAACTTACGGAATTAGAATGATTTTAGGTCATGAAGAAATTTCACCGGGAAGAAAGCAAGACCCGGGCCCTGCATTTCCACTCGATAAATTTAGAAACAAACTCTTGTTTGATAACAGAAAAGATCAAGATGTAAGTATTTCAGGAATTAAAGCAAAAGTAACGCCTGACTTTTTAAATATAAGAAGCGGACCCGGTATTAAATATGAAACCATTGCTTTACCTTTAGAAAAAAATCAACAAGTTGAAATACTTAATGAACAATTTGGTTGGGTAAAAGTTAAAACTACTTTAACCGGATGGGTAAAAAAAGAATATCTGAACATGGATTAATCAAAAAAGCGTAATTTTGCTCTATAAACTACGCTTATGAAATTAGCTTTATTAGCCATAGGATTATTAGGGTTGGGATTTGCCGGTATTGCCGTGAAAATTTTGTTTAAAAAAGATGGAAAATTTGCCGGAACCTGTGCCAGCAACAGCGAATATTTAAACAAAGACGGTGAACCATGTAGTTTTTGCGGTGCACGTCCCGATGAGATGTGTCAAAAGGACGAAGTAAAATAATATCACTTTACTCCAACCATTCGACATCCTTAGCTATTTCTTTTGATATAAAATGGCTTATCTTACCGTTTTTCTCATAAATTAAAATAGCATCCAAATTATTTTTTTCAATTACGGATAAACTACTGTCAACTCCCAACACCATAAATGCAGTTGCATAAGCATCGGCATCTATACATTGCTTGGCAATTACAGTTGCACTTAATATTTCACGAATAACAGGTTTCCCTGTTTTGGGATTAATTGTGTGTGCATAGCGCACTCCGTTTTTTTCATAAAATTTACGATAATTCCCGGATGTTGCCAACGCATTGTTTTTTAAGGATACGACTGCAGATAAATCGTGATTTGTGTTATTTTCTATCGGTTTTTCAATACCTACACGCCAATACTCTCCTTTTTCGGTTTTACCGGATGCTCTTAATTCGCCGCCAATTTCCACCAAATAATTATCGATTCCTTTTTTATGTAAAAAATCTCCCACAACATCTACCGAATAACCTTGAGCCAACGCATTGAAATCGAGCATTACATTTTTGGGTTTAATAATAATACTGTCGTTTAACAGTTTTACCTTTTCAAAACCAACATATTGACGCAAACTGTCTAATAATTGGTCGGTTACATTATCTATATTTTTAAATCCAAAACCGTAAGCATTTATCAATGGCGCTACAGTTGGATCAAAAGCTCCGTTCGTTTTTTGCCAAATTTGTTTAGCTCGTTTAAAACAGTATAAAAATAAACTGTCGGTAGTTACACATGTATCGGTTTGATTTATTTGTGAAATAATGGAAAACGGTTTATAAATGCTTAATGAAGAATCGAACCGCATCAGCAACGAGTCGATGGAAAATGCAAAGTCTCTTTGGGCAGAATCGACATACTGAATCGAATAGGTAGTTCCTTGTGCATACCCCGAAATGTAAACCGTTTTTTTATTTTCTTTAGAACCGGATAGATTTACACATCCTGTAAAGAATGATAAAGTAAGAACGAAAACTATTTTACCAAAACCTTTCATTTTAGCGACAACCTCTGACAACATCCATTCCATTGACATAAAACAATACAAGCAAAAGGAAAATAAATCCTATTAATTGAGCATACTCCAATACCTTTTCGTTTGGCTTTCTGCCTGTAATCATTTCGTATAATACAAACATAACATGACCGCCGTCAAGTGCTGGAATTGGTAATAAATTCATAAATGCCAATACAATTGATATAAAAGCAGTTTTATCCCAAAAGTTTTGCCAATCCCACTGTGTCCCAAATAATTTACTGATACTTGCAAAACCGCCTAATCCTTTATATGCTCCCGTAGAAGGTGATAATATCATTTTAAACTGTTTGTAATAATTGACCAATGTTTTCCAAGCTTTTTTCACGCCGGCAGGGAAAGATTCAAAAAAGCCGTATTTTTTATATTCAAACTTATAAATTCCGGCTCGCTCCAAATCGTTGAGTGAAAATAAATATTGTTGCACGCCTAAAATTGCCGAATCGGGAACATGAATTGGTATTTCTACCAATTGATTTTCTCGTTTTACTTTTAAAACTACATCTTTATCGGCATATTTATTTATTTTGGTTTTAAACTCATCGAAATAACGAATTGTATCATTATTGATGCCTACAATTTGGTCTTTTAGCTTTAAACCGGCGTCTTTGGCAACATAATTATCGGCAATGGCACCCACAACAAATGGTATGCGAGGATAAATAAACACGCCCGGCTTCTTTTTCTCCAATAATTGCTCTACAAAATTTGCCGGCACTTTAATATCTTCTATTTTCCCGTTTCGTTCTACTTCAATTTCTCTTCCTATTATCAATTGCTCCAACAATTCATCAAAATACTTAACCGAATCGCCATCTATTGTGAGAATTTTATCTCCTGTTCTAATACCAATAATATTGGTTACGGATGTGTCAACAGCCCAAATACCATCTTTGAGTTCGCTCATGGGTAAATGGCGCTCGCCCCACACCATCAAGGTCATTGAGTAAATAAGTATTCCTACAATTACGTTTACTATAATACCGCCCAGCATAATGATTAACCGTTGCCAAGCCGGTTTGGAACGAAACTCCCATGGCTGTGGCGGTTGTTTCATTTGCTCTGTATCCATACTTTCGTCAATCATACCGGCAATTTTCACGTAGCCGCCCAAAGGCAACCATCCTATTCCCCACTCTGTTTCTCCTATTTTCTTTTTATATAATGAAAACCATGGGTTGAAAAACAAATAAAACTTTTCAACTTTTGTATGAAAAGCTTTTGCAGCCAAAAAATGACCAAATTCGTGTAAAACGATTAATATAGAAAGACTTAATAAAAACTGACCGACTTGAATGGCTAACTCCATAACTGATTTTTAAATTTTGGCAAAGAAACGAATAAATATTTTTGTAGCGAAAAAGTTTAAGTCTTGTTAACGATATTCAAAAAAAAATCCGCTTTAAAAGCGGATTCAAACCAAAATTTAAATTTCTTGAAAGTATATTATTGCTTAATAATTTTTTTACAAATTACAGATTTATTACTAAAAAAGACTTTTACAACGTATGTTCCTTTGGCAAATGCTGACATATCTATAGTATTGTATTTACAAGCATCCGAACGATATACTTCTTTACCTTGCATATCATACAATGCTACAAAGGTTTGTTTATTTTCAGGTATATAGTCAAAATCAATATGCAATATATTGGATACAGGATTTGGATAAGTAAACAATCGAAAGGTTTGATACTCTTCTATACCTGTTACAACACTCAATTTAATCAACCAAACATCATACCCTCCCCTGGCATTTTCGGTTTTATCACCACTAATGTTTGAATTAGAAGTAGAAGCTATAATATATTCACTCGAATTAATTTTTATAAAATCGTTAATATACTCGTTTTGGCTTCCTCCTATATCTTTTTGCCACAATATATTCAATCCCGAATCTAAATTCAATATCCATATATCAAGCATACCTTTTGAACTTTCAGTTTTATTTCCGGATATTCCTGATGTAGAACGTGCTAAAACATATAGCATTGAGTCAGGGGTTGAAACTATTTCTCCACCTTCATTACCACTACCACCAAAAGCTTTCTGATAAATGATTGAACCATCTATTGGGGATAATTCAAACACCCAAATATCTGCCCCACCAAAAGATGATATGGTTTTATTTCCTGAAACATCAGAATTAGAAGAAACAGCACATAAAATTTGATTATTGTGAAAGATTAAATTCCCATTACTCTCATCATCGATTCCACCATAAGTTTTATCCCATAAGATATTTCCTAAGGTGTCAATTTTTATTACCCAAAAATCATACAGCTGACCTGAAACATCAAAAGCCGGCTCGGTTTTCTCGCCGGAAACCGCTGAATTTGAACGTCCGTATAAATATATATTTCCTTGATTATCATATACAGAACCATATAAATCATCCCAATTATTTCCTCCATAAGTTTTATCCCATAATTTATTTCCTGAACTGTCAATCATAATTATCCAATAATCATTCATTCCTCTTGACGAATCTGTTTTATCTAAACCCGCAGGTGATGATGAGGATGCATTGATTAAAAATCTGTTTTCGGTTATTTTTGTAATATTTCCTCCACTTTGTCCATTTACTGAACTAAAAGCTGCTTGCCATTGAATAGATAGAGTTGAATCGGTCTTTATAACCCAAATATCTCCATTAGGATTTTTTAAAGACACTGTTTTGTCTAAAGCTACTCCGGAATCAGTAAATCCCGAAAAAAAATAAAAATTATCGTTTATTTTTATAGGAACAAGAAAATCATTCCCATCACCTCCAATAGATAACTGTTGATTGATTATAGAAAATGAAGACAAATTAGTTTTAAGCGTCCACATATCTGTTGCTCCTTTTTTACTAACTATTCGTTCTCCTGAAATAGATGATGCCGTAGATACAAACAATCTTAAATTATTGTTAATTGTATCGAGTCTTACACTATATTCACCTTGATTTCCTCCTATAGTTTTGTCTTGTATTATAGAAACATTTTGAGCTACGCCTAATACGTTTATGCAAATCAATATTATTGTTACTAATGCTTGTTTCATTGTTTTAAGGTTTTATAGTTTGAATTGTAAAATATGAACCATCCTCGAACGTAAACCTATTTATTAATATTCCAGAAGGGATATCATGATCTACTTTAATTTTTAAAGTAGCAGACCTATCCTTTTTAAGAATAATATCACTTTGATAATGTATCTTTCCATAGTTATCATATAGTTCGTATTTAACTTTTAACGTTGCAAAAGGGAGTAAATCAATATTAAAAGAATTACCTTCAATTGGATTAGGGTAAATAGTTGCAGATAAAAAATCTTTTTGTAATATTTGATTATTTAAAGGCTCTTGTATCTCAAGTATTTTATGAACAGTTATACCAGAAGATAAAACAATTGTACTTAAATATAAGCTAGGTTCTAACGTGAAATTAACATTCTTAACACTACCATCTTCGTTAAATATATCTGAATTAGTTATTACAATTGGCGGAATTCCAAATCCTTTAAATAAATCAGTAATTGATATATTTACAAAATGATATGGCGCTGGAAATGATACGGGATTAGCGACATTACAACCAGCAGCGTCTAACATTATATCTAAAACATCTTGTTCAATCGAAAGTTCTTCATAGACACTACAATAAGAATAAGAATCAAATGGGTCTGATTGTAGTACTCCCCATTTTTAGTACCACAGATTAGATGTTGCTAATTTAATAATTATTGATTTATTGTTCATCATTAAGCAGCTTTTAGATAAAGTTCA